>Ga0185299_10000026_pt1 | contig 480234 bp, 396 predicted proteins | sample PaiPotPPA55metaG_FD_128002 | JGI IMG/M metagenome (GOLD analysis project Ga0185299, IMG submission 128002) | Iron sulfur acid spring bacterial and archeal communities from Banff, Canada, to study Microbial Dark Matter (Phase II) - Paint Pots PPA... ...
GCTTTCTCATCGATATCGATGCCAAATCCAGGTTGATCGTTGGCGTACATATAACCTTTGCGAATCTCCGGAGTTCCAGGGAAGACTTCGCGGGTTTTTTCGTCGAAGAATGTCTCCTCCTGAATGCCGAAGTTCGGGGTGACGAGATCCAGGTGCAGGTTGTAACAATGGCCGACGGGATCAACGTTGTTTGGTCCATGCCACGCCGTCCGTACATCGAAGAACTCGCAGCAGTGCGCTACCTTTCTGCACATGTTGAGGCCACCCACCGCGGATTGGTGGATACGAATGAAATCGATCCAGCGGTTGGCTACAAGGCTAAGCCATTCATTGCGGTTAACGAACAATTCTCCCATGGCAAGTGGCGCCGAGGTTTCCTGACGAAAGATCTGGAACCAGCCCACATCCTCGGGTGACACTGGATCTTCTATATAAAATGGCCGGTATTGTTGAACCGCACGACAAAGTTCAATCGACTGATTCGGCGCGGGACGTTCGTGCACATCGTGGATCAGTCCGATGTCATAGCCAAACTTCACACGCAAAGCCTCGAACATGCCGATTGTTGTGTTGATGTATCTGTTAGCGTCGAAGACCGGTGACGACTTAACGCCATCGGGCCGCAGAGCCTGCGTCGCTGCCGAAGTTGCGGCACCGCCCACGCCATAGCCGGACCATCCGGGAGTTGCCAATTGAACGCGAACAACCTGGTATCCCTTTTCAATATATGCCTGCACCTGATCATTCAGCGCGCTCTGAGTCAAGGCGGCAGCGTGGCCGTACAGCGGAACGGCGGCACGCACCTTACCTCCCAGCAACTGGTAGACGGGGACACCAAGACGCTTGCCCAGGATGTCCCATAGTGCGCCATCGATGCCGCTCAGCGCATTGTTACCCTCTGGACCTGAGCGGAAATATTCCTGGACGTATGCCGACTGCCAGATGTCTTCAATCTCATCCGCATTCTTGCCGATGACAAACGGCTTAAGGCGCTTTTCGATGTATGCCTGCGCAGCCTGGGGAATCTCCTGATGTGTCGCCGCACCGAGGCCATAGAGGCCGGGTTCGCTCGTCTCTACTTTGACGATCGTCCAATTCGATCCGGAAGGAGCCGTCGCAATGATTTTCACATCGGTGATTTTCAGCGGCGGCATACCTCTGCGGGCCGCTGCTTTTGCTTGAGCGAGAGGCCCCCCTCCACCCATGGCTCCTAGGATTCCTTCTGCTGATTCAGCGGAAACTGTGCGGCCTCGCCCCAGATTTGTGACTGCACCAACTGCAGCAGCGGCTGAAAGTGCCTTAAGTACACTTCGTCGTTCCATAGGATGTGTCCCCTCTCTCCCGTTCAGTTTATAAACATTGGTTAGAAGCCTAAACGTTCCGCCAATACGAGAGACTCGTGGTGACACGATCACGGACACTGCAGTCACGCGGCACGTAAATCCCGGAATTGCCGTTGTTTGTTTTTCAATGATTTTTCCGGGATTCAATCATAGCGTAGTGGCACTTGAATCTCCGATTGTTGTACCTAAATTCGGGACGGAGTTCCATCTGAAGTTTGTCCGGGTTTTTAATGCGAGAGTGGCGCCAGCGGGAGCCGGCCACGCAGGCTTGCTGTCCTCTCTAGTCCGAAAGGCGAAGGGGAGGAACGCATTGGCGAGAGTTGTCTCCCTCTGCCGGCTTGGAGGGAGAAGGGAGCGCACCTTCGAGCAGCAGCGTTATCGCGGAAGTGGTTTCACCCTCGTCACGGCAGCCATCGTGCTCTGGAACACGGTCTATATTGAGAGGGCGATTCGCTCCCAAAAAGCGGCTGGAGACTATCAAGGGCGGAGCAACAAACTCGCCACAGGCAAGTTCAGACCGCTTCGCTCCCCACGCCAGCCCTAGCGTGCTTAAAATGTCCGTTTCCACGATTGCTGCCGCCGGGGTCGATGGCTCCGACGTGAATGCGCTACAGAGAACAATCACGATTCCGTTTTTGCCGATATCGCTACCAGCTTTGTTATCCATATTGCCTGCGTGCGCGAACGAAGGATTGCTGTCGATGAGTCCATTCGCCGGCGCCATGCCTATACTGCCAAAGAATGGATGTAGCGGAAGGTCGATCCCTGGAGCGAAGTGCCCGGTCATCTTCTCCCGGTCGAGCGGAAGAAGCCGCTGCCGTTGGAAGGAAATTCCATGGGCAGGAATCCGCGGTGCGGGCCGAATCGGTTGCAGGCACAGTCGGCGTCAATGTTGATCTTCCGGATCGGCACTTCCAGCACATCGCCTGGCTCAGCTTCTTCCACCGCTACCGGCCCCATCAGAGTTCCTAAACGGCGAGATCTTCTACTCGCTCAAGGAAGTGCCGGTGCTGGCTGAACGCTGGCGTCTCCACTACAATACCATCTGTCTACGCCCCTTCGCTCGGCTACCGATCGCCAGCGCCCGAGACGTGGCGACACAAACTCAAAACAGGGTGTGGGGAAGGTGGAACGCAAACTACACTTCCCACTTCCCCACACCCTCGACGGTGACGGGATTAATAAAAGGCTCATTGCGCTAAACTAATACTCCAGTCAGCACGAAACATAGGGCAAGCCAACAGGAACTTTGAGATCTGCGTGGAATAGCGCAGACCTATTTGTCCGTTCCCTCTTCGGCAAAGATTTTCTTTGGCAACATGGCGTGTACACCGACGTTCCCGTCCACAAGCTCCGTGATGTCCATGTCCACTGCAACACTGCATAGCATGTACGCGTCGTCACGGGTCATATGCTTTTCCGTGACTAAGTAATCGATTATTTCCCGCAGGGCGTGTTCCGTTGCCTCCTTCAAATCAGTGCTGAAACCCATCGTAATGAAGTATTGCGGTGTTTGCGCGCGCGGCCAGCTGAGTTGCTGATGCCTATGGGGCACAAATTTGAAGGTCCCGGTTAAATAGGTTTCCAGCGCACTGATATCGACCTCGCCATTGCCTTGGCCTGCATGCCCATCGCCTGCCTCGAGCAAGGCCCCCTTTGCCGCGACTGGAATATACAATGTCGTACCGGCAACCAGTTCCTTGTTATCCATGTTGCCCGCGTGCGCAAACGGCGGATTGCTATCAAGTCGTCCCTGTGCTGGCGCCACTCCTATGCTGCCGAAAAATGGATGCAGTGGGAGTTCGATTCCGGGAGCGAAATGTCCAATCATCTTTGCCCGATCCAATGGAACGATCTTCGAACGGGTGTAAGGATACTCCATGGGGAGGAACCCATGGTGAAGGCTAAATCCGTTGCGTGCGTAGTCGGTATCGATCCTGATATCCAGAATCTGCACTTCGAGCACATCGCCAGGCTCAGCTTCAGCAATCGCGACCGGCCCCTGAGTATGTGCCCGCCCGGCCCCTTGTCCATGTCAGGGTATTTCTCGTAAATCGGAGCGGTGTAAACTGGAATACTCTCCGCACTTATTCCCCGGCTGATTTGGCGCTCTGGTGAACCGCATGTGGAGAGTGCCTGCATCTTGACCGTATCACCGCTATGCACGGTAATTGCCGGCTTGGCATCGGCGGCATAGTGACCCCATTCCACTGTGGCAGGAGTGGCAAGCACATCATAATGATTTGCCTGTGCAAAGACGCTGAAATCATGACACACGACACAGGTACCGCGACGCGCATAGACCCTCACTCGAAACCGTTAGGGGAATTCGACGATTCAGCAGGCTGCCTACGGCGTTAGGCAGCCTGCATCGACCCGCACAAACTTCACGGCGTTAGAAGGGGTACCTCAATGCAAATTGAATCATCCGTGGCGCCACAGAGGCGGTTGGAATCACGCCAAAGCTGGCCGTGCCCACCGCAGTTCCCGGGTTCGAGTACTGAGGATGATTAAATGCATTGAAGAAGTCACTGCGAAACTCAACGGTCCCCTCGTCCGTGAGCCCACGGACGTGAGTTGTCTTCGTGAATGCTGCGTCCCAGTTGTTCTGCCCAGGGCCCGGGCGGCACCTTCACTCACGTTCCCGAAGCCTTCACTGGCCGGGTAACGGATCCGAGCAGTGCGGCAGTCAACGGAGCGAAAGTCCATTTAGTCAACCGTGGAACGAGATCAGCCAGGGTGCGGTGACAGGAGAAGATGGAACTTCCGAGTTACGGGCAATCCGCACCTTACTACCTGTTGCTCCGACCGGAGTCGCCATGCCGCCGCGGACCGCTGGATTTGGCAATCGAGGCCGAATTAAATGGCAAGATTGGCTTGCACCGCGCGGCGGGAAGATAAGTGGCAGCATAATAATAATGTTGCATCCTGTGGCAGCATCCCATTGCAAACCGCAGCTCGATTACGTTTGGGCGAAACCTGCTCTCAAAACAGGGAACTGAACATTTGGCCCTTATTTAATTTAATAGAAGCGGTACTAAGCCGGGTTATTCGCGCTAAGCGCGAACCGCACTCCTACAAGGTGAGCACTACCTCAACAGAGCAGGGAATTAAAGCCCTTCCGCCAACACCCTCTCATAAGCCGGCACCGTCAGAAAATCCATAAACCGCGGCGCCCGCACCAGCTCCCGCATCAACTCAGCGGCCCGCACATACGCCGAGTACCGCTCGGCATCTACCGCCGCCTTAGCCCGCTCCAACTCATCCCCAATCACCGTATCCACCATCTCCACCGTCACCGGCAACCCATCATCCATCACGGCATGATGATGCACCCACTGCCACAACTGCGCCCGGCTGATCTCAGCTGTAGCCGCATCCTCCATCAAATTAAACAGCGGCACACATCCAATCCCACGCAGCCACGCTTCGACATATCCCAACCCAACGGCAACATTCTGTCGCACCCCCGCTTCAGTGATCGTCCCTTCAGGCATTTGCAGCAGATCGTCGGCCGTCGCATGATAATCCGGCAGCTGCTTGTCGATCTGATTCGCCTGCGGCATCACGCGGTTGAAGACCTCGAGCGCCACCGGCACCAACCCCGGATGCGCCACCCACGTCCCATCATGCCCGTCGGTCGCCTCGCGCTCTTTATCCGCGCGCACCTGCGTCAGCGCCTTTTCATTCGCCACCGGATCGCTCTTGATCGGAATGAACGCACTCATCCCACCCATCGCACTCACCTTGCGCCGGTGACACGTCTTGATGCACAGCTTCGAGTAGCTTCGCATGAAGTGCGTCGTCATCGTCACCTGCCCACGGTCCGGCAGCAGCACGCTCGTGTCCCCGGCAAATTTTTTGATGTAACTGAAGATGTAGTCCCACCGCCCGCAGTTCAACCCAGCTGAGTGATCCTTCAGCTCCCAAAGAATCTCATCCATCTCAAACGTCGCCAAAATCGTCTCGATCAGCACCGTGGCCTTGATCGACCCCGCTGGAATCCCCAGCTCGCCCTCCGCCTTGATGAACACATCGTTCCAGAGCCTTGCCTCCAGATGACTCTCCATCTTCGGCAGATAAAAATACGGGCCCGAACCCCGCGCCAGCAACTCCTTCGCGTTATGAAACGCATACAAGCCAAAGTCGAACAGCGAACCCGACATCGGCTCTCCATCCACGATCAGATGCCGCTCCTCAAGATGCCACCCGCGCGCCCGCACAAACAACACGGCTGGCTTCTCAATCAATTTGTAACTCTTACCGGTCTTTTCATCCTCAAACGTAATCGTCCGCCGCACCGCGTCGCGCAAATTGAGTTGTCCTTCCATCACGTTGTCCCACGTCGGCGTCGTTGAGTCCTCAAAGTCCGCCATAAACACCTTAGCGCCGCTGTTCAACGCGTTGATGATCATCTTCCGATCTACAGGCCCGGTAATCTCCACGCGCCGGTCAAGCAGATCCTGCGGCAGCGGAGCCACCGTCCATTCACTCTCGCGAATGCCTTTGGACTCCTTCAGAAAATCCGGCCGCTCTCCGGCATCGAGCCGCTTCTGCCGTGCAACCCGCGTCTCCAGCAGCTCCTTCCGTTGTTCGTTGAAGGTCCGCTGCAACCCCACCACGAAGGCTACAGCCTCCGGAGTCAAAATCTCCGCATACCGCCCCGTCACCGAAGCCACAAACTCCACACTCTTAACCGACCGCATCCATCACCTCACTGAGAACTGACTCACAATTGACCTACACAAACCGCAGATGGACCTCGCCTGCGGTCGAAAACGTTACATCCACACTCGATCCTGCCGTCCCCAGCGACAACCCGGTCCAACTTCCCGTCGTCACCCACTGGCCTGCCTTCAGTCCACCGGTCCGTGCCGCGCCTTCATTCGCCAGCCACGGCAGCAGACGCATCAGGTCTCCCGAAGTATTCGACCCCGTTCGCTCCACGCGCACCACACCATCGACGGCGAGCGTGACATGCTCCTTCGAAAAATCAATCCTCTGCCAATCCGCAACTGCCGCGCCATAGACGAACGCGCCATGCATTTGCAGATCGGCGATCATCGACAGTTTCGTCGCCTTCGTCGGATCCATCAACCCGCTTTCAATCACCTCAATCGCCGGATGGCAACTCGCAATTGCCGCCGCGACTTCGTCCCGCGAATAAGCCGTCTCTCTCGATGGCAGATCCTTCCCCATCTGAAAAGCAATCTCCGCCTCCAACCCGCGAAACCTGTGCCTTCCACCCAGCTTTGCATCATTCGAAGCGATCCAGGTCCGCGGCATCGGCGCAAACATCGGTGTAACGTCCGCAGCCGGAGCCCCAACCTTCCATCCGCCGATCTCTCCATACGCCAGCGCAATTCTGTCCTGAACGAAGTAAGCCTCCTCCAGCGACACCGGCCGCAGCGCCTCGGGCAGATCATCGATCGGCGTATTTGTCCCGCGAGCGTCCAGCAACATCCCCGCCGCACTCATCAGCTCTTGTTCCCGGGCACCAGTCATCATCTACTCAGTGTCTCGCAACCCGCCCGCTTCTGTCTCGCGCCTACTTCGCCGCCTTGCCCAGGCTCAACAAATTCGCAAACAGCCGGTAAGCCCCCGGCACTCCCTCCGGCAGCTCCCGATACAGCGCCAGAGCCACATACACATACATGCCCTTGCCCGCCTTCGCCACTAGCAGCCCGCCCTTCTGCGGGTCCTGCCCTGGATCGTGCGTCTCGAGCGGCGCCACATATTGCGGGTCCCAACTCTCCATAAACCCATGCCCACGCTCCTCCACCCACCCATCGAAGTCTCGCGACGTAATCTTGTTCGGCCAGTTCAGCACGGGATTCTCCGGCGTCAGCAACTGAACCGCAGCCGTTTCGTCCACCACCTTCTCCGCGCTCCCGAGCGAGTAAGGGTAAGGGCCATAGTCAAACCGCCCCAGGTTGTACTGCACGATCACCACGCCGCCGTTCTTCGCATAGTTCAGCAACTGACCATTCGCCGCCGCCAGCCCAGGATTCGCCGCATACGCCCGCACGCCCAACAGCACCACGTCGTAACCGGCGAGCTTGCCTCCGGAAATATCGTCCATCGTCAACGTCGTCGCATGCACGCCTAAATTTTCGAGTGACGCCTGCACCTCGTCCCCAGTCCCAGGCAGATACCCCACCTTCAATCCAGCAACCACCTTCACATCCACGCCCCGCGTCCGGTACGTCGCCGAAGCATACATATTCGTCAGCGTCAGTCCCTTGTACCCAACCGCTCGAAAGCCCTCGCTCGTCTTGGTTCCGCTACCCGTATCCACCACCGCCTTCAGCGTGTAGTTTGTCTCCGTAAGCACCCCGGGAGTTACGCGAAAAGAAACAGTCTTCGTCTCGCCTGCATGCTGGAACGAGAAGACTGCGCTTCGCGGCTCCGACACCCAACCCTGCGGCAGCTCCAACCGTACCGTGCCTGCGATGCCGCGCCGCTCATTCCCGCGAACGGCAACGCCGACCGTAAAACTCTTCTCCGTCAGAGGGATGATCCCTGCCGGTGGCCGTATTGCCAAACTTAGAGAAGGAATCACCGCCATCGGCTGGCTTGCGTCGTTCTCGCTGCTCTTCGCTGCGAGGATCACCTGCCCCATCAGCAGCGGAACGCCGTCATAGTTCGCCCGCACCCAGAAACTCTCCGGCGGTGTCTGGGGAGCCAGCAGAAGGGACGGGTCGCTCACATCGTAATAAGGGTGCTCAATGCTCTTCCTGGTAAAGTACGGCCGGGTCAGTCGATCTGGGATGACCAAGTACGGGTCATGGTCATTGTTAACCAGGCTCTGCTCGAAAAATGAATCCGCGCTCTTGCCGGGCGCGACCATAATCCCGTCGCCCCAGCCGTGCTCTCGCCCCGTACTCACGCCCGTCGTCGACAAAAAGTCCGACACCACTCCAACCGGCACTTTGCCGTCATTAATCAACTTTGTCGGCACATGTGCCGTGCAGCGTGGAGTGATAGCGTTCAGGCATGCAACTGCGCTGACGTCTTCCATCCTCGCCTGAACCCGCAGCCCCAGCGCCTGAACCAAAGCATCATTGAACTGCACTCGCTTCACTCGCAGCTCATGCAGCACATTCGTCTTCTCCTGCTTTGGCAGTCCACCAGCCTCAACCTTCGCGATCAACGCATCAAGGGCCTTCAGCCCATCCCGCAGCTCGGGCGCGCACTTCTCCGGAGCCTCCGCAGAGAACATCTTCGCCGCCCGCCCCGCATGCTCCTCAATCGTCTTGAGCGCCGGCCGCAACTCCTGATTCGATGGAGCCAGTGTGGCAATCCCTTCCAGCGAAACATCCACGCCATCGAAAAAACTATGCTCTGTGTCTGACGTCTTCACTCGCGACCCATACCGGTGATAACTCACATCGAACGCACCCGCCGGAGCCAGTCTCACGCCTTCACCGATTTGCGTCTTCTGCAGCGCTAGTCCCTTCCGCGCAAACTGAACATAGCTCATCCCCAGCAAAGCGCTTGGCTCGCCCTCATGCACCACCACATTCGCCTTCGGAGCCTCGTTCGACCAGCTCTTCGTCACATAGTTATAAAACCGCACGGGGACAGTCTTATTCGTCGCATAGTCGAACATCCCCTTATCCGTAATCCGCGCAAACGGCACCCTCGCATAGACCTTCAAAGGCGACCAAGGCTCTAGCCCCATTTCGGGAAACACCTTCGGATCGCCCGCCGCTTCAAACACCTCCTGCGCCATCTCGCCCGACACCTGATGCTGTCCGTGTCCATCCGTGGGCCCGCCCACAAACACGCTCGTCACCACCAGCGGCCGGTACAACCGCACCGCGCGTACGGCGTCGTACAGAACCCGCTCGTGCGTCCACTTCGCGAACGACTCCTCTTTCGTCTTTGAAAACCCGAAGTCCACCTCGGTCCCGAACATCTGATCCACGCCCATATACCGGTCCGCCGCCAACAACTCCTGCGTCCTCACGAGCCCCAGCGCGTCGTCAAAGTCTCCCGACATCAGATTCTGACCACCTTCGCCCCGAGTCAGCGTTAGCATCGCCACCCTTGCGCCCAATCCACGCGACTCATACGTCAGCATCCCGCCGTCTTCATCATCCGGATGCGCCACGATCATCAGCAGGCTGGCTCGAGTCTGCAACTTGATCAGGCTCTGCTCCAGAGCCAGCGCGCCCTTATTCACCGGCAGCGGATCTTCCGTTACGGAGGCCCGCACCCGCTCGCCCGCCAGGTTCGCCGGATCGCGCAACTCCTGTCCAAACGAAACCCCACCTAACGCGGCGAGCGCCATCCCCGCCGCGGCACTCCAGCCCACAAACATCCGCATAGGAATCATTACCCTCCTAATCTCTCATACGCAACCACCCCAAATCACGCGTAAATCGCCCCCATCCGCCGTCTATTCCGGAACGTACTGTAACCAGCAGCAGGATTCGGCGTCATATCATGGGGGTCGGAAGTCCCGCCATCGGAAGGGAACACCGCAATGCTTCTTCGCAAGTCCGTCAGCCTCGAATCAACCATCCGTTCCTCCGACATCACGCCGCAGCATGCCTTCGAGCAGCATCAGGCCAACCGCCGCCGCTTCCTCACCGGAGCCGTTACCCTCGGCGCAGGAGCCTTCGCAGCCCGTTACATCCCGGGTCTCATCGATCCCAAGACCACAGTTCACGCCGCAGACCAGCTACAGACTGTTGCCAGCAAATACACCCTTCCCGACGCCGAAACCCCACTCAACAAGGCCAGCAACTTCAACAATTTTTATGAGTTTGGCACCGACAAGTCCGACCCCGCGCATAACGCCTATAGGCTGCATAGTCGCCCGTGGCCCATACAAATCACCGGCATGGTCAAAAAGCCTCAGACCATCAACATCGACGACCTGCTCCACTATCGCCCCCTCGAAAGCCGCGTCTATCGCCACCGTTGCGTCGAAGCCTGGTCCATGGTCATCCCCTGGGACGGTTACTCGCTCTCCGAGTTCATCAACTTCTGCGAGCCCCTCCCCAGCGCCAAATACGTTCAGTTCTTCTCTTACGTCGACAAAAAAGTCATGCCCGATCTCCCCTTCGGTTACGACTGGCCTTACAAGGAAGGCCTTCGCATGGATGAGGCCATGAACCCCCTCACCCTCCTGACCTTCGGCTGCTACGGCCAGACGCTGCTCAACCAGAACGGCGCTCCCATCCGCGTCATCGTACCCTGGAAGTATGGTTTCAAGTCGGCAAAATCCATAGTCCGCTTCCACTTCACCGACAAGCAACCACGAACCACATGGAACGACACCGACGGCCAGGAGTACGGCTTCTTCTCCAACGTTAACCCAAACTACGACAACGCGCGCTGGTCCCAGGCCCGCGAGCGCCGCATCGACTCCAGCCTCCTGCCCCACTACATCCCCACGCTTATGTTCAACGGCTACAGCGACCAGGTAGCCAGCATGTACGCCGGCATGGACCTGAAAAAGTATTACTAGAAATTAGTCGCTGCCGCAGGTTTGCTCTCGTTGCTTTTCCTGTTGTTGCCTTTCTAGTTGTCATCCCCGCAGGGGATTTGCTGTTGCTTTGCCTTTTCCTGCTATCAATCCTGAGTCTTTGCTGCTGTCGGTTCTTGCCGTCATCCTGAGCGCGGCGAAGGATCCAGAGGGACTCCGCCCATCGAAGCTGTTCGGATCTTCTCTACCCTAATCCTCCACCATCCTCTCTCTCGCGCGCACAGCAACAGCACCAGCTAAACTAACCCCAGCCGAACTATGTCCAAACGCACCATCCTCACCCTCAAAGCCCTGTTGCATCTCCTCTGCCTCGCTCCATTCGTGTGGCTGCTCCACCTCTTCACCTCAACCGCACTCGCCAACTACGCCGACCCGATCAACTACATCACCCACTTCACCGGCGACTGGACCCTCTACCTCCTCTTCGCCTGCCTCGCCATCACGCCCATCCGCCGCCTGTCGCCGAAGCTGGCCTTCCTCATCCGCTTCCGCCGCATGCTCGGCCTCTACGCCTTCTTCTACGCAACGCTCCATCTGGCGACCTACATCTTCCTGTTCTCCGGTTACGACATCACCACCGCCCTCGCCGGTCTTCGCACGGGACACCCAGGAGAACTCGTCAACCAATGGAAGATCGTCTGGCCGCGCATGGTCGACGACGCCCTCAAGCGCCGTTTCATCCAGGTCGGCCTCTTCGCGTGGATCATTCTGCTTGCGCTCGCCGTTACCTCCCCGGCCTTTATCCTCCGCGCCATGGGCGGAAAAAACTGGCAGCGCCTCCACCGCCTTATCTACGTCGCGGCGTTCGCAGGAATCGTTCACTACTGGTGGCAGGTGAAGAAAGACAACCTCACCCCATGGAAGGACACCGTCGTTCTTACCATCCTTCTCCTTGCCCGCGTCATTTACGCCATCATCAAGCATCGCCGCAAGACGGAATCGGTGGGAGCTATATAAATCAAAGGCTTGGTTGCTAATTCGAAATTGCGACCTTGACTCACCCTCGAGTTCCAGCTAAATAAGCTAAAATCCAGCCATGGGCCGATTGCGAATTGGGTTTTTAAGTTCTCAAGACGCCAGCGACCGGGCAGCATGGTCGGGCATACTCTTTAACCTTCACCGCGCTCTCCAACACCATGCCGGCGAGGTCGAGACACTAGACAGTCCTTCAGAATCACATTTCGTCAGGGTCCTCCTGCGTGCTATGAGTTCGGCCAACAGGTTTTTTGGGCAGCACCTGGGCATGATGCAGAGCCTGCCGCTCAGTTTGGCGTATGGCTGCTTCTACCGAAAAAAGATTTCAGCCACGCAGTGTGACGTCATCGTAGCTCCTGTCGCGTCCAATGAAATTGGATATTTGAAAACCTCCGTGCCGGTGATTTACCTGTCCGATGCGACCTTCACCGAGATGGAGAACTACTACTTCGAAACCGCGCACGTAAGCCCCTTCTATCTCTGGCAGGGAAACCATCTCGAAAAGCGCGCTATTCAAAACGCGACTGCCGTCGTATATTGCAGTGAATGGGCAGCGAACTCCGCCGTCCAGAACTACGCGGCGCCCGCCGACAAGATCCACGTCATCCCTTTTGGGGCAAACATCGATTCCATTCCTCCCCGCGATGCTCTGCGGCAGGGAAGCGCCGACGGAAAATGCCGCCTGCTGTTTGTCGGTCGCGGCTGGCGACGCAAGGGCGGCCAGCTTGCATTCGATACTCTGGTTGCTCTCCGCGAGCGCAATGTAGATGCGGAACTTACCATCGTAGGATGCAGCCCCCCACAGCCGATCAATCATCCTCACGTGACCATAATTCCCCGGCTAAACCAGAACATTCCAGAAGAACGCGTTGCCCTTCAGGAGTTGTATTATGAGGCCGACTTTTTTGTCCTGCCGACCCGCGCCGAATGCTGGGGGATCGTCTTCTGCGAAGCCAGTGCGTATGGTCTTCCCATCGTTGCCACCGACACTGGCGGTGTCCCGACGGCGGTGCAGCAAAATATCAACGGAGTTCTCCTGCCGCCTTCGGCGGACGGCCAGGCATACGCGGATGAAATCTTTGCCATCTGGTCCGATCCCGCGCGCTACCAGCGTCTTCGGCGTACATCCCGGCAGCGTTACGAGTCTGTGCTCAATTGGGAGACGTGGGGCAAGTCCGTTCGCGTTTTACTCGAAAACATCGTAGCGAGGGCCCAAAGCTAGCTTTCTCTGCGCTCGCCTCTCGTACCCCAAGGTTCCTTCGATCCGGGTAGCAACTTCCAGTGCAATATCATGTCTAATTGATACGGGGGTAGTTATGCGCAGAAGTCTTCTCGCTTTCTTTGCTCTCGCCATCGTAGTGCCCGCTCACGCCCAGACGAAGCCTGCTGCTAGGCCCGCAGCCAAGTCGAAGCCCCTGGTCTCCCCCAAACCTGCCCCGCTCGTCCCTCTCAATCCACCAGAGCGAGCCCAGCAACTCCTCAACCGCTTTACCTTCGGCCCTCGCCCCGGCGACCTCGAACAAGTCCTCGCCATCACCCCGGAAAAATGGTTCGAGCAGCAGCTTAATCCCGCCGGCATCCCCGACGCGGTCCTCGACAAGCGCCTCAACGACTACCCTACCCTCAACATGCAGCCCGATCAGGCCCTCCTTGTCTTCCCCGACCGTGGAGCGATCCAGCAGATAGCCGAAGGCAAGCGCCCCTACCCAGCCGACCCCAACCTCGCCGCCATGTATGAGGTGCAGGTCTACAAATACAACACAGATCTCGACGCCAAAAAGATTAACGCCAACGGCCAACCCAATATCCCTTCTCCGACCGAGGCCGAAGCCGCCGCGCAAAAGAAGACCAACCAGGCCACCGCCGCGCGCATCGCAGGAGACCTCTTCGCCCTGCCGAAAAATCAGCGCATGGCCGCGCTCATTAAGCTCCCCGTACCCGATCGCATCGCCTTCACCACCTACGTCGCGGGTGACCAGAAAAATCTTCTCCTCAACGATTTCAATCCCCGCGAGCGCGAGATCTTCAACGGCATGGCGTCCAACATCGGCGCCTCCTACCAGATCATCAACGAGCTCTCCCAAGCCAAATTCCTCCGCGCCATCCTCTCCGAGCGCCAGCTCCAGGAGGTCATGACCGACTTCTGGTTCAATCACTTCAACATCTACATCGGCAAAGACTCCGATCAGTGGTACACCACCAGCTACGAGCGCGACGACATCCGCAAGCACGCCCTCGGCAAGTTCCGCGACCTCCTCCTCGCCACCGCCACCAGCCCAGCGATGATGATCTATCTCGACAACTGGTTGTCGATTGGCCCCGACTCCATCGCCAACGGCGTCAACCCCGCCAACCCCAACTCAAAGAAGGGCAACCGCGGACTCAATGAGAACTACGGCAGGGAAGTGATGGAGCTCCACACCGTAGGCGTCGATGGCGGCTACACCCAGGCCGACGTCACCGCGCTCTCCGCCATCCTCACCGGCTGGAGTGTCGATCGCCCCCACCAGGCCGGCCCCTTCCAGTTCGACCCGAAGAAGCACGAGCCCGGCCCCAAGCAGTGGCTCGGACGCACGATCTCCTCCGACCTCGGCCTGCCTCCGGGATCGCCCGCAGCCGCACAGGCCAACATGAAGGAGGGTATCGAAGCCCTCACTGTCCTCGCCGCCGATCCGCATACCGCGCAATTCATCAGTTACAAATTGGCCCAGCGCTTCGTCGCCGACGATCCGCCACCCGCCCTCGTCGACCGCATGGCTGCCACCTACCTCTCGACCGACGGCGACATCAAAGCCATCCTCCGCACCCTGGTCCAATCTCCTGAGTTCAACTCCAAAAAATACTTCCGCAACAAAGTCAAAACCCCGATGGAGTTCCTCGCCTCCGCCTTCCGCACCACCGCGACCGACCCCGCCAATCCCGGCGCTCTCGTCAATATCATCAACACCATGGGAATGCGCCTCTACTACGCGCTTCCGCCCACCGGCTACTACATTACCGCCGACCACTGGATGAACTCGACTGCCCTCGTCGACCGCCTCAACTTCGCCTACGCCCTCACCGGCAGCAAATTCGCCAACCAGAAGTTCGACTCCGCCCACGTCCTCGCTCTCGGCCTCATGGCCCAACCTGCGACCAAAGCCGACACCGCTGCGTCAGCGCCTGCCAAAGCCCCCCACGCAAAATATGCTGAAGCGATTCTCACCTCCGAGGTCGACACCAGCCTCCCCAGCCAGCCACCACCCAATGCAGCCGGCCAGGACATTGCCCTCCACGTCCTCGAGTCGGCCTTGATCGATGGCGATGTCTCCGCTCAGACCAATCAACTCATCCACAAACAGATCGCCGACCTCCCCGCAGCCAACTCCACTGACACCCTCAACCTGCTAACAGCTCTCGTCATGGGCAGCCCCGAGTTCCAACTCCGCTGACGTTTCTTTCATCTATTATGGAAGACCGCGAGGTCTCCGCATGCCAACCCTCCCGCAAAAGTCCGATCCACACCACGAGCACCTCAGCCGAGTCCGCCGAATCTGCGCCGCTCTCTCCGCAACCTCCGAGCAGCTCTCCCACGGCGAGCCCACCTTCTTCGTCAACAAGAAAGTCTTCGCCATGTTCGCTAACAATCACCACCACGACGGCCACATAGCCGTTTGGATTCCAGCTGTCCTCGGAACCCAGCAGCACCTCGTCCGCGCCACGCCGGAAAAATTTTTCAAGCCGCCCTACGTAGGAGTACGGGGCTGGGTAGGCGTCGAACTCGACCAGGTCAGCGACGACGAACTAACCTACCGCCTCCTCGAAGCCTGGCGGCTGATAGCGCCCAAAAAACTCCACACCTTCGTAGACCCTCTGCTCACCACGCCTGAACAACTCTGCGCTGCATCTAAATAACCATGACCAAGCCAATCGATCGCAGACAGTTTACGGCAGGAGTTGTCGCCACTGGCATCGGAACCAGCAGGGCAGTGGCATCAGCACTCTCTTCCGTGGTGCCGCAACAACTCCACCTCAAGCCCAACGGCTGGATGCCAAACAGTCCGTTGCCCGTTCTCTTCTACCGCAACGCTATGCCGTCGAGGAGTGACCGCGCCACTGCAATGGAGCGCCGCTTCACCGCCAACGGATGGCCTCCACAATGGCGCAACGGCGTCTACGACTTCCACCACTATCACTCCACCGCGCACGAAGTCTTAGGCTTCGCCGCAGGCCACGCCGACCTCGTTCTCGGCGGAGAAGGCGGCGAACCTGTAACGGTTCATGCAGGCGACGTGCTTGTACTACCAACAGGAACCGGTCACTGCCGCATCACCGCCTCGGACGACTTTCTCGTCATCGGCGCCTACCCCGAGAACGAACATTGGGACATCTGCCGCGCCGCCGCCACCCCCGAAGTCCTTGAGCGCATGCGCCACGTCCGTTTCCCTGCCTCCGACCCACTCACCGGAGCCACCGGCGCACTCCCCAAACTCTGGCTGCAGTTCTAGCCTCAGAACTAGAGCGAATCCTAGATGGCTGTACCCAATTCCATTTTTGAGAAGTCGTCATCCTGAACGGAGTGAAGGACGGCGGTCTCAAGGTCCAAGTGCAACATTTCCAAAAAAGGAGATAGTTGCGCATGGCGAAGAGCTATTGTCATCTTAGTTTGGTGGAGCGCACCTTGCGTGAGGCGCGGTTGAGTTTGGGGATGAGGCCGGGGGCGATCGCGCTTGGTCTGGCGCGTGCGCGCTCGACGGTCACGCGGGAGATCAAGCGCAACGGGTGGCGCGGTCTGCATCGTGCCGATGCTTTGCGCGTTGCCGGGCAGTATCGTGCTGTGCCGGCCGATCGCAAGGCGGTGCGGTTGGCGGCGCGGCCGCGGGTGCAACGCAAGCTCCAGCCGGGCACGCCGCTGTGGGACACGGTCGTCGGGCATCTGCGCGAGGGCTTGAGTCCCGAGCAGATCGCAGGCACACTGGCTCGTATGGCCGACCCTGTCCGGCTCTCGCACGGGACCATCTTCACCACGCTCTACGCCATGCCGCGCGGCGCGCTGCGGACCGGCGTGCTAAGCCTGATGCGCCAGGCGCACAAGGCGCGGAGACGCGGCCGGATCAAGGATCGGCGCAGTAAGTCCATCCCGGACATGGTATTGATCGACCATAGACCAGCCGAGGTGGCTGCGCGCGTGGTGCCGGGGCACTGGGAAGGCGACCTGATCGTGGGCAAGGGCAACCTGTCTCAGGTCGGCACCCTGGTCGAACGCACCACGCTGTTCCTGGCCCTGGTGAAGCTGGAAAACGGAAGGGCCGAGACGGCTGCGCGAGGCTTCGCGAAGATCTTCAAGCGCTTCGACAGTCAGATGCGGCGCTCCATGACCTACGACCAGGGAACCGAGATGGCCCAGCACAAGCTGTTCACCCAACAGTCCGGCGTTGAGGTCTTCTTCACCCACCCGCACGCACCATGGGAACGCGGCATCTGCGAGAACATCAATGGACTGCTCCGCCAGTACCTGCCAAAAGGAACCGACCTGTCGGTCTTCTCCCAGAAGCAACTCGACGACATCGCATGGAGGCTCAATACCAGGCCAAGAAAAACCCTCGGATGCAGAGCACCCGCAGAACTCTTCCTCCCACAAGGGGCTTTCGACTTCGTCCAGCACTACTCCGCTAAAATCGTCCCTGTTGCACTTGGACCTTGAGACCGCCGTCCCCTGTATTTGTCTTTGTTCTTCCGTCAGCGGGGAAGTACACCTACTTTGATTCCGCCCTAGCCTGCGCTACTTCTTCCTCACCGTCTTCACGGAAGTTACCTTCACGGTCGGCATCACCACCGGCCGCCGCATCGGAACCAGCCCGGCCCCCGGCTGCTGCTGTTGCTGCATCCGCGTCAACATCTCCGTCCGAACATAATCGACGAACCCCTGCATCTGCCGGTTCATCTCCTCCATCCGCTCCCGCATCTGCAGCACAATCGCAATGCCCGCAATATTCACACCCAAGTCTCGCGCCAGATTCAAAATAAACTCCAGCCGCTCCAAATCTTCATCCGTATAAAGCCGCGTATTTCCTTCACTGCGCGACGGCCGCAGCAACCCTTCCCGCTCATACAGACGCAGCGTCTGCGGATGAATCTCATACATCTCTGCCACCGACGAAATCATGTACGCGCCCTTGCTCTTCCGCTTCGTAGCCATCGCCCTGTCCTAACTGGCACGTGCCCGGTCGTGCCGTTTTCCCGCAGCAGTCGCTTCCGTGCTGGCCTTCTTCAGAAGTCGCAGAGCTTCGTTCACAGCTTCAGCGCTCGGGAATGTCTCAAACAGCTCAGGCTCGATCAGACTCAGATTGTTCAGAGGTTCAATCGAGCCGGCATATTTTCCACGCACCCCGCCGGAGAAATCGATCTCGTCCGGCATATCGTCATACTCTTCATCCTTCGCCTTCTTCATATCCTCTCCTCTCCTCCGTTGCAGTGGCATCTCGCGCGGTAATAATTCTAATAAATTCATCCTCTTCTTCTGCATGCGCAACGGCAAGCAGGCGTTTAGCTGGAGTCTCCCCAAACTAAAAAATCGCATTTCGTCCACAGCATGGCGATGGTCCGCTTTCGTCACCATCAGTGGATCGAAGAAAACTTCACTTGCTTCCGGGAATGATACTCGATGATTCTTCCGATTGATCGCATCCTTATTCTCATCCCATACAATCCTGCGCATACTGCTTCCCTCTGGGAGAGTGTATCGTTATCGCATCGAAGCTCTGGTCAGCTAAGGCAATAGTCAGGACAATCTTCGACCAAAACCAGCATCCAACAAATCATGAAAAAGTCCAGAGCCGCCCTTCACACCGCTCAGATTCTCACCGGCATCGTCGCCGCAGCAGCGGCCTACGCCCTCAAATCAAGCACCCCGAGGCGTCGCCCCGGCCAGGTCGTCCTCATCACCGGAGGCTCACGCGGCCTCGGCCTCGCCCTCGCCGAACGCTACGCCCGCTCCGGAGCCAAACTCATCCTCGCCGCTCGCGATGTCGAAGAACTCATCAGCGCTCGCCACACTCTCCTCGATCGCGAAGCCATCCAATCCCCCGACGACGTCCTCCTCATCCCTGCCGACCTCACCGACGCCTCCCAGGCCGCGATGCTCATCGACCACGCCGTCAGCCACTTCGGCCGCATCGACGTCCTCATCAACAACGCCGGCATCATTGAAGTCGGCCCCGTCGAAAACCAGCCCCTCGCCGCCTACCGCCGCGCCATGGCCACGAACTTCTACGCCGCGCTCCACACCACCCACGCCGCGCTCCCCCATCTTCTCCGCCGCAACCCCATCCACGGCGACGCCGCCATCGTCAACATCGCCAGCATAGGCGGCAAGTTCGCCATGCCCCACATGCTCCCCTACGTCGCCAGCAAGTTCGCCCTCGTCGGCTTCTCCGAAGGCCTCCACGCCGAACTCCGCCACAAAGGCATCCGCGTCACCACCGTCTGCCCCGGCCTCATGCGCACCGGCGGCGAAGCCCACGCCGACTACACCGGCCAGACAAAAAAAGAGCAGCGCTGGTTCACCCTCGCCGCCCGCACACCAATCCTCACCGCCTCAGTCCGCCACGCCGCCAACAAAATCTACAACGCCGTCGCCGCCGGCCGCGCCGAGATCACCATCACCCCGCAAGCCTGGCTAGCCGCCCGCATAGCCGGCATCGCCCCCGAAACCACCCAATATCTAGCCAGCCTCGCCAACCACCTTCTACTGCCAGACCCTTCCACCAGCGACCAGCTCACCCTCGGCTTTACCATGAAGGTCTCCACGCACAAGGCTTCCAAAACGGTCGAGCAAAAGCAGCACAATTAATGCGTCACGCGATCCAGGCCTGTTTTGCCGGACACCTACTGCGCAGCTGGAGACACCACGCTCGCCGTTCTTTCAACCGAGGCTTTGGTCGCCACCCCACTAACCGCCTTCCCCGCCAGCATCTGATAGCTCCCGTAGTCGATAGTCAGCGTAGCCTCGCCGCCAATCCGCACATGGCTGGTCGAAACATTCCGTCCCGGCAGCCAAAACTCGCCCCGCCGCACATATCGCGAATCGAAACTCGCCCGATTGATCCACCACGAAGGGTTCTTCGCCGGCTCTCCCGCCACGCGCATCACTCCATAGTCGTCCGCGTTCACCCACACCGTACCCCGGTACGTAAATTTGTTATCCACCTTCGGCGAGACCTTCAGCACCCAGACCTTCGCCCCATCCATCTGCTCCTCGCCGTCCAGCACAACGTCGTAGTTGTCCGTCGACAGCGCCATCTGCATCTGATTCCTCTTCTGCCCGGCCTCCTGCTCACTCTCCACTAAGCGCCGCAACACCTTCTCGCAGATGAACTTCGAACCCGACTCCGACACCACCGTAAACCGCTTCTGGTCAGGAGCGGAATACTCCGCATGAACCACGATCTGCCCGGCATGATCGCCACCGGTCCCCTTATATTCCACCCGGTACGTGCGTTCCGACACGTAGTGCTCCAACGCCGCCAGGCGCTCGGCATTCATAACCTGCATCTGGGCGACAATCTCCTGCGCCGTCAGACTGGTTGCATTCTGTGCCCGCGCCCACACCCCGGGGAGCACCATCGTGCACACCATCAAACTCTGAACCATCAGCCTTCTCGATAGACGCGGCATGGAATCACCCTTGAATCAACCTAAGATGATTCCACTTCGCTGACATTAATTCTGTGCAAAACAGACCATAGTTGCCAAACATTTATCTGCGAATCTGCAAATTCCTGTCGATCTGCCCTACACGGCCGCAAACAAACTCTCCCGCGGCTCTTCCGGATTCAGCTTCGCCAACTCCCTTAGTATTTCTTTCGAACGCTCATCCTGCACCTTAGGCACCACGATCTTCACCTCAACAATCTGGTCCCCACGCTTGCCCTCATTCGCCGCCGAAGGCACACCCTTCTCCCGCAGCCGCAGCTTCTGCCCAGTCTGCGTCCCCGGCGGAATCTTCAACTGCGTCCGTCCTCCACCCTCATGCGAGTCGATCGTCGGCACATCAATCTTCGCGCCCAGCGCAGCCTCCGTCATCGTAACCGGAACAGTTACATAAATATCGTCGCCCGTCCGCGTAAACACCGGATGCGTCCCAGCCTTAATAATCAAAAACAAATCCCCCGCAGGCCCGCCGTTCGTTCCGGCGTTACCCTTGCCAGCCAGCCGAATCCTCTGCCCATCCCGAGTCCCTGCCTTGATGCGAAACTCCAGCGGCTCCCGCTTGATCACCACGCCTTCGCCATCGCATGTCGGGCACGCGTTCTGCACCTTGCCCGTACCGCCGCATCGCGGGCACTGGATATTGAACTTCATCCTCCCGCCCATCTGCGTCACCTGGCCCGAGCCATGGCACTCCGGGCACTCCACACTCCCGCCCGTAGTCGACTTGCCCTTGCAAGTCGGACAAATCTCCTGCCGCTGAATCTCCAGCCGGGCCACTCCGCCCCGCACCGCCGTCCAGAAATCCACGCTCACCTGATACTCCAGGTCAGTCCCTGGCTGCGGCCCTCGAGCGGCCTGCCTCCCGCCGTTGAACATGCCGCTAAAAATATCTTTGAAGCTCCCGCTAAAGCCACCACCGGACTGTTCTTCTGCTCGCCCACCCTGAAAGTCCGAAAAATCGAACCCACCAAAGTCGAACGGCACCTCCTGCCCCGCGCGCCCGCCCGTGTGAGCATGGCCACGATGCCCACCGCCATATCCGCCCCGAGAAGCAGCCTCCGCCGCAGCCGGATCGATGTTGTCCGAATAAAACCCAAGCTGGTCGTAGATCTTCCGCTTCTTCTCGTCGCTCAGAACATCGTTGGCTTCAGAGATTTCCTTGAACTTCTCCTCGGCCTTCTTGTCCCCCGGATTCACGTCCGGATGATACTTACGCGCAGCCTTGCGAAACGCCTTGCGAATCTCATCCGCCGTCGCCGTCTTCTTCACACCCAGCGTACTGTAGTAGTCCTTCGTCTGTGTCGCCATTGCTATCCTCTAAGCCGTTGCAGCCAGCTTCAAAGCGCCCGTCTTCCTGTCCTGCGGCGCCGGTTGAATGCTCTCGCGAATCATTCGGTCCTTAGCATCCCGAGCCATCTCCAGGTCATAGTGGCTCTGGATATTCATCCAGAACTCCGGGGTCATCCGGAAATACCGCGCCAGCCGCAGTGCGGTATCCGCGGTAATCCCGCGCCGCTCGTTCACAATCTCCGATACCCTCGTCACCGGAACTCGGATTGCCAACGCCAACGCATTTGCGCTAAGGCCCATCGGCACAAGAAACTCTTCACGCAGCATCTCTCCCGGATGAATCGGCGGCAAGCGGCTCTCAACATTCTTCCGTTTGCGGGGACCGCTTCGAGCATTAGTGATAGTCCGTAACTTCGATGTCCTCGGCATAAGGTTCTCTCCACACAAAACATATTCGATACTGGTCGTTGATGCGAATGCTATGCTGCCCCTTTCGATCCCCTCGCAACGCCTCCAGATGATTTCCCGGTGGGTTGCGTAAATCAGCGAGCAACTGGGCACCATGAAGGATAAGCAGCTTTCTCAGGATGACCTTCTGCAGCGCTCCATATTGGCGGCTTGGCTGCCGATTGAATATCTTCTCCGCCTCCTCATCCGCAAAGCTACCGATCATGCGTTAAAGCTATCACGTCAAACGTTATACGCTGCCCGTTATACTCCCAATCATTTTCACCTCTGGCAAACCGGACACCAGAACAGATTCCGTCCCGCCATCACCTTAGTCAAAATCTTAGTCCCACTCACAAAACAAGGATGCCCTTGCCGCCTGTACACATAATGCGCCTCTTCTTTCAGCACTGGCCCCGATCTATGCGGCCTGTCCTTCGCCTTCGTCGTCACGATCCGCCGGTCGATCATCGCCGCCTGCATCAGCGCACCCGCATCCTTCCATATCGACTGCAGCGTGCTCTCCTCTACTTCCTTGCCCGGCGTAAACGGATTCAGCTTCGCCCGAAACAGCAGCTCCGCCCGAAAGATATTCCCAACGCCAGCCGCCACCGACTGATCCATTAGCAGCTCACCAATCGCCTTCCTGCTCTTCTTCACCTTCTCAATAAACTTCTCCGCTCCATCGCCATTCAGCGGATCAGGCCCCAGCCGCTTCAGCAGCTTCTCCCACATCTCCTGCGAATAAACCGAGCAATCCATCGGCCCGCGCAGCTCGACCCACGCAACCTTCTCAGGCGCGATGTTGTCCGTCCCGTCATCCTCCGAGTACCACCGATGCGGCTTGCTCGCATCCGGTCCTGCAGGCTTCTTCACCGCCGCCGCATTCCACATCCGCAACCGCAACGCGCCACGCACTGCCGGCAGAGGGCCAGAGCCTTCAGTAAAGTCACCCTGCAGCCCAAGGTGCACATGCAGAATCCGATCCTTCCCAAAGTCATACCCCAGGTGCTTCCCCACAGCCATCACCCGCTGCAGCTTCTGTCCATCAATCACCCCGGTATCGGTAAACCGTCCCTGCGGCCCATCCACGCGCACAGTTCTGCCGCCAAAGGCGGCAAAATGCCGCTCCGCCCAGCGATGAATCTCATTGCCCTCCGGCATCGTCGTCTTTCAACCTCGCAGCAGCTAACTGGGTTTGATGCCGCCGCCGAATCCGTTGCGGGCGGCCACCGGCTTCCAACTCATATTTGTAGTGCTCAATAATCCGATCCGGAGTCCACAGCGCCCAGTGCTCTCCCTTTTGCGTCTGCATCTTCGCCATCTGGATCTCGTCCATCCGCCGAATCATTCGCTGCAAATCGCGATAGTGTTCCGAGTACGGGCTGTCTTCGCTCTCAATCAACGGCTGCATATCCACATACACCGGCTGAGCCCATTCGTAAAACGTATGCCACACGTCGTACAAATTCAAATGACCCTTCTTCACCAGCAGCGATAGATGCTCATAAAAATCCAGCACCTCAAACGCGCTCACCGGAGGCTCTTCGAGAGTCCACGCCTTCAGTCCCGTCTCATCCAGCCGAGACTCGGCCAACCGTCGTCGAACCGCTACAAAGTTGTCCGACAAAAAGAACCTCAGTTGCTTCTCGAGATTCTCCACCGCCCGGTATTCTCGCTCGTGACGTAACTGCAAGCCGGCATAAGCAATGGCGCCGGCACTGGTCACCACCAGAACTACCGTCGCCATTGCTTGTACGGCTACCCAATTTATCGCCAACGTCTAGTTCCAGACCTGCCGCGCCTCAATCGCCTCGATCGAAAACACCTGGTCCGGCTCCATCTGCTGCATCCGCTGCACAAACTTTTCAGCCTCTTCGCGTGTGTCAAACATCATCCGGTTATACAACCGTCCCGCGCGCACCTGGTCACATCTCCACATTGTCTCAGTCATCGTCTTACCTCCAGGCAGTCGATTGAGTTCCAGGTTCTCCAGCCAAAGCAAATCCGCGTATCTGTCTTGCCCATCACTGCTATTCACTTCAACACCTTTCCGGGTGATATGTCGCACTCTACACGTCAATCACCCCACCCCATCTTGAAAAAACGAGGGGCACCCTTAAAGGAACGCCCCTCTCATTCAATACGTCCATACAACTTCTATGGATTACACTTACTTCTTTTCATCCACATCGACGTACTCTGCATCAATCACGCCTTCGTCCTTCTTCGGCTCTTCCGGCGCGCCGGCCGCCGCCGTTGCGCCATTCGCCGTTGCTGAAGCCGCAGTCGCCTTGTACATCGCCTCGGCGAGCTTGTGGCTCACCGTAGTTAGACGATCCTTAGCCGCATTCAGCTCAGTCGCGTTCGGCGTTCCCGCCAGCGTCGCCTTCGCCTCAGTCAAAGCCGTCTCGACCTCGGTCTTGTCCGACTCCGCAACCTTATCGCCCGCGTCCTTCACCATCTTCTCGACGTTGTACACCAGCGAATCCAGCCCGTTGCGCGCCTCAACCGCCTCGCGCTGCTCCTTGTCCTCAGCGGCGTGAGCCTCGGCATCCTTCGCCATCCGCTCAACCTCTTCCTTGCTCAGGCCCGAAGAGCTGGTGATCGTGATCTTCTGATCTTTTCCAGTAGCGTTGTCCTTCGCCGTCACATTCAGAATGCCGTTGGCGTCGATATCAAACGTGACCTCAATCTGCGGCACGCCACGCGGAGCCGGGGGAATTCCCGCCAGCTTGAACTTGCCCAGCGTCCGGTTCTGCGCCGCCATCGGCCTCTCGCCCTGCAGCACATGCACCTCAACTTCCGTCTGCGAGTCCGCCGCCGTCGAAAACGTCTCCGTCTTCTTCGTCGGAATCGTCGTGTTCCGATTGATCATTGGTGTCGCCACGCCGCCCATCGTCTCAATCGACAACGTCAGCGGAGTCACATCCAGCAGCAGCAGGTCCTTCACATCGCCCGCCAGCACGCCGGCCTGCACCGCGGCGCCGATCGCCACAACCTCATCCGGGTTCACACCCTTATGCGGCTCCTTGCCGAACAGCTCCTTCACCAGTTGCTGGATCTTCGGCATACGCGTCTGACCCCCAACCAGCACAACCTCGTCGATCTTGCTCGCGTCAACGCCGGCATCCTTCATCGCCTGCTTGCAAGGCCCAATCGACCGCTGCAGCAGATCATCGACGAGAGACTCCAGCTTCGCCCGCGTCAGCTTGCGGACAAGATGCTTCGGCCCGCTCGCATCGGCAGTAATAAAGGGGAGATTGATCTCCGTCTCCTGCGCCGTCGAAAGCTCAATCTTCGCGCGCTCGGCCGAGTCCTTCAACCGCTGCAGCGCCATCTCGTTGCCCTTCGAGTGCAGGTCAAGCCCCGTCTCCGACTTGAACTCCGCAATCAGCCAATCCACAATGCGCTGGTCAAGATTGTCGCCGCCCAGGTGCGTATCGCCGTTGGTCGACTTCACCTCAATGACGCCCTCGCCGACCTCAAGGATCGAGATATCGAACGTACCGCCGCCGAAGTCATAGACCGCAATCGTCTCGTCCTTCTTCTTATCCAGCCCATAGGCGAGCGCAGCCGCCGTCGGCTCATTCACAATGCGCTTCACATCCAGCCCGGCGATCTTGCCGGCGTCTTTTGTCGCCTGCCGCTGAGCATCATTGAAGTACGCCGGAACCGTAATCACAGCCTCGGTCACCGCAGTCCCCAGATAGTCTTCCGCAGCCTTCTTCAGCTTCTGCAGAATCATCGCCGAGATCTCAGGCGGTGTGTACTCCTTGCCCTGCGCCACGACGACGATGTTGTCGCCCTTCGCCACCACCTTGTACGGCACCATCTTCATCTCGTCGCCGACCTCGTTCAGCCGGCGGCCCATAAATCGCTTGATCGAATAGATCGTGTTCTCCGGGTTTGTAATCGCCTGCCGTTTGGCCACCTGCCCAACCAGCCGTTCCCCGCTCTTCGTGAACGCAACGACAGAAGGCGTAGTCCGCCCACCCTCTTCGTTCGGGATCACCTTCGGCTCGCCGCCTTCCATCACGGCCACGCAGGAGTTCGTTGTTCCCAAGTCAATTCCAATAATTTTTGCCATCCCTAATCCCCATTCCGGGCACACAGCCCCTCAACATTTTTTAGCCGCACTCAAGAATCTCACCTTGAGTCACTTACTGTCAAATATTCTGATGCGCCTTATCCCTCAAGGGATTCGCAAACACCTCCAACCGCCGAAAATACTCCTAACCTCGCTCCAGCGCGAGATATGGCCTGAGAAATGCTTTCCGCTCGAACCCGGCAAAGCCTTTATTTTCAATCCCACCTAACAGCAAATGATCTTCCAAATCCCCTGAGGAAAACCCGCCATCGCCTACCCCGAAGGTGTCATTGTCGCCCCTGATGCCCCCCGGTACGCTTGCCTCAATTCATGCAGTACCCATGCAGCATCTTGGAGCCTAGCTCATGTCCTTTCTGCCCGCCTCACGCACCAAACGCAATCTCTTCAAAATAGCCTCCCTGGGCCTGGCTGGCCTCCTCGCCGGTCTGCTCTCCGGCTGCAACTCCGCCGATGCCTCCGTCCGAACCTCCAAGACCCACACCGCCACCGATTCCTTGAGTCCAGACGGCTCCGGTGCGCAAACCACCGAGCTTCCCACGAGCATTGAAGCGACCCAGATTCCCGCTCTCCGGCATCCCCCCTCCGCGCGCAGGATCGGATCCGTCCACACGGTCTCCCAAACGGTGGCTCCGAACGGCCGCAGCGGCTACTAACGCTGCGATTCGTTCCCGGCCGATAAAACAACCCAACAACTCAACCACAAACCAAGCGGCAGTCCCATGTACGAACGGGACTGCCGCCTTTTCGTCTTTCAGCGAATGCTCACCCAAAATGCATCCCTTATTCCCTTTTTAAGCTCTACATAGGAGACAATCACTCCGACACGAAGGAATAACCCGACCCCATGGCATCGGCCGCAGTCGCACCTCCAGATCAATCCGCTGAAGCCTCCCACGGCATCAATCCCTGGCTGATCGCCGCCTCCGTCATGCTTGCGACCTTCATGGAGGTGCTCGACACCGCCATCGCCTCCGTCGCTCTCCCCTACATCGCCGGTTCCCTCTCGGCCTCCACCGACGAAGCCACCTGGGTCCTCACCAGCTATCTTGTCGCCAACGCCATCGTCCTCCCCGCGAGCAACTGGTTCTCCCTGAAATTCGGCCGCAAGCGCTTCCTCATGTCCTGCGTCACCATCTTCACCGCCGCCAGCTTCGCCTGCGGAGCCGCCCCCACCCTCGGCATCATGCTTCTCGCCCGCGTCATCCAGGGCGCAGGCGGCGGAGCCCTCCAGCCGCTCTCGCAAGCCATCCTCCTCGAGTCGTTCCCGCCAAAAAAGCGCGGCGCCGCCATGGCTGTCTTCGCCTTCGGAGTCGTCGTCGCCCCTGTCCTCGGTCCCACCCTCGGCGGCTGGCTCACCGACACCTACTCCTGGCGCTACGCCTTCTACATCAACATCCCCATCGGCATCCTCGCCCTCTTCATGATCAACCGCTTCATCTTCGACCCGCCCTACATCAGCAAAACCAAGGTCGCCCCGCTCGACCGCTACGGCTTCGCCGCCCTCGTCATCTGGACCGGCTGCCTCCAGGTTGTCCTCGACAAGGGCCAGGAGGACGACTGGTTCGGTGCCACTTGGATCCGCTGGGCCACCTTCTTCCTGGTCATCTCGTTCATCTACTTCTGCTGGCGCTGCTGGACCCAGAAGGACACCATCGTCGACCTCAAAGTTTTAAAAGACCGAAACTTCCTCCTCGGCTGCATTCTCATCTTCATGTTCGGCATCGGTATCTACTCCACCGTCACCGTCCTCCCGCTCTTCTATCAGGAGCTCCTCGGCTACACCGCCTTCACCGCCGGCCTCGTCGTCGCCCCGCGCGGCATCGGAGCCATCTGCGGCATGCCCATCATCGGCTACCTCTCTAACAAGATCGACCCGCGCTGGCTCCTCACCTTTGGCTTCTGCACCTTCGGCCTCACCACCCTCTACTTCGGCAACGTCACCCTCGACCTCTCCCCCACCACCCTCCTCCTACCCATCCTCATCACCGGCTTCGGCCTCAGCTTCGTCTTCGTCCCCATCAGCACCGCCGCCTACGGCACGCTCGACAACAAACAAATCGGCAACGCCAGCGGCCTCTTCAACCTCATGCGCAACGTCGGCGGCTCAATCGGCATCTCCATCGCGCAAACCCTCCTCACCCGCCGCTCTGCCGTCCATCAAAACGAGATCATCAACTCCGTCCCCATCACCGGCCAGCAGTTCCAGAACTCCGTCAACGGCATGACCCGAGCCCTCACCGGCTACTTCGGCAAATCCAACGCCACTGAGCCAGCCCAGGCGCGCCTCTATCAGGAGCTCCAGCGCCAGGCCTCCAACTGGGCCTTCGTCGACGTCTTCCGCTGGCTCTCCCTCCTCTGCTTCTTCTGCGTCGGCATCGTCTGGCTCTTCAAAAAAGTAAAACCCGGAAAGGCCCCCGCCGGAGCTCACTAATCCAGCTAATGCTTCAGTTTTTGCTTTTGCCGTCATCCTTCAGTTTGTGCTTTTGCCGTCGTCCTGAGCGCAGCAGAAGAATCTGTTTTTGCTTCTGCCGTCATCCTGACGCATCAGTTTTTGCTTTTGCCGTCATCCTGAGCGCAGCGAAGGATCCCGAAGAACTGAATTTACCGCAACCGCTCGAACCTTTTCCGCAAGACCAATTACCGGGACCATCTACAAATGGTCAGTGTGCAGCGCAAATGTCCGTGCAGTGCCGAGTGGCCGGGTGCCCCATATCTCGATTTTGAGATGTGGGCATCGCGCGTAAGCGCGACCGCTCCCGCCAATTCTGACACCATCAACTCTCCATCCCAGTCACCAAAGCCCATCCTGCGATAACCTCACTCCATGCAACGAGCCTGGCTACCGTATCTTCTCATCCCACTAGCCGCGTTCCTCGCCATCCTGCCCCTCCTCATAAAAGGCTGCTCCTGCGGCCACGACTTCGACTTCCACCTCCTCAGCTGGATGGAAGCCGCCCGCCAGTTCACCCACGGCAATCTGCACCCCCACTGGGCCTACACCCCCGCATACAACGCCGGCGAACCCCGCTTCGTCTTCTACCCCCCGCTCTCCTGGACCATCGGAGCCATCCTCGGCCTCATCTTCCCGTGGACATGGACCCCCATCGTCTACACCTGGCTGGCCCTCACCTCCGCAGGACTCGCAGCACACCACCTAGCACGAGAATTCACCACCCCCACAGCCGCACTCATCACCGCAGTCATCTATACCGCAAACCCGTACATGCTCTTCACCGCCTACGAGCGCACCGCCTACGCCGAACTCCTCGCCGCCGCCTTCATCCCGCTCCTCATCCAAGCCATTCTGCGCGATAAGGTCACCATTCCCCGCATAGCCATCCCCATCGCCCTCCTCTGGCTAACCAACGCCCCTGCTGCCGTCATGTCCTGCTACGCCCTAGCCCTCCTCACCGCAACCCGCATAGCCACCGCTTACTCGAATCGATTTCCCCATGTGGCATCGAATGACCGCAGCGCCACCAATCCGGGTGCCCCATATCTCGATTCTGAGATGTGGGCATCGCGCGAAAGCGCGACCGCTCCCAACACCATCAACGCCTCATCCCAAACACCACTCCAAATCGCACTAAACACAGCAGCCGGAACCGCCCTCGGCCTAGGTCTCGCCGCCTTCTACATCCTCCCCGCAGCCTACGAACGCCGCTACGTCCAGATCGAGATGGCCATCATCCCCAACATGCGCATCCAGGACAACTTCCTCTTCCGCCACACCGGCGACGCCCCCCACGATCAAGTCCTCCACACCGCCTCCCTCATCGCCGTCATCCAACTCATCCTCACCGTCGCAACCCTCCTCCTCCTGCGAGCCAAGAAACCGGGTGCCCCATATCTCGACTCTGAGATGTGGGCATCGCGCAATCGCGCGACCGCTCCTGCCCATCTCCCCCAACGCCAACTGTTCTACTCCTTAGCAATCCTCACCCTGGCCATCACTCTCCTCCTCACCCCCATCACAACCATCTTCTGGACCCACGCCCCCGAACTAGCCTTCCTGCAATTCCCCTGGCGACTCGTAGCCATCCTCGCCGCCGTCCTCGCGCTCGCAACTGCACTTGTCCTCAAACCAATCAGACTCAACCCCATCGCAACCATCCTCACGGGCACAATGATCGCAGCAGCCTCGACCTACCCGGCTTATGCTCTCTTCCACCAGACCTGCGACGAAGAAGATACCGTCGAAGCCCGCCTGGCCCTCTTCCACTCCAACCAGGGCACCGACCCCACCGACGAATACACCCCGATCACCGCCGACAACGACTCATTAGCCCACACCAACCCACCCTACTGGCTCGCGCCCGACCCCAACGCCAAAGCCCCCGCCAATACGCAACCCGGCCCAGCCCCCACTCACCTAACCGTGAACGCCCACACACCCGAAGACATCATCCTCAACCTCCGCGACTACCCCACCTGGCGCATCACACTCAACGGAACTCCCATCACCGATCACCTCCAACGAGACGACGACCTCACTGCCCTCCCCATCCCTGCCGGCCCCTCAACCATCGACATCACCCACGCCCAAACCATGGACCAAACCCTCGGAGACCTCATCTCCCTCACCTCCCTCGCACTTCTTCTCTACCTCCTTCTCCTCCCCACCCGCCGCAAGATACCACTGATATAACACCCGTCAGCCTTCAAGAATTATTGTCATTTCGACCGAAGGCGGCGCACTTGCCGCCGAAGTGGAGAAATCCGCTTCTCTACCGCGACTTCCGCCCAGCCAACGCCTCGCCTTCGCTTTTGCTTTTGCTTTTGCCTTTTGCCTTTTGCCTTGTGCCTTGTGCCTTGTGCCTTGTGCCTTTTAGTTGTCATCCTCCCGCAAAGCGGGAGGATCTGCTTTTGCTTTTCGATCCTCACCGTTCCTGACTAGAAAACCGTCATTTCGACTGAAGCCGCTCACGCATCTGTGAGCCGTCGAAGTGGAGAAATCCGCTTCTCTACCGCAAATTCCACGAACCCGTTCCTCACCACCCCTCATCGCTCAAAGCTCACCCCCTCACCGCTCATTTATCATCAACTCCACATGCATCCCAAGGTAAAAACCCTGCTTCTCTCCGGCGCGCAACTCACCGATGCCGCCCTCGAACGCCTCCTGCCCTCACCAGACACCCTCCCTCACTCCATCCACCGCGCCATGCGCCACAGCGTCTTCGCCGGCGGCAAACGTCTCCGCCCCATCCTCTGCATGGAAGCGGCCCGCATGGTCAGCGGAGGCATAGAAATTCCAGCCGGTGCAGCCGACCTAGGCGCAGCCCTCGAAATGCTGCACACCTACTCCCTCATCCACGACGACCTTCCCGCCCTCGACAACGACGACCTCCGCCGAGGCAAGCCCACCTGTCACGTCGTCTTCGGCGAAGCCTCCGCCATCCTCGCAGGCGACGCCCTCCAAACCCTCGCCTTTCAAACTATCGCTGCGCTCCCCACGCCACCCGCGACAACAGTGGCCATCCTCCGCGAGGTCTCCCTCGCAATAGGCACTGGTGTAGGCCGCGTAGGCGATCTCAACACACAACTCCCTCCAGGCATGATCGCCGGCCAGGTCATGGACATCGAGTCCGAAGGCGTCGCCCCAACCGCCGAGCTCGTCGAGTCCATTCACCGCGCCAAGACCGGAGCCCTCATCACCACCAGCATCGTCTCCGGAGGCCTCTTCGCGCTGGGTCTGCTGAAAGAACATGACCGTGGTTCAACAAATTCTGTGCTTGGTCCCGAATGTGGAACCGACGAAGACACCATCGCCCGTTTGCGCACCTTCGGAGAAAAAGCCGGCCTCGCCTTCCAGATCGTCGACGACGTGCTCGACATGACGCAAAGCTCCGCCGAACTTGGCAAGACCGCTGGCAAAGACACCGCTACCACCAAGGCCACCTGGCCAGCCGTCTTCGGCATCGACCGCTCCCTTAAGGACGCCGAAGAACTCATAGCCGACGCCTTCGCCGCATTGGACGCCACTGGATCGGGCGATTTTGGCGGCGGCTTCGGCCCAGCCGCCGACCCCCTCAAATCCCTCGCCCAATACCTTGTCGAACGCAAAAACTAACATCATCCGACAATCAACCAAAACCAACCGCGTGTCATTCTGAGCGCAGCGAAGAACCCCCGCATTTGCATTTGCTGTTGCCTTTTGGTTGTCATCCTTCGCCGAACGGGATCCCGACGAGCGCTTTTGCTCGTTGGGTGGAAAGGCGGAGGATCTGCTGTTCTGCACTTCACCAAACTTGACAAAAAGTGTCCACCGGGGACGCCCTGATCACCACGCTCAACCATCAGTCGCACGAAGTCCACACCTAAAGTATCTGAATGGAAGACTTTGCACACATTTGACGGAGGGGGGGATCACTTGGCCGCCCGATACTCCTTCGTCACCTCCAGTACCCCACGGGGCGATATCATCGACACAGATGCTCACCGAGTCCGACATCCTCACGGCCCTCCGCGACTGTTACGACCCCGTCCTCCCCTGCAACATCGTAGAACTCGGCCTCCTCCGCTCCATCGCCGTCACCCCGGACGTTGAAGCTCCCGGCGCGAACATTCCCGGCGTCCCCCAAAAACACATCGTCAAAATCGAAATCACCCCCACCCAAACCGACGAAGCCGCCAACGCCCAACTTCAGGCCCAGATCATCAACCGCCTCGCCGGCCTTGAGACCGTAAGCCACACCACCGTCACCCTCCTCCACGAACCCGCATGGACCCCACAACGAATCACCCCCGCCGGCCGCAAAACCCTCGGCCTCGACGGCCACCCCCACCTGGTCCAGATTCGCTGAGCCCCATGCCCCGTAAACCCAAAGCCCCTCAAATCCCGCCGCCCCAGCACCCCTTCGACCAGATTCACGGCGTAGAAACCAGCGGTCTCATCGCCGCCGGCAACCTCACCACCGGCCACCCCAACGACACCCACGTCACCGCCTACTATGGCGTCGCTCCCAGCATCCTCCGCACCCTCATCGACCACTGGCGCGCCACCAACCCTCCCCACCCCATCTCGCACTACACTTTCATCGACTTCGGCGCCGGCAAAGGCCGAGCCATGCTCGTAGCCAGCGAACTCCCCTTCCATCAGGTCATCGGCATCGAACTCAACCCCACCCTCGCCGACACCGCGCAACTCAACCTCGACCACTGGCTCGCCTCTCACGCAGCCGACACCACCGCACCGCCGCTCGCCCCCATCCGCCTCTACGAGCAAGACGCCCTCGCCTTCGATCTCCCCCGCACCCCCACCCTAGCCTTCCTCTTCCACCCCTTCGAAGCCCCCGTCCTCAAGCTCCTCCTCCGCCGTATCGAAGCCCGCTTCGCAAAAAAGCCCGGTACCCCAGCACCAGCCTTCGACCTCCTCTACGTCAACGCCGAGTGCCGCAAAATTCTCGACCAGCACCCCGCCTTCACCCGCCTCTTCCTCGGCCCCGTAGCCATGTCTCCCGAGGACCACGCCGCCGACCTCGCCGCCATCGCCCAGCAAAAAGACTACGGCTCGACCGGCGACGAAGAGTGCGCCATCTACCGCTACACCGGCCGCGCAGCGAAACCCGGCTAACGCACCTGAGGCGCGACGAAAGTCGCGCCTCAGGTGGTGTCCAGCATCCCATCAACAAACTACCAGTCTCAAACAAACTACCAGTCGTGGTCCCTGTCCTTGGGATACACAGGAGGCGTCGGTGGCCCACCCTGCGCCGCAATCGAAACAGTTCCCGCATTCGCCAACGCTGTCTGCAGCGAGTAGGCCGTCAATCCAGGACCCGGGGCAAGAAAGGGCGTCAGCGCCACAACCGCCGACTTCTTGCCGTTGTACACCGAGGTCAATCCATCGGTCTGCTCGTAGTTGAGGTTGTTCGCCGGATTCGTGTTCGAGACAACGCGACCCAGCACGCGATGCTCCGATTCAACTCCCATGATCGACGCAGCCACCTGCGCAAAATATTCCAGATCGGTCGTCTTATACGCTTTGCCGCTCGCATCCCGTTGGCGATGTCCATATCCCTTGGCATCCACCGCCATCTGCGCAAACTCGATGGTCGCGAGAAGATAGGCCCCGATGAACGCGTTCTCCAACGCATCCAGAACGCCGGTAAACGCAGCCAAAGTATCGAATGTTCCGGTCGGAAAATAGAACGTCTGCACAGGATCGGTGCTCGAAGAAGTTTTGCCGATGAGAGCCCGAAGCAGGTTCGCATGCGCAATCTCCTCGCTCAACGCAGCCTGAAAATATTGCACGTTGCCCATATTCCCAGCAGAGGTCACGTTATTCGCAGAGCCACCGGGACCCGCGAGATTCGGGTCCATAATCACAGGGCCAATCAGGCCGTTGTAGTAGAAGGTTGAAGCCAGATCTTCAGCGATCAACGCAGCAGTAAATATCTCCTGTGCTGTGTCTCCACTCAGATTATCGAGATCCCCGCGGTCGTCGGAGTCGGCACGAACGGGCGTGCCGGGAAGAAACGCGGCTGCAGCCGCAGTGAGTCCCATCATGCCTGCACGTGTCATGAACGAGCGACGAGGTAGTGAGCTCTCAACGAGCCCGGCAATATTCTTCTGATCCATACTCTGGCCCTCCTGAGGCCACGAAAAATCCGCTGGTGATTGAAGTTTTGAAACAGGCCCGCACTTTACCGAGTCGCTCAGAAGGAGGAGTGGAGGCTTGGCAGAGATAATGCCCGACACAATCCTGAATCAGCGGCTCCGTATATCAAGAACGTGAGCCTGCAGTCCCTGGATTGGCTTCGATTTGTTATTTTTGCAATACGGTGCGTGCAGGAATTTGCAGCATTCGCCGCGAGAGCTATCCACGCGAGGTCGAAGAACCGCCGGGAAACGCGCGCCGCAGTAGAAATTATCCGTTTACCCGCACCACAAATATGCGCTCATCCCCACTTGCATGTTCAATTGCGACCTCACCGTCCGCTCGCTCCACCACGCTCGCGAACTTCTCCCCCCACTCCACCAGCACCAGCGCGTCCGGCGCATCTGCCATCTCCTCCAGTCCGAGCGTCAATAGCTCGCGTTCTGTCTCCAACCGGTAAAGATCAAGATGATAGAGCCGCACCTTCTTCCCCACATACTCATGCACCAGCGTAAACGTCGGGCTAGTCACATCCGAAGCTTCCGCTGCTCCCAGCGCCGCCGCAATCCCCTTCACCAGCGTTGTCTTCCCCGCGCCCAAATCTCCCCGCAGGACAATCAGCTTCGGAGCAGGCAGCAGCATCTCCGCCACCCTTTCACCCATCGCCAGCGTCCCCGCTTCACTTCGTGTCTTGAACCGTCTCTCCTTCATCCCCGCAGCCCGCAGACCCACGTCAACCCGTCGTCATCGGTCACCCGGTAACGGAACGCGTCTGAAAGATGTGTAACCGTATCGGTTGCAAGTACCGTATGCTCATCCATCGCCTTCGCGGCAAAGTCCGCAGCCAGCCCATGCAGATACACCGCTGTCTCCACCGCGCGCGCTACGTCGTTAGGAAACTGCGCCAGCATTGCCGCCACAATCCCCGTCAGAATATCTCCACTTCCACCCTTCGCCATCGCAGGGTTCCCACTCGTATTCACCGCAATCGAACCATCCGGATGCGCCACGAGCGTCCGCCAACCCTTCAACACCAGCGTCAGCTTATGCTCCGTCGCAAACCGCCGCGCCAACCCGACCCGGTCCGCCTCAACCTCCTTCACCGTTAACCCCGCCAGCCGCGCCATCTCACCCGGATGCGGCGTCAACACCATCACCCTGCCCTTCCCATTCAACAAATGCGCCTTGCCGGCAAACGCATTCAAAGCGTCAGCATCAATCACGACAGGCACCGTCGTCTTCTCCACCACCTGCCGCGCAAACGCCGGTGCATCGCCCTCTGTCGAGAGTCCGGGCCCCACAGCCACCACCGTGATCTTCTTTACCAGCGCGTCCAGCTTCGCTCCATCCAGATTCTTGAACGACACCGCCCCCTTGCTCCCCTCCGCCAGCGGCACCATCATCAACTCCGGCGCAATCTGCGTAACCGTATCCGCAATGCTCTTCGGCACCGCCGCCGTCACCAGCCCCGCTCCACTGCGCAGGCAGGCCAATGACGCCATCGCCGGCGCTCCCGCCTTCCCATAGCTTCCCCCCACCACCAGCACATGGCCAAACTTGCCTTTATTCGCGTTCACGTCGCGAGCCTTCTCCGCCAGCACCTTCGAAGAGCCCGTCCACGTCAACCCGCCAGTCGAAACGACCGCCTGCTCCGGCGACCCGATCCCCGCCACCGCTACCGGCCCGAACGTCCCACCTGTCTTTTCATTGCGCGTCAGATGTCCAAACACATGCGCCAACTTCGGAGCGGTAAATGTGACCACCGCATCCGCTCGAAACGACCCCTCACCGGTCTGCTCCATCGAATTCGCATCCCACCCCGAAGGAAGATCCACCGCCACCACCGGCGCATCAAGCCTCTCCACCATCTCGCGCAGCGAGACCGCGAGCCCTCGCAGCGGCGGCTTGAACCCGGTCCCCACCAACGCATCAATCAATATCTCCGCCTCCCTCAGCACCGGCGCACAAGCCTCTAAACCCGCCTCATCCACCACCTCATCCACAATCAAAGTCGAATCCGCACGCCGAAGCCGTCCCAAAGCCGCAGCCGCCTCACCCTTGACCTCATCCGTTCGCCCCAGCAACACCACCCGCACCAACCACCCCGCCTGCGCCAGCACCCGCGCCGCAACAAAGCCATCCCCACCGTTATTCCCCCGCCCGCAAAGCACAACCGTCCGCGATTCCGAACCATACTGCCGCAGGCAGAACGACGCCACCGCCCGCCCCGCGCCCTCCATCAACGTCTCCAGCGAAATCCCAAACTCCTCCACCGTCCGCCGGTCTGCCGCCCCCATCTCCTCTGCCGTCAAAATTTTCATCATCCCCTTCTACGCGATTCCATGGCTCAAGCCAAGAAATGGCAGCGCACTTCAATGCGCATGCCGAAGCGCCCGCGTTGGTAACAACACGAGCCGCTCATCTATTCAAATCAGATGCAGAAAAAAAGAATTTGCCCGAGCGAACACAATTTTCCGTCGTTCAAGGAGGCGTCGCCCACCATCTGGGCTTCACCAGGTCAACCCGCAGTTTTACTCGGTACCACCCACAGTGCCATCGGCTGCAACCGTCGTCTTCTGCTGAAAGTAACTCTTATCCCACAGAGCCCGGTAAAACTCCCCAGTCAACTCAGCCGCCTTCGGTCCAAACGTAGGCCGCCCACCTTCGAGAAAAAACACCGTAACAATCCGCCCATTCGGCGTATCCGCGTACGATCCAAACCACCCAAACCGCGTTCCGTTGTTCGAGCAAGTCCCCGTCTTCCCCATCACCGGAAATTGACTGAAGTTCGCCCGCAGAGACCGCGCCGTCCCATACTCCACCGCGCCCTCCATACCAACCGATATCTCCGGAATCAAGGGAGCGATGTCCAGCGTCCGCTTCACCTTAGGCTCAAACGCAGCCACATCCATCGCACTCTCGGGATGCTGCAAATAATAAAGCGTCCCTCCATTTGCAATCGCCGCCACCAGCGCGCCCAACTGCAGCGGAGTCATCGAGACGCTCTCTCCAAACGAACACATCCTTCCCACGCCGCCCAGCGCCGCAGGCAACTCCTCATCCGGGTACGTCCCCAGCTGCTCCCCCTGAATGTGATATCCCGCCAACTCGCCAAGGCCGAACTGATTCGCGTAGTGCTTCACCCGTTCAAATCCCAACTGGCGGCCCAGCGTCTCAAAATAAAGATTGTTCGAGTGAGCCAGCGCGTCGGTCATCGTCATATGGAATCTTCCGCCCAGGTTCACCGGCGTATCCCGCCGCACAATTCCTTCTTCAAGCGCCGCCAACGCCACCGTCAGTTTGATCGTCGAACACGGCTCCGCTCCACGCGACAGGGCCAGCTTCTGATTCACCATCGCCAGAATCCGCCCCGACGAGGGATCAATCGCAATCGCCGTCCCATTCATATTGCCCAGCGCCTCGATCGCCGCAGCGCGAACCACCGGATCTTCCCCCTCAATCACATCGCCCAGCGTCAGGTTGTCGCCAAAAGAACTGGCAGAGAAATGTTCGCGATACCTTGTACGCCGCACCGCCAGGGTCGGACGCGCCCCATGCCCGCGCCCATGCCCCACAACCCGGGTCGTCGCCACCGCATGCGTCGTCAAAGCGGCCTTCTTCGCCCCGGCAGACGTCACGGGCGTATGGGAGACGGTATGAGTCGCCAGCTTGGTGGAAACGTGCGTCGTCCCGGCAGAGTGGCGCTTAGCCTTGCCGGTAGTAATCGTTGTCGCGCTCGCACCCACTCCAGCACCTATTACGAGGCCGAAGAGAATTGCGCCATAAACCTTCATTAGTCCCGACACAGGCGTTTCCTCTTAGTGATTTGACTGCAATCGAAATGCCATCGACACAAAATCTGCCCTAATAGGATTCTTATTTAACTACAAAAAACACGATAACACTGTCCCACTTTCGTGTAAGTCACCCAAATTACAATAGATCCATCAGTTTCCACGTCGCAGGAAGGCCGGAATGTCCAATTCATCCGGCGCCGCAAGATCGGCCGCCATCATCGCTGCACCTCCAAAAGAAGGTGCACGGACAGAGGCCTCCACAGGCGAAATCTCTTCCACCGCGCTACGAATTTCCTCCTGCTGAACCCGCACCGGCGAAGAAACCGGCGAAGAAACGTGAGTCGGCCCCCTGAACCGCTCCGGCAAACCACCCTCCTCCGAGATCATCTCACCACGCGCCGACGAAGCCCGAAAAAAATCATCGTCAAACACCGAAGCCTTCACCGGAACCAGCTCCGGCTCAGCGCCCGGCCCAGTACTCGCGGCCCTCTCCCTCTTCTCCTCAACAATCGAACTCGCCACCTCCACCTCCGGCTCGCTCGCAAATCGCGGACTCGGTCGAGGCGTCGCCACTCGCGGCTGAATCGGCACGTCGTACCGCATCGTCGGCAGCGTCGACTCGGCCAGCATCCGCTCCCGCCGCTGCGGCATCTCCTGCTGCTTGAAGCCGGTCGCGATCACAGTGATCTTCACCTCATCGCCCATCGTCTCGTCCTGCACCGCGCCAAAGATGATGTTGGCATCCTCATGTGCCGCATTCTGAATGATGCTCGAAGCCTCATTCACCTCGCTCAACTTCAGGTTACTCGACCCGGTGATATTAATGAGAATCCCTCGCGCCCCATCGATCGCTCCCGCCTCCAGCAGCGGAGAAGCCATCGCAGCCATCGCAGCCTCCACCGCCCGGTCAGCGCCCGACCGCATCGCCGTCCCCATCACCGCATAGCCCATACCCGCCATCGTCGTCTTCACGTCAGCAAAGTCGCGGTTGATCACCCCAGGAATCGTGATGATGTCCGAGATCCCCTGCACACCCTGCCGCAAAACATCATCCGCAATCCGGAAGCTCTCAAAAAATCCCGCGTCTTTCGCCACCGCCAGCAACTTCTCATTCGGAATCACGATCACTGTATCGACCGACTCCAGCAGCTCCTGCATGCCGCGCTCGGCCTGCTGCATCCGCCGCTTACCTTCAAACGCAAACGGCCGCGTCACCACCGCCACCGTCAACGCACCCATCTCACTCGCCAGGCTCGCGATCACCGGTGCAGCGCCCGTCCCCGTCCCACCGCCGAGCCCAGCGGTCACGAACACCATGTCCGCGCCCTCAAGCGCCTCAATAATCTTGTCCGAATCCTCCAGCGCCGCCCTTCGCCCCACATCCGGATTCGCCCCCGCCCCCAACCCACTCGTCAGCTTCACCCCAAGCTGCAGCTTCACCGGCGCGTTCGACATCTGCAGCGCCTGCACATCCGTATTCGCCGCGATGAACTCGACCCCAACCACATTTGCCGCAATCATGCGGTTCACAGCGTTGTTCCCGCCGCCACCCACACCAATCACCTTGATCCGCGCTCCATGCGGAATCTCATCGTGATAGTGAATTCGAAGGTCGTCGTTCGGCAGATTAGACATGGCGGCAGTTACTCCTTAACATTTTTCAATTCTCCCATCTCCGCGCCCAACGCACGACCCCCGTTTTCCACCACACGTACCATCAATGGTTCAGCGCCTCCACCATGCGGGCAACTCCGCAGCAACAGCCACACCCGCCGTCGCCTATTCGTGCGACTCAAGAATTCCCCGCGCCAACACCCCTGCGATATGCTTGCAGGCACACTGGAGAACCCAGCCCGTGATTCTCGAAGCAGACTTCGAACCCGTCGATCTGACTACTGCCGTCTTCCGGCTAACCGGACACATGTCCCACGGCACACGGTTGCACGAAGTCGAGTCAAAGATCAGCGAAGTCGCCAATCAGGGCATCCACAAGCTCATCCTCGATCTCTCCGGTATCGAATTCCTCGACAGCGCCGGCCTCGGCGTCCTCATCCTTCTTAACGCCAACATGAAGGTCCGGGGCGGCCAGCTCCGACTGGTCGCCCCCGGCGCCAAAGTGCTCGAAGTCATCAAAATGACCCACACCGACTCCATCCTCAAGATCGACCGCAACCTCGAAGCTGCGCTGGCGCCCTAGTTCTAGAGACAGCCCTCAAATACAGGCCGCCAGCGCAAACATTCAAAGCCGAACAGCCAGTGCCGCAAGCCGGTCCAGACTCTGGCTCCAACCCTGCGACATACCCGCAAGGAACTGCGGCGCCGCCGGAGTCGTACTCGTCACGCGCGCAACCAGTGAGATCTCCGTTCCCTCATCGATCCCAGTAAAGACGACCGTGTTGAGAATCTCGAACATCGGCCTGCCTTCCCCATCCAGCGCCGCAGTCGAAAACACCAGCCGGTGCGGCCGATCGATCTCTACGAACCTTCCAGTCATCGGATACACCGTGCCATCCGGCGCGCGCATATGAATTCGAATCGCCCCACCCACGCGCGGGTCAGCCTCGCAAACAGGATTTGTAAATCCCTTCGGCCCCCACCACTCCGCCAGATGTTTCGCATCGATCCACGCCCGAAACACAAACTCCGGCGATGCTGCGATCCGTCTCGTAAGGCTGACCTCAACCAGCCCCGCCTCCAGTACGCTACTGTTTCCCATGCCCGCTCTCCTTCGTCTGTACCTCGGTTAGATAATCCTGCAACCTGTCGAAGCTGCTGTTCCATCCACGCATATGCCCATCGCGGTCGCCTGCAGTTGCAAAAAACGCCTGGCGGAAGTTCATCGTCGTCTTTCCGTCATGCTCTTCAAGCGTGATCGTAATCACGGTCTCCACATTCGCAGAGAGGCCGGGGCTTTCATCCCATTTGAACGTGTAGACCAACCGCTCCGGTTCGACCACCTCCAGGTTTTTACCCCCTTGCCACAGGTCGAATTTCTTCAACTCCCCGTCTCCAGTATCGAATCCGTCCGTATGCAGGCAAAGCCGCCACTTCCCTCCCGTCCGCGGATCGTTCTCAATATGTCTCGCCTCAAACTGACGCGGCCCAGCCCAATGCTTCATGTGTTCCGGATCAGTCCACGCCTTCCAAACCAGCTCGCGCGGCGCATCAAACACCCGCGTGATGTGAAGTTCATGTTGCGCCGTCGCCGTCGAAGACACAGTTGCAGTACTCATCGCATTCTCCTTTGTGTTTGAAAAGCATTTAGCTGAAAAGCGTTTAGCTGAAAAACTCGCAGACAGATGCTCCGCCAGCCTCGTCAGTGTCTGGTTTTCCGTCCTCAATCGAGCCAAATTCGCGCACGTTCTGGTCACCCGCTTCAGCTGACCCAAAGACCATCCGCATCGTAAGGCGCTTTCTGCCTTCCTCCGCAAAGGTCGCCATAATCTCAAACTGCGGGGCAGATCCGCCTCTCTCGATCGTGGCCGTAAAGCCCTTCGGCCACCGCAGCGTCACCTGCTTCGGATCAATCCATACCATCCGGCTCGGCGCATTGAGGTCGTGCGCCATCGCATGGGAGGTATGAATCCTCTCTGCACCCTTCGCACATTCGCCTTCGCTTGGTGTAGAAGCATCGCCTCCGCCCAAACTCGTTCCAAGACTCGTTCCGGGATTGGTTTCAAGACTCGTTCGAACCGACACCCGGATCAACCGGTTCTCCGCCGAGGGAGTCGTAATCCCGAACAAAATAACCAGAACCAGGACACAGGCCGATGTGACCCGCGTAAAAGAAATCTCCCGGTCAGCCGCGCTCTCTTCCATGTCATTTCTTTTTTCCGGCATGTTTCTTCTCCTTCTCCTGCAAGGTCCTCAGGTATTCGTCTAAACGATCGAAACTCTCCTCCCAGAACCGGCGATACTCGTCCAGCCAATCCGCTGCCTGCTTCAGCGGCTCTGCCTTCAACTTGCACGGCCGCCACTGCGCCTCACGCCCACGCGCAATCAGCCCCGCCTTCTCCAGCACCTTGAGGTGCCGCGAAATCGCCGGCATGCTCATCTCAAAGGGCGAAGCAAGCTCCGTCACCGAAGTCTCCCCAAGCGCCAGCCGGGCAAGAATCGCCCGCCGTGTCGGGTCTGCCAGTGCCGCGAATGTCGAACTGATTTGGTCTTGCATATCGTAATAAACCTCTTGATTAAATAACCATATTGTTAAATACAAAATCTGTCAAGCCTGAAAACAGATATATTTCTAAAAATTTTTGGCTTGAAAGAATGCAGAAGAAACAGTTGTTTTGAAGGTGCGCGGCTTCAGCCGCTGAGGGAATCTTTCCACGCCGAAACCGCTTTTTCAAATCCTCTTGAGCCGCCTAGGGGATCGATCTTCCTGTGTCACAACAGACCTTTTCGACGATTTAAGGGAAAATCCCACAAGAAAAGGATCTTCTACAGCAAGGCCTGAGCCGATCGCACTCCCGCTAAAAACTCCCCGCAAAGATCGCCTTCAACTTCGCCCGCAGCCCCTGTTCTTCGCTCGCCCGTCTCACCTGCGTCCGGTGGGTATACAGAAGCATCCCAATCGCCACCGCAAACTCCGGCGTAGCCAACTCCGCGGGCATCCGCGACAAAGGCACCGGATGCCCAACCCGCGCCGGCACTCGCAACAGGCTCTCCGCGTTATCCAGCAGCCCCGCCATCAAAGCGCCGCCGCCGGTCAACACGCAGCCCGCGCCCAGCGCATCCAGCACCCCGCCATTGCGCAGATTATCGCGCAGCATCGTAAACAACTCACGCGCCCGAGGCTCCAGAATCTCCGCCAGAAACCGCTGCCGCACCATCCGCGCCGGTTGCCCACCCGAGATCGCAAGATTCCCACCCACCTCAATCTCATTCAACTGCGGCACCGCCGTCACCACGCAATGCCCATAAACTTTTTTCAGATACTCAGCTTCCTCGACAGTCACATGCAGCCCAACCGCTAGGTCATTCGTAAAGTGATCCCCGCCAATCGGCAGCACCGCCGTATGCGCAATCGACCCCTCAAAAAACACCGCCAGCTCCGTCGTGCTCGAGCCGATATCGGCCATGCAGACGCCCAACTCCCGCTCATCCGCGCTCAGCACAGCCTCAGCCGCCGCAATCCCCTCATACACCGTATCCTGCACCTCGAGACCTGCCCGATTCGCGCACGTAATCACACTCTGCGCCACGCCACCAGAACAAGTCGAGAGATGCAGGTTCACCTCCAGCTTGTTCCCCACCATCCCCACCGGATCATGAATCCCCGCCTGATCGTCGAGAATAAACTCCTGCGGCAGCAGATGCAGCACCTCGCGATCCGGAGGCAGCGCCACCGACCGCGCCCGATCCACCGCCGCCCTCACCTCTTCCCGTGTAATCTCCCGCATCCGGCTGCCCATGCTGATGCCGCCCCGCGAGTTCATCCCGCGCACATGCGTCCCGCCAATCCCCACCACCGCCGTCTCAATCCCAACCTTCGCCACGCGCTCCGCCGTCAACGCCGCACGATTGATCGCCTCCGCCGCAGGGCCCAACTCCGCAATCAAGCCCTTGCGCATCCCGCGCGACGGCTCAACGCCGTGTCCGCGATACCGCAGCACACCGTCCTGCAACTCTGCTACCAGCACACAACTCTTCGTACTGCCCGCGTCAAGCACGGTGATCAGATTGTCCTGCTTCTGATTCATGGATGGACCGCCTGGGTAGGATGATATGGTGTCGCGCTCACCGAATGCTTTACTACGACAGGATGATGCTTCGCAGCAACCGGCTTCTTGGTCTTCGCAGCGTTTTTCTTAAGAGCATCAAAAGCCACATCATTCCGCGCCGTCACATGCGCCGGAGGCTTCGCCCCAGGCTTGGCCGGCGCTCCGCGCTTCGCAGCCGCAGCCGACGTCTTGGCTGCAGGCTTAGCGAGAGGCTTGGCGTTCGGCTTGGCCTCGGTCGCATCCACATCAGGAGATGTCGTCCCCGTCGCACTTGCATCGCCAGTAGTAGCAGACGCCATCGCATTCGAAGGCGTCGTCGCCTGGACCCCACTCCCCGGCGGCATCTGCAGCACCACCTGCCGCTCATACCGCATATCCACCGACGACAACTTCGGATACAGCGTCCGCCACTCCTGCAGGTGCTCTTTGAATCTCCGATACCGGTCCAGAAAACTATCCTCGCCAAAGTGCACCAGAATCTCCGTCGAGTGATCCGGAATCAGCGCCTGCACATCCTCCGGATTCGAAAGATCAACCTCGCTTAGCTCCTCGGAGATCTTCTCCCCCGACGCATCCAGGTCCGAAGTGAACCGCTCAAAGATCTTCATCCGCGCCGCCCGCGTCGACTGCGGATCACTCGCCGAGATCCCCGTCACCACCGGAAACGAATAGTGTTCCTTCACCTTCGCATCCACCGGCATATCCAGCAACACGCCATTCCCATCCACCAGCCCAATCCGGCTTCCCTGCCGCACAAACGCCACCGGCGTCCTCTCCACAACCGACACCCGCATCCGGTCCGGCAGCAGCCGCATCACCGTCGCATGCGCCACCCATGGCAGCCTCTCCAACTCCGCCCGCCGCTCGTCCAGCGAAACTGTAAAAATATTCCGCTCCACATCCCCACCGAAGATCCCCAGCAACTGTGCCCGCGTCACATGCACATTCCCGTCGAACTCGATCGAAGAGGAAGAAGGAATCACAAACCGTTCGTCATGCAACAAGTAACTCCTCGCCATCAAAAACGCAGCAGATCCAATCCCAACACAAAGCAACAACAAAAAGCCAGCAAAGATCCTTCCCCATTTTGTCGCAGGCAACCCACGAAACCTGACGCGAACCCCACCCGTCCGTCGTCCCACCGGCGCATCATCGTCGTCATACGGATCATCCGCAAAATCTTCGATCATATCGCGGCGCAACTTCCTGTTCGGCGCAGCCGAAACCCTTCGCGGCCCCACCGGTTCCGAGGCGAACCTCTCCTCAGGCGCCTCTAGCACCGCTGTCCCGCGCTTCGATACCGCATCGCTTTGTCGCAAACCTGAGCAGGGCCGCGAGAATCGCCATCCCGAGAATAACCCGTCCCGCACCCGTCCCGGCCCACCTTCTTCCGCATGTACCCTTTCAGGAACTCACCCGTTCGCCTCGAGCGCCTCCAGCAACAAAGTCCCTGCCTGCGAAACGCTCCCCGCCCCCAGCGTCAAAATCACATCCCCTGCATTCGCCTCCCGCACCAGCGCTGTAACCGCCTCCGCCACCGAAGCCGCATATTCAACGCCGTTCCCACCCGCAGTCCGCATTGCCTTCACCAGAGCCCGCGCATCCACTCCCGCAATCGGCTCCTCACTCGCAGCATAAATATCCAGCACCTCCACGCGATCCGCATCGCCAAACGCCCCCGCAAACTCCGTCATCAAATCCCGAGTCCGCGTAAACCGGTGCGGCTGAAACAAAACATGCACACGCCCATACCCACACTCCCGCGCCGCCCGCAGCGTAGCCACAATCTCCGTAGGATGATGCCCATAGTCATCCACCACCGTCACCCCACGCACCAAACCCTTGATCTGAAATCGCCGATCCACCCCACGAAAACTCTCCAACCCCACTGCAATCTGGTCCGGAGCCACACCAAGCTGCACTCCCACCGCAACCGCAGCCGTAGCATTCAAAACATTGTGCCGCCCCGGCACATGCAGCCGAAACCGCCCCAGCACCAACCCCTTGTAGTTCACCTCAAAACAAGACTGGCAATCCGAATCCTTCGCCAGCATCTCCAACCGAAAATCCGCATCCGCACTCTCGCCATAGGTATAGACCCGACGCCGCACCCTCCCCAACACCCCACGCAGCAGCGCATTATCCACACAAGCCGTAGTCGCCCCATAAAACGGCAGCCGATCCATAAACTCAACGAACGCCCCTTCGACATCCTCCATATCCCGATAGCAATCCATATGCTCACGATCGAGATTCGTCACCACCGCCAGCACCGGCGACAGCTTCAGAAAACTCCGATCACTCTCATCCGCCTCAGCTACCAGATACTGCGAGCTCCCCAGCCGCGCATTCGACCCCAGCGCATTCACCCTCCCACCCACCACTACAGTAGGATCAAGTCCCCCGCCCGCCAACACGGCCGCGACCATCGAAGTCGTCGTAGTCTTCCCATGCATCCCCGCCACAGCAATCCCATACTTCAGCCGCATCAACTCCGCCAGCATCTCCGCCCGCTGGATCACCGGAATCTTCCGCTCTCTCGCCTCCATCACCTCAGGATTATTCTTCGCCACCGCCGAGCTCGTCACCACCACATCGCTCGCCGCAGCATTCGACGCCGCATGCCCCTCAAAGATCCGCGCCCCCATCCCCAGCAGCCGGTCCGTCACCGCACTCCGCCGCAGATCCGAGCCCGAAACCGAATACCCCATCGTCAGCAGGATCTCTGCGATCCCGCTCATCCCAATCCCGCCAATCCCGATGAAGTGAATCCGCTGCGAAGGAGCGAACAAAAAGTGCCCAGGCACAAACATGCTTCCCTATCCCCACTTTCGTCAAACCACTAACCAATCTATCAGCCGTCCCGTCTAAACCTTTGTGCGAGACAAACCTTCAGCACCCGGGCAACCTTTCATTCGCAACCGGTTACCAAAGAACGCTCTTGCCTTCTTGCAACAATTGCCTAAATTTCGTGTCTAATCAATTGAGCACTTGACCGAGGCGAACCTGCCCGGCCGGAACTCATCCTTGCTCGCCGCGAAGCCCGGTCGAACGACGCAGTGCCGGACAAACGAAGGTTGCGCAGGGCAGGCAAAACCATGACGTCCCTACGGCGCTTCAAAGATTCTCGTCGCTTCAAGAATTCGATCGCAACCACGATGCTCGCCGGCCTTGTCCTTTCGGCTGCGGCGTTCGCGCAGACTCCAGCCAGCGACCCTTACGGCCCCGCAGGTCCTCCGCCCGACATGCAACAGAGCAATCCTGGCAACCCACAGGACCAATATGGCCAACAGCCCCAGCAGGGCTATGCCGACCAACAGCCTCAGCAGGGTTACTCCGACCAGCAGAATGGTGGTCCCACCGCCCAGCAGCAGGCCGCCGCAACCATCACCAACGTTCCGCAGGCGCCTCCGCCCATCCCCGACTACGAACAGCCCGAAGCCCCCGGCGACGGCTACATCTGGACTCCCGGCTACTGGGCCTGGACCGGTGACGGCTACGAATGGGTGCAGGGCGCCTGGGTTGAGCCTCCCTACGTCACCGCTCTCTGGACTCCCGGATTCTGGGGCTACGGCGGCTACGGCTACGCCTGGTATCCCGGCTATTGGGGACCCTACGTCGGCTACTACGGCGGTCTCAATTATGGCTTCGGCTACTTCGGCATCGGCTTCTACGGCGGATACTGGGGCGGCGGACGCTTCTGGTACAACCGAGCCTACTGCAACATCGGCCGCGGCGGCTACGGCTTCCATACCTACAACCGCACGTACGCCGGTTATTCCGGGCGCCCCGGCGGCAACAGCTTCGTCCACTCCACCTCGATCGCAAATCGCGGAACGGGCAGCACCGGCTTTCGTGGCTCCACCATCAACGGCCGCCCCTCAAACTTTGGTCAGGGCGCAAGCCACTCCAACTACACCGTCCACTACGACTCCCGCTCGTTCAACGGAGCCGGCAATGTTAACAACGGTGCTGGCAACTACAACGGCGGCGTGCACAACTTCAGCCAGCCCAGCCAGAGTTACAACCCAGGCGTGCACAACTTCAGCCAACCAAGCCCAGGCTACAACGGCGGCGTGCACAGCTACAGCCAGCCCAGCCCGAGCTATAGCGGCGGCGCACACAGCTACTCTGCACCTGCGCCCTCCGGCGGCGGAGTGAGCGGCGGCGGCTTCCACGGCGGCGGCGGTGGAGGCGGTGGCTTCCACGGTGGTGGCGGCGGCGGCCATCGGTAACAATTAGCGTTACAAAAAAATCAGGGGCTGAGAGCAACCACTCTCAGCCCCCTCTCTTTCCACTCCCTCCGGAGCCGCCGTTTTCCACTCCCAAAGGAATTGCCGTTTTGTTGTCATCCCGTAGGGATCTGCTTCCGTTCTTGCCTTTGCCGTTGCTTTTCTGGCTATCATCCCGAAGGGCCTGCCCCCCTGAGCGAAGTCGAATGGGGATCTGCTTCTGTTTCTTTCCCTTACAACTTTTTTCTTCAAAAACAGCCCAGAAATCGCATGTCAAGCCCCCAAACCTTCGGAAAACCCACTAACCACCACATAGCAAACCAAATAAAGCTTCCCTCCAACTTGAAATTTAGTTACCCCCAATCCGGTATACTAAATATATAGAGTCAAGAAAAAGCTCCGGCACAGGCCGGGCTTTCGCATTTAAGCCGGTAAGTCCTTTGCTGGCACGAATTTGGACGTAACTCCAATGGTTGCACTAATTTAGCGGCATCGACTCCCGTTAAACCACTGCAACCATTGCACTTACACGCGGGCAATAGGGGGGTACCCCCCGGAAACTCAGAAAGGAGAACCAGACACCATGCAACCTGACCTAACGCCGCGGCTGCGACCGCATCGCAGGAGCGATCGACTCCAGCACCCTCTCCGGGGCCACACCCACCGGCAACGGAACCTGCATCTTCGCGCTCATCCGGTCGGCAATCCTGCCCGCGATCTCCGCCCGCTTATCCAGGTCCAAATCGAGCGCCCGGCTGAAGAACGTATCGATCACATTCAGGTCTCCCCCATCCAGCCGCGCCACGCCGTCGGCAGCCAACAGCACGCCAACCGGCTCGCGGGCCGTCTCCAGCGGCTGAGGATAAAGCGCCGAGGTGAACGTACGGCTATTGTGGCTCATCAGCGGCTGTTCGTCGCTGCGCTCGTGCACCACAATCGTCCCTGCCACCAGGTCCCCCAGCCGCTTCTGCTCCCTGTTGCACAGCATCGTGATCACGCCAATCAGATAGAACGATGGCAGCGCATCGACGACACGAATCAGATTTCGTGCCAGCGCCTCAAACAACGTAATCTGCCGCCCCGAGTCTTTGATGACGCGGATCTTCAACAACCGCTTCCCCGGGGTCTGTCCATTCCAGAACGCCTCAAACAAGGAGAAGTATCCCCAGTAAAGCAGGAAGTAAAACAGGAAAATGCCGGCGATAACCCACTTCGCCCCAGCGTCCGACGGCGCAGTGCCACCCGGAAGTTTTTTTGCGGAGCTGAAGATCAGCGCAAAGACAAAGATCATGACAAACAAGGCAACGCCCTGAATAAAGGAATCCGTCAACAGCGCCAGAAACCGGCTGCCGATACCGGCAATCGGAAAACGCAGATCAACCTGCTCCGGAGTTTCGATGTTAAGCTGGTCGGCATAGCCCTTGTACTCGTTCATAGACTCGATCCCAGACTCGCTCATAGACTCGTTCACAGACTCGTAAATAATTCCCTTATGATCTCAAATCACTGGATCGCCCTGCGCAAAGAAAGCTGGAGCCGCCTCGAAACCCTGGTCCAGCAGGTCGAGACCGCCAGCCTCAAAACCCTGTCGTCAGCCGACCTGCGCGACTTCGGCCTCCTCTACCGCCAGGCCGCAGCCGACCTCTCCGCCGTCCGCACCGATGAAGGCTCCCGCACCCTCGAAGCATACCTCAACCGCCTCGTCAGCCGCGCCCACAATCACATCTACTCCGGCGACCGGATGAACTTCTCGAGCATCTGGCGCTTCCTCTCCCAGGGCTACCCAAGAATCTTTCGCCGCCTCCTTCCCTACACCACCGTCGCCCTCGCCATCTTCCTCGCAGGCGCGCTCCTCGGAACTTTGCTGACGATCGCGCGCCCCCAGTTCATGCACGCCATGCTCGGCCCGCAGATGGTCGACAAGATCGAGCACCATCAGATGTGGACCGACTCGATCCTCACCGCAAAACCCCAGGCCTCCAGCCGCATCATGACCAACAACATGGCCGTCTGCTTCTACACCTACATCGGAGGCATCTTCGCCGGCCTTGGAACCATCCTGCTCATGTTCACCAACGGCATAAACATCGGCGTCGTCACCACCGCCTGCACGCAAAACCACATGGCGCTCAGCATCTGGAGCTTCGTCGCCGCTCACGGCGCGCTCGAGCTCCCCAGCATCTTCATCTCCAGCGGCGCCGGCCTCCGCCTCGCGTCCGGCCTCCTCTTCCCCGGCATGCTGCGCCGCCGCGACGCGCTCGCCCTCGCCGGCGGCGAATCCATCCGCCTGCTCTCCGGAACCATCCCGATGCTGGTCATCGCCGGCCTCCTTGAGGCCTTCCTCTCCCCCACCCACGCACCGCTCGCCCTCAAGTTCTCCGTCTCCGCCGTGCTCCTCACCGGTCTCTGCCTCTGGCTCAGCGAAGGAGGACGCGAAAAACCCGCACCAACCGCCGCAATCACGAACCCGGCACTTTTAAAGTCGTCATCCTGAACGGAGTGAAGGACCCCTGTATTTATCTTTGCTCTTTCTGTAAGCGGCAAGATACGCCTAACTTTGATCTCGCTCTAAAGCAACCCCTGCCTAAAGCAACCCCTGCGCCTTCACCTCGAGATACTTGCTGATCGCGCTCGCCCCAACCTCCGCCGGCGTCGTCTCAACCACCAGCACCCCCTGCTGCCGCAACTTCGCAATCGTCTCCCGCCGGCGCTCCAGAATCTCCTGCGCCGCGGTCGAAGCGAACATCTCCTCCGCGTTCTTCGGCTCCCGCGCCGCCAGCGCGTCCAGCTCAGGATGCTCAAGCAACACCAGCACCACCAGATGCCGCCGCACCAACTCCGCCACGGCGCTGACTACCTCCGGCCGCCCTGCGCTCTCCGCAATCTCCGTAATCCAGATCACCAACCCCCGCCGCCGTTGCAGATTTTTCAAACGCGAAGCCGCATGCAAATGATTCGCCTCCGCAGCTTCGCTCCGCACCTGCGAAAGCAGGTTGATCATCATCCGCAAATGCACCGGCCCGTTGCCCGGCAGCAACTGTTGCTGCACCTTCCGCCCATAGCTCAACAAAGCAAACTTATCTCCCGAACCCCCAATCACCTGAGCCAGCATCACCGCCGCCGTCGTCGCCTGGTCCAGCTGCGTCACACTCAACTGCAGCTTCTCCGCCGCCTCCTGCTCGCTCTCGCCCTTCGCGGCTGGCCTATCCTTGCGCAACTCAAACGCCGTCCGCGAAAGCCGCCCCGCATCGAGCACAATCCAAACCTGCTGGCTCCGCTCCGTCGTGAACTGCCGCGTAATCAGCTTGGCCCGCCGCGCCGTAGCTGTCCACGAGATATTCCGCAACTCATCTCCACTCTGATAATCCCGCAAACTCTCGAACTCTCTGCCGATCCCACGCAAACGAAGCCGCCGCTTCTGCAGTTCGATCTGTCGCGCCCGCATCAGATAGAACTCAGCCTTATCGCCACTCTGCTCCGACGCCGGAAACACGCGCACATCCTGCTCCGCATCGCACACCGCCCAACGCTCCACCAGCCGCTGCGCCCCGCGATACCGAAGATAGATCTTCCCCAACCTGAAATCTCCGCGCCGCCCCGGATAGCACTCCAGCACAGCCCGAACCGCATCTCGCGGATAAGCAACCACTGTCAGCAACCGCGGTGTAGCGATCAATGCCGAATGCAGATCATCCGTAACTGCAACCGTTACAATTCCATTGGACTGCTGCACCACCTCATATTCCACCTCAGTGCGCTCACCCAACGCAGGCGAGGTCAGAAATCGCCGCGTCACCTCGAACGCAGAGGGATCGGGCAGGCTCACCAAATCGACAATCACCAGCAATTCGATCAGTCCATCCCAAACCAGCATCATCCAGAGCCGGTGTGGATGGAAGAATGCCGGAATCGCCCACAGTACGCCCGCTGCCAGCAGCAGCAACGTACGTGCCGACAATCCATAGTCCAGTGCGTGGCCGAAGCGTCCGAGATAACGCGCGCGCACCGTGACAGGCGGTGGAATCAGTGTCTGCATTTATTTCGGCAACGCAGTCGCGGCGAGAATATCCGCAACTACCCGATCGGTATCAAAGCCCTCAAGTTCAGCCTCCGGCCGAAGCACCAGCCGATGCCGCAACACCGGCACCGCCGCCAGCTTTACATCGTCCGGAATCAGAAAATCACGCCCATCCCGCGCAGCATAGGCCTTCGCCACAATCAACAAACTCGCTGAAGCACGCGGCGAAGCGCCCAGCGAAACCGTCGGCCACTCTCGAGTCCGCCGCACCACCGCCAGCAGATAATCGAAGATCACCGGCTCAACCTTCACCGCGCGAATCTCTCGTCGTGCCGCAGCCAGCAAGGAAAACTCCACCGGCTCAATCGCCACCGACTCCAGGTCTTTTGCCTCAAGGCTCGCGTGATGCCGCTCCAAAATACTGCGCTCATCCGCCAGTGCGGGGTACCCTACCTTGATCTTGATCAGAAAGCGGTCCAGCTGCGCCTCGGGCAGCGGATACGTCCCTTCGAACTCCAGAGGATTCTGTGTCGCAAACACGGTGAAGTAATCATCCAACGCATGCGCCTCGCCATCCATCGTCACCTGCCGCTCCTCCATGCTCTCAAGCAGCGCCGCCTGCGTCCGCGGAGGCATCCGGTTGATCTCATCGGCCAGCAAAAACTGTGTAAACACCGGCCCCTTATGCAACGAAAACTCATTCGTCTTCGGCGAAAAAACCGTTGTACCCAAGATATCCGCAGGCATCATGTCCGGCGTACCCTGCACCCTGCGAAACACCAGCAAAAGAAATCGCGCCAGCGTCTTCACCGCAAGCGTCTTCGCGACCCCGGGCACTCCTTCAACCAGCGCATGACCGCCACACAACAGCGTCAGCAGCGCCTGCTCAATCAGCTCCTGTTGTCCTGCAATCACCCGCCCAATCTGCTCGCGTCCCTGCTCAAACAACTGCAGCCCCACCTGTACCTGCTGGACGTCGCTGCCACCAATCTCCAGTTCACTCACTCTCATTCGCTCCCTTCAAAATCGGTCGTCCCACAAGCACGGAGCGTATCCGCTCGGCCAGGTCCCGCTGGTCGCGGTCGAGCGCCTTCACCAACTCCAATGTACTCGCCAGCGTCACATCACCGTTCTCCGTCGCCTCTGCCTGCGTCAGATGCTCGCCGAGCACACTCCACCTCCCGCCAATCCTCTGCTCTATCGCCTCCACAATGTCCTCTGGCGTAGATCGCAACACCTCACGCGAAACCCCGCACTGCTCCTCAAGAAACCTCAGCAACCGTCGCCGCGCACCATCGACAGCGGCCTGCGTCGCGTCAGCCTTCCTGTACAGCCGTCCCATCGACTCCGCGAACTCAAGCGGCGAACTTCGCGGCAGCCGCACCGGCAGCCGTAACGGTCCATTCCGGCGACCGAAGCTCAACACCAGCAGCACCGCCACCACCGCACACTGCAACGCAATCTGCCTGAGCGGCAGGCCCTTCGCCGTATCCCACAACGACGCACGTTCCCCATGAAAATACTCATCGAACAACACGCGCCGGTCCGTCCCGCCCACACTGGCCAACACCAGCTTCAAGCTGGCATCCTCTTTCAGCCCGCGATTCGTCATCGGCAACTGCGAACTCCACCAAATCGCCTCTCCCAAGCCATACTTGTAATTGACAACCACCGCGTCGTTTCCGCACAGCTGCGACACTCGAAACTTCGGCTCCAAAGCAGTCCATCGAACAGTATCGGGAAGCGAAATCTTTCCCACCTGAGCCAGCGGCCCTTGTCCCTCCGGCGTCGTAAAACATAGCTTCTGGTAGAGCCGCCCCGGCGCGTCAGTCTTCGCATCGGGAAGAAAATAAGCTCCTTCTTTTCCTGTCGCCAACACCCTGCCGCCTCGCGAGAGAAAATCGGCGATGTTCGCCTGCACCTGTTTCGCATTCTCTGTCGGAAAGCTAGGCTCAGCCAGAATCAAGGTAGTCTTCGCAGCATCCACATTCTTCAAATCGTCTGGAGGCGCCTCCCAACGCTCGGCTCCATACCCAAGCTCCCCCAGCAGAAGATAAGCCGCCTTCGTCCCGGCAGAACCACTGTTATACGTCGTTGGCGAAGGGTTGGAATCGTCGTTCGCTGGCGCAAACATGCTGAACACAATGATCAGCAACGCCGTCACAACAAGAATTCCAAGCACAATCCGCCGATCTCGCGACGCAGCCATCAGGCGCTCCTCAGCTCTTCAAACAGCACCATCGCGCTCGCATAATCACTCTCCGCAGCAGGCCGCAATCCATACCAGATGCGTTCAAATAACTGTGTCAGCCTCCGCAGCGTCTGCTGCCCCCGAGACCCCGGCTCTAGCAGCAGCACATACTCCCGCGGCGTACGTGCTCGATTCTGCCGCCACACTTTGCGTCCTTCCATCATCACGATCGTCGCCCAATACAGGCAATGCACCGCGCCGCGCCAGTCCTGCCTCGCCGCCTCGACCCGCGCCAGCTCCGCCCAGTTATCCGACTCCTTCTGCCACACCTCTGCGCTCACGCTCGACTCGATCCGAACCGCCAGCCGCTGCCGCCGCATCGTTCGCAACACCCAGGCCAGCAGACCAGCAGCCGCCAGCGTAATCGAACTCCACTCCATCAATGGAACCACCCACGGCGAGCGTTTTCCAAACCGCGATACGCCACCGAACACCTCGTCAACCCACTGCCAGAACTTCGCAATCTCACGCTCTATATAAGACTGTTCCGACACTGTCCGAAACTCTGGCCGCGACAACACCTCGTCCGTCTTCTTCCGAACTCGCTGAAATGCATCTGCAGCCTGTGGCACTGCCTCCTCAGCCAAGGCAGCATCTTCATCCAGCCGCGCCGCAGCCTCCTGCAGCAACTTCTCCCTGCCCGGCTGTGTTGCATTATGAGCATCTGAAAGTGTCTCTCGCAGCCACGACCAGCGCGTCTGAAAGCCACCCCCTTCCACCCGCTCGTCATCGCCAACTTTTTTCGTATCGCACTCGGCAGGGTTTTTTTGGCAGGTCTGTACCAACATTTTCAGCCCAGCAATGTGCTCCCGATACTCCGCAGCAGTCACCGCGCGAACGCCCGTCGTCTCCTCCGGCGCATTTTCCTGCACTTGCGCAACCGCGGACGCAGCAATGAAAACTATGCCTGCAAGCAGCATCCTAAGTTGCGACCGCATCGGCTATGCCAACTCCGCAGTTGCATCGGCAGCCGTGGAACCGGCTCCCGGCGAGTTCCTGTCCATCAGAAATTCAATGTCAAAAGCCTCCCTGCGGACCCGCTCATCAATATAGAAGAGGCACAGAGCAATCGACGCCACCGGCCCCATCAGCGAACCGCACAGGAAAGCTATAAGGAGCGAGATGAACTGTCCCACAATATGCTCTGCGGACCGCGAACGAAGCAGCAAAAGGGCAAATGGAAATTGCAACGCCCCGGCGACGCAGTACAGCGCAAACAACAGAAGCAGCAAAAGAAAAATCCGCCCCTTACGCCCCGCCACCAACTGCTTACTTCGCCGCATCGCACTTCGAACCTTAAGATCCTCCATCACTGATGCAGGGACCGCCAGCGAGTTGCGAATATAGGCAATCAAGCCGTATACGAGACTGCCGATAGCAGCAAACACCAGCAGGGCAACCAGGCCGCCAAGGTTCTTCACACCCAGCTGGGACATCGCGACTATCGGCACGATCATCAAAACAAAGATCCACCCCGCGCTCCAGCTCTGCCACAAGGCAATCAGGCAGTAACGCAGCCAATGTCCCTTCACCGCGTCAAACGCCTTCCCGATCGACGTCTGTTCCCCAAGATAGATCGCGGAGACCGCGGACACGGTCGCGGCATGCGTCACGCTATAGACCGCAAAGTACAGAATCGCTCCCACAATCGAGAAGACGCTGCCCACAAGCAGCGCCTGTGGCGACGTAACGGGCACACCCTTGAACTGCAAAAACGCCAGCCTGCCGATCGACGCCACTACATTCACGCCTGCCGCGATCGAAGAGATTCCAACATATAACCAGAAGTTCGACCGGTACAAAAAGAAGGTTCGATCCAGCACCTCACCGGTTGTCAATGGCCGAAGTTCATGACGAACCTCCGGTTGCGTCCTGCTATACGACTCTCCCGAAGCCCGTTGAATCCCGGAACCGTTTTCATTCAGCCAGTCATGCTCTGCCATCTCGAGTTCTCCCGGCCGCATTTTTTGTTTGACCGAGATGGTAGCACATGGCACAGAGCCTTCCGATGACACGTAAATAGACTACTGAGAGAAGACTGCAAAGGGGCTCGATAATTCCCTGGAGGTTCACCTCTGCTCTGCCTGACGGCTAGCCAGCGTTTGCGCACTCAATACTTGCCGAGCATGGGTGACCTCGGGAAGGTTGGCATCGGCCGCCGGCCAGGCCTTCAGGAAGGTTTGATAGCCCGCGCGAGCGCCCTCGGTGTCACCGGAAATCTCCTTAACCTGTGCAAGTCCATACAATCCGAAGCCGGAGCCGGGCCGCTCTACCAAAGCCGCTTCATAGGCGCTCTTCGCGCCGGGATAGTCCTTGACCTGAAGAAGCATGGCAGCCTCCGTTTCGCCGACCGGGCGGATATAAAGCGGAGGCTCATGGTAGCCAAGACTCTTTTCCTCTTTCGCTGCGGTAGCATAAAGCTTCTTCGCCGCGTCAAGCTTGCCTTGCACTGCGAGCACGCCAGCCCGCAGCTCAAGTGAGGCAACGCTCAAGGAACTGATAAGCGGGCCGGCCGTAGCGTCAGGCATGATCGGCACCATGGGCGGGGCATCTTTCTTCTCAGCCTTTGCAGGCGTGTCGGCTTTGGCATGCGCAGGAGCCTTCGCAAGCTCGGCCTGGTCCTGATCAAGACGCCACAGGCCCGCATCCATGCGAGCGGAAGCAGCTTGTGCCTCAGCCGGTTCGTTGTGTTCAAGCGCTCGCATTCCTGTTGCGAAGTCACGGAGTTCGGAGGCGAGGAAGCGCAGATTCGCCGTCTTGTCTCCCTCAGCAAGCGGGGCCTGATCGAGCAACGTCAGCACCGCGTCCCAGTCGCCAATGCGCAATACCACGGGAAGCCTGCGGCTGAGGCGTGCCATCTGGTCACGCGCCGACCAGATGTATAGAGTCGCCGAAAGCTGGCCGCGTGCCCCGGCAAGCCGGTCTGAGAGCGCGTTCGCCTCAGCAAGCTTCCCTTGCTCCATAAGATTGGCGATGCCATACATCATGTTGTGAACGTAGTTCCAGTCATCATCAACCGCCACATGCTGCTCGCGCATATATCGCTCGTCCGCGGTGGCGGATGCAGCGAACCAGCGCTCAGCCTCTGGATAATTACCCACACGGTAGAAGATGTGACCCGGCATATGGACCATGTGGCCAGAAGTAGGAGCAAGACTGGCTAATAGGGCAGCGCTCTGTATGGCACGCTCGGGATGATTGCCCGGCTCGATCGCGTGAATCCAATAGTGGTTTGCGGCGGAGTCGTTCGGCGCGTCGCGGAGGACGCCCTCAAGCAGCGCGATCCCCTCCTTTTCACCTGTCTTCGGCTCGCCTGCCTCGTCATATCCATCCTCGACGGCGATCGCAAGAAAGATGCGGGCCTCGATGTCTTTGGGATACTTCTTCACCAGCTTGCGGAGAACCACAATCTCCTGCGTCTTATTGCCGTCTGCAAACGACGCAGCTTGGGCAGCTTCGACATAAAGCTTCTCCGCCCCGTTTGTGTGACCCTTCAGCCGAACAGCCTCCGCAAGAGCACGGGTGCCATAGACTTTCTCAGGTCCGCCGCGAAACCCCTCAACCTTCACCAGACCCCACCAGCACATTGCGCATTTTGGATCGACGCGAATTCCCTGCTCAAACGCCTTGGCCGATTCATAGTCCCAAAAGTCATGCATCAGATTGAGTCCCTGATCAAACCATGCCTGCGCCTCAGGCGTAGCTGTAATACCTATATGGCTATTCCCGATACCACTCATACGAACGGGAACCGGCAGCTGCTCAGGCGGCGGAACGGCCTGCATTCCCTCCATCGCCTGGCCGCTCCCCATCGTCATCCCGCCCATGCAGCGCTGCTGCGCGACTGAGACAGCGCTCGTGCTCCCAACCAGCAACGCGGCAAGCAACGCCGAGATGAACCTCAACGACCCAAACAGATCGTTCGTGACGGAAGAGGCTGGCTTCGGAAATCTCATAGAGTAAGACTGTACGCGAGCACGAGCAAAATATTCCAGCACAACTCACGTCAGTTGGACGCAAAGCCAAACGCGAAGGAAGCACCGATAGCTAAAAGGGAAAGAGAAGCACAAGTTGTTAATCTATGGTGGAGCTGAGCGGGATCGAACCGCTGACCTCCTCGTTGCGAACGAGGCGCTCTCCCAGCTGAGCTACAGCCCCCCACCAAACGCGCATCGCACACCGCTTCCGCAGGCACAACGCCGTCGAACAACCTCTTGCGAGTGTACCAGCAAGCGCCACCCGACTCAAACCCTCCACGCAGCATGAATCACTCCGCAAACTCACCTACCCGCCCAGTCACGGTCGTCCCCGCGGCCAGTGGCTTCTCCACCACATGCCACACCTCGCCGCCATCCACCACCACTCCAAGCACCGGCACGATCAATATAGCCCCACTCCGGGCAACCGCCTCGAGCACCCCAACGTCCCCGGCAACAAACTCCGTCCGATCCAGCGCCATCTGCCAACGCTGTCTTCCCGCAATCCGCGACTCCTCGCGAATGTCCGTCACCACACCAGAAAACTCATTCACCCGCACACCATTTATTTCCTATCCTTACCCAGCAGAGGGCAGATGCAAACTGTAGCATCGCGACAGAAGCCGCCACAAATTCGCGGCTCAAAATCCGCTGGTTACAATCGATCACCACACCCTCAACCGCTACAATCACGACACCCATGAACCAGATGAACATCAACCGCCGCCGTTTCCTCCTGACCTCTGCCGCAGCCGCCGCCGCAACACCCACAATGACGCTAGCCGCGCAATCTCACCAGCCCGACAATCTCCCACCCCCCATCGCCGCCCTCACCGACCGCCGCGCCGAAGCCACTCCAATCACCCTCGCCGAACGCGAGCAGCGCCTCGACCGAGCCCGCGCCCTCATGCACCAGAACCACATCGACGCCATCGTCGTCGCAACTGGCACCTCCCTCAACTACTTCACCGGCCTCCGCTGGGGCCAGTCCGAACGTTTCTTCGCGTGGACTCTCCCCGCCAAAGGCGCACCTCTCATCGTCTGCCCCGTCTTCGAAGAAGGCCGCGTACGCGAACGCATGGAAACCAAACCCGCAACGCTCCCCTCCGCCTCGACAACCCGGGTCTACACCTGGAACGAAGACGAAGACCCGTACAAGCTCCTCGCCAAAGCCCTCAAAGAATCCGGCATCGCCACCGGCAAGATCGGCATCGAGGAGCGCACCCAGTTCGTCTTCGCCGACGGCATCGCCCACGCCAGCCCTACCCTAACCGCAACCAGCGCAACCCCGATCACCTTCGGCTGCCGCAGCATCAAAACCCCCGCTGAACTGGCCCTCATGCAGCTCGCCAACCACATCACCCTCTCGGTCTACGAAGCAGCCTACAAATCCGCACAGCCCGGCATGACCAACCGCCAGTTCAGCCAACTCGTCGACGCAGCCTACTCTCGCTGCGGCGTCACCGGCGACGCCAGCTGCCAGGTCGGCGAATACTCCGCGCTCCCGCACGGTTCGTTACAACCGCAAGTCATCCGCGAAGGCGAGATCATCCTCATCGACGACGGCTGCCTCGTCGAAGGCTACCAATCCGACATCTCCCGCACCTTCGTCCTCGGCGACGCAACCTCACCCAAACTCGACAAGGCCCGAAAGGTCTTCGACATCGTCCACCAGGCCCAGTCCGCTGCGCTCGCCGCAGCCCGCTCCGGTGTCCAGTGCCAGGCCATCGACGCCGCCCGCGACGTCATCACCGCCGCCGGCTACGGCCCCGACTACAAACATTTCACTCACCGTGTCGGCCACGGCATCGGCATGGACGGCCACGAGTGGCCCTACCTAGTCCGCGGCAACACCACGCCGCTCGCCGCTGGCATGTGCTTCTCCGACGAACCCGGCATCTACATCACCGGCGAGTTCGGCGTCCGCCTCGAAGACGACTGGCACGTCACAGAAGACGGCGGCAAAATGTTCACCCCGCAAAGCCCAAGCCTCGAACACCCCTTCGCCACCGCCTGACCCTCTCAAAAAGTTTTTTCACCCGCTGTCGATTTCGAACAACCCGAACGTCGTACTCGCAGGAGGAAGAACACAATGAAATTTCTAGCCCTGATCTACGAAAACGAGAAGCGCTTCGAACAAGGATTCGACGAGGCTGAATTCGCCGAATATGGAGCCTTTGGGAAAAAATACGCTGGTGCCATCAAAGCCGGTCATGCACTCCAACCCACCGCAACCGCAAAGACCATACGCATACGCAACGGCAAAACCACCACAACCGATGGTCCCTTCGCCGAAACCAAAGAACAACTCGGCGGCTTCTATCTGCTCGAAGCCGGCGACATCGACGAAGCGACATCGGTGGCATCGGGAATCCCCGGCGCGCGCTTCGGCTCCATTGAAGTCCGCCCCATCATGGTCTTTTCCTAATCAAAAGCACCTGCGGCAACGCCGAAACCTGTCCTCGGCGTTGCCCACCATTCTCCGCGGAGTTCCGCCATGCGTTACATCATGTTGATCTACTCGCAGGAAGATGAGTCTGCAACCTCCGAAGAACTCGGCGCAGTCGCGGCAGCTCATCGCAACATCATGGAAGAGACCAGCCGTCGCGGCATCTTCCGTGCTGCCGACCCGCTCGAATTCAGCGCCACCGCAACCACCGTCCGTATCCACAACGGCGAGCTTGTTGTCACCGATGGTCCTTTCGCCGAAACCAAAGAGCAGCTCGCCGGCTACTATATCCTCGACTGCGAGAACCTGGACGAAGCTCTCGCCTGGGCCGCAAAGATTCCCACTGCATGCCACGGCGCGACCGGCTATGTTGAAGTCCGTCCCATACGCGAGATCCCCAAGCCCATCCCCTCGCATGACTGACCACCGTGCCACAATCGAATCCGTCTTCCGCAACGAATACGGACGAATCATCGCCGGCCTCATTCGCGTCTCTCACTCCTTTGACCTCGCCGAAGAGGCCCTTCAGGACGCCTTCGCCACAGCCGTCATCCGCTGGCAATCTGACGGCGTCCCCGACAACCCCGCTGCCTGGATCACCACCACCGCCCGTCGCAAGCTCATCGACTACGCCCGCCGCGAACAGACGCGGCGCAACAACGAAGACCAACTTTCCTACGAGAGTCCCTCGTGCACCCACGCCATCGACGAAGATATGACCCTCCCCTTCGAAGACGACCGGCTCCGTCTCATCTTCACCTGCTGTCACCCCGCGCTCAATATACAAGCTCAAATCGCTCTTACCCTTCGCACTCTTGGCGGCCTTGCTACCCCCGAGATCGCCCGGGCCTTCCTTATCCCGGAGACGACTCTGGCCCAGCGCCTCGTCCGCGCCCAGCGCAAGATTCAGCAGGCGCGAATCCCCTACGAGGTGCCCACTCCCGATCGACTCCCCGAACGCCTCTCCGCCGTACAGGCCGTCCTTTACCTCATCTTCAACGAGGGCTACGCTGCAACCGCCGGCGACAGTCTCGTACGCCGCGAACTCTGCGCCGAAGCCATTCGCCTCGCCCGCACCCTCAACGAGCTCCTTCCCGACAATCCTGAGACCATGGCTCTCCTTGCTCTCATGCTCCTGCACGACTCCCGGCGTGATGCCCGCTGTCCCGACGGTGAGCTAGTTACCCTCGACGAGCAAAACCGTACCCTCTGGCACACCGAACAAATAGCCGAAGGCACCAACCTCGTCGAACGCGCTCTTGGTCGTCGCTCCGTCGGCCCCTATCAGCTGCAGGCCGCCATTGCCGCCGTCCACGCAGAAGCTGCCACAGCAGCCCAGACCGACTGGAAGCAGATAGCTGCCCTCTACGCGCTCCTCGCAACCCTCCAGCCTTCACCTATCGTCTCGCTCAACCATGCCGTAGCGGTCGCCATGAGCGAATCGTTGGAACGCGGCCTCGCATTGATCGACACGCTCATCAGCTCCAACGAACTCGAACCGTATCACCTCACCCACGCTGCCCGCGCTGACCTGCTTCGCCGCATGCAGCGTCCCCAGGAAGCCCTCGAAAGCTACCACCGCGCGCTCGCCCTCACCCGCAACGCAGTCGAACGCCGCTATTTGCAACGGCGGATCACCGAGTTGGACTCATGCCAGCCTCAACGCAATCCGCCGTCCGCCTAGCACAGCTCACGCAGTGCAAGTGTGCTCCATCGCGTCTCAACGCCACTCGCTGCGTCTATCACCTTCAGAAACTGGTCAGCATTCGCGAACGATACATCCGCAAACATCACAGGATGCGAGTCGATAAGCCTCGCTGACGTATACGACTCCGGGTACCCGATCCTTTACGATCCGCATCATCCGCGGTCGGTCTCAGCTCGGTCCTGAAGTAGCAATTAAAGCTAAGTCAGATCATCCGTATCGAACGGAAGCGCCTTCCGCCCCAGCGCGGAGACATCCCGCCGACCACCAACCAGCGTCTTCACCGCCACATCAATCTCGTCCTCGACCTCAGCCGTAGCGGTCATCGCCCCCACCGACTCAGGAATCCCCAGACTCTCCAGCAGCACCGTCGCATGAGCCACGGCGATATGATCCTGGTTCAATCCCTCCGGCGTCTTCGCCTTGATCCCAACCTCACCCGGCTTCACTCCCAGCAACGCCGCAACACTTTCGCGCAACTCTCCTGCAATCGGCACGATCTTCGGTTTCGCCATCACCAGCACCGTATCAACATTGACGATCTTGTACCCAGCCGTCGCCACCTCTTCCAGCGCCGTCATCAAAAACACACTCGACGCCGCACCCTTCCATCGCGGATCGCTCGGCGGAAAGAACGTCCCGATATCTCCCGCGCTCACCGCTCCCAACAGAGCGTCCGTAATCGCATGCAGCAGCACATCGCCATCGGAGTGTCCCGCCAGCCCCTCCGGATGTTCAATCGCAAGCCCGCCGATCACCAGCGGCACACCGGCCTTGAACGCATGCGAATCAAACCCGTAACCGATCCTCATTCCCATCAACAATCCCTCAGTGCCTTGACCGCGAATTCGCGCGGAATAACACGGATCTTTTTCTTTTCTTCCTCTAGTATGAACCGCCGGAACTTTGGCTTGGGGCCAAAGTTCAAAAGCAGCCCCACCTCAAACCTTGTAGCTCGAAGGTAATGCAAAACTGCCCATCATGCGCAGCATCAAAACCCGAAATCGCCTTCAGTTCCAGCAAAACACACTCGTTAACAACAGCGTCCGCACGAAAATTTCCACCACCTCACCACGAAAATACACCGGAACAGGAACTTCGACAGCAACCAGAAGTCCTGCCTGCATTAAAGCAATCCGCAAAGCCTGCTGATAAACGCTCTCCAGAAACCCGCCGCCCAACTCGTTGTAAACCTCAAAAAAACTCCAATCACTTTCTCAGTGATCTCAGCATGTAGTCCGTGAAAGGCCTTGCGCCCGAGCTCCTTTTGACTTTTATTCGCATTTGTTTTTGAATCCGTACTTATCCGCGCAAATCCGCGGTCGACCGCCCCAGATAAAACTCCGCCAGTTCAATATCCCCCGGCTGTGTAATCTTGAAGTTCTTCGCCGACCCCGACACCACCGCCACCTCGATCCCCGCCCGCTCCAGCAGACTCGCCTCATCGGTCCCCGCAAACTCATCCGCCTCCGCCTCGATGAAAGCCCGGCGCAGTAATCCGAACAGTGCCCCCTGCGGAGTCTGCGCCTGCACTATCCTCTCCCGTGGAATCGTCGCCGTCACAATCGCTCCATCCGCCGTTCGCTCCACCTGCTTGATCGTATCCACCGCCGGCAGCCCCACAATCGCCGCGCCATGCTTCACCACTGCATCGATCGTCCGTTCAATCGTTGCCGGATCGATCAGCGGCCGCACCGCATCGTGCACCAGCACCACATCGTCCTCATCACACTCCAACGCCGCCAGCGCATTGCCCACCGACTGCTGCCGATGGTCCCCACCCTCCACCATATGCACCCGTGCGCCCAGGTTGTATTCGAGCATCTGCGCCTCCACCCGCTCTCGCTCCTGCGCCCGCACGGCGACACAAACCGCATCCACCCGCGGCACCGCAAGAAACGCCCGTACCGACCGCACCAGCACCGGTACCCCGCCAATCTCAAGAAACTGCTTCGGCGCCACCGTCGACGTCCCACCCGCGGCCATCCGCGTACCAATACCTGCTGCTGGAAGAATCACAAAAACTCGCATGACCAACGGAGTATACAAGATAGCTCTCATCCACCCCACCCGCCAGTAACCTGCATGTTGTCAGCCCTGCCTAATCTCATCCACCTCTGAGGTTATTGTTTCGACACTTGCACGCCAAAAGAGGCTTTTGGTAATGAGCCGAACGCTGTTGTTGAAGGACTATTGCCTGACAAAAAAGAATCGGGGATACCGCAGAACTCATCGATCACCTAGCTCTTTAACTCTGGAGTTGTAGCCCTGGGGGTTTTATGGCTTCTGTCCCGATGCTGGCTGATCAAATCGCCTCTCTACCAGAATCGACAGACTTGATGGAGGATCTGCTCAGGCTGCAAAAAGCCTCACACCGGATCAGTTCCCTTCTCGATCTGGATCAACTTATCGACCGCATCGTTAATGAGATAGCGCGTTCCTTCGGACTGGTAGAAGCGAACGTTTATCTCTACGAACCGGACCGCGAAGAACTCGTACTGGCCCGCGTCCACGGCTGCACCTTGTACGGCAAGGGCCATTGCCTGAAATTGGGCAAGGAAGGATTGGTCGGATATGTCGCGTCCACCGGACAGATGCGGTACGCGCCAGACGTCCGAGAAGACCCGTACTACATCGCATGCGAGGTAGGCACGCTCTCCGAGGTCGCCGTCCCCTTGTTGGTGGAGGAGCGGCTGGTCGGAGTCTTCACCGCGTCCCATCCGGAGTTAAATGCATTTCGATCGCAACAGTTGAAGATCCTGCAGACGCTATGCAGCCACATCGCCGTCGCAGTGCAGAACGCGCGACTCTTCCAGCAGGTGCAGCACGAGCGCGAGCAGATGACCCGTGACGCCCTCGAAGCACGCACTATCCAGCAGGCTCTCCTTCCCAGGAGTTCGCCATTCATCCCTGGCTTTGCCGTCTCCGGGCTGTGCGTCCCTGCCGGAGCAGTCGGCGGCGACTGGTATGACTTCATCCCGTTGCAGGATGGCTGCTGGGGGTTGGTGCTGGCGGACGTATCGGGAAAGGGCACGGCCGCTGCGCTTCTCATGGCGGCCACCAGAGGCGTCCTGCGTTCGCTGGCAGAAGCTTCCTGCACGCCCAGCGAAGTTCTGCAAAAACTCAATCAATTACTCGTGGAGGACCTCCCGCCCGCGCGTTTTGTGACGATGGTCTACGCCGTTCTGGATCCCGCAAAACGCACTTTGACCCTCGCAAGCGCGGGTCATCTGCAGCCTCTCCTGATTCACGGCGAGGAGGCGCGGTTCCTTCAAACGGATACAGGACTGCCCCTGGGATTGGGACTGGGAGAATATTCTGAGGCCGAAATACCACTCGCGCCCGGCTGCCGCGTCGTGTTCTATAGCGATGGCATTACAGAGGCTGCCAACTCTGATGAGGAAGAGTACGGCCAGCTCCGCCTGAAACAACACCTCTTGCAACCTGGCACCTCTGGAGAGAGCCTTCTGGCAGAAGTTCGCTCCTTTGCGAACGGGCGCGGATTGCAGGACGATGCAACCGTCATCACGGTCAAGATGCTTGGGTAGCTTGACTAGCGTACGAGGTTGCACTCACAAGACCATCGAACAGTCAGCGCCGTTCGCAAAGAGTTCCACTCATCACCCATCCTGTGAGTCATCCAGCCTGAGAATCATCTCGTTAGTAGGCTCGAATCCGTTGCGCTCGTACAGCGGCTTACCGAACTTCGAAGCATGCAGCGAGACCACCTTAATCCCACGCCGTCGCGCATCCTTCACCGCGGTCGTCAGCAGCTCATACGCGAGTCCCTGTGCGCGAAATGCAGGATCGACATAGAAGTTCAGCAAGTACGCACGCATCGGCTCCGCATCCATCCAATGCGGCGGGAAATCCATCAGCCACATCCCCGCCCCAGCCGCCACGCGTCCGTCCTCTTCGACAAGCCACCCCACATAACTCCCATCACTCAACCTCGGCTGCACCCAAACGACGAAGTTCTCCACCATCGTCTGCAGCTTCGCATCCTCCGCCTGCCCCGCATCCACAAACATGCTGCGCCGGTGCCGCGCAATCAACTCCGCATCCGCAACCGTAGCCAATCTCGTCTTGAACATCGATCTAGTGTAAAACTCAACCGACGTCCTTCGCACAATCAAGCAGCTACCATGAAAAAGATGCCCGCCGTACCCGCCTTCGACCGCTCCAACATCAAACCCGGAGACCGTATCTGCGTCGCCATCTCCGGTGGTGCGGACTCCGTCGCTCTCCTCCTCACCATCCACGCAGCAAACGCCACAACCCGCGACTCCCTCGGCGTAGGCCTCAGCGCCGTTCACATCAACCACAGCCTCCGCGGCGAAGAATCCAACGCCGACCAGCGCTTCGTCGAAGACCTCTGCATCAGCCTCGACATCCCTCTCCACCTTCACGAGGCAGACATCCCCGCACGCGTAGCCAAAACCCGCGCCGCCGGCGACCCCGAGACCATCGAAGAAGCCGCCCGCAACGCCCGCTACGAATTCTTCACGCAACTCCTCGCCTCGGGCCACTCCGACTCTATCCTCACCGCCCACACCCTCGACGACCAGGCCGAAACCGTCCTCATGAAGCTTCTCCGCGGCGCCTGGACCGAAGGCCTAAGCGCCATTCACCCCCTCATCACTCTCCCCAAAGGCAAAATCCTCCGCCCCTTCCTCAATACGCGTCGTGCCGACATCGAAGCCTTCCTCAAACAATCGAACCAACTCTGGCGCGAAGACTCCACCAACACCGACACTGCCTTTACCCGCAACAAAATCCGCCACGAGCTCATCCCCCAACTCCGCGCCTATAACCCAAACCTCGACCAGACCCTCGCCAACCTCGCCGAACTAGCTCGAGAAGAAGAATCCCGCTGGCAAACAGAATTAAACCGCATCCTCCCCCAACTCCTCCTCCCCGGCAAACCTGTCCGAGGAGGCGGCCGCGCCGTCAGCACCACCCCCGGCCAATCCGCCGTCTCCATCGAACTCGACCGCCTCCGCGCCCTCGACCCCGCCCTCCGCCGCCGTGTCATCCGAGCCGCCGCCCGCCAACTCGGCGCCCGCCTCAGCTTCGACGAGACCTCCCGCCTCCTCGCCCTCTGTGGATTTCGACCCAGTCTCTCAGGGAACGCCCCGACCGTAGCCGCCCGCACCGGAGCCGCCCTCCACCTCTCAAACCGTCTCCGCGCCGACCGTTCCCCCCGCGAACTCCGCCTGTTTCTCGAGAAATAGCCCTCAGACCACCATCCCTCCCCATACTCACCCCAAAAACCGTCATTTCGACCGAAGCGACGGACAGTCTCATCGTCCGTCGCGCAGTGGAGAAATCCGCTTCTCCACCCACCCCCTTCCACGCACGGCTGTTGCCCGTTCTGCTCAATCGCCATAGGGTAACCAGCCAGCTCTTACCTCGAAAAACCGGTGCTATCGGTGCAAATCGGTGTTAAGCCTGTCCCACCATCACCCTAAAGTCTCACCAAGTTTCTAGTTTTTGCTACCCCGAATCCCCAGACCAAAGAGTAGAATCTAATTACTTGACTGGGGCAGGCCTGTCGCTGGGGATCAAGCAAGCCCATCAGCACCAGAACCTTCCTTCATTTGCTAGCGTCTAACAGTTGTTGGCTTGCCGTCCGCACTAACGTCCGGCAGCCGGGTCTGACAAGCGTCAGTGGGGTTCTAGGGCCGCTGCAGACCGGAAAATGAGGAAATTCGCTTTGAACTCGACCGTCAAACAAATTCTGATCTGGGTCTTCATGATCACCTGCCTGGTCTTCCTCTGGCAGGTAGTTGTCAAAACAACTGGCAGCAACCAGGAAAAGACCATCAGCCTCACTCAGCTGCTCAACGACGCTGACCAGGGCAAGATCAACGACGTCATCGTCAACGGGCCGGAGGTTACTGGCCACTATCGCGACGACGCGAAAAATATCTTCCACACCACCATCCCGGGCAACTATCCCGACATGTACAAGACGCTGCGCGACCACGGCGTCAACATCACCATCAAGGACCAGAGCCCCAACCAGTGGCTCAACCTGCTGATCTCTATCGCGCCATTTGCTCTCCTGCTCGGCCTCTGGTTCTTCCTCCTCCGCCAGATGCAGTCCGGCGGCAATAAAGCCATGAGCTTCGGCAAGTCCCGCGCCCGCCTGCTCTCCATGCAGCAGAAGAAGATCACCTTCAAGGACGTCGCCGGCGTTGACGAAGCCAAGGAAGAGCTCAAGGAGATCATCGAGTTCCTCCGTGAAGCGCAGAAGTTCCAGCGCCTCGGCGGCCGCATTCCCAAGGGCGTCCTCCTCGTCGGACCTCCGGGCACCGGCAAGACCCTTTTGGCCCGCGCAGTCGCGGGCGAAGCCAACGTTCCCTTCTTCTCCATCTCCGGCTCCGACTTCGTCGAGATGTTCGTAGGCGTCGGCGCTTCCCGCGTCCGCGACCTCTTCGAGCAAGGCAAGAAGAACGCCCCCTGCATCATCTTCATCGACGAAATCGACGCCGTAGGCCGTCACCGTGGCGCAGGCCTCGGCGGCGGACACGACGAACGCGAGCAGACCCTCAACCAGCTCCTCGTCGAGATGGACGGCTTCGAGTCCAACGATGGTGTCATCCTCGTCGCCGCAACCAACCGCCCCGACGTCCTCGATCCCGCCCTCCTCCGCCCCGGCCGCTTCGATCGCCGCGTCATCGTCGATCGTCCCGATATCCGTGGCCGCGAAGAAGTCCTCAAGGTCCACTCCCGCAAGGTCCCCATGGCCGAAGACGTCAACCTCAACGTCCTCGCTCGCGGCACACCGGGCTTCAGCGGCGCTGACCTCGCCAACATGGTCAACGAGGCCGCCCTCACCGCCGCCCGCTACAACCGCAAATCGGTCCACATGTACGACTTCGAAGTAGCGAAAGATAAAGTCATGATGGGCGCCGAGCGCAAGTCCATGCTCCTCACCGACGAAGAGAAGCGCGTCACCGCCTACCATGAGGCCGGTCATACCCTCGTCTCCGCCTTGCGCGAGCACTCCGACCCGCTCCACAAGGTTACCATCATCCCCCGCGGCATGGCCCTGGGCGTCACCGTCTACCTCCCCGAGGAGGACCAGCACACCGTCACCAAGGAGTATCTCGAAACCCGCCTCGCCACCCTCATGGGCGGACGCTGCGCCGAAGAGATCTTCCTCAAGCAGATGACTACCGGCGCCGGCAGCGACATCGAGCGCTCCACTGAGCTCGCCCGCAAGATGGTCTGTGAGTTCGGCATGTCGAAGCTCGGCCCCATGACCTTCGGCAAGAAGGAAGAGCAGATCTTCCTCGGTCGCGAGATCGCGCAACACCGCGACTTCTCCGACGACACCGCGAAGCAAATCGATGCCGAAGTGCGCACCTTCGTCGACACCGCCTACAAGTCCGCCTACACCATCCTCGAGTCCAACCAGGACATCATGCACCGCATGGCAGCCGCCCTGCTCGAGCGCGAGACCCTGGACGCCAACGAGATTAAACTGATCATCGAAGGCAAGGAACTCCCCGCCGCCAAGTCGGCCCTCTCCGGCGTAGACCCCGGCAACGGAGGCGAAACCCAAAAGATCCTCAAACCCGAAGGCGGTCGCAAACCCGGCTTCGGCGAAGGCCAACCTTCCCCCGCATAAACTTCTAACCCAGCATCGAAGCAGAGGCAGCCTCAATGGCTGCCTTTGCTTTTTGCCTTTACCATCTACCTTTGACATCATCGCCACAACCGCGTCACTACAAGTGCGGGTGCCCCATGTCCCGATTCTGGGACATGGGTTCTCTGGCCTCGAACCATTTCAATAAACTCCCGTATAACCCATCTATGCTCACCCGCCCGTCGCTCCTCCTCCGCATCGAAGAAGCCGCCCTCCTCCTCATCACCCTCTTCGCCTATCAACACCTGCACTACAGCTGGCTCCTCTTCGCAGTCCTCTTCCTCACCCCTGACCTCTTCATGCTCGGCTACCTCGTCAACCCACGCATCGGTGCAGCAACCTACAACCTCGCCCACACCCTAACCCTCCCATTCGCTCTTCTATTCATCAGCTACATCGAGCACTGGCATCTAGCGCTCGCGATCGCCCTCATCTGGACAGCCCACATCGCGATCGACCGCCTCCTCGGCTACGGCCTCAAATACCCGACCTACTTCAAGGACACTCACCTCCAGCACATCCCCTCCGTCAGCGACGCCACCGCCTGAACCACGGCCATCGCCAGCAAAAAACCCGCCATCAACATCCGCCGCCAATGCGACAATAGATTCAGCCGATGCGCTTCCGCCCTCTCACGCTGCTCCTCGCCACCACCCTCACCGGATGCGGCTACCATCAGGCTGGATCCGCGACCCACATCCCCGCCAACGTCCGCACTCTCGCCGTCCCCATCTTCGCCACCAACGCCCAGGCCTTCCACACCGAAATGGCCTTCACCCAGGCCACCATCCGCGAACTCAACACCCGCACCAAATACCGCATCCTCGACTCCGACTCCTCCGACGCCGACGCCACCCTCCACGGCACCATCCTCGCCCAGACCGTCGCCCCTCTCACCTACGACGCCTCCACCGGCGAGTCCTCCAGCTACCTCGTCTCCATCACCGCCAAAGTCATCCTCACCGCTCACGACGGCCGCGTCCTCTACCGCAACGACTCCTTCCTCTACCGCGAGCAGTACCAATCCACCCAGGACCTCAACGGCTTCATCCAGGAGGATGGTTACGCCGTCAAACGCATCGCCCGCGAATTCTCCCACGCCGTCGTAAGCGATATGCTGGAGTCCTTCTAATGCAAGCTGCTACCTACATCCGGGTGCCCCATGTTCGCGACGGCCTCATCGTCGCTAACGTGGGCGGAGTCGCTAACGTGGGCAAACCGACAATTCCTCTCCGGGAGACCCGCTGATGCAGTCACTCCGCAGCTTCGCCTCCACCGACCGCTTCATCGCCGAAATCGCCACACCGGCCCTCCGCCCCGGCTACGTCCTCATCGGCGACGAGGTCTTCCTCTACGATCGCTGCCGCAAGGCCGTTCTCGCCACGCTCGCTCCCGAAGACACCCGCGACTTCTGCCTCCACGATCTCGACCTCGCCGACACCAGCATCTTCGAGATCCTCGACCGCGCCCAAACCCCATCCCTTATGGCGCCCTTCCAGGTCTTCTTCGTCCGAAACTTAAAAACCCTCTACGGCCGCGGATCAAAAAAGGAAGAATTCGCCGCCATCGACGCCTATTTCCGCTCCCCCAATCCGCAAGCCCTCATCCTTTTCGTAGCCGACCACCTCCGCATCCCCACCGACCTCCGCAAGATGGACTACCAGGACAAAGATCGCTACGAGCGTATCCGCGAGACCCTCGGCGACTGGTGCGGCTTCGTAGAACTAGCCCGTGTCGAAGAATCCGACGCTATCAAATGGGTCACCACCACCGCCGAATCCCGCAACGTAAAGTTCGACCCCGACGCTGCCCGCGAACTAGTAGACGCCCTAGGCTCTGACATGATGCTCATAGCCAGCGAGTTCGAAAAGCTCCTCCTCTACGTCTCCTCCCCACAACAAGTAGCAACCCAAAACCGGGTGCCCCATGTTCGCGACGGCCTCATCGTCGCTAACATGGGCGAAGTCACAAACGTGGGCGGAGTCGCTAAGGTGAGCGAAGCACCACAAAGTTCAATTGAAACCGTCATTTCGACCCTGAGCGCAGTCGAACGGGCCAGCGCACTTGCCGCCGCAGTGGAGAAATCCGCTTCTCTACCCACGGCGTCTACCCAGCCCCTCACCAAAAACCGAGTCACCCTGGGCGACGTAGAAACCATGGTCTTAGCCGCCAAGCAGCGCAGCCTCTACGAGCTCACCGACGCCATCAGCTCCAAGGACCGCCCCCGCGCTCTCCTCCTCCTCCACGGCCTCCTCAACGCCTCCGACGGCGGCGAAGACGCCGCCATCGGCCACCTCTACATGCTCGCCCGCACCTTCCGTCAGATGCTCATCATCTCCGAAAAAAACGTGCGCGACCCCCGAGCCATATGGCAGGTCTTATGGCAGGGCTTCCGCATGCCCCCGTTCGCCGCCGAAGACCTCATCAAGCAAGCCCGCCGCTACAAATCCCGCCGCGAACTCACCCGCGCCATCCGCCTCGTAGCCCGCGCCGACCTCGAACTCCGCAGCTCACCCGCCAACAAACTCCTCGTCCTCGAGCGCCTCATCCTCGACCTCTCCACCGAACCCAAACCCACCACCTACGAACCCTCCTACCAGTTCGCCATGGAATTATAGGAAGCAGTCGATTCGCCCAATCAAACGATCAATCCCTATAAAATATATAGGAGCCCACTATCAAACTCTCTAGCCTCCTGTTAGCCGCAATCCTCGCCTCAGCCGCGCTGTACGCGCAAGACACCCGCAACGTCACCGAGCCGCAATTCCCTCCCGTCTGCACCACGCTCGAAGCCCAGCTCCGCTCCACCGCCACTGGCATCGCCGAAGCCGACGAGCAGAACCTCGACTCCGCCCGCATCCAGAGTGCGCTCGATCATTGCGCCGAAGGCCAAGCCGTAGCCCTCCGCGCCAGCGGCCCATTCAACACCTTTCTCACCGGCCCCATCGAGCTGCGAGAAGGCGTAACCCTGCTCGTCGACAAGGGCGTCATCCTCCTCGCCTCACGCGACCCCGAGCTCTACGCCACCACCCCCGGAGCATGCGGCATCGTCAGCCCCTCCGGCCGCAACTGCAAGCCACTCCTCTCCGCGCAACACATCTCCGGAGCCGGCCTCATGGGCGACGGCATCATCGACGGACGCGGCGGCTCCAAAATCCTTAGCAAAACCGTCTCCTGGTGGGATCTCGCCGAACAGGCCCGCGCAGGCGGAACCCAGCAAGTCCCCCGCATCCTCGTCGCCGACTACGCCGACAACTTCACCCTCTACCGGATCACTCTCAAGAACTCCCCCAACTTCCACGTCGTCTACAACCACGGCGACGGCCTCACCGTCTGGGGCCTCAAGATCGACACGCCCAAGCGCCTCGCCCGCAACACCGACGGCGTCGACCCCGGCGCCTCCAAAAACATCACCATCACCCACAGCTTCATCCGAACCGGCGACGACAACGTCGCCATCAAAGGCGGCCCCGGCGGCGTCACCAACATGTCCGTCATCCACAATCACTTCTACTGGGGTCACGGCATGTCCATCGGCTCCGAGACCAACGGCGGCGTAAGCGCCATCCGCGTCACCGACCTCTCCCTCGACGGCCCCGACTCCGGCATCCGCATCAAGTCCATGGGCACCCGCGGCGGCCTCGTCCACGACGTAATCTACGACGACGTCTGCATCCGCAACTCACCTCGGCCCATCGACATCACCGCCGCCTACGCCGCCAACGGCCCCGTCAAGGGAAACTCCCCGCCCACCTTCCGCGACATCACCCTCCACAACGTCCGCATCTCAGGCGGAGGCAAGATCCTCTTCGACGGCTACGACCACGACCACCGCGCCGCCGTGCGTCTCGACAACGTCTTCCTTACCGATCAGGACACCCAGCAATACACCTACACCATCAACGACTCGGACGAAACCATCGGCCCCGGCTCCAGCAATCTCCAAATCCCCGCCGGGACCGACTCCACTCTCACCGGCAAACCCTCCAAGGGAAAACCCACCTCCTGCGAAGAAAAATTCGTCCCGTTCCCCTCATCGTAACCACTATCCCACCGCCGGGTGCCCCATGATCCCCGAAGGGTATCGTGGGGTTAGGCATCCCTAAAGGACGACCTCCACTCCGTCGCCGCCCACGCAGTAATCTAATCACCATGAACCCTCTAGTCACGCCAACATGGCTGGCCGCTCGCCTCCAAGATCCCAACACCATTGTGCTCGACGCCACCCTCCCTCCCGTAGGCGTCACGCCACCCGTGGACACCCGCCCCCGCTATCTAGAAAAGCACATCCCTGGAGCCGTTTTCTTCGACATCGAAGAACTCTCCGACCCCTCCACCCCGCTTCCCCACATGCTGCCCACACTCGAGGACTTCTCCCGCAGCATGTTGTCTCTCGGTGTCGGCGACAACATGACCATCGTCGTCTACGAGCAGGAGGGCGTCTTCTCCGCCCCACGAGCATGGTGGATGCTCCGCACCTTTGGCGCGCAGGACGTCTACCTCCTCAACGGAGGCCTCCGCACCTGGATCGAAGCCGGTTTGCCCACAGAATCGGGACCCGTTCACCGAACAGCGGCCAGCTTCCACGCAACCCTCAACCGCGACGCTATAAAAGATCTCTCTCAACTCAAAGATGAGCTGGCCAAGCACCAACAGATTCTCGACGCCCGCTCCGCTGCTCGCTTCAACGGCACAGCACCCGAGCCGCGTCCCGGCCTAAGCTCCGGTCACATGCCCGGAGCCATCAACGTTCCCTTTACCGACCTCGTGGAAGAAGGACGGCTCAAAACCGCAGACAAACTTCGGGAACTCTTCCTTGCCAAAGACATTGATCTGCAGCAGCCGATCACCACCACATGTGGCTCTGGCATCACGGCTGCCGTCATTGCACTTGGCCTCGAAGTCGTAGGCGCTCAAAGCGTCAGCCTCTACGACGGTTCATGGACAGAGTATGCGCAGCAACCAGAGTCGGTCATCGAGAAAAGCAGCTAACCGGCCGGAACCCCGCATCTCGGCGCTCAGAGGTAAGCATCTCTGAAACCTACACGGCCCCAGGCGCGCTCCTCCCCTTAGCCCTGCGCAGCACCGTCATCGAAACATAAGCCCCAATCCACGACCCCACAGCCGCAAAACAGACATAGACTCAGTTCTTCGTATAACTGATCACGGCAAACGCCGAAAGCAGATACCAGACACTGCTCCATGTAGCCGCCGACACGCGCCGTTGCGACGACACCGCCGAATTGAACATCACGTACACAGCATCCGTAGCGGCGGTAGATAACACCACACCGCACGCCAGCCAGGCATCAAGGCGCACCATAGTCCATACCCTCTCGATCAGTTGTTGTTGCCTCTCTTGTTGTCATCCCCGAAGAGCCTGCCCTGAGCGAAGTCGAATGGGGGATCTGCTGTTGCTGTTGTTTTTAGAGACAGAATCCGAATGCCGTGGATCCGCACGGGCATTTTTATGACAAACGGCAGAACATTGTCTCCAAAATGTAAACATTTCGTCGCTATCTGTCCCTTCGGGCAACGCAAGTTCCGGGCCAGCATCCCATCACCCACAAGCGGTCGGATTCACCCGGAAACCCTTTCTGTCCTTCTCTGCCAAAGCCCCCCACCTAACCAGAAACTCTGGCGAATCCGCCGCTCTTAGGAGACCTCAAATGCCACACAATCAGCCAATCTCCCGTCTCGCGAAAGCCGCCTGTACGATCGCTTTGACCGTCGCCGCAACCTGCCTGCATGCCGACTCGTTCACCCAGACCAACCTCGTCTCCGATGTGCCTGGCCTGGCCAACACCACCGATTCCCACCTCAAAAACCCGTGGGGCGTGTCCTTTTCGGCAACATCGCCGTTCTGGGTCTCAAATCAGGCCACAGGAACGGCCACACTGTACGACGGCGCCGGAAACATCACTCCGTTGGTCGTCACGATCCCGGCCGGGGCCCCGCCCAACGGCCCCACCGGCCAGGTCTTCAACAACGCCAGCACCGGATTCCTCGTGAACGGCACAAAGTCGAACTTCATCTTCGACACTCTCGGTGGCACGATTGCCGCATGGAATGGAAGCGCCGGCACCACCGCCGTTCAGATGGCCGCCACTCCAGGCGCCATCTACACCGGCCTCGCGCAGGACACGGCCGGCGGATCAACCTTCCTTTACGCGGCGAATTCAACCGGCAATATCCATGTATTTGATTCGTCATGGAATGACGTCACGGGCAGTATGTTCGCCGGTAAATTCGCCGATCCGAGCCCGGTAGCCGGTTTCGTCCCCTTCAACATCCAGACAGTTGGGTCGAACCTCTACGTAACCTACGCCCAGCTAACCCCGTTTGGTACCGGCCTGCCGGGCGGCTATGTGGACGAGTTCGATGCAAACGGTAACTTCATCAAGCGGATCGCAACCGGTGGCGCTCTCTTCGCGCCGTGGGGAATCACTTTGGCTCCGGCCAGCTTCGGCTCGTTCAGTAACGATCTATTGATCGGCAACTTCGGCAACGGCGAGATCCTGGCTTATGACGCAACTACGGATCTGTTTCTCGGCACGCTTGACGGAGCCAACGGCCAACCCCTCGACAATCCCTTCCTCTGGGCGCTCGAGACCCGCACCGGTGGAACCAACGTGAACACGGACGCTGTCTATTTTACGGCCGGCATCAACAATCAGGCGGACGGTCTATTTGGAGAGATCACCGCTACCACTCCCGAACCCGCCACAATCTTTGGAACCGCGTCCGGCCTGATCGCGCTTATGCTGTCGGGAGTCAGACGACGCAATCTGCCAAGCCATTAACGCCTGGAGAGCGTGCTGAAAAAGGCGTTGTTTTGAAGGGGCCGTGGCTTCAGCCACGCCGTAGGTGAAGTGTTTACAGCGCGACTTTAGTCGCTGAGGGAATTTTTCCGCGCATGGCTGACTTTTTCCGCAGCCTCTGAAGTAACTAAGGTGAAACTCTCATAACGGCTTCGCAATTACACCCGCCTTCTGTGTCGGAAGTCTATGTCCGCCACAGGAGGGTGGTGGATCAGTTTGAAGTCCGGGCAAACGAAGTTACCTATAATCCCCGTTTCGCGGTAGGTTAGGCGCGGGAGACAATCGGCGACCGGAGCCGAGGTGGTCTACAGCGTCTTCAAGAAGGCGATTGCACGAGCAAGGCCCACTTGGCGTCGCGTAGAGAAACCTTTCTACGTACAGAGGCAGGAGGCGGTTTTCGGCCCGCCTCCTCTGTCCTCATTTTGCGGTGGCCGGAGGGAGATAGCTTAGATCGGGTCGGAAGCGATACACGTCGAATTGGCTGCTGACGATAAGCGGTGTGAGCTTGCCCACGAAACTTTGAAAGGCCTCCTTGCCGATCCCCTTCTCAAGTCCAAGGCCTCCGTCAAGGTCCGCCCAGTTGTTGAATCCCGCCACGGAAGTAATCACCGTATTGGGCTCGCCGAATCGGCCTTGAGCGATCGAGTAGTCTTTCAATCCGCTCTTCTTAATCCCGGGAATGATTTCGTTCTTCGCCAGCTCGAAATAATCTTTTACCTTATCGGGGCGGACCTGCGTTACCAAAACCCGAATCATCGTCGGCATCTTCCCGCTGTCCGGCAGGCTGAGATTCGGATTGACCTCTTCGATGATCCGGTGCCAGCTTTCCGTACAATCAGTGATCCGCATGCTGATTCGCGCAAGGTCTGTGGCCTGCTCCTTCATCTTTGGGTCGGCTCCGGTATCGAGATCGGCCCACTTGTTGAAGTACACGACGAGCGCAAACACACGGGGACCGGTCAGCGAAGCCCAGGTGGAGGCATATTCAGTGGACCCGCCTTTTGCCTTCAACGCGTTGTATGCGGTGATTTCAGCATAAAAATCCCCGATGCGGTCCGGCTTGACGGTATAGAACGTGATGCTCCGGATATTTCCACTCTGAGCGGACGCGCACGTTACCAGCGTGGCTGCAACTCCCAGTGCAAGGATGCACTGGCACACTACTCCTCTTAGATTCAGTCTCATGGATTACCTCCTTGGTAAAAGACGGGACGGGGCGTCCCGACATTTTGAAGGTCCGGAGTTTCAGCCGAACGTTATTTTCATGAAGACCGTCGGCGAAAAAGCGGGGCCCGAGCGTCGGCGTCTTCGAAGAGGGGGCCCAGACTCTGCGTATAGCGTGTGAAGCGGCGAGTATACACCGCTGCCACCAACGGGCGGGAGCCAGTAGGACTGTGCTGGTTCAATCAGAGCAAAATGCCGCGCTCCTCCAAGTGCAGGGCAGAGTGCGCCACAAAAGTCATCGACAGAGCCGCCGCCTTCATCGACAGAGCCGCCGCCTTCATCGACAGAGCCGCCGCCTTCATCGACAGAGCCGCCGCCTTCATCGACAGAGCCGCCGCCTTCATAGATGACCCCACTACCGATAGAAGGCGGCAAACCTCCGTCGCGGCAGCGCGTCAACCGCACCGGACCGCCCTGCGACCCATCCAAAAATAAATTTCTTCGATTTGCTCAGCCAAATCGCATGTCAAGCCCTGAAATCACGTAAAGCCTTATAAGGCAATAACTTCTACTTGGCATGTTAGTTATCTCCAATCTGCTATTCTTAAAACAGATAGAAAAAAGCCCCGGCCACTCACCGGGGCTTTTTCTTTTGGAGATAACAAGTGAACCGTAACTCATTATTTTGCAATATTTTGCACGTAACTCATTTAGATGGAATATTTTACAGACACCAACCCTCTGTAAGCCCATGAATACAAGTATTTTACGCCCAAAATACCCCCGGCGGGGAGGGGGGTACCCCGATAACCTACCAATGAGTCAGCGAAACGGGGAGAAGTAAGGATTGAATGAGGTAGCGAATCAAAACCGGCCACCCGCATCTAAAATCAAACGGAGCGACAACCTGATGCAGGACAGCCGCCAGGAAACCCCATGGAAGCAGATCACCCTCTTCCTGCTCACCCTCGGCGTCCTCGCCCTCTGCGCTCTCCTCCTCCACCCTTTCTTCTCCGCGATCGTCGGTGCCATCGTCCTCGCTGTCATCACCCGGCGCCCCTATGACTGGCTCGCCGCAAAGATCAAAAACCGCTCCACCTGTGCCGCGGTAGCTCTCATCCTCGTCATCCTCGCCGTCATCGTCCCCACCTTCTTCCTGGCGCAGGACCTCGGCGAACAGGCCCTCGCGACCATCATCGCCTTCCGGAATGGAGCCCATCAGGAAAAGATCACCAGCTTCATCGCCAATCGCCCCGCCCTCGCCTTGCAGATCGAGTCGTTCACCAACTCGATTGACATGAACAATGCAGCGCGCAGTGTCGCGGCTTATCTCGGAGGCAATCTCGCCGGACTCCTCGGCAACACCGTCCGCATTATCACCCAGCTCGTCGTCATGCTCTTCCTCCTCTTCTTCCTCTTCCGCGACCGCACACTCGCGCTCACCTCCCTGCGCTCGCTCCTTCCCCTGCGCGACGACGAGACCAGCGAACTCCTCGAGCGTGTCCGCGACACCATCCTCGCCACCGCGCTCGGCCGCCTCACTATCGCCGCCATCCAGGGCGTCCTTGGCGGCCTCGCCTTCTGGGTCCTCGGAGTTCCCGGCGTCATCCTCTGGGCCTTCACCCTCACCGCCTGCGCCATGATCCCCGCCTTCGGCTCCTTCCTCGTCTGGGGACCCGTCGCGATCTACCTAGGCCTCACCGGCCACTGGGGCAAGGCCGCTCTCCTCGGCCTCTGGGGAGCAGTCATCGTCAGCACCATCGACAACATCCTCTATCCCGTCCTCGTAGGCTCGCACCTGCGCTCCCACACCGTCACCGTCCTGCTCTCTGTCCTGGGAGGTATCGCCGCCTTCGGCCCCATCGGCATCGTCCTCGGCCCTGTCCTCTTCACCCTGGCCACAACCCTCCTCGATTTCTGGCACACCCGCACTCGCCAAAATCCCCTGCCCTCGGATGGCACCGTTCGATAAGGCAGACGATGGCCACACGGGATGGTTGCCGCCTAAGCAGTTTGTAGCCTTGCAACATCTCGCCGAGTGAACCGCTCGCTTTTAGGGACGGCCAACGGCTCCCGGTTGCCCGAGCATGTGGATCGTATGCAGCCAGGTTTCGGCCAAGACCGGCCAGCGTGAGATCGGAAGATCGGTCGGGCGCAGGCCGAAGCCGTGGCCCCCTTGGGTGAACACGTGAAGTTCAGCGGGAATCTTCGCGTCTTTGAGCGCCTGGAAGTAGATGAGCGAGTTTTCGACATGCGCTGTGTAGTCGTTCTCGGCTTGAAGAAGGAAGGTCGGAGGAATCTGCGGGGTAGGCTGAAGTGATGGGTTGACCTTGCCGTCAGTGCCGCTGAGCCAACCCGGGTAGATGACCATCTGAAAGTTAGGTCGGGCATCGATGGAGGATGAGGGGATGTTTTTGCCCTGGAAGTCAGGATGAGTGCTGAGAACGGCAGCGAGATGCGCTCCGGCAGAAAAGCCAATAACGCCGATGCGATTCGGATCAATGTGCCATTCGGAGGCGTGAGCGCGGGTAAGGCGCATAGCTTGTTGGGCGTCTTCCAGGTCCTCGACATTTTCGGGATAGTGCCCATCTTCAGGAACACGGTACTTCACCAGAACGCAGGTCATGCCGAGCGAGTTGAGCCAGTCGCAGACCTCCGTGCCTTCAAGGTTGTAGGAGAGGCGGATGTACCCTCCCCCCGGGAAGACGAGCGCGGCAGCACCGCTATTCTTCGCCGAATCGGGAGAGTAGACAGCGAGACCGGGTTTGCTGACGTTCGTGACGCGAATAGTGAGCTTGCCGGAGACAATGCGGTTGGCATCGGTGGTGGGATCGATCTCAGGCCCGACGACCTTCGAAGGCTCGGGGTTGCCGTCTGGCCAGAGCAGTAAGGTGTGCTGCTGGGCCAAAGCTGGGCCAGTAAGAAGGAGAGCGAGGAGAAAGGCAGACGATCGCATGAAAGCATGTTAGAGCAAATCAGCGAACTTAAATAATGGTTACTTGATATCGCGCCAGTTCTTGCCAACTCCGACCTCGGCAACAATTGGGACTGAGAACTCAGCAACATGCTCCATCTCCTGCTTGACCAGTTCCTGAAGTTCTTTCGCTTCCTCAGGAACAACATCGAAGAGCAGCTCGTCGTGAACCTGAAGCGTCATCTGCGACTTGAGCTTGCGCTTGTGGATAAGCTGATCGATCTTCAGCATCGCCAGTTTGATCAGATCAGCTGCAGTCCCTTGGAGCGGAGTATTGATCGCAGTACGCTCAGCAAAGCCCCGCATGTTGGGATTGCGTGACTGAATATCTGGAATCGGGCGAATGCGGCCAAAGTATGTCTTGACCGACTGCTCGCGACGCACGGTCTCAAGCGTCTCCTCGATGAACCGCTGAACACCTTTATAGCGATCGAAGTACGTTTCGATGTACTGCTTCGCAGTCTTCTGCTCGATGTTGAGTTGTGCAGCCAGCCCAAACGGGCTGATGCCGTAGACAATACCGAAGTTGACAGCTTTGGCGCGCGCGCGTGTCTCCTTGTCCATGGTTGCAGGGTCAACTCCGAAGACCTCGCTAGCGGTCAGGGTGTGAATGTCCTTGCCAGTCCGATACGCATCGAGCAGCAAAGGGTCCTGCGAGAAGTGAGCCATCAACCGCAGCTCAATCTGAGAGTAGTCCGCCGACATCAGCACATTGCCTGGAGCCGGAATGAAAGCAGCACGGATTTCGCGCCCAACTGCGGTGCGGATGGGAATATTCTGCAGATTCGGATTAGTTGACGACAGACGCCCAGTCGCAGTTCCGACTTGATTGAAGGTCGTGTGAACTCGGCCTTGCGCGTCGGTAAGCTGAGGAAGCGAGTCGAGATAGGTGGACTTGAGCTTCGCGAGTTGACGGTACTCGAGAACGAGCGCGGGAACGGAATGTTGCTCTGCTAGCTCTTCGAGGACGTCCTGCGCGGTCGAAACTACCTTGCCCTTGCCATATTTCATCGGCTTAGGCAGAAGCATCTTGTTGAAGAGGACGTCGCCCAGTTGTTTGGGAGAGTTGATGTTGAAGCGATGCCCGGAGTCAGAGCCCATTGCGGCGCCAGCCTGTGCATAGATGCGCTCAGCCAGATTGTCTATCTCGACGGCAAGGCGATTGGACATCTCACCGAGAACAGTGGAGTCGATGCGAACACCTGCCTGCTCCATCCGCAGAAGAACGGGAACTAACGGCTTGTCGATGGTGTTGTATACATCGAGCAGGGGAGATGTGCCCACAGTCTTGGCGGTAACCGGTGCCGCGAAGAGCATCTCCTTGGTCATTGCGCCGCCGAGACCCGGGTCATCTTTGAGAATGTGGTGCTCCAAGGAGCCTGCCTCGGCGATCTGTCTCCCTAGCGCTGAGGCAAGACGGACGATCGCTGTAGCCGCCTCAGGCCGTCTCTTGGGGTCAGTCGGGTTGTCCTTCGTAGGCTGGTGTGTGAGTGCCCGGCTAGTGGTGCGTGCGGCAATATCAGGCAGCGTGTGGGAGCCGTGGGTTGGATTGACGAGGTAGCTGAGCAGCATGACATCATCGCGGACACCGGCCAGCGTGACGTTGTGCGGCGCAAGCGCGCGTAGAACAGCCTTGAGATCGTGGATGTCCTTAGGAAGCGCCGGATCGGCGAGAGCCTCCCGCAGGCCGGACTGGTCGAGGCTGGCTTCGAGAGCCGCATGATCGGTAACAGCGAGACCAAAGTTGCAGGCTGCACCCTGCGCTGGCGTCTCAGCGAACGGGATGACGGGATCTGGCTGCACGCCGAAGAGGCTCATATTCTGGGCGGCCTGAGGCTCGGTTTCAACCCCTTCGGGGTCGGATTCGATGGCGATCTCCTCCGAGACGGCACGGGCATCTTCGGCCAGGAAGACGGCCAGTCCGCGAGGAAGGGCGGTGTCCGGGTTTATGTTGCGAGCTTCGGCGAGGAGTTGGGCGAGCTCGGCCGCGGTGGGCTTGAGGTTATAGGAAATGGCGGTGTTGTCGGCCGAGGGCGCCAGTTCCTTGAGCAGGGTAGTGAACTCGAGCTCAGTAAAGAGGTCGCGGCAGGCGGCGTTGTCAGGGGGCTGGGTGCGCATGGCATCGAGCGAATACTCGATGGGGACGCTAGTGTGAATGGTGACGAGTTCCTTCGACAGCAGAATGTTCTCACGGTTGTTCTGGAGCGACTCGCGATAGGTCTTCTTTTTGACCTCATCGGCACGGTCGAGCACGGCCTCTACGGAGCCGAACTGCTGGATGAGTTCGACGGAACCTTTGTCGCCGATGCCAGGCGCGCCGGGAATATTGTCGATGGAGTCACCACGCAGGGCCATGACGTCGACGACACGCTCGGGAGGGACACCGAGGCTTTGCTCGACGCCTGCGCGATCGAGGATGAGATTGTCTTTGGTGGGATTCAGGATGACGACTTCATCATTGACGAGCTGCATCATGTCCTTGTCGGAGGAGACGACGAAGACCTTGTGACCAAGCGCGGAGAGCTTGCAGGACAGAGTGCCGATGACATCGTCGGCTTCGAAACCCTCGTAGTAGAGGATCGGAATTCGGAAGGCCTCAAGGGCGCGGCGGATATAAGGCTGCTGCTGGATGAGGTCGGGCGGAGTCTCAGTACGATTCGCCTTGTAGCCACCGTATTCGACGGTCTCGAACGCCTGGGTTTTGATGTTGAACTTACGCACATCCTTAAGCTGGGTGGCGAGTTCGTTGCGGTGTACTGGTGCGCCAACGTCGTAGATCGCGGCGAGGTATTCGGGCTGGAAGTCTTTGCGAAGTTTGTTGATCATATTGACGAACACATAGGTCGCGGCCGTGGGAATGCCTGTACGCGTAGACATAGGCCGCTGGCGCTGCATCGCGTGATAGGCACGGAAGATGAAGGCCATGCTGTCGAGCAAGTAGATAGGAGGCTTAGCGTCGGAGATCGAGGGCGGGTTGGGTGCTTGTGCCATGGCTGTTTGATGGTAGCGCGTTGAATGGGGGTAAAAGTACGTTCCACAAATTGCGTGGGGAAAAGGGACGAAAACTAAAGAAGGAGCATGCAATCGCCGTAGCTGAAAAAACGGTACTTTTGCCGCACAGCGTGGGCATACGCGGCCAACACTCTTTCCCTGCCCGATTCTCTTCCAGCGAATGCGCTAACCAGCATCAGGAGCGTGGATTTTGGAAGGTGGAAATTAGTAAGCAGACCACTGACGATCTGAAATTTGTGTCCCGGACTGATGAAGATGCTGGTTTGACCGGAGTGCGGTGTCAGAGGCTTGCCATGGGCGATCTCGGCGCAATGCTCCAATGTGCGGGTTGTGGTGGTGCCAGCAGCAATGATGCGATTGCCTGCTTGTAGCGCAGTGTTTATAGCTTTGGCAGTGGGGACGGAGAGAGTGTAGTGCTCGGCGTGGAGGCGAATGTCTTCCAGATTTTCTGCGCGAACAGGTTGGAAGGTTCCTAGTCCGACATGGAGGGTAACGGTCTCGATCTGTATGCCATTTTGTGTGAGTTGGTTAAGGATTGCGGGTGTGAAATGGAGACCGGCGGTGGGTGCAGCGGCGCTGCCGGGTCGCTGGGAGAAGACGGTCTGGTAGCGGTCGCGATCTTCGGGGTTGTCGTCGCGGTGGATGTAGGGAGGCAGCGGCATGTGGCCGATTTTGTTGAGGATAGCGTGGAAGTCGGAAGTGGGCGAAAAGCGGAGAGTGCGTTCGCCGAACTCTCCGGCGGTGAGGATTTCGGCTTCGAGCAATGGCTTAGATTCGTTAGGTGCGTGGAAGAGCAGGCGTTCGCCGGGTTGGACTTTACGGCTGGGACGGACTAGCGCGGCCCAGTCGTTTTGGGCAAGTTGCTGTGTTAGCAGGACTTCTATGCGGCCAGTGGGGTCGGGTGAGTTGTGCTGGGTGTGCAGGCCGGCTCTGGTGGCGTAGAGGCGTGCGGGGATCACGCGGCTGTCGTTGAGGATTAATAGGTCGCCGGGGCGCAGAATTTTGGGCAAATTGCAAAATAAATTGTCCTGGTAGGCGCCGGTGGCACGGTCGAGGACCAGCATGCGGCTGGAGCCGCGAATCGCCGGTGGGGACTGGGCAATCAGCTCTTCGGGGAGGTCGAAATTGAAGTCGGATACGCGCAAATCAGGTCAATTCTGGATGGTAATTTGTGGTGTTTTGGATGGTGAAATGTGGTGTGATCGTGGTGATTTGTGTGGTCGAACTCTGCGGTCGAAGATTTTCCTCTTTCCTCAACTATTTTTTCGCCGACTCGGCTAGTTCGACGGACCGGTCGAGCGCGGCCTGGACGGAGGGCTGGTCGGCGGGGGCTGGGCGCGTCCAGGCGACGGTGACGCGAGAGAAGGGTTTTGGGATGAGGAAGCGGTCCCAGGAGCGGAGCTGCCAGGCGCGGTGAGGGTGGATGTAGCAGGTGCTGACGGTGGTGCTGACGAGTTGGGCGAGCTGGGCCGCGCCGGGTTTGGCGATCATGGCCGGGCCGCGAGGGCCGTCGGCGGTGATCGCGCAGTAGTGGCCGGCGAGGTAGGCACGTTGCATGTTGCGCAGGCCGGGCGCGCCGTCGCGGGAGCTGGAGCCGCGGATGGCGACGAAGCCGAGGCGTTCGACGGTGCGGGCAATGAGCTCGCCGTCGAAGCTGCGGCTGATGAGGATGGTCAGGCCGTAGTTGCGGAAGCGCCACGCGCCGGCGAGCAGGCAGCGATGCCAGAACGCGTAGACTGCGGGCGGCGGGATGTCGTAGCCGGGAGTGGCTCCGGGCTCGCAGACGTCACGGTAACGGAGGGTGAGGCCGAGACAGCAGATTGCCATGCTCGCGAGGCGTGGGACGACGGCGAGCGCTATGCGCTGCTTCAGGGTGTAGGGGTGAACCACTCCTTGAGTTTACCTTTGCGATAGGGGCGGGGCACCATTTCGACCAGTTGATCCGCGGAGCTATTCTCAATAACTGATGTTGAATTTTCCAATTCACGCACCGGCCGTCGTTGCAGCGCTGCTTACGCTTCTGCCGTTTCTGGTGGCCGCGTTCTGGCCGTTCGGCGTTCAGGCGGCACAGCGTCTCCCTCTTGTTATTCGTATTGTGCTACCGGCGGTGTTGTGTGTGCCATACGTGCTGGTGTGTGTTTCTTATGGGCAGTTTCGATGGAGCTGGTTTGCGCTTTACCTGTTGCTGCCTGTGGCGACCAGTTGGCTGCTCTATCGTGCGAGCGTTGTCGACCCTGCACAGCGCGGGGACTGGCGAGATTTTCTTGTCCTTGCTGTTCTTGGTCTCGCGGTGGATTTGCGTTGGTTTGAGCCGGCTTGGCCGCCTCATCTTGCGGTGTTTAACAAGATGCTACTGGTGGACGCGGGCATCTATGGCTTTCTTGCGATCCGCAGGCTGGAAGGGGTGGGCTTCGATCTTCGCCTTCGTCTGGCAGACCTGCGGATTGGCGGGCGCGAATTGGTGTTCTACGCTCCCATGGCGATCGTCCTTGGATTGGCGCTTGGCTTTCTTCACTTACACGCCAATGTTCCGACTGTGTCTCATGTTGTGGTGGGCTGGGTCTTTACCTTTTTCTTTATCGCGGTTCCAGAGGAGCTTTTCTTTCGCGGCTGGATGCAGAACCTTCTGGAACGCCGGATCGGGCGGCGTTGGGCGCTGTTGACGACTGCCGTTCTCTTCGGACTCTCGCACTTCAACAAGCGCGCCGTCCACTTTAACTGGCGATATGTTGTGCTCGCGGCTCTGGCTGGAATCTTCTATGGGAGGGCGTGGCGTCAGGAACGCCGGGTAGGCGCGTCGGCGATCACCCATGCTTCGGTTGATACGCTTTGGTCGCTTTGGTTGCGATGATCCGGCCGATCCTGACGATTGAATGTGCGGCGATCCTGCATGCGCTGATGGTAACGGAGGTAACCGAGGCCGACCCGCATGTGATGATGCAGGGAGTTTGGCACGGTCACCGCGACGCATAGCCCCATGATGCCGTGGGCGATACCGAGCGCATAGATGTTCCGGTAGTGCAGGAACAGCACACAGGCGATGATTCCCCAGACCAGGGTGATGGGCGTGAGAATCGGATTGGGCAGGTGTGCCAGCGAGAAGATACCCGCCGCAATGATGACGGGCGCGACCTTCCCCGGCAGCAGACGCAATAACCGCAGGAGGAAATAGCTCTGCAGCAGGAACTGCTGCATCAAGGACCACACGATGTAGGCCCACCCATGCAAAGGAACCGGAAGGGGGCCGTGCAGACGGTGCAGCCTGTGGGTCTTCCAGGCAATGAAGATCGCAATCGCCGATAGCAGCAGGGCGGCTCCAATGATCCAGAGCGATTGGAGCAGACCTTTGCGGCCGAGGCCCAGGGCTGTCCAGCTTTCACGCCGCGCCCAGGTGGTTGCGATGATCCATGCGAAGGCGAGCCAGTAGAGGACCCTTTGGGCGGGATTTGCAGTCCATATGGTTGCCAGGATCAGTCCATAACCGACTGCAAGTTCGAGTAGATCTCGCTGGGCAGACCTGGCCTGATTTGCGCTTGTGAGCCCCGTCGATACCGCTTCCACCGCCACTGAGAGATCCTCGCTCTGTCAGAGCACTTTCTTCTGTAGATATACACCAATAGAGGCCCGCTGTTATCTGCGGAAGCGAGCTTTACAAACTTTTGACCCCAAATGTGGTTTGCTTAATGGCGTTCCTATGAGAGGTCTTCCATGCGTTGGTTAAATCGACTCCTCGTTCCTTTCTTCCTTTCCGTCGCGCTGCTGCCCGGCTTTGCGGCGCTTGCCCAGACGACGACTGTGTCTGGTTCACACGGTGAAGAGGAGGACCTGCGGCAGCAGGTGCGCGAACTGGCGCTTCGGGTGAGTGCGCTGGAGGAAGAGTTGCACAAGCAACGAACTGGAGCGGCGATAGAGTCTGCTTCACTGAAGCCCGCGGCGCTGGTTGTGCCACGGGTGGATGTTCGAAGCAGTGTGGAGAGCATATCGAGCAGTGGTGTAGCGGAGACGGCGCCCGTTTCGAGCACAGCGACAACGACTGAGACAGGGCAGAATGCGACGGCGCAAAATGCGCCCGTGGCTTCGGTGTTGCCAACACAGTTGCCCGGAGGAGCTACGCTGAACTATGCCTTCGACGGGTACTACGACTATGACTTCAATCATCCTATCGGCAGGGTGCAGTATCTGCGCGCCTACGATGTGTTGAGTAATGCCTTCAGCATCAACCAGGCCGATGTCGTATTGGCGCTGGACCCTGATGTGGCTGGGGGCAGGCGATATGGAGTCAGACTCGATCTTCAATTTGGGCAGGCGACAGAGACACTGCAGGGAAATCCGGCGAACGAGCCGCGGCCCGAGATTTATAGGAATATCTTTCAGGTATATGGAACGTATGTCGTTCCTTTGGGCAAGGGACTTACTGTCGATGTCGGGAAGTGGGCCAGTTCACTGGGGATCGAAGGCAACTACACCAAGGACCAGGTGAACTATTCGCGGTCGCTCTACTTCGACTATCTGCCTTTCTACCATGAAGGTGTTCGCGCCAGCTACAAAGTGAACGATAAGCTGGCGGTGAACTACTGGCTGGTGAATGGAACGAACCAGTCGGAACCGACCAACTCGTATAAGGACGAGCTATTTGGATTTACCGCGCAGCCTACAAAAAACATTCTGTGGAATTTTAATTACTACCTCGGACAGGACCATCCTGATGTGACACCAGCGACGAACTGCTCCGCTCCGGTACAGCCGGGGCTGTGCCTCGCGCCGATCAATCCTGCTCCGAACGGTAAGGCACATGTCTTCGACAGCTACGTCACATGGAACGCTACGCCGAAGTTGTCGCTGTCGCTGGAGGGTGATTATGTGATCTCGCGCGAGTGGGCCAACGCTGCGCCGGGGGAGTCGTCGGCTCCGTCGCATGTGGATGGCGGAGTTGCGTATGCGCGATACCAGCTGACGCCAAAGATGGCGTTCGGGGGAAGAACGGAATATCTGTCGGACCGGGGCGGTTTGTTCAGCGGGACGACGCAGGCGCTGAAGGAGTTTACCGGGACCTATGAGTACAAGTTTGGCGAGGGCTTCCTGGCCCGAGCCGAGTTCAGGAGGGACTGGAGCAATGTGCCGTTCTTCCTGACGAACAAGCCTGGGGTGCTGTCGCCGAGTCAGCCAACGATGACGGTGGGGATGGTGTGGTGGTATGGAGGGAAGCAAGGGGCCTGGTAGTTAGACCCACGTCCCAGAATCGGGACGTGGGTCACCCAAACATGTGGTGGGGGCTAGCTGTATTTGAGCCAGCGGAGAATCTCGGGCAGGTTGGGCTTCTTGCCATACATGAGGATGCCGACGCGATAGATGCGGCTGGCGAACCAGAGAACGGCGAGGATCGTGAGAATGAGGCCGACAATGGAGAGGGCAATCTGCCAGATGGGCGGCTGATGCACGGCGATGCGCACATACATGATGAGCGGGGTGCAGAAGGGAAAGAACGAGAAGGCCTTGGCGATGAGGCCGTCCGAGTCTCTGACGACGCGCAGGATGACGACCGAACAGGCAATGAGCGGAAGCATTAAGAACATGTTCAACTGCTGAAGCTCCTGCTCGGAGCTGGTCATAGCGCCGAGGGCAGCGGCGACGCTGGAGTAAAGGATGTAACCGAGAAGGAAGAAGAGGACGAAGAAAGCGACTTGCAGTGGAGTAATCGACAAGGAGACGCCGGCAGCGAGGAGTCCGAACTTCGCGACCATGAGTCCCGCGACGATCCAGATGCCGACCTGCGTGAGGCCGACAGCTCCGACTCCGATGACCTTGCCGGCCATCATCTCTTCGGGGCGGATGGTAGCGAGGAGAACCTCGAAGATGCGGGAGGTTTTTTCTTCGATGATGGAGCGGGCTACGTTCATCCCGTAGAAGAGGATGACGAAGTACATAAGGAAGAAGAGAGCGTAGACGCTGGCAAAGGCAGCGAAACCGCCGTCCTTGTCTTTGCTGATGAGATCGACGGGCTTGAGTAACGAATCGACTTCGGATACTGGCATGCCTGCGTTGCCGAGACCTTCGCGGGTGAGAGTGGTTCGAATGCCCTGGCCGAGGAGGGATGGAGTAAGGATGTCGGCTTTGGACTTGGAGACCCATTCGAAGGTGGGCCGGGTATGCGAGGTTGCAGGCGGAGTGACCCATATGTAGCCATCGAGTCTGCGGTTTTTGAGTTGATTGTCCAGCGTGGCGCGAGTGTCGCTGGTTGGAGGCGAGACGATGTCTACCTTCGAGACGCTTTGCTTCGTGTTCTCATCATCGGAGTTGGAGTCAACGTGCTTCGTGCTCTCAAGCTCGGACTTGAGGTCGAGGCCGAACCTGGGGTCCTCGGTGACGACGGCGATGTGGAGGTTGCCGGAACGTCCGTTCGCCAGAGCAGCTCCGTAGACGAGACCGCCCATGAGTAGCGGGATGAGAATAGTCATAAGGAGAAAGCTTTTGGCGCGGACGCGCTCGAGGTATTCGCGCTTGGCGATGAGCCAGATGTTAAGCATCGACGTTCTCTCCTACGGTTTCGATGAAGATCTCCTCTAGGGTGGGCTCCATGACTTCGAAGCGGGTGATGCGAGTGCCGCGTTGGATGGCTGCGGCGAGGAGCGGCTGGGCGTCGGGACTGGCGCCGTCGATGCGACGAAGTTTGATCTCAGCCTGTCCGCCATAGTTCTTCGCGTTTTCAACGCTGGGATGCGCGAGGAAGGAGTCGTCTCCTTCGAACGAGACCTGGATGCGGTTGCGCGGATAGCGGCTCTTGACCTCGCGCATGCCGCCGGCGAGAACGAGATGACCACGGGAGATGAGGGCGATGGCGTCGCAGATTTTTTCGACCTGATCCATGCGGTGGGTGCTGAAGAGGATAGTCTTGCCCTGCTTGCGAAGGTCGACGAGGGTGTCCATGAGAAGCGCGGCGTTGACGGGATCGAGGCCGCTGAAGGGCTCGTCCATGATGATGAGGTCGGGCTCGTGAAGCAGCGCGGCAATGAACTGAATCTTCTGCTGCATGCCCTTGGAGAGCTCCTCGGTCTTCTTGGGGATGGCTTCGGTGATCTCCATGCGCTCGCACCAGACGTGGGCGCGCTTTGAGGCGGTGGTGGCGTCGAGGCCGTGGAGTTGGCCTAGAAAGATGAGCTGGTCCATAACCTTCATCTTTTTGTAGAGGCCGCGCTCTTCGGGAAGGTAGCCGACGCGGTTGAGGCTGTCGCGCTTGAAAGGCTCGCCGAAGAGTTGCACGGAACCAGAGTCGGGTACCGTTATGCCGATCATCATTCGGATGGAAGAGGTCTTGCCGGAGCCGTTGGGGCCGAGGAGGCCGAACATTTTGCCGGGTTCAATGCTGAAACTGAGGTCTGCGACGGCGATCTTGGTGTCGTAGGCTTTGCGGACATGTTGCAGTTCTACGATTGGCATGTGGTTGTGCTTAGTTTAGCAGGGGGAGATGCCGCTTCCATTGGTGAATGCTAACTGTGGTGAATGAAGCGGGAAACTACGATTCGATGTTGATAGCATCGGTGTGTGCTGGAACTTTCTACACCGATGAAGTTTGTGAAGCGCGTGGGAGAGCGCGTTGCTGTTGAACTTGCCAAGCGCGGCGTCGAGACCGTGGAGGACTTGCTGTATCACCTGCCGTTTCGGTATGAGGACCGATTGAACCCGGTGCCGATGAGTGCGCTGCAGGCGGGGACGATGGCGTCGGTGATCGGCGAAGTGCGAGGGACAGTGCTGCTGCAGACGCGCCATATGCCGCTGTTCGAGATGACGGTGGGACAGGGGCTGAATACGGTCAAGGCGATGTGGTTTCGCGGGACGTATTTGAGAGACAGGTTTCATGTGGGGCAGATGGTGGCGCTGTATGGCAGGCTGGAGCCCTCGCGGTCGAGCGCGGGGAAGTTCAAGATGATTCAACCGCAGTTTGAGATTCTGCCTGCTCATGGTGATGTGGACGCTGAGTTTTCCATGCTTGAGGTGGGGCGGATTGTGCCGGTGTACGAGTCGCTGGGCGGGACGACGGCGTGGGGTGCGAAACTGGGATCGAAGTGGTTGCGGAGGGTGATCTGGACGCTGTTCGAGGAGCTAGAGAAGCACAGTACGAGCACCATTCATCCCACCCATCGCGATAAGACCACGATGGATGGGGCACCCGGGCTGCATGGGCAGGAACAAACTGGTGTGGTCGAGACGCTGCCAGAGGCGTTACTTACAAGGTTGAAGATGCCGGGGCGGCTGGCGGCTTTGAAGGCAGTGCATTTTCCTGAGGCGGGGACGCCGATGACGCAGTTGATGTCGGCAGCGACTCCGGCGCATCGGCGGCTTATCTTCGAAGAGTTGTTTTATCTGGAACTGGGACTGGAGTTGAAGCGGCGAAGGATGCGCGAACGTGAGGGAACAGCGTTTGTGACTAACATGAAGGTGCGTGAGGCGATCAAGCAGATATTGCCCTTCCATCCGACGGCGGCACAGAAGCGGGTGCTTGGAGAGATTGCGAGCGATATGCGCAAGCCTCAGCCAATGCGGCGATTGTTGCAGGGAGACGTGGGATCGGGGAAGACGATCGTTGCCATGCAGGCTGCGCTGGTGGCGATTGAGAACGGCTATCAGACGGCGTTGATGGCTCCGACGGAGATTCTGGCGACGCAGCACTATCTCTCTGCACGGAAGCTCCTGGGGGAGGTGCTTTCGCCGCGAACCGGCAAGCCTTATCGCGTGACCTTGCTGACGGGTTCGCTTGATGATGCAACGAAACGCGAGGCGCGAGGAAGAATCTTTCGCGGTGAGACCGACCTGGCGATCGGGACTCATGCGTTGATTGAGGACAAGGTGGATTTCGAGAATCTGGGATTGGTGATTGTTGATGAACAGCATCGCTTTGGCGTGCAGCAGCGATTTCGATTGATGAAGAAGCCGGGTGCCCTCGATCCTGATGTGCTGGTGATGACGGCTACGCCGATTCCGCGGACGCTCGCGCTGACACTGTATGGAGATCTCGATGCGAGCGTGATCGACGAGCTGCCGCCAGGGCGAACTCCGATTGTGACTCGGCGAACGACTGAAGAGCGAGCCGAAGATGTGTGGGGATTTGTCAGGAAGCAAGTGGAAGCGGGGCGGCAGGCTTATATTGTTTATCCGGTGATTGAAGGCGCGAAGGATGATCAGCCGGAGTTGGATTTTGCCCGGGACGAAGAGGTGATTGAAGGGGCGCCTGTGAGCACTGCGGCTGGGAAGAAAACAGCAGATCCCTCCACTGCGCTTCGCTTCGGTCGGGATGACAAGAGTTTGAAAAGCCGGAAGAAGGCGAAGGGCAAGGCGGTGAAGACGGAGAAGTTATTTGAGCCGAAGAAGGCCTTGCGCGCGGCGACGGATATGTATGAAGAGCTACGGAGGGGACCGCTTGCCGGGCTACGATTAGGGTTGTTGCATGGGCGGTTGAGCGCGGATGACAAAGAGGTCACTATGCGTCGGTTTCAGCGCGGCGATATCAATGTGCTGATTGCGACGACGGTGATCGAAGTGGGCGTGGATGTGGCGAATGCTTCGGTGATGGTGGTCGAACATGCGGAGCGGTTTGGGTTGGCGCAGATGCATCAGCTGCGCGGGCGCGTGGGGCGTGGAGCGGCGAAGAGTTACTGCATATTGATGACGAGCGGGAGAGTGAGCGAGCAGGCCGAGGCTCGGCTGGATGCAATGGTGAGGACGCAGAATGGGTTCGAGCTGGCGGAATTGGATCTACAACAGCGGGGGCCTGGGGAATTTTTTGGCACGCGACAGGCTGGGCTACCTGAGTTTCGCGTGGCGAACCTGATTCGCGATCGTGCCGTGCTGGAGCTGGCGAAGGTTGAGGCGACTCGGTTTGCTGAGTCGCCTGATCCAGCTGTTTCGCGCGAAGAGAGAGATGCGGTATGGGCTCGACTGAAGCACCAATGGCAACGAAAGTATGGATTGGTCGAGGCATGAAGTAACGTCGACCTATTCGCATCGAATGCGTTCGATCAAGGTGGTTTTAGCGATAGTGTCGCCTCGAACGAAATACAGGGGTTCTTCGCTCCGCTCAGAATGACAACTTTTATTTCTCGCGCTTTCTATTTCTTGCGCTGAACAAAAACCTCTAAGAATGCCGATTTGCTCGCTAGCTGGCAGTGGCGTGAGCGTAGGAGCCGGCTCCGGTGGGCTGCGAGGCTGTGGGAGTGACGGCCTTTTTGGGGCCGCGCTTGCGGGCCACGAGGACGCGGATACGTTCGATCATTTCCGCTGGAGAGCTGGCGCCCTTGGGAAGAAAGACATCCGCATGGAGCGCGCGGTCAAACGCGTTGACGGTACCGGAGACGATCATTGCCGGCAGGCCGGGGTGGAGTTGCTTGGCACGGCGAACCAGTTCGTTGCCGTCCATCTGGGGCATCAGGAGATCGCAGAGGATCAGGTCAAGAGTACCGGGAAGAGATCGATCGAGGACCTCCAGCGCTTCCTGTGCGTTCTTCACTGCAATGATGCGGTAGCCACGGGTTTCGAGAAGGAAGGTGCGAACAGAGAGGACCTGTTCGTTGTCATCTACGCAGAGAATCGTCTTCTTAGGGCGCATGCAGTCTCACTTCTGCCGGACGCCACCTTGTGGTGGCTCGCGGCCGATGGGCCAGTCTGGCGCGTCTGCTGGTTTGCAGGCGCACCGGTCTGGTGGTGTTCAAAATTGCCCCGTGGCCCGGCCGGATTCGGCTCTTCGACGCGTGATGGGCCTTCTGCTCCGGAAGAGCAGAAGACAGATAGAGCGAGGCTCTCCTGTCTGCTCCACTGGGGACCAGCGCCATCCGTCCGGCGAGCAAGGCTGCCGAACCGCGGGGTGCGAGAGAGGCTTTATGCCGGCGCAGGTTGCCACGTGGCTCCAGGAGGCACGAGATCCTTCTGCTGCGAATACAGTGAGAGCCGATGCGGAGGCATCGGGTCTCAGTGCGTGTGCAAACAGCGAGGTTGCGCTCGGGGAGTCGCGACTGCGAGGCAGTCAAGCTTCTCTCAACTCAAATTGTCAGAAAACAGGCGAAAGCACTTTCTATCTCCAACGACGTTGCACATTGCATGCAACGTCGTCGTCAACGCTTTCCAACAGTACGAATGGTTGGCGAGGTTGGCAACAGCGAAGCTAGAGCGAAGATGACCGATATTTGAGCTTGCGCATCCACCGATGGGCGGAAACGGTGCGAATTCATTGGGGATTCACGGGAGGTGCCTGTTGAAATTAAGTGCATCACGGCAGGAAAAAGCGTCCGCTTGCAACAGGAATTGTGCGCCCACCGACGAACACTTTGGTGACGATGTTGTCTTCGATCGCAGCGCTGACGTGAATGCGGCTGGGACGTGATATCTCAATTCCCTGCTCGATGACGATGGGTTGATTGCTGGCGGCAAGTCCGTGACGGACGAGGTATGCGATGGCGCATCCGGAGGCCGAACCGGTGGCCGGGTCTTCACCGGTATCGAACTGCATGCGGGCGTGCCAGTCTGCTCCTGAGCTCGCATGAGCGCGAGTGATGCAATGAAAGAATTTTGCGCCGATGCGATCAAGATAACGACGGGCGATGTGGGGCGTGATCCGCAGACGCGCGGATACTTCCAACGATCGAAGCGGCACGATGCAGAACGCCATGCCAGTGGAGACAACCTGCGCGGGAAGGTCGGGATCGAGGTCGTCGGCTGAGAGGTCGAGGGCCGCGGCCAGAGCTTCGCGATCATCTCTGCCCTTGCGGATCTCACCGAAGATTGGGTCGTTCTGCTTCATGGTGCCGAAGACGCCTTGCTCGCCGGGCTGCGGCGGTGTGAAGCGCACGGGGATGGGGCCGATGCCGAGATCGAGTGTGATCTGCTCGGCGCCGCGGAGGACCGGGTGGTTCCAATAGAGCCAGCTGGCGGTGCCGAGGGTGGGATGGCCGGCGAAGGGGACCTCTTCCGTGGTGAGGAAGATGCGTACCTGCACGCCGTGTTCGCGTTCGATCTCGGGAGCGCGCGGAAGGATGAAGGTCGTCTCGCTGAGGTTCGTTTCTCGGGCGAGGGCCTGCATCTCTTCGGTGGACAGGCCACGGGCATCGGCGAAGACGGCGAGAGCGTTGCCTTCAAGCGGATTCTCGGCGAAGACATCGACCTGCGCGAAGTCGTAGGCGCAGTGGGCGGTCTCCGCGGCTGCGGCTAAAGTTGCAGGCGCGTTGTGGGGTGGATCAGTTGACATGGAAGCTCCTCGGACGTATGGTTTGGACAGACCGCAATGGGGCAAACCTGCCTCATGCTAGCTTAGCTGGCAAGCGGTACAAAAGATCAGTTATGACGATGACACTCAACTCGACCATGACGCGCTGCTGTTGCTGCAGCCCGGCGTGGGTGTGTGGATGAGCGAATCGAAGTAAGCATCTTCGAGCAGCACAGAGCCCACCTAGAGCCAACGAGCCGGGTGGGTTTTCTACGTTTAGGTAGAATCGAAATTACCAGTTCTTTTCAACACAATTTGGGCGAATCCCAAAGAAAGCGAATCGATTATGTCACTCCGCATTAACGATCTTGCTCCTGATTTCACGGCAGAGACGACCCACGGCACAATCCACTTTCACGAGTGGATCGGTGATAACTGGGCGGTTCTGTTCTCTCACCCTAAGGACTTTACCCCCGTCTGCACGACGGAGTTGGGCGCTGTCGCGGGCCTCGAAGCCGATTTTGCGAAGCGTGGAGCGAAGGTCATCGGGCTTAGCGTGGACCCCGTCGAAAACCACGGCAAGTGGGCCAAGGACATTCAGGACGTGAGTGGCGCCGCAGTCAACTACCCGATCATTGGCGACACCGAGCTAAAGGTCGCCAAGCTGTATGACATGCTGGCCGCCGATGCAGGTGAGAGCTGCGAGGGCCGCACTCCCGCGGATAATGCTCCTGTGCGGACGGTGTTTGTGATTGGCCCGGACAAGCGTATCAAGCTGACGCTTGCGTATCCGATGACGACTGGACGCAACTTCGACGAGATCATCCGCGTGCTGGATTCCATGCAGTTGACGATCAAACACAAGGTGGCAACGCCGGCGAATTGGAAGCAGGGCGACGACGTTATCATCACAGGAGCGGTATCCAATGAGGATGCAGAGAAGATTTTCCCTGGATATAAGACGGTGAAGCCGTATCTGCGCACCACGGCGCAACCGCAGTAGGTGGAATGAAGCGAAGTGAGAGGGAAGACCTCTTATTTTCGTAGCCCGCCACGCAGCTTGTGTGGCGGAAAGAGCACCGGTGGCGAAGTGGCTAACGCGCTGGTCTGCAAAACCAGTATTCATGGGTTCAACTCCCATCCGGTGCTCCAAAAAATAAATAGGTTATAGCATTTCCCTCCTTTCTTCAAGGCCCAGCTAGTGTAGCCATCTGAACAACTAACTCCAGACAAGTGGCTGGCCTCTTTAGAGCTGCACCTATCAGTGCGTTACATGTCTATGCGCTCGGGCATGGTATAAATTTCGGCACACTCGGATTTTTTGGACGTTATGACAGAGCCGTGCCGATGGCGGTGCGGCTGAGGTGTCTTGACGGAAGCGGGTTGCGGCAGGTGTAGACGAATTTAAGATTAAGGAGAGCGATGACGATGCGTATGCGTTGGATGGCGATGGCGGTATTGACTGGGGCGGCGATGTGGCCCTGTGGAGCTTCGGCGGCGGAGATTGCGGGCAAGTGGGTGTCTGAAGTTTCGGGCCCGACTTTGCTGGAGCCGGTATACGCGCACGTAACGCTGGAGAGTACGGGCGATACGGTGAACGGGACGTGGGGGAGCAATACGGTGAAGGGATCGGTGAAGGAATCGCAGGTGACGCTGACTCTGACCAATGCGGAAGGCGAGGCCGCGGGAGAGTTGACGGGGAAGCTTGAGGGCGCAGAGGGTGCGGGTTCGGGGACGTTGGCAGGTTTGGGTCGACGGCCGGGTAGTATGGCCGCTGGAGGGCGCACGCCGGTACCGCAGGAGGTTACGTGGAAGCTAACGCGCGAGGTGGCGGCTCCTGCTAAGCCGCGAGAGATCAACTATGAACCGAGGACCTTTCAGGCCTACTACTATGCCGGGAACAAACCGGACATTCACATCTTTCCCGGAGACGTTGTGCATACGTGGTCGGTCGACTCCGCAGGCGTCGATAAAAATGGGAAGCGTCTGGCGCTGGGCGGCAATGCGAACATTGGACCGATCTATGTCGAGGGGGCGCTCCCGGGCGACACGCTGGTCGTTCACCTGATCAAGATTGAACCGAACCGCAAGACTGCGCGGCAAGGAAGCCGCATTCAGCAGTTCGGCGTGACCCCAGCCTACAATCTGGCCGCGAAGTACGACCCGCGCTTCAATGGTGAGTATCAGCTAGATAACGCGACGGGCATTGCGACGTTAACTGCTCCGACGCCGGCATTGAAGGACTTCAAACTGCAGATGAAGCCAATGCTTGGCTGCATCTCGGTGGCGCCTCCCGGCTTTGAGGCTTTCACCGGGCCGCACCTGGGCGTGTATGGCGGCAACCTGGACTACAACGGCACGGTTTCCGGTACTACGATGTTGTTCCCAGTCTTTCATCCGGGCGCGCTCTTCGGCTTTGGGGATGGACACGCTGCGATGGCGGATGGCGAGGTGACGCAAACGGGACTTGAGGTCTCGATGGATGTGACGTTCTCGGTGGATGTGATCAGGGGCTACCAGTCACAGGGAGTGCGCGAGGAAGACAACGACTACATCATCTCGTTCGGCGTCGCGGGGTCGCTGCAGGAGGCGCTGAAAACGTCAACGGCACAGCTTGCGATGTGGATTAAGCATGACTATGGCCTTTCGGACAGCGAGGTTGCGCTGCTGCTTGGAGCAGTGATGAAGATCGAAGTGACGGAACTGGTCGATCCGGAGTTCAACGTGGTAACCAAGGTGCCGAAGAACACCCTGGCGATGTTGAAGCCTGTATCGACGAAGTAGATTTGTTTTGTTCTTGCTGCGGATCAGCGAGTGTTGGCCCGCAACGTAAGACCTAAGTAGAAATACTGAGCAGAGAATGCGCGAGGCAGTATTTCTGCGAATTACATAAAGATAAAATCTCCTGCATAGTGAAAAGACCTTAATAAAAGAGGTCCCGACATGAGATGGAATTTCCTCCCTTCCTGCAAACGCAGAGTTGTATTTACACTCCTTCTCCCAGTGATAACAGCACAATTAGCGTTCAGTCAGACGTCCACTACGGGCGCAATTCGCGGCACCGTGACCGATTCGCAGGGTGCTGTGATTACTGGAGCGACTGTAACCGTGACCTCTAAGGCCACCGGCCAGGTCCGTACGGTGAAGAGCGATTCGTCCGGACAGTATGCGGTTGGCTTGCTTCCGCCAGAGATCTACACGATTACCATTGAAGCCCCGGGGTTCAAGATGGAGCAGCCAGCGCCTGTGACTGTTGTCGTGACGGAGACGGCGCGGGCGGACGCGAAGATGGTACTGGGCAGTAATACCGAGACAGTGGAGGTCACTTCGCAGGCGGCGGCACTGCAGGTAGAGAACGCGACACTGGGCACGGTCGTGGATGGTACGACGATTCGGGAGGTGCCGCTGACGAACCGCAACTACACCCAGGTGCTGACCCTGTCAGCCGGTGTGGCTGGCGACGTGAACAATGCGGCCACGCTGGGCAAAGGCACACAGGACGTGTATGTGAACGGCGCCAGCAGCATCAGCAATAACTTCCACATGGACGGCGCGGACATCAACAACTTCGGATCGGGCCGTGCGGGCGATTTCGTGCAGCAGGCCGGTATTGCGATTCCAAATCCGGACTCGCTGCAGGAGTTCAAGATCCAGACGACGAACTACGACGCCGGCTTCGGACGTGACGCCGGTGCGAACGTCGATGTGATTACGAAGACGGGAGCGAACAGCATCCACGGCTCGGTGTGGGAGTTCCTTCGCAACGATGTGCTGAACGCGAACGATACGTTCCTTAAGATCGGCGGCCAGAAGCGTGCGGTGATGAAGCAGAACCAGTTTGGCGGAACGATCGGCGGCCCGATCATGAAGGACAAGATGTTCTTCTTCGGCAGCTATCAGGGAACACGCCAGGTGAACGGTCTCGCTGCTACGTCCTATGCCAGCAACACACTGTTTCCGCTTACAAACGACCGGAGCGCGGCTGCGATTGGTAGTGCAGCGTGTCCCAGCGCCAGCTCTGGAAACACGTTTTGGCATCCGTACAACGGCGGTTCATACAGTGGTGGCACCGCTTCGCACCCGGCGCCGATTACTCAAACAGAAGTTGCCTGTGACGGCAGTAACATCAATCCAGTGGCACTGAGCCTGCTCAATCAGAAGATTGCAAACGGCACATACCTCATTCCTACGCCGCAGCGTATCGGTACCGACAATAACGGCAACCCTGCTGGATTCTCGACCTTCAGCATTCCATCGCACTACAAAGAAGACCAGTTCCTGATCAACACGGACTATATCCTCTCGCCGAAGCACACCCTGTCTCAGCGTTACTTCTACTCAAACCAGCCTCAGGACCAACCTTTCAGCAACCAGTTGAATACGCCGGGCAACGGCGTGACGCCTACCTTCAATAGCCAGGTGGCGGTGGTGAAGGTGACTTCGGCCCTGAAGTCTAATTTCCTGAACGAGGCGCTCGTCGGATACATCCGCAATACCGGCCAGCTGCAAACGCAGGCAAACCTGAACTACGATCAGATTGGCATGACCGCGCCGAGTGACCCGACGTATCCTCGCACTCCCATCATGACCATCAATGGGTACTTCAATCTGGGTGGCGTCAACAACGACGTGTCCATGTCTGCCGTCAACAGCTTTGAGATCGACGATCAGATCTCGTGGACGCACGGCAAGCAGAGCATCCGCGCCGGCTTTCTGGGGGAAAAGAACCAGTTCAACTTCGACGACCCGAACAACAAGCGCGGCAGCTTAACCTTCCAGACATTTCAGGACTTTGTTCTGGGGATGAGCGCAGCGCAGAATGGCACGGGCTTCAGCAATGTGTTCGCGAGCAACAGCCAGCAGGGCTCGTACTACAAGGGCTACCGCGGAACCACCATGGCGATGTTCCTCCAGGACGACCTCAAATTGCGGTCGAACCTGACGGTGAACGCCGGTCTGCGTTGGGAGCTGAACAGCGGCATCAGCACGAACAAGGGCGTGTTGACCAGCTTCTGGCCCGAGCTTGTAACGCCCTTCGCCCCTGTACCAGTGGGCGGCACCTATAACGGCTTCGTGGTGCCACGGAACTCGTCCGCAAACCCACCTTCAGGTGTCAAAACGCTGGGCAGCATGAGCCTTGGAGAGAACGATCTGCCGTTGCATAACTTCGGACCGCGAATCGGTTTCGCGTACCAGCCTTTCGGGGCTGACACTTCGACAGTCGTGCGCGGTGGTTATGGTGTGTTCTATACGCTGCCGAACGCTAACTCGGTGCTGCAGACACTGGGGAACCAGCCGTACGTAAGTTCGGCCTCGTTGAGCGGCAACCAAAACGCCGTTGCAACATTCCAGACACCGTTTACAACGAAACTGACGCCTGGAGTCTGGAGACCGCTTCTTCCTTATACCGTTGCGAATCCTCTGAACGTGACTGGAGTCGCCAAGAATATCGACTCGCCGCTGGTGCAGCAGTACAATCTGGACGTCCAGCAGGAGCTTCCGGTTAAACTTATTCTCGAAGTAGGCTATGTAGGAACCCGCGGAACCCGTCTTGCAGAGTCCCGCTCACTGAACCGTGCGTGGCTGGCCAGCCCGGCCAACCCTATCAACGGAGTGACGACCAACACGGTTGCTGGGGCGAACCTAGCGGCCCGCGTGCCCTACCAGGGCATTAACGTGGGCAACCTGAATCGCATCGAAACATATGGATTCTCCAGCTTCCACAGCTTGCAGACAACGCTGAAGCGGCAGATGAGCAAGGGTGTTTACCTGCAGGCCTCGTATACCTGGAGCAAGGTGCTGACTACGGTCACCGGTGGTGATGGTTTGAACGGCGTCTTCTCCGGCGGCAGTGGGAACAGCAACGATCCGAACAATCGCTATGCCCGCTACGGTTTGGCGGCCTACGATCGTACCAACCGCCTTGTCGTCGCTTATAGCTGGCAGATTCCGGGGCTGAACAATGCCGGTGCCTTCGCACGAGTCGCGACAGGCGGCTGGAGATTGTCCGGCGTGTCTACCTTCCAGTCAGGCAAGCCGCTTACCTTTACTGACTCCAGAAACGGTACAGCGTACGGAACTGCAAGCCGTGCGCAATACGTCCCCGGCAAGAGCAACAAGGATGTGCTCAATAAGAATGGCGGGTCCATGCTGGCGCGCGTGAAGGGCAACAGCTACCTCAACCCAGGTGGAACTCTGTTTACAACGGCTCCGGCAGTTCCAAACAGTGTGCCTGCCACTTCCAATGGGCCGCTGGCTCTCGATTACGGCAACGCTGGCGTCGGCGTAGCCCGCGGACCGGGAAACGACAACTGGGATATGACGCTGGCGAAGGACACCAGGGTAGGTGGGTTGCGTGAGGGTGCGACGTTGAATTTTCGTACTGAGTTCTTCAACGTGTGGAACCATGCTCAGTACCAGAATCCTGGAACGGCTGTGGGAACGTCGAGCTATGGCGTTATCAATCAGTCGTCGGTTGCTCCGCGCCTGATCCAGTTCGCGTTGAAGTACGTGTTCTAATGATGACTCCAGTGCGGCGATGGCCCGATCCGATAAGGATTGACTATCACTGGCATGGAATAAACTTTCAACTTATATTTCCATACTTTTTAGTGAGGGGTTTCATGCGTAGGTCGCTTGTGTTTACTGGTCTTCTGTTGAGTAGCTCCTTGTCCTTGATAGCACAGGATCACACCGTGCTTGCCACATCCACCACGGTTGAGTGGGGACACTACGCTGTCACCAAACCTGCAATTACAGTTAAGAGTGGCGATACCGTGAAGATCCAGACACTGTCGACCTGCGGGCCGAACGACCGGCTGGTCGCGCGTGGCGTCAAACCGGAGGACATTCCGGCCTATAACGATGAGGTCTATAAAAACTATCCGGAGAAAGATAAAGGCCCGGGCGGGCACATCCTTACCGGACCGGTAGCGATCGAAGAAGCAGAACCTGGTGATGTGCTCGAGGTGCAGATACTTAAAATCGACATCGATGCGAACTTCGCATGCAATGGCTTCGGATTGCATCGTGGCTTTTTGCCGATGGAATTTCCATATAGCCGACAGCGCATAATCCCGCTGGACCGCGTAAAGATGATCGGGCACTTCGCTCCGGGGATCGATATTCCGTTGCGGCCGTTCTTCGGTAGTATGGGCGTTGCTCCGGGCAATGGGCGCGTAGACAGCGCTCCTCCCTTTTCGCATGCGGGCAACATGGACAATAAAGAGTTAGTGGCGGGCACAACGCTTTATATTCCGGTCGCCGCTAAGGGGGCGCTATTTGTCGCCGGCGATGGACACGCCGGACAAGGCAACGGCGAGGTGGACATTACGGCGATGGAGACGTTCTTGACCGGGACGTTTAAGTTCATCGTACATAAGAACAAGCAAATGCCGTGGCCACGGGCCGAGACGCCGACGCACTACATCACTATGGGTTTCAGCCCCGATCTGAAAGAAGCGACTGAGCATGCGCTGCGCGACATGATCGACTTCCTGGTTGAAGAAAAACACATGACCCGCGATGACGCGTACATGCTGTCGAGCGTGGCCGTGGATCTGGATATCACCCAGTTGGTGGACGGGAATGTCGGCGTGCATGCGATGTGCCCGAAGAATATTTTCACAGCTTCCGCGAAGTAACCTCTGGACCGCCCGGCTGCGGTGTGTCCGATGGTTTTTTGGTGGGTCAATTCGGCAGGTCTGGCTTTTGGTGGGGTTATGGCCGGTCACAGAAATGATGGCTTAGTGCGTCCGAAGGGCCTACGTATTTCTACGTACGTAGGGGGTGGCCCTTCCCACGGATTGTGAAAATCCGTTATGCTTCAGATATCTCAGATATTTTAGATTTCACGTGCAGCCCAACACGCTTTTGCAATAACCCGCAATAGCACGACCGAGGCCATCATGAGAGAGCATGAGTTTTTCGAAACTCATACTATGTTCCCTTTCACGGGGACGGACGCAGGCACATCTGCCACCTATCTGCATGCTCTCATCGAGAACAGCCCAATCGCCATCGTAGTTCTGGATGCGCAGTATCGATGCACGATGTGCAACCCCGCCTTTGAAAGGCTCTTTCAATACACGCTGAAGGAGCTCTCGTCCGCGGATCTGGACAACTTGATTGCAGGCCCCGAGATGGCGGACGAGGCGGCGTGCCTCAGCGGCCGGGTGATGCGAGGGAACAAAGTACATACGGTGACGCAGCGGCGTAGGCGCGATGGAATGATGGTGGATGTCGAGATCTACGGCATACCGCTGATGATGGATGACAAACTGGCCGGGGTGTATGCCCTGTATCAGGATGTGACAGAGCGGAATAAGGCCCAAATGGCGTTCCGCGAGATCTCGGGTCAACTGGAGAATCTGCAGCAGGGGGAGCGGCGGAGGTTGGCACGGGACCTCCATGATTCAACCTCGCAGGAGTTGGCAGTGCTGAACTGGAACCTGACGCGGTTGATGACGCTAGTAGGGGATCGGGATGAGGCGCTGAAGACGCTGGTGAAACAGACCAAGGAGATTGCGTATGAGTGCTCGGCGCGGATACGGAGTGTAGCTTATTTGCTGCACCCTCCTTTGCTGGGCGAGGCTGGACTGACGCTGGCGATACCGTGGCTGGCGGAGGGATTTGAGCAGCGCAGTGGGATTCGCGTGACGCTGGAGATAAGTCCGGAGCTGGTTCGGTATCGCGATGAGGTGGAGATCGCAATATTCCGAATTGTGCAGGAGGGGCTGGCGAATGTGCTGCGCCACTCTGGAAGCCCCGTGGCAAGGATTTCGCTGCATCCCAAAGATTGTTGGCTGGAGTTGGCTGTTAGCGATCGGGGAAAGAGTCATGCGCGCGAGTTGTTGATGCAGGCGCCTGACAGGAGGAACGGTGTTGGCATCAGCGGGATGCGCGAGCGGGTCGAACAATTGGGAGGCTGTTTGCGTATCGACTGCAACGAAGAGGGCACGACCCTGCAGGCGACTATACCGACGGAGATGAACTTCCATGAATAAGCTAAAAATTTTGATTGCCGATGATCATGATCTGATTCGCCGCGGTGTGCGCGACCTGCTGGCTGCGCGTGGCGAATGGCAGGTGGTGGGCGAGGCCTGCAACGGCACCGATGCGGTGCGAAAAGCCGTAAGTTTGCGACCGGATGTCGCAATTCTGGACTTCTCTATGCCGGAGTTGAACGGACCGGAGGCCGCTGCACAGATTGCCGAGAAGGTTCCGGAGACGAGCGTTGTGGTGCTGACAATGCACGATTCCGAGCAGGTGATGCGAGAGGTGCTACAGGCGGGAGCACGCGGGCTGGTGCTGAAGAGCGATGCAGACCGTGATTTGGTGGAAGCGGTGGAGGCGGTGGCGAGAAAGCGCCATTTCTTCACGACGCGGTTGTCTGAGATGGTGTTGGGCGGATATCTGGCCGGCCCCCCGAAGACGCCGAAGACCAAGAGTAAGGCGGCGCAACTGACAGAGCGTGAGTGCGAAGTCGTGCGGCTGCTCGCCGATGGCATGTCGAGCAAAGAGGCGGCGACGCAGTTGCAGATCAGCATACGGACAGTGGAGTCGCACCGGATCAATATCAACCGGAAATTGGGCTTCAACTCGATTGCGAATCTGGTGCACTATGCGATTCGGCACGGGATTGTTGCACATACTTAACGGCCAAAGGAACGCCATTCGTTAGCTCCTATCCGATTGCGAGTAGCGATATTTGTTTTCGCTCGAGCGGCGTAGAAAGCACCATACTGGTCGTGGGACTCCCGTATGGCAGAAGTTTCTCAATCAAGTCTTCCAGTTGTGCAACGGAAGAAAGTATGACCTTCAGTAGAAAGGCATCGCCTCCGGTCAAGTGATAGCACTCTTGAACGGCATCCAGGGTGGGGAGGAATTTCAGGAATGGCCTGTATCTATTCCCGTCGCAGGTAAGCCGCACAAATGCGGTGATCGAGAATCCCAGCGCCTGAAGATTAATATCAGCTCGATAACCACGGATAAGTTCGAGACTCTCCAACCGGCGGACGCGCTCTGCCGTCGCAGAAGGAGAAAGTTTAATTCTTCGACCTAACTCTGCCACGGAAAGACGCGCATCAGAGCTGAGTTCCTGCAATATTTTTGTGTCGATCGGATCGATTCCATTGTGCTGAAGCATCGGTTTCCTCGTTTGAGAAAGCTAACCTATTCGAAGTCTAAAATCACTGCTGGAATAATATGCTACCGACTATTCGTCGGATGAAAGCTATTTTTTTCATTGAATCAATGGAAAATTGCCATTGAAACCGCAGAAACAATATATCGCTTCGAACCAAATTTCCTTAACCTTTACCCAATGATTAATCTTGATGGTTCCTCTCTTACGCTCGAAGATGTCGTGGCAGTAGCTGAAAGAGCCGACCTCGTACAGATCGCCCCGGCTGCCATCCTCCGCATGCAGATTTCACGTTGTAGAGTTGATACTGCGATGAGCGGCACGACGCCTGTTTATGCTCTAAACACGGGCGTAGGTCTTCTCGCCAACATCCGTCTCGACGATACAGAGATTGAAGCGATGCAGGTCAACCTGATTCGATCTCATTGCTGCGGAGTCGGTTCCCCACTATCGACCTCGGTGGTGCGCGGCATGATGCTGATCCGAGCCAATGTCCTTGCGAAGGGTTTCTCGGGCATACGTCCCATCGTCGCCGAACGTATCTGCGACTTGCTGAATCATCAGATCACTCCTGTCATCCCCTCTCGCGGCAGCGTCGGTGCAAGCGGCGATCTCGCTCCCCTTGCTCACATGGCTCTTGTATTGATTGGGGAGGGTCATGCCGAGTATCAGGGCAACATTCTTCCTGCCGCAACGTGTCTCGAACGCGCAGGATTGAAGCCACTCATTCTTCTCAGTAAAGAAGGTATATCGCTCTTAAACGGAACCCAGGCGATGCTCTCCACCGGTTGCCTGCGTCTGAAGGAGTTGGAAGATCTCTTTTATTCCGCGCAAACCACTGCTGCTTTAAGCATAGAAGCGCTGCGTGGGACCGCTGCGGCCTTTGACCCTCGTTTGCATGCGGCCCGGCCGCATCCCGGACAGGTACTCAGCGCATGCCACCTCACCGGTCTTCTGAAAGGCACCTCAATCCCAAGAACTCACGGCGCAGGCAGCCGCATTCAGGATGCTTACTGTCTGCGCTGTATTCCGCAAGTCCATGGAGCCGTCTGGGACACACTTGCCTACGCTCGCCGGGTCTTTGAGATTGAACTGAACAGCGCCACGGACAATCCGCTTGTCTTTGAGAATGCAATCGTCTCGGGAGGAAACTTCCATGGCGCTCCGCTCGCATTGGCTCTCGACTATCTCTCGATTGCTCTCTGTCAGCTCGCGGGCATCTCGGAACGCCGGACCGAACGGCTTCTCAATCCAAGTCTGAACGAAGGACTTCCAGCGTTCCTAGCATCGAAGCCCGGCCTGGAGTCCGGCCTGATGATGGCGCAGGTAACGGCTGCATCGCTCATTGCCGAACTGAGAGTGCTCGCCAGCCCGGCATCCACAGGTTCCATTCCCACCAGCGGAAATCAGGAGGACTTTGTCAGCATGGGCATGACCTCCGCTCTCAAGCTTGAGCAAGCCGTCCCGCTCGCCAGAATGGTACTTGCAATCGAGTTGCTGACAGCAACCCGAGCATTGGATATTCGCGGTGATACAAGCACCGCTTCGCTTGAAGATGTTAGAGCCCGCTTCCGGGCGCGTATCCCGGCGTGGCGAGAAGACTGTGTCCTGTCTATATGGATGGAAGATGCGTCAAGCTTCTTAGCAGAAGGAGCCTTGGGGAAAAATATTAGCAGTGTCGAACTCGAGGAGGTCCTTCGATGAGCCGGCCATATTCTCCGGTTCGGGCACCTCGCGGCAATACTAGGAGGGCAAAAGGGTGGATCCAGGAAGCCGCCAAGCGAATGCTGATGAATAACCTCGACCCGGACGTGGCCGAAAAGCCGGAAGAACTTATCGTGTACGGCGGACGAGGCAAGGCCGCGCGCAACTGGGAGTGCTACCACACGATTATCGAAACGCTCGATCGCCTCGAAAACGATCAAACGCTCCTGGTGCAATCCGGCAAGGCTGTCGCTGTCCTCCAGACACACCGATTGGCGCCAAGAGTATTGATTGCCAACTCCAACTTGGTGCCACATTGGGCCACTTGGGAGGAGTTCGACAAGCTGGATGCGGCTGGGCTGATGATGTACGGCCAGATGACCGCCGGCTCCTGGATCTACATCGGCACGCAAGGAATATTGCAAGGTACATACGAGACCTTTCGTGGCGCGGCAAAAAAATACTTCAACGACACACTCGCCGGTACTATCACCGTCACCGCTGGGCTTGGCGGCATGGGCGGCGCACAGCCGCTCGCAATCAAACTGGCAGGCGGAGTGAGCATCTGCGTCGAGGTTGACCCGCGGCGAATTCAACGCCGCCTCCAGACAAGCTATTTGGATACAGCAACAAACTCGCTCGACGAGGCAATCCAAATGGCTCAGAGCACGAAGATGCAGCGTAAAGCCGTTTCGATCGGCCTGACGGGCAACGCGGCGGAGTTGTTGCCGGCGATGGTAAAGCTCGGCTTTACTCCCGACCTCGTCACCGACCAGACGAGTTCGCACGACCCCTTGTGGGGCTATGCTCCGATCGCAAAGGCCGACGAAGACCTCAACGCGCTGCGTTCCCTGCAGCCGCAGGTCTACACCGAACGCGTTCAGGCCTCAATCGCCCAACACGTGCAGGCGATTCTTGAGATGCAGCGGCGTGGAGCTATCGCCTTCGACTATGGCAACAATATGCGCACCCAGGCAAAGCTTGCCGGTGTCGCCGACGCGTTTTCGTACCCTGGCTTCGTCCCCGCGTTCATCCGCGATTCGTTCTGCGAAGGCCGCGGACCTTTTCGCTGGGTCGCCTTATCGGGAGATCCTGCGGACATCGCCAAAACGGATCGAGCGATGTTGAAGCTTTTTCCGGAAGATAAGAGGTTGAACGAATGGCTAAACTTCGCCGGAAAACAGGTCGCTTTTCAAGGACTCCCGGCACGCATCTGCTGGCTCGGTTATCGTGAGCGTGACCGCGCAGGGCTTCTCTTCAACCAGATGGTCCGAGGCGGCCAACTCAGCGCGCCCATCGTGATCGGCAGGGACCACCTCGATGCAGGTTCTGTCGCGAGCCCTTTCCGCGAGACAGAAGGAATGCTCGATGGCTCAGATGCCGTCTCAGATTGGGCGCTGCTCAACTTCGCAACCGGCATTGCCAGTGGCGCTGGATGGATGAGCTTTCACCACGGCGGCGGCGTGGGCATGGGATACAGTCAGCATGCGGGTCTCGTTGCGGTCGCCGATGGCAGCGACGAGGCTGAGCAACGCCTGCAGATGTGTCTGACCAACGATCCCGCGTTGGGCATCATCCGTCATGCCGATGCTGGATACGAATTAGCCCGAACCACAGCCGCGAAACGGGGACTGGATATGCCGAGTATTCGATGAAGGCAGACGCGCTCATAACCGGAATCTCGCAACTAGTCACCGCAACGGGCCCTGAGCCGAAGCGCGGTCGAGCCATGCGCGAACTGAAGATTCTGGAACGGGCAACAATTGCCATATCCTCCGGCCTCATCGCCTGGACAGGAAGAGCGTCAGAATGGACAGGCACGGCAGAAACCGCGGTAGATGTAGGAGACCGCGCGGTCGTTCCAGGGTTGGTCGATCCACACACCCACGCGGTATGGGCGGGAGATCGTCTGAACGACTTTGAAGCGCGGACATCTGGTTCCACCTATGAAGAGATTCTCGCCGCAGGTGGTGGTATACGAAGCACAATTCGTGCCACGGCTGCGGCCTCGTCTGATGATCTTGTTGCGTTGGCGAAGCCACGAATCGACTCCCTCATTGCCTCGGGAGCAACCACGATCGAGGTAAAGTCTGGCTATGGATTTACGCCCTCCGCTGAACTTGCAATGCTGGAGGCGATACACTCTCTCTCTGCAATCTCACCTGCGCGAATCATACCCACTCTACTCATGCACATACCTCCTGTCCTCGCTGCAGGTCGCTCCAGCTATAGGAAGCAGGTATGCGAGGAGCTGATACCTGAGGTGGCGAGACGCAAGTTAGCCACAGCCATCGATATCTTTGTCGAAAAAGAAGCCTGGCAGATCGCTGAAGCAGAAGAGTTATTCAATCAGGCGCGCCAGTATGATCTCGCGATCAAACTGCATAGTGATCAGTTTCATTGCATAGGCGGCGTGGAGCTTGGGATACGAATGGGTGCGCTGAGTATTGATCATCTGGAAGCCTCCGGCCCGGAGCAGATTGCGAGGATAGCAGCAAGCTCGACCATCGCAACGATTCTTCCGGGTGTCTCGCTTCATCTGGGAATACCTTCAGCTCGAGGCCGCAAACTGATCGACGCTGGAGCCGCCGTTGCCGTTGGGACAGATCTCAATCCCGGATCTAGCCCCTTGTTTTCGACCTCTGAAGCGCTGGCTTTGTCTGTTCGGCTCAACGGCCTCACCGCACAAGAGGCGCTTGTGGCCGGAACGGTGAACGCTGCCTGTGCGTTAGGTCTCGGCGATGCAGGTCGTCTCGAAGTAGGGTGCCCTGCAGACTTCCTTGTGCTAAACGGTAGCGATTGGCGCGAGCTTGTTTACACGCTGGGGACGAATCCCGTTAAGGATGCCTGGATCGGTGGGAAGAGGGTTAGAGGATGAATACACTCTACCGGCCGGAGCTGCTCTACTCGAACGGCAAATTTATTGCCAATGGCGAAGTATTGGTGAGTGACGGCGGCCAGTTCTTAGCATCTCCTACAAAATTTGACACCTCGTCTACCCGAATCGTTGACCTGCCGGGAAAGGCGCTTCTGCCAGGTTTCGTAAACGTTCATTCTCACTCCTTCCAGCGGCTCATCCGCGGCAAATCGGAATCAAGAATCATCAGCGGCAAAGACTTCTGGTCGTGGCGTGGAACGATGTACCACGCCGCCAGTCAACTCAATCCCCAGGAAGTGTATGACGTTGCGCGTATGGCGTTTCTTGAGATGGTTCTTGCTGGAACCACGACAGTGGGCGAATTTCATTACTTGCATAATGCTCCAAATGGCGAACCCTACGATGACCCAAATCTATTGAGCAAGCAGGTAATTGCGGCCGCCCAGTCTATAGGAATCCGAATTGTTCTGCTGCGAACGGCGTACTTGCGGTCAGGATATGAATTGCCGCGTGATCTGGGCCAGGCGCGTTTTTTCGAATCCCCTACCGCTTTTCTCGAAAATATGAATGCACTCATTCGCGAGTGTTCTGGATCGGCGTCCGAGGTGCGATTTGGCGTTGCGCCTCACAGCATTCGCGCTGTGCCGTTGCCTGACCTAAGAGAGATTGCGGCATGGAGCAGAGAGAATAAACTTCCCCTTCATATGCACGTCGCAGAACAGATTGCAGAAAATACGGCGTGTTTACGGGAATATGGCTTTACCCCAGTTGCACTATTCAACAAGGAGCGGCTTCTCGGTCCCGACTTCACTGCGGTGCATGCGATCCACATTAGCTCCGACGAAATCGCAATGCTTGCCAACGCAAACGCAACGATATGTTCGTGTCCGACGACCGAGCGCAATCTGGGAGACGGCATCATCGCCGCCGATCGCGTCATGGCAGCAGGTATTCGCATCGCGCTTGGTTCAGATAGTCAGGCCCAGATCGATCCACTCGAGGATGCGCGCGAACTCGACTACCACCTGCGGCTTGAAAGGCAGGAACGCGCTATCCTTGATCAGATAGCAGCGAAGACGCTGGCCTCACGTCTCTTCGACTGTGCAACAGTGCATGGAGCACGCGCTCTCACGCTCCCCTGCGGAGAAGTTACCCCTGGCTCATTCGCTGATTTTTTCACGGTCGATTTGAGTGACGTTTCTATCGCCGGTCAATCAGCCGAGGACCTCTTGCCGATCATCGTCTTCTCACTAAACCGGTCGGCTATTCGCGATGTTGTCGTGAACGGAAGATTCATCCTCCGCGATCAGCAGCATATACACCAGGACGAAATCATCTCCCGCTACAAAGAGCTTCATCGGAAGGTCTGGCAGAACAGCCAGATTGGCGGCTCAATTTCATGAAAGCAGTTGCCGAGCATCTGTCGAATTCTGATTCGTATACCGTCCCCTCCTTTCTAAACGAATCGACCAATGATTGACTATGCACTGCGGACACCACATCGGGCACAAGGGCAGAGCCGCGAGATAATCTATAAAATGCAGACGGCTTTGAAAAAGCCAGTCAATCTGATTGCGGCAGCTCCGCCGCACTCAACCCTATTTAGTTTCTGCACGCGAGCTGGTCTGTTGTACGCCGGGAAATACAACCTCCTCTGTTGAAGTACTCGTGGTCCCGAACTTCGGATTGATGTAGTGTTCGAGGAAGGCGAGTTGCTTCTGCCATGCATCAAGACGGTGCGCAGGCTGAGCAAACCCGTGCAGCTCTCCGGGATAGGTAAAGTAAAAGACCGTCTTCTGGTGTTCCTTCAACGTCTTCACGAAGACCGCGGAGTTTGCCGGAGGCACCTGAGGATCGTTTTCGCCATGCATTACAAGTATCGGAACCTTCACCTTGTCGACCTGCAGTAGAACATTGGCTCGACGATAAACTTCAGGCTTCTCTGTCGGCGTGCCGCCCATCTTCATCATCCAGCGAATTGCAGAGGGTGGATTCGTCCTCTCCACAAACAGCTTTCGGTCGACCACACCATACAGTTCAATTGCTGCTGCAAAGAGATCGGGGTAATGTATAACCATGTAAGCCACCATAGTTCCGCCGTGGCTGCCGCCGCCGATGGCAAGCCTCGCCGGATCTGCAAGACCGCGTGTCACCAGGTATTCCGCACCAGTGGCCACGTCGTCGACCTCGCCTCCATTCGAATCTTCTACATTGAGATTTCGAAAGGCTTCTCCGTAGCCGTTGCTGCCGCGATAGTTCGGCTCCAGCACAACATAGCCGGCCTGCGCCAGATATTGCGCCCATACATCAGTGCGGAAGACATCCTGCCCTTCAGGACCGCCATGGACCCAGACTACCGCTGGGAGCTTAGCGCCAGCCTTCGCTCCACGCGGGGTGTAGAGAATACCGGCAATATCCCTGCCATCTTTACTCTTCCAGGTCACTCGCTCGGGAACCTGCGCGGTTGCAAAGTTCTCTGGCGTTGTATGAGTCAGGTACGTCGCGACAGGCTGGCCAGTGGCCTCGGCTACTAGAAGGTCGGTCGATTCAACTGGCGATTGATGGTGAAAGTAAACTTTCTTGCTATCCGGAGCCCACTCAGGTTGCGCACTGACACCGGGGACCTCGAACTTCGTCAAGATATGGGGCTCTCCCCCATGCGCCGGCATTACCCACACGTTGGTACTCTCTAGCAGGCCACGGCTCGAGACGAATGCAATGCTTTTTCCATCCGGAGAAAACGTCGGGTCTTCGTCTTCGAACGCGCCATCAGTAATTTGTTTCGGCTCACCACCTTTTGCTGGAATCAGATAGATATGGTTCCACCCTGAGTTTTGCAGAACAGTAGCCAACTCCTTGCCGTCCGGCGACCACTCTGCGCCACGAATCGACCACCCACCGCCGCGATCTACTGGAGCCGTATAAAGATCGACCGGCTCACCCGATGCCTGTCCCGCATGAGCATCGAAGTGAAGCAGCTTCAGCTTGCCGCTGAAATATTCGCGAGCCCGTTCCACGTAAACGATCTGCTCTCCATCCGGTGACCATCTCCCATCAGCCGCCTCCTCTTTTGGCGAGGTCAGAAAGCTCGTCACATCGCCGTCGTCGCTGACCACTAACAAGCTGTTGATGCCGCGGCGGCCACTCTGGAAGAGTATCCATCGGCCCTTCGGCGACCACACTGGCGCGCGATCTGTCGCCTGGCGAGGATCACCTGCTCCCGCAGGCGCGTCGGTAAGCCGATGTGGATTTCCGCCCGTCGCAGGAACCACCCAGATGCTCCCTTGGCTGACGAAGGCTAATTTCTTGCCGTCCGGCGACCATGCGATACCGGATTTGCCTCCAGTCGTGCTGGTCACCGGCACTGGCCAGCCTCCGCCGGCAGGCATCAAGACGATCTGACCATTTCGCGTAAGAGCTATCGTTTTGCCATCGGGCGAAAGGGCAGTCTCTCCAATCGGCTCAACCGAAAGCAGATCTTGTAAGGTCAAACGTCCGGAGCTCTGGGCCAGCGCGGACGGTCCAGCAATACAGGAAAAGACCAGAGCAATGGCCGAGACGTTGACCAGATGGCGGCGGAGAGAATACATACGCTGACTCCTTTGGGAATCGTGAGTTGGAGCAACAGATGGCAGGGCAAGGAGGTGCATAAGGCACCCCCCTGCCCATAGTGAGCAATTAGAAATGCAGCTTCACGCCAAACTGAATCTGACGCGACTGTGTCTGGCCAAGCGCGCGGGTCGAAAGCGACTGACCAAACTGTGAACTTGCAATACTAGACGTGAGGTTGCTGAAGTTGGTATGGTTCAGGACGTTGAAGAAGTCTGCCGTAAAGCGCAGGTCGAACTTCTCTGTGATGTTCGTCTGCTTATTCAGTTGGAAGTCCCAGTTGAAGATGCCAGGATTGCGCAGATAACCACGGTGCATGCGGGCCGTTGGATCGACGATGCCATCTCCGGGTGCAAACGGGCAGCCTCCCGTCTGCGGGCAGGCAGAAAAATAATTTACCTTCGGAGACGATCCGCTGAAGTCCTTGACCAACGTCCCCTTTCGGCTTGCAACAGGTCCGACTACGATGACGCGATCCGTGGTGTCTCCATCGCGGTTGGCATCGGTGCCCGTGGTTGGAATAAAGGGAACGCCAGTCTGCGTATCGAAGATGGAAGCGATTCCCCATCCGCCGATGGCATGGTCAACCGCCGAGCCCACGTTGCTCAAGAACATGCTGTTGTGTCCGAAGGGTAGGCGATACGTTACGCTCGATGCAAAGCGCTGCCGCACATCAAACGAAGAGTCTCCGTAGTTGGTCTTGATATTTGCGTACTTGACATACTTGCTCAGGAAGATCGTCTGAGCCTGAGCCTGAGTGAGCGACGGGTTTCCTTCAGCGCACTGTACCGCCGCTGTCAGTTTCGAGGTAGTAGCCGCAGTAGCAGCCTGCGCGCCTGGGCAGCTACTCCCGTTTACCATTAATGGAGCCAGCAGATTCTCTAGTGTCGCGGCTGGAGTTGCAGAATCCGTGCTTCCCGCTACGTCGTCCGAGAGCACATCGTGGCTATGGCTCCATCCATATGATGCCTCGAGGCCGAGACCACCTCGCATCTGACGACGAACGTTCACCAACAGAGCGTTGTAGTTTGAGACACCGTTGGACTGATGATAGGTCATGGTGCCGAAGGGTCCACGGATGATGTTGTTGCCGATATCCGCAGCCGTGCGAACCTGCGCACCCTGATTGGCTGGACGGAATGCATCCGCAAAAGACGTACCGAAGTTAGGGCGAGTAGTTGTCAGCAGATGCTGCGCAATAGCTCCGACATACGAGACCGTCAACGCCGTGCTGGAGTCGAGTTGCTGCGAGATGGCGATGTTGAAGTGCTGCGTTACAGGATTCTTTAGACTCGGGTCGATATTTGTCAGTGTGTAGGACTGCGTAGTATTCACAGTGCTGGCCGCGAGCAGGCCGGTATAATTACCGGTCGAAAGAGTAGTGCTCAAAGTCTGCGGTGGATTAAATCTGGCGTTGCCATAGATGTTGCCGAAGACACGATCGTAGAAATAACCATATCCTCCCCGAACTACAGTGCGTCCTGTGCCGAAGACATCCAGCGCGAAACCAATGCGTGGACTGAAGTCGTGAAACTGCGAGCAGTAGTTACCAATACCGTAGCTTGCCGGATTGATCGCGGCAACGTTGGATAAGGTGTTGTCAAACGGCAGGGCCTGGCAGGCTTGCGGCTTACCGTTGCTATCGAGAACATATGCGTTCGAGAGGAGATTGTTCCTCTCCGTAAAGGGATTGAAGATCTCGTAGCGCAGGCCGGCATCGAGCGTCAGCCTCTTGGTTGCGCGATAGCTGTCTTGGACGAAGTAGCCTTGCTCCCAGATGCGGTACTGCCGGAATGACGGGGCGATATAGAAGGATTGGGATTGCGAACTAAGAGCGAGATTGTTGATGTTTGTGAAGTTTTGCTGTGCGGAGGCTTGGGCTGCCGTTAGCCCTCCTGATGCAACTGCAGTTGTCGTGTCGAGAATAGTGATGCTCGGACGGATGATCGAGCTGAAGGTTGTGTTGTCCCAGACACGGCTCAACTGGGCTCCGAACTTAATCTCATGCTTGCCGCGCTGATAGGAGACCGCGTCCTGATAGGTCCATACGACAGGGATTCTGTTCTGCGGCTGATTGTTCGCGATGCCGATGGTGTTGAATCGTGACGATGCCAGGGCCAACGTTGGGAACCCGTTTGGGCTTCCCACGTCAGCCGAGTAATTCGTTCCTGCATTTGGTCCTGCGGTACGGTTAGCACCTGCCGCGAGTTCCGCGGCGGTGGGTGCCTCGGTAGGAAATTCACTCGGTGTACGCTGAAAGCTGAAACGAGCGGTGTTCAGAAGATTAGAGGTAAAGATGTGATTATCCTGCACAACGATATGACTAGGTCGAGTCGTGTTGCCGACACCGAAGGTAGGAAGGTTGCCGCTATTTTGGGTGGCTGTCGGTACGGCGTCCTCCAAACTGTACGTGGCGAACATGCTGTTCTTGTTGGTGATTTTCTGATCGAGACGTACGAAACCAGTATCGGCGTCCAGATTGTTCGCGATATTTCGATTGATCGCGGTCGACCAAGTTGTCGTATCCGTTGCGGAAAACGCGGCGGCCCCATTGACCGACGGATAGGCTGCCGAGAAAAGCGCTTTAGCGAACGGATTGGTCAGTGCTGATACAAACTGCGCCGTTGGAATCGGTACCTGAGATGCCGTCGTGGAGCGTTGGCGGAATCCCTCGTAGGCCACCGAAAAGAAAGTGCGATCGCGGAAGATACGACCGCCTGCCCAGAATCCGAACTGGTTCTGCTTGAATGGCGATTTGAAGCCGACCGGGTTGAAGAAATTACGCGTGTTGAGGACAGAGTTTCTCAGATACTCCCAGGCTGTAGCGTGGAAGGAGTTATCTCCCGACTTCGTTACTACGTTAATTACACCACCGGAGCTGCGGCCAAACTCCGCCGTCGCATTGCTCGTGATGACGCTAAACTCAGCGATTGCGTCCAGTGGAACGGAGCTTGTCGCATTGCCGTTGTTTCCCGCAGCGCCCGATGGCACGCGCGGATCGTTCGCATCGCCGCCATCGATCAGATAGTTATTGTCGGTAGGCCGTGCCCCGCCGGCATTGACCGTGGAGCCTTGCCCTGTACCGCTTGCAGTGCGATTCGCGCCCGGTGCGAGAAATACCAGGTTCTGAAAGTCGCGCCCGTTGAGCGGAAGCTCGCGGATCTTCGCTCCGTCGATCAACGTACCCACACTCGTCTGCTGGGACACAATACTGGCTTGATCCGCCTGCACATCAACCGTCTGACTTATCTCTCCGGCCGTTAGCGTTATATTCAGTTCGCGAATTTCGTTCAGCACGAAGGTCACCTTCTCGAAGCGCGTCTCTTGAAACGCCGGTGCGCTTACCGTCAGCGTGTAGACGCCCGGATCGATGTCGCGAAACGAATACAGACCCGAAGCAGTTGATTTTTGGGTTCGCACAGCATCGGTCCCTGGCGATCTGAGCGAAAGATTCGCGCCGGAGATCACTGCACCTGTGGGGTCAGTGACCACACCGCGTAAACCGCCGCCAATTGCCGCCTGAGACCAAATCCGTTGTGGTCCGCTTAGCAGAATGAGAACAACCAGAAGAAAGTACGTTGCACTTGGTCGATATGTCCGGAGCTTTGCCATAACTGCCTCCTAAAAAGAAGTTGATGGTGCGAATAGATCAACGTCAAAAAGACAACGACGCGAAGACTATGTGCCTGCTGGCTGCATTAAGGCATCTAATATATGCAAAGCTATTCGAGGTCGAATAAAAGAATCGAGCCTCTCATCGTCACTCATGACTACCAGAGACCGGCCGCTGCCAAACCGTCATTCCGTGCAGAGGATTGATCGAGAGATACAGCCTTTGAGGCGGAGTAGAGCAAAGCGTTATAAAAGAGTTTGTAGGTCACCTCGGACTGTCCACGATACTGAGGACGAAACCCAAACAGAACAACCCGGCCCTCTCCCAGCTTCTTCTCGACCAGGGCCGACGCCCCGTTGAGATACTTTCCGCCAAGTAGCCATCCACTCAGTAGTGGCTTGTCATCGGCATAATGCGCGATAGACTTCGCCTCTCCCGCGATTTTGAATGCGGGGCCCTGCTCAAAAAAGATCGGCACAGTAGGCTTCGAGCCAAAGCCGATCGGACTATCCGTATCGACGCTGACCTGCAGGATCGAGCCGGGAACGTAGAAGTCTTTGTTGGCAACACCATCCAGCACATCGGTGATGTCCCCCGCACTCTTCTCCGCGTACACCGATGATGCTTTATTGAGAGCAACAACTGTTCCGCCAGCCTCAATAAATTCCTTCAGCTTCGCTACGCCTTCATTCCCCAGTCCCCCGCGAAACTCCGGCGGTGTCTGCGGTTCGTCGGCGTCCTGACGGCGACCGCCGCCGCCATGCAAAATTGCATTCGCCGGTTCATCCGGAAAAATAATCACATCAAAGCGACTCTTCAGCTCACCCTTTCGTACATCGGCATCAACAACCCGTGTGTAGGGAATGCCGTTCGTATCAAAGATCCACCGTGTCCAACCTTCATCCATCGATGGAACCCAGCTTTGGTAAAGAGCGATCCGCGGTAGCTTAACTTCTAACGCGCCTCCAGTCATATGATCGGGAGCGGGCTTGATATCGACCGCGAACTTTTTCGTGATGGTGAAAAGCTTCTCTTCCACGCCGGCCGCACTCGGGATGTAGATTGTGCCTTTCGGAAAGCTTCCAGAGGTCAGACGATAAGCCCGCACATTCTCCTTCAGTAGAGCGAAGAGTGCGTAGTAGTCGCTGTTTGCTTCATCGTCGAGCAGATAGCCCGAGGTCGAATGTTGCAGGTGTCCTGCAACTTTGGCTTCTGTAACAGGGGCGCTCGAAACTGAAAACTTATCCTGTACTGCAGTCGCATCCACTCCAAACAGCAGTGGCAGGGTCTGCGCGGTTACGTCATACGGACGCTGCAGAGGCCCGCCCGGATACTGTTCAATGTTCGGGTAGTGCTGCACCTCGAGAAGCGTCTTGGCGAACGCTCCATATGGCTGTCCCAGGGGGACGATGTAGCTGCCGCTAGTGTAGTGATGTCCTCCTGCATCGAAGTCCGCGGTTGCCTGCTGAACTTCAACCGCTCCGGTGCGGAGAATATTTACCAGACGCGCTGTCGCACCAGGATCTGTCTGTTTGGCCGGAATCACATAGGCATAGGGTCCGCCAAACTTTTGCTCAACCGCATGTTTGCCGATCTGGTAGAAGTCGCCCAGGTAGTGTTCGCGATTATTAGCCGCATTCCGCGCGATAGAAAAGAACGCATCGGTTTGATACGAAACAATATCGCCAAGCCGCCATGTCCCTCCTTTCCAGGGGTCGGGAAAGTTCCATGCTGCGACCTTGGCGTCGTAGCCGATCCCGCGGTCCAGCTTCTCAAACGGGATCTCTTTGGGCGAAGCAATGTTTGCGCTAGCCGACTCCGTTAGAACACGCAAGCCCCCGTGATAGGCGACGTAGTGTCTCGCCGGCGACCACATGTCATACACGCCATGAATGAGGACCCCCTGCTTGCCTGTCTCCGAGACCTCCAGTGCGGTCTGCGTGCCCAGCGCATTCATCGAAGAGACCAGCAAGGGATCAATGTTTGGATCGATCGGATCGACCCACGGCGGCAGATAAATCCGCGGCCCATTCGCTCCCATCTGGTGAATGTCGTAGAGAATCTGAGGACGCCAGACGTTCAGCACTTTATTGACGGTCAGTTGCGTCTCCACCTGAGTAAAGGCATACCAGTCGCGGTTGTCATCGTGTCCTGTGTAGTGATGCCAAAGAACGACCGGGCTTGTGCCTTCATACGGAGTGCCGAGGTATTTCTTGTACCAATCAACCACCAGTTGCTGGCCATCAGGATTCAACGACGGCACCATCACGATGATGACGTTGTGCAGTATCGATTGCGACTCGGGCCCCTTTCCCGAGGCCAGAAGATAGGCGAAGTCCGCGCAACTCTGTGAGCTGGCAATTTCAATCGAATGAATATTGCACGTCACCACCAGAATCGTCTTTCCTCGCGCAATCAGTAACTTCGCCTGCTCCGCAGAGGTGACACGAGAATCGGCGAGCTGGGCCTGGATCTTTCGATACTCCTCCAGATGCGCCAAATTCTCGGCTGCCGAAATAGTGACCGTCACAAACGGTCGGCCTTCGGTAGTCTTGCCGATCTCCTCATAGCGAATTCTAGGAGATTCACTCGCCAGCTTCTGGTAGTAAGCCGTAAGTTGCGTCCAGTCCGCCAGCTTGCGATCCGCTCCCAGCTTGAAGCCGAACGCCTCTTCGGGAGACGTAATGTGCTGTTGTGCCAACGCGGAGCCAAACGAAATCATTACGATAAAGAAAGCGAACTTCCTCATGGACCCCTCAAGTGCTGTTTTAAGTGACGACGATGCAACTCTGCGGATGCGGAGACGTCAGTGCTAGTTCAGAAAAGAAGCTAGACAACGAAGTAGCGAGTGAGGTGCTGAAAAAACTACTGTGTTTTATGAGTTTTTGGAGTAGAGAATGCGCTAAAGATATCACATATCACAAAAATGTCAGTACACTTTTACAGATATTTTCACTTGCCGTTGTTTTCCCCTTCACAAACTACGGCTCTATGGATATAAAGACAGACCGTAGAAGTGAGAAACCTTATGCAGGGCCACGCATATCGTTTCTCAACATGCGTTGAACAGTTACAGCTTTGGATTGTCTGGCAAAGGTTAGCTGCAACAACAGCGATGGGACATGAGGCAAGGTACCGCGGGTTGGAAGATGCTCTTCATGTACACCGTAATATACACGACGACAGTGGTTGTCCCAAATATCGACAGAAGCTATCCCAAACCTCGAGTCCGGCTAGCAGGGAGAATCATACCCGTGGATGCGTTCACCGCCGCAGCAATCGAACCCCAGACAGAAGCTTTTCCAGACCCGCGATACAGCGCCAGCAACTCCGCCACAAACATTTCTTCCGCCACGTCCATACTCGTTCTGCTGTGTCCCATAACATCTTTCAACACGCCAAAGTAGAGCACACTGACTCGCATCCAGACAGAATGCGCGAATCATCTTTTGATTCTCTTATCCCAGAAATCGGTAGACTCATCCTGAGAGCCGCGACTTACGGACCAGACTAGCTCCGTCGGCAACATTCTGCTCCGCCGGCATCTCAGAACGGCGCCGTAACAGAATGTAACCTCGGCAGGAGCTTTATCCTTTGCGAAGCCAACCGGAAATTGCCCGCAACCGTCTAATTATTGGTACGAAGTAAAGCGGACTCGCCTCCATTCGGTCCAGCAACGAAAGCAGGCCGATGTCGCCTCTACAGATGATTCGAAAACTTTGTTGCACGCCCCAGTTCAGTCAATCGCTGCGAGTCGCTGGCCTCTCCCTTCTCCTCTCCGCCCCGGCATGGGCACAGGACCCTGGGTTGGTAACCAAAATGGCGGCGAACGAAGTCGCTGCCCGTCAGCAAGTCCCTCACTTCGCTTACACCTCCGAAGAGCGCTCGACCCGCACCGCCGGTCACTTATGGAGGGAGAAGGTCGTCGAAACGGCGGACGGCCCGCTACGCCGTCTCATCGCAATTGACAATCAACCTCTTACACCCGACCAGGTACAGGCCGAGCAGCGTCGAATCGACAGCCTTGTCGGAAACCCGAACGACTTCCGCAAAATGAATCTGGCCCACAAGGACGACGAGCTCCGTGCCACCCAACTCCTCCAACTCCTGCCCACCGCGTTCATCATGACCCCAGCCGGCGAAGAGGACGGTTGCGTCCGCTTCACCTTCCAACCGAATCCATCGTTTCAGCCGTCGTCCTACCTGGAACGTGCCTCGCGCGAGATGTCTGGCACCGTTTCGCTGAAGCAGCCCGAAGACAGACTCTGCGATCTCGATGCCAAAGCCTTCCGCCCCATCGAATTCGGCTTCGGAATGCTAGGGCACATCGACCAGGGAAGCCGTTTCAGCCTTGAACGCAAGCGCATCGACGAAGCAAATTGGAAGAGCGATCGCATCTCCGTCCATATCACCGGAAAGATCCTGCTGTTCAAGAGCCTCACTCAGGATCAGGAGGCCACTCGCACCGACATCCGTCTGGTCCCGCAAAATCTCTCTCTGCAACAAGCCGCTCAGATGACCAGCCAGTAAGCGGTAGTTCTTTGGCTATCCCTTCACTACACAAACGAGGTAGCCCCGCGGGATACCAAACCTCACCCCTCCACGCGCGCAAACTCCCGTCATCGCATGCGGCCTCCGCGAACTCCTCCCATCCGCCTCGACAAAAATATCCTCCGCCCCCCTCTCCGGCTCGAACAGATGGATGTAGACGTCCACCGCGTTTTCTTCTGCAACACTGAATTGGGTGAGTTCAACAGTTCAGAGATGAGATTCCGCCCAGCGATCCGAGCATGAAATTTTGCAAGTAATGATTACGGGCCATAAAAGTCCATTTCTCTCGCTGAAACCGAATTCAACCGATTGAATTGAACCTTGGGTGCCTTTCCTTCGACATAATCAATGAAGGCACCCATGGATAACGAAAATCGAGCACGCTATGAGTGGATCGCGCTCCGTTGCCAGTCTGGCGATATGAGTGCATTCGAGGATCTGGTTGCCGTCATGGAACGTCCGTTGCTCTACTATGCAGCCAGTTTGACCGGCAGTCAGGATAGCGGGCTGGACGTGCTTCAGGAGGTGTGGATCAGGGTGCTGCGCGACATTCGCAAGCTCAAGGATCCCGGCTCGCTGCGCTCGTGGCTCTACTCCATCACCCATGGCGTTGCGGTGGATCGAATCCGCCGCAATACATCCAGAGAGCGGGCTGAGCAGGTGGAGCTTGAAGATTTTCAGGAAGCCGAGGAGCCGTCGTTCGCGGACGAAGATGCGGCAGCGATTCATCTGGCTTTGAGTCAGATCGGTCTCAGGCATCGTGAGGTTCTGGTCCTGCATTTTCTTGAGGACCTGTCGATTGCCGAGATCGCCGAAGTCGTAGGGTGTTCCGAAGGAACAGTGAAATCCCGCATGCATTATGCGAAGCGGGCAATGAAGGAAATTCTGAGTGGAGGGATCTATGGAAAAGCAAAATGAAAGCATGCGCGAGCGTTTGCTGGCGCGTCTGCCGCAGCCTGAGAATCTTGCAGCCTACCGGGAAGAAACGGCATCATTGCTGGCGAAACACGAGAAGGCGATGTTCTGGGAGAAAATTCCGTCCACGGTAAGTTACGTGATTGCATTCGCCACTTTTATCGTCAATTGGTTCTGGGGGCAAAAGTTCGGTGGGGCTCTGAACCACTTCTTATGGTTCTGGGCGGGCCTCGCGTGTTTTGGGGGGGCAGTTATAGACCTGAGGTACCGGATCTATCGAAGCAAGGTCGACCTTCTCAAGGAAATCAAGCAGGTGCAGTTGCAGATACTCGAGATCCAAGCCTCTCTTCAAGAGCGAGGCTCAGAATAGACCGTTACCGCTGTGTCCGAACCGAAGGGGCTTGTAAACCATGTCCCCGGTCTAAAACGTAAAGGATGTCCCGGTACTCTCATCGCTGGAGTTTTACGGGAGCGTGTCCTGCGAAACCCACCAGACAACCGCACCAAGAATCTTCCATTTGGACTGATCGCTCGCATCGACGGGCAGGTACTTATGGTTTGCCGACACAAGAAGGTCCGAGGACGGAAGCCGCTGCAGCCGAGCAACTTTGAAACCCAGGTCGCGGTGCGAGAAGACCGCGATCTTCTTATCAAGCTGGCTGCGTTCCGTCACTGCCGTATCCACGGCGATCACCGTATCCGGAGGAATGACCGGAACCATCGAGTCGCCAGTCAGGTGCATGCACAACATACTCTCCGGATGCGGACACCAACTCAGAGGCGCCATCAGAACGTCTTCAACTTCCGCTTTAGACAAAGTCACATGACGGCTTGGAGGGATCCGGTCTCCGTAAGCAGTTATGTTGAGCAGTGGTAGGATCACGGCCTGCGATTTGCTCGCGATCACCTTCCGCGAGAGCTTTCTTCCCGCGATCAGCTTGAAGTCTCTCAAGTTCACTCGCAGCGAGGAAAGTGTCATGCGAAGCGTTGCATCCGGAAAGTTCGCGGGATCGACCCCCGCCCTCTCCCAGAAGTAAACCCCGTCGGGAGAGCCGGCCAGGTTCCCCATCGCAAGGTAAGACGAGCTCGTTGGCTCATGACTCCCCTTGATCCAACGTGTGATCGTGGCCGGAGAAACCCCAAGGCGTGCCGCTAGACCGGCCTGAGACAGCTTCAGTTGGGTCAGCAGCCGCCGTATCTGAGTAGACCATTCCGGCTGGGTTACGTTTTGCGTTGACATCCGATTTTCACCGTTTCACCAAACATTGCATAGGTGCAATTTCATCAATGAAATCAACACGTTACAAGCAACACTCGGTATCCTACCAGCGTCCTAGAGCGTATGCAGCGGAGCACCCGGAAAGTGCATACGACGTCCAGTTCATCCGGAACATGCATACGACACTCAGTTCAATAGATGAAAATTGGCCTTCTTCCTGTGCCTCGCAAAAGGAGAAAGACAGATGCCGGGGTTCACAGAGAAAAAACGTGTCCTGGATGTGGATGATGAACATATCGTAGCGGACACCCTGGCGAAGATCTTCTCCAATGAAGGATATGAAACCAAATCCGCTTACTCCGCGGAAGAGGCCCTGGCCATCGTGTTGGAATGGCGTCCCCATCTGGCAATCGTCGATGTATGCCTGCCGGGGATCAGCGGCATAGATCTGGCGATACTCTTCAAGGCTGAATATCCGGATTGCAAGATCACTCTATTTTCGGGACAAAGTGCCGCGAGCGATTTCCTTGAAACTGCCCGGCAAAGCGGCCACTCCTTCGATGTCCTCGCTAAGCCGGTGCATCCCACTAAACTTCTCAGCGTGGCCTCTTATCTGCTCTCCCCTTCCGAAGGCGGAGCATAGACCGGGCGTTCGCCTTCGAACATTCCCTTGCACTCCAGAAGCTTGATACCCGGTCTTCAGCACAAGGCCCATAACCAACGCCTACGCAAACAACGTGGCCCCGCCCGGATACCAAACCCTGGTTCCCTCCACACGCGCGAACTCCGTCATCCCATGCGGCCGCCGCGAACTCCTCCCATCCGCCTCGACAAAAATATCCTCCACCACCCCGCCTCGCGCCAGCACCGCATCGCCAATCAGCGACCGGTGGCACCTCCACGGCGCCGCCTCCGCGCACATCACCACAGCAGAATCGAAGTCCGCCAGCTTCATCAGCCAATCCACCTCGCCATCAAACGCCCGTGTCTGCATATAGTCCGCATACCCCCGAAAGCTCTCCTCCCTCCACCCTGTATTCACGCTGTCCGCCCTTGCCTCTCTTCGCCCGCCCAACCCTTCCCTCCACACCGCCCGAATCCCAGCCTCATGTAACGCAGCGAAGAACCGGTCCTGTCCAAACTGCGGATGCCGCCTCGACCCCGGAAACCGCCTCACATCCACCAGCGTCGTACACCCGTTCTCCCGCAACGCCCGCAAAAACGACCCAAGCTCCAGCGTCGAGTGCCCGATCGTCATCATCTCCAAGCCTCGCTAAAAATAAATTCAAAAACAGTGGCATATTTTAGACGCCAAAATGCGCGCCTCTAAGAACCACGATTTAACCAGCAACTCACCACAACTTCACCACAAAAAACCACGCCAAGAACACCATTTTTCTCAAAAACCCCCTGCAAAAGCACCACTTCACCACACCCAAAAAAAATGACGGCCCGGCAACCGCCGAACCGCCCAATCTTGAATCCGTATCCTCCGCGCCATCCGCGGTCGATCGCCTTACACGCCCGCGTGAATGACCTCTTCCCGCACCACCTCATCCATCACCTTCTCCCGAGGCGTCTTGGGCAGCGCCACCGCCAGAACATCCTCAATCCGGCTGGCGTAATGAATCGTCACGCCCTCCGTCTGGTCCGGCGCTAAGTCCTCATCTACCTGCTGCTTACAGTCCGTCGGCAGAATCACATCCCGCACGCCGGCCCGCTTCGCCGCCAGAAACTTCTCCTTGATCCCGCCCACCGGCAGCACATTGCCGCTCAGCGTAATCTCGCCTGTCATCGCCGTCAGCGGATGCACCGGTGTATTCGTCAACAGACTCACCAGCGCAGTCGCCATCGTCACGCCCGCTGAAGGCCCATCCTTTGGAATTGCCCCGGCAGGCACATGGATATGCAGGTCCGTATCCTTGGTAAAGTCCTCATCAAGCCCTAACGACGCGGCATTCGAGCGCACCCACGTCAACGCAGCCTGCATGCTCTCCTTCATCACATCACCAATCTGCCCGGTGATCGTGAAGCCGCCCTTGCCCTTCATCTTGTTCGCTTCAATGAACAAGACATCGCCGCCCGCCGGCGTCCACGCTAAGCCCACAGCAACGCCGGCCCGCTTGGTCCGCTCCGCAATCTCGGTATCCACGCGCACTTTGATGCCGCCAAGAAACTCATGCACAATCTCCGGCGTAATCACGATCTTCTCCGTGTGACCCTCCGCGATCTTGCGCGCGACCTTGCGGCAAACCGTTCCAATCTGCTGTTCGAGCTTACGGACACCTGCCTCTCGCGTGTAATGCCGCGCAATCAGATGCACGCTGTCCTTGGGAAACTCGATCTTCTCCGAGTCGATCCCGTTCTCTTTGATCTGTCGCGGAATAAGATATCTCGTGGCGATATTCACCTTCTCTTCTTCCGTATACCCGGTCAGCTCAATGATCTCCATGCGATCCAGCAGAGGCCCCGGAATTGTGTCGAGCTGATTCGCTGTGCAGATAAACAACACCTTGCTCAGATCGAATGGCTGATCCAGATAGTTGTCGCGGAACGTATTGTTCTGCTCCGGGTCCAGCGTTTCCAGCAGCGCACTCGCCGGATCTCCCCGGAAGTCGCGCCCCAGCTTATCGATCTCGTCCAGCATGAACACAGGGTCCTTCACTTCAACCCGCTTCAGGTGCTGAATAATCTGTCCCGGCAGCGCACCAATGTACGTTCGCCGATGCCCGCGAATCTCCGCCTCATCGTGCATACCGCCCAGCGAAATGCGCGAAAACTTCCGGCCGAGCGCCCGTGCAATCGACCGCCCCAGTGAGGTCTTGCCCACGCCCGGAGGCCCGACAAAGCAAAGAATCGGCCCCTTCATATCCGGCTTCAAACGCCGCACCGAAAGGTAGTCCAGAATGCGATCCTTTACCTTCTTCAAGCCATAATGATCGGCATCCAGAATCTCCTTCGCCTTCAGGATGTCCACCTCGCCCGCAGAGGTCTTCGACCACGGCAGCACGGCCAGCCATTCCACATAATTCCGCGTCAGCGAGTAGTCCGCCGCAGCAGGATTCATCCGACTCAGACGCCCCAACTCCTTCAGCGCGTCCTTCTTCACCTCCTCCGGCATCCCCGCGGTCTCGATCTTCTCCTTAAGATCAGCAATATCCTTCTGGGTATCATCCTGATCACCCAGTTCCTTCTGAATCGCCTTCAACTGCTCACGCAGGTAGTAGTCCCGCTGCGACGACTGCACCGAATCCTGCACCTCAGTCTGGATCTTGTTGCGCAACTGCTGCACCTCAAGCTCCTTCGCCAGGTGTTTGTTGATGCGCTCCAGCCGCGCCGAAACATCCGGCGTCTCCAGCAGCTCCTGCTTGTCGGTCGTCGTCAAAAACGGCAGCGACGAAGCAATAAAGTCCGCCAGCCGCCCCGGCTCGTCAATATTGATCGCAATCGTCTGCAGATCATCACTCAGCGTGGGAGACGAGGTCACAATCTGCTGGAACTGGCTCACCACGTTCCGCTGCAACGCCTCCGCCTCAGGCGACTGCTGCGGCTCGACATCAACGATTGGCTCATACTCCGCCGTCATAAACGGGGTCAGCTGCGTAAACTCGCCCAGATGCACCCGCTCATTGCCTTCGGTAAACACAAAAAGGCTCTGGTTCGGCATCTTCACAACCTTATGCACCGTCGCCCGCGTGCCAACGGCGTACAGGTCCGCTGACTGCGGCGAGTCCTGCCGCGCGTCCCGCTGCGCCACCACCAGAATCGTCTTCTCCTCACCCAGCGATTGAATCAGCTGGATCGAGCTATCGCGGCCCACCGTCAGGGGCAGCACTGCATGGGGAAACAAGACAGTATCCCGCACCGGCAACACCGGAGCCGGCCGTCTCCCAGCCCCCTCGGCCCCGCTCCCCTCGTGGTCTTTTGCTGCGGCCGTCGGCTGAATAACACTTACGAAATCACTTTGCATTGAGTGTACCTCTATCAGATTATCCACTATTCGATGCAGCAAATCTTCCTCTGGTCGCAAACTGTCGCCCTTCTCCTTTAGGAAACAAATCTAGTCTTTTCGGTCATCGGCCATAACTCTATTCTCATCAGCAAATTTACTTGTCTACAGGAGCTTTTGCTCTTCCCGCGGCAGAATAAGTTCACAAGACCATCCCGACGTGACCGCGCCGAATATTGGAAAGGGCTACCCTCTGCGGCATCGGTCCACACCGGCTCACGGTAATCGGCATCCTACGCCTCCCCCTCGCTGGGGCGCCACTCTCTTATCACCAACATCAAAGTCAAACAGCTTTCTACAACCGACCGCCCTTTCGGGCCACCGGAGTTCAGCCTACGCTCAGGCCGCCCGATACTGCCCCAACACCTTCACCATGCGGCAGTGCTCCCGCAACGCAGCCAATGCAGCTTCAGCCTTCTCCGCCGTATCGAACCGCACATCCACATAAAACACATACTCCCAAGGACTTCCAGGCACGGGCCTCGACTCGATCTTCGTCAGATTCACTCCAGCCCGAGCCAGCCGCTCCAGCGCCGCCACCAGTGTCCCAGGTCTATGTTCGATGGCAAACGCCAGGCTCATCTTGTCCATACCTTCACCGCTCCCATCCGCAACAGCATTGTCCCGCCGCAACAGATGAAACCTCGTGTAATTCTCCGCGTGGTCCTCGACACCCGCCACCAGCACCTCCGCGCCATACACCCTTGCCGCCAGCGCAGGAGCGATCCCTGCCACATCCCGCAAACCCGCCTCCATCAGGTGTTTCACGCTCCCCGCTGTGTCGTAAAAGGGCACGACCTCGAACTCCTGATGAGAAGCTAGAAACCGTCGGCACTGGGACAGCGCCACCGGATGCGACATCACCCTCCGCACCTCTTCCAGCGTCACCCCCGGCATGGCAATCACATTGTGCCGAATCCGCAGCAGGCTCTCCCGTTCAATCCGAACCGGCAACTCCAGCAACAGATCGTAGTGCTCGGCGACCGACCCATGCAGGCTGTTCTCAATCGGCAGCACCGCCCCGTCCACCTCACCCGCAACTACCTTCGCCAGCACCTGTGCCGACAGGGTGCACGCGATGATCTCCAGGCCGTCTTGGTTGCCCAGCATTTCGACCGTTGCCATGTGGCTGTTTGAACCTAACTCGCCTTGGATCGCGATCTTCAATGCAAATACCCCGATTCCGCCTACACAACTTCTACGTATTTTATTCTCACTGGCAACCTCCCTCCTGTCCCCGGCACCTTACACAGGTAATGGCCAGTACTGCACGTCATCACTGCGAGAAACGGAAGAAGCTAAAGCCGGCATCGCTTGGGAGAACAAAACATGCTTTGGACAATCACAATTATTCTTTTCCTCCTCTGGGTCGTAGGACTCGTCAGCAGCTACACACTCGGCGGATGGATACACATCCTCCTGGTCCTCGCCATCATTGTGCTCATCTTCAACCTGATGTCCGGTAGACGAGCCCTTTAGCGCGTCACGTCAGCACAAACAGCAGCCCTCCCAGTTTCACCCGAAGTTGTAAGGAGCATTGATTATGAACACCCAAAAAGTAGAAGGAAAATTCGACCAGGTAGCGGGCAAGATCAAACAAGGTGTCGGCGAAGCTGTCGGCAATCAGAAACTCGCCAACGCAGGCGCCGCAGAGCAGATCAAGGGCGCCGCAAAAGAGACGTGGGGTCACGCCAAAGACGCTGCAAGCGCAGTGCATGACGATGCGCAAGCGAGAGCGAGCGTCGAACGCGAGAGCCTCAAAGCGCGCGCTGAAGAGAAGGCTCACAACACCCGCGAAAACATCACGTCAACCGCGCAGAACCTCAAAGACAAAATGAACGAAAAGTTCGACAACATCAAACGCGAGCATCGCGGCTAACCGATCGAAAGATGCCCTCCCATAGAAGGCCCGCCGTACTGGCGGGCTTTTCTATCGCCGCAGCAAAACATCCGCCGCAACAAATCCAAAGAACACGACCGAGATCACGCCGTTCAATGTGAAGAACGCTGCATTCATCCGCCGCAGGTCCTTCGGCGAAATAATCGAGTGCTCATACAGCAGCAGAATCGCCACCACCGCCACCCCCAGCATCGCGACCTTCCCTAACCCGAACAGCACTACCAGCCAGCAGAGCATCAGCAGCATCCCTACATGCATCGCTCGGGCAATCCAGAATGCGGGCACCAGCCCAAACGCCTGCGGCACGCTGTTCAGCCCCGCCTTGCGGTCGTGCTCAAAATCCTGGCACGCGTACAACACATCGAACCCGCCCACCCACAGCAGCACCGCCCCCGTCAGCACCACAATCCGCCAGTCGAGCGATCCCCGCACCGCAATCCACGCAGCCGAAGGTGCAATCCCCAGCGCCAACCCAAGCACAATATGTGACCATCGCGTCACTCGCTTCGTGTAGCTATAGACAAGCACCACTCCCAGCGCCACCGGAGCCAGCTCAAGCGTCAGCCGATTGAGCATCGCCGCACCCAGCACAAACACCGCCACCGATGCCCCCACAAACCCGCCAACAAACCCGTTGCTCAACGTCCCCGCCGGCAGCGCACGCATCGCGGTCCGCGGATTCGCCGCATCCAGCCGCGCATCCACCAAGCGATTGAACGCCATCGCCGCCGAACGCGCCGCCACCATGCAAACCACAATCCAGCCGAGCACCCGCAACGCCGGCCAGCCTCCCGCAGCCAGCACCGCTCCCGTCAACGCAAACGGCAGCGCAAACACCGAGTGCTCCCACTTGATCATCTCAAGGGTTACAACCGTACTCCTCCAAAATGATGTCATCTCTCTATCGTAAAAGAATCAGGCCGCACCAACATCGCCGGCGCGGCCTAAATAACGAAACCCAATCTATTTGTCACTCTTCTCCGACCCACCAACCACCTCCAGGTTGTTCACCACCTTGAAGACGTCGGGGACGCTATTCGCCCGAATATTCGCGACATCCTTATCTGCCTGGCTATCCACTACTCCGGAAAGCGTCACATTTCCATTCACCACCGTGATCCGGATTGGCTTCGCCGGATCGATCGCATACTTATTCAGCTGCGGAAATCCATAGATTGCCCGCGCCACCGCCAGCCGGATCCGATCATCCATTGGCGACACGGGAGCCACCTCGATATTGTCGATCACGTCCTTCACGCCGGGATAATTCTCCACCAGACTGACCGCCGAATCTTTATCCGAAGGACCATACGCCGTTCCACCCAGCGTCACCACGCCGTTCTGCACGCCAATCGTAAACGCATTGAACGCGGTCGTCCCATAGCCGACCCGGTCGTACGCCAGCTTCTCCGCCAGCTTGTCCCGCAGCGTCGCATCTTCAACAGTCGGCCCAGCAACTTGGATTTCGTTCTCAACGCCCTTAACATTCTTGCGATGGTGAGAGCGATTGTCCGCCTCCAGCTTTGCGCTGTACAGATCAACCGTCCCGGTCAATCTCACTACCCCGTCCTGCACCGAGACCTTCACATCTTTGAATCGCTTGTTATCGAGCGCCTTCATCACATCCGCCTGAATCTGCGCATCGTTCGCCTCGCTCTGCGCGACTCCCCTTGCGGTTCCGGCAAACATCAGCACCCCTGCCAATCCCAATAAACCCGCACGCCTCACCCTCGTCATCCAGCTCATAACTCCTCCTGAAGTTGTCGTTACGGTGCAGCCGATTCATCAGTCATCCACAAAGTAGGATGCAGCTTCCAGTCTTCACAGCGGCCTACCGGTAACGCCTTCGCAGCTTATAAACCACGCTGAACACACCCGACTCATCGCGCGTTACCACAATCGAGTTATCGTGATTCAAGTCGTACTGCACCTGGATCAGTTGCTGCGCCGACGTGTTTACATTGGTCGCAAACGTCGCTGTAATCTGCCGCGAAAGCTGCTGCTGCACCGTAATCCTCGCCGACGAGTTACCCAGCGTCCCCACAAACGCCGGATCGATCTTCACGCTGCCCACGCCAAACAGCTTCTCCACCCGGTTGCTCACCGTAGCGTTCAGCGCCCCGCCCAGCAGCGCGCTCGTCGTCGGATCGGTGCCCTGCTGCGCCTGCCGCTCCTGGTAGAGCTGCGCCTCCTCCTGCGTCCGGCCCAGCGCCAGCAGCGCGAACACATCGGTCTCGCTCAGCGGAGGCTCCGACCGGTAGGTCGGTTTCAGGTTCGTCGAAGTCCCATGCAACCCCACCGTAATGTCGTAGTTCTCCACCTGCGCCGTCGCATCCAGGTCGATGATCGGGTCGATCCGCACCGGATTCGTAAAATAAATCTCCCCACGCTGCAGTTGATACTTCGTCCCCGCAAACGTCGCGCTTCCATCGTTAATTTCGATCCGCCCCAGCATCGAAGGCGCCGCCGCCGTCCCGCGAATCGTCAGGTCCACCGTCCCCGCCAGCTTCGCATACGAGTTCTGAAAATCCAGTTGTGGCGCACTCGTCACATGCACATCCAACCGGATTTTGTTTGCCGGAGAGTCTAGATTGGGAGCCGCGCTCACCCCTCCCGGCGACCCGAACGCAGCAAAATCCACATCCGGCCCGATCCCAAACCGCGTCATCAGAATCGTTCCGCTCAACAGTGTGCTCTCCGGCCCGCCTTGCAGCTTCAGGCTTGCATTCGCCGTCGCGCTCAACCCATACAGCCGCACCCGCACCACATCGCCCGTCGCAGTCAGATCGGCATAGATGCCGTTCTTGTAACGAATCGACCCGCCAATCTTCAACGTGCCGCCGCCCGTCGTCGCCGTCAGGCTATCCACCTGCAGCCGGTCGCCATTGAACACCAGCGTCCCGTTCATATTGCTCAACCCATTCGGCACCCCATCCATCGCGACATTTACCTTGTCGAACTGAACCTTGCCCGTAAGCTCCGGATTCGCCACCAGCCCACCGGCGGCCACCGTAAACTCCACCTTGCCGGTCGAAATGATGTCCGTATCGAAGGTGTGGAGCAGCGCCATGCTCACACTCCCCGTCGCCTTCACGTCCAGCTTGCCGCCCTTCGGATCGGTCGCCCCAAACAACTGCGCCGTCCCACTGGCACGCATGTCCGTATCCTGCCCCGTAATGTGGACCTGCTCCAGCGTAGCCACGCCATCGCGCAGCCCGAAGCGCAGCGGCTCAGCCGCCTTCAACTCGACCCCCTGCAGCTTCACATCCACCTGGCTGAACTGCGCCTCTCCACTCAACGCCTTCGGTGTCTTCAGCGGCCCGCTCACCGTCGCCACTCCCTCGATCAGCGACTCCGCCTTCACGCCCCCCGGCCCAAACATCGCCATCGGCTTGCCGATATCCAGCCCCGCAATCGTCAGCTTCGCCTGCGCTTTGTAGTCGCCCGTCAGCTCCGCCTGTCCCGTCGCATCCAGCTTCGCGCCCACCAGCGTCGAGTTCGCAGTAAAGTACACAATCTCCCTGTCGCTATGCGCCTCAACCATCGCCTCGCCGATACCCTGCCCCTTGTACGTCACCCCCGTCAGCTTCAAATTCGCCTTCAACCCCGGCTGCGTCATCGTTCCATTCGCATCCGCCACAACGCTGGCAACGCCATCCAAACCGGTCTGTCCCTTCTGCACCGTCTCAAACTTCGACAGCAAAATATCGTGCCCTTCGACATGCGCATGCAGATGCTCACTCCCCGTGTCATACCCGCCGTTGCCGGCGATCTGCATCCCATGCAGCTTCAATACGACGCTGCCCGCCTCAATATCCTTGCCCTGCACCGTCAGTTCCGCCACCGCAGACTCGTATGGCTCCCCATACGCCACGCCGTTCATCAGCGAAACATGCCCGCCTCCGCTCAAACTACTCAGTGTCCCCGCCGCATGAACATTCAGCACCATCGTTCCCGTCAACGGAACCTTCCCTTGCTGCCCAACGATCTGCAACACATCCACCACCTGCGCGTTAGCCAATTGAGCCTTAGCGTCCATCGCCATTCCGTCATCCCACACATATGAGGCCACCCCGCGCCGCGACACCACCTTCCGCGGCACAATCTTCCCCTCAACATTCAACACCGCAGTCCCTCGCTTGATCGTCGAGCTCGCCACCACCACACCCGAGTTCGGCGAATACTCCGCATCCGTCACCACCGAATCGATCAGCACATCCGTCGTTCCCAGCGCGAACTCCGCATTCGTCGCCTGCATATGCCCCTTCACATCCAGGTCCGCAATCCTCCCCCTCGCCGTCCCATTGAACTGCATCGCACCATGCAGCACGACAGGAATCGCCGCCGTACCTCTCTTCCCATTTCCTTCCAGATCCAGTGTGGTCAGCAGCTGGTTGTACTCCGACAGATCCCGCACCGTCATATCCACCCGCAGGTCGGTCAGCGGATCGCCCTCGTTCACTCCCAACACACCCGATGCCTCAAAGTTCGTCTGCGGCATCTGCAGTGTGATCGCTTGAATCCGAACCGTCTCATTCCTTCCCGTGTAATGCGCCAACGTCTTGCCCGTCACCGGAACATCGTTCAACGCACCCGGCCGCTTCACCCCCGTCGGCGCAAACGTCAGGTTGCCATCCACCTCCACCGTATCGGCAATGTTCTTCGCCGGACCACCCCACTCCACCTTCACCGGCCCGCTCACAGCCGTATCAAACCCCAGATCGCCAAAATGCTCCGGCGCGGTCACATCCATAATCGTGCGCAGCGGAATCTTCTCAAGCATCGCGGTCAAATATGCATGAGCCGTCTGCACCGGCGGCAACTTCACCGTTTTATCCGGAATCGGCTCCTTCGCCCCAACCGCCTTAGCCGACGTATTTGCCGTCGTCACCGCTGCCTTGGTCGTAGGCGAGCTCGCAGCCACATTCGTCGCGGGCACCTCACCCAGCCAATTCGCAATCCGCAACTCCCCAGCAGCACTTCCCCCACCCGGCAGATAACCCGTAAGCGCCGTCAGCAAAAGCTCCGTCGGCGTCACATGCAGCGTCGCGCCACCATCCACATCATGCAGCCGCACAAAGTCGTTCCGATACGACGCCTTATGAATCTTCGCTGTCCCCACCAGCAGATATCCCGCCACACAATCCGGGTCCGGCGGCAGCGGACGCGGCGGCTTCGCCGTCTCCTGCGGATGGCTGCGTCGCCAGAACGGCGGATGCTTCTGCGCCACTGCCGGCGGCGTCGTGCAGTTATGCCCCTTCAAATCCAGATCCACCGTCCCCGCATTCAATCCATCCACATCCGCCAGCACCGAAACCTGCTTCAACTCCACAGAGCCCTTCACCGCCGCCTGCCACTCCGGATTGGCAAAGTTTTTGATGCCCGCTGTCCCGGTCAGCTTCGAGCTCTTCCCGCTGGTGAATTCAAACTGCGTCAGCTCAACCGCGTCCCGTCCCAACTCCGCAGCCAGATGCAAAGCGGACTGCGCCTCAACCTGCTTCGCCATCTTCGTCCGCAGGTCCTTCAAGTCGACGGTGATCCCATAGCGGTCCGTCGAAGCGATGTAATGCACCTCCGCGCCCAGGTCCCGCGCCGCCATATCGAACGGAATCGCGCGATTGTTCAACAGCGCGACGCCATTCGTCACCACAACCTGCTCCGCCTTCAGATCCAGCAGCGTATCGGTCAATGGCGTCTTGCTTGTGCTCGGATGCTTCGGCTCCGGCTGGTTCGTCTTCCCGTCCTTATCCACGATCAAATGGAACTGCGGATGCTCAACGCCCAGATAACTCAGCCGGACATGCGACGAAACTGCTGTCCCGACCGCATACGAAAAAACATTGAAGAGCTTCACCCGAAGCTCAATCTTGTCCACCGCCAGATACGGAGCCTCACCCAGCCCCTCCAGCCCATGAATCACCAGCCCATCGGCTTCAATCGCAAGATGCCGCAGGTCGAAGCTGATCCTTCGCAGCTCTACCCGCCCGCCGGTAGCATCCTCCAGTACCTTCACAACCTCCTTGCCCACCCGCCGGTTGAAGTCATCCGTAGTCGAGTACCACGCAAACGTCCCAAACAACACCGCCACCAGAACTACAAACCCAATCACGGTCCACCCCACCGCGCGCCCCATCCGCGTAGCCAGCGAACGCTTCACCTTGGCGATCTCCCCGCCAACCTTCTCCTTGAGAAGTTCCTTCTTCTCCGTCAATTTTTTTTCGAGATCGCTCACGGAGCCACCTCGCCCGGCACCATGATCCGCACGCTTCCCTGCGCCCGCAGCGACTTCAGCCAATCCTGCAGCAGTGCACTCACCTGTTGCTGCAACAAGACCTCTTCGATCCGCTTCTTGATCGTCTCCAGCGGCGGCGGCGTCACCTTCCGCTTCGCATACTCCGGCAGCATAGTCTTCTCGTAATAAGCCTGTATCTCTTCATCCTTGACACTGACCCCGTTCCGGAAGCGTAGCTCGATAAACTTCAGCAACTCCATCCGCTGGCGCCATCGCGCACGGAACTCCTCCTCCGTAAATCCGTGATCGACCAGAAATCTCTTCCATCCCTCGTCCGTCTCGCAGTGGTACTGCTTGCAAGCCGGGATATCCTTCCGCAGCGTCGCCAGTTGAGCGTCCAGCTCTTTATCCGTAACCGCATCCTCGGGCTGCAGTGCCGCCTGCTGCAGTATCAACGCCCGATCCACCAGCCTCTGAATAATCCTGGCGCGAGTAGAATCGGCAGCCCCGCGGTATGGCTGGAGCTCTTCAAACCGCCGCTCCTCATCGACATCGCTCTCCAGAATCAGGTCCCCGTTCACCACCGCAACCAACCGGTCCAGCTCCACCCCTTGCCCCGCGCTCGTCCCCGAACCCGGAACCGCAGCCGCAGCCGCACCGCCGGTTGGACCGGTCCGCGAAGTCGGAGAAGTCTGTGGAGTCGCAGAAGGCTGTGCAGCCGCAGAAGGCTGCGGAGCGGCAGTCTGTGCAGCCGCAGCCTGTGCAGCCGCAGCCTGCCCCCAAAGCTGCCCCGCCGTCAGCACAGAGATCGCCACAGGCAGCACCAGGAACGCAACCGCGCCCACCAGCCACCGTCCCGTCGTTGTCTGTGACAACGTACCCATTAGAAGCTCTCCCCAATACTGAAGAAGAAGTTGAAATGCCCCGCGCTACCTTCATGCGGAGGGTTGTTGTTGAAGTCATAAATCACCGGATACACCGGCGGATTCAGGTTATAACTGAAATCCACGCGAATCGGCCCAACCGGCGTCCTGTAACGCGCACCCACTCCCAGATCATGGGAAAAATAATTGAAGTCGCACGTCCCGATGCTCCCCGACACGTTCGAGCACGTCGCCCGGTTCGGCTGATTGAACCGCAGAAAGCTCGGAAACATATCCGACGCATTCTGGAATACATTCCCCATATCGTGAAACAGGACGAAGTTCAAGCTATTGCCCACCAGCGGAAGCGTCTGCGCCGGCATCCGCAGCTCAAACGTATTCACAAACGCCGCCGACCCACCCACAGGATACCCCGTCTGCAGGTCCCTCGGCCCCGCTCCATTAATCGGAAACCCGCGCAGCGAGTTGGCCCCGCCCGCATACAACCGCTCAGGCAGCGGCACCGCGTTGCAACTCGCGTTTGTCGTCAGCAGGTCTCCCAGGCAAGCGGTGTTCCCTATGTTCGGATTCGTTCCCGACGCTCGCTCATACCCAATCCGCAGGCTCCGCGCAAAAACATACTTCTGCTGCTTGCCGAACTGGTAGTACGTCGAGTTCGTTCCATCGATCTTCCAGAAATCCGTCTGCGACCCGAACTTCGAAGACGCCAGAAACGTCTGCACCGTCGAGTATTGGCCCTTCACCGCATCCAGCGGCCCCGGCGACCGCGTGTCGTGAAGCCAGGTCACCCCAGGACCGCCCACACGCACCGGCTGCGACTGCAGTGGAATCAAGTCCGCCGAAACCTGCAAGCTGTTCACCGCCACCCGCCGGTACAGAAAGTCGTAGATAAACGTGTCCCGCCGCCTCCACTTCTCCGTGATGCGAAAATCTCCCTGCAGCGTCGACGCCGTAAACGTCGTAATGTCCTGAACATTCGAATATCCGCCTGAAATCGCCGCGGAAAAGTTCTTGCTCCCATACAAGTGCGGATTCTGCAGCGTCAGGATCGCCACCTGCTCCAGCAGTCCATACGAGGAGTGCAGCGTCAACGAGTCCTGCGTCCCGCGCAGGTTGATCCGCGATACATCCAGCGACACCCGCGGGCTCACTCCTGTCTTCCCCTGCTGCGAAAGCTGGTTGCACGGGTTAAGGTGCAACTGTATGCACGATGCCTCCGAGATCATGCCCGCCTGCGGCGTTCCCGTCTGCGCCTCGAACCCGAACCCGTACGTCACATTCCACCGCTTCGCCTCCGTCAACTGCAGCAGCACGTTCTTCTGCGGAGCGTCTCCTGACGGGTTCTGCACCGCCGCCACCACCTCGTTGAACAGCGCAATGTTGTACAGGTTCCGCTGCGTCTGCAGCAACGCCGTCTGGTCCAGAGGATCACCCGCATGCACCAGGATCTGCGACTGCACTACCTTCGGCCTGGTATGTTCCACGCCCGACAGCAGCACCCGGTTGACAAACACCTGCTGCCCCTCCGTCACATTCAGCGCTACATCCGTCTTGTCCGCGTCCTTGGACTCCTTCGTCTGCCTGATCTCCACCTTCACCTGGTCGAACCCATGGCTCAGGTAGTACTGCAGCACCGTGTCCCGGTCGCCCGACAGCGTCACCAGCGAAAACGGCTGTCCCGGTTGCGAATTCATCAGCGCCTTCACATCCTTCATCCGGCTCGCGTCCACGCCGTTCAGCGCCACCTCGCCAAACTTCTGCTGCGGCCCCTCGACGATCGTGTAGGTCACCGCGATCTCTCCCACCTTCAACGGCTTTCCATCCGGCCCTGTAGAGATATCCTTCACATCCGTCGTCACCTTCGCTTCATCGAACCCATTCGCCCGGTACAGCGCTTGGATCACCGTCACATCGGCCGATACCAGCGCAGGGCTGTACTTTCCACTCCGCTGATACGCATTCCCCTTCTGCACCTGCATCCGTTCCCGCAACAAATCGTCCGTGAAATATTTGTTGCCCTTCAAATCCACCGCAATCATCTTATGCTTCACGCCGCGATCCACCGTAAACACCACGTTCTCCGCGGCCGTATCCTCCCCGATCACATGCACATCGACTTTGGAATCGAAGTACCCCTGCTGCTGTTCATAGTCCCGGATATTGAAGACCCCTTCATTCAACAGATCGTTGTCGATCGTCCCCTCTTCGAAGATCGGAACCAGCAAGTGCAGACGGCTCTTCGTTATCTTCGCGCCCTCCACCGCCACCTTGACCTCCGGTCCCTGGTTCGCATGAAATTCATAGTTCACCTGCTTCTTCTGCTTGTCATACGTCTGGCTCTGCAGCGTCACCGTCGCCTCCAGACGGTCCTTCTTCTGGTACACCTTTCGCAGTCTGTCCATCGCGTTGCTGGCCGTGTCCCGCGATACCTTGCTGCCCTCCTTCAGCTTTCCTTTCTTGCGAAACTCCTCCAGCGTCATGCCTGCATCCGTGCCCACCAGCGTTACCTGCCCTATCCGCGCCTGCGGACCAACTGCAACCGTGTACGTTACATTCACCTGATCGCCCGCTACGTCGATCTTCGAGTCTGCCGACACGACTGCCTCGTAATACCCTTGCTGCTGCAGCATCTCCTTAATACCCGCATAACTGGCCGCAACTTGTGAGTCGCTGAACGGCGTTCCCGGCGAAAGCTTCGTCGCAAACTCCAGCAGCGACGTCAGCCGGTCATTCTTCACCCCATCGATCGTCACCCGCCCCACGTAGTACCGCTCCGCTCCGGCAAAGATCAGCGTCACTGCATCGCCCTGCCGCACGCCCCGCACCGAAATATCCCGGTAGCGCCCACTGGCAAACAACCTCCGCAGGCTCGCCCGCACCGCCTGAGGATCGAGCGGCATCCCCACCTTCTGCGGCAACTCCTGCGGCAGCGTATCCGTCGCATCGAACGTCACCCCCTCAAACTGAATCTTCTCGACGCGCAGCCCCTTCCAGTCCCATAACGACGTCGTCAGCCCCGCAGCGTTCTCGGCCGCGGCCAATGCCTTATCATCGGCTGCTGTCGTCTGCTGCGCCTGCGCTGGCGTCACTGCACCGGTTCTACCCTCTACCGGGCTTTGTGTGGTCGCGGGCGTCGAAGCGGCCGGCATCTGCTGCGCCCCAGCCAACGCACCAATCATCCACAATCCAAGCCACATCGCCGCCACGACAAGCCTGCACCTCGACTTCAGTGACCTCCGCGCGCGACCTCGTTGCATCTGAACCAAAAAACCACCCACTATTCCCGTTCTGCCATTTCTATTGGCATGATGTGATGAGGAGCCCTGCAAGTCTTTCACGATGCGCAGCGACACGCACATCCCAGGCCTGCGCACGTCCAACAGACCTTTTCCCGTAGGATGCCGAAAGCAACTGACATGTCGACAGGTTCCCTGCAGGTCCGTCCCTTCCCTATACTACGAAACAGCAACGCCTTTTGGCAGAACTGCTTCATCATGTCCAAGCATCCCACCCCGCCATCCACCCCGCTATCCTCCAGCACCCGGATCGGCAACCCCGCCACGTCCCCCGCCATCACCGATCACGACCGCTACTCCCGCCAGATCCTCTTCCCCGGCATCGGGGCCGCAGGCCAGCGCCTCCTAGCCTCCGCCCACGTAGCCATCATCGGCGTCGGAGCCACCGGCGCCGCCACCGCCTCGCTCCTCGCCCGCGCCGGCGTCGGCACCCTCACCCTCATCGACCGCGACTTCGTCGAACCCTCCAACCTCCAGCGCCAGGTCCTCTTCGACGAGGCCGACGCCCGCGAATCCCTCCCCAAAGCCGAAGCCGCCCGCCGCAAGATCGCTCTCTTCAACTCCACCATCACCGTCCACTCCCACATCGCCGACCTCGTCCCCGCCAACATCCACGAGCTCCTCAGTCCAGCCAAACTGATCCTCGACGCCACCGACAACTTCGAAACCCGCTACCTCATCAACGACTACGCCGTCCAGCAATCCAAACCCTGGATCTATGCCGCGGCCATAGGCGCCTACGCCGCCACCATGAACATCCTCCCCAAAAGCCCAACGCCAGCCGAAAAAGATCGTTATTTCGAGGATAAAAATAGTTGTCATTCTGACCCTGAGTTCGTCGAAGGGGAAGAACCCCTGTATTTGTTTTTACGAGGGAACCCTGAGCTTGCCGAAGGGGGCATGTCAGCCCCCTGCCAACCCACCGCCTGTCTCGCCTGCATCTTCCCCAAGCCCCCCACCGGCCCCGTCGAAACCTGCGACACCGCCGGCATCCTCTCCACCGCCGTCAACTTCGCCGCCTCCCTCCAAACCACCGAGGCGCTCAAGTTCCTCACCAACCAACCCCACCTCATGCGCCGCACCCTCATCTCGTATGATCTCTGGTCAAACCAGCGCAGCGAGATCAGCACCGCCACGCCAAATCCCGCCTGCACCGTCTGCGGCCGGCGCATCTTCTCGCATCTCGCAGGCGAAGGCCGACCTCACATCACTCTCTGCGGCCGCAACTCCGTCCAGATCCACGAGCACCACCGCCCCGTTGACTTCGCCGCCATGCGCGACCGCCTCCTTCCCCACCGCGATATTCAGGAACTCCGTTTCAACGACCTCCTCCTCCGCTTCAAGCGCCCGCCCCACACCTTCACTCTCTTTCCCGACGGCCGCTGTCTCATCCAGGGCACCACCGACATCACCCTCGCCCGCTCCCTCTACGCCCGCTTCATCGGCTCATAAGTGTCTGATAAATCACCGCTCATCGCTCCCGACTCACGGCTCCGTTACAACCCTTCCAGCCCGCCTCCCATCCAAGTCCACATGCAGCAAAAATTTGCTCTCCCGTTTGCGGTAGGCTTTAAAGCAGGCGAAAACTTAGCGGTGAACGATTAAATTGTCCGGAGTCTAGCTATGGACGTCCAAGGCCTACAAATGACCCAAAATATACCCGCTCCCGGCGTCTTCAAGCGCAATCCCCCCATCGCCGGCGAAGCAGAAGCGATCGAAGCAGCAAAAAACGGAGATGCCGAGGCATTCTCCAAGCTCTACGCTCTCCACAAACGCCGTGTCTACACCCTCTGCCTCCGCATGTTGGGCAACGTCTCCGAGGCAGAAGACATGACCCAGGAGGCCTTCCTCCACCTCTTCCGCAAGATCGGCAGCTTCCGTGGAGAGTCCGCCTTCTCTACCTGGCTGCATCGACTTACGGTAAATTTAGTCCTGATGCATCTGCGCAAAAAGGGCCTCAACCTCGTCTCCCTCGAGGAGACCATCAACCCATCGGAAGACGACGCCCCAAAGCGCGACTTCGGCGCCCGCGACCTCCAGCTCACCGGCTCAGTCGACCGCGTCGCCCTCGAGCGTGCCGTAGCCTCGCTCCCCCCCGGCTACCGCATGGTCTTCGTCCTCCACGACGTCGAAGGCTTCGAGCACAATGAGATCGCCACCATGCTCGAATGCTCCACCGGTAACAGCAAATCCCAGCTTCACAAGGCCCGCCTCAAGCTTCGCGAACTCCTCCGCCAGCCGGAGCAGTCTACCCAGCCCGCCGGCTTCAACGAGGTAGCGGTATGACCGACTCCAACTTCCCTGACTTCGACACCATGACCCCTGCGGACTTCGAAAAATATCTACCCGACTTCTTCGCCAACGGCGACGGTCACGTCAGCACCGACCCGCGCCTCCAAACATTTCTCAAGAACAACCCAGACTGCGCCGCCCTCGTCCGCGACTTGGAAGCCATCGCAGACCAGGCGCGCAGCCTCTTCGAACCCACCGAACCCAGCGACGCCGTCTGGACTGGCATCCAGGACAAGCTCAAACTGCTAGGCCCCGAAGACGACGATCTCGCCATTCCCCAAACCGTTTAGCACAGCATCGACCGGCGATGAGCTCATCTTCCGCAGTTTCCTCGCGAAGGATGGGCCATTCGTGTCAGCGAGCCGCCTCCCGCCCTGATCTATTTCACCGAATATCCGCGCGCATCTATACAAGCCGAGAACCCTCGCTTGAGCAAGGATCAGAACGACTCAACTCATGAATGCAGTCTCCAAGCGGGAATCAGGGAGTCATAATGAAGCAATGCACTGAGAAATATATGGATAACGATATAGATTGCCCAGATCGACAAGTAGGCCACTGCCATTTTTCGTGGCTTTCTTAAGACATACCAGAGTAGCAGTAGATCCAATGGAACCGGAGCGGCGACCACTGCCCAGACCGGCGCACCCAGGCTCTCGACGCTGTACCCGAACAGGCATACAAAACAACCAACTGCGAGCGAAGCAAAGATGTACACATGTTTGTCAACCAAGTAAAGCCCGAGTCCCCACGATAACGCGGTGAAGACTATCGCAATGTCTAGCAGAATAGGAGCGGGTAGCGCGTTGAGCATAGTATTCCTCGCTGCGAGCGTTATTGTGCTGCCCGGTCCCTTTGAAAACAAAACATCGCTGTGGAAAAGATAGGTCTGTAGCTGTCACGGTCGCAGCCGATCCTCCACCTCGCGGATCGCCGATCGAAACGGTGGACCTCACCGCGCTTCGATCATGCGCGGTGAGGCCCTGTGGGTCAGGCAGCCTGGCTTTGCGGTGGCTTCGATGAAACGCCCCCGCTCTCTCCTTCAACAGGAATAGTGCGCCGGTTACTTTGCTGTTCCGAGACCGGAATCGTGACTTCCAGTACGCCATTGTGGAACTTCGCCTGAGCTTGGTCCACCTTGGCTCCCTCGGGCAAAGGAATGCTTCGATAAAAGAGCCCATATTGACGCTCCGTCCGTTGCACTCCTCCTTCTTTCTCTTCCTGTTCGAACCTGCGCTCTCCCTGAATCACCAGCGCATCGTTCTCCACCTCTACCTTCACGTCCTTGGGCTCAAGACCCGGCAGCTCAGCATGGATGTTGTACTTGCCGTCCCGCTGAGAGACTTCAATCGCGGGCGACCATCCGGTGCCATTACTGCCTTCGCGCTCCAGGCCAACTTCCTGGAACACCCGGTCCATCTCCTCGGTCATCCGTCTCATCAGCGAGAACGGGTTAGCCCGGAAGAACTCTTGCGGCGCGAGTCCAAATGGATATTCTCCCCGTCGTTGCAGAAAACCGGCTCTGGGAGAGCTGCGCGCCATCTCTTTCCGTTGGTAGGACTGTGCCTGTTGCTCGCCGGGTTTTACCGAGAGCGATCTCTGATCGGTTTGCGTTGACATATCGGAACTCCTTTCCGTACGGTTCTTCGCCGTGGAATGGGACGCTTGGGCGACTCTGCATGGTCAGTCGCTCGAGTCCAGTCATCGTAATCGCGGAAAGCCGGGTAGCAGCGATTTCCGAGCGCTCCAGATATCCAGCAGGCGAACTCTGTGTGCGTCTCTTCAGGATCAAACGATGGTGCGAGAGCGTCTGACTCCAAGAGAACGCCGATGGTCGTTCTCAGCATGCGGCAAAAATACACATTGTGCCCAATCACTCGGGCGCGGACACTGGCTCCAACCCTAGGCAGCATTTCCGAGAATGACCTTACTCATTCGAATGTCGCAAAAGCTGCCGGATCACGATCCCTCCAGGCCCATTGCGACCGCACTGTCGACTTCACCCAGGCATCCCGAGAAACCAATGGTTCCCCCATCCGCAACAGGCGTCGACGAAGCGCCTAATCCAGGCCGGAAAGAATCGAACCCGGCTTCGGTTAAGCGGAGAGTAGGATACCGCCGGACGTGATGTGGACGCAATTGGATCAACACAAATATTCACAGATATTCACAGGAAATTTGCCGGGCGCCCATCCTCCACGGCTTCATCGTGAAGGGCAGGTTATTCGTGTCTCCCAACCGCGCCCCAGTGAGTCCTACCCAGTAGCCGCCCATCCGGCACTTTGCCAACCTCCTCTCCTGGCAAGTTCCACGGATCGGCTCTGATCGGCAGAGCCAAGGTCTTTTGACATACGACGCTCAATAAAATATATACCTACTAGTACGTATTTTATATCCGAGGTGATGCTTTTGAACTATCTAACCGGAAGTCTTCTGCTTTTTTCCTTCCATGCCTCCATCTGCTGCATGCCTCATACCGCGCTCGCCGCGGTGGCCACGCAAAATGACAGGCGAGATGCGCAACCTGACACCTGGCAGTCCACCAGTGTTCAACACGCCTATGGTCTTCCCGATACGAAGAAGAACGAGAAGGGAAGGCTGACGGTGAACCCGGATGGCCTGACCTTCACCACAAAATCGAGCAGTTCTTCCCTTCAAAGCCCTTCCATCGTCGCCGTAAGCGCAGGCAATCAACGAGTCGAACTCTGGGGCATGAAGGGGCGTCTGCTGCGAATGGCAATTCCGGATGGCGGGGGCATTGCCGCGGCCGGCTTGATGCATCACCGCGTGGACATGCTGACGGTCGAATTCAACGACAGCAGAGGCGGCTACCATGGCGCCGTCTTCTACCTGCCCGCCAATGAAGCCGAACACGCCCTCCAGAGCTTTGCCGAGATGCCTCCGGTCCATCGGGAGGCTGTAAATGCTGTATGCCATGGGGGTGCTGTGAAGCCGGGAAGCGTGCTGGTTTCGGCTCCGGCCTGGGACCAGTTTGAAGTGCCTGCTGCGTATCGCGCGCTCGTCTATGAGCACCTCATCGACCGGCTTCAACAGGTGCAAGGCATCGGCCACGTTTATCGTGACGGTGAGAGCGATTCCCAATCAGGCTGCCCTCAATACACTGTCCAAATCTCCATCGCCGGCTTCACCCAGGGAAGCCAGGTGAAACGTGCTGTCATGGGACCAGTTGGGATGTTTGTCGGAACGACACAAATGACGTTCGATGCTACCTTCACCGATGCATCCGGAAGATTGAATGCCCAGGAACAGATTAAGGCTACGGTGCGCGGCGAATCGGAGAGCACGAACGTCGCGGACGGCGTCGCAAAGACGCTTGCGAAGCACTATGCTTCAGCGAAGAAGGGATTCGAGAAGGCCAGTGTAGAAGGGAGGACGGATCTTGCTCGCTCCCGCTGATGCTCCAGAAAGTGTTCTCGATCGACAGGGCACGCATGAGGTTGACTACAAACTCTCACCATTTAACCGAGCGATGGCACTGTGCGACGTGCCCATCGCCAGGTTGGCTAAGATAGAGATCAGAGAGATGCCAGCCCAAAAAATAAACAAGCACGAACTCAGAACGAAGGAAACACGACAACTCCTGCTCCAGGCCGCCGAAAAGATCTTTGTGCGGGACGGGTACGAAGGCGCCGAACTAGGCGAGATCGCCACGCTCGCCGGCCGTACGAAAGGCGCGATCTACGCCCATTTCAAGAGTAAGGAAGAGATATTTCTGGCCCTCGTGGAACACCATACGCTGCGCTACAGAGCTCAGATGGAGGAGCTCCTGGCCAAATCGACAAGTGTTGAAGGGAATTTGGCCGCATTCCGGCAGTTCTCACTCAATCTTGTAGAGGATGAGGCATGGGCGCTTCTACTTCTGGAGTTCGAACTTTTCACCATCCGGCATCCTGAATCGAAGAAGCGTCTCCAAAGCTTCTACGCTGGGATAGTATCCAGCAATGAAGAGAGGAGATATACCGAACTCCTGGGTCCGGCAGGCAAGGGAAAGAAAGCCATCAGTCGCACGATTGCGGTTCATACCCTGCGCCCCATACTGTCCGCTTTGTTGCTTGAGGCGAAGTTTAACCCTGAACTGTTGGGACCGGATGCCATCAAGAGAGTAGCCAGCAGAATCTTCGATGCCATGCTGGAAGTTCCGGGGCAGTGATCCACCGACAGACATGGTGAAGATCAGGAACGAGAGGCCAGCTTATAGGGAGAGATGGATTCTTCCGGAGGACGGACCAACCCGGAACTGATCCAAGGCCAAACGCCTAAATCCCTTGCAATCATCTACGACGTCGGTGTATTCTCCATCCAGCATGTCGAGCCGCAACTCATTTACGTCCTTTACCCTCTGCTATTGGCGCCATCCAGCGGCCAGCGGAGTCCTCGCATGCATCTCTGAAAACACCTGAATCCCTTCAGAGTCTTCGAACTTCCCGAGCCGCAGCCCAAAAAGGTTGCGGCTCTTTCATTTTTCACGCACCATCAGCAAGGAGAGGCAATGACGTCCACCCAACCCGAAACCCAGTCGGAAGCACAAACCCTGTCCAAAGCCCACACCGAGAAGATGACCAACGAGCCCAACAACGAGCCCAGCCCCACCCTCGTCCCCGCGCATCTTCGCCGCCTCGTCCTCACCGGCTTCATGGGAGCAGGCAAGTCCACCGTCGGCCGCCTCCTCGCCGCCCGCCTCAACTGGAGCTTCCTCGACCTCGACGCCCACCTCGAGTCCCGCACCAACGCCACCATCCCCCAGCTCTTCGCCCAGCACGGCGAAGCTCACTTCCGCCGCCTCGAATCCTCAGCCCTCGCCTCCGCCCTCGGCCGCGACCACACCGTCCTTGCCCTCGGCGGCGGAACTCCGGAAGAACTCACCAACCGCCTCCTCCTCGAGCAGACCCCCGCCACCTTCACCATCTTCCTCGACGCCCCCTTCCCCACCCTCTTCGACCGCTGCGTGCTCCAGGACATCGGTGATCCAGCCATCGCCCGACCTGTCCTCGCGGACCCCGCCGCCGCCCAGCTCCGCTTCACCCGGCGCCACCCCCTCTACCGCCGCCTCGCCAGCCTCACCATCGACACCGCCGACCTCACCGCCGATCAAACCATCGACGCCGTGCTTCTTTTCCTGACGCAAAACAGACACTAGCGATCACCCCAAAAAACGTCATTTCGACCGGAGGCGGCGCGCTTGGCCGTCGCAGTGGAGAAATCTGTTTCTAAACCTCTACCCCCACCGCCCAGCTCGCTTTCCCACCGAACCCCTGACGACTCAAACTCCGCACTCCCACCCATGAGCCCCGAAAGAGCACACTAGCTGCATCCAACAGTCAGCACCCCGAAGCCAGCATCCAAGGAAAACAAGGAGAACCCGGCTGACCAACCCTCTACCCGAAGACCTCACCCCATACGAGCAGCGATCCCGCACCGCAGTTCGCGGCAACATCCTCTTCGCCCTCGCCGTCCTTCTGCTCCTCGCCCTCGCCTACACCCTCCAGAAAGAGCTCCTGATCCTCTACGTCAGCGCCCTCTTCGCTGTCGTTCTCATGCCCGCCGTCACCCGCATCACGAAACTCAACCTTCGCGGCTACCACCCCTCGCGAGGCGTAGCCATCATCCTCCTCATCGTTGGCGTCGGCGGCATCCTCGCGTTCTTCTTCACCACCGGCCTTCCTCCCGTCCTTGGCGACCTCCGCAACTTCTCCGCCGAACTCCCCCAGCGCATCCCTGGCATCGTCGCCAAAATCAAGAGGATCCCCCTGGCCGACAGGTTCGGCATCGACGCCGTCGCCCAGCGCGCCGCCGGAGCCTTCGACGCCACCGCCAGCTATCTCTTCACCTCGCTCCCTCTCTGGCTCTCCCACCTCTTCGACATCCTCACCGCCGCCTTCCTCTGCATCTACTTCATGCTCGAAGGCGAATACGCCTACCGCTTCTTCCTCTCTCTCTTCCCCGCCACGCAACGCCACCGCCTCAACAACACCCTTAAGCGAGCCGAACGAAAAGTCAGCAAATGGCTCGTCGGCCAGGGCACCCTCATGCTCATCCTCGGCATCACGAGCACCATCGTCTTCGGCCTCCTCCACGTCCGTTACTTCGTCCTTCTCGGCTTCCTCATGGGCCTGTTCAACATCATTCCCATCGCCGGCGGCGTCATCACCATCGTCATCGCAGCGTGTGTAGCCGCACTCGACTCCTGGACCAAGATGGCCGGCGTCCTCATCTTCTACCTCATCTACGTCAACGTCGAAAACGCCATCCTCATCCCCCGCATCATGCGCTCCAGCGTCAATCTCATGGGCCTCACTGTCCTCGTCGCCCTGCTCTTAGGAACCGCCCTCGCCGGCATCGTCGGAGCGCTCGTCTCGGTCCCCACCGCCGCCCTCATCACCGTCTTTCTAGAGGAATACGCCGTCCAGAAAGATTGAACCCATCCCATCAGCCCCTCTCCAAGGCCCACGCCGGGCCAACCGGCCACCCTCCCAGCCGCATAATCACGTACGTCAGCGCTTACGGGACCCACATAGCAAACTTTAATCCAGGTTTCCCCTCTTTTAACCTTCCTGAAATCACTCAACCCTTGCTATTCTCAATGCCAGTGTCTGACCTCAAGTTCGCTCAACCCGCTCGACGCAACCTGCTGGCTCCGGTACTCCTGGCGTTCCTCATCCTCGGCATCGTCCTTGCTCTGGTTCTCCGCTTCACTCCGCACAAGACCGCGGACCTCACCATCACCCGCACCGCTATCTACCCCGCCCACACCGTCTTCGCATCCGACACCATGGTCGTCGCCAACCAGCACTCCCAGGACGATCTCTACGTCCTCACCACCCTCCGCATCGACGACCGCCTCCGCCTCCCGCTCTTCCTCAAGGACTTCACCGCCACCCTCACCACCGCCGAAGGCGAAGAGATCACCACCAGCGCCGTCGAGCAGCGGGATCTCGACAACGTCTACACCTCCTTCCCCGCCCTCAAGCCCCTCGCCTCCGAGCCCCTTCTCCGCGACACCATGATCAGCCCCGGCCAGTCCGCCGAGGGCATGATCCTCCTCCACTTCCCCGTAACCAAAGAGGTCTGGGACCATCGCCGCAACGCCATGCTCAACGTCGACCTCTACCATCAGGGCGAGCAGCAGGTCCTCATCGGCCGCGGCAGCGAAGTCATCCCCAAAGCCACGACCACCTCCGATCCAGCCTCCTCACCCACCCACTAGAGCATTTCATTATTGTTAATAAGAGGGTTGTCATTCTGAGCGAAGCGAAGAACCCCTGTATTTCGCTCGAAGCACCTCACATTACACAATCTATGAAAATGCTTTAACCTCCGATCTTTTCCGCGTCCCAGAAGCCACTAAACTCAAAGGCATGACCCGTCGCCGCTTCATCGCCGACACCTGGACCCCAACCACCGCCACCCTCATCGGCGACCAGGCCGCTCACCTAGCCCGCGTCCTCCGCGCCGCCCCCGGCCAGATCTACGACATCGTCGCCAACGGCTTCCTCCACCGCGCCGAAATCACGAGCGTAAGCGACCAGCAAGTCGCCTTCACCCTCCACGAAGAACTCTCCTCCGACGCCGCCCTTCCCCTCCATCTCCTGCTCGCCATCTTCAAGTTCGACCACATGGAGTGGGCCATCGAAAAGGCCACCGAACTAGGCATCGCCCGCATCACACCCATCCTCGCCCGCCGCACCGAAAAGCACCTTAGCCAGGCCGCCCTGAAACGCTCCGAGCGTTGGCGTCGCATCGCCCTCGAAGCCTCCAAACAATCCCGCCGCACCGACATCCCCGACATCCCCGACCCCATCGCCCTCAAAGCAGCCCTCGCTGAAGAAAAATCCCCCACCCGCATCCTCCTAAGCGAAACCGAACAAACCACCACCCTCACCACCGCCCTCGAAGATGCAAAGGGCAGCTATAAACCCGGGTGCCCCACGTCCGGACCTTCGGACGTGGGTTCCCGAATCACCCACGCCATAGCCATAGGCCCCGAAGGCGGCTGGACCACAGAAGAAATCTCCCTCTTCACCCGACACCAATGGCAACCCGTAACCCTCGGCCCCCGCATCCTCCGCGCCGAAACCGCAGCCATAGCAGCCATCGCCATAGCCTCGACCCACCTGCTCTAACCGCAACTAAAAATTGACCACCGTGAGGTCAAGCGGGAACTCCAATTTTCTTCCCGAGGGAGCAGCAGAAAGGTCTTTGCTCCAAGCACCATCAATTTCGCTGGCCTTGAATTGCGCGGGAGAAAGCTGACCTGCCAACTCAAACTTGTCGATGACGTACGGCAGGCCCGAGGAACCCAGCACCGAAGTGCCATCCATGAGATGGAAGTGCAGATGTGGAGCGGAGGTATTGCCGGTGTTTCCGAGTAAGCCAAGAGCCTGACCGTGCTTAACGCGATCGCCTTTAGCAACCCGCAGCGAGCGTCTCTGCAGATGGGCGTAGAAGGCGTATTTGCCGTGACCAATGTCCAGCACGATATGGTTGCCATCGACGTTCTCAAGAGTGATCGTCTTTGGATCGGGCAGGCTCCCTGGAACCTGGTCCTCCAGCGTGTCGAGCGTCTCGACAACAGTACCGTCCGCCACGGCAATCACCGTAGCGCCATAGTCCGCATAGTCCTTCACGCTCTTGCCATCACCATGGAAGAACCTCGCATCTGCATTCAGCAGCATCCAATCGATGGCGAATCGCTGCGCATAATGAATCTGGCCGTTGACCGGCAGCCCAGTGCTGCGGTGAGCGCCTCCAGGCTCGCAGCACCCGTTGAAGGCGGTCCAGCCCTTGCCTGCAAGGGGCGGCCCCAACACCGTAATGTCGATGCTCAGTGCGATCGGCGCGATCATGTAGCTCTGGGCCGTAGCCTGATCCTTCGGCGCTCCAGGAGACCCGCCGGCTAGCAAATAAAACCGGTGCAGCAGAGTTGCGGGCGGGCGGCCGTCTTTATCCAGGGTAAAGTCGACCAGGAAGAGCCGCGTTCCACTGAATTCAAGCTGAGGCGTAGTAATTGCGGGTCCGTGCCCGGCAGTGCGCAGGCGACTGAGGAGAGCATCACCCTCGAAGCTGGCGAGTACTTGATGAGAGGCGTCAGGGCTGACGACTTCGATCTTCTGAAGCGTCGCCGTCGCGGTGCCGGTGTTGGTAATCACGAGTTCGTAGACGATGTGCTGCTTGTTATCTGTCCCCTCCACAGCGAATGTCATCGGCAGCAGCGGCGAAGCAACCACCGGCGTGTAAGTGTCCTGCGATTGAGCCGGAACAGCAACCATCAGAAAAGCAGTGATTAGGCAGAAAAAGAGCCGCACGGCGCGCATAGGGAACCTCTGGTATGGCAGATGTTCGCAGGCAAACCCAGGGAGAAAGAGAGAGCAGACAGATTAGACCAGAGTTGTAGCGGCGTTGCACTAGTTTCTATAATCTGATGACACAAAAATGCCCGACCGCCGGTGCCCCATCTTCGCGACAGTCTCATCGTCGCTTAAGGTGGGCAATCGCGCGAGCGATCCGTTCTCTTTCCACCCATCCCCCACCTTGTCATCCTGAGCGAAGTAGCTCGCGCCCTTTGCGAGCTACGCAGTCAAAGGACCTGCGGTTGCACTTGCGTTGCCTGTTCGCCTTCCCCGTAAAAACAAAAAATGCCCGAGCCAAAGCCCGGGCACCTAATACTGAAAGCTCACGGCTCAAAACTCATCGCTCAACTAAACATCTCCTTCACCTTCTCAAACAACCCACGCGAAGTAGGCGTATTCTCCACCACCATCGTCTCGCTCAACTGCCTTAGCAAATCCTTCTGTGCCTTAGTCAGCTTGTTCGGCGTCTGCACCCGAATCTCCACAATCAAATCGCCCTTCCCATGCGAGTTCAAATGCGGCACACCCTTGCCCTTCAGCTTGAACGCCTTCCCGCTCTGCGTCCCCTCAGGAACCTTGATGGATGCAGGCCCCTCAAGCGTCTGAATCTCCAACTCCGTCCCCAGCGCCGCCTGCGGAAACGAGATCGGCATCACGCAATGCAGGTCATCCCCATCGCGCTCGAAGAACTTGTGCGCCTTCACATTCAGCACGACATACAAATCACCCGCAGGCCCGGCAAACTTCCCCGACTCGCCCTCGCCCGAGTAGCGAATCCGCGTATCCTGCTCCACGCCCGCCGGAACCTTCACCAGAATCGTGTGCTCCGTCTGCACCCGCGTCTCGCCCTTGCACGTCATGCACGGATCGACAATCAGCGTCCCTGTCCCGCCGCACACCGTGCAGGTCCGCGCCACGGAAAAGAACCCCTGCTGGAACCTCTGCTGGCCGCGCCCTCCGCACTGCGTACACGTCACCGCGGCCTTGCCCTTCGCCGCGCCCGAGCCCTTGCAATCCGTGCACGTCTCCATCCGCCGGATCGTGATCTCCTTCTCCTTGCCGAAGACCGCCTCTTCAAACTCCAGCGTCAGGTCATACTGCAGGTCGCGCCCGCGCTGCACCCGCGAGGCTCTGCGCCCGCCAGCGCCACCCATGTTGAACATCTCGCCGAACAGATCGCCAAAGATATCGCTGATGTCCTGCGCTCCGCCAAACCCGCCGCCGGTAAACGGATTGCCGCCACCGCCATTCTGGAACGCAGCATGCCCATACCGGTCATACGCGGCCCGCTTCTCCGGATCGCTCAGCACCGAATACGCCTCGCTGCACTCCTTGAACTTCTCCTCGGCAGCCGCATCGCCCGGATTCCGATCCGGGTGATGCTGCATCGCCAGCTTTCGATAAGCCGTCTTCAGCTCCGAATCGCTTGCGTCCCGCGAGACACTCAACACCTCGTAGTAATCGACCTTCGTCACGTTCGCCGTCGCCATATCCCTGAAATCTCTTTCTACCGTATTCCCTACCGTATTACCAAAAATCCCCAAACTCTAATAACGCCGAACAAAACTGGTCATCGAGTCCGACAAAACCAATAGCATGTCATCGCAGGCAACAAAAGCTTGTCATTCTTCAAAAGTAAAAGCGCTTGTCATCAAAGTAAAAGCGCTTGTCATCAAAGTAAAAGCGCTTGTCATTCTGAGCGAAGCGAAGAACCCCCGTATTTGCATTTGCCGTTGTCGTTGCATTTGCCGTTGTTGTTGCTTTTGGGATTAGCGTAGGGCTTTAGCCCTACGAAAAGAAATCCCCCAAAAGGAAAGGGGCTTTAGCCCCGGGCCTTCTTCTCCCTGCCAAAAATCTCAATCCGCCACCTGATCCGGATTCGCCGCAATCCTCACCAGCGCCGGCCGCAACAACTTATCGCGAATCTTGTACCCCCGCCGAATCTCCTCCAGCACCTGGTGATCCGGGAACTCCTTTGTTTCGATGCTTCCCAGCGCCTCATGGATTCGAGGGTCGAACTGCGCGCCAACCGTCTCGACCGGCACGACATTCAACCCCTTCAGCGCATCCTCCATCTGCTTCAGAATCAACTCAACCCCGGCGCGAAGCTGCTCCTTCGTGCCGTCCGCCTTCAGCGCCAGTTGAAAGTTATCCATCACGCTCAGAAACGGTTCGACAGTATTCGAGATCGCATAGTCCCGCGAATCGGCCCGCTCCTTCATCTCACGCTTCCGTGCATTATCGAACTCAGCCTGCAGCCGCGCCAGCCGATCCAGCAACTGGTCCCGCTCGCCCTTCACCTGCTCCAGCTCCGCCTGCGTAGGGCTCGTCTCACTAATCTCGCGGCCCGACTCAACCTCCGAACCTGCCATCTCCGGATCAAGCGTCTCCCGTCCGGTCATCTCATCCTGCATCGATTTGTTACTCCTCATAGGGCTACCTCTTCTATTGTCGACTATCCCGGCCCATCGCGCGAGTCGCTCCCTGCCCGTCACCCGCTAACCCCCACCTGCCGACCCATCAAAAAATAAACTTCAAAAAAGTGGCGCATTCTTAGCGCCTGAAAAACACCCGCTAAAGCACCACGATCTACCAGCAACTCACCACAAACTCACCAGCAAAAAACCACGTTCTGCACACCATTTTTCTCAAAAACCCCTGCAAAAACCACCCTCCACCATCCCCAGAAAAAAATCACTCCCGCGGCTCCAGCATCCGTTCAAAAACCTGCGCAATATAGCTCACCGCATTCATCGTGTTCTCGTAGTGCATCCGTTTCGGCCCAATAACCCCAACCGTTCCACGGCTCTCCCCACCCATCCGCGCCGGCGCCGCAATCAACACCAGCCCCGACATCTCCGGCGCATGCTCCTCCAGATCAAACACCACCCGGACACTCTCCTGCCGAGCATCGATATAAGCATTCAGCAGCTCCACCAGCCGCTGCTTCTCCTCCAACGCCGCCAAAACCTCCCGCAACCTCTCTCTATCCTCTTGACTCCCAACGAGATTCGCCACCCCATCCACATACACCGTCTGCACCGGAGCATCCGGCACCGCCTTCACCCAAAGCTGCTGCACCGCATTCAACATCCTCTGATACTCACTACGCTCCCGCTCCACCAACCGCTCAATCTCTACCCGTACCCGCTCCACGCTCCACCCGCGAAAGTTTTCATTCAGAAAGTTCCCCGCAACCTCCAACTCCCTCACAGTCAAGTCTTTATCAAGCGCCAGCACCCGATCCCTCACCAACCCACTGCGCGTCACCACCACCGCCAGCACTCGCGCAGGAGCAAGCCGTGAAAAATGTACATGCTCCAGCATGTCCCCATCCGCCGCGGCAGCAATCGCCACACCCACGCCACTCGAAAGCGTAGCCAGCACATGCGACGTCCGTTCCAGCACCGCCTGCGTTCCCGCAATCCCCTGAAAACTAAGGTCAATCTGCGATCGTGACCGCGCCGACAAGCGCGTCGCGTCAATCCTTGGATGCGCGCCCCCGCTCAATTGCTCTACATACATTCGAAAAGCCCGCGCCGTAGGCACCCGCCCCGCCGAAGTATGCGGCTGCTCCAGCAACCCCTCCTCCGCCAGCTCCGCCATCTCATTCCGCACCGTAGCCGAACTCAGCCCCGAGCCCTCACCGCTCTGCAAACGCGCAATCGTCCCCGAACCCACCGGCTCGCCCGTCTCAATATAACTCTCGATAATGGCCGTCAGAATAGCTCGCTGCCGCGCCGTGACCCGCTCCGCATCCGCCATTCGCCCCTCCACCCTTTAACTCTACGCCAGCCGTCAAGATGCCTCGCGGAGAGCACAACCCGGGTACCCCATCCTTCGCAGTTTTATCGCGAAGGGTAAGTTATTCGCGCAAGCGAACTGCATTTAACTCAAGATCAGGAGATCTCCAGCACATCCTCACTCTTCGCCGCAATCTCCTTCGCCTTCTCAGCGACCTTCTTCGCGACCTCATAAAAACCTTTTGCCAGCTTCGACTCCGGCCCCGCCAGCGATACCGGCAAGCCCTTATCTCCACCCTCACGAATCTGTGGATCAAGCTCCACGGCCCCCAGAAACTCCAGCCCAAATTGCGCAGCAGTCCGCTCCGTCCCACCCGCGCCAAACACGTCGATCACCTCGCCACTTGGCAGCGTCATCTGCGACATGTTCTCCACCAGGCCAATCACCTCCACCTTCACCTGATGAAACATCTCCAGCGCCTTCCGCGCATCCTGCAACGCCACGCCCGAACCAGTCGAAACCACCACAGCCCCGGTCAGCGGCACCGTCTGCACCAGCGAGATCACCACATCGCCCGTGCCCGGCGGCAGGTCAACAATCAGAAAATCCAGCTCTCCCCACTCCACCTGCTGCAGAAACTGCCGGATGATCTGATGCAGCATCGGCCCCCGCATCACCATCGGTTTGTCGCCCGGCGAGATCAGCCCCACGGAAATAAACTTCACCCCATGCGCCAGGATCGGTTCAATCCGGTTCTCGCCAACAATATTCGGCTGCCGCGAAACTCCCATCATCATCGGCACATTCGGCCCATAGATATCCGCATCGATCAGCCCGACCTTATACCCGAGCCTCCCCAGCGAAACCGCCAGATTCACCGCAATGGTCGTCTTACCGACCCCACCCTTGCCACTCCCAATCGCCACAACATGCGCCACTCCCGGCAAAGGCTGCGGCCCCTGCGGCGTGCTGGTTCCGGCCTGCGGCGCTCCTGCTCCCATATGTCCCATAAACGTCTCCTCGGCGAATCCGCCTTCTTACCTAACCGTTTTCGTTCTAGTTCCCTTTTTCAATCTCGTTCGCTCGGCCCAAAGATCCGTCATTTCGACCGAAGGCGGCGTTTTGCCGCCGTAGTGGAGAAATCTGCTTCTCTACCTCAACCTCTCACCCGCCACTCCCTCGCCTTTGTCATTCCGCTGGCGCGACACATCCGTCAAACATGCCAACCCGCCCCAAGCGCCGCTCGCATCTCCTTCTTCCTCTGCGTCTCTCCCGCCCGCATCTCCCTCCGCCGCCCTGCATCTTCAAATCGTCTCTTCTGATGCTCCGTCTCCGGCACCACCTGCGGCACCACCAGCCGGTTCCCTTCGCGATCCACCGCAACAAACGTCAGATAAGCCGAAGAAACATGCCGCAGCCGCTGCTCCCTTACATCCTCCACCATCACCCGAACCCCTACCTCCATTGACGTCCGAAATGCTCGATTGACACTCGCCTTCAGGATCAACAACTCCCCAACCCGCACCGGAGCCACAAAATCCAGATGATCCATCGAAGCCGTCACCGTAAACGCCCGCGCATGCCGCGAAGCCGCCATCGCCCCCACCAGGTCGATGTACTGCATCAATCGCCCGCCAAACAGACTCCCTATCGCATTCGAGTCCGCCGGCAGCACAATCTCACTCCGCTCCGACTGCGACTCCGACACCTTCCGTTCCGCAACCTCATCGCTCATACCTACAAGTCTAAATCCCAGCAACCTCCGCACTAACTCGTCACCATCGCGAAGCGGAGCACCCGCTCCAAGCGCGAGCAGTTGCCTGTTCCTGAATCCGTGTCATCCGTGCAAATCCGCGGTCGCCCTCCTCCCTCCAACTTGCCAACCCCACCCACAACACCGCACCATCAACTCATGGACAAGATCGCCGCCCTCTCCGAAATCCTCACCGCCGACCCCACCAACGCCTTCGCCCGCTACGGCCTCGCCATGGAACACAACACCCAGGGCAACACCGGCCTCGCCCTCACCGAATTCACCACCCTCATCCACCACAATCCCGACTACGTCCCCGCCTACCAGATGTCCGCCCAGACCCTCGCCAAATTAGGCCGCACCGACGAAGCCATCACCCGCCTGAAAGAAGGCCTCACCGCCGCCCAACGAACGAAAAACGCCCACGCCGCCAGCGAAATGCAAGCCCTCCTAGATGAACTCCAGGCCTGACTCCGCCTCGCAGCCACCGTATGGAATGAATCGGCAGAGGCAGAGCCGCCATCTATAGATCACACGATCTCAAGGGGTTCGACAAAAATATGAAGAAGCTTGACGGAAAAATTGCACTGATTACCGGCGGCAACAGCGGCATCGGTCTCGCCACGGCCAAACACTTCGTCAGCGAAGGAGCCTACGTTTTCATCACTGGCCGTAATCAATCCAAACTGGACGAGGCCGTCAAAGAGATCGGTTCGAACGTCAGTGCCGTCCAGGGTGACGTGGCGAATCTGAAGGATCTGGATCGTCTCTTTGCTCAGATTGAAGTGGAAAAGGGCAAGCTCGATATTGTCTTCGCCAACGCAGGCGTTTTCAAATACCTTCCCCTCGAAGCCATCGACGAAGAGCACTTCGACACCATCTTCAACAGCAACGTGAAAGGCCTCCTGTTTACCGTTAAGAAGGCGCTTCCTTTGCTACCCGACGGCGCCTCCATCGTTCTCAACGGCTCCATCGTGGCAGTAAGGGTCTTGCCTCCAACAGCGTCTACTCTGCGACCAAGGCTGCTGTCCGGTCCTTTGCCCGCACATGGACGACAGATCTGAAGGCACGCCGCATCCGCGTCAACGTTGTAAGCCCCGGACCGATCGACACCCCCGGCCTTCAGGAACTCTTCAGCAGCAGCGAAGTCGGCAGGCAGCGCATGGCCAACGTCCGCAACATCATTCCCATGGGAAGACTCGGAACCCCCGACGAAATCGCAAAGGCCGTCGCCTTCCTCGCCTCCGACGACAGCAGTTTCATCACCGGCATCGAGCTCTTCGTCGACGGTGGCACAGCCCAGGTATAAAAAACGCGGCGCGCAAAGCGAAATCCCGCGCCCATCCTTTTGCCCGCACAAAACCCATTCGACGGGGTTGAACCGTTCCCCGCCACGAAACATCTATACTTAGACATGGCGACCCTCCTTCCGCAGACCTTAGGTGCCCTCCGTGCCAGCGAATTCACTCCAGCCCGCCTTGCCCGCAGCGTCAAAGACGAACTCCGCGAAAACCTCATAGCCAAACTCCGCGACTCAGCGAAGACGAGCGTCCGCGGCAAGGACAACCCAGCCCCGCTCTTCCCCGGCATCGTCGGTTACGAAGACACCGTCATCCCTCAACTCGTCAACGCCGTCCTCAGCAGGCACAACTTCATCCTTCTCGGCCTCCGCGGCCAGGCGAAATCCCGCATCCTCCGCGCACTCACTACCCTCCTCGATCCCGCCTGCCCCTACGTCGCCGGCTCCGAGGTGCGCGACAACCCCTACGCCCCCATCTCCAAATTCAGCCGTGACCTTACTGCACGCCTCGGAGAAGACACGCCGATAGCATGGCTAACCCCAGACGACCGCTTCGTCGAAAAACTCGCCACCCCCGACGTGACTGTAGCCGATCTCGTCGGCGACATCGACCCCATCAAAGCCGCCCGCTCGAATCAGGACCTCGGTTCCGAGCTCACCATGCACTACGGCCTGCTCCCCCGCGCCAACCGCGGCATCTTCGCCATCAACGAGCTTCCTGACCTCGCCGGCAAAATCCAGGTTGCCCTCTTCAACATCATGCAGGAAGGCGACGTGCAGATTAAGGGCTACCCCGTCCGCCTTCCCCTCGACGTGGCCATCGTCTTCTCAGCCAACCCCGAGGACTACACCGCCCGAGGCAAGATCGTCACTCCACTCAAAGACCGCATCGGCAGCGAAATCCGCACCCACTACCCGGAAAACGTGGAAGAGGGAATCGCAATCACCGCGCAGGAAGCATGGACGAAACGCGCGAAGAGCAAAGACGGGCGCCCCGCGTCCGACAACATCGAAATCCCCCACTACATCCGCCAGGTCGTCGAGCAGATCGCCTTCTCCGCCCGCGAAGACAAAAAAGTCGACAAGCGCAGCGGCGTCTCGCAGCGTCTCCCCATCAGCACCATGGAGCTCGTCATCTCCAACGCCGAACGCCGCGCGCTCATGCATAACGAGACCCTCGTCGTGCCAAGAGTCGGCGACATCTACACTGCCCTCCCCGGCATCAGCGGCAAGATCGAACTCGAGTACGAAGGCGAGATGCGCGGCGCCGACACCGTCATCCGCGAGATCATCCGCACCAGTGTAGCCAGTGTCTTCGACCAGTACTTCATCGGCACCGACACCCAGCAGATCGAACAGTGGTTCAACCTCGGCGGCACCGTGCAGCTCAATGACGCGCAACCCTCCGCCGGCTCTCTCGAAGAGCTTCAGCAAATTCAGGGCCTCTTCGAAAAACTCTCACCTCTAGAAATCGATGCAAAATCCAAACCCGAGATAGCCGTCAGCGCAGCCGAGTTTCTCCTCGAAGGCATGTACGCCCACAAGCGTGTAAGCCGCGCCGAAGAGCGCATCTTCTCCGCCGCCGAAAAGAAATCCCGCACCGACGAAGCCAGCCGTTACGCCGAAAAGATGCGCGAACGCGAGACCGAACGCGACGACTACGCCAAAAACCGTACCCGCCGTGGCTTCAACTAAAAGGCTCTTGTTTTTAACCATGCTCCTGATCTCAACCCTCGCTCTGCTCGCCTTCGCCGCGCAACCGGCAAAACCGCGCCCGCACCTTCCCGCCTCTCAGGTCAACGACATCGCCACCATCCTTGCACACGACGAGGGCTGGCCCCTTGGCGACCCCGACTACACCCTCGACCCCATGAAGCCCGACGTCGACGACGGCTTCGACAGCATCGGCATCTACAAAAAAGCCCATCTCGTCCGCATGTACTCCATCAACCGCGCCACCGGCCAGATCGTCGACTTCATGCGCGGCTGCCAGGTCTTTCGCTTCAAAGATCTTGAGAACTTTCAGCAGAGCATCCGCAGCCAATCGCACGTCCCAGCTCTCACCGACGCGCAGCTCGCCAGCAAAGTAGGCTGCCCCAAACTAACCGAAGTCAACAGTCGCTGGATTCACTAGGGACGACGAGGCCTGAATGCGTCCTCCCACACTAGGTCTAAAATGAATCAGGGTCTTTTATGAAGCGAGTCCGCTACACCAAATTCACCGGTGACCTCTCCTCCTCCTTCGGCCTCGAAGACCTCATGCAGGCGCTCTCCGACTTCCTGCTCGACTCCGGCTTCTACGACCCGTATTCCAGCCGCTTCCAGGAGTTCAACGGCGACCAGACCATGGAGAATCTCCGCGAGGCCATCCGTCAGGCGCTCGAGTCCGGCGAACTCTTCGACGAAGAAGCCCAGGAAAAATTTAACCAACTCGATGCGCAGCAAGTCGAGGAGTTAATCGATCAGATCATCGAAAAGATGCAGGAGCAGAACTACATCAACGCCGAGCAGCCCGAAGATGGCCAGGGCCAGCAGGGCGACGGCAACGGCGAGGCCCGCTTCGAGGTCACCGACAAGGGCATGGACTTCCTAGGCTACAAGGCCCTCCGCGAGCTCCTCGGCCCACTCGGCAAATCCAACCTCGGCCGCCACGACACCCGCCACGAGGCCGCCGGCGTCGAGACCAACGGCAGCAGCAAGCTCTACGAGTTCGGCGATACCCTAAATCTGGATATCACCGCCACACTCTCCTCTGTCTTCGCCCGCGAAGGCATCGCGTCCGCCGTCGAAGGCGAAGAGCACACGCCAATGAACATCGAGTACTCCGACCTGCACGTCCACCAGTCCGACTATCAGTCATCCTGCGCAACGGTAGTCCTGCTCGACTGCTCCCACTCCATGATCCTCTACGGTGAAGACCGCTTCACCCCGGCCAAGCGCGTCGCCATGGCCCTCTCGCACCTCATCCGCACCCAGTTCCCCGGCGACACGCTCAACCTCGTCCTCTTCCACGACACCGCAGAAGAGGTCCCTATCTCGCAACTCTCTCGCGTCAAAGTCGGCCCGCACTACACCAACACCCGCGAAGGCCTCCGTATGGCCCAGCGCATTCTCGCCCGCCAAAATAAAGACATGAAGCAGATCGTCATGATCACCGACGGCAAGCCAAGCGCGCTCACCCTCCCCGACGGCCGCATCTACAAGAACGCCTTCGGCCTCGACCCTCTCGTCATCTCCGAGACCTTAGAAGAAGTCGCCCGCTGCAAGCGCTCCAGCATCATGATCAACACCTTCATGCTCGCCAACGACTTCACTCTCATGCAGTTCGTCCAGCAAGTCTCTGCCATGTGCCGCGGCAAAGCCTATTTCACCACCCCGCAGACCCTAGGCAACTACCTGCTCATGGACTTCATGTCCCGCCGCATGAAAACCATTCACTAGCATTGAGCGAACCATCTAGCACTGCGCTTTGCGTCAATGAAGACCATTCACTAACATTGAGCAGACCATGAAACACGTCGCTTTGCGTCAATGAAGACCGTTCATTAACCCTGCGCTAAACTGCACTTCGAAGCATTCGCGTACACATCGAAATAAGAGTAACTCGCTAAAATAGGGGCATGAGCATCGGCTGGACACACATGGGAACGTCGATCGTCGCGTCCTTCCTCGCCTCTCTCGTCGAGTGCGTCGAAGCCCTGACTGTCGTTCTCGCCGTCGGCAGCGTTCGCGGCTGGCCATCCGCATTAACTGGCAGCGCTACCGCCATCGCCGTTCTGCTCATCATCATTGCCGCACTCGGAACAGCGCTCGCCCGCATTCCACTACCCATCGTCCAGTTAGCCATCGGCACGCTCCTCCTGTTATTTGGCCTCCGCTGGCTGCGCAAAGCCATCCTCCGCTCCGCCGGCCTTATCCCCCTCCACGACGAAGAGGCTGCCTTCGCAAAGAACACCGACGCCATGCATCGTCTCGGTATCCGCTCAACCACATGGGACAAGATCGCTTTCGCAGCTGCCTTCAACATCACCATGCTCGAAGGCACAGAGGTCGTCTTCATCGTCATCGCCATCGGAGCAGGCCACACCGGAATGCTCCTCCCCGCCAGTCTAGGAGCCGTCGCCGCCCTGTTCGTCGTCATCGCCCTCGGCCTCATCCTCCACCGCCCGCTCGCCCGAGTCCCCGAAAACACGCTCAAGTTCATCGTCGGTGTCCTGCTCTCGGCATTCGGAACCTTCTGGGTCGGCGAAGGCCTGCACCTCGAATGGCCCGGAGCCGACTGGTCTATCCCAGCTCTCATCGCCGCTTATCTCGTCCTCGCGCTCGCCATCGTGCCCCTCTGCCGCACCCGTTCGCAAGCCGTTTCATCCCACACGTAGGAGACCATCATGAAATGGCTGAAAAACATACTCCGCGAAATCTTCGGCCTCTTCGTAGACGACGGCAGTTTTGCCCTCGCCATCCTCATCTGGCTAGCCGTCGTGCGATGGGCGCCGCCGCGCCTCCACATCCCCTCCGGCATGACAGGCGTAATCCTCTTCGCCGGCCTCGCCCTCATCCTCGCCGAGAGCGCCACCCGTTATTCCCGCCGCAAACAGTAGCCGCAAACAGCAGTAACGACCCGCGGATTTGTTACTTCCCCTTGTGCCGCAGATCCAACCCAAACTTGGGCGCAGACTTCGTCCCACTAATCTTCACCGGAATCTCCGCCCCCGCGCCATTCTTCTTAAAGAACGGATCGACCGGCTTCAGAAGAATCGACTTCCACTTGGAAGCCACCATCTGCGACACCTTCGCATCCGTCCGCATCTTCCCCTCAAACTCGAACCGGTCTCCATCCAGCGAATACTCCCCCGTCAACGCCACCGTCGCTCCCGGCAGCGTGTAGTCCAGCTTACTGAAGCTCAGCTTGCCGCCCCCCAACACAAACTGCCCCACCATCTGCGAGTGCACATCCTCCGCGCCCGGTTTCGCGTCCTTCGGATCACCTTGCGCCCGCAAACTCAGCATGTCCACCTTGTCCTCCACGTCAGGATTCGTAAAGTGAATCTGCCGCAGCGTAAACCCGCCCTTCAGTCCGATCCTCCGCGTCACACTTTGCGTCCCCGGAGGAATATGCAGCTTGGTCTTCATCCCCAGCCGCCCCGTCATCACCACCGGAGTCGTCTTCACCCCCAGCTGCAGAAAATCCTGAATCCGCTCATTCGGCACAGCCACATCGAGATCGATAATGTGCCCCTTTCCCTTCACATTGATCACCGAACCATTGCACGTAAAATCCGACTCCCCCAGCCGCGCCTCCACCGGCTGCAGATACGTGTCTCCATTCGTCCCATCCACAATCGCATGAAACTTCGTATGCAGCGGCATCGCATGGTTCGCCGTATCCAGAGAAAAGTCCGCCGTCTCCGTCGTCCCATCTACAACAATGTCGTTGAGCTGCCCGGTAAACCGCCCCACCGAGAACAAGATCCCGCCGATCCCCTTGATCGTGTTCAGATCCGCATGGTCGAACTCGTAGCGCCCAGTCACCGACGAGTCCCCCGGACTATCGTTATTCCACGGCCCGAACGTCCCATTCGCATGAATATCGCCTCTGGGAGTCGCATTCACCAGCGTCGCGTCATAATCCCACGGCGCATTCGGGCCTACGTTCCGCATCACAATGCGGCTCATCTCAAAATCCAGCGGCTCTTTATCCGGCTTCAATGTTCCGATCACCAGCTTCGAATCCTCGAACACAATCTCATCCACCACAATCTTGATCTTGCCGATATGCCGCTGTCCCTGCGGCGCCTGAGCCCGCATCTCCCGAGCCGGAATGTGGATCGCCATGCCCGTCACATGTACCGTCCCTACGCGCATCGGTTTCTCAAATAATCCCGCCAAATCCGCATGAAATGAAAAGCGCCCCAACGCAATCAGCGGCTCTGTCGCCCCGGCCGCAACTACCTCGTCCTCCGGAAAAATCCGCAGTCCATTTCCCGAGACCTCAAATCCCTTCACCAGCGAAACGTCAAAGCCATCCAGCTCCACCCGGCTGTTGAAGCGCGTGCTCAGCGTCTCAATCACACGCCCCTTCAAAATCGGTGTCGCGCGATGCACCATCACCTCGCCAACTACCCCAAAAACCACCACCGCGATCAGAAACGAGGCAACAATCCAAGTCCACACCCGGCGGCGTTTCGAAACATCCTGGGCTTCGACCCGTTCCTTTTTCTGTTCAATCAAAATTATTCACCGGTATTTTTGATGCGGAAGCGGAGACTCTCGTTTCCCTTATCTCCCCGGTAATCCGGCAATGCTGCGTCCATCGTGATACACCGCAAATATCTTCCGCGTGTTGCGAATATCCACCAGCGGGTCCGCATCCAGCACCAGCAGATCGGCACGCTTCCCCACCGCAATCGTCCCGCGATCGGGCGAGTGCAGCAGCTTCGCATTCTCTCCCGTGGCCGCAGTAATCGCCTGCATCGGAGTCAACCCGGCGTCCACCATCAACTCAAGCTCACGATGCTCCGCAAACCCGGGAATCCTACCCGGCACCGCCCCCGAGTCAGTGCCGAACCCAACATTGACTCCAGCATCGAACAACCGTTTCAAATTCTGCTGCCCAACCGCAAAATCCTTCCTGTGCTGCGGCGTCTGACGATCCTGATTGATCTTCTCCGCATAACCCGGCGCATCGAACTTCGCCATCAGCTTCGGCCCAGCGGCCTGCTCGAAGAATGCAGTCTGCATAAACGCTGGGCGCTCTGCATAAACAAAAAACGCTTCATCCACCGTGAACGTCGGCACATACCAAACCTTGTGCCGCTTCATCGCCTGAACAAATGCATCATCCACCACCTGGTCTCTGACCGAGTGCGCCAGCACATCCACTCCATCCGTCACCAACTGCCGCGCGTCCTCCAGCGAGTACTCATGCGCCGCCACCCGCACATGCTTCTTGTGCGCCTCATCGATCACCGCTTTATACATCTCCGGCGTCATCTCCGGCGCCGCGCCATGCAGCTTGTCCACCCAGATCTTCACGATGTCCACATGGTGCGCCGCCATCTCATCCACATCCTTGCGCGCCTCATCCCCCGATGTCGTCCGGTAGATCTGGTCCGTCGCGGATGGCAGCGGCGGCGCGCCCCCCGGCACGCCAATCCCGCGTCCCGCCGTAAAGATCGTCGCCCCTCCCAGCCGTCCCGCCCGCTGCTCCTCTCTCAACTCATAGACAAGATCGCGATTCAGCCCAAGCGACAGGATCGCCGTCACCCCATAGCACTCAAACTGCTTCAACTGCGCCGTAACATTCTCCCGCGTATAGCCCGTGGCCGACGACTCCGCATCATCCACGATCAACCCGAGGTGAGAATGCGCGCTCATTAAACCCGGCATCACCGTCTTTCCCGACAGTTCTCTCACCTGCGCACCCGCAGGCGCAGTCATTCCTGCTCCACCAATCCGTTCAATCCGTCCATCGCTAAGAAGAATCGAAACATGCTCCCGCGGCGCCACACCTGTCCCATCGATTAATCGCACGTCCCGCAGCAACACCGTCGGCGCCGCTGACGGCTGCTGTGCGAATCCAGAAAACATCCCAGCCAACCCAACCAGCCCAAGTCCAACCGGCCCAAGAGACACTCGGAAAACCATACACTCACTCCCATCCTTAGGATGCGTCGTCTCGCAACGAACGCAACCTTCGCCTTAATTCCTATCAGCCTTTATCCCTTTGATCACTGTTACGCCTCTAACGACCTGCGCGGCCCTAAGCCCCCCGCCGCTCCCGCCAAATCCGGTACAACCCCCACGCCGCCACAGAGCAGTTATCAATAATCGTCCCATCCACAATCATCCCTTCAAACTCCCCCACGCTCACCCGCCGCACCACCAGATCGCTCTCCTCCACATCCGGATCGGCCTCTCCCATGGTTAGCCCCTCAGCCAGAAACACATAGTGCTTCTGGTTCATCACCCCATACGCAATCTGCAGCGTCGACAGCAGCGTCATCCGCTCGGCCGTCAGCCCCGTCTCCTCTTTCAGTTCCCCGCGAGCCATCTCCTCCGGCACCACCTCCGACGTCTCCCATCCACCCTGCGGAAGCTCCCAGTGCCGTCCCCCAACGGTATACCGGAACTGCTCAATCAGATAAAGAAACTCACCCTCCGCGGTAACGTCCAGCGGAATGATGATCGAAGCCGGATCCTTATCGACCACCCCATAGATCCCGCGCACTCCATTCGCGCGCTCAATCACATCTTCACGAACGCTCGTCCACGGATTCCGATAAACCTCCCGGCTACTAATCGTCTTGATCGACACACAACCTCACACCCTGATCCAGTTCGCTACACCCTATTCCCTACTCCCTACTCCCTGTCCTTCAGGAACCGAGAACTCCAGATGCGACGGATACTTCTCCGATCCATAAATCGTCTGCGTCGCCGCCTTATACGCGCTTGCCGGAGCCGTCATGATATTCGGCACAAACGTCTGCGGGTTCCGGTCATACAGTGGAAACCAGCTCGACTGCACCTCCACCATAATCCTGTGCCCCTTCAAAAAAGTATGGTCCGCGCCATGCAGGCTCCACTTGAACTCCGCCACCTTGCCCGGCGTCAGCGCCTCCGGCTTCTCGAAGCTCTTCACATACCGCCCGCGAAAGATTTCATCCACAATCATCAACTGATACCCAGCCATCGGTGCAGGCGCATCATCCGGATAAACATCAATCAGCTTCACTACCCAGTCCACATCCGAGCCCGTCGTCGTCGCGAAGATGTCTGCTATCACATCGCCAGTCACCGTCACATCTTTATCGAGAACCGGCGTCTCAAAGTTGGCCAGATCCTTCCGCGAACTCACAAACCGCTGATCCTCCACCAGCCACGTCCGCCACTTCGACCCCTCCCCATACGTCGGCTGTATCGGCCTGTTCCGGTAAGGCACCGGGTTCGCCGGATCGGCCACATACGAACCCGCAACCCCGCCCTCCTTCGGCTCAGCAAAGCTCAACCCCTCGCCCTTCGTCAGGTAAAGCTTCTCTTCATGAAACCCCTCCTTCGGCGGCCACGCCTCATACCGCTCCCACTGATTCACGCCTGTACGAAAGCTCGCCGTATTCTTCAGCTCAAATCCCGCCCGATCCTTCAGATATTTCTCAAAGAACGGCGCTTCGATCGTCTTCCGGTACTGCTCTCCTGCATCCACCCCAAAGTTCACCGCTCCAAGACTCAACGTCCGTCGATTCCACCCGCCATGGTTCCACGGCCCCAGCACCAGAAACACGTTATGGTCCTTGTCATGCGGCTCGAGCGCAGCATACTCGGCCTGCGTCCCCCACATATCCTCCTGATCCCACCATCCACCCACCTCCAGCGTCGGCACCTCCACCTTCGTCAGGTGTTTCTCCACGGCCATGTCCTGCCAGAACTTCGTATACGCAGGCTGGGTCACAAAAATCTTCGCCGTCGGCAGGTCCTGCATCTTCGCAGCCTGCGCCGCCCCGGCAAAGTTCACATTGCGCAGAAAGAAATCGTACATATCCTCCTTGCTCTCGACCGGCACATCCGTCTTCTGTGCCTCTAACTGTTGCACATAATCGAAACCGTAAGTCTCGCGAAACGCGCCATTATGAAAGAAATCATCCCCCAGCCAAACATTCGTCATCGGAGCCTGCGGCGAAATCGCCTTCACCGCCAGATGCGCGTCGATCCCTGCCGAAATCGCCAGGAACCCAGGATACGAAACCCCAAGCACACCAACCTTCCCGCTGTTATTCGGAACATTCTTCAGCAGCCAGTCGATCGTGTCCCGAGTATCCGTCGTCTCGTCCACATCGTTCTTCGTCGTATGCGCAACAATCGCGCGGTTCATCACAAACGTCCCCTCGGACTGGTACCGCCCGCGAATATCGCCGAACACAAAGATATATCCGCTAGCCGCCAACTCCGGCTTCGCTGTCTTCACGCTCTTCGAAGAGTTGTGATCCGTGCCATACGGCGTCCGTTCCATCAGGAACGGCAGCGGCTCTCCAGCGCTCTCCGACCCCACCGGCCGCAGCATCACCACATGCAGCTTCACCCCATCGCGCATCGGAACCATCGCCTCGCTGCGCGTGTACTCCTTCGACTCAGCCTTCTGCGGCGACTCCTGCGCCCTCAGCACGCCAACCGAAACCAGCAAACCTGCCGAAAGGGCAATCCTGCAGCACAGACGAACCGTCATAGGGCGCATACCTCAATTGAGAATCGAATTTGAAAACTCGGATCTTCTAAATCAGCGTTTGACGTCAGCTACCCCAGCGCAACAGGCTCAGAAGGAATTGGGCTTGCCTCGCACTTCCATCCTTCTCTACCGTGTGTCCCATCGCAAAACGGCCGCTTCGACGACATGCCGCAACGGCAAAGCGAAATCGCCGGCTTGCCGGTCAAGTCCCACTCGTTCCCATTCACGTCGACCAAAGTGATCGGACCCTCAACGCGAAACGGCCCATTTGGACGAACCGTAATCTTTACTGCCGGCGCCGGAGCCGGCTCTGCCGGCACTACTTTCAATACTTCGTCAGACATAAAACTCCCGTGGTCTTTCGATCGAAAGACATTTCAGATAAAGCCAGAATAGCAAACGAAGGAGTCCACCTCAGGAAGGCCAGGCTTCGTCAACTTCGATTTCATCGATGTAGCACCAACCCCAGCTCTCCCCCGGCTCAATCGATCGCATGATCGGGTGCTTCGTCCTATGAAAATGTTTTGTCGCATGTCTATTCGGCGAAGAGTCGCAGCATCCCACATGCCCGCACTCCATACACATCCGCAGATGTACCCACGTGCTGCCGATCTTCAAACAATCCTCACAGCCCTTCGCCGACGGCTTCACCTTCCGTATCTGATCCAGATGGGTACATTCCATAGCAGCAGCACCTTCCCTCGACCCTGATTCTATTCTCCTAAAACGCACAAATGCACCACCCAGAGCCACTGCTCTTGTCGCTGCTGTTGCCGCTGCTCTTGCCGTTGCCGTTGTCGTTGCCGTCATCCTGAGCGAAGCGAAGGACCCCGAAGAACCTCGCCAAACCAACACCGCCCGACCCATTCTGCCTCAAACCCATACTGCTGCTAACTTTGCTCAAAGAGTCGCATGCCAACCAGCACCCCCTTCAACCTAATCCCCCAGCCCCTCCGTAATTCCATACTCCTTCAGCTTCCGGTAAAGCGTCGTCTTCCCAATCCCAAGCAGCTTCGCCGCCATCAACTTATCCCCCTTCAACTGCCGGATCGTCCCCAGAATCGCGTGCTTCTCCATCTCCGCAATCGACACAATCTCGTCATCGCCGGCACGCACATTCTCTCCCCGCTCCGGCCCGTCATCCTCCTCACGAACGGTCGGCCCCTGCTGCAATCGGAAGTTCTGCAACTGCGTCGGCAGATCGCCCATATGCAGCACCGGCCCCGACGACAGCGCACACGCCCGCTCAATCGCATTCTCAAGCTCCCGTACATTTCCCGGCCAGTCGTACTCCGTCATCACCCGCAGCGTCGAGTCAGAGAAAGTCCTTACCACTCCGCTCTCCTTCTCCATCCGCTCCAGAAAGTGCATCGCCAGCGGCGCAATGTCTTCCCGCCGGTTCCGCAGCGGCGGTATCCGCAGATTCACCACATTCAAACGGAAGTAAAGGTCCTTGCGAAATGTACCTCGCTCCACCATCCCCGCCAGATCGCGATTGGTCGCCGCCAGCACCCGCGCCGAAATAGGCTTCGCGACCGTCGACCCCACCGGACGAACCTCCTTCTCTTGCAGCGCCCGCAGCAGCTTCGCCTGCAAGTCCAGCGGCAGCTCGCCGATCTCATCCAGAAACACCGTCCCACCCTCAGCCGAGGCCAGCAGCCCCTCCTTCGCGCGGTCCGCCCCGGTAAACGCCCCCTTCACATGCCCGAACAGCTCACTCTCAATCAACGTCGGCACCAGCGACCCGCAGTCCACCGGCACAAACGGCTTCGCCGCATTCGGCCCATTGAAGTGGATCGACCGCGCCACCAGCTCCTTGCCCGTCCCGCTCTCGCCGAGGATCAAAACCGGATGCGTCGAATACGCCACCTTCGACAAGATCCGGTACAACTTCTCCATCTCCGGCGACCGCCCCACCAGCCCACCCATGCCCTGCTGGGTTCTCAACCGCTCCCGCAGCAATCGGCTCTGCACATCGAGCTCCAACTGCTGCGCCGTCCGCTCCAGCACCGTCGTCAGCTCCTCCAGCGCAAACGGCTTCGTCAGATAATCCCCCGCGCCAATCCGCATCGCCTCCACCGCCGACGACACCGTCGCAAACGCCGTCATCACGATCACCGCTGTATCCGGATGGAGCGCCTTCACCTGCTCCAGCAGCGGCAGCCCTCCGCCACCCGGCAGCTTCAGGTCCAGCAGCAGCACATCAATACGCTGATGCTTCAAGATCGCCCGCGCCGCAGTCGCACTCTCCGCTCCCAGCACCACGGCAAAACCCATCCCCGAAGCAATCTGGCAGCAGGCCTTCCGCACCGCCTCGTCGTCATCGACCACCAGCACATGCAGTAGCCCAAAGTGCTTCGCTGCGCCCGGCGCGCCTTTGTCCCCCACCGGAACACTCACCGGCGACACACCTACCAGCACCCCCGACGGCACATCCGCTGCGCTCATAGGATCACCAGACACGGGCGTCCCCTCCACTCGCTCTCTCAGCATCTCCGTCTCTCCCACCTTCTTCGCTCCCGAGCCCGCAATCCCTAACATGCAATCCACCCCGCCTCTCCCTTAAGCACCGTCTTCACCGTCATCGTCTTCACCTCGGCCTCAATTCTCTTTGCCTCGTACTGCCGCATCGCCGCCTCCGTCTGCTTCACCGCATACCACTCCGCCGAAATACTCGTCCCCACCTCCGGCTGACTCTCCACATTCAGGCACCCACCCGACATCGCCACCAGCTCACGCACCACGCTGAAGCCCAGTCCGCGTCCGCTCACGCTCGAAATCCCTCCCGTCTGCATCAACCGCCGCACCGCCGCCTGGTCCATCCCGCAGCCCCGGTCGCGCACCGTCATCACCACCCGCCGCCGCGACTGATCGTCATCGCTGCCAAACCCATCACCGCCAGACCACTCCGTCACACCCTCGACATGGATCGAGATCGTCCCCACCCAGGGCGTCGCCTCCGCCGCATTCTTCACCAGGTTCGTCAGAATCCGCTCCACCGCCTCCACCGGCACCCGCACCGGCTGAAACGCCCCTACCCCATACGAAATCTCCACGGTCCGCCCAGCCACCCGGCTCAACAACCCGCGGCACCGGTCCACCACGTCCGGCAGCACCGAAATCTCCGCCTGCACCGTCGCCGGCAACCCAGCCCGCGAATGATTCACCAGCCGGTTGATCATCGCCCAGCTGCGATCGCTCAACATCCGCAGCTCGTTCGCATACTCGCGATGCTCTTCGTTTAGCACACCCGGCATCGCCAGCAGATCCGAGTAGAGACTCAACGCCCCCAGCAGATTGCCCGCATCGTGCGCCAGCCCCGCACCCTCAGCAACTCCCGCAACCGAAGCAGCCGCATCCCGCGTAACCGGCGCCGCCACCGGCCTCCGCACCACCGGCATCGCAGCCCGGTTAAGACTCATCTCGCGCGTCACATGCCGAAGCGCCGCAAACTTCCCTGAATAGATCCCTGACCCTGAGGCAGTACTGCTCTGCGTTGCCTGCATTTCGTCCGTCCGCCAATCCTCTGCTCAACTTTTCTTACTGCAGATGCACTCCTATAATCACTTGAAGTGCCAAACTGGGACTCCTCCGCTAAGTAACCGCTAATCAACCAAAAACGTAACTCGAGCCGCATTACGCACAATCCGACAATTCCCAATATAGAACTACCTCCTAACCTAAACCCCACAAAATCTTCAGCAAAGCCCAAATCAGTAACCCTTTCCCATTCTGGAACAATCCCCTTTTGGGACTCTTTACCGCATCGATTCACACAGGTTACCGCTCCGCAAAGATTGAGAACCTATCGACCGAAGTCGCCACTTTCATCGCGCGCCGCGAGTGGAGAATGCCGCCCCCGAGCGAAGCCGAATCAAACCCCCCGTATTCCGTCTTTGTTTTTGCTGTAGCCTGCTCTTAAATTGCTGTCATCTGTGTCGATCGGCGTTAAGCCTTCAGTTTTTAAACAGATTCTTAGAAAAATCTCACGTCTATAATTCCTGAATGTCCGTAACCTCCCCCACCCAGCAGCTCTTCCGCCCCGACCACCGCCCAGCCGACACCCTCCGCCCCATCCGCCTCACCCCGCACTACGTCGCCATGGCCGAAGGCTCCGTCCTCATCGAGTCCGGCAACACCCGTGTCCTCTGCAACGCCACCATCGAGCAGGGCGTCCCCGGCTGGCTCCGCAACTCCGGCCGCGGCTGGGTCACCGCCGAATACGGCATGCTCCCCCGCGCCACCCTCACCCGCACCGCCCGCGAAGCCGAGCGCGGCAAAATCGGCGGCCGCACCCACGAGATCCAGCGCCTCATCGGCCGCAGCCTGCGAAGCGTAGTAGACATGAAGGCCCTCGGCGAGCGCACCGTCATACTCGACTGCGACGTCCTCCAGGCCGACGGGGGCACCCGCACCGCCGCCATCACCGGAGCCTGCGTAGCACTCGCCCTCGCGCTAGGAAAACTAGTCACCGCAGGCACACTAAAAACCTCGCCGCTCAAACAAATGGTCGCCGCCACCAGTGTAGGCATCGTCGACGGCAACATCCTCCTCGACCTCTGCTACGAGGAGGACTCCCGCGCCGCCGTCGACATGAACGTCGTCATGCTCGCCGACGGCGGCCTCGTCGAGACCCAGGCCACCGCCGAGCACAACTCCTACACCCGCACCCAGCTCAACCAGATGCTCGACTACGCCGAAAAGGGCATCCACGAACTCCTCGCCGCCCAGCAGCGGACCCTCGCCGCCGCCTCATAGTCATCTACGCCAACAAGGAATCCTTGCCTCAAACGCAGCCTCAAACGCACGTGCTCACCCGTCATCGATTGAATCCCACGCTGCGTCCCAGCCTCTTGCTGTCGTACATCCGGCCATCGCTCACCACGCTCACCACTCGCCGGATATCGCTGATCTTCTCGAGCGGATTCCCATCGACCAGAACCAGGTCCGCCCGCTTGCCCACCTCGATCGAACCCGACTCGCCATCCAGCTTCATCACCCTGGCCGGCACGATCGTCGCCGACTGGATCGCCGCCATCGGGCTCATCCCTGCCTCCACATACAACTCCAGCTCGCGGTCCAGCCCATATCCCAGCAGGCCCGTATCGCTACCCGGCACAATCGTTACACCCGCACGGTAGAGCGCCCCGACAACCTTGAGGTTCGTCTCCATGCGTTCGCGAAACTTCGCTTCGTCCGCAGCCGCCACGCCAAGCGCCCGGAACTTGGCCGACAACGTAAACGGCGCCGCATTGATCCCCGGCTCAAACGAAGCCACATCGACGTTCTTCGGATGACCCGCCATCTCCCCCCAGCCCAGCGTTGGGTCCACTACGATTTGCTTCTCCTTCAGCAGCGCAATCAATCTCTTCGCCCGCTCGGACTGCAGATCGACAGGGCCGGTACTGCCGTCAGGCGTCATGGCGCGCGTCACAAACTGCAGATGGTTGATCTGGTCCATCCCGTCTGCGATCCCGTCGAACGCATTGATCGCCGCCGGAACATGCCCTGTAACCGTCATGCCGCGCCGGTGCGCTTCGGCGCTGATCGCCTTCAGCATGTCTGGCTGCAGCTGCGTATACACCTTGATCTGTTCGAACTTTGCGTCCGCATAAGTGTCCACCGCCTCCACAGCCTCTGCCGGGTCCTTCACATCGACGTAGCCAAACGCCAGAGGACCACCGCTGTCAATCAGGCCTGCAAGCAGCAACTTTGGCCCCAGCGCATGGTCCTTATCAATCTTGCGGCGCACCGTCGTCAGGAACTCGAACTCGCCTCCGCAGTCCCGCGCCGTGGTCACGCCGGCCGCCAGCAGCGCCGGCCCAAACTCCACCCCGGAGTAATGCGAATGCATCTCCCACAACCCTGGCAACAGCGACTGTCCCTCCGCATGAATCACCCGCATTCCTGCCGGCACCGTCACACTCCCTGCTTTTCCTGCGGCGACGATCCGCCCGCCCCGCACTATCACAACGGAGTTATCGACCGCGGACGAACCTGTGCCATCAATCAGCCGCGCGCCCACAATCGCAAACGCTCCAACGGCCTTCGGAGGCACCTCGCGATCAAGGTTATCCAGGTCGAGCATCTCCTGCTGCACGCCGCTGTGCTCCAGCTCCGCCTCGACCGGCTCATACCCTTCGAGGACCTCCTCCTGCGGCAGCCCTCCCGCAAAGGTCATCAACGCTGCCAGCCGTCCACTGTCGTTCATCCAAACGATCTCGCGGCCGAACATCAGGTTTGCCACCGTGTAGCGAGTCAGGCGGACCATCCTTCCTCCCACGGAGAAGGAGTCATGCCCCACCAGTTTGATCTGCAGCGGCAGCGCCTTCTCGCTCGCGCGCAGAATCGGCAACCGCACTGGTTGGTGATGCAATCTCCAATAACGCATCATCATCATTTGGAGCGAGGCCGGCATGCTCCCAAAACCCACAAAAGCCACGGGAGGCCGTCGCATCGTACGACTCACCCCGCGCTCCCTGACCGACACCACGCCCGACACCGCGCCGCCCTTCACCTCAGTCAGCGACTCATCTTCCGCGCTTCCGCCCGAAGATCCCGATGCCCCTGAAGATCCCAAAGACTTCTGCTCCAGCACCGCCGGGGCAAACAACGGCCCCATCTCCAGCTTCGTGTTGGTCGTCCGCTTCATCCCCCGGTCTGACGACGTTGAAGTCGTCGTCATCACCAGCCGACCCGGCGCCGTCTCCGTGACCGTGTAACTCTCCGTCCCAATCGTGTGCAGCAGCAGGTGAATGGAATATCTTCCTTCCTCTACCACAAGAGGCTTGTTCTGGCCGCGCAGCGACGCACCACCCACAAACAGCAGGCACAGCAGGCCCGCCGGGACAAAACTCGTTCGCATGAAGATCGAATCCTCTCTATCTGTCCATCCTAACGGAAGCCTCGCGGCCCTCTCGAAGGCAGGACGCCGGATACAAGGCGGCCTTTGGCAATCGCCTCTCTGCAGGACCTTCGCCGCAACATGTAAAATTACCTGCGGTAGACCCACAAACTCGTAACAACCTCAGGAGACATGCACCAAATGGAAAAGCTGACCCCAGGAAAACTCGCAGGACTCAAAGCCGTCTCCGACCACCGCGGCGTCATCGCCGCCGCCGCCATGGACCAGCGCGGCTCACTCCAGAAGTCCCTCGCCAAGGAGCGCGGAGCCGCCGCCGACGCCCACGACCTCGAAGAATTCAAGACCCTCGTCACCTCCGTCCTCACCAAACACGCCTCCGCCATCCTCCTCGACCCCGAGTACGGCCTACCCGCCTCCAAGCACCGCAACGGCAAGGGCCTCCTCCTCGCCTACGAGAAGACCGGCTACGACGCCACCACCCCCGGCCGCCTGCCCGACCTCCTCGACGTATGGAGTGTTCGCCGCCTCAAGGAAGCCGGAGCCGACTGCATCAAGATCCTCCTCTACTACACCCCCTTTGAAAAATCCTCCGTCAACGATCTCAAGCAAGCCTGGATCGAGCGCATCGGCGACGAGTGCATCGCCCACGACATCCCCTTCTTCCTCGAGTTTGTCGGCTACGACCCCGACGGCGGCGATGAAAAGTCCCTCGCCTATGCCCTCAAGAAGCCCGAGATCGTCTCCGGCTCCATGGCCGAGTTCGGCAAGGCCCGCTACAACGTCGACGTCCTCAAGGTCGAGGTCCCCATCGAGATGTCCTTCGTCGAAGGCACCAGGGCCTTCAAGGGCGAAAAGGCCTACACCCGCAAGGAGGCTCTGCAGCACTTCCGCGACGCCGCCACCATGACCCACAAGCCCTTCATCTACCTCTCCGCCGGCGTCTCCAACCCGGTCTTCATCGAAACCCTCGAACTCGCCGTCGAATCCGGCACCAGCTTCAACGGCGTCCTCTGCGGCCGCGCCACCTGGAAGGACGGCATCCCCATCTACGCCAAGCAAGGCCCGAAGGCTTTCGAAGACTGGCTCAACACCACCGGCGTCGAGAACATCACCAACGTCAACAACGCCCTCAAGCAAGCCCACTCCTGGCACGAAAAAGTCCAGGCCCACTAGCCCACAGCCATCAACTCATCCACGAAGAAGCGCCGTAGCGATGCGGCGCTTTTTTCTTGTCTCCCCCATCCACCTTCGCTACTCTGATCACTTATGCGACACTTTGGAGTCTTACGCATCGCCTGCGCCTTGGTCTGCCTCGCTGCAACTCCCACCCTCGCCCAGTACACCCTTAAGAAGATCGTCTTCGACGGTGTCACTACACCCTACACTCAGGCCGCTCTCGAAGCTGCCTCCGGTTTGAAGCCCGGCGATCAGGCCACCAACGATACCCTGCAACAGGCCGCCCAGCGGCTCTCCGATACCGGGGCCTTCGGCGACCTTCAGGTTACTTTCGACGGGCCCGCCAAAGCCATCTCCATCATCTTCAAAATCACGCCCCTCGACCCCTCTCACCATCTCTCCGCGACCTATGACAACTTCATCTGGTTCACGCCTGAAGAGCTCGAGGCAGGTCTACGCGCCCGAGTCCCTCTCTTCGCCCCCATTCTGCCAGAAAGCGGCAACCTTCAGGACGCTGTCCAGACCGCGCTCGCCGACATGCTCAAGGAGAAGGGCGTAACCGCAACCCTCACCCACGATATCTACGAACCATCAGCACTGCGCCCCGTCCGAATCGTTGCCTATCGCGTCAAAACGCCTGCAATCCGGCTCCGCACCGTCAATCTAACCGGCATCTCGCCGGAGTTCGCCGCCCCCCTCCGTGAGATCGAAGCCAAGATCGCCGGCAGGCCCTTCAGCGAGGGGCTTGAAAACATTACCACCGCCGAAATGCTCCTCGCGCCCTATCTCAAAGCCGGATATCTCAACGCTCATCTCACCGGCCGCACCCTCACGCCAACGATATCCTCACCGGACCGCATCGAAGTCGATCTCGCCGCAGCCGTCGACGCTGAAGCACCCTTCCACGTCGGCGACATCGTTTGGGCCGGCTCGCCGCAGATGAGCAGCCAGGCCTTCACTGCTGCGTCGCCTCTGCACACCGGCGACCTCACCAACCCCACCACCCTTGCCAAGTCCGTTGATCTGCTTGCAGCCGCCTATCGCAAACAGGGTTACGCCGACGTCCTTGTCTCACCTAAACCCTCCCTCGATACCACTGCTAACCGCGTCTCCTACACCTTCAGCGTCGTCCCCGGAGAGATCTATCGCATCCGCTCGCTCACTCCGCTCAACCTGACCTCAGCGCAACAGAGCGATTTCAACCGCGGATGGACACTTAAGGCGGGCGATGTCTTCAACTCCGAATACATCACAAGTTTTCTTCAGCAGAACACCGCGCTGCGTTCCTTCGATGGCTACTCTGCCACCTTCAAAGCGATCAGAGACCCCGAATCCCACCTCGTCGACGTGACTGTCACCTTCAGCCGCGGAACCACGGTCATAGCCAACTGACCAAACCTACTCCCTTTAATCATCAGCCTGGCCCAAAACCGAAGTCGAAAACAGGACCGACGTCAACCACGCCCACCGCACCACCAGTCTTTGTACCGCAATATCCGTCACCCGCGCCCCCCAACCTCAGTTGAAACTCGACGTCTAACCCATAAGAGCCGTGGCCATGGCCACGGCTCTTCTCATATCCCCTTAAGGTTGAATCCCGTAGAATTGATCTCAATGATCTGGAAATCGGCACTGGCCATCGCCCTCTCACTCACTCCCTGCGCGATCCTATGCCAGACCGAAGGCGGCACTCTTCCCGCAGGAACCGCGCTCGCCCTGCGCATCGACGACCACCTCCCCATGCGCAACGGGCAGCCAGTTCGCGCTCACCTGCTCTACCCTGTCTACGGCAATGACAAACTCCTCCTCCCCAAGGACACCATCGTCACCGGCAGCGTCGTAGAACTCCGCTCCGATCGCTCGCGCCGCATCAACGCTGCCCCCGGAGGCGACTTCACCCCCTTCCGCAAGCCCGTCGTCCGCTTCAACACCCTCGTTCTCGCCGACGGAACCACCATCCCCTTCACCTCAGGCGACGCCACCGACGGTGCTCCCATCTTTCGCGCCGTAGCTCCACCGCCCGCCAAAGGTGGCTTCCTCCGCCGTCAGTTCAATGGCCTCCTCACCGTCGCCCGCAGCGATGTCGCGATCTTTACCGGACCCGACAAGGGTGACCGGTTCGTGCAGTTCATTTACAGCCAGATTCCCTACCATCCCCAGCGCATCGAGAAGGGCACCGCCTGGACCATCGAGACCTCGCACTCCGTCGAGATTCCCGCCGAGCCCGCACCACCAGTGGTCGCCGTGGCAGCCCCGCAGAAGCGTCACTTCTGGGAGGAGCCTATTCCTCCCACCGACCCCCCGAACACCGATACCGGCAAGTGGATCGTCCAGGCCAATCTCGACGAGCCGCTCAGCTCGGAGACCTCCAAAGAGGGCCAGGCGATCAAAGCAACCGTCGCCGAACCCATCTTCAACCCCGACCACTCCATCGCCATTCCCCAGGGTTCCACGCTCATCGGCGCCGTCACCCGCGCCAAGCCTTCACGAAAGTTCGGCCGCACCGGCGTCCTCACCTTCAGCTTTCGCCAGCTTCAGATTCCCCACGAAGAGACCCGCACCGTCGAGACCCGGCTCACCGGAGCCGACTCCGCGCGCGACATCGCTCTCAACTCCGAGGGCCAGGCCAAGTCCAAACCGCAGGACAAGATCAGCCTGCCTATCATCCTCGCCCTCATGGCCAGCCGCCCGCTCGATCGCGACGCACACAACGGCGTAGGAGGCGGCAACGGTCTCGGCAAGAACGCCATCGGCGGAGCCGCCGGCCTTGGCCTCGTCGGCACCGTGATCGGCCTCAGCGGAGGCTCACCCAACGCCGCCGCCGGCATCGGCTACTACGGCGCAGCGCGTGCCTTCTATTACCGCTGGATCGCCCACGGCCAGAAGATCGACTTCGCCAAAAACACCCGCATCGTCGTAGAAACCACCCCGCGCCGCTCCGCCCCCATGAAGTCTGATCCGCAGCGCTGACCCGGCAGCATCCCTCTACTCCCACTCAATCGTCCCCGGCGGCTTCGACGTAATGTCATACACCACACGATTGATCCCCCGCACCTCACTCACAATCCGGCCCGAAATCGTCCTCAGCACCTCAAACGGCAGCGGAGCCCAATCCGCCGTCATCCCATCCTCACTCTCTACCGCCCGCACCGCGCAGGTATTCGCGTAAGTCCTCTGATCCCCCATCACCCCAACCGACTTCACCGGCAGCAACACCGCAAAACTCTGCCAAACCTTGCGATACAAGCCAGCCTTCTTGATCTCATCCACCACAATCTGATCCGCCTCCTGCAAAATCGCCACCCGCTCCGCCGTTACCTCACCCAGAATCCTCACCGCGAGCCCCGGCCCCGGAAACGGCTGCCGCTCGATAATCTCCTCCGGCATCCCCAAATCGCGCCCGATCCGCCGCACCTCATCCTTGAACAAGTCCCGCAGCGGCTCAATCAACTTCAACTTCATATCCGCTGGCAGCCCTCCCACATTATGGTGACTCTTGATCGTATGCGACGGCCCATGCACACTCGACGATTCGATCACATCCGGATACAGCGTTCCCTGCACCAGCCATGCGACCTCCTCCCCCGCACTCTTCTCCGCCTCAAAAATCTTCTTCGCCTCGTCGTCGAATACCGAAATAAACTCGTTCCCAATCACCTTCCGCTTCGTCTCCGGATCAGTCACTCCTTCAAGCTTCTTCAAAAATCTCTGCGAAGCATCCACCGCAACAACATTCAACCCAAGCTGCTCCCGCATCGTCGTCTGCACCTTGCAAAACTCATCCTTCCGCAGCACACCATTGTTCACGAAGATACAAGTCAGCCGATCCCCAATCGCCCGCGCCACCAACACCGCGGCAACCGAAGAATCCACCCCTCCGCTCAACCCGCAAATCGCGTGCCCACTTCCAACCTGCGCCCGCACACGCTCCACAGTCGACTGGATAAAGTGTTCCGGCGTCCAATCCTGCTTCGCCCCGCAGATATCCAGGCAGAAGTTCCTCAACAGCTCCATTCCCTGTGGCGTATGCGCAACCTCAGGATGAAACTGCACCGCCCAGATCCTCCGCGCCTCATCCGCAATCCCGGCAACAGCATTAGCTGTCTTAGCCGTCAGCTCGAACCCCGGCGGCAGCGTCTCCGCATGATCCCCATGCGACATCCAGACATTCAGACTCCCTGGCAACCCACGAAACAGCGGCGTCTCCGCCACCACCGCCACCTCGGCATGCCCATACTCCCGAGCCGCCGCCCCCACCACCTTCCCACCCAGGTGATGCACAATAAACTGCAACCCGTAGCAGATCCCCAAGACGGGCACGCCGAGCTCCAGCACACCTTTATCCGCCGCCGGAGCATCGGCGTCATACACCGAACACGGCCCGCCCGACAAAATCACACCTTTAGGCTGCAACTCCCGAACCCGCTCCAGCGGAGCAGTACAAGGCAGCACAACAGAAAAAACATTGAACTCACGAATACGCCGCGCGATCAGCTGCGTATACTGCGACCCAAAATCCAGAATGACGATCGTAGAGGTATCCACCTACCCAGTGTAACCGTGACTCAACAGCGCGACTCCGGTCCTCCTTAGCTAGGATCCTTATGCCGAGTCGTCTGCACCCCTGTAATCACCCCAATACCGAGCATGATCACCGCAATCGCCACAATGTAATGCTGCGGAATATGCATCAGGTGCGCCAGGTAGGCTACGCCCGCAATCAAAATCAAATAACCAACTGCATAGATTCCAAATGACATGATCTTTCCCCCAACCAGAATCTAAAGGGCCTCTGGAAGTAGGATGCAAAATCTGCGTCTAACCGCGAGATAAATATCCAAGCTCAGAAGCACCTGAAGCGCGCAAGAAATCCGTCCGTCAGGATGCGTCCACTGGTTGAACCTCGACACTGTTAACAGTGAAGAGCACTCTAGTAGTTCGAATCCTTCTGCTGCCGTGCATACTCCATGCCGGAGACCACACCGATACCCAGCATGATCACGTCCATGGCGAAGATATAAGGCTCAGGAATGTGGCTCAGATACGCCAGATACGACACGACCACAACTACAAGAAGGTAGCCAACGGCAAAGAGGGCAGAGGACATGATCTCTCTCCAGGAAGGGGAATGAGGGGGCCCGTAGTACTAGGATGCAGTATTTTCGTTTGGCAGCAAGAAAACTTTAGTACTCATACGCTCGCCAGAGCTGCAAATAAGCCACTTGGCGCGCCACATGGAAGAAATCCGAAGCCAGAAAGTAAACAACCGTCACTCCCAACCACCACCAAAGCAGAAACTCAGGCGTCGTCACACTCTCAAACGGCAGCGGAGTCGCCGAAAACACCATCGCCAGCACAATCAACGCGATCTTCACGATCCCCATCACCAGGTTGATCTCAACCAGCTTCGACTTCAGCGGCCCCAGCCGAAACGCCGCAGCCAGACTCCCCCCTACACCCAACCCCTTCAGCATCGCCAGCAACGGAGCGATTGCCAACGCCCAGCTCACCACCGCCCACAGCGTAAACAACCCCAGCGTCGCCACAATCACCAGCGAAAAATATCCCACCAGATCCGGCTCACCACCCGCCGCGACGGGCCCAGTCACCGTCCACTCCGCCACCCGTTCCATGCACCAGAACCACACCACAAAACTCCCCAACAGCGCTACCACCCTCACCGCCTGCAGCACAATCAGCGTCCCCACCCGCGCATGCAGCCGCCCATCCACTCGCCGCAGCACCACCGTCCGCCCCACCGCCGACACCACCACCCAAACCACCACCATCACCGGAGCCAGCCACAACGCCACACGCAACACCGGCGGCAGCAGAGCCTCCATCGCCTTCGTCAGCGTCGCAGCCGAACCCATCGGATCGAGCACCGTCATATTCCGCAGAGCCGCAAAATCCACCGGCGTCTCCAGCAGAATCTTTTGCCCTTCATACCAAAGCACCAGCAAAGCCGGAATTCCATAAGCCCATCGCCACAGCACCTCCAGCGCCGTCAGCGAAGGCCGCCGCCAGCACTCCGAAAGCGTATGCACAAAAGACTGCGTCCCCCGCACCGTCCCGGCAGCAATCACAACTCCTTCCTGCGGTATCGTGCCTTTGGATAAAGGCTCCACTACTTCACCACAAGATTCACAAGCTTACCCGGCACCACAATCACCTTCACCACAGTCTTGCCCTCAATCCGTGCAACCACTTTCACATCCGAAAGCGCCGCAGCCTTCACCGCAGCCTCGTCGCTACCCGCGGGCACCTTCACCACATTCACCAGCCTGCCATTCACCTGCACCGGAATCTCAATCTCTTCCTCCCGCGCAAGCTCCTCATTCACCACCGGCCACGCGGTGCGAAACACCACACCCTCCCCGCCAAGCTGCTCCCACATCTCCGCCGCAAAGAACGGCGCAAACGGAGCAAGCAACAAGATCAAGCCGCGAAAGACCTCAGCAACAGCCGCCGGAGACATCTCCCCGGCATCCATCGCAGACTCGTTCGCCATAATCTCATTCACCAGAATCATGATCGACGAGATCGACGTATTGAAGTGCCAGCGACCATCAAAGTCCTGCGTGATCTTCGCAATCGTCTGGTGCAGCCTCCGCAACAACGCCGTCCCCGCCACAGATCCGGGTGCCCCATGTCTCGATTCTGAGACATGGGCCATCGCGCCAGAGCGCGATCCAGCGCTATACTTCATCACCAACCGATACACCTTACCCAAAAACCGGCTAATCCCCGCAACACCCTCTTCCTGCCACTCCAGATCACGATCCGGCGGCGCAGCAAACAGCGCATACATCCGCGTAGCATCCGCCCCATACCGCGCAATCATGTCATCGGGCGAAACCACATTGCCCTTCGACTTCGACATCTTCGCGCCGTCCTTGATCACCATCCCCTGCGTAAACAACCGCTCCGCAGGCTCATCGTTCTTGATCAATCCCAAATCGCGCATCACCTTCGTCCAGAACCGCGAGTAGATCAGATGCAGAATCGCATGCTCCACCCCGCCGATATATTGATCGATTGGGAACCAATAGTTCGCCTTGTCCGAATCAAAAGGAACCTTCGAATTCTCCGCATCCGTATACCGGTAGAAGTACCAGCTCGAATCGACGAACGTATCCATCGTGTCCGTCTCCCGGCGAGCCTTCCCACCGCACTTCGGGCACTTTGCATTCACAAACTCCGCCACCCGCCCCAGCGGCGACCCGTTCGTCTGCGTAATATCAATCTGCTCCGGCAACAAGATCGGCAACTCGCTCTCCGCCACCGGCAACGGCTCATCGGGCGAGCACTTATCGCAATACACCATCGGGATCGGCGTCCCCCAATACCTCTGCCGGCTCACCCCCCAATCTTTCAAACGATATGTAACCGTAGGTGTACCAAATCCATTCGCCTTGGCAAACGCAGCCATCTTCTCCTGCGCCGCCACACACCCCAACCCACTCCATTCACCCGAATCAATCAACACAGCGTCCTCTTCACCGAGATAAGGAAGCTCACCCACCTCAAAACCACCGTCATCCGAATCGCCGTCATCCTGAGCGGAGCGAAGGACCCCTGTATTTTGCTTTTGTTTTTGCACAGCAGCCGCAGGAGCAATCACCCGCCGCACCGGCAATCCATACTTCTGCGCAAACTCAAAGTCCCGCTCATCATGCGCCGGCACGCTCATAATCGCGCCCGTCCCATAGTCCGCCAGAATGTAGTTCGCCACCCAGATCGGCACGCGCTCGCCATTGAACGGATTCACCGCAAACCGCCCCGTATTCACGCCATGCTTCTCGATCGCTCCCAGCGCATCGCTCTCGCGCGCCTTCTGCTGTTCTGCCAACAAACCCTCAATCTGCACGCGCAGTGCATCCTCCTCCAGCGCAAACGCCTTGGCCACCGCATGCTCCGGAGCCAACTGCACCGACGTAGCCCCAAAGATCGTATCCACCCGCGTCGTAAACACCGTGATTGTTTTCTGGCTCGTTGAAGAAGATTTGTCATCCTGAGCGGAGCGCAGCGCAGTCGAAGGACCTGCGGTTGCATTTGCTTCTTCGCCGTCACGCCCCGCCACAGCAAAATCCACCAGAGCCCCCTCGCTCCGCCCAATCCAGTTCCGCTGCATCGTCCGAACCTTCTCCGGCCAACCCTCCAGCTTCTCGAGCCCCTCCAGCAACTCATCCGCATACTTCGTAATCCGCAAAAACCACTGCGTCAAATCGCGCTGCTCGACAACCGTATCCTCATGCCGCCAACAGCACCCACCCACCACCTGCTCATTCGCCAGCACCGTCTGGCACTCCGGACACCAGTTCACCTTGCTCTTCTTCCGGTACGCCAATCCTCTCTCGAACATCTTCAAAAAGAACCACTGGTTCCACCGGTAATACTCCGGCAGACAAGTTGTCACCTCAGTCGACCAGTCAAAGGCCATCCCCAAACGCTGGAACTGCGTCTTCATCGACGCAATATTCCGGAACGTCCACTCCCGCGGAGGCACCCCGTTCTTCAGCGCAGCATTCTCCGCCGGCAACCCGAACGCATCCCACCCCATCGGGTGCAGCACGTTATACCCGCGCATCCACATATGCCGCGCCAGCGCATCGCCAATCGCATAGTTCCGCACATGCCCCATGTGCAACGCCCCGCTTGGATACGGCAGCATCTCCAGGCAGTAGTACTTCGGCTTGCCCGAATCATGCCCCTCCGCCGCATACAACGAAGCATCCGCGTCCCACCGCGCCTGCCACTTCGGCTCAATCTCCGCCGGGCTATACCGCTCCATCTTCTCGCTCTCGTTCTTCACAATCTCTGGCATATCTTCTGATTGTAAAGAAAACCGCACCAAAACCTATACGTCCCGTCAATCGCCAGCCCCTCACCCAGCCGACAAAGCCCGCAGCACCCCCACATTCCGCGCCTCATCCCCCGGAGCATCCACCGGCGTCTCCGCAATAAACGCCGCATGCCCAAACCGCTCATCATGCAGCAGCCGCCGAAACGCCTCCGCCCCCATCGTCCCCTCCCCAATATGCTCATGCCGGTCCAGTTTCGACCCCATCGCCGCCTTCGCATCATTGCAGTGCCACACCTTCACTGCATCGAACCCCACCGTATCCCCCACCAGCATCATCGTCTCCACATACCCATCCGGCGACACCATGTCATACCCCGACACATGCACATGGCACGTATCCAGACACACCGCCACCGGCGCACAAGGCTTCAGCCGTTCCACCAGCTCCGCCACCTGCTCCAGCTTTCCCCCGAGCGAAAACTCCGCCCCAGCCGTATTCTCAATCAGAATCTGGAAATCCTTCCCCTGCCATGGCAAGCCCCCAATCGCCTTCTCAATCGACTCTGCCGCCAGCCGCAACCCCTCATCGCGCGTCAAACCCTTCCAACTCCCCGGATGCAGCACCAGATACTCCGCCCCCAGCGCCAGCGCCCGCTCCACCTCGCCGCGAAACGCCCCCACGCTGCTCGTCCTTACACTCTCCGTCTGGCTGCACAGATTGATCAGATAGCTGGCATGGAACGACACCGGACCCACATCATGCTTCGCGCGCAGCTCCCGCATCTTCCTCGCATCCTCAGGCTTCACTACCGCCGCCCGCCACTGCCGGGGACTCGACGAAAAAATCTGAAACGTATTCGCCCCCGCCGCCACAGCCCGTTCCACGGCAGTCCACGTCCCACCCGCCATCCCCACATGCACACCGATCCGCTTCTTCACGCCGTTCGCCATCTCTTAAGCCTACCCCACGAGATGGTATGCTGAGGCCCGTCGGCACAATCCACTCCCGAGAGGTCTTCCATGCCCGCCCCACAAAACCTCAAGAATCACGGCCGTTTCGATCCACCCTTTCACTTCTTCATCCTGCCCATGCTTCTGCTCAACCTCATCTTCTCCATCTACGTCACCATCCACCACTGGCCCGAGCACTGGGCACTCCATCTCTGGTGGATCGCCATGTCCGTCGTCTTCTTCGTGATCGCTGGCCGCTCCCGGGACCGCGCGCTCTGCGTTCAGGACCGCCTCATCCGCCTCGAAGAGCGCCTCCGCCTCCACGCGCTCCTCCCCGCCGAGGATCGCGCCCACATCGACGAACTCACGGTCAAACAGCTTATCGCTCTCCGTTTCGCTTCTGATGCCGAGCTACCCGCCCTAGTCCGCAAGACTCTAACCCAGAACCTCGAACCGAAAGCCATCAAGCAAAGCATCACAAACTGGCGAGGCGACTACCACCGCGTCTAAAAAATAGCCCAAGCCGAACAAAGCGAGACCCGAAACAGCACGCACCACCAAGACAAGGTATACCCGCCACGAAGTGGCCGCCCTCCGCGCAGGAGGCCCGTCCGGCAGGACACAATCTCTTCAGTAAACATCCCGCTGATACCGTTTCTGCTTCTTCAAAGCAGCCAGATACTCCGCCGCATGCTCCAGCGTCCCATTCGAGCCCTTAGCGATCACATCCAGCAGCGCCATCTCCACATCCTTGGCCATCCGCGTAGCATCGCCGCAGACATAAAAGTAAGCCCCACGCTCCAGCCACGCATAAAGCTCCGCCGCACGCTCCTGCATCCGATCCTGCACATACACCTTCTTCGCCTGATCCCGCGAAAACGCCGTATCCAGCCGCGTCAGCACCCCATCTTTCTGCATCGCCAGGAACTGCTCCCGATACAGAAAATCAAGCTTCTCCCGCTGCTCGCCGAAGAACAACCAGTTGTCTCCCGTCTGTCCCGTCGCCTGCCGCTCCTCCAGAAACGCACGAAACGGAGCAATCCCCGTCCCCGGCCCAATCATAATCACCGGAGCCGACGTATCCTCCGGCATCCGGAAGTTTCCATTCGCATGCAGAAAGATCGGCATCGTCGACCCCACCTCCGCGCGATCGCCCAGGTGCCCACTCGCCACCCCCTGCCGGCTCCGCCCATGCGACTCGTACCGGATCACCCTTACCGTCGTCTGCACATTGTCCCTATGCATCTTCTGGCTCGACGCAATCGAGTACATCCTCGGCACCAGCCGCTGCAGCACATGGAACAACTGCTGCGGCTCCGTCACCACCCCCGGAAACTCCGTCACCAGATCAACAAACTCGCGCCCCCAGCAGTACTCCTCCGCCCGCGCCTTATTCTCCGGTCCTACCAGCACCTTCAGGCCCGCCTCCAAGGCCGAGCCCTCCGGCGCCAGCTTCGCATACTGCTTCACGCTGCCCCGCACCAGCTTGCCAATCCCCAGCCGCGTCCGCAGCGCCTCTTCCAAACTGATCTCAACTTTGTAGTGATCCAGCACCCGCTCGTCGCCGTTGAACCTCAGCGCCGCCAGCACATCCGCCACCGCCTCCACCCGGTTCTCCGGAATAATCCCCACCGCATCCCCCGGCGTATAGACCATCCCCTCGTCCAGCGTCAGCTCGATATGCCGTGTCTCTTTCTCCGACCCCTCGGCCGTCAGCAGATCATTCACTCGAACCGTGGATAAAAACGGGTGGTTCCGTGTGTACTTCGCTGCATGTCCCACCAGGCCTGTAACTGTCTGCTCTTCAACCTCAATCATCATCTCTCTATGGTAGAACGCCTCCCCACAAAATGCAGCTACCACTCCTTCGGCACTACAACCCCTCGAAATAGGTATTGTCGGGCGCTCACAGTCATCTGTTCTCCCAACCCACTCAAAACAATCGCCATCTCCACCGAAGGAATAGATGGCCTCATCGTTCGCTGCACTGTAGAAAGGTCCAATGTTGCCGTTGTCTGTACTTGCCCGTAGTCCACAAACGCACGGGTGCCCATCCATCGCGCACTTGCGACGGGTGGGATCACAGCGCTCAACCAGCCACAACGCCTTTGCCGTTGATTTTGCGTTGCCTTTGAGGTCAACGGACTGCAGAGCTGCTAGAGCTGTTTTTCATCAAGGTGTGGAGGCACAATTTTCAAGGGCCGAATGGCCAGCTCTATACCAGTGTCCTGTCTCAGAACCAGTGTCCGGTCTCAGAAGTTATTTTCATCATTGAATTCGTCATCCTGAGCGGAGTTTGGCGCGGTTTCTTGCGACAAACGCAGCCGAAGGACCCCGAAGAGGCTCATACTGCCCCGACTCTCCGGACCTTTCTCACCACCAATATTGCAAGGAACTTCTGAGACAGCACACTAGAGCTAATTTATTCATTTGGGCCATTGCGTCAGCGTCACATTGACCACAAGGGATTCGGAATCTTCGGTTGTCCTTATTGAGTCTGAAGCCAGTGCACTGACCTTCCAACTGAAGTGATTTGCCAGAAGCCAACGCTGCAACTCAAGCGGGTTGTACCGCTTGCCCTCCAATGGTTTCCACGAATCCGAGAGCGCCTTACCAGTACCCGGATGAGGCTCTACTCCTTCCAGATACAATTTGCCGAAGTCGAACGGCTTTCCCTCATCCACCTCTAGGACCAGATCGATGGTGCGGCGTGACTCATCACTTACTACTGCGGGATTTACGACACAGTTGATATATCCCCGTGTCCCGTAGAGTTTTCTCAATTCGTCCAGGCCCTCGCTAATCTTGGTTGCATTGACAAGATCACCACTTCGCAGCGAGAAGAGCTCCCGTAGCTGGGCAGCCGGGAAAATGGTCGCCTTCTGGACGTGAATCTCACCAATACGATACTGGGCTCCCGGCTCCGCCTTGACGGTAATGCTGGCGATCCGTCTCCCCTCCCCTTGCGTAAGAAAGGAAAACGTTGGTTCATCGACAACTGCCTTGAAATACCCAAGGTCTCTCAAAGCATATCGAATGCGATCGCCTATTTCGCCTTGAGGGTACGTCTTCTGTTCGAACAAGTGAATGATCTGCTCGCGATCTGCATCAGGCAGGCTGTTCGACTCAATTAGCAATTTGCTGATCTGGATATAGTTCGTCGGTTCCGCAAAGCACAGTTGTCCAAGTCCCGCAGTGGCTAGGATGGAGACAACGAGAAATCTGACCAAAATGTGCATAGCACGTCTCGCTGGGGAATTGGAAACCCCTCGAATGAGTTTCAGCCGAGAGCTTCAGACGCGGCCATCATAGGACAAATCGAAATAGAACTGCAAACGGGCACAGGCTGGGGTAGTGCCTGAAATGTGCGTGGGCGGTAGTGTCTTGAGCGTACTTAGCACTTCCGTTACAAAACAGACCGGAGACATGGTTTACAGCGAAGCGCGACGGCTACGGATACTCGGTATTTGGGCACGCACGACGATGATGTATGCCCTGGAAAGAGAGTCGGATCATGGATCAACGTCTTCAGTTTTGTCGAGTTATCAGAAAGAGGAGATGTCCGTAGCGGACCTGTACCGTGAGTATGGAATCTCCCGCCCAACCGGCTACCGCTGGATCAACCGCTACAACGAGACGGGGCCGGAAGGACTCGTAGATCGCAGCCGCCGCCCGCATGGTTGTTCCCACGCGACGCTAGAGCCGGTCGAGAACGCGATCTTTGCGCTTCGGGCCAAGCATCCGTCCTGGGGCACGCGGAAGCTCAAGGCAAGGCTGGAGATGCTACAGCCAGACGTGGTGTGGCCTGCAGCTAGTACCTTCGGCAACATCTTGAGCCGTGCAGGCTTGACCAGTCCCCAGAAGAAGAGAAAACGCACCCACGCCGTGCTCTGAGCCGTTCTCTCAGGTCACGGGTCCGAATCAGCTATGGTGCATGGATTTCAAAGGCTACTTCGCCACCGGCGACGGCAAGCGCTGCGATCCGTTCACCATCACCGACGCGCATAGCCGTTATTTGATCCGTTGCCAGATCGTCTCGCGTATGGACCTCAGCCAAGTCCGAGCAATCTGCGAAGCAGCTATGCGAGAGTATGGAGTGCCAGCAAGGATCAGGACCGACAACGGCGCACCGTTTGCGGGCACGGGGCTACTGGGGTTGTCCAAGCTCTCGCTCGGCTGGATGAAGCTCGGAATCGTACATGAGCGCATTCAAGCAGGCCGACCGCAACAAAACGGTCGCCATGAGCGGATGCATCGCACGCTGAAGGAGGACACGACGAAACCGCCTGCGGCATCCCTTCGCGCACAGCAGAGCCGCTTCGATAACTTTCGCTACGTGTTCAATAACGAGCGCCCGCATGAGGGCCTGACAATCATGTCCCAGCAAGTCTCTACCACCCAAGCTCCGTCCGACTACCGCGCAAGTTGCCGGAGTTCACGTACCCGAAGGGTCTCCTTCTGCGACGGGTAAACAATAGCGGCGACATCAGCTGGCACAAAAATAGAGTCTTCATCAGCGAGGTATTCCGCTTCGAAGAGTTGGCATTCGAGTTGATCACACCAGGGTTTTATAGAGTCTTCTTTCGAGACATGGAGATCGGAGAACTCAATGCGGAAGAGCTTCGTTTTAGAGCTGCACGGCGAGTGGTATGAGTTTGCCGAGGAGTGCATTGGCCTGTGGCTGTTGTCTCCAGTTGAGTGTCGAAGTTGCAGAAAAGCTGACTTTGCAGGAGCCCTTCGTCGTTGGTAAACAGAAGCGCGTTCATCTTTACTTACTTGAGAGATAGTGGGCGGAGACTGGTTGCATTGTTCAGTGACATGCCTCGACTATGTCGTCTACTCCGCCCGCAGCGCCCGCGCCGGATCCACCGACGCCGCTCGCCGCGCCGGAATCAACCCCGCCAGGCAAGCCGCCACCACCAGCGTCCCCACCGCCACCGCCAGCGCACTCGGGCTGACAGTCGTCATCTCATACAGCTGCGACTTTACCAGCCGCACTCCATAAAACGCTACCGGCACCCCGACCGCCAGCCCCAGCAGCGTCTGCGTCAACGCGCTGCGCATCACCATCGCCACCACGCCGCTGCGCTCCGCCCCCAGCGCCATGCGTATGCCAATCTCGCTCGTCCGGCGCGCCACAGTGTACGACGTCACCCCATACAAACCCACCGTCGCCAGCAGGAGCGCCAGCCCGCCAAACAACGTCATCAGCGTTGCCAGCATCCGCTCATGCGTAAACTGTCCGGCAATCTGCGCCTCGAAGGTCTCAAACCTCTGCACTGCCAAATTCGGGTTGATCCCCATCAGCGTCCGTCGGGCAAGCGATTCCATATCGCTCATCGGCCGCGATGTCTTAACCACGGTGGCGTCCGCATCCCCCTCCTCGGACGGCTGCGTCAGGGGGCCAAAGTACATGGGGTGCGTCCCGTTCCTGCGCACGTCGGTGTAAGTCGTTCCTTCCACTACGCCTACAATTTCGTAAGGCGTGGCAAGATGCCCTCCAGCAATAAAGCGATGTCCGATCGGGTTCTCTCCCGGCTTGAAGAGCGCCCTGACAAAGTCCTCATTCACCACCGCAACATGCGGCGAAGTTGCCGTGTCCTGCGCGGTGATTCCACGCCCCAGCAGCACTCGTGTCCCCACCGAATCGAAGTACTCCGGATTCACAATGATGTTCGTAGCGTCCCTATACACATTCGGTTGTCCCACCAGTTGAATGTCGTAGCCGTCGTCGCCGCCTTCCATCGGCGTATAGGTGCTGATGCCCACCTTCACCACGCCGGGAATCGCGTGGAACCGCTCCTCCAGCGTCCGGTACAGCGCAGGCATCTCTACATCCTTGTAACTCGCCGTCTGTGCGGAGAAATAGACGATATAGCGGTTCTTCGACTCCAGCTTCATGTCCGTATGCTCCAGCTTGCCCAGGCTCTGCGCAAACAGCCCCGCGGCCACCAGCAGCACCACCGACAGTGCAGCCTGCAGCACCACCAGGCCACGCTGCAACAGCGAAGCCCCGCCCGCCGTCGTCCGCGCACCACTGCGCAGCGCATCTGCCGGTGGGGCCTTCGACTCCATCAGCGCCGGAGCCACGCCAAACAGCACTCCCGTCAGCATCGATACGACAAGCGCAAATCCCAGCACCTCCGCCGATGGGCTCGCGCTGATCGGCACATGCTGCTCTCCCGGAAACGCCAACGTCAGCAGCATCCGAGCGCCGCCATAAGAAACCGCCAGCGCCGCAGCGCCGCCAATCCCCGCCAGCAGCAGGCTCTCCGTCAACAGCTGCCTCACAATCCGCCCGCGCATCGCCCCCAACGCCGCTCGCACGGATAGCTCCGCCTTCCGCCCCATCCCCCGCGCCAGCAGCAGGTTCGCAATATTTGCGCAGGCAATCAGCAGCACTAACCCGCTGATCCACATCAGCAGCTTCAGATTCGAGGCGTAGTCCTTCTGCATCGACTGCGTGCCTGCACCACCTGGAGTCAGCACTAAATGCGTCTTGGCAATATCAGCGGCTGAAAAGGCAGGGTCCGTCGCATGCACCCGCTTGAGTTGCGCGCTCAACTTCTCCTGCAACGGCCCCATCGCCGTCCCCGGCTTCACTCGCCCAATAATGTCCAGCCAATTCTGCGTCGGGTCACGGAAACTCTTTCCACCCGCCTCATCGGGCATCGTTGCAATCGGCAGGTAGAAATCCGGTGGCGTCCTCGACATGCGATCGCCATAGAAACCCTCGGGCGCCACACCCACCACCGTCACCGGCTTCGTATTCATCCAGAAGGTACTGCCCACCACCGAATTGTCGCCGTTGTAGGCGTCCTTCCATGTCGCATAGCTCATCACTGCAACCACTGGCGCGACAGCAACATCATCCGTGTCGGCAAGCAGCCGTCCGGTTGCAGGGTGTAGGCCAAACATGCGGAAGTAGTTCCCAGAGACGAACTCCCCCATCCTTGGCTTTGCAGCCTCCTTGCCTCCATCACGCCGTACAATAACGGGCCGATTCTCAAACCCCGCCTGCATCGCCGCCAGTTCTTCAAACTCCGGCGTGTTCTTCTTCACCTGCTCATAGGTGTCGGTTGAAAACATGCTGTAGTCTCCGTCGTGCCACGTGTTGGGCCCGGAGTTCTGGCAGCAATCCGCCCAATCACCCACTCGCACCAGCGCCTCCGGATCAACCACCGGCAGATTCTTCAGCAGCACCACATTCACCAGCGTGAAGATCGCCGAGTTCGCTCCAATCCCAAGCGCCAGTGTCAGGATGGCCGTAACGGTAAAACCTGGTGTCTTCCACAGTTGCCTCAGCGCGAAGCGCACATCCTGCAGCAGACTCTCCAACCAACCCCATCCCCACCGCTCGCGGGTCACGTCCGCAACCAAAGGCACATTTCCAAACTCACGCATCGCATCTCTCCTCGCATCTTCAGGTGTCGCGCCCGCAGCCACGCGGTCCGCCGCCGCCATCCGCAGATGGCTTTCAATCTCGTCCTTCAAATCTTTCTTGCGTCCGTCGAACAGGCTCACCGCGCACTCTCCTTCGCGCTCATAATCGCCTCAATCGTCGCGACCATCCTTCCCCAGCGCTCATAGTCGTTGGCAAGCTGCTTTTTCCCCAGCGCGGTGATCCTATAGAATTTCGCGCGCTGGTTCGCATCGCTCTTCTTCCACTCCCCCGAGACCCAGCCTGCGCGTTCGAGCCGATGCAGAGCCGGATACAGCGACCCCGTCTCCACCTGCAGCACCTCATTCGAGCTCGCACAGATCGCCTGGCTGATGCCATACCCGTGCTGCTCACCCCACTGCAGCGTCTTTAAGACCAGCATGTCCAGCGTTCCCTGCACTAACTCAATCCGGTTCTGATATCCACTCTTCGCCATAGGCTGTAGACCCTCTACATTAGGATGTAGACAATCTACATCCATTCACCGAAGAGCGCAAGCCAATCATGAGAATGTCAGGACAGATTTGTGAGAAACGGGGCGGGCTTTCCGGCAACTTGCCCCAAGATCGCAGCCGATGCGGCCTCGGTTGGTGACAAATCGCCAGTGCACTCAATGCCAAGCGATGAGTAACGATGAGCGTCTCATGGCGAGTGCGGCACATTGCACTGTGTGGCGGCATATCGGTTTATCCAGCATATGCCGAGCGAAAGCAGGCCCTGGAAATGAAAGAGTATGGAAAGAATGGAAAGCCATGAAGCCGGCTTCCTATCCTTCCCACACTCCTTGGTAATCGCCAAAGAGCGGCGATTCCCACTACTGGAATGGTCCGCCGCCAGTACCAACCCGGACGGAATATCTTAGCTGGCAGGAGGCTTCACCATGGAGATTTCGACGATCGGCATCGACCTGAGCAAGACCACCTTTCACCTGATTGGCCTCAGCCCTCGCGGTGACATTGTGCTTCGCAAGAAGCTCTCACGGAAGCAGCTCTTGACTTACAGAGCAACCCGTAAGCCGATGCTGATCGGGATGGAGGCCTGTGCAGGTGCTCACTATCTCGCTCGCGCTCTTCGGGATCAGGGGCACGATGCCAGACTCATGCCGGCGCAGTATGTGAAGCCTTACGTCAAGACGAACAAGAACGACTACCTGGACGCGGAAGCGATTGCGGAAGCCGTGCAGCGGCCGACGATGCGTTTCGTGCCGACCAAGAACGACGAGCAGCTGGATCTGCAAGCGCTACACCGTGTGCGCGATCGCTGGGTCGCGAGGAGAACGGCCGTGATGAATCAGATACGTGGATTTCTCCTGGAACGTGGGATTGCTATCCGAAAAGGGCCTTCTTACCTTGTGACGCAACTGCAGGTCATCTTTACCGAGGGCGATTCTTCTTTTTCCGGAAGGCTGCTGCACTTGATTCGTGAGTTGAAACATGAATGGGACGAGCTCGAAGGGAAGATAGAGGAAGCCAGTGCTGAGTTCGCGCGCATCGCGAAAAAGGATGATGGATGCCACCGCTTGATGGAGGTGCCGGGCTTCGGACCAATTGTCTCGACAGCACTCGTTGCCGCGATTGGTAACGGCATCAGCTTCAGAAAAGGGCGGGACCTCGCCGCTTGGTTAGGGCTAGTTCCGCGGCAACACTCGACAGGCGGCAAGACCAGACTGCTCGGTATCAGTAAGTTGGGCAATGAATATCTGCGCCGCATGATGCTTCACGGCGCTCGATCGGTGGTGATGCAGATGGAACGAAAGCCTTCTGCTCTCGGCGAATGGCTGACCAGCCTTTCGGCGCGACGTCACCGCAACGTAACGGTTGTCGCTCTGGCCAACCAGATGGCTCGAATTGCATGGGCCATCTTGAGCAAAGGCACACACTACTCTGCACCGGCCTTCGTGGCGGCCTGAACCGAGGCTTGGAAAACACGCCCGCGGTTCGGGCTTGGAAATCGCTTTGCGATTCCACACTTTTCCAATCCTCCGGCGACGGAGTTTTCTCTCAAGTTTGCGAGACAAATCGATGTGTGAGTGAACGGTCTCAACCGGCGTTGCTCAAATCTGTGTGGGAATGAGAACCCTTAGGAGTTCGACCCACTTTGTAGACCAGCGACGCGCGGACTCCATTATGGCCAGGAGCTCAGCTCCATAAACAGGCCGGATACATTTGCGCAGACCCAACACACTCGCCACAAAGATTTAGCTTGCAATCTGACGGCGGACCATACAATTCCCACGGCCTCGGCGACTGGATATATGTCTTCTCTTGCCCCCTCAATTCGAACCATCGCCACCGCAAGGGGCTTGTAACGGATGTCTCAGGTCCACAACGTAACGCATGTCCCGGGACACTCAGTCTGAAATGTCCGTTGGGGGCTACTGACAAGTAGCTTTGATTAGAGTCTCCAGATTCATCAGTACTTCGCGTTCGCAGACGTGATTCTCTTCGTCTTTCCCAAGTTCACCTTCTGCCTTTTGGCTGGAGACTGTTCGATAGCAATTCAGGCAGATGGAGTCGTAAGAAGTGGGGTTGTTCTTACGATGGTAAAAGTCAGTATGGACTCCATGCTTCATCGCGTTCCTATCGGGGGAGATACGTAGCCTACTTGACCTTAGGACCAAAGTCTACAAATATTGCGGCCTATACTTACTGGGAAAAATTACCCAAACGAAAAGCCCCACTAGCCTCCCACCAATCTTGAGGGTAGTGCAAGCTCCGAAGAGCGAAGCGACTGTATCTATTGCCTTTGCCGTTGCCTTTATTTTTTTTCTGCGTTTTTGGCCCAAAATCGCATGTCAAGCCCCCAAACCTCCCGAAAACCAGCCAACCAACACATAACAAACCAAATATACTGGTAATAAATCACTTGACGCACATGCGTCGGGGAGGTAGAGTTGCGCTACCGTGACAGGGCAGTTGTTGGCTTTTTAGGTGCAATCGTTATAGCCTGCTGGGCCTTCCATTCGAGGTCCAGTTTTGAAATTTACCAAGTAACAGAACCTACTCTCATGGACGCCGGGAGAAATGCTATCCCTGTACCGAATGACTCCATAGGACCACAGCCATTTTCGCCCCGCTTGGAGATCGGCAAATTCGACAGGGTCTTCTGGAGGGGGAAGGGCGATATTCAATTTATCAACATCAAAGCCTTCGCCGCTTGGAATCCACCGCCTATGGCCAAAAATCCTGTCCGTGAATCCATAATTCGGTTCTTCGGGCAAATCCTCTCCCACATAGAGGGCCGAGTATGTCGAGTACACCCAAAGGATTTCAGCGGGAGAATTACCGTGGTTCGTGGCACGCAATTTGAAAATCAAAGGATCGAAAACTTCATCTTCGGTTTCATCAATAGCGACCAACAGCCACGATCTCTCGGAGCTGATCTTGGACTTCGCGCTGAGCATCGCAGCTTCCGCGCTTTTTTGGGAGGCTTCAACGGCCATAAGGGATATGTCCAGTTGCCTCTGGGTTGCAGTGTCTTGTTTTTCGATAAGCCCAATCTGTCTCTGGAGTTCCTTGAGGGTTTTGCGAGAGTACAGCACGTAGACGCCAGTGAGGATGACGTATACGGCAGTGAGGCCAGACATGATCCACTCGGCGTGGGACATAAATGGCTGCGGCTTTGGAGTGGATTGGGCCTCTTGTGTCTGTGTTTTGGTCTCGGTTATTGGGGGGCCGGTTTCCTTGAGGGGCGGAGATATCTCTGGGGCGTTGGTTGCCTGTGCAGTGCGCTGCCCGCTGGAGTCTTCGGGCTTGGCCTGATCTTTTCTTTTGTTCCCAGGTGACGGAACGGCAAACACGAGTAGCAACAGCGCGAGCAGGAGGCGCATAATCACCATTATGAAACACGAATACCGTGAAGGGCCGGAAGCCAAAGAGAGGTTCGAGAAGCTAGCGAGCCATCTTTTTCGTGTACCAAAATCTAGCGTCAAACCGACTGCAAAGCCAGTGCGTAAACCAAAGAAAGCCAGCAAGGGTTAGTGGTTACGTTTGCCTCGCCCCTGCCGCCACTTAGTGTGAGGTAGCGCTGCCAGTGCCGGTCAGATTGGCATAGGTAAGACGACGGCCTGCCACCTGCGAAAGAGCTTTATTGAATCGCTGTTCGTCTGTTTTGTTCTGACGGTTATTGAAACGGAACATCTGCTCATCCAAATAGCGGTCAAGGTGGAAGGGTTCGACTGCGACGTAAGTACCGGCAAGATTCCGCTTCATGAGTGACCAGAAGTTTTCAAGGCAGTTTGTATGTACCTGACCGCGAACATAGTGGTCGATGTGGTTGACAGTTTCATGGACGTACTGCGCTTTTAGCGTGTCGTAGGCTACCGCTTCGTCGGTGTAGATGCGGGAGCCAAAGTTGACGCCGTTCAAAATTTCACGCTGCAACGTATCTCGCCGCGTGTTTGGCACAACCTTAGCGCGAACCTGCCGAGACTCACGATCAAACATGCCCATCACGGGAGTTTTACCTGCATAGCGCGTCGTGGACTTCCATGCTGCTACATTCGACAGTTCATTCTGAATCTTGAGCTTCTTTTTGTAGTGCATATTCTTAGCTTTTGCACCTACATAAGCCTCATCAACCTCAACCTCGCCACCTTCGTTACTGCCCATCTTGGCGAAAGACGAATCCTTCATTGCTTCACGGATGCGGTGGAGCATAAACCACGCGCTGCGCTGCATGACTCCAATCGTCCGGCCCAGTTCGTAAGAGGAAATCCCATTGCGGCAGTTGGCAAGCATCCACATCGCCAGCATCCATTTGTCGAGGGTTATAGGCGAATCCTCAAAAATCGTTCCAACTTTTATGGAGAACTGTTTCTTGCATCCGTAGCACATCCAGATGCGGCGAGTCTTGATGAATGAGTGCTTTTCAGAGCCACAGCGAGGGCAGCTTACCAGTCCATCCGGCCAGCGGAAGTTGAGCGCGTACTGAAAGGCACGGTCAGGATCGGAGAAGTAGACAATCGCTTGCTGCAAAGTAGTCAAGTTCTTCATAACAAAAGCATATGCCCAGTCTACATATGTGTCAAGTGATTTATTGCCAATATACTTCTCGCCAACTTGGCAATTTAGTTACCCTCAATCCGGTATACTGAATAAGAGTTAAGAAAAAGACGAGAATAAGAAAGAGCCAAGAAAAAAAGCTCTGGCACAGGCCGGGGCTTTCGCTTTTAAGCCGAGTTAAGTCCTTTGTTGGCACGAATTTGGACGTAACTCCAATGGCTGCACGAATTTAGCGGCATTGACTCCCGCTAAACAGCTGCAGCCATTGGACTTACACGCAGGCAATAGGGGGGGTCCCCCCCAAGGAGACGATCATTTGCAAGACGAACTCTGTCGCCACATCAAAACCAACGGCCTGCAATGCCACTCCCCCGCTCTCGCTCCGGCCATCCTGCGTGTAAGGCGGCCATCGCCAACCGGCGCCCGGTATCCACTTCCCTGCGAAGCCGCTCATTGGTTTACAGGAGCACTGCCACCGCTCATACTGTTAGGCATCAAGAATATTGGCGAGGTTAGCATCGAAGACTTTGTCTCCGCTCCCGACAACTCTGACAAGGCCGGCAACTCCTCCGCCGACTCCCCGACCGACCACTCCATTCAATCGGCAACCGCCGCTCCGGTACTGACCGAAGAACCTGCCTTCACTCCGCCAGAGCCGCCTCGACCACCGCAACCAGCAGGACGCAAGCTGCTTCCCATCATCCTTCCGATCATCATTGCCGCGTGTCTTCTGGCAATCGTGGCCGTTGTCTTCAAACGATCCCCACAACTCTCCGCCCCGTGGCCGCAAAGCTACGACCCCGCGCACTCCTGGCTTCTCTCCGCCGCGTTGGCCGCTCTGCCGCTTCTGGTGCTTCTGGTAGCGATGGCCGGCCTCCGCATCAAAGGACATATCGCTGCTTTAATCGGTTTAGGGACAGCGCTCGCAGTCGCTCTTGTTGTCTTTCACATGCCGGCTCGGCTAGCTCTCCTAGCAACCGGCCTCGGCGCCGGCTATGGCCTCTTCCCCATCTGCTGGATCGTGGTTCCTGTCCTCTTCCTGTATCAACTCACCGTGCGTTCCGGCAGATTCGCACAGCTGCAGGACTGCCTCGTAGGCGTTACCCCGGATGGCCGCTTGCAGCTTCTCCTGATCGCCTTTGCCTTCGGCGCCTTCTTCGAAGGGGCAGCAGGCTTCGGAACTCCCGTAGCCGTCTGCGGAACCATTCTCATTGGTCTCGGCTTTCCGCCCCTTCAAGCCGCAGGCCTTGCCCTGCTGGCCAACACGGCTCCCGTCGCCTTCGGAGCCCTTGGCACTCCCATCATTGCGCTCCACGGCGTTACAAACCTCGACACCCTGCTCCTCTCACGAGTCATCGGCCGCCTTCTCACTCCGTTCTGCATCCTCGTGCCGTTTTGGCTGATATGGGCCTTCGCAGGCTTCGGCGCAATGGTCGAGGTCTGGCCCGCCATCCTCGCGGCAGGCATTGTCTTCGGCGGAACGCAGCTTTTCATCGCCACTTTCCACGGCCCCTGGCTGGTTGATATCGCCGCTTCGGTCATCAGCATGGCTGCCCTCATCGTCTTCTTCCGCGTGTGGAAGCCAAAGCGAATCCTCAACGCCACCTGCAAGGACGTCACCCGCGAACCCCTGCCCATCAACACCAACAACGGCAAAATCATACTGCGCGCCGCTCTTCCATGGATCGTCCTCACCCTCTGCGTCGTTCTGTGGGGCATGCCACGCTTCTCGCAGGGTATCGACGCAGCCACCAGCATAAAGATCCCGATCAAAGGTCTGCATCAGGTGGTGCTGCGTATGCCGCCAGCCGTCCCCGCGCCGACAGCCGAGGCGGCGGTCTTCAACTTCAACTGGCTCTCCGCCACCGGTACCGGCATCTTCCTCGCTGCCGTGCTCGCCGGTCTGCTCATGGGCATGCGGCCTCGCGCCATCGCGCATGTCTTTCTCGAAACCATGGTGACCGTTCGCTTCACGCTCGTCACCATCGCTGCGCTGATGGCTATCGGCTTCATCACACGCTACTGCGGCATGGACGCGGCCCTCGGCCTCGCCTTCGCCCGCACCGGCACCTTCTATCCCTTCTTCGGAACCCTCATCGGCTGGATCGGCACCGCCTCCACCGGCTCCGACACCTCCTCGAATGTCCTCTTCGGCAGCCTGCAAAAGCTCACCGCGCAGCAGCTCAATGTCTCGCCCTATCTCATGGCCTCTGCTAACTCCGCCGGAGGCGTGATGGGAAAGATGGTCGCCCCGCAAAGCATCGTCGTAGCCACCACCGCCACGGAAAGCTACGGCAGCGAAGGCAGCATCCTTCGCTTCGTCTTCCTGCACAGTTTCGCGCTCGCCTGCCTCGTAGGTCTTCTGGTCTCGATGATCGCCTACTCACCGTCATTCACCAGGTTCATACTTCGCTAGACATTACGGCGCAAGCAAAATCCGCAGATCGCGCAGGTTGTTCCCCGTCGGCCCTGTCACTACCGTATCGCCCAACAAGGCAAGCAGCGAATAGGAGTCGAACGCTGCAAGCGCCGCAGCCACAGAGCGTCCGGCAGCATCGGCCCTGGCCACAGTCGAGCCATCAACCAACGCACCAGCAGCCGGACTGTTTCCATCGATCCCGTCGCTTCCAGCACTCAAAACCGTGATCTCACCGCCTACAATCGCCTCGCTGCACAGCAAAGCAAAATGCTGGTTCCGTCCGCCCTTGCCAGTCGCCACTAACGGCACCTGCACCGTCACCTCACCAGCCGACAGCAGACACACCCGCTCCCGCCCCCGTCTCAGCGCACGCACCCGCTCCAGCAAATAAGCCGCCGCCCGCTCCGCACTCCAGTCGTCGCAACGATTATCGATCTCCACGTGCCATCCCAACTCCCGCGCACGCGCCGCCGCTGCCTCTTCCAGCGAGACGCTATCCAGCAGCACGCTCCATCGCGACCGCGCAAAGATTCCGTCCCCAGGCTTCGGTGTCTCAAGAAGCCCCTGTCTCCTCAGCATCTCGGAAACAACCTCCGGAACCTTCGCAACCAGCCCATACTCCTCCGCAATCCGGTAGACATCCTCCGCAGTGCTCCGATCCGGCAGCGTCGGCCCCGAAGACAGTGCATCCAGCTCCCCCTCCGGCACATCGGAGACAAAGATCGTCATCTGTTCCGCAGGCGCAGCGGCCGCAGCCAGCCGCCCCCCTTTCACTGCGGACAGGTGCTTCCTCACCGCATTAATCGCCGCAATCGGCGCTCCACTCTCCACCAGCGCCTTATGCGTCGTCACGATTTCGTCCAGCGAAACACTCGCCTCCAGAAACTGCTCCACCATCGCAGAGCCGCCACCGCTTACTAGAAAGACAACCAGGTCGCGCTCCGTCAATGGCTGCAACGTCTCTAAAATATCGGCAGCCGCCGCCACCGAGGCCGCATTCGGACTGGGATGCCCACCGCCATACAAACGAAACCGCGACGTCAGCGACGCTGTTCCTTCCGGCGCAACCACGACGCCCTCAAACCGCTCCGCCTCACGTCCAGCTTTCCGGAGAAAAGCCTGCGTCATCGGGCCCCCAGCCTTGCCCAGGGCAATCAACACTAAACGACCGTACTGGTCCAACGAATAGCTGTGTCCATCGATCCGCATCACTTCGCCATCGAATCGAACCCGCCGATCCATCGCCGCTTCGACTCGCGAAGCATTCAGCGTATACAGAAAAATATCGAACGCGTCTTCCCGAGCACGATCCCTGGCACGATTCATAGCGACCTGATCCTCAAAACCGACCCTATTAACCCGCAACGGTCATCACACGCAGTTCAGGAGAGACGATCAGCTTCGCCTCCGTTCGCGCCTGCACCTCCGCCGCATCGAGGCCCTCGGCTACCTCTGTCAACACAAGCCCCGCAGGAGTCACATGAATCCAGCAAAGCTCCGTCACAATGTCATGCACTACGCTCTGCCCGGTCAGCGGCAGCGTACACTCCTTCAAAATTCGCGAAGCGCCTTCCTTCGTCTGGTGCTCCATCGCAACGATCACACGCCGCGCGCCTGCCACCAGATCCATCGCGCCACCCATGCCCTTCACCATCTTGCCCGGAATCGTCCAGTTCGCCAGGTTGCCATGCTCATCCACCTGCATCGCGCCCAAAATACTCATATCCATATGGCCACCGCGAATCATCGCGAATGACTCTTCACTTCCAAAGAACGAGCACCCAGGAATCTCCGTCACAGTCTGCTTTCCCGCGTTGATCAGATCGGGGTCTGCCTGTTCACCGGTCGGCGGTCCACCCACGCCGAGCATTCCGTTCTCCGACTGAAACATCACATCAATCCCTGCAGGAATAAAACCCGCAATCATCGTCGGCAACCCGATTCCAAGATTGACATAAAACCCATCTTTGAACTCCCGTGCAATCCGTCGCGCAATCCGCTCTTTCCCAGTCACGCCACACCCCCGGACTGGAGCCCTGACTTTATAAATTCAGACTCGATCGGTTTGCGATACGCCTCGCCTACCAGGATGCGATTCACATAAATCCCTGGCGTAACGATGTGGTCCGGATCGAGCTCTCCCGGTTCTACCAGTTCCTCTACCTCAGCGATCGTCAGATCAGCAGCGGTCGCCATCGCCGGATTAAAGTTCCTCGCAGTCTTGCGATAAACAAGATTGCCCAGACGATCCCCCTTCCACGCCTTGATCAGTGCAACATCCGCATGCAGCGCCTGCTCCAGGACGTAAGTCCTCTCGCCAATCTTCCGAGTCTCTTTGCCCTCAGCCACAACCGTACCCAACCCTGTAGGCACATAGAATGCCGGAATCCCCGCGCCACCGGCACGAATACGCTCAGCCAGTGTCCCCTGCGGAATCAGCGTCAGGTCCAGTTCACCCTTCAGCACCAGGGTCTCCAGTCGCCGGTTCTCCCCAACGTAGCTACCAACGTGCGAGGCAATCATCCCCGCCTCGAGCATCAGCCCCATGCCAAATCCATCAACGCCCATGTTGTTGCTGATCGTATGCAGTCCAGTAACACGACGGCGCACCAACGCAGCAATCAGATTCTCAGGAATGCCGCACAGCCCAAAGCCTCCAAGCATGATGGTTGAACCAGAGACAATATCTGCAACCGCTTCATCCGCGGAGGAAACAACTTTATTCATATCGCCGATCTCTGCGCAGCAAAACACGCCGCGCCGTAGTGGGTTTGTCCTACTTCGCCTGAGTCGAGAAGGTAAACGTGGTCATGCTATGCCGCGTCTCGCCCGGCTTCAACTCTGTCGTCGGAAAGTCCGGATGGTTCGGCGAGTCGGGAAAGTGCTGCGTCTCCAGACACAGCCCGGAGTTCTTCACATGTCCTTCGCCCGCTTTGCCATACTTCGTTCCATCAAGAAAGTTGCCGGAATAAAACTGCACACCAGGCTCCGTCGTGGTCACCGTAAGCACGCGGCCACTCGCAGGATCGTAGACCCGCGCCGCAGTCTTCACCTCGCCGTTCTTTCCGCGAAGCACCCAGTTGTGGTCGTATCCACCCGCAATCTTCAACTGCTCATTGTCATCATGGATTCGCGCCCCAATCACAGTGGCCTTGCGGAAATCGAATGGCGTACCCTCCACCGGAGCCAGCACACCCGTCGGAATCAGCCCCGCATCGACCGGCGTGTACTTGTCAGCCGGCAGCGTCAACTCTTCATTGAGAATAGGCTTCCCGTCAGCCGACAGGTTGAAGTACGAGTGGTTCGTCAGATTCACTACCGTGGCCTTATCCGTCGAGACGCTGTAGTCGATGCGCAACGCATTGTGATGCACCGTATACCGCACATGCGCCGTCAACGTCCCTGGATAGCCCTGATCGCCATCCTTACTGACCAGAGTCATCTCCACTCCATCCGCAACGGTGCGCGCCTGCCATACCAGCTTGTCGAATCCCACCGTCCCACCATGCAGCGAGTTCGCATTATTGTTTACCGGCACCTGGTACTGATGCCCATTGAGCGAAAATTTTCCTAGCGCAATTCGATTCCCATACCGCCCAACGATCGCCCCAAAGTACGTCTTGTTATCAGCAAGGTACCCATCCAGAGAGCTATAACCCAGCACAACGTTCGCCATCGTCCCCGCGCGGTCCGGCGTCTTGATCGAGACGACGCGCGCTCCGTACGTCATGATGCTCGCCTCAATCCCATCGCCCTTCAACGTGTACAGGTCTACCGCCGTGCCATCCGGCATCGTCCCAAGCACTGTCTTCGATACCACGCCATGTGCCGCCATCGCAGTTGTCATGCTAAGCAGCATAACCTTTAGCCATCTCATCGTCATATTCCCTCTGATTTTCCTTCCCGCCAATCAATCTCCGAACGTTCCCGCTGCGGATTCGCCATACGTCGGCAACCCTCGCCACTATACGTCAAGGCATGCATCTCCACGAAACAGCGGTAAGATGGAGCATCGAACCAATCGCGACAAGGACGGTCATGACCACCAGATCCAGAAGATCTTCTCTCCTCCTGTTTTCTCTGCTTGCCCTCTGCTACTTCAACGCAAACATCGCCACCGCTGCAGCGCCCTCAGACCACCCCGACCATTGGGTCGGCACTTGGGCCGCGTCCCCGATGGCCGCCAAAAATCCCGAAGGCAAGTTCGGCGCACCGGGAACTGACGGCACCACCCTTCGTGAGATCGTCCATATCTCCATCGGCGGCCCGTCCGTCCGTGTAGTCCTGACCAACGAATTCGGGCTCGACCCACTCACCATCGGCGCCGCGCAGGTCGCCCTCAGCTCCGGCACCAGCGCCATTACCCCGGCCAGCGCAGCTCCGCTCACCTTCGGCGGAGCGCCCTCCATCATCATCCCGCCCGGCGCTCTGGTCGTCAGTGATCCGGTCGCCTTCAAAGTCGCTCCCGCATCCAATCTCGCAGTCAGCCTCTTTCTCCCCGATCAGCCAGTCAATCAACTCACCCTCCATCCCTTTGCCGATCAGACCAACTACCTCGTCCCAGGCAATGTCGTCAGCTCTCCTTCGCTCGACGCCGCCACTACCTTTTTCACCTGGGACTTCCTCAAAGGAGTCGACGTCACCGCCGACAACAAAGCCGCGTCCATCGTCACCTTCGGCGACAGCATCACCGACGGCGCTCATAGTACACGCGACGCCAACGCCCGCTGGCCCGACATCCTCGCCCGCCGCCTCCAGGCCGACAAGAAGACCGCGCACCTCGGCGTCCTCAACCAGGGTATCGGCGGCAACCGCATCCTCCACGACAACACTGGCCCCTCCACCCTCGCCCGCTTTGACCGCGACGTTCTCGCGCAGGCCGGCGTCAAGTACCTCGTCATCATGGAAGGCATCAACGACATCGGCCACGCCACCGACCCCGCCAAACCCTACGACGTCGTCACCGCCGAAGACCTCATCTTCGGCCTCGATCAGCTTGCCACCCGCGCCCACACCCACGGCATTAAGGTCATCGGCGCAACCCTCACACCCTTCGTCGGAGCAAAATACCAATCGCCCGCCGGCGAGGAGATGCGCCAGGCCGTCAACAAGTGGATCCGCACCACCAACCAGCTCGACGGCGTCATCGACTTCGATAAGGTCACCACCGACCCCACGCACCCCGGCATGTTCCTCATCCTCGACGACTCCGGCGACCACCTCCACCCCGGCGACGCCGGCTACAAAGCCATGGGCGAATCCATCGATCTAAAACCTCTTCACCAAATAATCCGTGCGGAAGCGACCTATTTAAGATTCACTACAAAAGCGGGTGCCCCATAGCCTGTCCTGAGCTTGCCGAAGGGTCCCGATTCCGGGACATGGGTTCCTCCTAAACACAAATGCCTCATCCTACCGAAACCTTCTCCCGCTCCCAAGGCTGCAGCACCTTCACCGAAGCCATCCCAGCCGCAGTCGCCGCCTGAATCCCCATCTCCGTATCCTCAAACACCAGGCAATCCTCTGGCGCCACCCCAAGCCTCTCCGCCGCAATCAAAAACGGTTCCGGATCAGGCTTGCTCTTCGTATAATCCCCGGCGCAAACCAGCGTCTCAAATCTATCCAGTATCCCCAACGCGCGCAACGATCGCGTCACCGAATCCCGTGTGCTCCCCGACACCACCGCAAACGGAATCTTTCCATGGCTCATATGGATGTGCTCCAAAACCTCCGGTACCGCCTTCAGTTGCGGCAGAATGTTGTAGTACATCGCCTCCTTGCGCTTCGCTATCGCCTCCACCGGCATCGCCAGGTCGTCCCGCACATTCAGTGCCGCGATGATCTCGGCCACCGGCATCCCGCCCCACGCATAAAAGACGTCTTCGCCAAACTCGCACCCCCACTCCGCCAGCACCGTCTTCCACGCAACATAGTGCAGCGGCATGGAATCGACAATCGTACCGTCACAATCAAACAAGTAAGCTTTGAACGGACCATCCGGCAGCTTTAATTTTCTCTCCACCAAACTCTCCTTATCACGAACCACGCGAAAACAAATCAAAGACGGCAAGCTGACCGAAGATCATTCGACCCCCGCCACACCTGCCGCCTGGAGTTCACAAATCTACTACTTCAGTTCGAGCCCCGCAAAGAAGTATCCAATCTCAAAAGCCGCCGTATCCTCAGCATCCGAGCCATGAATCGCATTCTCCCCGATCGAAGCGGCAAACTTCTTGCGAATCGTCCCCTCTTCCGCCTGCGCCGGGTTGGTCGCGCCCATCAGCTTCCGCAGATCGGCAATGGCATTGTCTTTTTCAAGCACCATCGGAAATATCGGTCCGCTCGACATGAACTCCGTCAGCTCACCGAAGAACGGCCGCGCCGCGTGTACATGATAAAAACCCTCGGCCTGAGCTTTGGAAATGGACATTCGTTTTATGGAGACGATCTTAAACCCTGCCTTTTCAATCTCGGCAAGAATGGCCCCGGTATTGCCCTTGCGAACTGCGTCCGGTTTGATGATGCTGAATGTGTGCTGTGACAACGTATTTCTCCTATATGAGTCTCAGTACTTAGTGTAGAACAAGGCCATCGGGCTGCGCCTGTTCAGCCCGGCGGGAACTTCTCTCCGGAGCATGAGCGATGATGCGAAAGACAGCATGGATATGGTTCGTAGGCTTCGCCGCATGGCTGGCCGACGCTCTTTTAAGCCTGCGCATGCGCAACATGTTCCACGCGCGCCTGGCCCTGATGGTCGCGATCGTCTTCTTCACCGCCGGCCTCTTCTACCGCCGCCAGACATGAACCGAAGGCCATCTCTCTGCGGCGACTCACAGTCTCATCGTGACTCGCACAGTGGAGAGACTCATGCAATCTGTTCGAAGCCACGATCACGCAACGAACACACGCCTAACCCTTCCCCAGCACCTTCGCCATAGCCTCGCCAATCTCAGCCGGCGACTTCACCACCGTAATCCCCGCTTCGCTCATCGCCTTCATCTTCTCCGCGGCCGTTCCCTCACCACCGGAAATGATCGCGCCCGCATGCCCCATCCGTCGTCCCGGAGGCGCCGTCTGCCCGGCGATAAACCCAACCACAGGCTTCTTCACATATTCCTTGACAAACTTCGCCGCAGCCTCTTCCGCCGAACCGCCGATCTCGCCGATCATGATGATCGCCTCAGTCTCCGGATCGTCATTCAGCAGCTTCAGCGCATCAATATGGGTCGTCCCAATAATTGGGTCGCCCCCAATCCCAATCGCCGTCGACTGCCCGATGCCACGCGTCGTCAACTGATACACCGCCTCATAGGTCAGGGTCCCCGACTTCGAAACGATCCCCACCGAGCCTTCCTTGTGAATCCGTCCCGGCATAATACCGACCTTCGCCTTACCCGGAGAAATAACCCCGGGACAGTTCGGCCCGATCAGTCGCGACTTCGAGCCCTTCACAAACTCCCACACCTTCACCATATCGAGCACCGGAATCCCCTCGGTAATGCAAATCACCAAAGGAACTCCCGCGGCCGCAGCCTCCAGAATGCCGTCCGCAGCAAACGGCGGCGGAACAAAGATCACCGACACATTCGCCCCAGTCTCCTTCACCGCCTCTTCCACGGTATTGAAGACCGGCCATCCCTCGTGCGTCGTCCCACCCTTACCCGGCGTCACGCCGCCCACGACCTTCGTCCCATACTCCGCGCAGCCCTTGGCATGAAACGTACCCTCACGCCCCGTAATCCCCTGCACAATCAGCCGCGTATTCTTATCAACCAATACCGCCATTACTTGCCACCTTTCGCAGCAGCCACGGCCAAATCCGCAGCTTCTTTCATCGTCGTTCCCACCTGAAAATTCAATCCTGAGTCCGCCAGAATCTTCCGGCCCTCTTCAACGTTCGTGCCTTCGAGCCGCAGAATAATCGGTATCGCGACCTTCAACTTCTTCGCCGCATTCACCACACCTTGCGCTAGCACATCCACCCGCAGAATCCCGCCAAAGATATTAATGAAGATGGCCTTCACATTCGGATCACTCAACAAAATCCCAAACGCATTCTCAATCTGCTCTTGATTTGCGCCACCACCCACATCGAGAAAATTCGCCGCCGACCCACCCGCATACTGAATGATGTCCATCGTCGCCATCGCGAGCCCGGCGCCGTTCACCATGCACGCAATCGTGCCATCCAGCTTGATATAGTTCAGCGCAAACTTCGATGCCTCCACCTCCAGCGGATCTTCCTCCGCCAGGTCGCGCAGCTCCTTCAAATCCTTATGCCGGAACATCGCGTTGTCGTCGAAATTAATCTTGCAATCCAGCGCGAGCAGCTTGTCATCCTTCGTCGTAATAAACGGATTGATCTCCATCAGCGTCGAATCCGTCTCTACAAACGCCTTATACAGCCCCGTCATAAACTTCACAGCGTCATTAATCTGCGTAGGCTTCAACCCCAGCTTGAATGCCAGCTTCCTCGCCTGATACGGAGCAAACCCCACCGACGGATCGACGTACTCCTTGTAAATCTTTTCCGGAGTCGCATGCGCCACCTCTTCAATCTCCATCCCACCCGACTGCGAAGCCATAAACACAATCTTCGCCGAAGCCCTGTCCAGCACCAGCCCCAGATAAAGTTCGCGCTCAATCGCCGACCCCTCTTCAATTAACAGCCGCTGCACCTTCTGCCCCGCAGGCCCAGTCTGATGCGTCACCAACTGCATCCCCAGGATCGCCTTCGCCGCCGCATCCGCCTCTTCGAGCGACCTCGCCAGCTTCACCCCGCCGCCCTTGCCACGGCCACCGGCATGAATCTGCGCCTTCACCACAACGACCTTACTCCCCGCGCCAAACAAGCTCTTCGCCGCGGTATCCGCCTCTTCCAGCGTGGTCGCCATCTCGCCGCCGGGAACCGGCACACCATACTTCCGCAGAATCTCTTTTGCCTGATACTCGTGAATTTTCATAGGGTATTTTTCGCGAACTGCCCGCCCAAGAAGTGTAGCGGACGCAAACAACCCCCCGCAACGGAAACGCGAACAACCGTGCGCTTATCGCCCAGGCATTCTCTCCATGAATTTCACATCAATGGTTCGGAATCTGAACGATTGATCTAAGATTCCCTCGATGATCAAGATGACCAAACACAACTTCACCAACAGTCTTTCCCGGCGGCAGATGCTGCAGCTATCCGCTACAGGAGCAACCGCCCTCGGCGCCAGCCTCATCTTCCCCGATCTGATCGCCGCCGCAGAGCAAAAATCTCCATCAGCCCAGCCCCCGCCCACACCAAATAAAAATCTCTATTCCGAACTCCTCGAAACCTGGTGCGACAGCCTCCTCGCCCATCAGGAAACCTCTATCCACCACCCCGCACTTCGCGGAGCCCTCCTCTGCCCCGCCTGCGCCATCATCCACGGCCGCTGCGGCGACGCCGTCTACCCACTCCTCCACGTAGCCCACACCACCGGCAAGGCAAAATACCTCGAAGCCGCCCTCCTCGTACACGAATGGTCCGAACAACAAGTCAGCCGAGCAGACGGAAGCTGGATCAACGACGTTACCCTCAGCTCGTGGAAGGGCATCACCGTCTTCCACTCCATCGCCCTCGCCGAGGCCCTCCATCACCACGGCTCCATCCTCGACACCGCCACCCGCCAACGCTGGACCGACCGCCTCGCCCGCGCCGCGAAGTTCCTCGACACCTTCATCACTATCGAAACCGGCAACATCAACTACCCCGTCACCTCCTCCCACTGCTTCGCCCTCTGCGCCCAGGTCCTCGGCGAGCCGCACTACCTCGACCGCGCCCGCCAGCTAGCCCACGCAGCGCTCGACTACTTCACCCCCAACGGAATCCTCTTCGGCGAAGGCCATCCCCAAACCGCCATCACCGCAAAGCACTGCCGTCCCGTCGACCTCGGCTACAACGTCGAAGAGTCCCTCCCCGCGCTAGCCCAGTACGCTCTCCTCACCAACGACAAGCCCATCCTCGACCAGACCATCGCCGCCCTCCGCGCCCACATGGAGTTCATGCTCCCCGACGGAGCCTGGGACAACTCCTGGGGCTCCCGCAACTACAAGTGGAGCTACTGGGGAAGCCGCACCAGCGATGGCTGCCACCCCGCCTACGTCCTGCTGGCCCAGCACGAGCCAAAGTTCCTCGAAGCAGCCCAGCGCAACCTCGAGCTCATGTCCGCCTGCACCCACAACAACCTCCTCTACGGCGGGCCGCATTACTTCGAGCACGGTGACCAGCCCTGCATCCATCACACCTTCACCCACGCCAAATCCCTCGCCACCGTACTCGACAGCAACGCCGCCACCCTTACTCCCTCACCCCGCCTCACCCTCCCCCGCGACGAACCCTACGGCCTCAAATCCTATCCCGAGATCGGCACTCACCTCGCCTCCATCGGTCTCTGGCGCGCAACGATCACCGAAAACGACTTCGAGTACATCGAGCGCGTCCAGTCCGGCGGAGGAGGCGCCTCCGGCGGAGGCCACGCCTCAGGCGGCGCCCTCTCCCTGCTCTACCATCAGCAACTCGGCCCCATCCTCACCGCCAGCATGACCGAGTACCAGATGATCGAAATCTCCAACCAGCAAGCCTTCCTCGACAAACCCCACATGCCCCTAACCCCACGCATCGAACTCGCCAGCAAACAAACCTTCACCAGCCTGAGCGACTTCGAAGCGGTCGTGACCCACAAGGCCACTCCGAGCGAAATCATCTTCGACGCCCATGGCCGCCTGCTAACCGCCTCCCACCAGCCTCTACCCACCGGCAACGCGCACTACCGCCTCATATATCGCCTCACCGAATCCGCCGCAGAAATCACCGCCAGCGTCGACGCCCCTTCCCAAACACCGTTGCAATTCATCCTCCCCGTCATTTCACAATCCAGCGAGGCAATCGCACAACCCGACTCCAAGACCATCCTTATCACTAAGCCGAAAGGCCCGCTGCTAATCCGCACAAACGCTCCTCAAGGCTTCGAGCCAATCCCAACGGAACGCACCTTCAACCTCGTCCCAGGATTCGAAGCCATCCCACTCACAATCGCCATGCAACCCGGCAAGCAGATACAAATTCATCTCGAAGCATCGCTGAACAAGCGATCGCAGACCTAGCGCAATCCAGCGAGAGAATCCATACCTTTTCGTGTCGGAATGGAATGAACATCGACTACAGTTTCGGCCATCCGAATCTGACGCTCCAACACCTTCGCATCGTCTGAGCGCTGGCTCTTACGCAGAAACAAGGCGTACTGCTTCAACGCATTCAAATAAACCGGGTGTCCCCATCCCAGCTGCTCCTTCATAAGGGCGGTTCCCTGCTCCATGTGCGGGGCTGCATCGAATAAGTTTCCCGATCTCCAATAGGCCAGGCCAAGAAGATACTCCCCCGTGCCTATGGAATACTCGTTCGGCGGCGATTCAGTCCTGGCGATGTCGATGCCATCCTTCAGCAGCGGAATCGCAGACGGGCAGTCTTTCATCGCGCACAAGGCCACGGCCATACCAAATCGAGACGAAACCCTGTCAACCACGCTTGCACGCTGGTTGACAGAGAATTCATCCATCGCTCTCCTGAAATAATCTCTGGCAGTCGCGTATTTGCGATGTCTGAAATAGATCCCCGCCAGCGAGTTCCAACTCCGTGCGATCTCCAGCGAATCGCCCACCCCCTCCCTGAGTTTCAGCGCTTCCAGCACTTCGCCTTCAGCCTCTCGCAGCTTCCCCATCTCAGCATGCAACAATCCCAGTGTATTGATGTCCTCGGCCACCGGGCCAGGCAATCCGGGGTCGCGACGCAACAGGGAGACCGCATGTTCAAGAGCAGCCTCCGCCTGATCGTACCTCGCCACGTTCTCGTACAAAGAAGCCAGCCGCACATACAACTTCTCTGCAGAGGCATCGCTGGCATGCGCTGACTTCGCCTCTTTGACGGCGGCCTCATAGATGGCGATCTGACGAAGAATCTCCACTCTGGTTGAACTCTCCGTCTCGGTCTGCTGGCCAACAGCGCACGGAGCCAGCAATAAGGCAAGCATAGGACAAAGAAAAAGACGACGATTCATCACAACCTCCTGGGCGAGGAGCTTTTGGATGGTTCGTTGCAGTTATCGCCACGCACACTAGAGAGCGAGCTTCGCCTCTCGCGTTCGTCACACGATGCCAGCGTTCAAAGTATTCGTAAGGTGTTACATCGACAGGGTCACGTAGAAGGGACCCCTTCACCGGTGCGCCTGCTGTCCCGCAACAGGTACCCGGCCCCAATCACAATCGACAGAACTGCAATCGCAGCAGCGAAGCAGGTAGCCTCACCCTGCAATACGGTCCAGTTCGATAAAAGTTCCACAAAACCTGCGCGCCATAAATAATGCAAAAACCAAGCCACAGACACCATCGCATAAACAACGCTTAGTACTCTCATAAAAATCAGCGGACGCGTCGCACGTTTCAGCGCAATCTCCTTCCTTCGCGCCTCTGCCCGGCGCCACGCCAGGTCGAAAGGAGGAGGCTCATGCTCTGCGCTCCGAAGCGAAGCCGCCCGCAGCATCACCTGCGCCACGGCCTGCGCCTCCGCACAGATCGCGCAACTCAGAACATGGCTGCTCAGTTCAGGAGAGAGCAGACCCGCCCGCAGAGCCTGCACCGCGTCGGACTCTCTTTCACACCAGCGTCGATTCATACTTTCTCCCTCTTCGGCAGCAGAAGCCCAGCCGCCTTTTGTCGCGCTCGAAACAGCAACATGCGAACACTGATGGCGCGAAGGCCTGTCGCAGCGCCAATCTCAGCATGGTTCATCCCCTCCACATATGCCAGCCACAACAACTCCCGCTCCCTCGGCTTCAACGCGCGCATCGCCGCACGCACATCCATCTGTGTATCGAAGTCGACGCAGAACCTATCCTCCGCAGCATCCTGCCACGACTCATCGTCTCTGCGTCGCCATCGATCTCGCAGCAGATTGGTCGCAATGCGGAAAAGATATCGACGCGTCTCATCCCTGCCCATCGTTGGCGGTTGTCGCACAAGAAACCGGCAGTAGGTCTCCTGCAGCAAGTCGTCCGCCACCTCCCTCCGCCCGGTGACACCAACCAGGTAGCCCAGGATGGGCCGAGCGGTCGCATCATACAGCGATCGAAACTCCTGCTCCTCCATCGCGGCCACTTCCTTTTCGGTTAAAGGGACCAGTCCGGCGATGGGAAAGCTCTCATCCATAATGGCATCCGTCAGTCATTGGACCTCAGTCACCGTATCTCGGATCTCAGTCATTGGGTCCATGTTGTAGCAGCCCGAACGATCGCGAGAGCAGGTAGCTCGCTCCCGCAGCAACCCCGAAGCCGATCCCAAGAGCGAGCGTCAGTGTGCCGAAGATCGTAAACTCTCGCTCCGGCGCCACGCCCGACGAATGCAGAACCAGCATCCCAATCCCAAAAGCGCTCAGGACAATGCCGCATTGAACGCCACTCAGGATACGCCGGAACGGCAACGTAGGTTCCGCTTCGACCCTCAGCGAATCAAGAAACCGTCGTCCCGGTTCAGTTTCGGCATAGGCCAGCAGCGTCTGGCTGGAGTCGACCCTCTCCAGCAACTTCATCTGCACGCCCGACTGAATCTTCGCCAGCAAATAACGCCGAATCGAAGAAAAGATCACCCACGCCAGCCACCCAAGCGTAACGAACGCAAAGAAAGGCACGACAACTTGTTCCCTCATAGATTTCCCTCTTCCCTGAGACATCTTCCGTCGTCATGGAATAGAACGCGCGCCAACCCCAAACGGTTAACACTGCAATGAGGAAGCAACGCAATCAGGACGCCGCTTCGTACGAAGAATCACCAGCCTGCTTCCTCTTCGTCAGCCACACCCCGGCGCCTCCCACCTGCTACGCTTTAACCAATGCCCCTCCAGCCCTACCTCAAGCGAATCATCGAAGGCCACGAGACCCTCTCCCGCACCGAAGCCTCCGAGCTCCTCCACACCATCCTGCGCGGCGAAGCCACCGACCTCGAGCTCGCCGCTCTCCTCAGCTCTCTCGCCACCCGCGGCGAAGCCCCCACTGAAATCGCCGGCTTCGTCGACACCATGCGAGAAGCAGCAACCGTCATCCCGCTAAGCGAAGCTGAGAGGAGCATCTTAACAGACACTTGCGGCACCGGTGCCGACGCAAGCGGCACCTTCAACATCTCCACCGCCGCCGCCCTCGTCGCCGCCGCCACCGGAGCCTCCGCCGGCGCTGCAATCATGGTCGCCAAACACGGCAACCGCGCCGTCACCTCCATGTGCGGCTCAGCCGACGTCCTCGAAGCCCTCGGCATCCCCGTCGGTCTCTCCCCCGCAGAAGGCGCAGCCTCCCTCCGCAAACATCGCTTCGCCTTCTTCCACGCCCCCGCGCTGCACCCAGCCATGAAGACCGTAATGCCTGTCCGCCGCGCCCTCGGCATCCGCACCATCTTTCATCTCGTCGGCCCCCTCTCCAACCCCGCCGGAGCCTCCGCGCAGATCATGGGCGTCTACGCCCCGCACCTCGTACCCCTCGTCGCAAACGCCATGGTCCTCCTCAACACCCGCCATGCCTTCGTCGTCCACGGAGAAACCGGCAACGCAGGCAAGGAAACCGGCCGCGCCAGTGCCAACGGTGGAAGCGCCCGCAGCCCAAATGGAATAGACGAGTTCTCCATCAGCGGCCCCAGCCACTTCGCCGAGGTCCACAACGGCATCGTCACCCAAAGCACCATCACCCCCGAAGACGTCGGCCTCCAGCGCGCCCCCATCGAAACCCTCCAGGGAGGCGATGCCCGCACCAACGCCACCATCCTCACCGCCATCTTCTCCGGCGAAAAGGGCCCCCGCCGCGACATCGTTCTCCTCAACGCCGCCGCCGTCCTGGTCACCGCCGACCTCGCCCCCGACCTCCCCACCGGCATCGCCCTCGCCGCAAAAACCATCGATTCCGGCGCCGTCACGGAACTCGTAGCCGCACTCGCGCGTACACAATAGAACTGGGCACTCATAATCATCAAAAAAGTGGGTGCCCCATGTCCGGATTCTCGGACATGGGTTTCAACGCCGCACAGCAGAACAGGAGCAGCGCTCAAAATGTCGACCTACCCTCCGCCCCACCCCTCACTCGATCCAGCCTTGGTCACCACGGCCCTTGAAATCCCCGGCCACCGCATCGTCCGCAATCTCGGCGTCGTCCGCGGCATCGTCGTCCGCTCCCGCAACGTTCTCGCCACCATCGGCGCCGGCCTGCAAACTATCGTCGGCGGCGATATCACTCTCTTCACGGAGCTCTGCGAAAAGACACGCCAGGACTCCTTCGCCATGATGACCCTCCACGCAGCCCAGCTCGGCGCCAACGCCGTCATCGCCTTCCGTTACGACGCCAACGAACTCATGAATGGAGTCACCGAAGTCCTCGCCTACGGCACCGCAGTCGTCGTCGAAAAACTATAACGGGAAAAGAATTGTCATCTCGACCGAAGCGATCGACAGTTTCATTGTCGATCGCGCAATGGACACGCTTTTACCTCATCTATCCCCGAGCCTCAAACACCATATTGAACGGCGTCTCCGTAGCCTTGCGGAAGTGCGTAAATCCACCAACCCGAGCCACCTTCTCCAGCCTCGTCGGCCCCGCCTGCGCTCCCAGCCCCAGCCCAACCTCCTGCGCCAGCGAACACGGCACGCAAATCGTCGCCGAAGCCGAATAATAGATCCGCCCAATCGGATTATGGTTCGCCGTCGCTTCGTCATTCGCAAACGGCTCCACAATCATCCACGTCCCGCCCGGAGCCAGCGTCGTCTTCACATGACCTGCCGCCCCCACCGGATCGCCCATGTCATGCAGACAATCGAAGAACGCGACCAGATCATAGTCCTTCCCGGGAAAATCCTTCGCCGCCGCAACCTCAAACGTCACGCGATCCGCAACGCCCGCAGCCTTCGCCTTCTCCCGAGCCTTCTCCACCGACGGCCCATGATAATCAAACCCAAAAAACTTCGAATTCGGATACGCCTTCGCCATCAGCAGCGTCGACGCACCGTGCCCGCAACCGATATCCGCCACACGAGCACCCGCCTTCAACTTCGCCTCCACGCCCTCCAGCGCCGGAATCCACCTCGAAATAAGGTTCGCAAGGTAGGTCGGCCGAAAAAACCGCTCACACCCTTCAAACAACCCCTTCTCATGCTCGTGCCAACCCATCCCCTTGCCCGTGCGATAGATCTCAGTCAGCTTCTCTTCATCCTTCATCAGCGAAGCCAGCATGTGATAAAACCCCGGCAGATGCACTGGTGCATCATCCAGCGCCAGCACCAGCGCCTGCTCCGGAGTCATGAAGAACGTACCCGTCGCCGCGTCATACTGCACCATCTGCCCGGCAGCATTCGCGTTCAACCACTCACGCACATATCTCTCCGCCGTCCCAGTCTTCTTCGCCAACTCCGCCGGAGTCACCGGCACCCCATCCCCCATCGCCCGATACAACCCCAGCTTGTCGCCAATCAGTATCAGCGGAGCCTGCAGCGCCGCTCCCATATCCTGAACCGCCCGCCCCAACAACGCATTCAACGCATCAGGATTAATCTCTCGTGCCTGTGCCTCTAGTTGCTGTCCTGTAGCCATATCGCATCTCCTCGGAAAAAAATCAACTACAGCCGCACGATTATTTCTTGCGGATTGGATCGTCGTTAGGATCGACGTAGTTAAACTGCAAAGGAGACATGCCGTGGACTTGGACCACAACCTCTCCGCTTGCCATCGCATAGTGATGCATGTCGGGATCCAAATAAGCGAAACTGCCGGCCGGGAAAGCTATCATCTTCATCTGCTCAAAGCTGTCTCCCATCCCGACCTTCAAGGTTCCCGATATGACGGTGACGTTTTCCCGTAGAGGATGCCAATGGGGCGCAATGCGGTACCCGTCAGGCATCTTCAAGCGCACCGTGTAATCCCCGCTGGAGCCGCCTGGGTTGCCCTCGAGCACTGCGAATTGCGCGCCTGCGTTCAAGAATGCCGGTGCCGAACCGTATGGAATGGTATCGGGCGTGAAGGTATGTTTTTCAGAAGAAACGGTCTGAGCGCCAATCGTGAAGGCCAGACCCACCCCGCACAATCCGACCAGTGTGAGCATAATGTATACATTCCGTTTCATAGTCCTGCCCCCGTCGTTGGATATCGCATCTCCTCGGAAATTAAAAGCAGTCCGGGGCCGCAACGACATCCACCGATTGTGTGCTTTGAGCAGGAGTAGCAGGCGCACGAGCCGGCACGTTACATCGCGCAAATCCCCGGGGCCCATCAACAGAACAGGAGCATACGCGCCACACCCTTCACCGTCAACCAAACGCCATCCGATAGGAGAGAAAGAATGTTCACTATGCGTCGAGTCGCAAGGATCGCGAACAAATCCAGCAAGTTCTGACTTCTGGCTCGCCAGTCGATGGCTCAGTTAGAATCGTGTGCCATGACTATCTTCTCTCAACTGCGTTCGCTGTTGTTTGTTGCCGGATTAACAGCCACCAGCCTCCTGACTGCTTCTCTCTACGCCGCAACACCCGAAGAGCAGGCGGTCCTCGCTCCTGTGAAAGCGATGTTCGACGGCATGGCAAAGCGCGACGCCGCAGCGATCAAAGAGACCTTCATCCCCGGAGCCACTATGGTCCTCATGCGCGGCGGCACACCTGCCCAAATGACAGCCGACGCCTTCGCCGACCGCATCGGCCATCCCAGCCGCCCCAGCACAGCGAAAATCGAGGAGCGCATCCACGATCCTCTCATCCGCATCGACAATGACCTCGCCGTAGTCTGGGCTCCCTTCGACTTCCTGATCGACGGCAAAGTCGACCACTGCGGGACCGACCTCTTCAGCCTCGTCCGCAAGGACGGCAAGTGGCTGATCGCAAGTGTCGCTGACACCGGCCGAAAAGATTGTCCGGCAAACAAATAGTCATCGCAGCTTCCTTCCGAATTGCCGGCCACACAGAAGTCAACCACCCTGCGTGAGACTCGCATGCCTGACAAAGAGAACACTGCAAAACGCAACTCGCCATTGGACATGGACTCCCAGGAGTTTCGCGCCCTGGGTCATCAGCTTGTCGACCGCATCGCGGGCTTTCTCGACACGCTTTCCGATCGCCCGGTAACCCGCGGCGAATCACCCTACGAAATCCGGCAAGCCCTCTGGGCCGAACGCACATTACCGCAACACGGCACCGACGCAGCGCCATTACTCGACCACGCCGCCGACCTCCTCTTCGAGCACTCTCTCTTCAACGGGCATCCTCGCTTCTGGGGTTACATCACCTCATCGGCCGCACCCATCGGCGCCCTCGGAGAATTCCTCGCCGCCACCGTAAACCCGAATGTCGGGGCTTGGCTGCTCTCGCCGATGGCAAGTGAAATCGAAGCCCAGACCATACGCTGGATCGCCGAGATGATGAACTACCCCACCACCAGCGCAGGCCTCTTTGTCAGCGGCGGTAACATGGCGAACTTCGTCTGCTTTCTCGCGGCCCGACAAGCCAAAGCAGGCCGCGATGTGCGCACCACTGGAGTGGACGGCACCCGTATGCGCGTCTACTGCTCAAAAGAAACCCACACCTGGATTCAAAAAGCCGCAGACATCTCAGGCCTGGGCACCAACGCCATCCGCTGGATCGCTACAGACAATCAATTGCAAATGGACGTGACGGCGCTGCAAGAACAAATCTGCCGGGACGTTGCAGCAGGAGACAAACCGTTCCTGGTAGTAGGCACCGCCGGTTCCGTGAGCACCGGCGCAATCGACTCGCTCCCCGAACTGGCCGCCATCTGCCGCGAGTTCGATCTCTGGTTCCACGTCGATGGCGCCTACGGCGGCCTCGCAGCAGTCCTGCCCGACGCTCCCGCCGCGCTCACCGGACTGAGCGAGGCGGACTCCGTCGCCGTCGACCCGCACAAATGGCTCTACGCGCCCCTCGAAGCAGGTTGCGCGCTCGTGCGTAATCCGGGTCAGTTGCGCGAAGCATTTGCCTATCATCCGCCCTACTATCACTTCGGCATGGAAACCATCAACTATTTTGACCTCGGCCCCCAGAACTCCCGCGGCTTTCGAGCTCTCAAAGTATGGCTCGCGCTCCTGCAGGTCGGACGCGATGGTTACGTCCAAATGCTCTCGGACGACATCCGCCTCGCCCGCGAGCTCTTTCTGCGAATCCCGCAACACCCCGCGCTCGAAGCCTTCACCCAATCCCTGAGCATCACCACATTTCGTTACGTGCCCACCGACCTCAATTCCGGCGACGAGAGAGCAGAACAATATCTAGAACAGCTAAATCGAGAGCTGTTGACGCGTCTGCAAAACAGTGGCGAAGCCTATCTCTCAAATGCAGTTATCAATGGAAAATTCGTGCTGCGAGCCTGCATCGTAAACTTCCGCACATCGCTAGCTGATATCGAAGCACTGTTGCCCATCGTTGTCCAGATGGGCGACGACGTGGACCAGTTACTCCGCCCCCAGCTTCTTCGGGCCGAAACATCATAAGCGACTCTGTTGGGGACAGGGTCATTCACAGGGGGAAAGACCAAATGCAGTTGGTTAAGCTGGGAGGGCGAGGATCGCTCCCCAGTTGAAGCCGGCGCCGAAGGCTGCGAAGACGATTGGGGCTATTGGTGGGTTGGGGTTGGCGGCGCGCCACTCGGAGGAGGCGATGAGGAGGGAGGCGGAGGACGTGTTGCCGTAGTGACTAATGTTGCTGAAGAAGCGGTCTGCGGGGACTTGTAATGCCGTGGCTACTTTGCGGATGAGATTTACGTTGGCCTGATGCATGAGGAAGACGCCGACGTCTGCGGGCTTGAGCTTGTTCTTTGTAAGGAGGTCTTCGATGGAGCGCGGGATCTTGCGCGAGGCCTGGATGATGACGTCGAGGCCCTTCATCTGGATAGAGCCGCCATGCTGGAGTTGGAGCGCATCAGCGTAGTTGCCGTCGGTGAAAAGGGCGGTGTCGGCTATGCGGAGGAGTCCCTTTTCAGGGGTGGCTGTGTCGGGAGAGACGATGCAGGCGCCGGCTCCGTCCCCGAAAAGGATGGCGGTGTCGGGGTCGGCGTCGGAGATGCGGCGGGACATGATCTCGGAGGCAACGACAAGGATGTTGCCGTAGCGGGGGGCGAGGTCCGCGGCGAAGGCGAGGCCGATGAGAGAGCCCGCGCTGGCTACGGGGATGTCGATGGCGGGCGTTGCCGTGAGGCCGAGCTTTGCTGCAAGGACTGATGCTGGGCCGGGGAAGGCGCGCTCGGCGGAGCCGCTGGACAAAAGGACGAGGCCGATGTCGTTCGCGGTGAGGTTGGCGTTTTCGAGGCAGATGTTTGCGGCAGCGAGGCCTAGGTCGGCGACCGAGACGTCGGCTGCGGCATAGCGGCGTTCGAGGATGCCGGAGGTTTTTTCGATGGAGGCGGCATCGCGGCCGGTCCGGGCTTCGAGCGCGGCATTGCTTACGCTCAATGGCGGCAGGTAGTGGCCGAACGCGCGCAGGTACGACATTAGCTCTTCCGGCTGTCCAGGTACGCTTCAATTTTGGTGACGGTGTCGAAGCGCTCGGGGACAAGGTCGGCATCGGGGATTTTGACGTCGAACTCCTTTTCCAAACCTGTCACGAGGTCGGGAAGGGTGAAGGAGTCGAGAGTGCCGGAGTCGAAGAGGGACTCGTCGGGGGCGGGGTCGTTGGGGATGTCGGCAACCGCGTGAATGACTTTGAGGATGCCTGCCTGGGTGCTCATGGTTAACCTGCTTTGCGCATTTGTAACTGCCTGCGTTGCTTTTGACGGAGTGGAATTTATTTCGTTTCGCCCTGAGCGCGCGTGAGAGGGGCGGGGTAATAACTGTCGTACTGCTGGACGATATCCGAAAACAGAGCGCTGGCGAGTTCGGTGTAGCCTTCGCCGGTGAAGTGGGTGTGGTCGGGCTGGGCCCAGCTGATGGAGACCCAGTCGCGCATGGACCCGAGGCCGCCCATGCGGGAGCGCTGATCCCAATACGCGCAGTGCATCTGGCGGCAGACGCTGCGCTGGGCGGCGACGATGCGGTCGACTCCGGAGAAGGGCTTCCATGCGCGGCGGCCTGCGCGGAGGGCGCGGTCGGGTGGGCCGACGACGAGGATGGAGGCGTTGGGGGCGAGGCGGCGGCAACGCTCGATGATGCGCTGGAACATCGCGGCGTAGCCCTCTTCGGTCCAGTTGCGGTCGCCGGCCTCGTTGGTGCCGTAGGAGAGGACGATAAGAGCGGGGTTGGTCTCGAGCATCAGGGTTTGCTGCAGGGCTTCGTTCCAGCGGAGGAAGAGCGAGGCTTCGGCGCCGTTGATGCCAGCGGCTTCGTACGTAACGCCTGCGGCGTTTTCAGTGGAAAGGCCCAGGAGGCGGACGGGAGCTGGATCGATGGTGAGGACTTCGAAGTGGTGAGTGCCGGGTTCGACTGGGGCATCGAAGTGGCCTGCGGTGTCGGGCGCGGTGGTGTCGGAGCTGGCGGTAGAGACAGTGGCGATGAGGGTGTCGTTGTCGCGGATCTCGATGGAGCCGCCGTTGGGTTGGACGAGGTACTGGACTTGGAGGGACGTCGCGTCGGCGTCGAGGGAGACCCAATTCCCTGCTGCTTCGGTCGAGAGGCTGACGCCGCCCATGCCGACCATGCCGTCGCCGATGTTCTGGAGATGCGTGCCGAGGGCGAGCCAGCCGGTGGACTGGGCGCGCTTGGTGCCGTGGATGTGGTATCCGGCGAAGGGGTAGCCGGCGAAGCTGAAGCCGGCTCCGCCGTCACCGAATTTTTGCTGGAAGAGTGTGCGGAGGGCTCCGGTGAAGATGTCGGCGGCGGTGTGGGAGTCGCCGAACTGGATGACGCGGACGAGCTGGGTCTGGGGGTCGGCTTCGAGCTGGTGGAGCTGGTCGAAGAAGGGGTGGAGGGCGCGGGGGTTTTCGATGCCGACTTTGGTGCTGGCAAGCGAGCGCATGATGCGGTCGGTGATGACCTCACGGCTGGCTACGGCGGTTGGCGCGGGAGTGCGGAGGGAGACGGGGGTGGTGCGGGTTGTTGTAGTCGTGTGCGTGGTTGGGGTGGACTTGGCTGCAACAGATTTTGTCGATGTGGTTTTGGAGGAGGGCTTCGGCCTACGGCTTTTGGTTTTGGTCTTGAAGGGCTTGGCTATGGGCGCGCGCTTGATGGTGCCGTCAGCCTCAGTGGCTGTTTTCGCGGCCGGGTGCTTTTTGGATGCTTCCGTCGAAGTCGCACCCGAGGTTGCGCTGCCTGAGATGCTGAGGACGAGCAGCGCAGTGGCGAGGCGTCGGAGCAACATCTATTGCACCCCCTTGCCTGGCTGGGTGGAGGTTGCGGAAATTACCGGCGCGGGGAGCTTCGGTTGGGGACCCGGATGATTTTCCATGTACCTCTCGTAGCCTATCAGGAGTTGGCCGGTGAGGAGCTGAGCGACGATGCGCGCGCCCTGCGGTGAGGGGTGGATGAGGTCGGCTCCGACCATGGCGGGATGGCGATCGTACCAGCGGGCCATAGTTCCGTTGCCGCCCATGGCCTGGTAGGTGTTGAAGAAGCCGCAGCCGGTTTGGTCGGCGACGCGCTGCTGGATGGCGACGATCTCGGGGATTGCGCGCATGGTGGTGATCTGGTCGCCGTTGCGCTCGCCGCGGTCCATCGGGCTCATGATGAGGATGGAGACGTCGGGGAGTGCGGTGCGGACGCGGCCGATAGCGCGAATGAGCTCGGGCTCGTACTGCTTTTCGACGTAGGAGGGGAAGCTCGACTCGTTGGTGCCGTAGTTGATGACGACGAGGTCGGGGTTGCGGTGCTCGAGCGCTTCGGAGAAGGTCCGAGGATTGAAGGCGCGGGACATAACGGTGGTGGAGGCGCCGTTGAGACCGATGCTGTCATAGGTGAGGCCGCGGTCGTCGCGACCGAAGACGACGCCGAAGACCTGGGCGGGGCTGCCAGAGACAGTGAGCTTGACTTGTTTGGTGCCGGCGGGGATTGGGATGGTCGTGGCTGCGTTCTTCTTTGTGTCGCCTGCGGTCGTGACTGTGCCCACGGATGCGCCATCTGCGGTAATGTCGAGATTGCCGCCGCTGGGCTCTTGCAGGTATTCAACTTCGACGGAGGTGGAATCGTGTGCCGTGAGGCGGATGGTGCTGGTGGCGCCTATGGGACCAGTGAAGATGACTCCGCCGAGGCCGTAGTTGGCTTCGCGCATGGAGCCGACGGCGGTGTCGATCTTCCAGCCGGTGGCGGAGACGTCGACGCCGTGATGACCGTACCAGGCCCAGGGCTTGGCGATGAGGATGAAGCCGGGGCCGGCGTTGCCGAAGCGCTCCTGGAGGAGGTCGCGGGCGTCGCCAGTGATAAGGTCGGCTGTGGTGGGCGAGTCGCCGTAGTGGACGATGCGGACGGTGCGGCGAGCCTGGCCGGAGTGGAGATCGCGGAGGGAGGCATAGAAGTGGTCGAGGGCGCCGTTGTTGTCGATGAGAAACTGCGAGTCCGGAGTCGTGTTCGCGACGGCAGCGGCGTTGTTTTTTCGGACTTTTGGCTTGGGGACAGCCAGAATCGCGGGAACGGGAGGTGGCGGGACTTTGACTATGGGAATGAGGGAGGCGCGGCCGGAGGGGAAGTCGGTAATGGGACGGAGCGTGGAGGGGTTGAGGCCTTTTGCGGCGCTGACGCCGTAGTGAACGACGAGCAGGATCGCGGCGAAGGTTGCCGTGGCCAGAAGGGTTTGTTTAGGGAAGGTGGGCATGGTTAGAAGTTGCTGTAGACGAAGGAAGTTGAACCGCGGCCGGAGAGGAGCTCGATGAGGAGGACGGCGGCAGCGAGACCGGCTCCCTGCAGGACGAACGGTGCGCGGCCGAAGACTTCAACGGCGCGATCGAACCATTTGGGCGGGATGGCGTGGAGGGCGGCTCCGGCAAGCATGACGCCGATCATGGGGAGGGTGATGTTGTCGACCGTGAAGGTTAAGGAACCAAGCCGACCGAGGATGGCGAAGGCGGTGGCGACGTCGGGCGAGCGGAAGAAGATCCAGGTGAGGCAGACGAAGTGGAAGGTGAAGAAGATGCTGAGGTAGCGGCCCCACTGGGTGACCGGGCGCTTGCCTTGGATTTTCTGACGAACGGTCTGGAAGATGCGGAGGGTGGAGAGGCCTACTCCGTGGAGAAACCCCCACACGACGAAGGGCCAGCCGATACCGTGCCAGAGACCGCCGAGCAGAAAAACAATGATGGGGTAGAGGTAACCGGCGCCCTTCCAGCGGGCGGCGTTGGGGAGGGAGAAGTAGACGTAATCGCGGAGCCAGTTGGAGAAGGTGATGTGCCAGCGACGCCAGAAGTCGGCGATGTTGAGGGATTTATAGGGGCGGTTGAAGTTGTCTGGGACGGTGAGGCCGAGGAGCTGGCAGAGGCCCATGGCGATGTCGGTGTAGCCGGAGAAGTCGAAATAAATTTGGAGCGCGTAGGCGTAGACGCCGATGAGGACCTCGGCTCCGCTGTAGAGGGTGGGGGTGTCGAAGATGCGGTTGGCGACGTTGTTGGAGAGGAAGTCGGCGATGAGGAGCTTTTTGATGAGGCCGGAGGCGATGAGGAGGAAGGCGCGGCCACCCTGGGTCGGGGTAAGAGTGAAGGGCTGCTGGAGCTGCTTAATAAGGTCGGAGATGCGGTTGATGGGGCCGGCCACGATGACGGTGAAGAGTGAGGCTGAGGTGAGGTGGGTAAGGTAGCTGCGGGTTCCCGGCCTGGTTCCGCGGTACAGGTCGATGGTGTAAGTCATTGATTGGAAGCAATAAAACGACAGGCTGAGAGGAAAGACCCAACGGTAGAGTTCGCCCAGCTCGACCGGGATGAACTTGGTGGCGGCGAGGAGGCCGACATTTAATAGGACGCTGATGGAGACCAGGGCCAGGCGAGGTTTGGAGCGTTCGCGAGGAAGGCGTTGGAGACCGAGGCCGACGAGGAAGTCGATGCTGGCGGCGGCCACGAGGAGCAGAGGGTAGAACCAGGCTAGCCGCGCGAGGAAAAAGATGTTTGCTATCAGCAGAATACAGAGCCGCGCGTTCTTCCAGCGATAGCATGCCCAGTAGAGGGTGATGACTATGGCGGCAAAGGCGAAGTACGCCGGGCTCAGGGGAGACATGGTGAACTCCATTCAGATCGAAACCGGGTCCGGGAGCGGTTGTTTTGGTTCCCTTGCCGTCAGCGCTGGTGAGACGCTTGGCATTGAAAAAGGCTGTTTTCAGGGAGATTCTGCAGACCCGAGCGCAAGCTCATCGTGACACGAGGCGGCTCTGCGACGCAAAACCAAATAAAAAACAAAATATTGGGTAACCCCGGGATTAACCTGGCATCGCCAAGGGAGCCGTTAACCCCTTTGTAACTTTCGACTTGGCCAGGTTACTACTTTTCGGCATCTTTTTTGGGCCGTCCAGGCAACCCGAAAATGGTTGACAAGGTGAATTGAATGTGGTGAACCGAGGCCCATTTTAATGCTTGAAAAAGTATCGTATATGCCTTGAATTTCTTATACTTAAGGGATGGATACGAAACCCGGAAACGAACGGACAGCAACACCGACAGGGAGGGCTAAGACCGCTGTAACTTTGGCGGCGCTGATCGTCCTGTCGGCCTTTGCGACGGACACCGCTACTCCGGCATCCGCGCGCGAGAGTGATCCGACTGTGATGACGAACGACGTCAACCCGGCTGAGATCGTCACGACCGTGCCCGCACCTAAGACCACGGTCCTAACCCGCATCAAGAGCGGCATGGCTAGCTGGTATGGCTCGGTACTGCAGGGCCACCTCACGGCCAGCGGCCGGCGCTTCAATGAATTTGAGCTTACAGCCGCGCACCGGACTCTGCCATTTGGCAGCCGGGTGAAGGTGACGGACCTGCGCAACCATCGGTCGGTCGTCGTTACGATCACCGACCGCGGAGTTCTGTACCCGGAACGAGTGATCGACCTGTCATGGGCAGCGGCGAAGGAGCTGAATATGGTCAAGATGGGCGTCGACCCGGTGAAGCTGGAGCTGATAACGGTTCGCGGCTAGCCGAGACTGATCCGAATGGCGTCATCTCGGAACGGCGGACCATGGACACGGGCCGTCGCCGGTGCTACCCAGTACTACCCCCCACCCATCGTGCATATTTGTCGAGCCTCATGACACGCCGATGCGCAAAACCCATCCCTTGCAGGGCGCACGCCGTGGGCCAAACCCATAGGGAACCGCTTGAGTCTCCTCACCTGGTCCAACGCTAAAGTCTCTAGTTCGAAGACTTTGACGCATTTAGGGGGGTAGGGGAGGCCCGATTCAGCGTCAGCTCCGCGGACGACGACGATGGCCGTTTTCTCCCATCGTCGCCGCTTCGCGCGGAGATAGTATAGGCAGTATGCCAGTTGATGCGAAGGTACAGGCGATTCTGGACGCGGCGAAGGCGTCGGGCGGGAAGCCGCTGGAGCTGCAGACTCCTGAGGAGGCGCGGGCGGCGAGAGCAGAGATGATTGCGCGGTTTGTGCCGATGCCGGAATATTCCGGGGTACAAATGGAGCAGCGGACGATCTTCGCGGGTGGGCGGGAGATGATGGTGCGGGTGTACCGGCCTGCGGGAACACGAGGGATGCTGCCATTGGTGGTGTACTTCCATGGCGGCGGTTTTGTGATGGGCACGCTGGAGACGCACGATCCTTACTGCAGGGGACTGACGACTGAGGCTGGAGTGACGATGGTGTCGGTGGACTACCGGCTGGCTCCGGAACACAAGTTTCCGGCAGGAGTGGAGGACTGCTTTGCCGCGACCCAGTGGGTGCTGGAGCATGTTGAGGAGTTGGGCGGCGATGGACGGCGGGTGTTTGTGGCAGGAGACAGCGCGGGGGCAACGATGGCTACGGTGGCGGCTCTGCTGCTGCGCGACAGGGGTGAGGCGGGGAGGCTGGCAGGGCAGATTCTGCTGTATCCGGTGGCGGGGTATTGTGATCCACCGACCGTGTCCTATGTGGAGATGGCGCAGGGGTATGGGCTGACGCGGAAGGGAATGGAGTGGTTGTGGGGGCAGTATCTGAATGACGCGAGCGAGGCGAAGGATTTTCGCGCCGCTCCGCTGATGGCGGAGTCGCTGGCAGGGTTGCCGAGAGCGTTTTTGGTGACGGCGGAGTATGACGTCCTGCGGGATGAGGGGCAGGCTTATGCGCGGAGGATGGAGGCGGAGGGAGTCGATGTGACGCATGTGTTTGCGGAGGGGATGAACCACGCGTTCGCGGCTTCAGCGGATGAGTTTCCGTTTTTGCCACAGGCGAAGGAGCTGCTGCGGAGGGTGGCGGGATGGATCGCAGAGACTAGGTAGGTTTTTTGGGGGTCCACTTCTTGCGGGGAGCTGCTGTGGGATCGGCTTGTTGGGTGGCTGGGCTGCTTGCGTCGTCTCCAGTTTCGGATGAGGTGGTTGCGGTTGGGAGTGGCTGTTCTGGCGGTGGCGTGGGCGGAGTGGACTTTGGCTGCCACTTTTTGCGCTCGAGCATGGGGGCGATTGGTTCTACGGTCGACGTGGGCGTCTCAGTTGGAATCGATGGAGTTGATTGTGCGGTTTCTGAGATGGAGGGCGCGGTCGAACTTGGATCAGAGGACGAAGCGGCGGTTCTGGGTTGCCACTTTTTGCGTTCGACCGAGGGCGTTGCAGCGGGAGGGATCGAGGGGGCCGCTTCGACAGGCTGTACCTCAATGACGGGAGTTGGTGGAGGGGTGACCGGTACGGATAGGGTTGCGGAAGCGGATTGAGTTTCGAGCTTAGCGGAGGGTTTGCTCTCGATGATCGGAGCTGTGAGGCCTTTGGTTTTGCGTACGCCTTCTAGAAGGAGTTCGGCGACGTCTTTGATGGCGATGTCTTCGGAGGCGGCTTTGCTGGGTGTGCTGCCGAGCATGCTCTTGCAGAATGGGCAGCCTACGGCGAGGACTTTTTCGCCGGTTGCGGAAGCGAGGGTTTGCTGGACCTCGCGGAAGCGGTTGTCGGAGATGCGCTCGTCGCCGGGTTCTTCTTCCTTCCAGAACTGGGCTCCGCCAGCGCCGCAGCAGAAGGAGTTTTCGCGGTTGCGTGGGAGCTCGGCAGCGGTGTTGCTGCTGAGGATGTTGAGGAGGTTGCGGGGCGCGTCGTAAACGTTGTTGTGGCGGCCGAGGTAGCAGGGGTCGTGGTAGGTGATGGCCGCTTCGGTGGGTGCGGGGCTCAGTTTTTTGTTGGCGACCAAGGTTTCGAGATACTCGGTGTGGTGCATGACCTTGTAGTCGCCGCCGATCTGCTTGTACTCGTGGCCGATCATGTTCATGCAGTGCGGGCAGCTGGCGACGATGAGCTTGGGCTCGACGGTGTTGAGGGTGGAGACGTTTTTGTCGGCGAGTTGGCGGTAAAGGTACTCGTTGCCGGCACGGCGGGCGCTGTCACCAGTGCAGCATTCTTTCTTGCCGAGGACGGCGAAGTTAACCTCGGCGTGATTGAGAAGTTCGACGAAGGCGCGAGCGGTTTTTTGTGCCTGAGGATCGTAGCTTGCGGCGCAACCGACCCAGTAGAGAACGTCGGGAGTGGGGTTTTCGTCGGTGGTTTTGACGGCAAGGCCGTCGGCCCAGGCGAGGCGCTGCTCGTGGTTGATGCCCCAGGGGTTTTGTGCACGCTCCATGCCGCGGAAGGCCGATTGGAGTTGCGAGGGGAACTCGCCTTCGATCATGACTTGATTGCGGCGGATGTCGATGATGTCGAGCATCTGCTCATTTTGGGTGGGGCAGACCTCCATGCAGGCTCCGCATGTGGTGCAGGCCCAGGCGGCTTCGGGCGTAAGAGCGAATTTCAGGAGTGGGTTTGAGCTGGACGTTCCTTTTTCGAATGGAGCCGGACTGAAGGCGAAGGGGCTTTGCTGCGCGGCGAGATCGTTGAGTTCCATGCGCTTGTTGATCTCGAGAGCAGCGGGCGAGAGGGATTTGCCGGTGGCGGTGGCGGGGCAGACGTCCTGGCAGCGGTTGCACTGGATGCAGGCATAGGCGTCGAGGAGGCGAGGCCAGGCGAGATCTTCGAGCTTGTTTGCGCCGAGCAGAAGAGGAGCTTCTTCCAGGTCCCGAGAATTTTCGCTTGTGGAGAGCCCAGGTCTCAGATTCGAGACCTGGGGCACCCGGTTTTGTGGCTCGGGATCGAAGGAGACAGGAGGGAGTACGCCGGAGGTTTGTTCGCGTTCTACGAAGTATTTTGCCGGAGCGCCAAAGATGTGGATGTGCTTGGTGTAGGGGAAGTAGGCGAGGAAGACGAGGACGCTGCCGAGTGCTCCCCAGAAGCCGAAGATGCGGAAGGCTTCGGCGTTGGCTGGGGTAAAGAGATGCGAGAGCGCAGTGGCGAAGGGCTGGAGTGAGTCGGGCCCCTCTGCGGCGATGCGGGCTCCGGCTCCGATGGCGCGGCTGCCGACGTGGAAGAGGATGAAGGCGGAGACGATGAGGGAGTCGCGGGTGATTTTCGACTGTTGAACGTCCTTGTGGAGGAGGGTGCGTGCGTTGAAGCGGAAGTCGCGGCGGCTGGGAAGAGCGAAGCGGCGGATGACCAGCGCAATGACGCCGAGGAGAACGAGGAAGCTGAGGATATCGGCGAGGAGGTTGTAGGTTGCGCCTATGGGGTTGGTGGAGGTGACGCAGATTGGGAGGTAGCCTTCGATGGCATCGACGAGGTTGACGAGGCCGTAGAAGACGAAGCCGTAGAAGATGAAAGAGTGGAAGAGGCCGATGGTGGGCCGTTTTTTGAAGGTGCGGGTTTGAAGGAGCGTGGTGGTGAGGGCGTAGGTCAGGCGACGCGGGAGATTGTCGAGGCGGGGTTCAGGGTCGGGGGCACCGCGACGGATGCGCAGGTAGAGGCGATAGAAGCCTTCGAGACCTAGCGCAAGGGTGATGAGCGCGAAGAGGAGGAAGGCGATCTTCTGAGAAAGTGGAAGCATTGGCCGCGTCGCTCGTGTTAGTTCTTCGCGTCTTCCATCTTAGTCGCTGCGATTATTTTTTGAGTTCGGCCAGGATGGCGGGGATGAGTTGGGGGACGTCGCCGACGATGCCGTAGTCGGCGATCTTGAAGATGGGAGCTTCGGCGTCGCGGTTGATGGCGACGATGGTTTTGCTTTTGTTCATGCCGGAGAGATGCTGGACTGCGCCGGAGATGCCGATGGCGATGTAGAGCTTGGGTTGGACGGTTTTGCCGGTCTGGCCGACCTGCTCGGAGTAGGGGCGCCAGCCAGCGTCCACGATGGCGCGGGTAGCTCCGACGGCGGCGCCGAGCTGGTCGGCGAGGGCTTCGACGTATTGGGTGAAGCCTTCGGCGCTGCCGACGCCACGGCCACCGGAGACGACGATCTCGGCTTCGACGAGCCCGACGCGGGAGCTGCGCTCGACGGTCTTGCCAGTGACGTGGAGGCGTGGTGTGGGGAGGTTGAGGTCTACGTCGAACTGCTCGGCGACTTCGGCGCGCGGCGTTGCGGGGTTGAAGACGCCAGGTTTGATCGTAACAACGGCGATGGGACCGGTGGCCCCTCCTATGGTCTCGATGGTCTCGGTGACGCGGGCGAGGTAGGTGTAATGCTGGGCTTCGATAATCTGGCTGCCGGCGCTTAGAGTGTCGCTGTTGGCTTTGAGGCTGATGACGTCTTCGAGAAGAGGCGCGTCGAGTTTGATGGCGACGCGAGGGCTGTACTCGCGGCCGCTGCGGCTGCCTCCGATGAGGACCACGGAGGCTTCGCCTTCGGTGGCGATCTGGGCTACCGCGGCGGACCAGAGCTCGGGGTCGTATTGCGCCAGAGCGGGGAGATCGGCAACGAGGACCTGATCGACACCGCGGGCGATTTCGGCTGCAATAGGAGCGACATTGCTACCTAACACGAGTGCGGTGATGGGGGTTTCGCGGCCCGTGCCCTGAGCCAGTTCGCGGGCTGCGGTGACCATCTCCCATGTGCTTTTGCCTACTTTTCCGTTGGCATGCTCCACCACGATGAGGATCATGCGATCACCCTTGCTTCGTTGCGCAACAGATCGACGAGTTGCGATGCGGCTGCGGGGACGTCTTTGCCGTCGAGTATTTTGTTGAGGCGATTTTTTACCTGGATTTCGGCGCTGGTGAATTTGAGTATTGGAGTTACGTTGAACTGGTCGAGCGATTCTCTACGTAATTCTTTCTTCTTCGACTTCATGATGTTGGGAAGGGTGGGGTAGCGTGGCTCGTTAAGTCCCTGCTGGGTGGTGATGACGGCCGGGAGTTCGAGAGTGAAGGTCTCGCTGCCTTCATCGACGTCGTGCTTGCCGGTGAGCGTGGTGCCTTTGAGTTCGAGGGCGCTGGTCCAGGTGACCTGCGGCCAGTAGAGACGTTCTGCAGTGGCAGCGCCGAGAGCATGGCTGTCCCAGTCGGCTTGCTGGCCGCCGGAGAGAATAAGGGTTGCGTCTTCCTGCCGCGCGATCTGCGCGAGGACCATGCTGAGAGAGATGGCGTCGAGGCGGATGTCGGTTTCGACGTGGATGGCGCGGTCGACACCCATTGCGAGTGCAGTGCGGAGGGCGTCCTGTACGCGGGCGGGACCGACGCCGACGGCGATGATCTCGGCTTCGATACCGCTTTCACGAAGGCGGAGGGCTTCTTCGACGCCGTACTCGTCCATGGTGTCCATGACGAGCTTGCTGTTTTCGAGAGCGACCGCGTTATTGGCGACGTGCACGCTCTCTTCTGCATCGAGAACCTGGCGAATGAACGTCAGTATGCGCATGGTTTCACAACTCTCATTCCTTTGCTTCCTATGATTTGACTCTTTCAAGCTATCCGGCGTCGCAGACCCGGCTTCGTACTGGACCTTTCGTAGATCCGGATAGAGCAAGCATGCCACCCGGCAGGAAGAAAAGCGAGAGGCTATGCTTCAATGAGAGAAGAATACTGAACGGAGGGTCAGAAAGTCAACGCGAGGCTCGCACGGTTTTCGGTGGGGTTTTGCTTCGGCGAGAGATAGTGGAGCGGACACGAAGTCCTTCGGTCAGTAGGTACGAAAAGTGGCTGGCGATCTCCGGGCCGCTGAGAGGGCCGGCGGGTTTGTACCAGGTTCCGATCCAGTTGATCGCACCGGACATGGCGAAGGAGGCGAGCTTGGCGTCACATGGGGCGATGGATTTGTCGGCGATTCCCTCTTCGATGTAGCTGCGGATGGAGGCGTCGATGCGGCGCTTGAGGGTGCGGACTTGCTTGCGCGTCTCGGAAGAGAGCTCGTTCTCGTCGAGCATGGAGACGCAACGGCCGAAGTCGTGGAGTACGACCGATTTTGCGTAGGCTTCGATGTAGACTTTGACCTTGTCGAGACCGGTGCCACGGCTTACCAGAGCTTTGTCTAGGAGGGTTTCGATGAGGGTGATGCCGGCGCGGTAACACTCGACCAGAATTTCTTCCTTGTTGCGAAAGTAGTAGTAGAGGGCGGGCTTGGTGATCTGCAGACGTTTGGCGAGCTCGCTCATCGAGGTGCGGCGATAGCCTTGTTCAAGGAACATGTGGGCGGCAGTCTGCAGCACGGCGTCGCGCTTGATGTCCTGATTGCGCTGTCGAGCCTGAAAGGCCTTCCAGGGTTCGTGCGCGCGCTTGAGGGTGTCCTTCATGTCCTGATTGTCTCAGGACAGGGCTGGGGTGCAAGAGCTTTTTGCTAACTGCTAAACCTTGAGTCCGATGAGCCGCATGAGTTCGATGCCGTTGCTTTTGGTGACGACGCCGTCCTGCAGCTTGAAGTCGAACTTCATTTTGCCGTCTACGATCTCGTCCTGGAGATGCACGTTGTGAAGGCGCGGGTCTTTTTGTTCTCCAATGTTGGTGAGCGCGAGGTCGTGTGTGCTGATGAGGCCGATTGCACCGCTCGTCAGAAGCGCCCGCACGACGCCTTCGGCTCCGATGAGGCGATCTTTGGAGTTTGTGCCTTGAAGGAGCTCGTCGAGCAGGAAGAGGACAGGGGGATTTTTTTCGGCGAGGTCGCAGATGTGGCGCAGGCGGGTGATCTCAGCGTAAAAGCGGGAGCTGCCCTCCTGGAGAGAGTCGTTGATGAGAATGCTGGCGCCTATTTGTAACGGTGTTAGCTGCAGATGTTGGGCGCGCACTGGGGCGCCTGCCATGGCCAACACGGTATTGATGCCGACGGTGCGCAGGAGTGTGCTCTTGCCGGACATGTTGGAGCCGCTGATGAGGAGAACCCGGGTTTCGCCACAGACGCTGATGTCGTTGCGAACGCATTTTGCGGCTGGGATGAGGGGATGGCCGAGCTGCTCGGCGATGAAGCAGGGCGGCCCTTCGACGAACTCGGGAAAGGGGTCGGCGGGGTGCTCGTAGCTGTAGGCGGAGACGGAGAGGAGCGCCTCGACTTCGCCGACTGCCGCAAGCCAGGAGCGGACCGCGACCCCATGGGCGCTGCGCCACGCTTCTGCCGCGTAGGCTGCCTGGACCGCATACAAGAGCGGGATATTGAGGGCGCGCATGAGGGGATTTTCGAGCGAGCGGATGTGTTCGACGATGGTTCGAAGACGAGCGATGGCCTGGGAGCCTGCGAGGTGATGGGAGGAGAGCTCCGTCTTAAGAGCCTGCAGGCGCGGGGCTTCGAACTGTTCGCGTTCAATGCGTGCGAGCAGCGATGAGAGAAGTTGCAGGTCTTCGAGGGCGTGCTCGGTGGCGTGAAGAACTGCCGTGGTGCGCTTATGGAGAGATGCAGTGATAAATGTTTCAACGATGACGATCGCGAAGAAGTGTGTCTTTGTTCCGAGCTCCGCCCATACGATGGCTGCCGCAACGGCTGCGATGGCTAACAGAAGAGAGAGCCAGCGAAGCCAGGGGTGGGAGAGTTGATTGGGGGCCTCCGCCCATTGCGTGAGTGCATCCGGGTGGATGCCGACTTTAAGGTCTTCGCCGAGGATCGCTACATCTTCGCGTAGATCGAGGCGGTTGCGAAGTTTGGTGACGGCTGCGTGGCGTTGGGTGAGCTGCGGGACAGGCGATGGAGACAAGAGCCAAGAGGCGAGGGTGTCTTCGCCCATTCGGGTGCGAGCGAGGGAGAGGAGTTCGAAGAGGCTTCCTGGGCCGAAGAGGTCGAGGTCAGTGGCGTAGAGACTCGAATGAACGTCGATGCGGGAGCCGGTTTGGCCGGTGTTGGGCTTGTCCGAGTCAATCCAGCGATCTTCAATGCGAGCGAGACCATTGCGATAGAAGTTGACGGCGCGTTCGGCGCAGGAGCGCTGGCGCAGAACCTTTGCGTGAAGGATGGCGATTGCAAGAAACAGCAGAAGAGCAAGGAGCAACCACCACGGTGAGAAAGCATCCCGATGAAGGGAGAACCAGGCGGCGATCAATGTTGCGATGACTATGAGAAGGCGAAGATTTCCAATGCGGAGATGCAGCTTTTCAAAGTATGCGACTTGCATCTCGCGGGCTTGCTGGCGTCTTTTGTACTCCTCGGACGGGGAGGGGGTGGGGGGATGCACAGAGGTATTATCTCTTACGCCTTTGATCGTCTGTTTCGTCGTGTGGGGCGATCACAGGGGGATTTAAAAACAGCAAGGGAGTGGGCAGCAGTGCGCCGCTGCCTACTCCCGTGTTTCGTTATAGTGCGTCGTGGTTAGAACAGGTACTTCAGTGCGAATTGAAGCTGACGCTCTCCCTGTGCGTTGTTGACGAGGCCGAAGGTAGTGCCGATGGTGGAGTTCGGAGCTACCAGGATGGGGTGGTTTAGCACGTTGATGGCTTCAGCGCGGAACTGCAGACTCTGATGCTCGACGATAGTGAAGTTCTTGGAGACGCTGAAGTCGATCGCCTGCAGACCGGGTCCGGTGAAGCTGCCCACCTGGCAGTTACCGAAGCCGGAGGTGGGTTGGGAGACTGAGCTTGAACTAAACCAGACGTAGCCGGGGCTGCCTGGGATGGTCGAGTTCTTCTTCGGAGTTTCGACGGGTTGTCCGTTACAGTTGGCCCTGGGAAAGCCTGAGGTGGTTCCGGAGTTGTCGGTGGCTTGTGCCGTGATGGGGAAGCCATCGTGGAACTGCAGGATGGAGTTGACCTGCCAGCCACCAGCGACCAGATCTGTCACGCGGTTCATGTTCGAACCGAAGGTGCGGCCACGGCCGAAGGGAAGGTCGTACGTCACGAATCCGTTGAAGGAGTTCGTTACATTCTGATCGCATCGTCCGTAGTCGGCGCCTGGGTTGTAGGTGTTCTGGAAGAAGAAGTGGTTGTTGCCGGCCTGTGTAAGGCTGGCGTTGGTGTCTCCGTACTGCGCGTAAAAGCCGGAGGAGTTGCCCATGCACTTGGCCCAGGTGTAGTTGCCTTGGAACTCGAGGCCGTGGCTGAGACGCTTCTGGAAGTTGGCTTGAAGCGCATTGTAGTTGGAGTAACCGGTGGAGGCGGTGAGACGAGCCTGGCCGATCAATCCTTGCAGCGTGGGATTGAGATATGGGCTGGCGGCGATGGTGCCGTTTGCCTGGAGAACCTTCTGATTGATCAGTGCAATAGTCATCAGATGATCAGTCTTCTGACCGACGTAGCTGATCTGGAAGGTAGAGGAGTTGCCGAGTTGACGTTGCACGGTGAGGTTGTATTGCTGAGATACCGCGGGGCGAACGTTGTTGGGATCGAAGGCGTGGATGCCCGCTCCTGAGAAGCAGAGCGGCGACTGCGCGATGGCGGTTGCGATAGTGCAACCTGAAGCGGGGAAGCTGGAGAAGCCTTGATCGAGCGTCGTGGTTGGGAGAGCCTGCGTGCCGCCGGCATAAGTTACGTTGAGCGGAGTCGCGAAGGGAGGGTTCTGAATGAGGAGATTGCCGGTGCCGGTGCTCTCTGTGAAGTTCGAGATCCCATAAGCGCCGCGAACGACCATGGACTTATCTATCCCAGGCTGCCAGGAGAATCCTATGCGCGGCTGGAAGTTGGTGGAACCGTTGTATTGGTTGTAGAGAGCCTTGGAGTTACCGTTCATCCCCGCAATCTCGACGGCTCCTGTTGAGAGATTGTAGTTGGTTGCCTGGTCGTGGGCTTCTGCGCGCGGAGTAACGACTTCGTAGCGCAGGCCCAGATTGAGGGTGAGGTTAGAACGAAGGTGCCAATCGTCCTGAGCGAACGCCGAGTAGAGGCTGTTGCGCAGACTGCGACCCCCTCCGGAACCAAGACCGACGTTTTGGGGAAGTCCGAGGAGGAAGTCGGCTTCAGCCCAGCCGGTGGGGATTGTGCTGGGGATCGTGGATGTTCCCGCAGAACCGACCAATGGATTGCCGGTGAAAGAGCCGTTGTAGATGAATTGACCAGCAAGGCCAGAGTTGCCCACATAAAGAACGTTCGTCCGGTAGTTATAGTACTCAAACCCGACGTTGACTGTGTGTTTTCCATGGACTATCGTCACGGTATCCTCAGCCTGAACGACGGTGTCGTGGAACTGCGAGACGAGATTGTTGTTTCCAATCTGAGGGCCGTAGCTGGCACCCTGGAAGGTCATCATCGGTAAAAACGTCTGGTTGGCTGCAGTACCGGCGATGCCGAAAACTGAAGGCAAATTCTGTCCAGTTGGGTTGGTATAGCCTTCTGTTACGGGGAAGTAACTGGCTCCGATGCGTGCTGAGTTGAGCAGTGAGGGACTGAAGGTGTGGGTGTAGTCCAAGACACCGTTGTAGAGCGGGAACTCATTGTCGGAGTTTCCGGTTAGCAACTGGCTGTTGGTTGTGGGATTGGAGATGTTTTGCTGGGAGTAACGAGCGTAGACGTGGTCTTTCTGGCTCGCGATCCAGTCGATTTTAAGATCGCCTTGGTCGCTGTTCGTATAAGAATGCATCACATTGACTTGATTGCCTGTGGTCAGGTTGTTGATCGGCCCTGGATAAAGCGACGAACTCAGTATCTTCGAGGCAGCAGAACTGAATGGAATGTTGATCTGGTTGTTCAGAAATGGTTTGCGGCCCCCCGGTGTTGAAGAGGAGTAGGGGTTGTAGAGCTGCTGCGCGAGATTGTTGCAGATTCCCGCTGTATTGAAGCCAGCTGAGCAGATACTGGCAAAGTTGCCCTGCCGCTCTGCAGCGGTGAATACCGTAAACGGCACCGAAGTTGCCGGCTGGTCAAAGCGAGAGCCCTGGTAGTCAGCGAAGAAAAAGAGTTTGTCCTTGATGATGGGGCCGCCGAGCGAGGCGCCAAATTCATTCCAGCGAAGAATCGGCTTTAGACCGGTTCCATCGGGATTATTTGTACCGGGAATATACGGTTGTCCTTTGGTTAGCCCGCTTTGCCATTTGTTTGCGTTGAAGGCGTCGTTGCGAATGAACTCGAAGGCGTCACCGTGGAACTGATTGGTTCCTGACTTGAGGGTGACGCTGATGATGCCGCCAAGATAGTTGCCGTAGGAGGCTGGCGCGTTTTGCGAGATGAGGTTGAACTCCTGGATGGCATCGACGCTGGGCGCAAAGGCCACGTCGTTGTTGTCGATCTGGTTGTTGTCCATGCCGTCGAGGATGTAGTTGTTGGTCTGCTCGCGGTTGCCATTGATATAAGGACGGCCAACCTGAAAGCTAGCCTGCGAGCCAGTAAAGGAGCCGGGGTTGAGACTGACGGCTCCGGGTGAGAGTAGTGTCAGCTGGTTATAATTCCGGGTTGCTAGGGGCAAGGTTACGTTCGCCCTGGCATCGAGCACCGTGCCCATGAAGGTCTGATCGGTTTGCAGCAGGGGTGGAGCGCTCGAGACCTCGACCGTCTGCGAGGCCTGACCGACAGTCATCGCAACGTCGACGCGAGCCGTCTGGTTCATGGCCAGAGAGAAGGCCGGGTGTTGGACCGTGGAAAAGCCGGAGGCTGTCACCTTCAAGATATAGTCGCCGATGGGGAGCGGCGAGAGATAGTAGACACCGGCAGAGTTGGTCTGTGTTGGGTACTCGGTGCCTCGGGAGGTGTCGCGAGCAGTTACGGTTGCACCGGAGATGACGGCGCCCGAAGCGTCGGTTACGGTGCCGGTGATTTTAGCGCTGATGTCCTGCCCGAATGCGGCGGAACATACGAGGAACAGGAACAAACTGCTTAGAGCAATGCGTGCTCTCATGGTAGGCCTCCACTTTCATTTCCGTCTCAAACCTGCTTGAACCTTGCGAAGTTCATATTTCCAAGCGATGCGAGCCATCTCTTGATTGCGTTTACTGTCTTTGCCCGAAGATGAATTGTGCTCCAGCTTCGGGTCTATGTGGGAATCTCGGGCCCTCGATACGACCTAATGAGGTCCCTTGAAATGGCCCAGACTTTCAAAAAATGATGGGTTCGTCTGAAGGCCAAATAGTATAGACAACTGTACTGAGATGCAAGTGGAAAGTTTGAAGAATAATTACGACCTGGAAAAACGCTCGTCCGGTCGCCATGCCTATTCGACCAGGGATGGAGGGAGGCCTCACTTGTTCGGCGAGTTTGAAATCAGTTACTTGGAGGTAGAAGAGAGACCACCAGTGTGACTACATATCACCGCCGTTTTTTGGCAGCGGTCAATCTAGTCTTTCATCGCGATGAGGGCAATTTTGGGATACGCAGGCGGGATTACTCTTAAATGTTGTATCGAAATCATCGCATCGCCTTCCCTGGCCTAGGTCAGCTCGAGGTCTTGAAGGAAGCCAATAGGCGTTCGCGAACGAAGACAATATGCTCCCGCATGGCAAGCCGCGCCTCTCGTTTGGAGTCTTTCTTGAGGGCCTGGTAAATCTTCATGTGAGCAACCGGAGCTGTTGTCGCAGAGAGTTCGTAGGACTTGGAGCGGCAGAGCAGAGCCTTTTGCTGAATATTTTCGAGCACTCGGCAAAGCTCTTCATTGCCGGTGGCAGCGGTGATCATTGCATGAAACCGCATATCTTCTTCAATGTGCTCCAACTTGTTGCCGTCTTTTAGATATTTCTTTGTGCGGTTGATGCTGGCGGATAGCTCGCTGAGCAGCTTTGGCGTGATGTTGGCCGCATCGATGGCGTGGACTTCAAGTATCTCGCGGAGCTCGTACAGGTCGCGTATCTCCTTGGGGGAGAACTGCCGGACGTAGGCGCCGCGTCGCGGTTCGATGCAGACGAGGCCTTCTGCTTCCAGCCGATTGAGGGCCTCGCGTACAGGCGATTTGCTGATGCCAAGTTGGGTGGCAAGAGACTCCTCAGTGAGGCGGGAGAGTTCGCCGAGGGTTCCATCGAGCAGGTTCTGCTTAATGCTCCGATAGGTGAGCTCTGTAAGATTTGGGATTTTCGCCAGCTTGATCATGATTGTTGTAGGTCTGTGGATTTTACACGACTTACCGTGCTTGAACAGATTTTGAGCCATCTTGTGATGATTTCTGTACGCGGTTCGCTGTATCGACAGCCAGCCTATCACTATTCCTACAGACTAAAATCAATCCAACAATGATCACCCGCCTGTTTGCATGGATGAAGGGCAGCGACTCGGGACTGCGCCTTCCCTGGCGCATGTTCTGGGTTGGTCTTGCCGTTCGTGTTCTCTACATCACGCTTGGCCATAGCTACCATTTCCGCGCCTTTCAAGATCACTTCCAGTTTGGTTGGGAGGTCGGCCGCATCGCCAGAGCCGTCGCTACGGGCCGCGGATACTCTGACCCTTTTATGGTCCCCTCGGGTCCCACCGCCTGGTGCCCGCCGATCTACCCACTCCTGCTTGCCGGAGTTTTCAAGCTCTTTGGCGTCTACTCCACTCTCTCTGCGTGGGTCATCCTCACTATCAACAGCGTCTTCTCGGCGCTCACTGCGGTGGCCGTCTACGAGATCGCCAATCGCTCCTTCGGAAGCAGAGTCGCCCTGTGGTCGGGGTGGATTTGGGCACTCTATCCGGCCGCCATGCAGTATGCGGTCCACTGGGTCTGGGAGATGGCCATAACGACCTGCCTTCTGTCCGCCATGCTCGTTGTTGCCCTCCGGGTGCGCGGTATCGGTGATGCCGCACCTCCAGTGGATCGACAAAAGACCGCCCTATGGGCTATGTTCGGCGTCCTCTGGGGAATGATTGCGCTCTTGAACCCCTCGCTTCTGATCTTTCTCCCTGCGTGTGGACTTTGGATGCTCTGGGGTGAAAGGCACAGTCTTTTACGCGGCATTGCGCGAGCCACCTTGGCGGCTCTTCTCTGCACCGCCTGCATTGCTCCATGGATCTGGCGCAACTGGGTCGTCTTCCATACCCTCATCCCAATGCGTCCCAACTTCGGCGCTGAGTTGTACGCCTCTTCGCTTGAAAGCAACAACGGCTTTCCCTGGGGCGCAGCCGTGTCGATCTATCCCGCCACACCCGACCAACAACGTTATCGGGCCATCGGTGAGATCGCCTTTTGTCGGGAGCGCGGCGAGATGGCCAAAGCAATCTTTCGCGCCAATCCCGGCCGCTTCGCGCAGTACACCTGGAAGCGTATCTACTTCTTCTGGATCGGCGTCCCGCACCCCATCGAGAAAAGCTTTCTCACTGAGGTTTTTCGCGAACTGAACTATTCCTTCTTGAGCCTTTGCGGACTTCTCGGCCTCGCTTTGGCTATCAAGCAACGAGTACCAGGGGTCGCACTTTATGCCTGCGCTTTTCTCCTCCTCCCGGTGGTCTACTACTTCGTAACCGTGCAGGCTCGCTTCCGAAGCCCTCTGGAACCGCTGATTTGTATCCTTGGCGTTTACCTCTTTCAGTCGGCGGATCGAAGCCGCGTGTGGTCGTGGCGAGCATAACTTTTTCTATGACACGTGTTGCACCGGGGTTCAGCCTCCGGGGTGGTATTCCCGCTTTGCGTGGTCTTTAACATCTGAGCGGTAGAAGTAAACTTCGCGCAGATCGCCGGTGCTGTAGCGTTTCGCTTGATCGTTGAAGTGAGGTGAGGATGGGTTGCCGCTTTCGCCACCGGCGGTCACAGCTTTTGCACGCACCTTTTCGCCGAACTCGACCACGGCGACGAAGCTGTTCCCGCTGGTGCCATACCATTTCTTCGTCCCAGGGTAAGGGCGTGCTCCGAAAGAGGCAAGCGAACCCCACAGCGACGAGGTAAAGCCGACAGGAATGCTTGGAGCGGCGTCGTTGAAGGGTTGGACGATGTCGCCGGTGAGGCGCTGGAAGCGATTGATGTTGCCCCATGGCGTCTTCCAGGTACCGAAGTCGGCGGTGAGTTTGTCGGAGGCTGCGGCGAGCGATTGCAGGAGACGTTGCTGGGAGACCTGCGTGCCGATGTACTCCTCGGCGGAGACGCCGGCTTTTCGAGCCTCGTCGGCTGCGTGGCGGCGGATATCCTCACCCCAGAAGACTGCGAGCGATGTTGGGACGGAGGTTACGCCCCAACGGTAGTTCCATGTGCGGAGAAGCGCGATTTGCTCGGCCAATTTGGCTCTTAGCGGATCGGAGGCGGGGGCATCGTCCCAGGCCTTGAGTAGGGCAGGGATCGGCTTCTCGAACCAGGGAAGATAGCTGTCGTAGGCCGCGGTGATTAAAGAGTCGAGGGTGAAATCTTTTTTGTCCTGCAGGACTCGAACAGCGTGCAAGCCGCGCGCGGTTTCTGTGCCGGACTCCACATATGCGGGGTAGTCCTGCTTGCGCAGGCTGCTTGCGCCGGCGCCCGACCACGGCGAGTTGTTGCTGTTGTAGAGCCAGCCGCTTCTGGGGTTCAGTAGTTGCGGGAGTTCGTCAACAGTAAGGAGACCTTTCCAATCTGTGGCTGGATTGCTGCCGTCGACTGGTTTAGTAAAGTCGAAACGAGTGTCGCGGCGTGGAATGAAGTTTCCGTGGAAATAGGCGATGTCGCCGTCGGAGTCGGCGAAGATGGTGTTGTTCGAGGAGTTCGCCTTGAGCTCCAATGTCTGCCGGAAGGACTTGTAATCTTTCGTCTTGGTACGGATGTACGACTGCGTCAGGGCTTTGATCGGCTCCTGCATCAGGCGGATGCTTACCCATTTGCCGTTGTCGTTGCGAATGATGGGGCCATGATGGCTGAAGTAGACGGTGAACTTCTTTTCGGCCATGCCGTGATCGGTCTTGTATGGGATCGTGATCTGCTTCGAGACGAGCGGGCGTTCCTCGCTTCCATACTTGTAGAGGACCCGGTCGCCCTGCTTCTTCACCGCTTCGAGATATTCATCGACTGCGTCGACGCCGCTCGAGGTATGCATCCAACCCGTGTGTTCGTTGAAGCCCTGGTAGATAAAGAACTGTCCCCAGGTGACTGCGCCGTAAGCATCCAGTCCCTGGTCGCTGACCATCTGCAGCTCAGAGCGGAAGAAGAAGGAGGTGTGAGGGTTGATGAGAAGCAGAGCGTGGTGGTTCGCGGTGTTCGAGGGGGCGATGGCCATACCGTTCGAACCCGTTGGTTCCGGAGGATCGCTGTCATGCACGTAGGCTGTTTCGGTGACGGGAGCGGTGCAGTTGCAGGCCTCGACGACAGGAGCTTTGTTGTAGAACGCTTCAAGCTGGTTGAGGTTGACGCGCTCGATGTCGCCGCCGATGCTGCCTTCGGTGAAGGAGAGGGCCATCCACGGCTCGAAGTGCTGGATGACTCGCGGCTTCACCTCGGGATGCTTGAAGAGGTAGAAGTTGAGGCCGTCGGCGAAGGAGTCCATTAGCGTCTTCAGCCATGCTGGGCTCTCAGCGTAGTGCTTCTTCAATGCCATGGGGTCGATGAAGAGCTTCATGCGAAGGTCAAGGTAAATTTTGGATTCGCCCTCGGTCTCGGCGAGGCGGCCCATCGCGTTGATGTAGTTCGTCTCGACGCGGTTGAAGTCGTCCTCGGCCTGGGCGTACTCCATGCCGAAGACTGCGTCGGCGTCGGTCTTGCCATAGATGTGCGCGATTCCCCAGTCGTCGCGGATGATGGTGACGTTGTCCGCCTCTCGTTGCCAACGCGCGGCCTCCGGATTGTCGGCTGCGTGCAGCAGCGCGAAGGAGGACGACACAAAAGTGAGGATGAGAACGAGATTTTTCAGGCGACGGCGGATCTTCATGATTACTTTTCTCCGTTTAGGACAGGACATGCTCTTTTTGTTTGGAAACGCTTCACCTGTCGGCGCAGCGGTGTGAACAGTTTACTTACCCCCCTCCCCCCTTCCCCCCGGGGTATTTTGGGAATAAATTCCCTTTATTCAGGTAGTTACAGGTAGTCACTGTCTGCAAAATATTCATAATAAATGGGTTGCCTGCAAAATATTCCATCTAAACGAGTTAGCCCCGGAAGTTGTCCGGGGCTAACTCTTTCTTGATCTCTATATCTAGTATAGCGAATTGGACATAACTAAAATGCCAACCGGATGTTGCTGATTATTAGTGGTTTAGCTGGTTTCGGGGCTTGGCAAGCGTTTTTGGCGGGTTTTTTGCGAAATTATTTTTGCCGCCACTCGAAGTACATGAAGGTGCTACGCTATCAGCCACCGGCTGACGGGCCCCCCTGCTGCGATGAAGCCGATAAAAGACGGATCTATACCGGGGAAGAGAAAACAGAGCTTCAATTTCTTCCAGAACCTCCAGTCCCGCGACTTCAAGAAAAACGAATCAGGGCGAAGCCGCCGTAAAATTTACGTCTGCCAAGGAGCGCATGCCATGCTTTGCCCATCCTGCAATACCGAGACAGGGAGCAATTCCAGCTTTTGTCCGCACTGCGGCGCCAATACAACGACGGGAGCCCCTGCCGCGATTCCTGCCCAGCAAGGCGGCTTGTCTGAGACTGCTGCCGGCGCGATCGCGTATCTCACTATCATTCCGGCAATTATCTTTTTGGCGATGGAGCCATATAACCGGAGTTCGTTTGTGCGTTTCCATTCCTGGCAGTCCATCTTCTTTGGGGTCACGGTAGCCGTGATTCACACGATTCTGGCGGCCATTCCTATCGTCGGATGGCTTCTGCTGGTGCCAGTCAGCCTGGGATTTCTGATCCTTTGGATCGTGGTGATGGTGAAGGCGAGCAGGGGAGAGCGCTTTAAGATTCCATTTATCGGAAACTTCGCAGAACAGCAGGCGAAGTAAACAGGTTTCGTAGGGGGAGATCCTGAGCTGTCTCCGATGCCGAGTTACTCGGCTGAATCACTCGACTGATACTCGACACGGGTTGGGTGCGTCTATAACTTGGTACAGATGGCTCTGCAAACGAGTGACACATCGAATTTAGTGCCTGCTTCGGCTGAAGAACCTGCAAGCCAGCGGACGTGGCTTGTCAGCATGACGAGTTTCCTTTTTATCGTGCTGCAGAGCGCCTGCACAGCAGTCATAGCGATCAGCGGCGTTCGCGTCGCGATCGGTCTGAGTGCGCTGGCGGAGGCGACGATTGGGATCCACGCTCCGGCAAGCGGTTTTCATCAAGACGTGATTCGCATTCCGATGATGATTGCAGCGACGGTGGGTTCTTTGATCAATCTGTATGTCATCCGGCGCATTAGGACGCTGCGCGCGCGACCTTCTTCGCAGTGGCGTCTCCAGCCCGTCAGTCCGAAACAGCGGAGGTCGGAGTTGCTTCAAATTGCGCTGGCAATCGTTACCCTGGTGCTGGTAGCTGCAGAGTGGATCACCCATCCGATGATCCATCGCGTTCCGTAGGACTGCCTCCATTCGTTGCGAGTTATTCACGCGCAATATTCCGCATCTCTGCTTCGAGCCTTGCGTGGAGGCGCTCGCTGAAGCCGAGCGGCAGTTCGAATACGCGTTCATCCGCTGTGAGGATGAGGATGTTTCGCGTGGAGTCCAGAATCGCTGAGCAGATTTCGCAATGCTCCAAATGTTTTTGCACCTGATCGAGGACGTCGGGCGAGAGCGTGCCATCCAGATATTCGGAGATGTGCTCCCAGACGTGCTTGCACTCTATGACCATGGGAACCACCTCCGTTTTGGATTGACCAGCTTTAACTGTGGGACCAGCTTCTTCTGCAGCATGATGCGCGCCCGATGCAGCCGCACCTTGACTGAGGCGACGGTGATGCCGAGCGCGTCAGCCGATTCGTTTACGCTCAACTCCTCTACATCGCGCAGCAGGAAGACCTCTCGGTAGATCAACGGCAGATCGGTGACGGCTTGCTGCAGGAGCGAACGCACCTCCTGGCGCTCCAATGCCTCGGAGGGTATCTCACGCCAGTCTCGCAGAAGCGCCGGAGTGACGCGGTCCTGCCCTTCCGGCGGCTCGTCCAAAGACTCCATCTTCATCGTCTTCCCGCTGCGAAGGCGGCTTCGGGCTTCGTTCAGAGTGATGCTTATCAGCCACGTACTAAACTTCGCCTCGCCGCGGAAATGCGCAAGGTTCCGGAACGCCTTGAGGAAGGCTTCCTGCGCGGCGTCCTCGGCATCCGCCTCGTTGTGGAGCAGAGACAGCGCCATGATGTAGACGCTCCGCTCGTAGGGGCGAATGAGATCGTGAAACTCGTGCGTATTGCCGGCAAGGATGGAGGCGATGATTTGAGCCTCGTCCCTGCCTTCACTCACTCCGGTCATTCTTCTCAATCCATGTGCGACAGCTGTTTGCCAACGACTCGTGCGCAGGCAGTCGGTAAAGCCGTTTCGGCTCATACCATTAGAACCCTGACGGTTCAATTGGTTACGAGAAATCTGAAATATTCCCGGGGTGACGAGCAGGCGGAGCCGTCGCGTTTCCCGGCCAAATGCCTGGGGTCGCAAACGCGAGTTCGGCAATAACATCGCGTGGATCAAGGAACGAGCCGTTAACCGTGGAGGTGGTGGAGGTCGATAGGCCCTATGTGTGAATATGGCGAGTGAGACAACGCTAACTTGAGCTTCTTTGAACAACAGATCGAAGCGAGTTGACGTCTTCTACTGCTTCAAGTCTTAGGACTGCCTCGACGAGCGTCTTCGATTGCTGCACACCGAGAAAGGGATCCATCAGGTCTCGGCACTTCGCGACAACCTCGTCTCGCGTCATTGGATTGAGGACGGTGCCGCGAACCGCATCGATCCGCTTGCGATAGGTGGCGCCATCCTTCAGAGTTACCTCTACGACGGCGACGAGCTGGGGATAGAGCTGTTCGAGCTGAGCATCCGGAACGAGTTGTACCTTCGCGCGCTCCCGGACGACCGCTGGGTCGGCGGTTCGCGCTTTGTCATGTGCGGCGCGGAAGGAGACCGTCTTGTCGACGAGCATGACGGCGATCAGGTGCTGAAGCGAGATGTCCTCCATGCTGCGGTCGTTAACAGTCTTGGCCTCGCTGGTTGCGATGCGCACTACGACACGCACGAGTTGATCGAGAGCGAAAGGGTGCTCGTCGCGGATGGCCTGCATTGCGTCGAGAGGGGCCTGGATAGGAGAACCGACCGTCCACTTCTTGATGTTAGTCCGAGTGATCTCGAACCGTTGGCCCAACTTGTCGATGAGGCTTGCCGGGTCGGCCTGAGGAGCGGAGGCCAGAAGGAAGTTGTCGGACCCATGAAAGATGTCGTCTACGCCGTTTGCGCCAAGATGGACGATCAAAGCCGCGTTGACGCCATTGCGCGCGGGAGCGCCGCCAAAGACGAACGACTTCTCGATGTGTTGGGTGTCGCGCTGCCAGGCGGCAATGCCTGAGGCTTGTTGAGAGGCGTAGTCAAGCAGCCAGCACATTTGCCGCGCGGCAAGGCCGGCACAGCAACCTGCAGCTGCGGCAGCACCAAAGGTGTTGGCGATGCTGTGTGCGGAACGATGAGTCTCTGTTTGAAACTGCAAGCCGCCGAGGGCCATCAGGACTCGCGGACCGATATCGTAGCCCAAGACGACCGCACGCAGCAGATGTTGGCCATTGATATGGAAGAGCTCGCCGGCAGCCAGCGCAGCCGGAACAATGGCACAGCCGGGATGCGAGTGCGAAGGCGAGTGCGAATCATCCGTCTCGTCAGAGTGCGCCAACATACCGTTGGTGAATGCCGCTTCGATGGGTCCGCACAAGAGGTCGGAGCCGACTACGGTTGCTGTCTTCTGTCCGCCATAGAGCCGAGCGAAGTTGAGAGCTACTCGCGCGGGGGGGAGCTCTGTGCCTGAAACCATGGCGGCCAGGGTATCGAGGATGTGCTCCTTGGCGCTCTCGATGACCTCGGGCGGGAGTGGGCTTGAGCGAGCCTGTGCCATATACTCGCTCAAGGTTGGCATCACGGATGTTGGCGCCTTTGACGCTATTGGTTGAGGTGCCTTAGCGGCTGGTGTCGACGACGAGGGGATCGCCGCGGCGACCATCAACGCACCTCCACCTTGCAGGAGACCGCGCCTACTCATTGCTCCATTCTTCTTCAATCCCTACTCCATGGAAGTGGATCAGCCGTGGGTGCCGGCGCTTCGAGATACAGCGCCGGCCCAAAAACATTAGTTCTGGAATAGAGTGCCAAGATCTGGAATCTTTGCACTCATTTCGTGGCGGATGGCCTCCGCCTGGCGGATTGCATCGGCCTCATCAGCCGCGGCAGTGAATGGAATCTCCATGACGGTGAGTCCAATCCTTCTGCCAGCTGTGTCGAACATCTGCATCTTCATGTCGTAGTAGGCGCCATCGTCTTCGCGCTTGCAGTTCGTCTTGCCATCTTGAACAGCTTTGAAGTCGTTCGGTGATGTCAGCTTGCCGATCTTCGAGAGATTGCCGTTGGCGATGATGACGCTCTGAGTCTGACCGGGAGCGATTGCATGTAGGCCAAGCTTCCTGAGGAAGGGATGTGTGGACAGGGTTTCCATCACGACGCGCTGGGCCGTCGGTGCCTCTACATGGTAGGCTGGCGGCGGAGTCGCGGCAGGTGCGGACAATGGTTCGCTTGGGACGAACGCCAGGACCGCTGCATCGGTGGTTCCATGCTGGGGAGCGGCAACGAAATACCGATTGAGGGCAGGAACGAGATAGCCGGTCCTGGCCAGTGGGCCTGTAGGCACATTGCCCAGTAGCTCGTAATGATCCGCATCGACCTCGCGATAGACGCTGACCGCGCCGTCGGTTGCCGCGTAGAGGCGCTTGCCTGCCTCGTCGTAGGTCACATCGTCGACGCCCTTGGGGATGGTGAGCGCCTGCAACTCTTTGCCAGTGCCGGAGTTGAGGACCAGGATCTGACCGCTACGACAGCCGATGAACAGCCGTTGATGATCCTCATCGAGCGCCATGGCCACATTCATCTTGCCAAGCGTGAGAGGCCAGGATGCGACGATCTTTCTCTGCACCCGGTCGATCACTTCGATCTGATTCTTCTCGCGGTTGTTGATGTAGATGGTGGGACGATTGACGTCGAGCGACATGGCCTCGATGGTGTCACCGCCGATGGCCGTCTCGGTAAGCTTCGTCTTTGTATGCGTGTCCACCTCGGTCAGCATCGAACTCTTCTGGCCGATGTCGCCGCCGCCGTTGACGATGAAGAGTTGGTTCCTCGACGGATCGAAACCGATTGAATCAGCGTCCTTCAGAAGCGGCATGCGCGTCTTGAGCTTGTAGGTCGTTCCATCGAAGATTTTGAGCGACCCGTCGCCTCCATCGGTGACATAGAGTTCATCGGTATCGGAGCGAAAGAGCACGGCATGTGGCTTGTCGACTCCATCGAGCTGCCGCAACAACTTGCCGCTGTTCAGATCGACCACCAGAACCGCATGGAAGTCTTCAGGAGTGAGGAACAGGCGATGCTTCCACAAGTCGACGGCTAGATGGTCGAAATGACCCTTGACCTCAGGTGGCAGTTTGAAGGTCTGTTCAAGCTTGAGCGGCATGTCTTTCTGTGCGTTTGCCGGGGTGATGAACATGGTGAGCAGGACGGTAACGAGGGTGCCTGCAAAGATTTTTCGTGTCTGGTGCAAGGGTTTCTCCTGACGGTTCGGGATGTTTTGCAATGCGTGTGTGAGTGGTTCAGGTTGGGGTGGTTAGTAGAGAAGTTTCAGACCGAACTGGATCTGTCGAGAAGTGGTTTGCGTCGTATTGATCTGGCCGGCACCGGGAACAGCGGCGCCCGTCTGGTCGAATACCACGTTGTTTTGAAGCGGTGGAGCGAAGTTCGTATGGTTGATAGCGTTGAATACCTCGACGCGAAACTGAACGTTCAGCCTCTCGGTAACATGGGTGTTCTTGAAAAGAGAAGCATCGAGCGACAGCAGCCCGGGGCCAACGAGAGCGTTGCGGCCGAGGTTGCCATAACGATTTGCTGGCATGGGGAAGGCAAGGCAGCTGAGCTTGATATAAGCTGCGGGATTGCCTCGATTGACTGGATTTCCGCAGCCAGGGCCCGCAATCCGATCGGGGAGATCCTCGACGCTATTGGTCTGCTGACCCGTCGGGTCTCCACCCAGGATGGCGTTGAACGGAATGCCGCTGGCGGATTGCAGGATGGTCCCAATCTCCCAACCATGCACGAGAGAAGACAAGCTATTTGCCTTTGGCTGCTCTGATCTTCCGATAGCCCAGATGGCGTGGAGAACCAGGTTGTTTCGCACATCAAAGTCCGATGGCCCACGGTTGAGGGGGGGATGAAGCCATTGCGGATTCGTGAGGGAGTTGCCGAAGGAATCAGTGCCGACAGAGGTGGATGCGTTGTCAAGGCTCTTGCTGAAGGTGTACGAGACCTGTGCTTGAAATCCATGGGCCAAGGTCTTCGACAGCGTGGCCTCAAGCGCATTGTAAGTCGAGTTGCCTGCCCAAAGAACCCCCGCGATGCGGCCGAAGTTGGTGTTCAAACGGGTACCGTTGATAGGAAAGAGCAGTCCGGCTGGCGTAACGGTTGGAACTACTGTGTCCATGTCTTCAAGCGGAGTGACCTGATGAACTCCATGGGAGCCCACGTAGGCGATCATCCCCAGCAGACCTGGCATAAACTCCTGCTGGACATTTACATTCCAGTGCATGACATAGTTGCGCGGCGGATGCGGGTCGACATAGGCTGAGCGGAGAGTGCTTGGATTCGAGGATATGAGCGCATAAGCACCTCGCGGAAAAGTTCCGGCGGGAAGAGTTGTGATACTTCCCTGCTCAAAGAACGGGGCCGTGGCTTGAGTCACAATCTCGAAGAGATAGGGCAGCGGCAGAACGTCGAAGATCCCAAAACCGGAGCGCACCGCCGTTTTACCCTGGCCGAATGGGTCCCAGATGACGCCGACGCGTGGCTCGAAGTTGAAGTATGTGGGGTTGGCAAAGAATGGATCTCCAAGATGCGGAGCCGTGTCCGTGAGGTTAAGTAGCGTCGCCAGCTTTCCCTGCACCTCGGATGGGACGGTCGCTGTCTCGTAGCGCAATCCCAGCTGGAGATTGAGATTATGCATGACGCGAATGCCATCCTGGACATAGAGTCCGAGGATGGTCTGGCGCAAGCCGCGGCCGGAGACGTCTGTCTGGATGACTCCGGTGTACGACTTCGGCTTGTTGGTGAGAAAGCTGGAGAGCGAGCCGAACTTGAACGTGCCGGTCGGCCCTGTGATCGCGTTCTCATTGTCCTGAATGCGTTCTATCGCTGCGCCGAACTTGATGGAGTGAATGCCCTTGGTAAAAAAGGCGTCATCCGCCTCCTGAAAAGAGTTGTAGTGATAAAAGTGCTGCGAGAAGCCATCGATACCGCCGGTAAATGTGACCAATCCCGGAACAGATACCACCGCAGCGGCACGTCCGGGAGCCGTTCCAAGGGACAAGTCCGCCGACGACGCGTTCAATGCGGTTGTCTGGCCTTCGAGCGCGACAACGCGATTGAAGCCGAAGCGCGCGGCGTTTAGAAAGTGTGAACTGAAGGTGTGGTCTTCCTCCACAGTAGCGATGTTCCTGTGCGTGGAATAGCCGAAGAGCTTATTGTTCATCTCATCCGGCTGAGTGGCCTGCCCCTGATCAAAGAGGTAAGTTCCATCGATAGCGTCGCGTGGAGAGAGATGATAGTCGAGTTTTGCGGTCCCGAAATCCTCCGAGGAGACATCAGGCGCGGAGAAGATGTATTTGCCGGTATCGCCTGGCGAGACCAGACCGCTATTGGGCAGTGGATAGAGCGCGTTAATGAAGGTTAGTACCGCCGGATCAACAACGACCCGGCCTACAGCGAGATTTCCTGCTCGTGCGGCCTGGGATGGAACCAGCGAAGTTTGCGTGACTCCCAGATTCTGACGCAAACCTTCATAATCGCCAAAGAGAAAGGCACGGTCTTTCCGAAGCGGGCCGCCAAGGGAGCCACCGAACTGATTACGCCGGAACTCCGGCTTTGCGAGGTCGAAATAATTACGGGCGTCGAGCGCGCTGTTACGCAGGAACTCGTAGACAGATCCATGAACCGAGTTTGTGCCCGATCGTGTAACCGCGTTGACGATCCCACCGGACGAGCGCCCGTATTCTGCCGGATATCCGCTGGTAAGCACCGAGAACTCCTGAATGGCGTCGACGCCGAGATTGACGCCAAGAGCGCTTCCGGGTGCTCCATTGGCGTAGTCATTGATGCTGATGCCGTCCAATCGGTAGTTGTTCTGCCATGGGCGGCCACCGGAGATCGTGAGCTGTTGGCCTTCGCCCTGTTGCACGCGGTTACCAAGGGCGTTTTCCGCTCGGATGCTGGAGACACCCGGTTCAAGGGTTGCCAACTGCGTCCAGTCTCGCCCGTTGAGCGGAAGGTCGGTGATGGTTCGGGCTCCTACGAACCCGCTCAATTCTGCGTTCGTCAGCTCAACCGTTGTGACTGCGGTAGTGACCACCGCCTGCTCATTACGATCGCCAACGAGGAGGTGGAAGTTGACGTCGCGGACTGCGCCCACCTGCACTTCAGCTCCACTCTGAATCTGAGTTCGGAAGCCAGGCGCGTCAACGGTAACTGCATAGAAGCCAGGCAAGAGACTTGGACGGCTATAGGCGCCAGTCCCATAGGTGGATACCTTTACGGTCACCGCTGTTGCGAGACTCCTGATTGTGACCTCTGCCCCAGGGACGACAGCCCCCGTGGGATCGGAGACCAGGCCACGCAGGGTGCCTCCCGCTACCTGAGCGTCTACGTTCGTGCAGAGTAGACAGGACAGGATGATTCCCGCAAGACCCCTTCGTATTGTTTGTGCACAGGTATTGCTCATGACTAACTCCTAACGAAGGTGACGGACGTGAATTCTCACGCATACGCCATTTACAGGCGATGTCCCGCTGAAGTCAAAAGTAAGTGGCTCACATGGGATAACGATTACGTGGCGATAAAACGTTAGAGAAGCGCGCATCATGAAATCTTCAGTCTTCTTAGGTTTTGGGGGCGAAAGTTGAACTTCAATTGCTGAGTGCAAAGGAGAAATCGCCTGTTGCCACTCAGGCGGCGTGAAATGAACCAATCCATTCAGGAGAGTCTCATGTGCGTTTCTAGCAATCTCGCGCGGATAGCCGGTTCGTCGACGGGCTCTCCCTTGCAACTATCGATGAGAGGAGGGAGAAGGTGTCGATGTTGATGTCTTCGCTATCAGCGCGCGGCAGACCTACAGTAAAGCAAGCTCCCTTTCCCAGCTCACTCTTTATAGATACTCGGCCACGATGCGCCGCGATCAAGCTCTTAGCAATTGCGAGACCTAGTCCGGTTCCGGAATCGCGCGGTGTGCGGGCCTGATCCACGCGGTAAAACCGCTGGAAGATACGTTCATGGTCCTCCTTCGCGACTCCAATTCCACAGTCTGCAACAGTGAAGCCGCAATACGCTTCAGTGGCCCATGTTGTGATCGTGATGCGACTGCGTTCAGGCGAATAGCGAACCGCGTTGTCGATGAAGATCATGCCAAGACGCTGAAACTCGCTGCGATACCCGAGAATCGGCACGATGTGATGTGCCGATTGATAGTCGATTACGATGTTCTTGCTTGCGGCTAGGCTCTTTGCCCTCGCGACAACGTCGGTGAACGCTTCTTCCAGTTCGAAGACCTCCATCGTAGGAGAAGCGTCAGCACGGTCGCCGCGTGCAAGAGTGAGAAGGTCACCAATAAGCTGTGCCATATACTTACTCTCCTTCAGGATGTCTCCGACACAGCGAACGGTTCGAGCCTCATCGAGGCTACCCATCAAGAGGTACTCCGCATTCGAGTGGATGAGAGCAACAGGGGTGCGCAGTTCATGCGAGGCGTCGGCAGTGAACTGGGCCACGCGCGCATAAGCCGCTTCGATGCGATCGAACATCGAGTTCAGCGTCTTCGCGAGGCAATCCAGTTCATCGTCCGTCCCTCGGGTTGGAAGGCGCACTGCGAGGTTCTGAGCATCGATCAGACTGGCAGTTTCAGTGATGCGATGGATCGGATTGAGGGCGCGCCCGCTCATCCAGTAACCGCCTAAAGCCGCGAGTACAGCCGCGAGTGGAATGCTCAATGCGAGCAGCCACGCGAGACGCCGTGTCATCTGGAGGTACTCTGACTGGTCTACGCCGACTTCAATGAGAAAAAATGAAGTACCAGAACTCGTCACCTTACTGAAGTATCTGATGGAATGACCACCGAGTTGTACATTGCGTCTGGATATCGTCTCGTTGGCGGAAGCAAACGACGGAATAGCCTGCATCCCTTCGGACTGATAGAGTAAAAGTCCATTCGCATAGCTTATCCGCGATAATTTTCCGCGCGGTAGCAAGGATGAGTGCTCTCTTAGCTCATCGGCCAGATGTTTCGTGTCATGGGTCGCGTACTTATGACGAAGAAAAGCGGCTATGTTATCGATACCGGCCGTTAGTTCCCTATCCGTCACTCGCTGCAAACTCAAGGAGGCGCTGAGATAAACGCCGAGTCCGAGCAGCACGACAATGATGCCGACCACGACCGCATACCAGAGCGTTAGACGTGACCGAATCGACAGTGGCATTATCGTGTCGCCGCGGCAAGCCGATATCCAAAGCCACGCACCGTTTGGATTAGCTTCCGTTCATAGCCTCCATCGATTTTGGCTCTGAGCTGTTTCACGAAGACGTCGAGCGTATTATTTTCGACCGTCTCCTCATAACCCCACACGGCATTGATGATCTCCTCCCTCCGCAGCACGGAGGACGGATGGCGCATCATGAACTCCAGGATAAGAAACTCTGTGCGAGTGAGGACAATTGGCCTGTTGGCACGAGAGGCTGCATGCGTTCTCGGATCTAGTTGCAGGTCATCGACTCGGAACAGGAGAGCGGTTGGCGTAGGTTGACGACGGCTAATCGCCCTGAGACGGGCAAATAGCTCCTGAAATACAAAGGGCTTCGTGAGATAGTCATCGACCCCGCTGTCCAAGCCCATGACGACATCCGTCTTTGCATCCTTTGCGGTAAGCATCAGGATCGGAGTCGCGATCCCAGCCCCTCGTAATGCCCTGGCAACGGAAGACCCGTCCATGCCTGGCAGCATTGCATCGAGAAGAATGGCTTCGAATGAATGATCCTTTGCGGTCTCAAGCCCCTCTGTACCAGTAAAGACACAGAGCACGCGATGCATTTGCCTCTCCAGGGCTTCACGGAGAATCACCGCCATTTTACGGTCGTCTTCTACGATCAGGATACGCATCCAGCACCCACCTCCTACCTTTAGCTTATGGACTAGAGATAGATGAAAGATTAATAATTCGAAAACAATCTCCGCAGGTGCTGGTCCAAGCTATCGAGTTAAAGATCCAGTCCAGTGCCTCAGCAGCGAAACCGATATGGACAGTGAGCGATTAGTAGGTCACGCGGAGCGAAAACTCAAGGACGCGAGCAGTACCCGTACCGACTAGCCCGGCGCTGTTCACGACCGATGTGATTTTGCCGAAGCTCACCGGGGTCGTAAGGGTGCGTGCGGCTCCCGTACCAGAAACACTTAACGTCGTCGCTGGCGATCCATACTGGGCGCGATTGAAGAGATTGAAGGCCTCAGCGCGGAAGATAACCTTGTTTCGCTCGGTCACGTGGAAGGTCTTTTCGACGCTGGAGTCATCCTGCCAAAGCGGCGGTCCTGTCGCAACGTTCTTCGCGAGGTTGCCCCAAGGCGAGACACCCGGTGGAAGAATGCACGCACCGGTAAGAGGACATGCCGCGGGAAGACTAAACGCCGCGGGGTTGAGCCACGCAGAGATGCCCCGGCCAGGGAGATAAATCGGAACGCCGGGAACACGATTGGGACGTTGACTGGTGTTGTTGCCATCCGGCAGTTCTTGACTGTTGCGATTGAGTGCGATGTTGATCGGCAAGCCTGCGCGTGCCAGCAACAGTGTGTTCACCGACCATCCACCGACCAATAGATCGCCCCCACGTCCTGTGTTGAGGAAGCGTTTGCCTCGACCGAAAGGCAGATCATAGACCGCGCTGACCGTTCCGCTGTTACGCGAATCGAAGTCGGAGCTGCCGTAGTCGCAGGTGTAGCAGTTGATATTTTGTGGCGAGTCCCCGTCTCCTGCACCAACGGAGCCGTCGTCGAGTGCGTGCGAGTACATGTAATTGCCGGAGAGAAAGAGCCCGTTGTGAGAGCGGCGGTTGACGCTGATCTGCAATGCGTTGAAGTTCGAGGCTCCCTCGTTGAACTTGGTGTCGATCTGGCTCGGATACTGAGGTAGAGGACGTGTACGGGTGATCGGATCGAGGAGATTAGTGTTGCTGCGGCGGAAGAGGTGAACACCATGAGAGCCGAGATAGGTCAAGGTCACCGCGGTCTGTCCAGCAAGGGCCTGCTGCACTGAGGCCGTCCACTGTTCGACGTACGAATCGGGATGATGACGAGCCATCGAGCGAGGGGTTAGCGCAAGACCGGTGGACGGTGTGAGTGCGGGTGGCACCGGATAGGAATATTGAACAATCGTTCCATTCGACTGGGGACCGCTGGTCAGCAGCGTCGATGGCTCCACGTTGACGACCGGGCTGTCTTCGTCGCCGAGTTGACCTTCACCGTGATAGATACCATATCCAGCCCGCAGCACTGTATTGCCATGAAACAGGTCCGGCGCATACGCTACTGAGGCGCGCGGATCAAAGCTCAGATAGTTCGTGTGATAGAAAGCTGCACCGATTCCGCAGTAACCGCCGCAATCCGCAATGTCGAACGGATCCTCGCTATTGTGGTTCTCCTTGAACGGCGAGAAAAAGTTATAGCGAAGGCCATAGTTGATAGTTAGATTCGGAGTCGTCTTCCACTGATCCTGCACGTAAGCGCCCACATGTATCTTCCGCATGCCCTTATCCGGCAACGCGGCGGTCGTGAGGAACGTACTGAGCTGGTTCTGGAGGAATGTCTGCTCGTTGGTGAAGGACGCGGTTCCATCGACTGAGTTCTGCTCGTTGAACCAGGGCAGCTTGTACTCGGCTCCAAACTTGAGGGTATGTTTGCCCCTAGTCCAGGTGACAGTATCGTTCACGCTGTACGACTGGCCCACCTGTTCTTTCGAGTAATTCTCGTTGAGCGAGGTAAAATTCGTGATCGAGAAATTGAAGGGAAGGCCTGTCTGCTGAAATTGAATGTAGGTGTTGCGATTAAGCCCCAATTGAAACTCATTTAACGTGCGTGGGTTGATGATGTGAGTCTCTTCAAGAACGAAGTTATGGGTTCGGGCATTTACAGTGATTCCCTGGGCGAGTGCGTTCAGCGCGCTCGTGGAGACGCCATCGTCGATGTTATAGCGGGCGTAGCCGAAGTCCTTGTAGGAGAAGCGGTGGTCGACGCGGACCGTGCCCGCGTTCTCGCTATTTGGGCTGGGGACAACACCCGTGAATGTGTAGACATTCGGGTCGGACGTGGCCGCCTGACCTGCTGGATAAGCATTGACGATGAAGGCCAACGAAGGCTGAGCTGCGGCTAACTGCGCACGATAGGCAGGACTCGGAACAAAACCGGTGGAAGGGACGCCGCTGAGTTGCTGGCGAAAGCCTTCGTAATTCACAAAGAAGAAGGTGCGGTCCTTGACGATGGGCCCACCGATGTTGCCACCAAACTGGTTGAGATGGAAGATCTGATGGACTGCGGACTTGATCGGTGAGCGGGCATCGAACGCACTGTTGCGCAGATAGTCGAAGATCGCTCCGTGCAATGCATTGGTTCCGGTCTTGGAGATAAGACTTACCTGCGCCCCGGCCGATCCGCCGGTATCCGCAGTATACCCGGCAGTGTCGACCTTGAATTCGGCGATCGCTTCCGTCGAGAATTGCAGGCGCAGAGCGGACTTGAGCGATGCATGAAAGACTCCGCTTGCATCTACACCGTCCAGTCGGAAGTTGTTATCATCGGTTCCGTTACCCACGAAGCGAATCGACGATTGTTGCCCTGAGCCCGCATCAATCGCCCCGGGTGCTAGTAATTCCAGAGTTGTAAGGTTGCGTCCATTGAGCGGCAGCTCCGCAACCTGGACTGCTTGAATGGTACCGCCAAGAGTCGCATCGCTCTTGTTGAGCTGCGCGCCACCCCGGTCGCCTTCTACCTGCACAGTTTGGCTCACAGCGCCCACCTGCATCTTTGCGTTGACGGTACGTACGTCGCCGGAGTGCAGGTCTACGTCCGCAATGCGAAGGTCACTGAAGCTCTCATGAGAGAACACCATGGTAAAGCGGCCGATCGGCAGAGAGGAGGCGACAAACTGACCGTATTTGTCGGAGGTAACAACACGATCCTGGTTTGTGCCCTCCTGCCTGATGGTTACTTTTACATTGGCGAGTGTGGCCCCGGACGAATCGGTGACGGTGCCGTTGAGTTCGGTGCGGTCGATTTGTGCCACAGCCGGCAAGGCCAACCCAATAAGCAAGAAGAGGAGTCGAACGAGTTGTGACATATAGGGGAGTTTCAAGGAATCTCCATGACTGGTTGAGGGATGAGGTCCGGCTCTTGTTCAGTGAACCAAACGACTCCTGCAGACATGTTGCATGGCGGTTGAATTTCTTTAAATCAGTCTTCAGCTAATCTTCAGATTCGAGATCGCCGTGCTCACAGTGCGAGTCAGCGTTCACGTGCGAGTCCAAGAGAGCGCATGCCTACGCGCGCCGTTGCATCCCCTTTATATGGACAAAGGGAATCAGGAGCGGTGATCTCTTCAGGCCTTTATAAAAAGCGAATTGTTACTGATGCTGAAATAGCGACTCGAGACTGGGGATCTTGTCCGCTAACTCCTTGCGGATTGCCTCCGCCCGACGGGCGGCATCCTCTTCGCTGGAGGCCGTAGTATCCGGTATCTCCATGACGAGAATTCCAATCCGATTTCCTTTGGCATCGAACATTGGCATCTTCATATTGTAGAAACGGCCATCAGCGATGAGAGGCCCATAGGTTTTGCCGTCCTTCACCGCTGCGAAGTCTCCCGGCGAGGTATGTATGCTCAATCTCGTCGCATTACCATTGGCGATCAGGATCATCGTGCTCTGGCCCGGAGGGATCACATGCAACCCCATCTTGCGAAGATAAGGATGTGCGGAGAGAATATTGAGCACGAGCTCCTCGGCGGCAGGAGCGTTCACCGCTTCCTGCGGCTCTGGTCCGCGGGTTTCTCCCGAGCCAGTATTCATTGGCTCAAAGATTTCAACGCGCGCGTTGTGTGTGCCGTCCTGCGGCGCCGCAACAAAAAGCCGATTCAACTCAGGGACAAGCCGCCCTGTCCTCGCATTGGAATTCGTCGAAATGCTGCCGCGGGATACATACTTGTCCATGCTGATCTGGTCGTAGACATCGACCGAGCCTCCGCCGATGGCATAGAGCCGCTTGCTCTTCGCATCGTAGATCGTGTCGTCGACGCCCGGTGTAATCGCAAGCGTCTGCAGTTCCTTACCTGTATTGGTGTCGAGCACCACCAGTTTGCCGTCGCGGCACCCGACAAAGAGCCGCTGCCGCGGTTCGTCCAGCGCCATCGTGACATTGTTCTTAGCTAGTGTGATCGGCCACGTCGCAACGATGGCATTCTTCTGTCTATCGATGACACCTACTGAGTTTTTTGCCTTGTCGTTGACGTAGATACGAGGCCGGTAGGTATCGAGTGCTATCGCCTCGAGCGTATCGCCGTCGATCTTCAGATCCGCCATCTTCTTATTGCTATTCGTATCAATTGCACTGAGCATCGAGTAGGCCTGATGAACATCTCCGCCGCCGTTGTCGATGTAAAGATACTTTCGTGAGATGTCGTAGCCGATTGAGTCCGCATCCTTGAGCAGGGCGATACGATCGAGAAGCCGGTAGCTCTCGCCGTCGTATACCTTCACGCTTCCATCTCCACCGTCCGTTACATAGAGACGGTCGGTGTCCTCGCGATACAAAACAGCGTGGGGGCGTGCGATCCCATCAATCTGATGAATCAACTTGCCTTGCGAGAGATCGAAGACCAATACTGCCTTGAAGTCTTCCGGGGTTGCGAACAACCGATTGCGCTTCAAATCGATACCGAAATGATCAAAGTTCCCCTTGACGGTGGCGGGAAGCGTGATCGTTTGAATGAGACGCAAGGGTTCGCCCTGAAGAGGGACCGGGCCAGGATGTTGCTGCTGCGCTGATGCGAAGGTGACGGCTAACAAAACGATTGCAGCAAACTGACGCATGAAGACTTCCCTCACAAACTTATAGCTTTTCCTGCACTATGCAGTGTCTTCAGGCTAGATTGAATGAGTGTGAGGAAGTTCATGCGGCTGCTAATTTCCAGCTAAACTATGCTCAGCGAATCTTCAGAATGCTAAATTTGCGCCACGACAAGCCACTCAGGACAAAAAATATCGCTGAACTGTGGCCCGTCAACGATCTGGAGTCACAGGCGCCTTGTTACCACAACGACGTAGCCATCTTTCCTAGGGTCTGCGGCCCCGGATCGAAATCCCGTACTGAGATCGATGACGATCCCATTGACTCGTCCTATGCCGTCATTGACTGCCTTGATACATATCCTTTCGCCCGTAAGAGATCCATTGTGCTCTGGCGGATTCTGATCTCGACGTTGAATACCGGCTTTATCTCTGTTCCGGCTTCCTGCTGCCCTCCATAGATCATGCGCGGTTCGGCAATTGCCGTCTGGATGTCCTGATTAAAGTCAACAACATTCAAGATCACTTGAACGAGACGTTGCCAGATACCATCGTTGCCGGGGTCTCAAGTGCCATGAACGGCTTGCCATCCCTTCAGCACAATAATTGGACTTGTCACTGCGGAAGGGGTAGCGAACAATATCAAATCGCAAAAGGCCCTCGGATTGATCGCGCCTAACCAGACTCTGAACCCTGCCGACTTCTTTGATATGCGTTTCGCCAAGCATACCAATCATCGATAGATCATAGCTCGTAGTGGAGAGGGTTTCGAGTAGCATAGGCTTGCACTAACTTCGCACGAAATCACTCCCATATGGAAGATGGGAAAAGCTGAAACCGACAGTATTAATTGGCTGCAATGAATTTTGGCTATGAGCAACTATCAAGAGTTTTTGGACGTTTCATCGAAAGAAATATCTGCTCGAGGGTTCCTGCACCGTCCAATCGTTTCGAGTGGGGACTGCATCGTGCTCACACACGGTGCCGGAGGGAACTGCAATACTCCTCTCCTTATTGCATTGGCGGATGAATTCTGTGCAGCGGGGCTGACTGTCCTTCGCTATGATCTCCCTTTCCGCCAGATGCGGCCACACGGTCCACCACAAAGAGGAAGCGCGGAACGCGATCAAGAAGGTCTTCGAGCGGCACTTGCTGCCATGAGAAAACAAGTGCCAGGCCGGATATCATTGGGCGGTCATTCGTATGGAGGCAGGCAATCGTCCATGCTCGCTGCGGCCGAACCTGATCTTCTTGACAGTCTATTGCTGCTCTCGTATCCGCTCCATCCACCGCGACAGCCACACGAATTGCGGACAGGTCATTTTTCAAGTCTTCAGACGCCCAGCCTGTTTGTTCACGGCACACGGGATGGGTTCGGATCCATCGATGAAATGGCAACAGCCTTGGAGTTGATCCCTGCGCGAACGGAATTGCTTCCAATAACAGGTTCGGGGCATGAGCTCATGACGAAGAAAAATCATAGTGAATTACCTAAGATAGTAGTGGAAGCGTTTTTGTCATTCACAAATAAACGGAGTGCTTAGCTGCCGAGTCTTCCGGCGCGAACTACCTACTTCAAAGTGGTGACGACGGGAGCGAACCCCCGACCGTTAAATCGGCGACTTTTGAATCCGAATTCTTCAAATCACTCGTTCAATGAGCCGAAACCATCCGTACCTTTCAACCTATACCTTTCTAAGCCTTTGCCGTTCCCTGTTCTCGCTGTCATTCTCCAGTGGAGCGAAGAAGCTGGCCGTCGGCGCGGATCAATGGTGCCCCCCACCCCCGCCATGTTTGCGCAAAGTCTTCTATCGATGTGAGTTAGGCTTGTACTTCCTTTCGTGCGTCAGTTTTGGCTATGCCTTCAATGAGAGGCACGCTTGTCAAGTTGGCGCGAAAATTCATCTGGTGAAGCATGGCGATTGGCTCGAAGGTAGACGGGACACACCCATGTATTTCGTCTTTGCATTTGTTTGCTTGTTCCTTTAAACAGCTTGGGATAGACGGTGATTACACTCTTTCAGACGCGCAAACCATAGAAACTAACCCCGATGTATGCCCCGGCCGTTCTTTGGTTACACCTTTTATTGATTCTTGACGGTTTTTGCTCGACAAAACAGCCCGGGCACTAAGGCCCGGCTGTTTTGGATAAATGGGTTAAAAGTGGTACTTCAAAGAGAGTTGCATCTGCCTCGGCCCAGACCGTGTTGGTGTTGTCTGGCCCTGGATATCTCCAAAGGTGGCAGAAGCGACATTGGCGACAGGATTGCCGAGGTATGCGCTGTTGAAGACGTTATCGGCATCAGCACGGAAGTTAATCTGCTGCTCATGCCAGATAGTGAAGTCCTTGGTGACTGAGGCTCCATAGGTCTGGAAGCTCGGCGCCCGTTCCGATGTCGGGCGAGTGGTCCCGAAGGTTCCTGCTGCCGGCTGACCATAAGCGCAGACGCCGTTATCAACACCTGGCGTCGTGCAGGGGACAGCAGAGGGATCGGTTCCAAACCAGTGGCTATTCGAGCGGTTGACAATCTTTAGTGTCCGATAGTGATTGGCGCGTTGCGAGTTGCCGTTAACTCCTGAGTTGTTGGTGCTGGTGCTGATGTTGACCGGGAAGCCGGTGTAGACGACACCAGTCATGCCGATCTTCCAACCGCCGACGACCTCATCAAGGATGAGAGGCATGCTGCTGCCGAACATGCGGTTGCGGCCAAACGGAAGGTCATAGACCAGGTTCCCGTTGACTGCATGACGCACGTCCTGGCCGGCAGGACCGTACTCCGAGTGCATGTCATAGACATTCTCGGCATAGGCGCTGCCTACCGTGACGCTGGGAACGCCATAGAAGCCAACGCTGTTGGTCATAGCATGGCTCCAGGTGTAATTAGCGGTGTACTGCAGACCGTGCGAGAGGCGCTGGCGGATGGTGGTCTGCAATCCGTTGTAATTCATCATGGCATTGGAGTCCGTAAAGCGGATGACACCGTTGTAAAGCACGCCAGGTGTGGTCTGGAACGGCGCGGGTTGAATCGTAGGGCAGGTTGCTGCCGTACCCGTTGGAACGGCTTGTGCGACGTTCTGGACGACGCCACCGACGATGCAGGGTGCATGCAGCTGGTTGCGCTGATTGGCGGTGACCAAATGCTGGCCGGATTCGCCAACATAGCCAATCTGGACGGAGGCCGTGTTGTTGAGCTGGTACTCCACAGTCAGGTTGTAGATGCCGATGAACTCTGGTTTGATCTTCTTGTTCCAGACATTGTAGGTGTTGGACCCTGCCGCGCCACTGCCGAAGCCATTCTGAACCGTGAAGAAACTGCCCACGGCGGTGGAGGTGGGCTGGACTCCAGTCAGCTGAAGCGCAGATTGAAAAGGTAGATTCGTGGTCATACGCAGATTCGCGCCAGTGCTTTCCATGAAGTTCTGCAGGCCATATCCTCCGCGCAAGACGAACTTCGGCGTTGCCGACCACGCGAAACCGAGACGAGGCATAACGCTGGCGTAGTATGGGTCGACGAGCCCATGGCCATAGCCGGCTGACCTCGCCGTCACACACGGCGACAGGCCGACCGCTTGGCATGCGGCGGTGCTGTCGCCATCGATAATGAAGGTGCCGGGGTTGTTCGGATCGATCGTCGACATCTTGTGGTTGACCTCGTAGATCGGCTGTGAGTATTCATAGCGAAGGCCGAGGTTTAAAGTGAGGGTTGGGTTAACCTTCCAGTCGTCCTGGATGAAATAAGCATCGCGCCACTGGCGCATGCCTACCGGACCGGCGACGCCGCCTATGCTCTTGAAGCCCGCACGGTTCAGGAGGAAATCGGCTGCCGCATATCCATTCGATCTGTTTCCGTTCGCATTCGTGGTAGATCCGTTGGATGTACCGGCGCCCAGATAGAAGAAGCCGCCGAGGGAGCCGTCGTTGCCCGGATAAAAGTTGTTCTGCTGCTGACGCAGGAACTGAACGCCGAATTTAAAGGTATGGCGGTTCTTGAGCCAGGTGAAGTTATCGCCGTAGAGGAAGGTGTTGAGGGTGAAGTTGGTGCCGGTGTTCTGGTTGCCAAGGTTGGTGTATTCGGTACCGTTGGAAGCGGTGAAGCCCTGCGGGCTGGCTGAGTTGCCGAACGCTAGAACGGAGAAACCGGCAAAGGCCTGGGTGACCGGGTTGTTGGCTCCGATGCCGAGGATCTTGTCGCCGTTCAGTCCGAAGACACCGGTCGGATCAAGAAGAACAGCTCCATTGTCCTGGATGCGGGTATAACCCGCGCGAAACTCATTCACCATGGAGGAGTTGAAGCTGTGGACTTCATTAATAGCTGTGCCGCGCACGGGGAAAGTAGGAGCGCTGGCGAAGCTGGTTGGCAGCGGGTTAATCGTAGTCTGGCCAAAGTCGCCATAGGTGACGCGAACTGACAGATTATCTTTTCCTGTCGCTTTCCAATCAACCTTGACATCGAACTGGTCACCGTAGTTGCGGAGCTTTTGTGTGCCGGTGTAGTTACCGGAAGCAGGCGAACCAGGCTGAGGAATCGAGTTAGCGTGAGGATAAATCTCAGGATGCGCCAGCAGGTAGGTTGCCGCCGGGTTATTGCCAATCGGAATCTTGTTGTTCAGATAGGCAGGGTGGCCCGGTGTGGTTGCATCGTACAGCTGAATCAGCTTCCCGGTGCAGGCGCTCGCGCTATCCGTGGAGAGGCACATGAGGCTTGGATTAAGTAGTTCTGAAAAGTCTCCCGTACGCTCCTTCTCCGTCAGAACGGTCGCAGTAGCTGGGCCGCCAAGGTGGTAACGGCCACCCTGGTAATCGCCGAAGAAGAACAGCTTGTCGCGAAAGATTGGACCGCCGAAGGTGCCACCGAAGATATTTCGCGTGAATGAATTCTTTGCGGTGGGAACGGCCCGGTGGTTGTTGAACCATGTATTTGCATTCAGGTTGTAGTTGGTGAGGTAGAAGAACGCGCTTCCGTGCCACTGGTTGGTGCCGCTCTTGGTCTGGTAGAGGATATCCCCACCGAGGACGTTGCCGTACTCCGCGGGCGCATTTGCGGAGATGACCTGGATCTGCCCGACAGCATCGGGACTGGGATTATAGGCCGAAATATTGTTGAGGTTCTCGTCCACGGGAACGCCGTCGAGCAGGTACTGATTCGTTTGTTGGCGATTGCCGTTAACGGAGACGGTCTGGTTGGCGCTCTGGGGACCGGAAACGGCGGCATTGCTGACGAAGCCGTTGGGATTGGTGCTGACCGCTCCCGGTAGAAACATGGTCAACGCAATAATATTGCGGCCAACCAGCGGAGCATTCTCAATAGCGCGCGTATCCAGCGTCGTTGCCAGCGTGGGGTTCTCCGTATTCATCAGCGGAACGAGCTCCGACGCAACGGATACATTCTGTACTTGACCTGATAGCACCAACTTCGCATCCACCTTCGCGTTCTGATCGGTCTCCAGCACAAATGGTCCAAAGTCCGCTACCGCGAATCCTGGTGCTTCCACCTTAACCTTATAGTTGCCGATCTGCAGAAAACGGATGTTATAGATCCCGTCGCTGTTCGTAGTGGAGGGCGTCTCGATACCGGTGTCGACGTTCGTGGCCGTTACTTTTGCATTTGGAATGACTGCTCCCGTTGGATCAGTCACCGTTCCATTCACGCTACCTGTAATTGTCTGTGCCTCCAGCGCGGTGCCGCAGCAGAGCAGCAACGCGACGAAAATGACTTGAATATTTTTGATATGTCGTTTCATCGTTGTGGACCTCCGAAAAATTATTTATGGGGCCTGGTTAAATCTCCGATGTTCTGATGGAGTTCTATTGCCAAACGCAGAACTGATGCAGGAATCAGGTGTCTCAGAGAAATCACCTGTCTAGGCATCCATACGTCAAACTAAGTTGAATGTGGCGCAATTCTAATCCCATCATCCAGTCACGTATAGGGCGAATGGCCTATATGGCCCTGAAAATTAGCAGCGCACGATGCATTTCCCGGCGCATTCAAATGACTTTGCTAACTCGGAGGCGCGAAGAAGCGATATCGCAGCATCCAGCGGCTCGTCTCACCCGGAGCCACGTTCAGCTTGATGTATCCCTCCGGACAAATCGTCTTTTGGGTGGACCAGAAATACAGCCGCGCAAGTGAGTGGTCCGACGTCTGCTGCACTCCAACCTTCGATCGCGTATCTTCCACTGTGAAGTCGTAGTCGCGAACATCGTCCGAGTACCCCGTAAGATATCCCGCGACTCCTTTACGCGGCGCGAGCGCATCGACATACACCAGATCCTTGCCTTCAATCTTCGCAGCCGCTCCAATCTCGCCTTGCGGTTTCGGCTCAAACTTGAAGTGCACCACCATCCCCGGCCCGGTCGGCTTTCCGTCGAGCATAAAGAAGTCATGATCGTACACATACGTCTCAATCGCCTTCTTCCCTGTGTTCTTCAGGGTGTGCTGCAGTGTCACTACCGGCTCGTTCTTGTTGAGCGTCAGCGTCTTTTCGTACACATACGCATAACCCTCAGGCCCGCGTAGCACCTGCCGAAACTGCACTGACCGTTTCCGCACCTTAACGGTCCACGTCCCCGTATCGACAATCGGATATGCTCCGCCAAACTGATAGGGAGAGTCGTCCACCTTGCGCAACACACCGACGCCTGGCTTCAGAAATGTCTCGCCCGGTCCGGCCTCCTGGTATCCGATCGCTCCCGGTCTCACAGACAGTTCGCCTGGGTGCTGTGCGTTGTACCCCATTTGGCCATTGTCGGTGCGAAACTCTTCGACGGGCCCGGTTATTGAGTCATTCTTCAACGGATCGTACTGGGTAAACCACTCCCCGAAAAATTTATGCCCGTTCAGCGAAACGCATGCAACGACGCCTGACCAGTCAAACCGCGTCGACCGGTAGTACCCGTTCCTGGCATCCGGAAGAAATATCAGCGCATCCAGCTTCCCGTTCGTCAGCAGTGCTTTTGGATGGTCCCCATGCGGAACCTCCGCACAGTTCGAGACAGTCTGCGCTGCCGCAGCGCACGCCATCGCATAAGCAACACCGAGCCCGGCAATGCAGCCCGACCTCGTTAGAGCCCTCCAATACCGCATCGAAACCTCTTTCGCGCTACAGCGACTTCGCCGCCAAACTCATCGGTGCGGCCAATCTAGCTAACTGTTCGCCTTTGCTGATCTGTCCATCTGCGAGACGCCAGCCGAACACCCCGCCATCCTCGCGGCTCAGGCCAAGCAAGCTCTTGCCATCGGCCGTGATCGTCATCTCGTGCAGCCATGGCCCACCCTCATCTACAACCTGCAGCCGCTGCAGCCCACCCGTTCTTCGCGCGATTCTCCACATGGACACACCATCGCTCGCCCGCCGATGCGCCGTATACAAAAACTCTCCCCCCGGATCCAAAGCCATCACAACTCCACCAGTATTCCCGCCGCAAGCCGTCGCGGTCTGTCCGAGTCTTCCAACAATCCTTCCTTCCTCCACGTCGTATCCGTAGCAGGCAACCGAAGCATCCAGTTCATTCGCCACAAACAGAAGCTCTCCATCCGGATGAAGCGCCAACTGACGTGGTCCATCTCCAGCCTGTGCTGCATACCTTCCCGCACGACTCAGCCGCGCAGCGTCAAGCCTCAACACGCTCAAGCGGTCGCTGCCCAGATCCGCGCTCACCACTCTTCCTGCACGATCAAACACCACCATCTGCGGATGAGCGGACCTCTGCTCGTGATGCGGCCCCGATCCCGTCTCCTTCAGAATTCCCGAAACCGCTCCCACGCTTCCATCCTTTGCAAGAGGCAATACGTTGTACGCTCCCCCACCATGCACCGCCACAACCAGCGCCCTCCCATCCGGAGAAACCGTCGCATGTCTTGGCGCCGTCGCCGACAACGACAGCTTCTGCCTGTTGATTAACTTCAGGCTCCCATCCGCGCTGTCAATGGCATATGCCTCCACCGTTCCCGTCGGGAGGCCTTCATACTCATCCACTTCGTTTACCGCATACAGAAACCGTTCGGTGGCATCGAGCGCTAACGACGAAGGCGCAGCACTCGCCACCACACCCGTCTGTCTCCATAGCCCGCCTCTCAGGTCCGCGCCACTCAGATCGAAGACAGCGATTCCCTCATCCTTCGCGCCCTCGCCACCAAATCCAACGTAGGCAAATCGCGGCGCAATCTTTTCACTCGCCCGACTCACCCGAGCAAGCAAGGGCGGCACGAAGCTCATTGCCCCAAGAGACGATCCCGCCATCCGCACAAAGTCTCTTCGGCTCCAACGCAAGCGACCCTTCATCTCACCCTCCTCCGATCACGTCATACCTTCTCGTCATGGACGAATAGACATCGCATGGTGAAAGATATTGTTCGGATCGTACCGCTGCTTCACTCTCTTCAGCACAGGGACCAATCCGGCCTCGCCATAGTACAGCTCCGGCCAGAACGAATACGCCAACATATCCTTATCCGGATAGTTGATGTAACAACCCTCATACCGATCGTTCCAATAAGGAGTCTCTTTATACTTCGGGTTCGCATCCGGCCCCGAGTACAGTTCGCTGAAAAACTCCCTGCTACATTGCAAATGCGCGGCATCGTCCTCCGGCGTGTTCCAGTAACTGAGGAACTGCAGCTTCATCACTGACTCGCGCTGCGGATTTGAAGTCGTGTCGATCAGGCTTTTTTTATTCGTCGCGCCGCCAAACGAATCTACCAATACCATCGACCGGCTCAGGTCCACTCCAGGTATTGTCCGCGTCAGGTGCTTGTAGAAGCACGCAATCTCGGCCGACGTAAAGTTCCGCTTCATGTAGCTCGACTTGTACTTCGCTCTCTGCTCGCCGCCTGCCCCTCCGCCCCCTCCACCTCTCACGTTCGCATCGAGCCACAGATGCCGGCTCATCATCTGCTGGCCCCAGCAATTCTCCGGCGCGGCATGATGCATCGCCCGCTCGCCTCCCGTCACAGCCGCTGTCGCCGGCGTCGTCTGTACAGGTCCGCAGGGCTCGAAGAGAGCAAGAAACTCATTTAGCACCTTCAAGTCACGGCACGTCCCGTCCGTATTGCAGAACTGAATCGAGATGCCCAGGTGACCCGAAGCTCGATGCGTGAGACCAAAAATGGTAAACATCCCCCACGTGTCGGGGTCCTTTCCGCGGCCCTCCCAATAGCCCCCATACGTCTTCAAAATTGCCTCAAACTTCTCTTCCGTCATATCGGCCCACGAGAAGCTGATATTCGCGGTGATTACCTCTTGGGGGACCCTCGGCAGCTCTTCAAAGAAGTAGTTCGTGATGACTCCGAAGCTGCCTCCGCCCGCTCCCCTGCAGGCGCGAAACAGCTCCGGCTCATGCTTTTGGTCCACCCTGCGCGCAACCACCTTCCCCTGCGCATCAACCGTCAAAATATCCACGGCCGTAAGCCAGTCCGACGTCAAACCGTGCAGCCTCGAGAGCAGCCCGTATCCTCCCCCGCTGATATGCCCACCTGCCGCCACCGAGGTGCACGTCCCTCCCGGCAGCGTCACGTTATACCGCTTGAACAGGTCGGTGTACACATCTCCCAACGCCGCCCCCGCCGCAATCCGATACTTCGGCGCCCCTGCCAGCGGAGTCGTATCTCCCATCATGCTCAAGTCCAGGACGACTCCGCCTGGATTGCTGTACACAAAATCCTCATAGCAGTGGCCGCCGCTCCGCACAGTTGGCCGCAGCCCCTCGCTCACTGCCCGCTGCAGCGCCAATGCCAAATCCTCCGCGTTATCGCAGAGTTCGATACGGCTCGCCGCATCAGCATCCGACGCCGGGAAGCGCGCATTTCTTCCCTTCACCAGGGTGCTGTACCGCGGGTCATTCCGGCTGATTGTTTCAATCGACATGTTGCTCCTTATCGCATCAGAGCTTTATGAAATATGGGAATGAATATAGAAAGCAGCTGCACGGAACGAATACGAACGACCAAGCTTGCCAATAAAATAGGGCCCGCGATTTAAGTTACTTGTATCTTCACGTTTTCAAAAGATTACAAGTAAAGTCCCCCCTTCTGTCTAGGCCATTAGACCTATTCCCTCTCGAGCCAAGACGCGCGATGATATCCGGCTGAATGAAAAACGCGAGGCAATGGGAACTTGTCTGCCCTCTGCCCTGACTAGGGCGCGGTCGTATGCCCGGTCTGCGCGGCGGCTAACACCAACTTGCGCATGGAATTCAGAAATGTAAACCGCACCAGGGCTGAGGGCTGCTCGGCCGCATCAAGAATGCTCATCTGCTGCGCTTGCCATCCCGCGGGAGGTGCAGTGTGGGTTTGGAGATAGGTGAGGGCGGACAACCCCACCTGGGCTAACTCGCCGAGTTGCTGGGCGCGCACGGCTGCGTCGCTTAGGCGCGGGGTCTCCTGCACGTCCTCAAGGAGACGCGGCTCGGCTGCCTGCCAGGAGAGGAATCGCTGACGTAGCCGACGCAGCGCCGCTTCAGGAGAAGGCGCCACACCTGATGACACATCGCCACTCAGGTCCAGGCGCAGCTTCGGATCGGAAAGCGGCGGCACGGTGACACCCCCTGCCAGTGCATCCACATCCCCGGCGATCTGCTGCCGCGACGGCGGATCCGCCACAACAGCATCCACGAGTCGGTCGAGCGTCGTCAGCCCGTTCGTGTGCTGTCCGCCGTAGCGTTCATGGAAGCTCACCGGCTCAAGCACCGAGGCCAGGAGCTCAAGCGCCTCGGGATCGCGATCGAGAAGCAGATTGCGTCGCAGGATCTCGGGGCCGCTGATGTGCCGTAGCCCCACATCTTCCAGCTTCAGCGAGTTGATGCGCAGACGCCGATACATATCGGAGACATCCCGATCGCTTTGCGGCGACCAAAAGCGCTCCGCCACAGCCATCGTGCGCGGCCAAATGCGCGAGTCCACCGTCTCCGGGTTCAACTGCTCGGCCCACATGCACACCTCGCCCCCCAGGATCAGTTTCTGTTGGTCGGCTGTCAGCGTCGTGTCTGAAGGGACCGGATCAGCAAGAAACATCTGCGCTGAGGTCTTCTGCCCGTCAAGATAGTATGGCGCCGACAAGGTGCCCTGATACCCCTGTCGCGCGCCGTCAGCCAGCGATGCCTCTCCCCGCCAGCTCTGGATCACGATAGTCTTCGGCAAAGCAGGGTTCAGAATCTCATCCCATCCAATCATCTTCTTGTCATGCTTTTTCAGGATGGTTTCCAGGCGCTGGTTGAAGTAGGCCTGCAACTCGGCCGGTGTGGTGTATCCCTTCTTCTTCATGAATTCGGCAATACGCGGATTCGAAAGCCACGCTTTGCCCTGCACCTCATCACCGCCAATGTGAAAGTATTCGTCAGGAAAAATCCTGCCCATCTCCTCCACCAGTGTGTTGATGAACTTGTATGTGCTCTCACGCGTGGGGTCGAGAACCGCAGTGGGCGTACCGTAAACGACCGGCAATTGCGTGATCTGCGCGTCAGGGCTCAGCTCCGGATAGGCCAGGATCCAACTAGTCCCATGTCCCGGCATATCAAATTCCGGCACCACGCGAATACCGCGCGCTGACGCATAAGCTACCACCTCGCGCATCTCATCCTGCGTGTAGAACTGGCCATCCGAGGCAAGTCCGGTCAGCTTGGGGAATTTTTTGCTCTCTGCGCGGAAGCCCTGATCGTCGCTGAGATGCCAGTGAAAGACGTTGAGCTTCGCCGCGGCCATGCCGTCCAGCGTGCGCTCGATCACAGGCACCGGCTCGAAGTGACGGCTCACATCCAGCATGAAGCCGCGCCAGCGGAAACGAGGCGTGTCGCTGATCGTCACCGCGGGAAGCACGCAGGCGCCGTGCTCGTTGGTGGCCAGTTGCAGGATCGTCTCGAGCCCATGCATCGCACCCGCATCAGTTGCCGCCGTCAGCCTGGCTCCTTGCAGAGTGACGCTCAACTGATAACTCTCCTCCTCGTTGACCGTCTGCACCGGTTCGCTCGGCCTGGCTACGCTGATGGTGAGCGACGGATTCGCCGGTGCGGGATGATCCACCGTGGATCGCAGCACATCTCCACCGCATGTACGGCCCAGTTGCAGCAGCGCCCGTTTCACAGCGGCTTCCAGTCGCGCGTCGTGCGTCTGGTCGTAGCGGTAGGTGAATGCCGAACCTCCGCCCCCGGCAGGAGTGACTGTGAGCGCACCGTCGCCGCGAGTGATTGCGCTGGGAAGAGGCATCAGCGCGAGCTTGGAGGGGGCAGCCGGCGCTACTTGCGCGATTGTTGTCACTGCGGGGAACATCAATGCGAAGGTTCCGGCAAACAGCGCAATCGCTACAGGCACACGCGGCTTTCTTTTCATTTGCATTTCTTCAGTCTCCAGCACAGCCAAATTGTCTCTACGTTCTTTCCGTCGGATTATTGTGCCAAAGAAAAACATCACGTGCATGATGGCCAAAAACTCAGCGCTCTTTAACCCAGGTTGGTGGAAAAGCTGGGCGACCTTGAGCTTCCTGACACCGGAGAGCATCTCATCAAGGAGCGTTTCGATGCGCTGCACAATTTCCGCGCGACACTTCGTTGTTACAGGCGGCAAAGGTGTTTTTGTGGAATAAGGTTACGAACGAACTCCACTCAATGAAGCGGCTACTTGTGAAATATTTCAGGTTTAGGCCATTCATGTTTCCTTGGCGATGGTTGTCTGCATGGGACAACCATGCTTGGAAGGAAGAGGAATGACGGAGAAAATTGGAGTGGTTTTTCGGTGTCGGTGTTTGTCTTATTGATGCCTCGATGAATTATATCGAGCCTTGCCCGATGTCTCGACGTGTGCCGGGAAAACCTGAATTCCTTTGGTCTTCCACACTTTTCTATTTCTCTGATTTTTCGCCGGCCGGACGTGTAGGATGACTGAACCTTATTAATCTTTTGCTCCACGGAGAGCTAATTTGCGCGTCGCTTCGTCTACCGCCCATTTTTCCGCCCAATTTTTTACTTCGCTCCTCGCAGGTTTCGCTACAGTGTGCATGGCCGCTACCTCCAGTGAGAAACCTCATCTGCTACAGCGGCCAGCATTGAGCCAAACACAGATTGTGTTCAATTATGCGGGTGACCTATGGAGCGTCGACCGCAAAGGAGGTCATGCCACACGGCTGACGGTTGGGGTGGGAGTAGAGACCTCGCCGGTGTTCTCGCCAGACGGAAGCACGATTGCGTTTACGGGTGAGTACGATGGCAACACGGATGTGTTCACGATTCCGGCTACGGGTGGTGTGCCTCATCGTGTGACCTATCATCCCTCGGTAGATACGGCGGTAGGCTGGTCGCCAGATGGGAAGCAGATTGTATTTCGTTCGGACCGGCAGGCGAATAGCCGGTACACGCAGTTGTATGAGGTCGCTGCTGCGGGCGGTTTCGCCAAGGCGCTCCCGCTGCCGATGGCATTTGACGGACAGATCTCGAGCGATGGTGCCAGCATAGCGTACTCACCGCTGGGGCCTCCATCCGGCTTCGACTACAACCGGTATGTTGCATGGAGGAACTACCGCGGCGGCCGCGCCAGTACAATCTGGGTCACAGGGCTGAAGGACCTTGTGAGCACGGAGATTCCGCATGAGGAAGCGTCGGACCTCAATCCTGTGTGGGCTGGGAAGATCATCTATTTTCTCTCTGACCGTAACGGCCCAATGACGTTGTACAAATATGACCCGGCGACGAAGGCTGTAACGGAGTGCCTGAAGGGTGCGGGCAAACCGGATATTCATTCGCTGTCAGGCGGACCCGGCGGCTTGGTGTACGACCAACTGGGTGAGATCTATCTCTATGATCCGGACAGTGGTCAGTCGCACATGGTGCCGATCGATGTGACGGGCGATCTGCCGGAGGTGAGGGCGCGCATCGAGAATGTAAGCACGCAGATCGATCATGTTGGCATCTCGCCCACTGGCCTGCGTGCTGTGTTTGAGGCGCATGGCGAGATTCTAACGGTGCCCGCAAAGAAGGGACCGACACGGGATATTACCAATACCCCGGGCGTGATGGAGCGGAGTCCGGCGTGGTCGCCGGATGGGCAGTCGCTTGCTTATTTTTCCGATGAGTCCGGGCTGTACGCGGTGCATGTCTCGAGCCAGACGGGCAACGGAGAGGTGAAGAAGTTTCCGCTGGCGAAGGAGCCTGCGTATTATTTCGATCCGGTGTGGTCGCCTGACTCGAAGCTGCTAGCGTTTCGCGATAACCGGTTGAAGCTGTGGATGCTCGACACCGGCAGTGGAAAGCTGACGCATGTGGGCGAAGACGATTTCTTTCAGACCGACAAGCGCGACATCGCCTGGTCGCCGGACTCAAAGTGGATCGCTTACTCGCAGATCGTGGCGAACCATCTTCATGCGCTGTTTCTGTATTCGGTGGAGACTGGCAAGTCGACACGGTTCGCTGCGGACTCTGCCGATTCGCGTTTCCCGACGTTCGATCGCAATGGAAAGTACCTGTACTTCACTGCGAGTACGAACACCGGGGGGACCACGGCCGGTCTCGACATGACAAGCGATCTGCTTTCGCCGTCACGCAATATATACGCGGTTGTATTGGCTGCGGACCAGGCCTCGCCGATTGCGCCGGAGAGCGACGATGAGAAGACTCCTGCCGAAATGCACGAAAAGGCGAAAGAGAATGCAGATGCAACGCCAGCTGGCGAGGCGAAGGAGGGTGAGAAGGCCCGGCCCGCTGCTGCCAAGGCTCCGACTCCGCCAAAGCCAGTGAGGATTGACCTCGCTGGAATTGAAAGCCGTATCGTCGCGCTGCCGCTGCCGGCTGGCGATTATCTGGAACTGGTTGCGGGCAAGCCGGGCACACTTTACTTCCGTGAGGCTGCTGGCGGGAATCGATTCTCGGAGCGTACCGCTACGCTGAACCGGTTGACCTTGACACGCGCAAGACAGAGAAGCTGGCCGAACGCGTTGCGAGCTTCGACCTTTCTGCTGACAGCGAAAAGATGCTGCTGGGGCTGATGCCGGAGGCAACAGGCGGTCGAGGAGCAGGCGGCCCCGCCCCTCACCCTTCTTATGTGATTGTCCCGGCAAATGCACCGATCAAGCCAGGCGACGGTACGGTGTCTTTGGCCGATCTGCAGGTGCGCGTCGATCCGGCAGCCGAGTGGAACCAGATGTACCACGAGGTCTGGAGAATCGAGCGCTCCTACTTCTACGATCCCAACTTCCATGGCGTAAATACCGTGGAAGAGGAGAAACGGCTGGAGCCGTATGTGCAGTCGATCACCTCGCGCAGCGACCTGAACTACATCTTTCAGGAGATGCTTAGCGGCTTCTCCGTAGGGCATCTGCGCGGCACAGGAGGAGCGATTCCTGAGGCGAAGCGCGTTCCGGGTGGACTGCTGGGTGCGGACTACATTATCGAAAATGGCCACTATTGCCTGGCGAAGATCCTTATTGGCGGCAGCTGGAATCCTGAGGAGAAAGCTCCGCTGGCTGAACCTGGATTGAACGTTCACGCTGGCGACTGCATCCTGGCTATCGGCGGCCAAGAGGTGAAGGCGGACGACGATATTCAGCGGCTGCTGGAGGGTACGGCAGGGCATGCGATCACGCTGCACGTGGCCTCTTCAAGCGGAGCCAATGCACGCGACATCACGGTGATTCCGATTCGCAGCGAGGCAGCTCTGCGCAACAGCGAGTGGATCGAAGACAACCAGCGCAAGGTCGATAAGCTCTCGGGCGGCAAGCTGGCGTACGTCTATCTGCCTGACACCGGCGCCGGTGGATTTGCGAACTTCAACCGCTTCTACTTCTCTCAACTGGATAAGCAGGGCGCCGTGATCGACGAACGTTTCAATGCAGGCGGGCAGATGGCTGACTACATTATCGAAGCGATGCAACGGAAGATCGTCGGATACTGGGCGTATCGCTATGGCGCGACGCAGAAGACGGTAAACGCGTCAATCTCTGGACCGAAGGTGATGATCGTCAATGAAATGGCGGGTTCAGGAGGCGATGCAATGCCGTGGCTGTTCCATCAGGAGAAGGTCGGGACGTTAATCGGAAAGCGTACGTGGGGCGGTCTGGTTGGTATTGGAGCGATTCCGGTGCTGATGGATGGGGGCAACGTGACGTCGCCGAGCTTCGGCTACTTCTCGCCAGAAGGCAAGTGGCAGATTGAAAACCATGGCACGGATCCCGATGTGGTGGTCGAGCAGGACCCGAAGGCGGTGAGTGAAGGACATGATCCGCAGTTGGAGAAGGCGGTGAGTGTCGCGATGCAGGAGCTCGCGCAACATCCTGTGCAGGAACCGGCGAAGCCTCCGTACCCGAACTACCATAAGAAGTAGATCCCTGCTGAAGTCTCGTAGCGCAGCCGACTGGCAACTACCGAGGTGCCGACTTTTGTCGATGTGCCAACTTCCCGCCTGCCGATAAATCCGAAGAGTTCGTGAGGGGGAGCGCGTTTAGCAGTACCGATTGCCGACGACAGATCACTTTCCAGACCTGACGGAAAAAGTTTTTTGAAAGCTTGTCGATGGTAATTGCGTGAACTCAATGAAAATCGTGTGATTGCATCTCCAGCGCGCTATCGGAAAGCTCGAGTAAATGAGCAGCTTTGACATGGATGACGCTGTCCAGATTTTGAAGCAATCCCTCCACCAGCAAGAATTTGCTGCGGGTGACCACCAGACGATTCCGATCGTACAAATCTGGCGCAACTATGACATTGGCGATGCCGGTCTCGTCCTCCATCGAAATAAAGATGAAACCCTTGGCTGTGCCAGGGCGCTGCCGAGCGATGACACAGCCGGCGACCCGCACGAATTCCCCATCTTTGCACTTTCGCAATTCATCTGCCGTCAAGACTCCGCCCCGTCGTAACTGAGGACGCCGATGATACATCGGATGTTTGTCCACCGTGAGACCTGTTCCGGCATAGTCTGCAACCAGGCGCTCCTCGGTATCCATCTGCCGAAGTGGCAGTGTCTCAGAGCCGTCTTTCAACCAGTCGCTTCGTTGCCGGAGGAGAGGCCCCTCTAACTTGCCGACACGTTCCACCTGCCAGAGGGCATCGCGGCGATGGGCAATCCCATCAATCTTATTCAGAGCGCCAATCCGGGCCAGGAGCGTGAGTTCTTTCCTATCGAGTGATGGTACGCGCAGGGCGAGATCCTCTGTTGAACGGAAGGCGCCGTCCATGGTACGGGATTCTACAAGCGCTTCTGCCGACCGCTTTCGTAGGCGCTTCGCATAACCCAGTCCCAATCGTAAAGACAGCGTCCCGTCTGATTCATATTCGATAGTGCAAGGCCAATCCGACGTCTGAACATCGATCGGTTTCATACGCAAGCCATGTCGTTGGGCATCTTTAACCAGCACTGCAGCCGAGTAAAAACCCATCGGCTGATTGTTGAGGATGGCACAGGTAAAGGCCGCGAGAAACTTGACCTTAAAGTACGCAGACGCATAAGCAATCAACGCGAAGCTGGCCGCGTGCGACTCTGGAAAACCGTAAAGCGCAAAAGAACTGATGTTCAGAACAATGATGTCCTGGGTAGCGGTGTCGATGCCTTTGGCGGTCATCCCTGCGCGCAGTTTGCCTTCCAGATTCTTCATGCGTTCCCAGGAGCGCCGCATGCCTACCGCACGCCGCAGTTCTTCGGCCTCTGCGCCGGAGAAGTTGGCTACGGTCATCGCGATCCGGAGCAATTGCTCCTGAAACAGCGGAACTCCCAAGGTTCTTTCTAGTACCGGTTTCAGGGAAGGATGGGGATAAGTGACCTCTTCTTTTTTCTGGCGTCGTCGCATATAAGGATGCATCATTTTGCCGACGATCGGACCGGGCCGGATGATGGCAACCTGCACAACGAGGTCATAAAACTTCTCAGGATTGTTTCGCGGCAGCGATGCCATCTGAGCGCGGGACTCCACCTGAAACATGCCCACGGTGTCAGCCTTTTGCAGCGTTCGATACACCTCATCATCTTCGGGCAATCGGGCTAAGTCTATCCGATTGCCGTTGTACTTAGAGGCCGGCCTGCGGCTCTCCGTCTGCAACATGCCCATGATTTCGGGTTCCTGCGCTGTTCGATACGCATCATCATCCTCGGGCAATTGTGCCAGATCAACTTTGTCGCCATAGTGCGCCGGTATTAGGTCTAGACAATCTTTCAGAACGGCCATCATGCCAAGTCCCAGCAAGTCTACCTTGATGATGTGCAAGTCGGCGCAGTCCTCTTTATCCCATTGGACAACGGTGCGCCCCGCCATAGAGGCTCGCTCCAAAGGCACGACACAGTTCAATTGACCCTGACAGATCACCATGCCGCCCGAGTGCTGTCCCAGGTGGCGAGGCAGATCCTGGATGCGCATACAGAGTTCCAGGTATTTGGCGATGCGCGGGTGCTTCAGGTCGAAACCGGCATTGTAAAAGGAATGCGCCATCGTGTCGGTCTTGCCGCGCCATTCCCAATTACTGACCAGACTCGACAGACGGCCCAGTGACTCCTCATCGAAGCCGAGAGACTTGCCGACTTCGCGGGCAGCCGACTTGCCGCGATAGGTGATGACGTTCGCGGTCATTGCGGCTCCGAGCTCCCCGTAGCGTTGGTAGACATATTGAATGGCCTGCTCCCGCTTGTCTTCGGACGGCAAATCAAGATCAATATCCGGCCACTCCCCTCGGCTCTCACTCAGAAAACGCTCAAAAAGAAGCTTCATACCGACAGGGTCGATGGCAGTAATTTCGAGCGCATAGCAGACGGCAGAATTGGCGGCACTTCCCCTGCCCTGAATCAGAATGTCATTGCTCTTACAAAACCGAACGATGTCCCAAACGATAAGGAAATATCCAGCGAAGCCAAGTTTTGCGATCAGCGCCAGTTCGTGCTCGATCTGCTTTTTTGCCCGCTCCATTAAGTCACGGTCATTCTTTGGACCATAGCGCCGTATCACACCCTCTGCCACTCGCTTTCTCAGGAAGCTGTCCATTGTCTCGCCATCGGGTACGGGATAGCGCGGGAATTCATAACCAAGATCTTTCAACTCGAATTTGAGGCGAGAGGAGAGGTCCGCTGTATTCTCGACAGCACCAGGTACGTCACAGAACAGAGCTGCCATCTCATACGCTGAGCGGACATGACGCTGATTATTTAGCGCGAGTAAACGCCCTGCGCGATCGAGGTCCGTATGATGGCGTACCGCCGTAAAAAGATCCAAAACCTCCCGGTCATATGCCGTGGCATGGCGTACCCCATTCGTCGCCAGCAAAGGCAGTTTTAGAGAATGGGCAATCCGAATCGAAGTCTGATTCCTCCACTCCTCTTCACGTTCGCAATGGCGCTGCAGTTCGACGTAAACATTCTTCCGACCGAAGATACGAACCAATTGCTCGACGACCTTGCGACCGGCTTCCTCGCCACCGTTGACTAATGCCGCAGCTAAAGGCCCTTCATCGCCGCCCGTTAAACAGACCAGGCCGGATGCATATTGCTGAAGATCATCATAGGTCGCTGCGCCCTCTTTCTTGGTCTTTTCGCGCATCTTGAACTGCGTGATGAGCTGGCAGAGGTTTTTATAGCCCTCGCGCGATTCGCAGAGAAGCGGCAGACGCGCCGGTTCTTTGATGTGCTGATGCGGCAGCCATTCAGGTGGCGTGAGGCGTGAGCCGAGGCTCGATACGGCGATCTCAGCCCCGATGTGCGCTTGAATGCTGTTCCGCTTCGCGCTTGTGTGAAAGCGCGCCGAGCCGTAGACGCCATTGTGGTCGAGCAAAGCCATCGCCGGCATTTCCAGTGCAACTGCACGTTCGATAAGCTGCTCCGGTTGCGATGCTGCCTGTAGGAAGCTGAATGCGCTTGCGGCGTGCAGCTCTACATAACGTTTAGTCATAGAGCGCCGCCATATGCCAGCGGTCCTGCAGTAGATCGCGTACCAGACAGCAGCAAAGCAACGCGCTGTCCTGTGCGCGTGCCACCAGGTCCCACTGTTCGAGTCCCCAGAGAGTCGGGTTCCACCAGTCGCCGCCAGTCAGCCAAGGCCCGTAGGTGCGTTCAACGATGTAGCGTTTATCCCGAAAGACAAATGCCTTCGGACGCTGGCTTTGTACTGTGACCGAGATACTTTCCGCTGGACGTAATTGCCGTGCTGCGGATGGGAATCGGCCAGAAGGAATCACGGATGCCGAGTCAGTAGAAACGGCGAATGGCTCCATGCGAAATCCCTCTGGCTGGTGTGTGTCGTTGAGCACAGCGCGGCCAACACACTCATCGCCGACGATGGCACGAATACACGCTAGCGTAACGTCAAGCCGCATCGGCTCGGGAAGCTGTGGAGAGAACAAGCCGAGTTGAACCTTGCTCGTGCTGCCGGGCTCTGCTGTGAGGGTCAACGATAGGACGGCGGCTTGAGGTGGATGAGCTTCGAGGTCGAGATGGAGCAGCTTGACCCAGAGTTGCTTGTCATTTGTCGGCAGCGCCGGCCGGACAGTACGCCTATGCGTCTCTTTACCTTCGAGCGTAAGGGTGACGGTGACGGTGGCAAGCGCGAGCACGCGCGCCTTCACACGCAGGATGAGTTGGTCCAGCATCATGCCCATTACAAAAAGCAATGAGTGGAGCACTTCGACAGGCGAATCGAGTTCCATTCGCTCTTCAAGGGTGAAGGCAGGCTCCCTTGGTTGAAACAAGTGGGACAACTCTCCGCGTGCTAACTGGCGAAGGCGCTTGCCCTCCTGTCCCATCCGGGCAATGAGTTCCTTCTCCGGCAAAGCCGCCAGCATTCCCAGCGTGCGAATTCCCCAAAGAGAAAATGTTTCCGCCCGCTCTTCGCGGAGACCCAGCACCTTCAGCGGCAACGGCGCGAGTGTAGCAGCTTCGTCTCCTTTTGCGATGACCCTCACAGCAGCTCGCGGGGAAAGGCCTCTAGCGAGAGAGACAGCCGCATGAAGATTGCTGCTAACAGTCGCGCAAGCCGCGATGCCTAACCCCTTGACGTGATGCAGAAGATTACGCACTAGTCTCTCTGCCGGTCCTAACAACTTCTCTGTGCCTGCAATATCGAGGACACACAGGAAAGCACGATCTTCGCTTCGATCTTCGACGCGCGGCGAGAATGCGCCGGCGCATTCCAGCAGCGCAGCCTTTGCAGATATCTCCTCCTTCCACGAACGCGGTAGCGCCACGACAGCGGGAAAAGTATCTACTTCCACTGATGTCATGCCAGGAACAATACCGAGTAAGCGCGCTTTCGTGTTGAGCGAACAAACCTGTTGTAACGGTGGTTCGCCCTCCATCACGACACATGGTCTGTCACGTAACTCGGGCCTGAGGCGCAGCAACGCTTGCGCGGGAAACTCTTTGCCATAGAGACAGGCGTACAGCTCCGCAGGCTTCGTCATCGGACACCTGCCCATGTGGCCCGGGCGGACCAACTCGCCACATTCACACTTTGCACAGGCTTGCGAAGCGGGACGACATTAGATGGAGTTTCTGTGAATCGCCGACGTGCTACCTCCAGGCGATGTTCGATGCCAGTGAAGACAGTAGCATCGTTGTTAAGCGGTTCGCCCGCCTGAAAGCGAAGCACCAGCTCTGCGCTGCTCTTCGCGCAGGAGTGCTGGGTCAGGAGAAGGAGGCTTGCCTGGGTCTTTTCTGCGGCTGCGCGATAGCGGAACCATGTTGCCAGTTGCACGCGCGAGGCATACTCGGGTGCGATGCTGCCCATGTCCAGTACAATCGCGCTGAAGCCGCCGCCCTGCAAGAGCAGATCCGTCGCCTGTAGCGCTTGTTCCATCCTTGACCACGGTTTTCGTGGAGTAGCCGGTTTGCTCCATTTCTGTGCCATTAACCGTTGGTTCGGCTCGAAGACCTCCGATTCCCGTCGTCGCGCTCTGCGCTGCGGTTCAGCACATCGAGGGGCAATGCTCTCTGAACGAAGGAAGTTGCTCACTGCACCGGAAAGCCCTCTTATCTCTCCCCGCGGATGAGGACCGAATCCTCCACCATGCAAACCCTTCTTCACCGGCGGAGGAATAAGGTATTTGTCGGGAAGCGTGAAATTGTCTTTGGCAGTCCGTTGAGACCTGTCTGTGAGAACACCGCACCTTACCCAGAGCAGCCTGGACAGATCGACTCCTGCCGCCGCAGCCGATTCGGGATTGAAGACATCAGACACATCGATCCAGGCGCAAACATTCGCTGCCTGCGTGACACGGGCGATGAAAGAAAGAGCCAGAGACGTGCGCCCACTGCTCTCCGGACCAACCATCTCCGTGATAGCCCCAACAGGCAGGCCACCTTCCAATACTTCATCCACCGTCGTTACACCCGTTTGCGCAACGGGCCGAATCATCTTTTGCGCCGGTGTAAGGGCAGAAGGAATCCGGTGAGCCAAAGTGGCTTCAATTTGGAGACGCAATATGGTGGAGGATGGCATCGGCAAAAAGCGTTCGCCTTATATTCGCCTATAAGGTAGGGGTGCAGTCAATCACGCTTCCGCCTCTATATCAGGGCAATCTAGAGTAAAATGCACATTTAACAAGAGATAAAAAGTATCGAAAGCCCACTCTTAGTCGAAGAGAACCGGGTGCTCCGGCGGTTCCTCTGCCGCGCGAAAATTGCTTAGTCCAACACCGACCAGTCGATAGCGCTGTTGCGGTCCCAGATTCACTCGCTCTCGTAATGACAAGGCAATCCTCGTCAATTCCTCGCACGAAGAAGGAGGAGAATCGGGTGTATGACTCCGCGTGATAATGCTGAATTCACTCGTCTTCAGTTTGAGCACCACTGTGCGTGCGATACGTAACTCCTTGCGGGATGCTGCCCAAACCTTCTCGGCAAGACTGCGGATCATCGGTTCGATTTCCCGCAGAGGAACATCGCGTTGAAACGTATCTTCGGCAGAGATGGATTGTGTCGGCCTGTTGGGAACAACCGCGCTATGGTCGATACCGCGCGCGAGTTCGTAGAGCCGAATCCCATAACGTCCGAAACAGCTTTCAAGGGTTGGCATTTTCTGATTACGCAAATCTCCTACGGTTTTAATGCCCAGGTCCTCAAGCCTCTTTTCAGTCACCTTGCCTACTCCGGGAATACGTCCAACTGGGAGCGGTAGCAGAAACGTATCAATGTCTTCGGGCCGGATAACAAAAAGGCCGTCCGGCTTTCGCCAGTCGGAAGCAATTTTTGCGAGGAACTTGTTCGGAGCAACGCCAGCCGAAGCGGTTAGATATAACTCCTTGCGGATTTGTTCGCGGATGGTCCGCGCGACGCGCGTAGCAGTGGGCAAATCGGTCTTGTTCTCGGTCACATCGAGATATGCCTCATCAAGCGATAGCGGTTCGATCAGGTCAGTGTGACGTGTACAAATCTCTCGTACGCTGTGCGAGACTGCACGATAACGTGGGAAGTCCGGCGGGATGAAGATCGCCTCAGGACATAAACGCTCTGCGCGAATCGCAGGCATAGCCGAACGCACGCCAAATGTTCTTGCTTCATAGGAAGCGGCGCAGACGACGGAGCGGCTTCCCCGCCACGCGACAACGACAGGTTTGCCGCGTAGGTGAGGATCATCTCGCTGCTCGACGGAAGCATAGAATGCGTCCATATCGATATGGACGATTTTGCGGGCGCTCATGTTGACAACATAGTATTCTTCAGGTTTTTCAGAGTAACCAGCTTTAGAGACACAGTATTTTTTCTGGAGGAGGTTTTGTATGTTTTTGCAGGGGATTTTACGAAAGACCGGTGGTTGAACGTGGTTTTTTGATGGTGAGTTTGTGGTTGAATCGTGGCGAATTGTGGTCTGTTGACGGTCACTTTTCGGGCCTGGAAAATTTGCCACGGATTCTGGATTTATTTTCAGGATTCCCATTTTGGGAATAGCCGTTGCTCGGGATGCTGTGAATGATGGAACGGATTCGAGCGGCGTTGCCGGGCCGTTTTTCTGGTCTGGCGTCCCGCCCTCTACTTGTCGGTAGTCTCTGCGGGTGTGGCACAAGGGTTGCAACTCGTGTCGCCGTGTTCAATTGGTCGCCAGTCTGCAGGTAGTAGTACCCCTTGCCGTCGTGGTCTTTTCCATCCCACACCGCGACCCGCTTGGGTCCGTTCACCGTCAATTTGTCTTCGATCAGGGGTGGGAGCCTGTTTTTGAGGAGGCGATCTCTCCAGACGCGTTCGGCGTAGAAGATGTGGCGCAGGGTTTCGAGGATGCTGCGGTGGGAGGCGCCGAGGTCGCGGATGAGCTGATCTCGGGTGAGAGCGGAGCAGACTGCGAGGAGTTGCTGGTTGGCCCAGGCAGAGTAATCGACGTCCGAGAGCAGGAGCTGCCGGGTGGCTGACATGGGCTTGAGTATAGAGAAATTCCTGTGGACAGGAGAACGGTTCGCGCTATCGCGCGAATGCCCACCTTAACGACGATGAAGCCGTCGCGAAGATGGGGCACCCAAATTTGTTGTGGGTCAGACCTGGGCCACCCGCCGGACAGTCACTCGAACCCTGCGTAGAACTTTGTGGCATGGTTCGCAATGTCTGACCGCTACCCGAGCAAGATTCGAACTCTCGTCCGGCTTTTGATAACAAGGGTTCGAATCGCGTCGCTGAAGAAAGATTCAGACAAGTCCGCAGCGTTGCATGAAAAGATTGACGAATGTGGAGCCTCCGAACAGCTCCTGCGCGGCCTTCCACTTGGCCAGTTGAGGAAACCGCTCATGCACGTCGAGGTTGTTCATTAGACCGTTGCTCTGGCCCCAATGAAGTATCCCGCCTTGCGCCAAGGCGAGCGTCTCGATCTCTTGGATCACGCCCCAATCGTCGGCGTTGCCGAGCAGCGAGATCTCCACGTTTCCAGTGACGTCGGGAAACTCATCCGTATCTCGCTGGTTAGCCGGCAACTCTCCGAACTGCTGCATGCCGAGGAAGGCCGCCGTCGGCCCACACGCTCGCAGCGACAGATAGCCTGCGGGAAAAATGTTGTTTGGTATGCCAGCATCGAAAGCCGCTAAGGCGGAGTTGACGAACTCGATTGCATTGAGGAATGGGAACGCAGGTTCGATCGACGTGGCACCAAGGAGCGGAAAGGTTATGCCATAGACATTGCCTGTCATGACTTTGAACCCCAGATCTATCTGCGGATTGGGCATGCCATCACTTCCAATGTATTGTGGAAACGCTGTCTGCATCATCAAGTCGATGACGGCCCGCACGGCCCAAAAATAGTTATAGCCCTTGCAGAAATTAATGAGGCTCTGGGCCTGCTCCAGGATTGTGTTGCCACCGAATTGGCCGGTCTGTTCGGCCCACCAGAACGCAGCCTTTTGCGGTAGGCCGCAATCCGGACTGTTTGTGATGGCATTTGTGAGGTCACTCAGCGTCAGAGTGCCAAGGTTGCCGGGAATGAGTCCGGCCGGCAGCACCATACTTTCGGGCACCAAGGCCAGCGGTAGTTCGAACCTGATGGTCGCATAACAGTTGTGTGTTCCGTCGTCATTGCGGATTGGATTAACGACGATCTGAAGCGCGCGGCTGTAGGGCATGCCCGCCGCGTTGTTCGCAGGGTAAAGGGGGTCCAGGAATTGGTTGATCAGCGGGAAGGCCTGTCCGTGAGCCACCCTAGCCAGTTCAACGCCCCCAACGCCAACCTGACGAAGCTGTTCCCAAGTCGACCAGAGATTGAACTGTATGAGGGCGAACTGTGGCACCACACGGAGAACTACTGCATAGACCACTCCCATGGCTCCCATGCCTACGATTGCCGCATTGAAAAGATCATCATCATAGTGACAATTGTCTGCATCGATTGCTGGGAAGGTCGCAGTGATCTTCTGAGGATCCGTGAATTGGTTGGACTTGGATTCAACCCAGTGATGCGTCCCCCCGGAGCCAATAATGTAGAGTGCCTGCAAAGAGTCCGCGATTGGGGCACGGTCGAAATCGGAGCCGTGGGTGCCAGTCGAGGTCGCGCCTGCGATGGTCTGGCCCGCTGAACCGCCCAAAGTGCTCATCGCGACAGGAGGACTCTGCTCGTTCAGCCTTACATTGAGGGCGTCGATGGTAATTCCGGCTTCATTGAAGAAAAGTAAGCTTGTGTCCACCCCGTCGTTCACGAGGCTTGGCAGCAGACGCTGCAGGTTCTGGGTCAGTGCGCTGGTGTCGATTGCAAAACCATACGCTTCGAACAAAGGGGCATAGATCCCTCCAAACACTCGCGCAAGAATCTCATTCACATATTCGGCTAGCGTGGTTGGGGTAGATTGCGGCAGCACAGCATCGGAGAACGACCAACCGCTTCCGAGCGCTCGAATGGTCTCCTCCTCATCCTCGGCCTGCTGGATCGCCAAGGAGACCTCCTCAGGCGTAGTTGGGCGGAATAGTTTTTGAGTGAATAGTTCGCCAGTCGCGAAGGTATCTGTGTCATCTATGATGCCCCAATTGGCCCAGACCTGATCGGTCTTGGTCACTAACGCCCCTCTTCGAGGGACGTATCGCGGCAGCGGCCTTCCGTCTTCCGGCAGGTCAAAGGTTAGGGCTACGCGTCCAGCTCCATTCTGTCTCAACAGTGACGCAAGTGCAGCCGTGTTTCCTTTGGCTGCGGCTTCGCGCAACGTTCCAATTTGAGATTTCAGAGCGGCGAGCTGTGCGGTCGAAATCTTGGGTACTGCTCGTTGTTGCGCTCTGGGTCTATGGTTAGCCTTCGATTGTGACTTGTTAATGACAGCGTTAGCCGCTCCGCCAACATGTGAATGTCTTTTCTCCCGCATTTCGCACTCTCCCTTCCGGGAGCGGGCATGAAGCTCCCAAATGCAGGATTGTTTACTTGTCGAATTGATCGTCTCGCTGGTCGGTCTGGCCCCACTCCGAAACAAACCTGCATCGATTAGTAAATACCTTTTCCAAATCGCTTTCAAGACAACGGCAGAACCCAAGACTTCGCCTCGGGTGAATTCAGAGAAGAGAAAGGCACAGTAGAGCAAGCTGAAAGCCCGACTCTGGCGATTCTTCTGATCGGAGCGTAACTCGCAATATTGCCGGTAAATTAGGGGAGAGTTTAGTCGATATAAGTTATTTATTATAAATAACTTATATCACCGTGGCGGGCGGACAGTCACTCGAACCCTGCGCAGAACTTTGTTGATCGTTCGCAATGTCTGACCGCTACCCGAGCGAGATTCGAACTCTCCGTCCGGTTTTTCAGTTCGAAAATCAGACTTCGACTCCGGTCCTGCAGAGAGAGAAAAGGGACAGCTGAGCACGGCTCAACCCTTCTCTTGCGATTCTCTGAATCACTGAGACTCGCTATTTGAGGGCAAATTAGGGGAGTTTTTCGATAAGATTCATGGCGGAGAGTGGGGGATTCGAACCCCCGATAGAGCTTTTGACCCTATAACGGTTTAGCAAACCGCCGCCTTCAGCCACTCGGCCAACTCTCCACGCACTGTTTTGGTTCTTTTTGCTTCGGCTTTGGTGATTATAACTTGCGGTGGTGGAATGTCGACCAGGGTGGGGTAGATTTGTGTCTATCTGTTGTTCCAAGGTCTATTGTTCCGGGGCCTGATGTTGCAGGGTCTGAAGTTCTGCTCGACGGTACGAGGGGGTGGGGTGGCGAGAGGCGAGGTCGTGTCCCTGCGGAGGTCGCTGGGCGGCATGGGGAAGATGCGGCTGCTGCCGCTGATTGCGGCGACGTACTTTATGGTGTCGGGTGGGCCGTATGGGCTGGAAGACATTATCGGCAAGGCAGGGTATGGGCGGGCGCTGCTGCTGCTGGCGCTGGTGCCGCTGGTGTGGAGTCTGCCGACGAGCCTGATGGTGGGGGAACTGGCTTCGGCGCTGCCGGAGGAGGGTGGGTACTACTGCTGGGTGCGGCGGGCGCTGGGTGGGTTCTGGGGGTTTCAGGAGGCGTGGCTGAGTCTGGCCGCGAGCGTCTTCGATATGGCGATCTATCCTGTCATTTTTGTGCTTTATCTGGGGAGGATTGAGCCGGCGTGGACGGCAGGCGGGCGCGGGACGTGGTGGGCGCTGGCGGTGGTAGTGCTGTGTGCGGCGTGGAATCTGCGCGGGGCGAGGGCGGTGGGCGAGGGGTCGGTGGGATTGTTTTGTTTGCTGCTGTCTCCGTTTGTGGTGTTGACGGTGGTGGGGTTGTGGAAGGGGTTGGGGGGGCATCATGAGTTTGGAATGTTTTACGGAGTCCCCGCTGCGGGAGCGGACTTTGCGGGGGCGGTTTCGGTGACGCTGTGGAACTACATGGGGTGGGATAACGCTTCGACGGTGGCGCAGGAGGTGGTGGAGCCGCAGCGGAACTATCCGCGGGCGATGTTAGTCGCGGCCGGGCTGGTGGCGTTGACGTATGTGTTGCCGCTGGCGGCGGTGGCTCTGGCGGGGATTCCGGCAGACCAGTTTTCGACGGGCGCCTGGACGGACGCGGCACGCGAGGTAGTAGGGCCGTGGCTGGCGCTATGCGTGGTGCTGGGGGGAACGATTAATGGGTTTGGGATGTTCAACGCGCTGCTGATGAGTTATACGCGGGTGCCGTATGCGCTGGCCGAGGAAGGGCTGCTCCCGAAGGGGATGACGCGGAAGACTCGGGCGGGGGTTCCGTGGGTGAGCGTGGTGCTGTGTTCGGTGGGATGGGCGCTGGCGCTGGGGTTGTCGTTTGAGCGGCTGATCTCGATCGACCTGGTGCTGTATGGGGGAGCGTTGGTGCTCGAGTTTGTCGCGCTGGTGGTGTTGCGAGTGAAAGAGCCGGAGTTGGTGAGGCCGTTCAGGATTCCGGGTGGGTTGTGGGGTGCGGTTGCTATGGGCGTGGGGCCGACGCTGCTGATCGGGTTTGCGTTGTGGGCGGCGCGCGGCGAACGCGTGGCGGGGCTGCCCGCGCTAGGGTTTGCGGCGATTGTGGCGGCAGCGGGGCCGGTGGTTTATCTGGCGGCTAGAACGATGCGAAGGGCTGCTTAGTCGGAGACCCTTCTCTTCTGCTCGGCGGTTTGCTCGCCCTTCAGGGGAACGGGCTTGGGTTTGGGGTTGATCTTGTTGTCGATGAAGCTCTGCTGGGTTTCGAGGACCTTGGCGCGGGCGAAGGCGGCATCGCGCCAGCCTTTGACTTCGACGCGCTTGCCTTCGAGGTCCTTGTAGATGGAGAAGAAGTGGGTGATCTCCTTGAGCATGTGGGGATAGATCTCGGAGAAGTTCCAGACGTCCTTGTAGCGCGGGTTGTTCTGGCCGACGCAGAGGACCTTCTCATCGGCAAGGCCCTGGTCGAGCATCTCCAGAATGCCGATGGGGCGGACCTGCATGAGGCAACCGGGAAAGCTCGGGGCATCGACGAGGACGAGGACATCGAGGGGGTCGCCGTCGGCGGCGAGAGTGCTGGGGATGAAACCGTAGTCGCCGGGGTAGTGAACGGGGGAGTAGAGGTTGCGGTCGAGGCGGAAGACGTGATTTTCTTTGTCGTACTCGTATTTGTTGCTGCCCTCGTAAGGAATCTCGATGACAGCGTTGATGACCTCGGGGGATTTCTCCCCTACGGGTAGTTCAAGGTAATTCGTCATAAAAGTCTGGAGTCTCTTCTCTTTTGTAAAAAAATCTCGGTTGCAGGTGTGATGCTGGGTGGCCTCGGGAATACCTGGTGGACGGCCATGCAGCCGGGAGTGGGCATAAATTGCGCCATGTCTATAATCAGACAGAATGAAGGCTCATGTCTATGTCACGCTGAAACGAACGGTGCTGGATGCCCAGGGGCAGACAGTTGCAGATGCATTGCGGCGAATGGAATATCGCGGCGTTGCGGATGTGCGGCAGGGAAAGTATTTTGTGCTGACCCTGGAGGATGGATTGGAACAGAACGCCGCGCAGGCCGAAGTGGAACGGATTGCGCGAGAGGTGCTGACAAACCCTGTGATTGAAGAGTTTACGTTCAGGCTTGAGGCCTGAGCGAAACCTCTTTTGGGAGTTGCCTGCGTCAAATTCTCGGTGGGATTGTTTGATCCTTCACTATAGCGAGCCGGTTTCGGCGCGTGCGTGAGTGCGGCTGCTGGTGCTAGGCTCGAAAGAGGATAGAGGTTGAGTCTTTTGAGTGATACATCCGTAGAAAACGCCACAGCGCAGCGAACCGTCGATGAGGCGGGGGGGAGCCGCTTTGTGCGGGCTTGCCTGCGCCTCCCTGTGGATCGGACACCGGTGTGGTTTTTGCGGCAGGCCGGGCGGTATATGCCGGAGTATATGGCCGTGCGAAAACATCACACGCTGCTGGAGATCTGCAGGACGCCGGAGATTGCGGCGGAGGTGACGATTACCGCGGCGGAGCGGTTGGGCGTGGATGCGGCGATTATCTTTGCCGATCTGCTGCTGCCGTTTACGCCGATGGGGCTGGACTTTGAGTTTGTTGCGGGTGAGGGCCCCGTGGTGCATACGCCGGTGCGTTCGCTCGAGCAGGTGCAGGCGCTGAGGACCGACCGTACCGATGAACTAATTTATGTGGCGCGCGCGATCGAGAAGGTAGCGAAGCACTTTGCTGCGCCGCGGGCGGATGGAGACACGCTGGGGATCATTGGATTTTGCGGCGCGCCGTGGACGCTGGCGGGATACATGATCGAGGGCGGAAAACAGAGCGGCGGGGATCGCAACTACATCGAGACGAAGAAGCTGATGTACTCGAATGGAGCGGCCTGGTCGCTGTTGATGGAGAATATTGTAACTGTTCTGGTTGCGTATGCGCGGCAGCAGGTGGAAGCAGGCGCGGATGTGATCCAGGTCTTCGATAGCTGGGTGGGCAAGCTGAGCGTTGGCGACTACACCCAGTACTGTCTGGAATGGACGACGGAGCTGGTGCAGCGGATCAAGGCGATGGGTGTGCCTGTGATCTACTTTGGCGTGGAGACCACTGCCCTGCTGCCGGCGATGAGCGAGACGGGAGCCGATGTGATTGGCCTGGATTGGCGCGTGCCGCTGGAGGTGGGCTGGAAGGCGGTGGGTGCTGGCTGCGCGGTACAGGGGAACCTCGATCCGATCTCGCTGTTTGCGCCGGAGGATGTGCTGAAAGAGCGTGTACGTGAGGTGCTAACCGCAGCAGGAGGCCGGCCGGGGCACATATTCAACCTGGGGCATGGAATTGTGCCGGGGACGCCGGTTGACAATGTGATTCTCGTGGTCGAGTGGGTAAAGGAGTTGAGCGCGTCGTGAGTCGAGAGACTGGGAGCCAAGAGACGGGGAGTCTGGAAACTGGAAAGCGTGCGGTGTTGCTGCTCGCGCATGGAACTCCGGATGTGCTGGGTGAGATGGCGGAGTATCTGAGTAAGGTGACCGGAGGACGAGCGTTGCCGCAGCAGGTGGTGGAAGAGCTGCAGCATCGGTATGCGCAGATTGGATTGCAGGAGACACCGGGAGTCGAGGCTCCGCCGTTGACAAAGTGGACGATGATGCAGGGTCATCTTCTAGAGCAGGCGCTGGGCGGCGAAAAGGTGTATGTGGGGATGCGGAACTGGCATCCTTATATCGCGGACGTCGTTGCGCAGATGCGAGCGGACGGTGTGAACCGCATTAAGGCTGTGTGCCTGGCTCCGCAGAACTCGCGGACCAGCGTGGGGCTTTATCGAAGCGCGGTGATCGCGGCGGCTGCGGGGATTGAGGTGGAGTTCGTTGCAGGATGGGCGGAGAGTCCACTACTAGCACTGGCGTTTGCAGAGCGATTATGGCCGGTGTGGGCAGAGGCGTGTGCGCAGTCGGGGCAGCGGGTTCCGGTATTGTTTACAGCGCACAGTGTGCCGTGCCGGACCATTATGACGGGCGAAGCTTCGGTTGCAGGAGCACGGCCGGGAACGCCGGTGCAGACTTCGCCCGATCCTTATGCCGTCGAGGCGAAGCGCACGGCTCAGATGGTGGCCGAGCGGATGGCAGCGGTTGGGTTCGGGGACAAGGACTGGTACTTCGCGTTTCAGAGCCAGGGGATGAGTGGCGGGCCATGGATTGGGCCAACGGTCGAAGATACGCTGAAGGCAATTAAAGATGAAGGGCATGTGGGCGTCGTGATGCAGCCGGTGGGTTTTCTCTGCGATCACGTGGAGATTCTCTACGACATCGATATCGCATTTCGCGAGATGGCGAGCGAGCTTGGACTGAAGTTGTGGCGGGCCGAGAGTTTGAATGACTCCGCGTTGCTGGTGAAGGCGCTGGTAGAGGTTGTCTCCGGGGAGTATAAGGCTACAGTCGATGAGGTGACGGTTCCCGCGGGAGTATAGGCTGTCGAGAGGGCCAGAGGCGAGGGCTCCGGCCTTCGCTTTTTTTTTGCGGGCATTTGTGGAGAGATGATGAAGCGGATCGCAACTATTGGCGGTGGGATTGCAGGGTTGGCGGCTGCCTATGAGCTGGCGCGGCTGGCTCGCGGTGGCGCGGCAGTGCAGGGAGTGTTGTTCGAGGCTTCGACACGGTTGGGCGGGATCGTCGAGACGGTGCGTGAGGGTGGGTTTGTGATTGAGTGCGGGCCGGATGCGTGGGTGACCGAGAAGCCCTGGGCGCGGGAGCTGGCGGAGGAGCTTGGCCTGGGTAATGAGGTGATGGCTTCGAACGACGCGGGGCGAAAGACGTATGTGCTCATCGATAAAAAGCTGCGCGCAATGCCGGATGGAATGCGGATGATGGTGCCGGTCGATCTCGATGCCTTGGACGCTTCAGAGCTGTTCAGCGCAGTTGCGAAGCAGGCATATCACGATGAAGTGGGACGGGCGGACGAGTTGCGAGCGAATGCTCCTGCGGTAGACGAGAGTGTTGCGGAGTTTGTGCGACGCCATTTCGGCGATGAAGTGCTGGAGAAGATCGGAGCCCCGCTGCTGAGTGGTGTGTTTGGCGGCGATGTGGCGAAGTTGAGCGTCCGCGCGGTGATGGCTCCGTTCGTGGCGATGGAACAGGAAAGCGGCAGCCTGATCGTTGCGTTGCAGACGCGGGCTGCTACAAAGACTGATTCGGTGTTTACTACGCTGCGCAGTGGAATGGGGACGCTGGTGGATCGCATGATCGCGGCGATTCCCGAGGACTGGGTTCGGCTGGCGGCAGAGGTGCAGTTCGTCTCACATGGCGAAGAAGGTTGGCTGGTGGGGACGGCCAGAGGGGTGGAACGGTTTGATGCGGTGATGATGGCGGCTCCCGTTGATGTAGCTCGTGCGCTGCTGGAGCCGGTAGATGAGCGGGCGGCCCAGTTGATGGATATGGATTCGAGCTCAGCGGTAGTCGTGGGGTTTGGATTTCCCGATGCATCGAAGTTCGCGGTGCCGCCGGGGTTTGGATTTCTCGTGCCGCCAGGATCGGACAGCCTGTTGCTCGCATGTACGTTTGTCAACCAGAAGTTCGACGACCGGGTACCCCCGGGTGGGCGGCTGGTGCGGGCGTTCTTTGGCGGGAAGGCCGCCGATCGATTGATGCGTTGCGGCAACGATGAGACGGCTGCGGTGGCGCGCATGGAGCTGGCGCGAATCCTGGGGCCGCTGCCGGAGCCGCAGATGACGGTCGTTCGCCGGTTGCAGCGGAGCCTTCCGCAGTACGGGGTGCGGCATCTGGAGCGAATGAAGGAACTGGAGGAGAGAGCACGTGCGCTCGATGGATTGTGGCTGCTGGGAAATGGCTATCGTGGAGTGGGGCTCCCCGACCTGATCCGGGATGCGCGAACAGCTGCGCGGCAGTTCGTGGGGCAGAAGTAGTTTCTATTCTCTCTCGCGCATTTGTAAAAATTTGACCCGGGCGTGTAGGCGGGATAGTCTTTTCCTAATCTGGTGTTGGGAAGACGGTGCGAATCCGTCGCTACCCCGTAACTGTAAGCGTTGAGGGTTTTGACAATTTTTCGAAGCCACTGGGATGCGTCCTGGGAAGGCGAGTCAAAGCTCGGTGAAGCGCAAGTCAGGAGACCCGCCGGAGGCCTATCAGGCTACGTTCAGCTTCGCTGGGAGAGCTGAAGAGCATTCTCGCTGACTTCAAAAGTCTGCCCGAGCGCTGCCTAAATTTTTATTCCCGCTCTGCTTCGTGTGTTTTTTGTACACATGGGCAAGGAGCTGACGATGCAGGAGACGCGCCAGGGTTCGGTGACACTCGTGCTTGGTGGTGTGCGTAGCGGCAAAAGCCGTTACGCGCAGCAGCTTGCCGAGCAGTCGAGCCGCGTGGTGTTTGTGGCGACGGCGAAAGTCTCCGATGACGAGATGCGCGCCAAGATCGAACGGCACAAGGAAGACCGGCCAACGGAGTGGCTGACGATAGAGGAGCCGCTGGAGCTGCCAAAGGTGCTGGCGGAGCATGAGCTCAATAGCGATGTGATTGTGGTGGACTGCCTGACGGTGTATGCAGCGAATCTGCTGGAGGCGGAGGGCGAGGATCGCGACGCGCTGGAGCGCAGGGTGCAGACATTGTGTGATGCGCTGCGGGAGGTAAACTGCCGGGTGATTGTGGTTTCAAATGAGGTAGGGAGTGGAGTTCATCCGGTGTCTTCGCTGGGGCGCAGGTATCGTGATCTGCTGGGCGAGATCAACCAGCGGGTCGCCAGAATCGCCGATGATGTGGTGTTGATGGTTGCTGGACTGCCGCTTGCGTTGAAGGGACATCTCGAGGTGACGCTGTGAAAGGGCTACTGGTATCAGGCACCGCGAGTGGCGTAGGAAAGACAACAGTTGCGCTGGCGATCATGGCGGGGCTGCGACGGCGCGGCCTCACAGTGCAGCCATTTAAATGTGGGCCTGACTTTCTCGATACCGGGCATCACACGCGGATATGCGGTCGGACGGCGCGCAATCTCGATACGTGGATGCTGAGCGTCGAGGCCAACCGAAGTGTTCTGCGGAACGCTGCGCGTGGCGCGGACGTGGTCGTCGCGGAAGGCATGATGGGGCTGTTCGACGGCAAGAGCGGGAACACGGAGATTGGCAGCAGTGCGGAGATCGCTAAGCTGCTGCGGCTGCCGGTGGTGCTGGTCGTCGACGCAGCGAAGAGTGCGCGGAGTGTAGCCGCGGTGGTGCTGGGCTTTGAGATGTTCGATGCAGAGCTGCGGCTTGCCGGAGTGATCTTGAATCGCGTGGCGGGCGAGCGCCACTACCAGATGCTGCGGGATGCGATTGAGGCTTCCTGCAAGACGAAGATCGTGGGATGTCTTCCACTGGAGCCGACGATTGCAATTCCGGAGCGGCATCTTGGCTTGCACGGAGCGACGGAGCAGCCTGCGGATGAGCATGAGGCTACCGTTGACGCCCTTGCTTCACTGGCGGAGAAACACCTCGATCTCGATGGATTGCTCGGCCTGAAGTGCGGGATGGAGTTGGATGAAAACGAGCCTGCGCGAACTGTCGATTCACGGTCTAACGATATCGTGCGAATCGGCGTGCCTTCCGATCATGCGTTCTCGTTTTACTACGAAGACAATCTGGACATGTTGCGGGAGCAGGGCGCTGAGATTATTCGATTCAGTCCATTGAACGATGCGGCGCTGCCGCCCGGCCTCGATGCGCTCTATCTAGGCGGCGGATATCCAGAGCTGCATGCGGAGCAGTTGAGCAGCAATCGCGAGATGCTCAAAGAGATGCACGCATTCGCCGCTTCTGGCAAGCCAGTGTATGCGGAGTGCGGTGGGATGCTGTATCTGTCGGAGAAGCTCAGCATAGATCATGCGAGCTATGCCATGGTTGGGGCGTTGCCGCTCTCAATGCAGATAACAGAAAAGCTGGTTCAGTTCGGATACGTCACAGTGGAATTCACTAAGGACTGCCTGCTGGGGCGTAAAGGTACGGTGGTTCGCGGGCATAGCTTCCATTATTCGAGGATCGAGTCGCAGGGCGAGGTAGGGACGAGTTATCACGTCCAGTACTCCATGTCCGGCAAAGAGGAGATGGAAGGATTTCAGCGCGGCAACGTGCTTGCGAGTTACATCCATCTGCACTTCCGGGCCAATCCGGCAGTAGCGGAGAACTTCGTGGCGGCGATTCGGCAGGCGCGGACCTTGCAGGCGGTGACGGCATGAAGCGGATACTGACTCTGCTTCCAATGATCGCGATACTGACTGCGCCCTGCTTCGCAAGCCGCACGCTGACCGACGAGATAGGACGCAAAGTGGTGGTTCCGGACCATCCACATCGTGTGATCTGCCTGATGCCTAGCGTGACCGACACCGTCTATGCGCTGGGCGCGGGCGACGATGTAGTTGCCATCAGCGATTACACGAAGTATCCCGCCGCTGCATTGAAGAAACCGAGCGTTGGCGACCTGATCAAACCATCGATCGAGATGATCCTTTCACTGCACCCGGACTTGGTGATTGGATACCAGCCGAAGGGACCGATGGAGGTGACCGATCAATTGGAACGGGTGGGCATCCCAATTTTTCTAGTCAGTCCGCACGGCATCGTTGGAATTATGCATTCGGTCGAAACCATCGGGCAGGCGATGAATCGAACGCCGCAGGCAGATGTGCTGGTCCATAGTCTGCAGCAGCGCGTGGATGCAGTGAAGGCTAGAACCAAAAGTCTGCCTGCGCCGCGAGTTTTCATGCCGATCTGGTATGACCCGATCACAACGATTGGCAAGAACGCCTTCATCACGGAGGTCATCGAAGCCGCGGGAGGACGTTCGGTGACCGATGATCTGTCCGAGGAGTGGCCGCAGATCAGCATGGAGGTAGTGCTGGAGCGTGCACCTGATGCTTTGCTGCTGGTGCGTGACGGCAAGACGACGCTGCAGGTTTTGCAAGACCGTCCAGGCTGGAGCAGCATGACAGCCATCAAGGAGCGCCACGCTTACTACGTGGACGACCGGATCAACTTCGCCAGCCCGGTAGCAATCGATGCATTGGAGGACCTCGCAAAACAATTTCATCCTTGAGCTGAACCGTTCAGCTTGCACCATTCACTAACAGCAAGGTGTCGGGAAGCGCGGTGCAAATCCGCCACTACCCCGTAACTGTAAGCGCAGAGAGCCACGGCATGGACACGCAACGCCACTGGAGAGTATTCCCGGGAAGGCAGCCACGGTTCGATGAAGCGCAAGCCAGGAGACCGGCCTTGCTCCACTACCCGAGGGGGAAAAATCATGCATCGCTTTATTCGCAGATCGTCGGCGATCACTTGGATCGTCTGCCTGTTTGTTGTCGCGCTTTTCTCATGGCCCGCTCCTGCACTCGGCGCCGAGCAAGGTTCGTTGCACGGCACAGTAAGCGATCCGCTTGGCGCAATTGTCGCAGGCGCCAAAGTTGAACTGCTCACAGGAACAGTAGTCTTAAAGACAACGACTGCTGATGGGACCGGCAACTATGCATTCGATGTGCCGGAAAACGCACGCTACAGCGTCCGTGCCGTCGCATCGACTTTTCAGAGCACGACAAGCCAATCAATTTACGTCACGAAATCGGCGAAGGCAGAGCTGAATATCACGCTTGCCACACAAACGCTGACACAGCAGGTCTCCGTCACGGCTACGGCAACGCCGACACCAATCGCACAGATCGGCGCCTCCGTGACGGTGTTGACTGCGGAAGATTACCGTCAATACACAGAGGTCCAGGATCCACTGCGCCAGATTCCGGGACTGCAGGTAACCCAGACGGGACAACTTGGTGGCACCACCGCACTGTCGATTCGTGGCGCGAACACCGATGCGAACAAAGTGTTGATTGATGGTGTGCCGGTGAACGATATCGGCGGCGCCGTTGAGTTTGCGAACTTCGCCACTGTGGGTGTTCAACAGATTGAGGTGCTGCGAGAGCCGAACAGTGCGCTCTATGGCTCGGATGCGCTGGCCGGCGTTGTCAGCATGACGACCGCACGAGGCACAACGAAGCTGCCAATGTTTACTTACGCGGGCGATGGCGGCAACTTCAGCACCTATCACCAGGAGTTGACGGGAAGCGGCGGCGTGCGGCAGTTCGACTACTACGGCGCCTTCGGACGGCTGGACAGCCGCAACAATCTGCCTAACGATTCCTTTCACAACGCAACTTATACGGGCAACTTTGGCTGGGACCCTAACCCGGCGAACGATCTGCGTTTCACAATGCGTCATCTCTCTGTTTCCGGGGGACAACCAAACGGAATTCTGCTGTTCGGTATTCCTGACGACGCGGCCCAGAAGGCACAGAATACTTATTACAGCGGCGCCTGGAACAACCAAGCCACACCGAATTGGCACAACGAGATTCGCTACGGCGGGCTGCGCCTGCGCTCGCAGTTCGACGACTTTGCACCGACCGGTATTGCCGACGGCTCCGGCAACTTTCTTGGCGCACCCATCACCATTCAAGGAGCAAATGGGTACAGCGTCACGGGACAGGCGATCTTTCAGTTCGCCGGCAGCAGTTATCCGAATCAGTCTGCCACTATTACCAACCGCGATTTCGTCTACGCGCAGACGGACGATCGCATCAATCCTCACGTTGTGGCGCTCGGCGGCTTCAAGTACGAAGCTGAACGCGGCTCAACGCAATCCACAGGTTTGCCCACCAACGCCATTAGTCGCGGCAACTATAGTTACACGGTTCAGATCTCCGGCGACATTCGCAACCGGTTTTACTACAACGTCGGCAGTGGCATCGAGAACAATGGGCTTTTCGGAGTGGCAGGGACGCCGCGCGCCTCGGTTGCCTACTATCTTGCACGGCCCACGGCGACGGGCTGGCTAAGTGGAACCAAGCTGCATGCGAGTTTCGGCAAAGGCATCAAGGAGCCGAACGTGTTCCAGCAGACCAATTCGCTATTCGATATTCTTTCGGGGGTGACGGACGGTAGCGAACTGATTGCTCAGTTTCATGTCGGACAGATAGGTCCGGAGAACTCCCGCACCTACGACGGTGGTCTCGATCAGGAGTTCTGGAACGGGCGCGCGCGAATGGGCCTGACCTACTTCCACAATGAGTTCACGAATGGTATCGAATTCGTTCCGCAAAGCGGGCTAGCTGAACTGGGAGTGCCGGCGGCAAACCTGCCGGCCGTCGAGTTTGGGGCCTACATCAACTCAGAAGCTTTCCGTTCGCAGGGTCTGGAGTTCGAGGCAGAATACAAGATTAACAGTCGGCTCTTTGCACGTGGTGGCTACACGTACACCGATGCTGTAGTCCAGCACTCTTTCTCGAGCGATCAAGAAGGGGGTGGGGTCCTTAACACTGCGTTCAACTTCGGAACTATTCCGATCGGCGCGTTCTCGCCGCTGGTGGGCGCGCGGCCGTTTCGTGTCGCTCCGCACTCGGGATACTTTGGCCTGAACTATTCGCACTCGAAGTTCTATAGCTCACTCACCGGTACACTGGTCGGGCGACGCGATGACAGCGACTTTCTCTCTCTCGACGCTAATTTTGGGCAGACGCTGTTGCTGCCAAACCGCAATCTGGACGGGGCATATCAGCGTCTCGACCTTAGCGGAGGCTACCAGATCACGCCGCGACTCGCTGCGTATGCGAACATACAGAATCTACTGAGCGAACACTACGTTCAAGCATTCGGCTTCCCTTCCCTGCCCTTCACATTTCGATCAGGAATCAAAATCAACTTTGGAGGCGAATCCTGGGGACTGAAGTAACTCCTGACACAACTCGGATCTCTGTGTCGCCTTTGGCGTCTGCTCCTGTGTCCCCTCAGGGGCAAACGCCGGAGTCGCGTCTCCGCGACGAGCGCTCGCCTAAAGGCAGGCTCGGCTTCGTGACGCTGGTCGCGCTGCTGGTCGTGGCATTGGTAACTGTCATTCTGTTCTCACTGGCGACAGGCGCTGTTCGTGTCTCCCCTGGAGCGATCCTCTCTGCTCTCTTTGGAAACCATCCGCTGACCGCGACCCAACGGATTATCCTTTTGCAGATTCGCCTTCCTCGAGTGTTAACGTCGGCTGTTGTAGGGGCGGCGCTGGCGATCTCTGGACTTATGTTCCAGGGACTGTTTCGCAACCCGATGGCTGATCCTTACGTCATCGGCTCGTCGGGCGGTGCGGTGCTTGGTGCATGCATCGGCATCTTCTTTTTCTCCCAGATCTCATTGCTCGGTTTCAGCGTTACGGCCCTGCTGGCTTTTGCCGGCTCTGTCATAACGATGGCAATCGTCTATTCGCTGGCGCGCTCGAATGGCAGAACGAATGTGATCACGCTGCTGCTCGCTGGATTCGCGGTCAGCACAATGTTAGGAAGCTCCAGTTATTTCTTCGAAGCGTTCGACAGCAGTAGCGGCTCAAATCATCTGATCCTGCTCTCGTGGCTGCATGGCGGAATTGGAATTCCGCGGTGGACTCAGCTTTCTGTGAGCGGCGCGCTCCTTCTATTTGCGGCGGTGATCGCGATGCCCTTGATGCGACGGCTCAATACGCTGGCGCTTGGCGACGAATATGCTCACCAGCTCGGACTCAGGGTCGAATACACACGTGTCGGCATCATCCTGACGGGTTCGCTGCTGACCGCCGTTGCGGTATCGCTCGGTGGCCTTATCAGCTTTGCCGGGCTGATCGTACCGCATGTCGCGCGCCTGCTACTCGGGCCGGACCATGTCCGCCTGCTGCCCGTCACCGCCCTGTCCGGCGCGATCTTTCTGGTGGTTGCCGACACGCTCGCTCGCTCTATGTTTGCGCCAACCGAGATTCCTGTTGGGATCTTGATGGCTTTTCTCGGTGGACCGTTTTTTCTCTATTTGCTGCGCAAAACTAAACGGAGCTACACCCTATGAATCCGCTCTTGAGCTTTCGCGACGTCAGCTTCGGGTATGGCGGGCTCGATGTGATTCAATCCGCCAGTTTCGAGCTTGAGCCAGGAAGCTGTACAGCCCTTATTGGGCCAAACGGCGCAGGCAAAACGACGATTCTGCGCCTCGCTGCCGGGACGCTGCGAAGTCAGTCGGGCAGCGTGATTTTGAATGGTGAGGAGCTCCGCACGCTGCCACTCAGGAAGGTGGCGCGTACAGTCGCGCTCGTTCCCCAGCAACTCGATGTTCCTTTTCAATTCACCGTGCGGGAGGTAGTGGAACAGGGGCGCACACCTTATCTCGGCTTCCTGCGGGGCCAAATGACTGAGGATCGCATGGCCGTCGATCGCGCCCTGAAACTCGCGGACGTAACCGGCTTGCAACACCGAGTCTTCAACGAGTTGAGTGGTGGGGAACGCCAGCGCGTCAAGATTGCGCTCGGACTCGCGCAGCAACCAAAGCTTCTGCTGCTCGATGAGCCGACGCAGAACCTCGACATTGGACGACAGGTCGAGCTAATCGATCTACTTCACTTCCTCCGCGCGGAAGGTATCACCATCTTCGCCTCAATTCATGACCTTCAACTGATAGAAAGTAACTTTTCGTCCGTCCTATTGCTCAGCCCCGATACGCCGCTGATGAACGGCACGCCTGATGAGGTTTTGAAACCATCGATTCTAGAGAAGGCTTTCAACTGTCCGCCACGGCGCCATCCTTTATTACTCGAGCGAATACAGCGTTACGAGAAGAGGGCTGGATGAATACTGCGAGCCGATCGGTCGTTTACGAATTTATCTCTGCGATGGAGTCGCCGAGCGAGGAGTGGCTCATACGCGCAAGGGCTCATCTGGATGTGCTGACCAAGCCGCTCGGCAGTCTTGGCATGCTCGAAGATATTGCTGCACAGATGGTGTCCATTCGACAGGAAAATTTCGCTGAGCCGTTACGAAAGGCGGTATACGTCTTTGCTGCGGACCATGGAGTAACCGCCGAAGGAATCAGTGCATATCCCACCGAAGTGACACGCCAGATGGTACTGAACTTTCTTGCTCATGGTGCCGCCATCAATGTATTGGCGAAGCTGCACTGTGTCGAGATGAACGTGATCGATGTCGGCATCGATGCGGATTTCGATAACGTGGACGGGCTGCTGGACTACAAGATACGCAGAGGGACCCGCAATATGCTGCGGGAGCCAGCGATGACCGATGCGGACTTGGCTCAGGCGCTTGAGGTCGGATTCAAACTGGCAGGCGAGGCGAAGGCAAGAAATCAAAGCCTGCTCGCCGTCGGTGAAATGGGGATCGGTAACACCACCGCGGCGAGCACCATCACATCTGTCCTGACCAATAAGCCCGCCGCGCTCGTCACCGGGAAAGGAACCGGTTTAGATGCCCGCGCTCAGGCACACAAACAGCAGATTGTCGAAGCTGTCATCAAAAGGCATTTTGCGGCGATTGGCACCGGTTTGACGCCTGATCCTCTTGATGTGCTCCGTTGTGTCGGCGGACTGGAGATTGCCGCTATGACCGGCCTGATACTGGGCGCGGCCCGGAGCGGGATTGCGGTAGTGGCTGATGGATTTATCTCAACAGCAGCGGCGGCGATCGCGTTTGCGATTGAGCCAAGGGTCCGAGGCTACCTCTTTGCAGGGCATCAATCCGAGGAACCGGGGCATCGCGTTCTGCTCCAATACATTGGATTGAAGCCGATCCTCTCGTTGAACATGCGGCTTGGAGAAGGAACCGGCGCTGTGCTGGCAATGCCGATCATCGAATCCGCGATGTGCCTCTACAACGAAATGGCGACGTTCGCCTCTGCCGGAGTCAGCGAGGCGAAGGAATGAACCCAGCGCAGCAGATTCGCAGGGCGGGCGTGGAGGTAGTGGTTGCGTTTCAATTTCTCACGCGCATCCCCATGCCATCGATCGCCTTCGAGGCCGATTCGCTCTCGCGCGCCACCAAGTTCTTCCCACTTGTAGGACTTGTTGTCGGCTCTGGTGCCGTGCTGCTGCAGAAGCTGTTGATTTCGCATCTGAGCCCCCAGTTGGTCGCCTTGGTTGTGCTTGCCTATTTCGTGCTGATCACAGGCTGCTTCCACGAAGATGGCCTTGCCGACACAGCAGATGCGTTTGGCGGCGGTGCGACCAAAGATAAGATACTCGACATTCTGAAAGACAGCCGAATTGGAAGTTATGGCGCGACCGCTCTGGCGTTGTCTTTATTGGCGCGCTATCTCCTTCTGGCGTCACTGCCAATGGAACATTTTGCCGCCTATGTAATTTCGGCGCAGGTATTGTGCCGCTGGAGCTCGCTCCCGCTGAGCTATTTTCTTCCACCAGCGCGTGAACAGGATGGTCAAGGCGCACGAATCGCAAAGCTGACATCGTTGCCTTCTCTGGTATTTGGATCGGTCTTCAGCTTAGCTGTAGTCACTTTTGCGCTGCGATGGTCGGCTGTCCCTCCGCCACTACTCGCGGTGTTCGCCGTTGCACTGAGCGGCTGGCTTTACTCCAGAAAGATTGGGGGAGTGACCGGCGACTGCTTCGGCGCGACGAACCAATTGACGGAGATCGCCGTCTATTTTTGCGGAGTGTGGACCGTATGAGCGAGATACTCTTCATTCGCCATGCAGAGACGGATATGGCAGGAACCTTTTGCGGTCACTCCGATCCTGAAGTGAACGCGCGCGGCCGGGTCCAACTTGGAGAGCTTATCAATAGGCTTCGCGCGGAGAACGTTGGCGTGGTTTACGTGAGTGACCGGCGGAGAGCCCAGACAACAGGAAAGGCCATTGCCAAGGCATTTGCCGTCGACTTCCATGTGCGTTCTAGACTGCGTGAGATCAACTTTGGTCAATGGGAAGGTCTCACCTGGAAAGAGATTGAACAGCGAGATGAGGTTTATGCTCGCCGCTGGATCACTGAGTATCCACGCCTGCCAGCGCCGGACGGCGAAAACTTCTGTGATTTTGAGCAGCGGGTGCTGGATGAAGTGAAGTTTCTGTCGATAAGAGCAGCAACTGAAGGCCGCCGCATCGCGGTTGTCACTCACGCCGGAGTAATCCGTCTTGTGTTGTGCGCGCTGCATGGATGCTCCGAAGACGACGCGTGGGAGCAGACGAGATCGTACTGCTCAATCGTTCGCCATCCTATCGCTGCTTCATCTTTCGCGCAGACGGCCGAGGTGGGGTCTTGAGGCCGGCGAAGGTTGATGTCCATGAGTTGATTGCATGGACGCTGGATGAGTATCCATACCGCAGCTCAACGATAGGCCCCAGGCCAGAGGAGTTAGCGAAGCAGATCGAGCAGGCGCAGCAAAGATTGACTGAGTGCGAGCCCTATGAGGGCTGCCCTGCTTGGCTCGCGGAAGAGACTGAATGCATCAGGCACCTTCTAACCGCGGCCCGTGCGCAACGTACTGATTTGCAGGAAGAATATAAAGGTCTTGACTGGGCGCTTGGTGTAGTCGATCTGCGACGCTTGCTGGCCTTTCAACGGAGACTGGTCTTCAATTCTGCACAGCGCCCCTCGCCTACCCCGCAACAGGACGACTGGTCTCAACTAGTTTCCCTTGCGCTTGGCTCACGCAGAGGCACGAAACATCGCGTTATCTTTAACGGCAACGCGGCAGATGGTTTGGATGTCAACCTGTATTCCAGCAACCCCGATCTGCAGTTACGACTGAATCCGAAGGCGGGATATAGTAATCTCTCACCTCTTTCCCTGCACGGCGGCAGCCCCTTCTTTGAGGTAGCCGAACTTCGCGGACGATGGTTTTTGCGTGACGGATACCACCGCGCCTATCGTCTGTTACAGGCGGGAGTGCACTACATGCCTGCCGTGGTGATTAGGGCGCGGACGCTTGAGGAGCTAGGCGCGACTAAGCCGTGGTTCTTCAGCGAAGACCAGCTATTCTCGGACCGTCCGCCCCGGGTTATGGATTTTCTTGATGAACGCCTGGTTCTGCGTTACGAAAGAGCGGCACTTCGCAAGGTCATTCGCATTCGTATCGAAGAGTCGCTGCAGCCATTTGATGAAACCGACGCAGTACAAGGAGAAACACTATGAGTATCGCAACCACACGTGGAGATGGTGGACAGACCGGACTTGCCGGCGGCATTCGCATCTCGAAGGCAGACCTGCGCGTTGAGGCCTATGGCACCGTCGATGAGTTGAATTCAGTGCTTGGCTTTGCCCGTAGCATCTGCACCAACAAGGAGATCTGTGACTGGACTGAAGGGATTCAGCGCACGCTCTTCAGGGTCGGATCAGCGCTGGCGACTCCACCGGAAAGCAAGAAGGCGCCACCATCCATCACACTGGAGGACGTCGAAGCACTGACGAAACTCGTTCACCAGATCGAGGCGACGGAAGGAATTCTCTCCGACTGGTCGCTGCCCGGTGCACATACGGAGTCCGCTGCGTACGAGGTCGCCCGTACGGTGTGTCGTCGGGCAGAGCGCAATGCCGTTCGGTTGGCATCCAGCGGTGTGGAGCTCAAGCCCGAGATACTCGCTTACCTGAATCGCCTATCCGACCTCATCTGGCTCTTCGGTAGATTGATCGAAGTGAACGCAGGCGTGGATGCGCGTTTGCGCAGCGGCGAAACGGCAGGACCGAAGTGGTCACGGGCATGGAAATGACGAGGGCAGCGGGCTTCGACGAGTGTGAACGCCTGGCAGTCTACCGGGCGATCCGCGAGCGCAGAGATGTTCGACGCGGTTTCCTGCCGGAGCCGATGCCGGACGAACTGCTTTGCAGACTATTGGAGGCCGCGCACAGTGCGCCCTCTGTTGGCCTCATGCAGCCATGGCGCTTCATCGTCGTTCGGGATCTCAGTGTTCGTCAGAATATACACAAAATTTTTCTTGATGCGAATCAACAGGCGCTGGCCGGCTACGAAGGCGAACGGCAGCAGAACTACGCGAGCCTGAAGCTTGAGGGCATACTTGAGGCGCCGCAGAATCTTTGCATCGTTTGCGACTCGCAGAGCAGCCAGGGACATCAGCTTGGACGACGTACTATGCCGGAGACGGCGCTGTACTCTGCTGTCTGCGCCGTACAGAACCTGTGGCTTGCCGCGCGTGCTGAGGGAATCGGCGTGGGTTGGGTAAGTATTCTCGAACCAAATCTGCTACGCCGTGCGTTGAATGTCCCGGAACACATCACCCCTGTGGCATACCTGTGTCTGGGGTATGTTGAGGCGTTTGCCGCGGAGCCCGACCTGGAACGCGCAGGCTGGGAAAAGCGAACGCCCTTGAAGTGTGTCCTCTCGTTCGACCGGTACGACAGCAATTGGGACGAGGAGAGACCGACACCGTGAAGGCGCGCGCAATCATGGTCGTTGGCACCGGCTCACATGTCGGCAAATCGCTGCTGACCGCAGCGCTGTGTCGCATCTTCGCGCAGCATGGCCACCGGGTCGCACCGTTCAAATCGCAAAACATGTCGCTGAACTCTGCCGCTACCATTGAAGGCCTCGAGATCGGCCGTGCACAGGCGCTGCAGGCGGAGGCGGCAGGAATTCCGCCTTCGGTCCACATGAATCCTATCCTGATCAAGCCGTCGGGCGACAACTCTTCACAGGTTGTCGTGCGAGGGAAGATTTGGGGAAGAGTGACTGCGGCTGACTATCACCTGAGGCGAGTGGAAGAATTGCTGCCAGTCGTTCGCGAAAGCTACGAGACGCTTGCATCGCAGTATGAGGTCATCATTCTGGAGGGGGCCGGATCACCCGCCGAGATCAATCTGAAGCAGCACGACATCGCGAATATGCGGATGGCGGAGATGGCCGATGCGCACTGCCTGCTGGTCGGCGACATCGATCGCGGCGGAGCCTTTGCCTCGCTGCTGGGAACGCTGGAGCTGCTGGAACCGAACGAGCGCGAGCGAATTCGAGGATTTGCGATCAACAAATTTCGTGGCGATGTAAGCTTGCTGGAACCCGGGATACGGATGATCGAAGAGCGTGTGCGAAAGCCCTGTATCGGTGTCGTGCCTTATCTGCACTCTCTGATGCTCGAAGAAGAAGACAGCCTGGGTTTGCCGGTTACAACACAAACACAATGGGCGCAAAATATACCTTCTGACAGATCACCCGACCGCCCTTTGCGTGTAGCCGTCGTTGCGCTGCCGTCCTTCTCGAACTTCACTGACTTCGATTCGCTTCGCGCAGAGCCATCTGTTTCGCTGCTGTTCTGTCGTACAGCGGAGGCTATCGCACAAGCTGATGTCATCATTCTGCCGGGAAGCAAGCAGACGGTAGATGATTTGCTGTGGATGCGAAGTCAAGGGTTGGACCTTGCGGTACAAGAGTATGGCCGCTCAGGTCTGGTGGTTGGGATCTGTGGCGGTATGCAGATGCTCGGAGAAGCAATCTCCGATCCTCTTGGCATGGAGCGCGATGGTTCGGCCACCGGACTTGGGCTGCTGCCGATTCAAACCATCATGCAGGCGGACAAGGTAACTCGAAATGCGACAGGGAAGATAGCGGCGACAATCTTGTTTGGACAGCCTGTTACGGACAGCAAGCTTTCCGGCTATGAGATTCACATTGGACAGACGATCTATCAGACAGGAGCGGTACACTTCGCGACCCTCGCATCCGATTCTGGGTCGACTATCACCAACGATGGATGCATAAGCACAGATTCACGCATCTTCGGCACCTACCTGCATGGGCTCTTCGATGACGATGATTTCCGCCATCAGTTCGTTCGCGCCGCATGTGCATTTCATAAACTTACTGCGCCGCGTGGGCTTCATCTCTGGAAGCAGCTCCGCCACGAGTCGCTGAATCGGCTTGCACGTGAGGTCGAGAAGGCATTGGATATGAAGACGATTTTCGGCTGGGTTGGTCTTCCCTATGAAGGCATTACTTCAGCGGAAGAAAATTTCGGTCGTTCACTATAGGAAGGCGCGGCGCGATGATGGATCGAAAGGTCTTTGCGGCAGCCTACTTGTTTGACTGGATCGCAGGCGATCCCGAGTGGCTTCCGCATCCTGTGCGAATGATCGGCAAAGGCGTGGAGGCGGGCGAGCGTTTGTTGCGGAGGCCCACTCAAACGCCGGCACTTGAGCTCGCGGCCGGCGGAGCGCTGACCTTCGGCCTGGTTGCCGCCACCTACATCGGAACAGAAAAAACAATCGCATGGATGAACAGGCGAGGACGCACATTGGGCTTTGTTACGGAGACGTTGCTCGCGTGGACATGTCTGGCGTCGCGCAGTCTGCATGACGAGGCCTCGGCCGTCGTCGCCGCGTTAGAGGCAGGCGATATTGTTCAGGCACGACAACGGCTGGCGAGAATCGTCGGACGGGATACGCAGCATCTGGACCCACGGGAGATCAGCCGTGGCGTCATCGAAACAGTAGCAGAGAGCTGCTCCGACGGCGTGATCGCACCGCTGTTCTACATGACGATTGGAGGGGTCCCTCTCGCAATGGCGTACAAAACCATCAATACGCTTGACTCCATGATCGGTAACACGAACGAGCAATATTTTTATTTCGGAAAGATAGCGGCACGGTTGGACGATGTAGCCAACTTTCTTCCTGCGCGGTTGACGGCGCTGGGGATCACCGCGACTGCTGCAACCATTAAGGGTGCGAGCTCCGCGACTGCGCTCGAGACATGTTTACGTGACGGGTTGAAACACGCCAGCCCTAACGCGGGGCAGCCTGAAAGTGCTATGGCCGGCGCGCTGCAGGTGCGACTTGGAGGCGAGAATTTCTACGATGGCGAGCGGCTGGCAGCGCCTCTTATTGGAGAGAGATTCTCTCGACCCTCGGCGCAAAAGGCCGAGCAGGCTATCCAGATCGCCGCGGCAGTCTCTGCTCTTGGTGCCATTACTGCACTCCTGCTGCTAAGAAGGAAGAGATGAGCTTGCTCCCTCAAAATCCGCCGCCGATGCATGGTGGGCAACTCAGGCAGATCACTGCGCGCTATGGAATTTCGTCGGAACTGCTCATCGATTTTAGCGCCAATATCAATCCGGCTGGGCCGCCACCGTCGGTGATGGCTGCAATACGACGAGCACTCGAAGGGGCATTGGCTCTCGCTAGATATCCGGATCTCGACCTGTTTGAGTTGAAGCAGACAATCGCGGGTAGTGTGGGCGTCGAGTCAGAGAATATCGCTGTAGCCAATGGCTTTGCGCCGCTGCTTGAGGCTGCCTTGCGATCGCTGAAGATAGAAAGATGCCTTTTGCCCGTGCCCTCTTTCAGCGAGTATCGACGCACCCTTGAAAACGCCGGCGTTGGTATCACTCCGTATCGTCTTCCGCAGGACAAAGGATTTGAGTATGAGATCGACGCAATTCTAAAGGCACTCCTGGATCATTCATGCGATGCAATTCTTCTGGCGAATCCACAAAACCCCTCCGGCGTGCTCTGCGATGCGGGAAGGATGCGGCGGCTGATCGATACGGTTGCGCAACACAGCATAACAGTACTGCTGGACGAGGCTTTCATCGACTACTGCCCATTCGCTTCTCTGACGAGACCGCCGGCGGAACAGCCAAATGTAATTGTGTTCCGGTCAGTTACAAAATTCTTTGCAATTCCGGGATTAAGAGTGGCCTATGCGATCAGCACATCGCGTCATATACGTGCCATGGATCGCTCTATCGCCCCATGGCCGATCACAAGTTTTGCTTCGGAAGCCGTCTGCGCTGCTTTGCAGGATGGAGCCTACGCAGAAGAGTCGCGGCATGCGAACGAACAGCGCCGTGTGTGGCTGGAACAGGAGCTTGCACGATTGAAGATTGCGACATATGCGTCAAGCGCAAACTTTCTTCTCCTGCGATTCCCTGCTGCGCTCGATGTCAGCCTGCTTTGGGAGAGGATGATTGTCGAAGAGCAGATCGTGCTCCGTTCCTGCGCTAACTTTGAAGGACTCGCTGCGGAGCATCTGCGGATTGCCGTTCGTTCCGAGCCCGAGAATGAGAGATTGATTCGCGGCCTGGAGCGGCTCCTTTCCAGCTTCGAATAATGGTCGGACGGAGGACCTGATCGTCCGCTTGCTCGATACAAATACGCAAAAACTTGCACTTACTGCATCGAATCGTGTTGTTGACCTGTTCCCTATCTCACAGACTTGCCCTCTCGCCAGTAGTTCTAAAATCTCTCTTGACTGTTATTACAAATTGCGATATAAACATTGCAATCTGCAATAGCCATGAAACTAAGCGACAAAATCCGTTATCTCCGTGAGGTCGAAGGAAGCCTCCGAGGTCTCAGCCGCGCCATGACCCAGCAGGAGCTCGTTCGCGCCATCCAGCAGGAGAACGGCGCTGGTAAGAAGGCAGGCAAAGCTACCATCAGCCAGTCCTATCTCTCGCAGATCGAGAGCGGAGCCCGCCCACACCTCACCAACACCACGCGTCTTCTGCTGGCAAAGTTCTTCAAAGTTCACCCCGGCTACCTGGTCGACGACCCCGAGGGCTACCACTCCGAGCTGCTCTCCGATCTGCGAACCACAGAGGACAAGCTCGATCTCTGGCTCGTCGGTGGCGCCGAGCGCTTTCGTCGCGATCCCGCGCTCTGCCAGGCGCTTCTCACCTTAGCCAACCACAGCGATTCACGCCGCTGCTTCCTTCTCATCGAGGCCATCATCGAGACGCCCGCGCTTCTCGATCGCCTCTTCCACGTTCTGCGCCCCGAATCTGTCTCGCTCCCGGCCGCCATCACTCAGCCGGCTCAAAAAAGAGCCGCCAAACGGAGCACCAAATAATATGGACTCCTTCTATCTCATCTGCTTCAGCGTCGGTCTCATCCTCAGTCTCCTCTCTGTCATCGGAGGCTTCGCTCACGTTCACGTCGGCCGCATCCACATTGGCCACATGGCGCACGGCCACGCTTCGCATACCGCCGCGCATCGTGGCCGTGGCCTCTCCGCCGTCAACGGCTTCACCATTACGGCGTTCCTCTGCTGGTTTGGCGGAACCGGTTATCTCCTGCACCACTTCAACATCTTTGTCGCGCCCTTGGTTCTCATTCTCGCGGTGCTCGGCGGCATCTTCGGAGCGATGCTCCTCTGGGCCATCCTCTTCAAGGTGCTTCTTCCGCGCGAGCGCATCCTGACCCCCGAAGATACCGAGATGGCTGGCGTTCTGGCCCACGTCAGCGATTCCATCCGCGACAGCAATGGTGTCGGCGAGATCATCTTTTCGCAGACCGGAGCCCGCCGCGCCGCCGCCGCCCGCAGCGAAGACGGCCACGCCATCGAGCGTGGGACCGAAGTCGTCGTCATCCGCTACGAGCGTGGAATCGCCTACGTCCGGCGCTGGGACGAAGTCACCAACGGCCTTCCATGACGTCCTGAAGTTTTTTCGCTGCATGGCGGCCTCACTTGCCGAGGCATTCCCCCGCCACTTACCCACTGCGGCAAGCACCTCACACGCCCTCCAGTCCGCACCGGACAAAGGAACGATATGCCGAACTCGGTCATCATCATTGTTGGTCTGGTAGTTCTCGCCACCCTCTTCCTGGCCACTCTCCTGGCCAAGATGTTTCGCAAAGCCGGCCCTAACGAAGCCATCATCGTCTACGGATTTCGCGGCCCCCGCGTGATAAAAGGCGGCGGCGCGGTCATCTTCCCTGTCGTCGAAAACTCGCGCCAGCTCTCACTCGAACTCATGAGTTTCGACGTAGCACCGCAACAGGATCTCTACACCAAACAAGGCGTTGCCGTAACTGTAGAAGCTGTCGCCCAGATTAAAGTCCGCTCCGACAAGGAGTCCATCCTCACCGCCGCCGAGCAATTCCTCACCAAATCGCCCGACCAGCGCGAAGGCCTCATCCGCCTCGTCATGGAGGGTCACCTGCGCGGCATTATCGGCCAGCTCACCGTCGAACAGATCGTCAAAGAGCCCGAGATGGTCGCCGAGCGCATGCGCTCCACCTGCCTCGACGACATGAGCAAGATGGGTCTTGAAGTCATCAGCTTCACCATCCGCGAAGTCCGCGACAAGAACGAATACATCACCAACATGGGCCGCCCCGACGTGGCCCGCATCAAGCGCGACGCCGAGATCGCTGCCGCCGAAGCCGAGCGCGACACCGCCATTCGTCGCGCGGTCGCACTTCGCGAGTCGGCCGTTGCCAAGGCCTCTGCAGACCAAGAGCGCGTCCTCGCCGAGACGCTGTCCCTCGCCAAACAAGCCGAAGCCCAGCGCGACCTCGACATCCAGAAGGCTCAGTTCACTGAAGCCGCACGCCGTCAGGAAGCCCAGGCCGACAAAGCCTACGAACTCCAAACCAATGTCATGCAACAGAAGGTCATCGCCGAACAGGTTAAGGTCCAGCAGATCGAGAAGCAGGAGCAGATCAAGGTGCAGGAGGCCGAAATCCTCCGTCACGAGAAGGAGCTCATCGCCACTATCCTCAAAGGGTCCGAGATCGAGCGTCAGCGCATCGAAAACATCGCCAACGCCGAGAAGTCCCGCATCACCATGGAAGCCGAAGGCCGCGCCGCAGCCACCAAACTGCAGGGCGAAGCCGAAGCCAACATCATCTTCCAGAAGGGCGAAGCCGAGGCCAAAGCCATGAACGTCAAGGCCGAAGCCTATCAGGAGTGGACGCAGGCCGCGGTCGTCGACAAGCTCATCACCAACATGGCCGACGTCGTCCGCGCCATGGCGGAGCCGCTCAGCAAGGTCGACAAGATCACCATCGTCTCCACCGGCAACGACGGAGCGACCGGAGCCAACAAGATCACCGGCGAGATGACCAAGATCGCTGCACAGGTCCCCGCGCTCTTCGAGGCCCTCTCCGGCATGAACCTCCACGACCTCATGGGCAACATCAAAGCGATGAAACCCCGCGAGGACGGCGACGCCCGCTCTGCCTAACCTTATCCATCCAGGCCAACCGGAAAGCCTCACGTCCGGTGGCCTGGTCCCTCTTCCCTCGTACGCACGAATCGAGAAAACACGATGTTTACCTTCATCCTCATCCCAACCATCCTCCTCCTCGTCGCAGTCTCGCTGGTCCTCCGCCTTCTCTTCCGGCCGCTCTGGAACCCTTATCGCCTCCATCGCCCATACTTCGGCCCTTACGGGTACTACGGCTACGGTCGCGGCTACAGACGGCATCGCTTCCCCGGCGGCGGATTTCTGATCATCCTGCTGCTCGTCGCTCTCGACCGCATCTTCGGACGCCGCTGGTAACTCCGATGCCAACTCGCCCGTCCGTCCCGGCACTATTTTGGAAAGGAGATTCACCATGGCACTACTTGAACGCGTAGGAACCCTCTTACGAGCCAACATCAACGACCTCATCGAGAAAGCAGAGGATCCAGAGAAGCTCGCCAAACAACTTGTCCTTGACATGGAAAATCAGCTCCTGCAGGTCAAGACACAGGTGGCTATCGCCATCGCCGACCAGCACCTTCTGCAAAAGAAACTCAAAGAGCACGAGGACGCCATGAACCAATGGAACCGCAAAGCCGAACTCGCAGTCCAGAAGCAGCAGGACGATCTGGCCCGTGCCGCCCTCCAGCGCAGCCTGAGCAACCAGCAGCTTGCCACAGGCTTCGCGCAGCAACTCGAAGATCAAAACGCCGAGACCGAGACCCTGCGTAACGCATTTTCCAATCTGCAGCAGAAACTGCACGAGACCCGCTCCACCTGCGAGATGCTCGTCGCGCAACATCGCCGCGCCCGCACCGTCGGCAAAGCGAACGTCGCCCGCACCCTTGCCGCCACGCAGCACCAATCCTCCACGCTCCACCGACTCCGCTCCACCATCCAACACAAGGAGGCCACCAACACCGCCAGCCACATGATCCTCGAAGCCGAATCCCTGGAAGACCACTTCACGAAGCTTGAAAGAGAGGACCAGATCGAACGTCTGCTCGAAGATCTCAAAAGCCGCCAGCCCCGCCTGACCTGAAGCCTGCATAACCTGCGCTGAGGCAGCGCGAACCAGATTTGGTACGTGTTATCCACGGCTATTTAATCGACACGACATGAAAGGGTCTTGATTGACGCGGTCTCCGAAGGCATACTCCAGAGAGAGTTTGCTGTATCGAATCTCGAAGACGGTGCCACACGAGACACACAGTGACCCGATATAGCCGTCAAGACGTAATCCGGATCCTGCACTTGCATGCGCGCCAACTCCTGGCGTGGGAGCGAGCAGGGCTGATCACCTCCAGCGAACATTATTCGTTTGATGCTCTCAGCCAGCTGCGGAAGCTGCGCGACCTGCAGGCCAACAAGCGCATCTCCGCCAAGAGCATACGAGCGTCGGTCGATGCGATGCAGCGCGTAGCGGGCATGCGAAATCCCTTGATGGAGACGAGCTTCGTGCGCCGGGGCTCGCGGCTGAGCTTCCGGCATGGCGGCGCGCTGATGGATCCGCTAACTCAGCAGCTTTCCTTCGACTTCGACACCTCGCCCGCACAGCAGCTCCGCGTGGTGGGCACCGGCGGAGACGCTCCCGCACGGAAGGCCGCCGAGGTGCAGGACATGTTTCTGCGTGCGGTACAGCTCGAAGAGAACCCCGCCACGATTCCGCAGGCGGCGGAGATCTATCAGGCGATTCTGGCGATGCAACCCGAGCACGCTCCCGCGCTGATCAACCTGGGAACGATCCACTACAACCTGCGCCGCTACGAGCTCGCAGAGCAGCACTACCGAAAGGCCACCATCGCCGACCCCGAGTACGCGCTCGCGTTCTTCGATCTCGGCAACGTGCTTGACGAGATGCAGCGCCTGACCGATGCGACCGCCGCCTATCAAAAAGCCGTCGCACTGGTCCCTCAGTATGCCGACGCGCATTACAACCTGGCACTCGCATATGAACGCCAAGGCCAGCGGCGGCGAGCGTTACGCCACTGGCTCGCGTACGTGCGGCTCGACCCCGTCGGTCCATGGGCGAAGCACGCGAAGGAGCAGGCCCGCAAGATTCTCAACACAGAGAAATTATCGATCGTGAGCAGGCGTGGACGGCTCGTCAAAGCCGCCGGATAGGCTTCCGCAATTGATCACCCTATTCAACATAATGTTGTCATGCGGTCAGCATTGAACTGAATGACTATTCACTCATGCCTCCAAAATGCTAGACTCACCTTTTCGTGAATCCCGTTTGAGGTGAGTGGATGTCGCAGCATGCAGGTCCGATGGCTCTGACGCAGTTGGGTGATGACGAGCAGATGTTTCGCGACACGGTGCGGCGATTCGCCATCGAGCAGATCGGTCCGCTGGTCCGCGGCATGGACGAGTCGCAGCAGATGGACTTGAGCCTCATCAAAAAACTCTTCGACCTCGGCCTGATGGGCATCGAAATCCCCGAGGAGTACGGAGGCGCAGGCGGAACCTTCTTCAACGCGATCCTCGCGGTCGAGGAGATCTCTGCAGTTGATCCCTCCGTCGGCGTAATGGTCGACGTACAAAACACCCTCTGCATCAACGCGCTTGTCCGCTGGGCAAACTCCGAGCAGAAGAAAAAATATCTGCCGCGCCTCGCCACCGACACCGTCGGATCATACGCACTCAGCGAGGCATCCTCCGGCTCCGACGCCTTCGCGCTGCAGACCCGCGCAGTCAAACGCGGCGACGACTACGTCCTCAATGGACAGAAGCTCTGGATCACCAACGCAAAGGAGTCCGGCCTCTTCATCGTCTTCGCCACGCTCGATCCGGCAGCGGGCTACAAGGGAATCACGGCGTTCCTCGTCGAAAAGGGCGCACCCGGCTTCACCCTCGGCAAGAAGGAAGACAAGCTCGGCATCCGCGCCTCCAGCACCTGCGAGCTGATCTTCAACGACTGCGTCGTCCCCGCAGCACAGGTACTGGGCGAACCCGGCAAGGGCTACAAGATCGCCATCGAAACCCTCAACGAGGGCCGCATCGGCATCGGCTCGCAGATGCTCGGCCTCGCGGCAGGCGCCTGGGGCCACGCCGCGAAGTGGGCGAAGGAACGCAAACAGTTCGGCAAAGCATTGGTCGAGTTCCAGGCGATGCAGTTCCAACTCGCCGAGATGGCGACCGACATCGAAGCGGCCCGCCTGCTGGTCTACAACGCCGCCCGCCTGAAGGACGCAAAGCTCGACTTCCTCAAAGAAGCGGCCATGTGCAAGTACTTCGCCTCACAAGTAGCCGAACGCGTAGCCAGCCTTGCCGTTGAGGTCTACGGCGGATCAGGCTTCGTGAAGGACTATCCCGTCGAGAAGCTCTACCGCGACGCAAAGATCGGAAAGATCTACGAAGGAACCTCCTTCATGCAACTGGCGACCATCGCGAAACTGACGTTGGGCAAGGTTTAGCAGGTAGATCTCGCCCTATTTGTAGAACCAGTCATGTGCCGAATAGGCCCAAGAGGCCCTACACTATAGACAGGCACTCTGGTATGACCACTTCGACAAAGTCCGCACCTCGCGCCCCCCTGCCCTTTCTCGGGCTGGCATGCGCCGTTGGCGTCTCCACCATGTACTACAACCAGCCGCTATTGCTGGAGATGGGCCGCACTTACGGCGTCACGGCTGGGCACACCGGCTTCGTGGCAGTCGCGACCCAGATCGGCTACGCGGTAGGACTACTCGCGTTCGTTCCGCTCGGCGATGTACTGGAGCGCCGTGGCCTGATGATGCGGATGTACGGTCTGGTAGCGATCGCACTCATTCTCGTCGCGCTGGCGCCAAGCATCAATCTGCTGATCGCCGGCAGCGTGCTCATCGGCATGTTTGCGTCGGTGACCCATGTTGCCCTGCCCATCGCACCGGATCTCGTCTCGCACGAGCAGCGCGGCCGCGCCATCGGCACCGTAATGACAGGCCTGCTGCTGGGCATCCTGCTTGCCCGAACCTTCTCCGGATGGGTCAGTAACATTCACGGCTGGCGCTGGGTCTTTGTCGTGGCCGCGGTCATGAACGCGGCATTTGTTCCGCTCATCAAGCGAGTCATGCCCAGGCTTCCGCCCAAGCAGAAGCTACAGTACAGCGACGCGATGAAGTCCCTCTGGACTCTCTTCCGCACCCAACCACTGCTGCGCGAATCCTCCCTGATCGGCGCTCTCGTTTTTGCTTCGTTCAGTTGCTTCTGGACAACGCTGGCCTTCCTCCTGCACAGCCACTATGGTTTGGGCGCAGGCGTTGCAGGCACCTTTGGAGTGGTCGGTGCGGCGGGCGCCTTGTGCGCGCCGTTGGCCGGACGACTCGCCGACAAACACGGCTCGCGATGGGTAGTATCACTGGGAATGGCACTGCTCGCAGCGTCCTATCTCCTGCTGTGGGCCGAAGAATCCGCGCATCTGTCAACCATCTTCCATCTCGTTGCGCTGGTCGTCGGCGTAGTCGTGTTAGACATGGGCGCGCAGATGACCCAGGTCGCCAATCAGACGCGAATCTTCGGCCTGGTCCCCTCGGCGCGCAGCCGCCTCAACACCGTCTACATGACCCTCTACTTCAGCGGCGCGGCAGCAGGTTCGGCGCTGGCGACCGTCGCCTGGGTTCACTGGGGTTGGAACGGCGTCTGCGGCCTAGCCCTCGGCCTGATTGCTCTGGCTGGAATATCCCATGCAATGGGTCATCGCGGTACCGGAGACCACTGCAAGGTAGCCACCGAAGACGTCTTCATGGAAGCCTAGAGCAGAATCAAGGGCACTGTGCCCCGAAAAAATCACATCCTCCGTCATCCTGAACGAAGTGAAGGACCCCTGTATTTCGTTGTTGTTTGTTCTCTTCTCGATGGAAAATACCAATCGTGGTTTTGCTTTGAGCAGATGATGGATGCGCAGGGAAATGGTGGGCGAGGCGGGGATCGAACCCACAACCCCGAGCTTAGAAGGCTCGTGCTCTATCCAATTGAGCTACTCGCCCGCGCGTCTCTCTTGATTGTAGCCGTCAACACCGTCCACCGGGAGTAGGCAACAGGGAACATGGACTACGGCGGTCGCGCCTTCCTCTGCCGGGACCTCCAAAGCCACCTCTGGAACGTCGGCACCCACGACCCCTGGGCCAAAACATAGCCCGCAGATCGCTCGAAAAAGGAGTCCGTGGAAAAGGCAGAATCAAAACTGGCCCGCCGATCCACCGTCCGTGATATTTTTTCAAAATGGAGCTAAATCCGTACGCCAGCTACCTCAAAGGCGAGGAACCCGTCCCGTTCCTCAAAACCACCGCTGCGCGCATCCGAACCCTGACCGCCGGCCTTACCGACGCCCAGATCAATACCCGCCCCGCCCCCCGCAAGTGGAGTCTCCGCGAAATCGTCGCCCACCTCGCCGACTGCGAAATCGTCTTTTCCTTCCGCCTCCGCCAGACCCTCGCCACCGCGCTCGACCAGCCCCACGCCATCATCCAGCCCTTCGACCAGGATGCCTGGGCGAAGCGTTATGAGGCGTACAAGTTCGAACCCGCAATGGCCCTCTTCCAGGCCGCCCGCAACTGGAACCTGCTCTTCCTGAACACGGTCTCACAGGAAGACCGTCACCGCCGCACCACCCACCCCGAACGCGGCACCATGCCCTTCTGGACCATCGTGGAAACCATGGCCGGTCACGACATCAACCACCTGCAGCAAATCGAACGCCTCACCACAACTAGCCCCGCATGACGGATCCGAGCAGTAAATAAAATATGGGTTGTCATTCTGAGCGGAGAGAAGAACCCTGTATTTGTTCTAAGCGCCATGACTCCGCGATCGTGAAAATATACGACTCGCAGGCTGCTTACAGCCCCAAAGCCTCATTCACATCCCGCACCAGGTTCCTCAGATAACTTCGCTTGTTGAGCAATTCCACCATTGCTTCCTTCGCCCTATTCTTCGCCGCATCGTCGCCGGCATCCACACCCGCATCCCAGGCCGACCAAAGCCTCTCTAACTCCGCCTGCGTCTCCACCATCTTCGCGTCGAAGGCATCCTTCGCCGTCATCAGATCGCGCCGCAGCTCCGGCTCATCTTCGCCCATCTGATTCGCCGCACGCATCTCCTGCAGCTGCATATTCAGCTCAAAGACCTCCTCCAGCAACTCAGGAGGAACAACCTGCTTCTTCTGCTCCCCCGTGGTTCGTGCCGCATCTGTCGCCGCCTTCGACTGCTCCTCCAATTCCACCCCTTCGAGCTTCAGCAGATACTGCGTCCGCAGAATCGGATCCTTCAGTGTCCGGTACGCATCATTCAGATGGGAACTCGCGGCCAACGCCGTCTCCTGCTCGGAAGCAGGTTTCGCTGCGAAGCGATCTGGATGCAAGCGGCGGGAGAACGCGTAGAACTTCTTCTCGAGCGCCACTATGTCGAGGTTCAGGTATTGAGGAAGTTGAAAAAGAGTGAAATAGCTGTTGTTTCTGTCGTGACTCATTGCTATTAGATTACGCCGCGCCTAAGCCGAAAAGCTCGACCCACACCCACAACTCTTCGTCGAGTTCGGATTGATGAAGTTGAACCCCTGCCGCATCAGCGTCTCTTCAAAGTCGAGCACCATGCCATGCAGATAGATAAAGCTCTTGGGATCGACAAAGATGCGAATCGCCTTGCCATTCGTAGGATCGCCAGCGGTCACCAGCCCCTCACCAAACGCATACACCCGGTCTCGCTCCCGAGGCTGCGTATCGAACCGAATGTTGTAACTCAACCCCGAGCAACCACCACCTTGGATGCCCACCCGCAACCCACCCTGTTCCGGCGAAACGTTCTCCTTCGCCATTGCAATGCGAATCCGCTTCAGCGCCTTCTCGGTAATCTGAATGCCCTTCTGCCCGGGCTCCTGCCCCTGCGCAGTTAGCACATTCATCCCTGCCAGTGGATTTTTCTTCTCGCCAGCAGCAGCCGCGGCGTGTGCGGCTTCCATCTCCGCCGCGGTTTGTAAGGTCACCATCGCCATATCTCTGTCCTTGCTACTAATACAACACGGTAGCAACGCGACCCTAGAGACGCACCGCTACCGTTGTTCTTACCCCGCCAGTCCCTTAGTGAGCGGCCGCGACTGCCGACGTCTCGGCAACGCTGTTCTTCTTCTTCCAGTCGCCGATCGCCGCCCGAATCGCATCCTCTGCAAGCACCGAACAATGAATCTTCACCGGAGGAAGCGACAGCTCCTTCACAATGTCCGTGTTCGAGATGGCGAGCGCCTGGTCGATCGTCTTGCCCTTCACCCACTCCGTCGCGAGCGAAGAAGAAGCAATCGCCGAACCGCAGCCAAAGGTCTTGAACTTGGCATCTTCGATTACGTTCGTCTCAGGATTGACGCGAATCTGCAGACGCATCACGTCGCCGCACTCCGGCGCGCCTACAAGCCCAGTCCCAACCTCAGTCGAGCTCTTATCCATCTGTCCGACGTTCCGGGGATTGTTGTAGTGGTCAATTACTTTATCGCTATATGCCATGATGCTTCTCCTCTGTTACCCAATACCTTAGTTTAGATGCTCGCTAATGTCGATGGTGTGCATTTCTCCTAGTGTGCCGCCCACTCGATCTTCGAGAGGTCGATCCCTTCCCTCACCATCTCGTACAGCGGCGAAAGCTCTCGCAGCTTCGAAACCACATCGATCAGCTTGTCCGATACATAATCCACTTCAGCCTTGGTATTGAAGCGCCCAAGGCCAAACCGGATCGAGCTATGCGCGACATCGTCGCCAAGTCCCAGTGCTTTCAGCACATAGCTAGGCTCGAGCGTAGCCGAGGTGCATGCCGAACCCGAAGAAACTGCAATGTCGTTAATGCCCATCAGCAGGCTCTCGCCCTCGACATAAACAAAGCTCATGTTCAGGTTGCCGGGCAGATGGTGCTCCATATTACCGTTCACGTGGACATAGTCCAGCGCCTTCTCAAACTTCGCCCGCAGATAGTCCCGAAGCTCACTCTCACGCTTCGCCTCGGCCTCCATCTCTTCGCCGCAGATCTCGCAAGCCTTGCCCAGCCCAACGATCCCCGGAACATTCAGCGTGCCCGACCGCATCCCGCGCTCATGTCCGCCTCCGTTGATCTGCTCAGAGATCTGTACGCGCGGATTGCGTCGGCGAACATACAGCGCGCCCACACCCTTTGGTCCGTAAATCTTGTGTCCCGAGAGCGAAAGCACATCAATGTTGTCCTTCTGCACATCGACCGGGATCTTGCCCACGGCCTGCACCGCATCGGTATGGAAGATAACGCCCTTCTCATGGCACAGCTTGCCGATCTCGGCAATCGGCTGCAACACGCCAATCTCATTGTTCGCATACATGATCGAGACCAGGATCGTCTTGTCATCCATCGCCCGCTTCAGGTCTTCGATATCGATCAGCCCATCCGCCTGAACCGGCAGATACGTCACGCGGAATCCCTGCTTCTCAAGCTTCTTGCACGTATCCAGCACAGCCTTATGTTCTGTCACCTGCGTGATGATGTGGTTTCCGCGCTCGCGGTACATCTCGGCAATACCCTTCAAAGCCAGGTTGTTCGACTCCGTCGCGCCCGAGGTGAAGATAATCTCCTTGCTCGTCGCGCCAATCAGCTTCGCAATCTGCTCCCGCGCCTTCTCCACTGCCTTCTCGGCCTCCCACCCAAACGAGTGGTTGCGGCTGGCTGCGTTGCCGAAGGTCGAGGTAAAGTACGGCATCATCGCCTCGAGCACACGCGGATCCAGTTGTGTCGTCGCATGGTTGTCCATGTAGATCGGCAGATGTACGCCGGCCGGCAGTGGTGTCGTGGACTCGGTAATCACTACGCCGTTATTGCTCATGTCGTTGCTCATCGTCTCTCCCGAAATCAGTGCTGTTCAAAATCACCACCGTTGAAAAATGCTCTCATCGCCAGTCTGCAAAATTGCTAGATTGCGATACTCACCAGACCGCCACCCACCGGAGCGCCTTGCTCCCCATCCGACTCAATCAAATCGGCAATATGGATGCCACTCAACAAATCCTTGATGCTGTCGTTCACCTTGCGTAATGGTTCTTTGATGGTGCAAGTGCTCGTCAGGTCGCAAGCCCCGTGAATCGTAATACAACTCGTAATGAAAAGTGGCCCATCAATCGCCCGGATCACCTCAAACGCCGTAATCTCTGTCGCCGCGCGTGAAAGCGCATACCCGCCATTCGTCCCAGCATGGGAAATCAACAACCCAGCCTTCGCCAGCGTCTGCAGGATCTTCGCCAGCAGTTGCGGGGGAATATGGTAGGCCTCCGCGATGTCCTTCGCACTATGCGCGCTGCCGCCTGTCTGCTCTGCCAGATACTTCAGAGCCATCAGACCGTAATCCGCTTTTTTGGTCAGACGCAGCATGTCGTTCTAAGGAGCTCCTGCCACCTGAAATTACCCTAAATCAGACAATTCCAGTCCTACTTAGTGTACGTCCAGAATCAGGTCTATGCAACCAGGCTGTTACCACTCGTTCCGCAACGAATTCACCACAACTCGCCACGAAATTTACGCCCCGAAAACCACTCGAAATCGCTGTTGACAACGTGCCCAGAGACGGGCAAAATCCATAACATTCGCGAAGACCTCCCCAAATGACCGCCAAGTGCAAACATCCCATCGTCAAAATTGTTGCCCGCGAAGAGGACGCCGAATTTGTTGAGTGCCAAAAGTGCGGAGAAGTCTTTGATTCGGCAGAGTTTAGTGACATCGCCATTGAAGAGGAAGAGTCCTTCGCCGAAACTCCCACAGACGAATAGATCCTCTAAACCACCGTCTGCGCCGGCGGCGCGTTCATCCTCCGAAACACAATCCACGCGTACTGCGCCGCCGAAAGTGGCGCAAGCACCGCAATCGCTCGTATAAGAAAGTCCCGTACCGTCGCCAACTGTTCGGAAACAAAGATCTTCTGGCAAAGTACCGCGATCAGCGCGACGATTTGCACAAGCGTATTCAGCTTCCCAAACAGACTCGGTCGAAAATCCCGCAAGGCATTCGTCACAAAAAGCAGCGTTGAGATCAGCAAAATCCCCACGTCCCGACTGAAAACCAATACGGTCACATACTGCGGAATCAGGCCCACATGGGTGAGAACCACGAACAGTGTACTCAACAGAAGCTTATCCGCAATCGGATCAAGATACTGCCCCAGCGTGGTCTTCTGCCTCAACCAACGTGCCAACAACCCATCCAACGCATCGCTGACCCCGGCAAGAATAAACAACGCAAACGATATTCGGTAATTCCCATCCAGAATCTCGATAACGAGGAAGGGAATAATAAAGAGACGCATCAGTGTAAGCAGGTTGGGCGCGGCGCGAAATTGGCTTAGGAAGGGCACTGTGCGGGGTCAGATAATCGTAACCCAAGTCAGCCGCAGGTTGCTTCAACGCATACTCCACGTCAGTCGTTCTTTGATTTGCAGAGATTGATTCCGATTGGGGGTTGCTCGTCGGGTAAGCGAACGGCTTCGTCGAGAACCGAAAGATAAAACGAGTTCATACGGTGTTGGTTGAGGCGATTTTCGAAAACCACTTCCCGGAATCCTTCATGTAACGGCGCTGGGTGGGAAAGTCGATGTAGACCAAGCCAAAGCGCTGGGTGTAGCCTTCGGCCCATTCAAAATTATCGAGAATAGACCAGGCGTGATAGCCGCGCACGTCGGCGCCGTCGTGTATGGCGCGGGCCAATTCACGGAGATGTTCGCGATAGTAGTTGATACGACGAGTGTCAGCGACTCTGCCGCTGGCATCGGGGTAATCGCCATAGGAGCAGCCGTTTTCGGTAATTTCGATGGGGAGCTTGTAATCCTTCGAGACGCGCTGAACGATGTCATACAGACCACGGGGATAGACTTCCCAGCCGATCTCGGTGAGTGGGCCATCCTTTCCCATGGCCAGCTCGAAGCCCATGGCGTCGTAGGACACTTTGGAGGGAGCCGTTGCGGTGGAAGCCGAGACGAGACGACGGAAGTAATAGTTGACACCGATGTAGTCGAGCGGAGCGGTCATTCGCTTTTCATCGCCGCTCTGGAAGCCCATGGCCTCGAGAGGAGTGCCGTGGACGAAGGCTTCCGGGTAACGGCCCCGGAGCGCCGTTTCGAGAAACCAGACATTATTGAAAGCGTCGAAGCGCCTGGCTGCAGCTGCATCCTTGGGAGACGAGGTGAGCGGAGTCGCAGGTGACATGCTGTACGCGGAGCCTACTTTCGACTTTGGCGCAATGGCTTTGATGGCTCGGAAGGCGTCGCCCTGGGCAAGGTTTACGGTGTGCGCGGATTTCAGGAAAAGATCGAAGTCCGTCTTGCCTGGCGCGTGCCGGCCTTCGGCATAACCCACATAGGTGAAGACCCACGGTTCATTAAAGATAGCCCAGGTAGTGATTCGGTCGCCCAGAGCTTTCACGACGACCTCGACGTAGTCAACAAAGCGGGCGGCGGTGTCGCGATTGGGCCAGCCGCCCCGGTCTTCGAGGGTTTGCGGGAGATCCCAGTGGAAGAGCGTGACAAGGGGACGCATGCCTGCGCCGAGAACGGCATCGGTCAGGCGCTTGTAGTAATCGATGCCCTTCTGGTTTGCGGCTCCCGATCCGGATGGCTGGATACGCGGCCATGCGATGGAGTAGCGATAGCTGCGAAGGTTCATCTGCTTCATGACGGCGATGTCTTCGGGGTAACGATGGTAGTTGTCGCAGGCGACGTCGCCGGTCCAACCGCCTTTTACATTGCCGGCCGTATGACTGAATCGATCCCAAATGGACTCGCCCCGGCCGTCGATATTCCACGCACCTTCCACTTGATAGGAGGCTGTTGCACTTCCCCATAGAAAGCCTTTGGGAAAAGTCACCTGTCCGTCGGTGGAGCTTTGTTCCGCTGCCGGATCGAAGGATGGAACGACGGAGGCCTCGGACAATTTTGGCAAGGCAGCAGCGGCAGCCCAAGCGGAGGTTTGGGCGAGAAAGCTTCGACGGTTCATGACAGGTTTCTCCGTAGGGTCGCGATTGCTGGGATGATTTTAGACGAAAAAATATAGTGCCGTAAGGTTCGTATTTTTAGGGGTTTCTGGAGAAATAGGGCTGCAGGACGTGGTGTTTTTGTGGTCAATTTGTGGTGTGATGCGTGGTGAATGTGGTGTTTTAGATGGTGCTTTTTGTGGCTCTAAAAATACGCCAGTTTTAAAGTTTATTTTCCGGCGCCAAGGGGAGACGAAGGAACCGTTCCGTCCTGAGTTGCCTGGTCAGAGTCGAGACAGGAGCGACCCGACGGCAATGATCTTTTCACCGTCGCCGGGTCATAGTGGGTTAGAACTGCGCTTTTAGGGCGAACTGATACTGCCGTGGAGTGTAGTTCGGATCGGTGTTAGTAATGGTTCCGAAAGCCGCGTTGCCAAACGACTGGTTCGAGCTGTTGTTATTCGGTACGTAGAAGCTGGGCGTATTTGAGATGTTGAAGCTCTCCACGCGGAACTGCAGGTTCACACGCTCCGTGACAGGAAAGTTCTTGAAGAGGGAGAGGTCGACGTGACGGAAGTTAGGTCCGAACATCGAGTTGCGCTGAGTGTTTCCAATCGTTCCGAGGGGTTGAGGAGCGAAGGCTGCGGTATTGAAGAACTGCGTCAAGGTCTTATGACCGAGCCGAGCATCCGCGATCTGATTGGGACGATCCGCTCCCCCGGCGTTTTTCGGGGTCGCACGATTGTTGTAGCCGTATTGTTTGGGGGTGGTGTTGGTTGGGCCGCTGTCGAGAGGGTTATCTGCACCGGCGCCGGATTCGACGATGGAGAAGACCTTTCCACTCTGCCAGGCCATAATCATATTCGTCTCCCAGCCGGCGAGGACGGCCTTCCGGATGCCGGTGAACTCCTTGCCATACTGCAGTTCGTAGTTGAACGAGAGGGCGAACCGGTTTTGCAGGTCGTTGTCCGCTTTGCCGTACTCGATCTGACGGATGCGGGTCGGATCTGCGTGGGCCCAACCCTGGTCACCCTGCTGGGAGAAGCCGCTGACATCGCTCAACGCCTTGGCCCAGGTGTAGTTTGCATCGAATGCCAGCCCCCTGGTAAAGCGGCGCTGGAAGGAGGTCTGCAAGGCGTTATAGTTCGAGATGCCGCCGCTGTTGATATAACTCACGCCTCCCAGATTAGGAAGCTGGACCTGGAGTTGATGGTTTCCGCCAGTGGGATTTTGCGGGCTGCCTACCGGGTATAAGGGATTGAATGGTGCGGGTTGATTGATGTTGTCGATTGACTCCGGCAGATGCTGGCCGATGTTGCCGACATAGCCGATGGTAAAGACATTGGAGCCGAACTGCTGCTCAATCTGCAGATTGAACTGCTGGATGAGCGCATCTTTGAAGTTGGGAGCTTCGGCCACGAACGATAGACCAGTGATCCCGGCCAGGTTAGCTACGTTGGGTACAGAAGGAGGCGGAATTGCTTGAGTACTGCTGATGGCTCCGGGGGCGGGTGTTGGCGTCAACGTCGCGCAGTCCGGGTTTTGGGACGCCGGATTGTACGCCCCTTGTTTGATTTCGATCTGAACGGCGAGGGTAGACTGGCAGTTGGGGCTGTAGATGGAGGTAAACGGGGGGTTCTTCAGGTCGGCGTTGGAGGTATAGTTGCCGGGGAAGAAGCTTAGGCCGTAGCCTCCGCGGATGACGGTAGAGGGTCTTGCCGAGAAGGAGAAACCAATACGCGGGGCAACGTCAGAATGGGTGGTTGGAATGTTGACCTGCGAGTTGACGCCATTCACACCAGCTATCTTCAATGCGTTTCCGATGTTTGCGGCGCTTAAGGTCGTCGCCTGCGGGAAGTCGAAGTTCGAGATGTGATTGTGCGCTTCGGTGAAGGGGGTGAAGATGTCGTAGCGGATGCCAAGGAGCACTGTCAGCTTCGGGCTGATCTTCCAGCTATCCTGCGCGAAGCCATTGGGCTCCCAGCTTCTGTAGTCGGGAGGGAATAGGTTGAAGTTGCGGGTCTGGCTGGCGAAGGCGCCGACCAGGGCCGAGGCGAGTTGGTTGTTTTGCGTCTGCAACTGAGTAGAAGCGCTGTCACTCGGCAGATTGAACTGATATGCGCCGACTGCAGAGGCGCTCTGCACGTTACGAGCCTGCCTGCGCAGCAAGCTGGCGCCGAATTTGAAGTTGTGGTTGCCCTTGGTCCAGCTGACCGTACCGGCGTACTGGAAGGTGTTGTCGATGTCCTGAAGGGGAACATACGCGCCATCGCCGATATCGCCGAAGGGACCGACTGAGATCGGCGTCAGGGAGTTGGCAAAAGGACTGAAGGAGGTCATGCTTGCGGGTAGGCCGACAGTCTGATCCGCATTCAGGCCGTAGTTGAGCGGGAGGGAGAGATTGTTGATTCGAGTGAACCCCGCCCTGAGGTCGAGCAGAAGCGCAGGGGTGAAGATGTGGGTGTAACCCAGCTCATATTGTTGGGCCACGTTGGTTGCGGGACCGTCGAAGTTGTATCGGCCGCCGCTGATCTGGAGACCGTTTACGGTTCCAAAAGCGGGTGGCGTGAAGGAGTTGACGGTGTTATAAGCGAAGCGCCCGAAGACCAGGTTCTTATCGCTGAACTTGTGGTCGATGCGGGCGTCGTAGGTGTTGGCGGTCTGCGTCTTGTTCGGGCTGATGGTGAAGTTGCTGGCGAGCGAGTTTCCGCCCTGGCAAGCTGGCAGCGGTGAGTCTCCGCAGGTCGGTTTCGGGAACAACTTCAGATAGTTCAGCATGATCGGATTGATAGGAAGGCCCGCCGTGCCGTTGGACGCCGACAGCAGCGCCTGGGGCGATCCACCGTTTTGACTGTTAATGTCATTCCATTCAGCGAGGTTTGGCACCGTGCCGGTGTCGGTGACACCGGAGACCTGCCGGAATCCTTCATAGTCAAAATAGAAAAATGTTCTGTCCTGGATGATTGGTCCGCCGATGCTGGCGCCGTACTGGTTCTGGCGCAGCTCGGGCTTTCTTCCTGTGGTCTGGAAGAAGTTTCGGCCGTCGAAGATATCGTTCCGGAAGTACTCATAGACGGAGCCATGGAACTGGTTCGTCCCGGAACGGGTGACGATGTTGATGACACCACCGGCGGTACGCCCAGCCTCTGCGGCATAGCTGTTGGTTTGGACCGTAATCTCATTAATGCCTTCGACGTTGGGCTTGATGCCGATGGTGCCGATGATGCGTTCGTTGTCATCGATTCCATCGACAACCCAGTTGTTGAGGGTATCGTCCTGTCCGTTGACGGAGAGGCCTGCGGCGTTGGTGCGACGATCGTCGGGCCGGCCGCCGCTGCTGAGTCCGTTGCCCGGACCTTCGTTGGCGCCGGGAACAAGCTGCACGAGTTGAACGAAGTTGCGGCCATTCAAGGGAAGATCCTGCACTGCTTTCGCGGTCACAGTTGAACTGACTGTGGCGCTGTCCGCCTGCAGGAGAGGCGTGCTCGCAGTCACTTCGATGACGACGGACTCTGAACCGGCCTGGAGGTGGACGTCGGCACGGGCACGGTCACCTGCTTCCACGGAGAGGTCCTTGATGGTCGACGCCTGGAAGCCGCCGGCTTTGACCGAGATGGAATAGTGTCCGACGGGAAGGAGCGTAAAGCTGTATTCACCGGAGCTGTTGGATTGGCCGGACCTCTTCTCGTTTGTGCCGAGGTTGGTCAGAACGACGGCAGCGTTGGGAACGACGGCACCGGTGACATCGGTTACAGTTCCAACAATGTCGGCGGTTGTCAGCTGAGAAAACGCCGCTGCTGTAAAGAAAAAGACGAACGTTAGAAGAAAAACTGAGTTCCTGAACGCTTTTAGAATTGCGTTCCCGCTTTCGTCTATCCGATTCTCTTTCCGTGCTATCTCATAGATCATGGTCTCTGTCCTCCCAGTGAAGCTGTTGTTAAGGCAAGTTCCAGTGCCACTTAGTTTCATGGCTGTTTTCGGCGGTCTCGCGAACACACCCCTCTGCGCTAATCGTTTTTCAGAAAGGCTGCACAAGGGATGCGAGTTCGGCACACACCTTATGAATCGGAATTCACTGTTGGCTAGGGTCATTACGGTAAAAGTGGCAGGAGGCGTGTAAATGCCTGATTTCAAAGACGTCATGACCAGTAGCGAACGACGTATAATACGTTCGCTGCTGCACAGCCATCTTGCATGTGGCGAAACCGCATCCGAGAAGAGTTGAAATGGAAACGGCCAAAGTAGTAACTCCCCAGCACGAAGATAGAAATCAGTTTGAAGACGGACGATTCAGCCGCTCAGACCTTCTGGAGCAGCTTGAGCGAATCGTTCGCAGCAAGCACTTTCGCAATAGCAAGCGGTACCCGACGTTCTTGAGGTTTGTCGTTGAGCAGACGCTGGCGGGAAAGACAGAGGCATTGAAAGAGCGGACCCTTGGGGTCGATGTGTTCGCGAGACCAAGCCACTACGACACCAATGATGACCCGATCGTGAGGGTAACCGCAGGCGAGATAAGGAAGCGCATCGCGCAGTATTATCAGGAGCCAGGACATGAGGTAGAACTGCGCATCGATCTTCCTCTAGGCTCCTACGTGCCCCAATTCCTTCCAGCCGCTCACGCCATTCAGATTGCAGAACATAACCATCTCAACCATCTCAGGGATCAATCCGCTGTATCGATTGCTACTGCACCAGCGCCAGAGCACGAAATGGTTGGACCGGAAGCGATACCTCTGGGGACGAAGCAATCAGTTTCCGGGATGGGACGATGGAAAAGAAACTTTCGTTTCGGTCTTCTATTTCTGCTCATAATGGCTGCTGCCTTGGCGGGGATCCTCCTGCGAAATCGTTTGAGAGATCGGGGGATTAACTATTTTTGGCAACCCGTCATCACTTCAGGCACCCCGGCGCTAATCGTAATCGGAGTTCACTCGCTCGACGAGCGAGGGCAGGACGAGCCGACGAAGGTCCACCCGAGTTCCATGCGAGATGGGCAGGAGAACATGCTCGCCGCCATGGTTCGCTCCGATATGATTCCCGTGAGCGATATCGTGAGCTACAGTGAAATTACTGATCTGTTGACGCGGCGAACCCATGTCTATCGAACGAAAGGATCGGCTGATACGACGTTGGAGGACCTGCGACAGGGACCGATAATCTTAATCGGCGGCTTGGATAATATCTGGACGAGGCGATTGGTCGCTCCCCTCCGGTATAGCTTCTTCGCATCGACCCAGTTGGAGAGTGAGATTCGCGACAGCAAAGATTCATCCCATGTCTGGAGGTTTGACAATATGCAGCCGGTGTCCGGAGACTCGCATGATTATGCAATCGTGGCGAGTTACTTCGATCCGACGATCGGGCAGCATGTGCTGGTCGTTGCCGGTATCGGCAAAGCTGGAACACAGGCAGCAGCAGAGTTCGTTACAAGTAATCAGGACCTGAAGTCCTGGCTGGCAGAGGAAAAGGTACCGCAGGGCAAAAATGTCGAACTGGTGCTATCTACAGAGATATTAGATGGGCAGCCCGGACCGCCGCACGTGGTTGCAAGTTCCATTTGGTAAGGCGAGCTTGGCGCGCATGGCCGTCGCGGCGGTTCCTAATGCCGTCAACACGTGCTCTTTGTCGTCCGACTGGATCTGCCCCCGAGCGAGTGTCGCCCCACCTGGGCAAGTGATCGCCTCGAGCGTAACGACCTAGTTCTTACCCAGACTGGCGATGGAGCCGTCGATGGTAGCCAGGCTGCGTCGCGCACGCAGATGTCATGCGCGATTTGATCGGTAGTGCGCGCTCCGGGCTGAAGATTCATCTGATGACGATTGATTCGATCAAGAACTGCCGCCACTACGTCTTCGGCGAGGCCATATCCAGGGGCTTCGTGGTTAGATCGCCGGTGGGATCATCCTCGACATTCCAGCCCGGCAGCTCCTGCGAGCCGGTAATGAGGCGGGCTCCATCGCTGAAGGTCAGATAGGTCCAGGCCCACTGGCGGAAGACCGATAAGCGATTGCGGAAACCGATCAGGAAGAAGATGTGGACGACGAGCCAGGTCATCCACGCGGGAAAGCCGCTCCAGTGACCCTTGAACGGCCACTTGATATCGGCAACCGCAGCCTTGCGGCCGATTGTGGCCATGTCGCCCTTGTCGAAGTAACGAAACGCCTCATCCCTGCCGCTGCCGTCGCTGCCCAGGCCCGCGGCGATCAGGCGGCCAATGCGCTTTGCCGCATAGCGACCCATCTGCATCGCCGGTTGCGCAACGCCGGGAACCTGCTTGCCGTCCTGCTCGAAGTGCGCAAGGTCGCCGCAGATAAAAATCTCGGGACGCCCCGGAGGGTTGAGATACCCATCGACAAAAACACAGCCGCGCCGATCGGTCTCAACGCCGAGCAGCTTGCCGAGCGGCGAGGCCTGCACACCCGCGGCCCATAGGGTAACGACGGCGTCAATGCGTTCGTCGCCGACCATGACATAGCCCGGTTGCACATCGGACACGTGGGCGTTGGTGCGGTACATTACCCCGAGTCGGTTAAGCTGTTCACCAGCCTTGCGCTGCAGATCGGCAGGATAGGCGCCGAGGAGGTTGGGAGACCCTTCGAGAATGAGGATCTGCGCCATCGACGGATCGATGTGGCGAAAGTCCTTGGACATATAAAGCTTTGCGATGTCGCTGATAGCTCCGGCCAGTTCGACGCCGGTGGGACCGCCGCCAATGATAACGAAGTTGAGCGCGGGATGCGTGCCCTTCTCCATCATCTCGCGTTCGGCCAGTTCAAACGCCAGCAGGACGCGTCGGCGAATCTCAGTGGCGTCCTCGATGGTCTTGAGACCGGGCGCGAGCTTCGCCCAGTCTTCCCTGCCGAAGTACGAATGCGTCGAGCCAGTCGCGATAATGAGGTAGTCGTATTCCAACTCGACGCCGGTCTTGAGATGAACTCGCTGTTCCGGAAGATCGATGCCGATCGCTTCATCCATCAGCACATCGATATTGGGATGATCGCGCACGAGAGAGCGTATGGGTTGCGCGATGTCGGCCGGAGAGAGCACAGCCAGCGCGACCTGATAAAGCAGAGGCTGGAACAGATGATAATTTTTGCGGTCCACCATGGTGATATCGACCGGCAACTTCGCCAACTCCATCGCCGCATTGATGCCGCCAAAACCGCCGCCCAATATGACGACCCGCTTGCGCACCTTGTCGCTTCGAGCTGCCGTTGCTCCGGCCATGGTCAGGCTCCTTGGTTCAATCTCGCTGCAGGTAACTTGGATATCGATCTATAGGTGGCATGTAAACGATCGATCTTAGTTAGATGTGTCATCCCGACCGGAGCGGAGCGCAGTGGAGGGATCTGCTGTTTGCTTGTAGTCGAACTCAGTCTGCCCTCTAACCTGCATTTTTTCCTTTACTCACCTACCCGCTATATGTCGATATCCAGTGTGACGCCGAAGAAGCAGTTTCAGCTTAATCCTTCCTGCGTTTCTTGTTCTCTACCCACTTATTGGATGCGCCTGGTTTAGTTGGGTTACATCCAAAGGCGCATCGGTGTGCCCACCAACTTACTCACACCCACGTTATTTCCATGCTCGGTACCGAAGAGGCCCCCTGAGAGTTCTGTTATCGTGCTGCCATGATCCCTCTTGTCCGCTACGGGCTGCTCTTGCTCGCTGCCTTCATTTGTTCCGACGCCATCGCCAGAGCCCAGCACATGAACTCCGCGGGCGCGCTCTGCCGGAACGTTGCGGTAACCATAGCCATGGAAAATTGCTTCGATAAAGCGTACAAAGCCGCTGATGGTGGGCTGAATCAGATGTACAGCCAGATATCGAAGGTGCTGCAACCGGATGACCTGCGACGACTGAAAGTGGCGCAACGCCTCTGGATACAGTTTCGAGACGCGACCTGTACGGCAGAGAGCAACCTATACAACGGTGGAACTGCGTCAGCTCCGGCCTATTCAGCTTGCCTTGAAGAACTAACACGCCAGCGAACGGCCGATCTCAAGACGATCTACGGCTGGGTCATCGCGAATTCCAAGTGAAGCAAGGTGCGCCAGATGTATTGCTGCCTCGGTTTGTGACCCTTACGGCTGCTTTTGCAAGGTCAACGAAAGAAAGCCTTGAGTCCCCGTCGCAGCGGCAAGATTGGTGGTCTCGGCCAGTCCCGGCAACTGCAGCGGCGCTACGCTCAACAGACCATTCGCGTCGGAGGTAACCGAATCCTGCGAAGAGGCCAGCACCGGCGCGATGGGGCAGCGGCCTCGGTCCGGGCAAGCGAGCTGCCAGGCATCCACGGTCTGATACACCTCGACGACCGCGCCCGCCACCGGATTAGAGGCCGCATCGGTAACCAGCATAACGACCGGGGTAAAGGCGCCACTAGCAGATGCGGTTTGGTTTGCTCCGCTCACCGCAACCACGCGCAACTCCGCGGGATCGACACCCTGCGTGGTGAAGGTGGCGCAGAGGCTCGTCCACGCACAGCCGGAGAGCAGCGCCTGCGCCCCAGGGGCAAGTGGCCCCACCGTTGCAATCACCGACGCGACGCCCTGGGTATTCACCGAAGACTGCCCAGGCGAAACCACGGCGGGTCCGGAGATCGTCTGCCAGTCGATAACCACGCCTGCGGTCGGAGCCGTGTTATCGGCAACGCTGAGCTGCGGCGTCCACGCGACAGTCGCTCCTGCTGCGACGTACTCCACCGGCTGCATTGCGGTCGCCGTTCTAACCTGGGTTACCGCCGTGAAGGAAGCGGTCGCGGTTCCATCGACGCCAGTGGCTTGCAACGTAATTGCGCCTGCAGTCTCCGGCGTGACGAGCGTCGACGCAACGCCGCGCGCGTCGGTGTGCAGCGTGCAAGCCGCCGCTCCACAGGCAGCAAACTGCACAGCGCCGGCGCTCGCAGTAAAGGTCACCGCTTCGCCAACGACGGGTGTGACGCCATCGCCCAGCAGCACCTGCACGGCAAAGGGTACCGCCGCCGGCTGCCCCAGAATCACTGTGCCCGAGGGTGCGGTGAGCAGGCTAAGCATAGTCACCGGCGCAGCATAACTCAGAGCCTGGGTCATCACGGTGGTACCGCCGGTCGAGAGATCCTCCACCGTCACATTGGCCACCAAAGCCGTGCTCGACCCCATCGTATGCAGTGAAGGCACGGTAGCCACAATCGTGTTCGCGCTCCAGCTCGCCACCCTGGCCGCGACACCGTTGACGAAGACCGCATTGCCGGTGCGAAAGCCCATGCCCCTAATCGTGATCGTTCCCCCGGCGGCGCTTATCGTGGCCGGAGTCAGCGAATCGGCATACAAGACCCGCGCCTGGTAGTTGAAGTCGGGGCGGCCGTCTCCGCGCTGATCGGCAATCGCTATTCGTAACTGATTTGGTTGCGTAAAGGATGTCGTCAGCGTAGTCATGCCGTTGGCTGCGCCGTTGAAAGCTACTCCCGCACTGGCCACTCCAGGCAACGTGCCGCGCGGGTCTGTCGCATTCCATACGCCGATCACCGGCATCGCCTTGCCGGTCGTGGCGAAGCCCTGCTCATCCTCCGCCGTCACCTCCAGCGTGAGCGAGCGGTTGCCTTTGACGGTAAGCGAAGACCAGGCGGAGTGGCCATACCCGCAGAGAAGTCCCGGCCACCAGCCCGATGCCGCTACGGCGGCCGGAGCAGCTTCGGTTCCGTCCAATCCAGAACCGCAGGCGCTCGCCGAATCCGAGACATAAAAATCGCCGAAAGGCTGCCCATAGCTGGAGAAGAGTCCCTCAACCAGCGACAGATTCGATCCCGACGGTTCCACCGTCGCCGTATAGGGACCCACCGCATACTGCCCCGTGTACAACGGATTGATAGGTTCAGTCTCCAGGATGACGAGCTGCCACGTACCCGGCAGCATCGGCACGCGTGCAAGATCGAAGAAGCCTTCATAAAAATTGTTCGACGAGCCCTGGCTGCCCGCCATAGTAGTGTCGCGCCCAGTGACAGGATTGCCGTTCGATTGCCGGTAGTAGGTGCCGGAGACCGACGAGGCGGTCTGCCAGTTCTCCGCCTGAGAGGGATCGGTGAACTGCGCCCATCTGCGTCCAACGACATTGACCCCTTGCATCCCTTGACCGCCGCTGAAATGCAGCCGTCCCGAAAATTGACTGGCGTTGAACAACGTATCCGTCTTGCCCGAACCAGCCTGGCCTTGACCAATGGGGTAGAGCTGCGCCAGCGCCGAAAGATCGTCCGGACGCAGCATGAACGGCTGTGGCATGCACTGGAAGGTATAAGGCCCGCAGATAATATCGATCGGATGCATCACCGGCCAGTGCATCGCCTGGTTGAACGTCGCTTGCGGACTGCCGGTGAAGACGTTGTCGTTGGTCTGCGACCAGCCCAGCCCCAGCACTCGTCCGAAGGCGCGCATCAACTGGTATTGCAACTGCGTCTGCTTCTTGGCATCCGTGCCTGTGCAGCGCCCGTTGAGCACAAGGATCGCATGCTGGATATGCCCCGCGGGAACAATCGAATCGACGCTCTCGGTGACGCCGTTCTGCAAGCAGCTTGTCGGGTCGCTGGCTCCGTTGCCCAGCAGCAGATCAGTGATGGAGCCGTCGCCGTCGTAGATGACCGCGATCTGCTTGGCGGTGTAGTTGGTGCTCTGAACATCCGCAGGAAAGATCAAGCCGGAGGAACCGAGAAACGTATTCGCCCCGCTGACATGTTCGTCGAGCGCACCCCCGCGCGCGAGCACCAGGCTTGCGGTGGGCACATTCCAGACATTCGCCGCCGCAGCGACCAAAGCATCAGCAGCAGCATGGTTCACGCTCGAACTTAAATCCCCCGGGTCGGTGAAGTAGAGCGGTTGGCTGGTGTACCACACCACGGGGACTGCAGATGTCGTGAAGAACGGCGCTCCGGTAACCCAACGCGGCCCTCCCGCCCATAACGGCGTCGCTGCGGCAGACCAGCAGAGGACCAGCGTGCGAATAATTCCCACACAACGAGCAAATCTCAGTTCAAGGAGCGGCATGCTGCGCCTTCTGCCACGCGGTCAACATGCCCATCACAGCATCGACGGAAGCCTGCTCCGCTGGCACCGAAGCCGTGCTCGTGCTGGAGCTGGAGCTGCCGGCCATCAGCGTGACAGGTGCAGCGCCGGTAATCAAACCGGCAGCAGCCGCCTGCACCGTCTCCGGTTGCGCCTGCTGTTGCGCGACAAAAGACCCCGCCACACCGTTCGCCTTCGCTGCATACCCGGTTTCGCTACTGTAGGAGACAGCGTGCGGCAACTTCACGCCGAGCCAGCGCAAGTCGACAAACGGCGGCTGCGGAGGAGTTGCCGTACTGGCCAACGTTGTCGCCGCCCCGCCCTGACGAATCGGAATCGCTCCATCAAGTCCACCAACCGGCGAACTCATGCCGGCAGCGCTTGGCGCATGCAGCAGCATCAGCAAACTCTGCCCAACGCGGTAACGCTGAGTATCGCCCGCCCACAGACCGGCCCACTCGCGCAAAATATAAGGCGTCCCTGCGGTACATCCGCGGATGGCCTGATCCACGCGGAACTCCACCTCGACCGCTCCATCATTCGGATGTCGAATCGCCACCACCTGCCCGGCAAAGATCACATCGGCTTTGTCGGAGATCTGATGGAGGATATCGACGACCGTCTCAGGCTGTGTCGCTGCAACCTGACCACCGGCCAACGGAGCCGTCAGCAGCAACAAAGCCGTCAGCAGCAACGGAGCCGTCAGCAGCAACGGAGCCCTCAGCATCAACGGAGCCCTCAGCGGCAACGAAGCCATCAGCAGCGCGGCCATCGCCGGCGCGCACACTCCTGGAAACATTCCTGGCACCCGGCCCATGTCGCCCTCCGTCCTCTCCTTTGTCTTTCGTCAGGAAAGGGCCAGATCAGAGCAGTGTCCGAATTCTGCACACTCGCGGGGGGGGGGCGGGGGGCGCGGCTAAATCTCCGAACGCGGCTAAATCTCCGAGCGCGGCTAAAATCTCCGAACGCGGCCGGGTTAAATCTCCGTGTAGAAGTCGAAGAACGCGTCCAGGCTCATCTTGAGCTGCGCCTCAATCTGTTCGCGGCTGCCCTCCAGCACATGCATCGTCACATGCGCCTCGTTGCCGTTCTTCAGAGTCACGGGCGCATCGCCCACCGCCGCGATCTCGTCCGCGGGTAACAGCCTCATTCCATACACTAATGTCAGATTTGCCATAGCCTCAATTGTTGCACCAATGCCGCTCTTGCATCTTTTTCCTCCGCCGCGCATTTACACTAGAAGGGTCCATATGCCTGAAAACACGACGCGCGACACTGTTATCCTCGGCTCCGGCTGCTCCGGACTTACCGCCGCCATCTACGCTGCACGCTCCAACCTCAAGCCTCTCGTCCTCGAAGGCCACGAACCCGGCGGCCAGCTCTCCATCACCACGCTGGTCGAAAACTTTCCCGGCTGGCCCGAGGGCATCCAGGGGCCCGACCTCATCGAGAACATGAAGAAGCAAGCGGTCCGCTTCGGCGCCGAGCTGCGCATGGCCCATCTCAGCTCCATCGACCTCACTCAGCATCCCATCGCGCTCAACATCGGCAAAGAGACCATCCACACCCGCACGCTCATCATCGCCTCCGGCGCCAGCGCGCGCTGGCTCAACCTGCCATCCGAGCAGGCGCTCATCGGCCACGGCGTCAGCTCCTGCGCCACCTGCGACGGCTTCTTCTTCTCCGGCAAAGAGATCGCCGTCATCGGCGGCGGCGACTCCGCCATGGAGGAAGCGCTCTTCCTCACCCGCTTCGCCACCAAGGTCACGCTCATCAACCGCAGCGAGCGATTCCGCGCCTCGAAGATCATGCTCGAGCGCGCCGTCGCCCATCCCAACATCGAATTCCTCTCCAGCACCACCGTCGAAGAGGTGCTCGGCGTCGAAGAAAAAGACGTCAAGGGCCTGCGCCTCAAAAACATCACCTCCGGCGACGAGCACATCCTTCCCGTCTCGGCCATGTTCCTCGGCATCGGCCACATCCCCAACGCCAGGGCCTTCCAGGGCATGATGGACCTCGACCCCGACGGCTACATCCTCACAAAGAACAACGTCTTCACCACGCTGAACGGAGAGATCATCCCCGGCGTCTTCGCCTGCGGAGACATCCAGGACCGCCGCTACCGCCAGGCCATCACCGCCGCAGGCTCCGGCTGCATGGCCGCCCTCGAAGTAGAAAAGTATCTCGAAGAACACGGCCACTGAGTTCGATAGGGTGCCCCATGTCCAGCCTTTGGGGACATGGGCTTACAAGTTGCCACCACCAGAAATGAAACCCCTAAATCGGGTGCCCCATGTTCGCGACGGTCTTATCGTCGCTAAGGTGGGTTATCTCGCGTGGTAGCGCGTGGTAGCACTCCATAACGAACCGTAGCCTAATGTATCCGACACGATCCAACCTATACTCAGAAATCACACGGCTCAATGAGCAACCCATCGAGATGACGAACTCCGTCCCATGCACCCCCACCCTCAAAACCCCACGCCTCATCCTCCGCCCACTCGCCCTCGCCGACGCCGAAGAAGTCCAGCCCCTCTTCGCTCAGTGGGAGATCGTCCGTCATCTCAACGCACGCGTACCCTGGCCCTTCCCGCCGGATGGCGTCTGCACCTACTACCTCGACTCAGCCTTGCCGGCCATCGAGCGCGGCGAACAGTGGCACTGGATGCTTCACCTCAAAGACGACCCCGCGAAAAAAATCATTGGTTCCATCTGCCTCATCCTCCACAGCCCCGTCAATCGCGGGTTTTGGATAGCACTACCCTGGCAAGGACAAAGACTCATGACCGAAGCCGTCAACGCCGTCAACCGCTTCTGGTTCGAAGAACTGAAGCAGCCCATTCTCCGCACCAGGAAAGCATGCGAAAACGCGGCATCCCGCGCTATCTCCATCCGCGAAGGGATGCGTTGCGTCGACAAAACCGAAGACGACTACGTCTCCGGCCGCCTGCCCACCGAGCACTGGGAGCTCACCGTCGAAGACTGGCGCAAAACCAATCCCATGTCGTTATCTTTATAGTTTGCCCGCGCCTTCTACCGCCCCTGTCTTCCAAGATGGTAGCTCAGCCCGAACCTCGCGCCCATTTGGTCGAAGCCAGGATTGCTTGCCGCCAAATAGCCGTTCGAAACATGAAAGTAAATGAGAGGATCCACACGCAGTTCGGTCCGTTCGGTCAGCCTGATCTGCAAACCGAAGTCGCCCTGAAAGTTGAAGTTCGCATAGCTCGCGGTTGGCGAGAGTATCTTCTCGGGAAAAGCTACAACCCCTGCCTTGCCGATCAGGAAGGGCTTGACTTTCGTGTTGCTCCGCCACAGAAAGCGAAAGCCGAGCGGTGAAACCCCCAGTCCATGCACCAGCTGCTGGTAGGGACTCTTTGGATTGCCCCACTTATCGGCAGAGAGCGGTTCGCTCAGAAGAACAAAGGGAAGAACCTCCGCCACATAGTCCACCTGCGCTTTCAGGTGATAGCCCCAGCTATGGCGATCGTATTCCACCCCCGCCGTCCAGATATTGCAGCGCGGCGCCGCGCCAAATACTCTGAAATTGCCGTACGAAACCATGCCCATCTCGGCGATCTCACTTGCCACCGGCTGCTTGCCGGCGGGCTTCTGCATCACCCCGGTGTTCGTCTCCGCCGTGGTATTCGTCTCGACTGGAGTGTTCGTCACCACTGCTGTCACCGGCTCCTGGGAGTGCGCGAGTGGCGGCGCAAGAAGGCAGAGCGCGGTCAGAAGGGAGAAGCAATTGCGGCGAACGTTGCCGGCAAAGCAACGCTCACTCCCGAGGGCACATCGACACTCACAGACTTGGTGGTTCGGCAAAGGATCACCCGGTCAATTGAATTAGATCGGAAAGCTCCCAAAATACGCAGCAGGGTCGTCGATGAAGCAGTATAGGTTCAAATCTGTTCCTGCGGGGCGAAATCTTCTTCCTTCTGCTCGAACACAAAGTTAACTGCGACGGCTCATCCTCCTCGGCGAACCCGAAGCCGTGCTCTCTTCAACTTGCCTCTGCCTGCTTCGCGGAACTAAAGATCGTCATTTCGACCGAAGCTGCTCACAGCTTTATCCTGAGCAGCGCAGCGGAGAAATCCGCTTCTCGACCTCCAACCATTCTGTGACCCGGGCGCACAGCCTTCCCCGAAGCTGCCGTGGGTACAGTCTCTGAGACAGAGGAGGGGTGAAGGAGGTTGCCACGCCTCCAGACGCTCCTTCATTATTCAAAGAGCAATAAGAACCACCAACCGACCACTGTTTGTCCTCTAACAACCATCATCCGACCACGATTTCGCACGATTAGAACGACCTTGCTCTCAACCCCGTCGCGCCAGAACTGTCTGCGGCGATCGTGCGAAGTCACTGATTCAACTACCGTTATCCCCCACCAAAAAATAATTTCTCGTTTTCAGCCCAAAAATCGCATGTCAAGCCCCAAAGCGACTCAACCCTTTACCAGACAACAACTTCCGCGTGGCAGTTTAGTTAGGTTCCCATAGCTATAATTAAGTTAAGAGCAAAAAAATCAAAGACGCCCGGCGGCAATCCAAGCTAACTCATTGATTCCGGATATTTTATAAGCAACTCATTTATTTTCAATATTTTGCTGACACGCCCTCTCTGCAAGCTACTGAAAATAGGTATTTTACCGCCAAAATACCCTTACAGGGAGAGGGGGGTACCCCCTTCGGAAAGGCCTAGAACTTGTGGAACATAAAGAACGCCGCCCCAATCAGGCAGAAAAACGCCGCAAAGTGGTTCCAATGCAACTTGTCGCCGAAGTAAAAGGTCGAAAACACGCCGAAAACCGTCAGCGTGATCACCTCCTGAATCACCTTCAGTTGGTCCGGTGAAAAGGTCTTCGCGCCGATCCGGTTGGCCGGCACCTGCAGGCAGTACTCAAAGAAGGCGATTGACCAGCTGACCAGGATCACCTTCCACAACGGCACCTCGCGAAACTTCAGGTGCCCGTACCAGGCAAAGGTCATAAAGATGTTCGAGCCGATCAGCAGCAGAATGGTCCACATTATTTGGTGTTGCCTCCACAGAGAAGTTAACGGAAAGTCAAAAAGATAAGATGCAAAAGAGCATGTCCATCCCCGACAACCTCGCGCATCTGCACGAACAGATTACCGAAGCCTGCCGTCGAGCCAACCGTCCGGTGAGCGACGTCGCGCTTATGGCCGTCAGCAAGGTCCATCCGGTCGAGATGATCCTCGAAGCCTACGCCGCCGGCCAGCGTCTCTTCGGCGAGAATCGCGTCCAGGAGTTTCAGGAGAAGTCGCCGCATCTGACCGGACTAGCCGACGCAAAGTTTCACCTGATCGGCCCGCTGCAGTCGAACAAAACGTCAAAGGCGGCGGAGTTGTTTGATGCGGTCGACGCAGTCGATTCACTGAAGATCGCCCAGCGCCTGAACACAGCCGCAGCGGCATTGGGAAAGAAGCTGCAGGTGCTGGTCGAGGTCAAGCTGAGCCACGAAGAGTCAAAGCACGGACTCGCGCCGGACGAGTTGCCTTCCCTGCTGGCCGCGATGGACGAGCTCGAGTCGATCGCAGCAGTCGGATTGATGACAGTCCCACCATGGTCGGAAGACGCCGAGGCAGCACGGCCCTACTTCCGCGAGCTGCGCAGGCTGCGCGATAAATCGTTGGCGCGGTTCCCTCGCGTGACGCAGTTGTCCATGGGAATGTCCAACGACTTCATCGTGGCGATTGAAGAGGGCAGCACCTGCGTGCGAGTCGGCACCGCGCTGTTTGGTCGTCGTGTCCCAAAGGCGGCGGTGTGATGGACTTGATAGCCTCGAGCTTCGCGAAGGACATCGCCGATGGATGCACCCTGGCGGTGCGAGTGCACCCGGGCGCACGAAAGAACAGTGTGACGGGTATCCATGCAGACGCAGTGAAGATCGCGCTGACGGCCCCGCCGGTGGATGGAAAGGCAAACGAGGCGCTGATCGCATTTCTCGTTGGTGCACTGCACTTGCCGCGGGCGCGCGTCTCACTCCTGGCAGGTACTACAAGCCGCACGAAGATGGTTCGCATCACAGGAAAAAGCGCAGCCGAGGTCGCAGCCGCGCTCTTCCCTGCCCAAATTTGCTGAAGATCTGCTCAACCCTGCTGACCCGCTACTTGATCGTCAGTTTCGCGTTAGGAGCAACCGTGATGCTTTGGCCATCTGTCGCAGTCACCTTCAGATCGGAGGCGGTGACCGCTGCATAGGCGATCTGCAAGCCCTTCTTGGCCTGAATGTCGACGTTCTTCAGGAAGATGTCCTTAACTGGCGACTCAGGCAGGCCGATGATCACTCCCGCCCAGGGGCTGTTGACCGACTTCACGTTCTCAATAGTGATGCCGTGAAAGAAGGGCGTGAGACGCTGCACCGGCTCAGCCTTCACCTCGCCCTCGGGCAGCGCCTTCGGATAGTACTCGCTGATGAGGATCGAGGTCTTCACATCCTCCATGGTGATGTCCTTGAAGGAGATGTTGCTGACGTCGTTACCGCGGTCGCGATTGGCCTTGATGCGGATGCCCTGGTCGGTGCCCTTGAAGTGGATGCGCTCGGCGTGAATGTTCTGCGCGCCGCCGGCGATCTCGCTGCCGATCGAGAGTCCATGACCGTGCAGGAACTCGCAGTCGGTAATTGTGATGTTCTTGCTCGGCGCGTCGGGGCCGGGAGAGTCGATGATACCGCTCTTGATGGCGATGTTGTCGTCGCCGACGTCGGCGTAGACGTGGTCGATAACCATGTTTGACGAGCTGAAGGGATCGATGGCGTCGGTGTTGGGCGAGTGTTGTGGGGCAAGGATGCGGACGTTGCGAATGGTCATGTCGTCGGTGTAGTACGGAACGACCTGCCAGCTTGGCGAGTTCTGGACCGTGATGCCCTCCATGCGGATGTGCCTGCAATGGTCGAAGACAACGAGGCGTGGACGAAACTGCACAGCGCCCACGACGCCGGCATTGCGAGTAGCTCGCGCCTGCGTCCACCAGCTCTCGCCATTGCCGTCGATGGTGCCGCCGCCGCTGATGGCGATCTTCTCGGCATTCGTGGCGCTGACAAGCGACTGCGTGCCAGGTGCGCGAAGTTCGGTCTTGGCAGGGTAGTCAGCATGGTCGGGTGAGCCGAACAGCGTTGCATCTTTGGCGATGTCGAGGGTGACGTTGCTCTTGAGCACAATCGGTGCAGACAGGAACGTCCCGCCGGAGAGCTTGACCGTCCCGCCGCCGGCGCTGGCGCAGTCATCGATCGCGGCCTGGATGGCCTTGGTATCTTTGGTCGCACCGTCAGCCTTCGCTCCATAGGTTCGCGCGTCGCAGACCTTGCCCGCCGCCATTGCGGGAACGGTCATGATCATGGCCATCGTTGCGCCGGCCGCCAAACGAATCGTCAAGGTTTTCATCGTGTCTCCTTCAGTCTGTTTCCAGAGAGTATCTACGCCCAAGGGAATACTACCTGCAATTGGTCATACCACGCACCCTGGACCGCATATCAGGTAAAGATTAGTTACACTTCGAGCAAGAGCACCGATCTGGGTGAACCTCGAATTAACCTCGTTGAAAGCCACGCTATGAGTGATCACTCAGCCGAACCGGCACCTTCGAAGGACGAGAGCCCATCGCTGCTGGAAACCGAACAGCCCGAAGCCAATGAGCTGCGGCGCGGGCTATCGACGGGCTCAGCACTGGGCCTGAACGTTATCGACATGGTCGGGGTGGGACCGTTTGTCACCCTGCCGCTCATCGTCGGGGTTATGGGGGGGCCGCAGGCGATTCTCGGATGGTTGATGGGAGCACTGCTGTCGCTGTGCGATGGATTGATCTGGAGTGAGCTCGGGACGGCGTACCCGGAGGCCGGAGGGTCGTACGCTTACTTGAAACATCTGTATGGTGAGAGAAAGCTGGGACGTGCATTTTCGTTTCTTTATGCGTGGCAGTTGCTGATCAGCGCACCGCTTTCGATTGCCTCCGGCTGCATCGGATTTTCGCAGTATGTGTCGTTTTTTTTGCCCCATGCGAATCGCCCTTTTGCAGCCGCGTCGCTGCTTGGAGTTCCTGTGGTGTTGAGCGGCCAGACATTGATTGCGATGGCAGCGTGTGGTATCGCGATGGTCGTTCTGTATCGCAGCATCTTTGCCATCGACCGCATCGTGCGCTGGCTTGGATTGGCTGTGGGGCTGACGCTGGTGCTCATTATTGTCGCGGGATTTACCCACTTCGATACTCAGCGTGCATTTGACTTTCCGCCAGGCGCGTTTCATCTCGATGGGGCGTTCTTTGCCGGCCTTGGGGCTGGAATGCTGATCTCATCGTATGACTATTGGGGCTACTACAACGTGTGCTTTCTAGGTGCGGAGGTCCGCGATCCACAAAGGACCATTCCACGTGCTGTGTTAGGCGCGATTGGGGTGGTTGGAACGCTCTACCTGCTGATGAACGTGAGCGTACTGGGGGTGCTGCCGTGGCGCGAAATGGCGCAAAATACGGACAGCCACGCGCGAATGTTCACCATGGCAGTGTTCATGGAGCGTTTGTATGGGCATACGGCGGCCGGAGTGATCGTAGTGCTGATCGCGCTGGCGGCGCTTGCCTCTGTGTTTGCGCTGCTACTGGGTTATTCGCGTATCCCCTTCGCCGCGGCGCGGGATGGTAATTTTCCGGCATGGTTCGGTGTGCTGCATCCAAAGCATCGAATCCCGATGCATTCGCTTTTAACGCTTGGCAGCATCACGCTGCTCTGCTGCATCTTTCGGTTGCAGGAGGTCATCACCACCCTGGTAGTGATTCGGATCCTGTTTCAGTTTCTATTGCAGGGGGCGGCTGCGCTGTTGCCCAAACATCGCCGGGAACGTAAGCTGCGCGGATTTCGTATGCCACTTTATCCCCTGCCAGTATTACTTGCGCTTGGCGGCTTCGTCTTTATTCTGTTTTCGCGACCGAACTTTTTACGGGAGATGCGGACGGCGGGGCTCATCTTGATCGCGGGAGCTGCTGTGTATGGGCTTCGTTATCTGAGGATGCGCAACATGGCCTCGCCAGATTAGCAGTTCGCTAGGCACATCAAAAAGTTCATATTTTATTTGGAATCTGTTGCTTACGGGACATGGAAAATCTTTCCACTGGAACCTAACCGGAGGCGAAAACCATTGTCTAATCGGCGAATGGACAAGGCGGAGACAGAGGCGATCCAAGGTGTACTCGCTGGCAACAGGGACGCTTATCGCGTTCTGATGGACCGCCATTTTTGCTCTGTCACTCGTGTCGCCTTTCGTATTACGGGCAATGAGGCCGATGCGGAAGAGGCGGCGCAGGAGGCATTTCTTCGCGCTTACAACAAGTTGCCAAGCTTTCGGCGGGACTCCACTTTCTCTACCTGGATTATGCGAATCGCTATGAATACAGCTATCAATCTCGTCGAACGACGCAATCGCGATCTTTCGTATCATGCGCCGCGGATCGCAGATGAACCTTCGGTCACCAATCACACGGTTCGAATCGCGGACAGGCAGGCTGGACCGGAAAGCATTCTGCTCAATCGCGAGGCCGTCAGTCTGCGGCGTGCGGCGATGGCGGAGCTGACGCCGATGGAACGGACTGCATTCACGCTGCGGCATATGGAGGACGTTCCAATGGCGGAGATCGCATCCGCGTTGAACGTCACCAGCAACTCAGCCAAGCAGGCAGTCTTTCGCGCAGTCAGCAAGCTTCGCCGGTCGCTTACTCCGATCGCGGGAGGTCTCCGATGAAACATTTCTCTGAAGAGGATCTGATCGCTTATCAGCTTCATGAGAGCTCAGACGAAGGTTCCATCTCGAGACATCTGGAGAGCTGTTCGGAGTGCGCTGATCTCTCTGAGTCTATTGCGGAGACGCTACGAGTCTTCTCCGCAGAACCGGTTCCGCAGCCTGATCTTGAGCGCAACTGGCAGCGGCTTCGCAGCAATCTCAGCGTGCTGACGCCTGAGCGTCGTGGCTTTGAATTTCTGCGGTGGCGCTGGGTATGGCCTGTGATCGGCTTCGCCACTGCAGCGCTGGTCCTGCTTATGGTTTTCAGTATACGCATTCATCGAACCAGCGAAACGAGACATAACTTTGCCGTCAATGGTCATGGACCTCTCACGACCCAGCCAAACGATCCTGCTATTGCAAACCATCTCGATGCCGCAGAACGGCTGCTGACCGAGGTGAACAACTCATCGGGCTCGCTCGACGATACTACCCGCGAGCAGGCGCATAGCCTTCTGTTGCAGAACGCCGTCTACGTTCGCAACGCGAGAGACAGCGGCGATTTGGCCGAGGCTGCGGTGCTGGAGAATTTTGGACGGGTACTGACCACGCTCGACAACGAACCACCAACGCCGCACAGTACCTGGCGTCTTCGGCTGGAGATGAACACGAGCGGGCTTTTGCTCGATATCAGGATTTTGCGGCAAAACGACGACCATTCCCAAGGAGTTGCACAATGACAGATCTTATTCGCACCACACTTTGCTTAACTGCATTGATCCTTTTTTCAACCCACCCTGTCCACGCGTTGACGCCTGAACTCTCTTCTTCGGCCCCTGTCGTCGTTGTAATGGATGATGATGCCTATACGGTGGGGACTCGCGCAATGGACGAGCACCGCTGGCCGGACGCTGTCTCAGCTTTTGACAAGGTGATTAACGAGAAAGGCAAGCGAATCGACGCGGCCCTTTACTGGAAGGCTTACTCGCTCAATAAGCTTGGCAAGACACCGCTCGCAATCGCGACATGTGATCAGCTCCACTCTCAATTCTCGAACAGTCCGTGGAACAAGGATTGCGCTGTTATTTCGATGGATGTACAGGTGGATCCGAAGGCCATGGCAGATCAAATGAAGATCCATACGGATCGAATGAGGATCGATACGGATCAGATGCGCGTTAGGGTCGCGCCTTTCGGATTCGACATGGATAGGGGAGACAACTGCGTCGCACGCGGGTCGGATGAAGACCTGAAGATGCTAGCTCTGAATTCGCTGCTAAATAAAGACCCCAACACAGCTCTCCCTTTACTGCGCGGCATCCTAAGTGGCAATCAATCACCCTGCGTAAAGAAACATGCGCTGTTTGTGCTGGCACAGAGCAAATCACCCGAAGCTGAGAGCATCCTGCACGATGCTGCGCTTGGAAAGCTGGACCCTCAGTTGCAAGGACAGGCGATACAGTCGATGGCGGTCTTTCAAGGCAAGCGGGCCAACGATACGCTGGCCGAGGTCTACCGTACGACGACCGATCCCAAGATCAAGAAGTCGATTATCTCCGCCATGTTCATTACGCGGGACGCGCCGCATATGGTCGAGATGGCACGGAACGAGAAGGATCTTGAGTTGAAGCGGGCCATCGTCTCGCAGCTCGCTCTGATGAACGACAAAGCGGCAAAGGACTACATGATCGAACTGCTCAAGTAAGTTTGGCCGCGTCATCTTTCAATCAAAATGTCACCAAATCAGGACGCCAGGAGAAGTCTTATGCAAGCTTTCGTGCGTACTTTTCTCACTACTACAGTTCTATCAGCGGCAACTGCCCTGTTCGCGCAGCAACCAACCATCGTTCATGGCCAGGTGACAACTGAGGCCGCGGATCATGGGCTCAACGCCGCGCTCGATGGCTTGAAGCGGCAGAATAGTGCGATGTGGGTCGGCTACTCCATCCCCGTAATCAACAAGTTTTCTTCGGGATGGAACTCCAGCCGTATCGCATATCTTGAAGGCAATGGCGATTCGGCAGCTAACGACTCCGATGGAAACAGCCAATCGTCCGATCGCGCCGTAATCCTGCTGCGCATTGCGGATGGGGCCTTGATGAAGCTGCGAGTAGAAAGTCCTGAACGCGAGCTCGATGCGGGAGGGCTGCGGTTTGTCTGGCTGAACGGCGTCAATGTGGACGACAGCGTTCACGTATTGACAGACCTTGCCCGACAAGGCGATGCCCATCGTCTTCGCGACAGTGCGGTGTTCGCGATCTCGTTGCATCAGACGAATGCCGCGACGGCAGCATTGGTCAGCCTCGCCGGCGCAGGCAATGATCTTGCGCTGCGAGAGAAGGCAGCGTTCTGGCTAGCGAACCAGCGGGGGCACGACGGATTTGCCGCGATTCAGCGCCTGGCCCGTGAAGACAGCGATCCGAAGTTTCGCGAAAAGCTTGCCTTTGACCTCACTCTGTCGAAGGACCCCGAGGCCCTCAACGAGCTTATACGCATGGCCCATGAGGACGCTACACCTCAAGTCCGCAAGGAGGCGCAGTTCTGGATGGCGACTAAGGGTGGAAAGAGAGTGACGGAAGATCTGCGCACTCTCGCAACGGATGATCCGAACGATCAGATACGAAAATCTGCTGTTTTTGCGCTCTCACGGTTACCCGGCGATGAGGCTGCGACTCAGTTGATTGCTGTGGCAGACTCGAGCAAGGATCCCGCCGTTCGCAGGCAGGCTATCTTCTGGCTGGGGCAGTCTAGTGACCCGCGCGCGCTCGAATATCTCACGAAGCTGTTAAAGCAGTAGGGACGATCCTGCGAATTTTGTCTACCGGTCAAACTAATCTAGCCGCCGAACAGAGAATTCAACCGAAACAACCTAGTTCGGGCTAACTTGGCCCGAGGTGGTAGGTGACACCGGTAACGATACGAAGGTCGTTTTGGCGATTGTTTATGGCGTTAGGAATTCGAGTGTAGATCCAGTCGACTTCGCCGAGGGTCAAGCCAAATCTGCGCTTCAGTCTTGTAGTGACGCCGCCACCAGCAAGCACTCCAAACGAATTCCGGTTGATAGTGAACTGGAAGTTCACATCCTCCTTCGCTCCACCGATCAGCACCTCTCCATAAGGAACGTAGCGGCTTGACATGCGACGGGTGTACCGAGGGCCGAAAAGGTAGTTGAAGATGGTGATGTTCTGCAGGCTGTTGTCCACGTTAGTTGCATGGCCAATGGTTAGATCGGCTACGGCAGCCCACGCGGGCTTTATGTTGTAGACCACAGTCGCGCTGCCTCCATTGAGCGAGAAACAGCCGCACTGGCCCGGAGGCGCATTCGCGTGGAAGTAATTGTAGTTGGCGCCGAATTCGAGCCTGGGTATGTCGCCCTGAATGCCGGCCATCGATATCGCCTGAGCATGGAGAGCCCAGGGGAGAGCGAGCATAAGAACCAAGAGCACGGCGCTGCGAAGATGCATCATTTCTTCTCCTACTGCACGATCAAGCTAGCGGTTGCTGCGTGCTGAACGGGACCTTCGGTACCAGTGACCGTCAGGGGATACGTTGTCGGGTTGAGAGTGAAGTAACCACCGGCGCAGCCACTGAGAGCGGCGATCGGCAGAAGTGAGCTAAGCGTCAACAGGAGGAGCAACAACGTCCGCGGCATCTTGTGTCGCAGTTTACGCACCGTTCCAAGGCCGACAAGACCGAGCATCCCGAGGGCGATTGGCAGCTCATTGCGAGGAGAGGGGCGGTTTTGCGGCAAGCTGTTCCGCGCGCTGAGTGAGCTGCTGGTCTGGACGTTGAGAACAATTTGAGTAGACCCGCTGCCAGCTTTAATGGTGGATGGTGTAAAGGTGTAAGTCGATCCCGCAGGCAGACCGTCGATTGCTACCGTCACATCATTGAGGAAGGTTGTCGCACTGACAGGCGCCAGGGTGAAGTTATACGTAGTGGTTGCGCCCGGGAATATATTCTGACTTGCCGGGCCGCTGTTCGTATTGGTGAAGTCTTCTACCATGTTGGCGGCAGGTGCCGAGGTGCTTGGAGCGAAGTTGCTGTCACCCGAATAGACCGCCACAATTTGATGTGCGCCAGTCAAAAGGCTTGTTGTGGCATACGCCGCATTCGCATTTGTGGTGAGCGAGACGACGACACCTCCGTTTGCACTAAGTGTGGCGGTCCCTATTATGGTCGTACCGTCCATAAAGGTCACGGTTCCTGTAGCGTTCGGACTCGGAGCAGTTACGTTCGCGGTAAAGGTAACTCCTGTGTGGAGCAGTTGAGCGGGTGCGCTTTCAACTATCGTAGTTATAGTAGGAATCTTACCCACAACCTGCGTGAGAACTGCCGAAGTTGCAGCGCTGTAACCAGAGTCGCCACCATACGATGCCGTGATCTGGTGAGATCCGATCGTCAACGTCGAGGTGGTAAAGGTTGCCACTCCCGCAGCATTGATGGTTCCTACACCCACGATGGTTGTGCCATCGAGGAAGGTTATCGAGCCGGTTGCGCCGGCGCGGACTGTGGCCGAGAAGGTTACGGCCTGGCTTGGGTTCGACGGGTTCGCCGAGGACGCCAGCGTTACAACTACTGTCACCTTCGCCACCGTCACCTGAGTCGGCGGCGACGTAATTGGACCATTTGTTGAAGTATTTGTAGCGGTAGCCGTGATTTGATTAGTGCCAATCGGCAGAGAGGGCACGGTCAAGGTTGCTTGGCCGTTGACTACCTGCGCACTTCCCAAGACGGTCGTGCCGTCAGAGAACGTGACTGGACCACTCACTCCGGGAGGGATAGGCTCGGTTATTGTTACCGGCGTGTTAGGCGGCGGGTTGTTCGAAGAAACTATCGGAGCAACCAGGACTGGCGTCGCCGGTGTAACCGTTACGATCGTCGCCGGCGAGGTCGCTGGATTATTGTTCGCGTCACCCGACGTAGTTGCGGTGATGGGATCGGTGCCAACCGGCAGATTAGAGACTGTGATCGTCGCCACCCCGCCCACAATGGGCGCAGTGCCAATCGGTGTCGCACCGTCGGAGAATGTAACTGTTCCCGTTACACCTGGAGGTACCGTCTCTGTAATCGTCACCGGAGTGTTTACCGGCGGATTAGACGAGGAGACAACTGGCGGAGGTATCACGGGCGTAGCTTTGTTGACTATCTGCGAGAGAGGAAGTGACGTTGCCGAGCTGTTGTTCGTGTCGCCGCCATAGCTCACGGTGATCGTGTGCGAGCCCACGATCAATGTGCTGGTCGTCAAAGCCGTCTGGCCGCTGGCTAAAGTGCCCATGCCGAGGATCGTTGAGCCGTCGAAGAACGTTATCGTGCCAGTCGCGCCGACTGGAGCAATCGCCGTGAAGGTCACGGGTTGGTTGATGATCGAGGGATTGAGTGACGATGTGACTGTCACCGTCGGGGCTGTCTTCACCACCGTTACTACGACCGGGAGTGAAGTGGCCGGGTTGTTATTGGCGTCGCCGGGAGTGCTGGCTGTGATCGGATCCGTCCCGAGCGGCAGGGTAGACACTGTAATGGTGGCGACTCCGCCTATGATCGGCGCGGTACCTATTGGTGTTGAGCCGTCAGAGAAGGTGACCGGCCCGGACACTCCTGGAGGTACAGTCTCGGTAATCGTCACGGAAGTGCCGACGGTAGGATTGTTCGTCGATACTACAGGTATGGGCAAAGTAGGCGTGTCTTTGTTCACCGTCTGCGAGAGGGGCGTCGAGACAGCTGAGTTGTGGTTCGCGTCTCCGCCGTAACTTACTGTGATACCGTGGACTCCCGTGCTAAGCGTCGAGGTAGTGAAGGTCGCTATCCCGCTGCTTATCGTTCCAGTGCCGAGACTCGTCGAACCGTCGAAGAAGGTCACTGTGCCGGTTGCGACGGTAGGAACCGAGGCTGTGAAAGTTACAGCCTGGTTGACAGCAGATGGATTCAGCGACGATGTCAGAACGATGGCAGGAGTTTCCTTGCTGACACTCTGCGTGGTGGTCCCGGTTGCAGAGCTGTTATTTGTATCGCCGCCATAGGTAGCGGTAATTGGATCGCTGCCGACTGGCAGGGTTGACGTTGTGATAGTGACGGTTCCGGTCGTGGGATTGACCGTGCCACTGCCCACTGGGTTTCCTCCGCTCGTAATCGTCACTGTTCCGGTTGTACCGGGAGGCAGGGTCGTCGTAATTGTGACAGGGTCACCGTAGGTACTGGGACCGGAGGTACTGACTGTGATGGTCGGCGTCGTCTTGTTGACGACCTGAATGAGTGTTCCCGTTGCGGAGTTATTGTTAGCGTCACCGTTATAGGTTGCAGTGATGGGATCGCTGCCACCGGGGAGCGAGGATGTCGTTGCCGTTGCGACTCCGCCTGTCAGCGTCGATGTACCTAGCGTCGTGGTGCCGCTCGTGAATGTCACTGTTCCAGTCACACCGCTCGGGAGCGTAGCCGTGAAGGTGACAGACTGGCCGGCAGTGGAGGGGTTCGTTGAAGATGTCAGAGAGACGGTGGTAGCTGTCTTGTTGACGACCTGAGCGAGGGTTCCCGTTGCGGAGTTATTGCTCGTGTCGCCGTTATAGGTCGCTGTGATGGGATCACTGCCGGCGGGGAGTGAGGATGTCGTTGCCGTTGCGACTCCACCTGTCAGCGTCGATGTACCTAACGTCGTGGTGCCACTTGTGAATGTCACTGTTCCAGTTACACCGCTCGGGAGCGTCGCCGTGAACGTAACAGACTGCCCTGGGGTGGAGGGGTTCACTGAAGAGACCAGGGTAAGAGCTGGCGTTACCTTGGCTACTGTCTGGGTCAGTGTTCCCGTTGCGGAGTTGTTGCTGGCGTCGCCGTTATAGGTCGCTGTGATCGGATCACTGCCGGCGGGGAGTGAGGATGTCGTTACGATTGCGGCTCCGCCGGTCAGCGTCGATGTACCTAAAGTCGTGGTGCCACTTGTGAATGTCACTGTTCCGGTTACACCGGTGGGAAGCGTGGCCGTGAACGTAACAGACTGGCCCGGGGTGGAGGGGTTCACTGAAGAGACCAGGGTTAGAGCTGGCGTTACCTTGGCTACTGTCTGGGTCAGTGTTCCCGTTGCGAAGTTGTTGCTGGCGTCGCCGTTATAGGTCGCTGTGATCGGATCACTGCCGGCGGGGAGTGAGGATGTCGTTACGGTCGCGGCTCCGCCCGTCAGCGTCGATGTACCTAACGTCGTGGTGCCACTTGTGAATGTCACTGTTCCAGTTACACCGGTCGGGAGCGTGGCCGTGAAGGTTACGGACTGGCCCGGGGTGGAGGGGTTCACTGAAGAGACCAGGGTTACGACCGGCGTTGCCTTGGTTACGGCCTGGGTAGTTGATCCCGTCGCTGGATTGTTATTCGAGTCTCCGCCATAAGAAGCAGTGATAGGATCGCTGCCCACCGGCAGGGTCGCCGTTGTGACGGTCACTGTGCCGGTGGTTGGATTGACCGTACCCGATCCCAGCGTCTGACCACCGCTTGTTACCGTTACCGTGCCTGTCGTGCCGACGGGCAGCGTAACTGTAATGGTGACCGGGTTGCCGGAGGTGCTGGGGCCGGATGTGGTAACTGTTACCGGCGGCGTTTCTTTGTTGACGGTCTGTACCACGGACGCGGTTGCTGTGTTGTCATTCGCATCACTGTTGTAAGTCGCGGTAATCGTGTCGCTGCCCGCTGGCAATGTGGATGACGCTAACGTCGCTACGCCGTTCGTCACCGTGGATGTGCCCAGAACGGTTGCACCATTCGTGAAGGTCACCGTGCCGGTCGTATTCGTGGGAAGCGTGGCCGTGAAGGTCACAGACTGACTGAAGTTGGAAGGGTTGACGGATGAAACCAGAGTTTCTGTGGGCGAGGCCTTGGTTACAGTCTGCGTCGTTGTGCCGGTCGCGGAGCCGTTGGTTGAATCTCCGCCATAAGTTGCCGTAATGGTGTCTGAACCGACTGGCAGCGTCGTCGTGGTGACCGTCACAGTGCCGTTCGAGGAGGTGATCGTCCCACTACCCAACGTAACTCCGCCGCTGGTGATCGTGATGGTGCCGGTAGGTCCGGCAGGAACTGAAGCTGTAATCGTGACCGGATTGCCGAAGACGCTTGGACCAGGGGTACTTACGGAGACTGTCGGTACCGCTTTTGCCACAGTTTGTGTCACGGTCGCAACCGACGAGTTGAAATTTCCGTCACCGCTGTAGGTCGCGGTTATGAGATCGCTGCCGAGCGGAAGCGTTGAGGTTGTCAAGGTCGCGACGCCGCTGGTCACGGTGGAAGTGCCCAGCGTAGTTGTGCCGTTGGTAAATGTAACTGTACCGGTTACATTATTTGGCAGTGTGTCGGTAAGGGTGACAGGACTACCCGGAAGCGACGGATTGGGCGAGGAGGTCAGTGTCGACGCGACAGCCGCCTTGGCTACCGTCTGAGTCACGGTTCCGGCTGCTGAGTTGTAATTTGCATCTCCGCCATAGGTGGCAGTGATCAGATCACTCGGAGCGGACAATGCAGAGGTCGTGACCGATACGGTCCCGGAGCTAATGGTCCCGGAGCCGAGCGTGAGGGTACCGCTGGTGAAAGTGATGGTGCCGGTTACGCCCGCCGGGACAGTTGCCGTGATCGTGACCGAACCACCATAGGTGCTGGGACCGGAGGTATTCACGGTCACCGTTGGCGTTGCCTTGTTGACTACCTGAACGAGCACAGATGAGCTGTCAGAGTTCACTTGCGCGGTGATATTGTGCGACCCAACAGATAGGGTCGACGTCGTGAATATTGCTGAAGTCCCGTTGATTGCGCCGCTTCCGATATTGGTAGCACCATCAAAGAAGTTGACGAATCCGCTTTTGGTGACCGGTAGAGTCGCCGTGAAGGTAACAGATTGTTTATAGATAGAGGGATTCGCTGAAGAGCTCAGCAACACATTGGAAACCGTCGCCGTAACAGTGTTTGACGTGCTCGGGTTATAGTTGTTATCCCCTGGAAAGACGGCAGTGAGCGAATCGGCTCCGGTCGACAGCGCAGTTGTCGTCAGGGTAGCGACGCCACCTGAAAGTGTGCCCGAACCGAGTAACGTCGTTCCACTAAAAAAATTAACCAGTTCGCCATTTGTGGTTGTCGTTGGAGGGCCTACGGTGAAGGGAGAGAGTACCGCAGTCAACGTTACGGGTTGCCCAGTCAAAATAGCTGAATTGGGTGAAGCCGCCAGAGTAAGCGAAGTATCAACTGGAGCAGCGGTAAGCTGAACCTGGTTGGAGACGCTCCCGATATAAATTGAGTCGCCGGAGTAACTGGCGTCGACATTGTGGATGCCGCTACCCAGCGGAAAAACGCCGACGCTGGTGAGGGCAGAGGCAGTGGATGTCTGCGTAACCTGACTCAGCGAAACTGCCGCCCGAGGTGTGTCAGCATCCGTTCCGATCAAATCAGCGTTGCCCTTGTTGTTGTAGTCTCCGGCATTGACCGCATAGGTGAGTGCAAAGCCACCGATGCCTGGTTCCTGGTAGGGCTGGAATGTGCCATCGCCATTTCCTATATAGACCAGAGCACCTGTGCTACCCCCAGCGATAATGTCCGGAATTCCGTCGCCGTTGACATCGGCAAGATGCGGATCGGATGGAATATCGGAAAGGTAGGGAACGGGCGTCTGAAAGGTGCCATCTCCCTTACCTAGGAGAACGAAGAGGCTGTTGCCAATCTGTGTCCCTCCAGGCTCGCTGATGGTAGCAGCTACGATATCTGCATTATCGTCGGCGTTGGTATCGCCTGCGGTCAAGAATTCGCCTATCTGGGTCGCTGCTGCAGTACTTGACACCTTGAATGTGCCATCGCCGTTGCCCAACCCCACATAGAGATCAAACAACGAGCCGCTGGCTTTAGCAAAGGCTATATCGTCAATGCCATCTTTATTGAAATCGGCGACAACAACGCCACGAGCCGCGGCATTGGTTGAAATGGAAATCGGTTCCTCACTGAAGGTTCCGTCACCTTTTCCGGTAAAGAAGACAACATTCTGTTGTGCGTTATCGGTGAGGACTATGTCCAGGAGGCCGTCGCCATTGAAGTCGCCCATCGCAATACTGGCCACATCGCCCGTCGCGTAAAAGGTGGGCGCTTTAAAGGTTCCATCGCCGTTGCCTAGGATGATCACGAGACCGCCGTTAGTGCCGCCTTTGCCTCCGTTGAGGTTGGCGTTCTTGCGGTTGGAGCATCCTAGGGCTATGTCAGTGTGTCCATCGCGGTTGAAGTCCGCAAGAAGAATCTGTACCGCGCTGCCCACGGTACAGCCAGGGTAGTTTACCTGTGGCTTGAAGGTGCCGTCACCGTTGCCGAGAAGCACCGTGATCGTAGAGGAATCGGGAGGTGTTGGATCCGATGGACTGGCGGTTATCACGGAATCCCCGGTTACCACGTCGAGATTGTTATCTGCATCGAGGTACGCAGATGCAATGGCGACTGACCTGTTGTTTGCGGCGGGGCCGCCTATAGCAAATGGTGGGTTTTGAACAAAGGTGGTGGATAGAGTGGAGACAACAAGATTTTCTGTTCCAAGCACATGGTTGCCGTCGCTGACGTCCAGAAATGAGATGACGCCGGTCGGTCCGGCAGTGAGTGAGCCAACGCCGGCGACCGTTCCTGTAAGGGAGTAGTTGCCGATAGAACCTGTAGAGGTTAACGATATGGTCGAGAGATAGGTTCCTGTCACTGCATACGTAACTGAATTCGATGTGCTGGTGGCATAGCTGTTATTGGCTCTGAATACTGCTTTGTAGCTGTGGTTGCCAATGGGTCCACTGCCTAGTTTCACCGAGGCAGTTGCGCTAGGAAAGGTCAGTTGCGCGATACCCAGGGCGGAGTTGTTTTCGCAAAATGTTGCCGTCGCCTCGCAAAATATGACTAACCCCGCCGTGACGGGAGAGCCCCCGGAAGTTACGGTTGCCGTCAGGATAATCGGAGTCTGATAGGGAACAGATGTCGCCGAAATCGCCAACTTCGTCGAGGTCTGCGCTGGCGCGGCAAAGGCTGCGGAAACAATCGTTGTCACCATCACAAGGACAAGAAAAGCTTTCGCGCAATATTTCCCAAATGAGGAATTCATCGAAAAGCAAGGTGAACTGTGGGACGTGGGTGTCATGGGTTCCCTTTTTGGCTCGTTACTACGGCCGAAACTTTAGTACCCACGGTAACCTTCGCCAGAGAGGGGAACCTATTGCACGAAAGTTGCACCGATCGAATCGATCAATTGGCCCTTTATCTCGCTGTGACCATTTGGAATAATTAAAAGACCGGCAATTCGAGCAGCGTCGACGCAACGGTGGGCGCGGAGCGCCCGTCTTTGCTTCTGATAAAAGGGGGGATAGAGTGTATTCGCAGGCACCGCGATCCACTGCAAATCAACGCGACGGCGCGAGAGGTTGGAGCAACTTCGCTCGTTATTCGCGATTCAGGGTCCGGTATCGGATGTCAAAAAAACTTCAGCAGATGCGGTGAATATTAAAAAGTATCTGTCGCAATTACTCCTCGACGACGGCCTTGACCAGGTTTCTCGGCCGGTCGACGTCGATGCCGCGGCTAATTGCCAGTGTGTAGGCCAGCAGTTGAAGAGGCACGACCTCGAGAATAGTAGACAGAAGGTCGTTGCTTGCCGGGATAAAGAGACAGGAATCGCTATAGAGAGGGACTTCGCGATCGCCTTCGGTTGCAAGAGCGATGATTCGCGCTCCCTGCTCGCGCATGTCTTTCATCAGTTGAAGCACCTTCGAATAACGTAGAAACGAGTCTGGATCGCTCGCATCGGCGGTAGCGATCATGATCAGTGGAGCATCGTTGCTGACGAGTGCGTTGGGACCATGCTTCAGTTCACCGGCAGGGTAGCCTTCGGCATTCAGATATGCGGATTCCTTGAGCTTGAGCGCGCCCTCCCGGGCAATCGCGTAGTGAGCGCCACGGCCAAGATAGAGCAGCGTGCTGGAGCTTGCGAGTTGAGGTGTCAGCACCTCAATCTGTCTTTGCCAGCCGGGCAGCGCAGCCCGGATGAGCCCGGGAATCTCCTGCAGCTGGCGTCCATGGGCCTCGGCCGCCTGCAGCGTCATGCGGCCGCGAAAGCGCGCCAGGTGGAGAGCCAGCGAGTACAGTACCGCCAGTTGGGTGGTGAAGCTTTTTGTCGCCGGAATGGCCTTCTCGACGCCGGCGAAGGTTGGAAGCGAGGCATTAGCCTCGACCGCCATGCTGGAGCGAGCATTGTTGGTGATCGCGACAGTGGCGAGTCCACGGGCCTGGGCTTCGCGCAGAGCGGCGAGCGTATCTGCCGTCTCTCCCGATTGAGAGATGACAATGACGCCTGGATTGTGCAGGGTATGAGTCGAGCGGTAGGTATATTCACTGGCATATTCGACGTCGACTGGGATGCCGGCAAGGTCCTCCAGCATGATTTCACCGGCCAGGCCCGCATGACGGCTGGAGCCGCTGGCTGCGATGACCAGCCGCTCGCGCCTGCCGAGAGCCTCGACCACTGGCTGCAAGACCTCTGCGGTCGAGGCTCCTCCCGGGACGTAGTGCTCAATGGTCGCGGCGAGCGCCTGCGGCTGCTCATAGATTTCGCGCAACATGGCGTGAGGAAAATTTGCGGTCTCAGAGGCAATGGGCATCGGTTCAGACATGCGTTGTGGCATCTAATTACTTCCTGTGGCTTGGCTTGTTGCAGGTTGGGGCTGCAGCTACTGGGGAAAGGGTAGCCAGCTTGAGTACAACGGCAAAACCTGAAAGGCAGCACTCTTGCGGATGGTAGCAGCATAGACTACTCAAGTGACCCGGATGAGGGAGTGGCCAATCGGCGAAAGAAGTCTATGGTCATGGATGGAATTCTTTTTCCTTTGAACCTGTATGTACGACTATACTGGAATGGAAGATGGAGGAGCAAGACTTTTCGGTGGAGCTTTCCAAGTGCAATCAAAATCGGACCCCGAAAAAACTCGTCTCCTGAGGACCATGCCGGATTCCGAACATGGTTAACTTAGTTTGCACGGTAAGACCAGCGAAAGGGCAGCGATGATCGGTACGATTGCGGCGCGAAGACTTATAAGCGCAGGCGGAGTTGTGGAGTATCCGTTGGTACGTATAGAAGACGGCCGCATCAGCCGTATCGAAAGCCTTAACCCGAAGGACCATGCACGCGCCCAGGCTGCGAGTCGCTTTCCGGAGGCGACTCTTGTCCCTGCCTACATTGATATTCACGTTCATGGCTGTGCCGGGCATGACGTGATGGAGGCAACGCCGGAGGCGCTCGGCGTGATTGGGGGTTATCTTGCAAGCCGCGGTGTCGGAGCCTATTTCCCGACGACCGTAACCTCTCCCAGAGATGAAACGATACGGTCGCTGGCGGGGCTCGCGCGAGAGATCGGGCGGCGGAACACCGCGCATCGTGGCGCCACTCCATTGGGGATACATTTGGAGGGACCATTTCTTTCCCACCTCAAGCGGGGCGTACATACAGAGGCGTTGCTGGAAGCGCCATCCATCGCGCTGTTCGAACGGTTCTGGCAGGCCGCTGAGGGCAAGATCTGCCTGATGACCATTGCGCCGGAGTTGCCCGGAGCAACCGAGTTGATTGCTCATGCCACTGCGCTGGGCGTGCGTTGCAGCATGGGACACAGTGATGCGACGGTGTGTGAAGCGGAGGCCGGTTATGTCGCGGGAGCGCGCTCGGCGACCCATACCTTCAATGCAATGCGCGCCATCGATCATCGCGAGCCGGGCCTCGCCGCCTATGTGCTCGACAAGCGCTCCCTGTTTGCCGAGATCATCTGCGACGGAATCCATGTCGATCCCTTGATGGTGCGGCTGTTTTTTCGATCAAAGGACGCGGACCGTATCATTCTCGTGACCGACGGCATGAGCGCCACCGGTATGCCCGATGGGATCTACAAACTGGGGGATATGGAGGTGGAGGTCCGTGATGGACGCTGCACCTCCGATGGCACGCTGGCCGGCAGCGTGTTGACCCTGGATCGTGGAGTGCAGAACCTCATGGAGTTCACCGGAGCAAGCCTGAAGACAGCAGTGGCCGCGGCTTCGCGCAACCCCTCTCAGTTAATGGGAATCGACGACGGCTGGGGCATCCTCGAAGTTGGCCGCGCCGCCAACATCACGGTGCTGTCGCCATCGGGAGAGGTAATCGAGACCTTCCTGGCGGGGCAGGCCACGTTCGCGGAAGATAGTGTGCGGGTCTAGTGCTCATCCACTGTCCTGCTTGATCGCAAAGTCACGAGCGCAGTTCCACTTGTTTTCGGGTAACAGCGATTTTTTGACAGGAATGTATAGACAACCGAACTGAGATGCGACTAAAAGTTATAGATGTCAAGACACCGTATATCAGGTTGTGTGTTTGGATGCTGCTGAGTCGAGGCTTTGTGGCAGACGCGAGATGCACCCTGTGAAAACGTCTCAGGAGATAGAGTGGCAAAGCCTCAGGTACAACCTGCTTCAACCGTGCGTCCTTTAGACAAGAGTGGCTTCATTCCCTTGTACTACCAGATTCAGCGTGCGCTGATGGAGCAGATCAACTCAGGTGAGCTGTCGACGGGAGACCCGTTGGCCTCTGAGGAAGAGCTGGCACGGGTATACCAGGTGAGCCGCATGACTGCTCGTCAGGCCCTGCATGGATTGAAGACCAGCGGCTTTGCGTTCAGCCAGAAGGGGCGCGGGACCTTTGTGACTCGCCCGAAGCTTGATAAGAACATCATGCATCTTCGCGGCTTTACCGAAGACATGAAGCATCTCGGGATGGTGCCGAGTTCGAAGTTGCTCGAGCAGACGGTAGTAAAGGCGACAGAGGAGCTTGCGGAAAAATTGAAGGTCGAGCCGGGAGAGGTTGTGATGCGCCTGCGCAGGCTGCGACTTGCCGATGGCATTCCGATGGCATTGGAAGAATCGCACATTCCGCTGAAGCAGTTTCCAGGGCTGGACAAGATCAGCTTCGTGAAACAGTCGCTCTACTTCGTCCTTCGCGAGAGCTACGGCGTGCGTGTGGCCTGGGCTGATGAGGTGATTGAGGCGCTGCCGGCCACGCGCGAGGAGTCCGAACTATTGACGATTCCAAAAAGGGCGAGCATCCTTTCGATCTCGCGCACCATTATGACGACCGAGGAGACTCCTATCGAAGTTGCCTGTTCGCGATACCGCGGAGACCGCTATAAGGCTTCGATCCGCGTCCCGACCACGACTATTGAATAACAGCCGGATTGAGAACGTCTGTCGCTTCAACCGCGTTGAGATTCCGGTGGCCCCGCAGCGCGAAGAAGAGGATATACACATAGCAGAGCAGGACGATCGCGAAGCTAGGCTGATAGCCAAATCTGTCGGCGAGAAACCCCTGAATCTCCGGAATGACCGCTCCGCCTACCACCATCATGATGAGGATTCCCGAGCCCTGACTGGTGAATCGTCCCAAACCCTGCACTGATAGCGGGAAGATGCAGGGCCACATCACGGAGTTGAATAAACCGCAGGAAACGATCGCCCACATTGCGATGTGTCCGTGGGTTGCCACGGTGATGATGACCAGGAAAGATGCGATCAGCGAGACGAATGCAAGAGCCCGTTGCGCTCTGATCTTTTTGAGCGCAACGAAGCCGATGAAGCGGCCAACCATCGCTCCACCCCAATAAAGGGAGACGTATCGTGCCGCCGCTTCGTGGCTGAGACCTCCCATCGAAGGCTGGCCGAGGAAGTTGATCATCACGCTGCCGATAGCGACTTCGGCGCCTACGTAAAAAAAGATGGCAAGCGCGCCAAGGCGGAGATGACTGAAGCGCCAGGCGCTGCCATCGGAGACAGACTTCACGTCTCCCTTTTCGATGACATCCGGTAATTGGACGATGGCAGTGATGATCGCCATGGCAAAGGCGCAGGTGGCCAGTAGCACGTAGGGCGTTCGCACTGAGTGAGCCAACTGCCCCGTCGAAGCGCCTGCCGCGATGAAGATGAAGGCCGCGCCAATCTTCGGGGCAATCGTAGTAGCTATCGAGTTGAAGCCACCCGCGAGATTGAGCCTCGAGGAGGCAGTCTCCGGAGATCCCAATGCGCCGACGTAGGGATTGATCGCCACCTGCAGAAGTGCCAATCCGCTTCCGACGACAAACAGCGCGAAGAGAAAGAGCGGATAGAAGATGATGACCGAAGCAGGGAGGAAGAGGAGCAGGCCAAGGCCCATGACAGCCAATGCGACGACAATACCGCGTTTGTAGCCGATTCTGCCCACGATCCAGCCGGAAGGAAGCGACATGACGAAGTAGGCCCCGAAGAAGCAGAACTGAACCAGGAGCGCGGTGACATTGGTGAGGTGAAAGAGATCCTTGAAGTGCGGCACCAGAATGTCGTTCAACGATGTGATGAAGCCGATGCCGAAGTAGAGAGAGACCATCAGCATCAGCGGAATGGTGTAGTTTCTTTTGGCGGCTTGAACCACAGTGATCGAACCTTCTCCCGCGACTCCGATTGCCATTTCAGTCCCCTATCGAATCCTACTAAATGTATAGATGACTATACTGATTTCTTTGAAGTTTGAGCAAGAATCATCATTTCGGTGAACTTTGAGTGGCTTGAACAAAGCGAGCCGTAATGGTCTGCGGCCGGGTAATGGCTGAGCCGACGACGACGGAGGTGGCACCCCGGTCGAGGGCCGCACGCACCTCGTCGGGATGAGTGATGTGGCCTTCCAGAACCACAGGAATTGTCAAATGTGCGACCAGGGATTCGAGCAGCGGCCAGGAGATTGTGCGCTGGCTGGCTGTCTCGGCGGTGTAGCCGTAAAGAGTAGTCGCGACAGCGTCAGCTCCAGCACGCACGGCGGCGAGGCCGTCTTCTAGGGTAGCTATGTCGGCGAGGACGGGGCGGTTGAGTTCGGTATGGATACGGTGGATCAGTTCGGGCCAGGGTTCAACGGCGGTGAGGCGGCGAGCGGTGCAGTCGAGGGCGATGATGTCTGCTCCGGCGTCGCTGACGGCCTTGGCGGATTGGAAGTCCGGGGTGATGTAAACGTCGCCGTTGGCATCGTAGGTCTTGATAATGCCGACAATGGGAAGTTGCGTGATGGCCCGGAAGGCGCCGATACGCGCAGCGCCTTCGGCGCGCAGGCCGCCTGCGCCGCCGCGAAGCACTGAGGTCGCAATCCGTGTGAGCGTGCCGAGATCGTCCAGCGGATCGCCCTCGGAGGCCTGGCAGGAGACGACAAGACGCCCGCGAATAGCTTCGAGAGGCGAGTTTCGGGAGGCGTTCGAGCTCTGAGACACGAAGAGGTTTCCTTGCATCCGGCCGTTTTGGCTAAGATCGCCGCGCACCGTTGGAAACAGCTTATCTGCTTGTCTGCAAATCGCGCTATTGTTGATGAGGGAATGAGGAGCTCAGATGAAGCAGATTACACGGCGCGGTTTTATTTTTGGCTCGGCAGCGTTATCAATGGTGGGGCGGCGGAGGTTTGCCCTCGCGGAAAAGCCTGGAGGGCGGTTGCTGCTGGTTGGGACGCAGACCGCTGCCACCAGTAAAGGGATCTACGCTTACTCGTTCGAGGCGGCGACCGGGGAGTTGAAGACGCTCGGTTTGGCGGCGGAGGCGGACAGTCCTACGTTTCTCGCGCTGGCTCCAAATGGCAGGACCGTCGTCGTCGCGAACGAGCTGGATACTTACGAGGGCAAGAAGAGCGGCGCGGTGTCGACCTACGCGCTCGATCGGACCAACGCGCGGTTGAGCAAGATCAGCGAGGTCGCCTCTCAAGGTGGGGGACCTTGTCATGTGGCGTTCGATCACACCGGCCGCTCGGCGTTTGCGGCAAACTACGGTGGAGGAAGCGCGGCTTCATTCTCCATTGGCGCGGATGGCCGATTGAGCCCAGCGGTCTCGTTCTTTCAGTACAGCGGGCAGGGACCGGATACGGCTCGGCAGAAGGGGCCGCATGCGCATCGCGTGACGGTGTCGCCGGACAACCGCTTTCTGCTGGTCAATGATTTGGGCCTCGATGTGATTCACATCTATCAGCTGGATGCAGCAACCGCGAAGCTGACTGGGAATGAGCCCGCGGTATGGCGGTCATCGCCCGGAGCCGGCCCGCGGGCGCTGCAGTTTCATCCGAACGGCAAGTTCGCTTACTGCATCACCGAGATGACCTCGTCAGTAGTTGTGCTGCGATGGGATGCGCGGCCGGGAGCGCTCGACACAGTCCAGGAGGTGGCAATGCGTCCTCCTGACTTTCAGGGCACCCCCGCCGGTTCGGACATTGTGATCGATCGCGAGGCGAAGTTTGCCTATGCGGCCGACCGCTTCGACGACATCATCGTCACATTCGCAATATCGCCTGATGATGGCAAATTGACGCTCCTCAACCGAACCTCATGCGGCGGTAAGGTACCGCGTCATCTCACGCTCGACCCGAGTGGCCGGTGGTTGCTGGTAGCCAATCAGGCTTCGGACAACATCGCCGTACTGGCCCGGGATGTGCGGACAGGGCAGTTGACGGCAGGCAAGAGTCTTCCGTTATCGAAGCCGCAGTGCCTCGTTTTTGCTTAGTACTCACTCAAGCAGCCCTACTTCGCATCCTCATACTCCTCATGCCACGCCGCCTGAATCGCCTCCAGAATCCCCTCATTCGACTTCGCCGGATCCCCCACAAACCCCGGCAGCCCGATCACATACTTATGCAGATCGGTAAACCGCACCGAATACGGCTCAATCTCCGGATACGTCTCCTGCAACAAAATCCCAATCTCCTCGGCGTCCGTCCAATCAATCTCACGCGGCATATCCAACCTCCTCAACCAGTGTAAGTCGAACCCAAAACATTCACTCATTATGAATTTGTCATTTCGCGAAACCGAGATTCTGCTTTTTGTTTGTCATCCTTCGCGCAGCGGAGGATCTGCTTTTGCCCTTCGCTTTTGTCTTTGCACCATCCCCGCAAACCGCTCCTCAAAAAACCAATTTGTAGAACAATAGAACAGTACCCGCAGAGAAAACCTGCAACGCCATGCCTCAACCCACCCAATCCTGGTCCTCCTCCCTCCTCCGCCGCGATCTCAGCGCCCGCGCCCACCATCTCGCCCGCACTCAAAACCTCCTCCACGACATCTCCCCCGGCTCCTCCCCCGTCGTCATCTTCGGCCGCGACGAGCAAGGCCGCCACGGCAACTTCCACCCCGCATCCGACACCAACATCTGCGCCAACCCCGCCTGGCTCCGCCGTCTCACCAAACCCCACACCGCCTCCCGCCGCTCCCGAGCCCGCAAAGACTGGCAGTGGATGGAGCTCGACTCCGCCAACAGCTCCGACGCCCTGCTCATGAACATCTTCTGCCACCCCGAAGTCTTCAACGGCCACACCATCGCCCCAGCCGTCGCCAACCTCCTCAACATCGACCCCGCCACCCAACCCTGCTTCGGCATCAACCCCGGCGTCCCCCTAAAGTCCATCCGCAAACGCCGCGCAACTCGAAAGCCTCAAACCAATCCCAACCAAGCCGCGGAAACTCGAACCAGCAAGAATCCGGGTGCCCCAGGTCTCGATTCTGAGACCTGGGTTCTCGAAGCGCCAACTGCACCCTCCCCCACGGACACCGACCAAACCCTAACCGACCGCACCGAGATCGACCTCCAACTCGGCAATCTCTTCCTCGAAGCCAAGCTCACCGAATCCAACTTCCAGACCGCCGCTCCCCGCCTCATCGAACGCTACCGCGACTTCGAAACCATCTTCGACCTCACCCGCCTCCCCCGCAAACCCACCGGCACAATCCAGGGCTACCAACTCATCCGCAACGTCCTCGCCGCCTACGCCTCCGACGCCGGGTTTTGCGTCCTCTCCGACGCCCGCCGCCCCGACCTCATCGAAATCTGGTACTCCGTCCTCTCCGCAGTCCACTCCTACACCTTCGCCACGCGCCTGAAACTCCTAACCTGGCAGGAACTCTCCACCACCCTCCCCAAAGACCTCCAGCAATTCCTCGAAGCAAAATACGGAATCCTGCCTGCCTGACGCATAGTTGCGCCGAACTTCACCGCCGCTCGGCGGCCGATAGTTGGACAGAGTCTTCGTCGCGATCTCCCTGGTCGTCGAGCGGAACTCAGGGGGTAGTTAGAAATTGCCACTTATTCCGGCAAAACAAGTGAGGTCCGCGGTTAGCCGCAATACCCGGCGCTGAAGATGGGTGCGCCAGAGAAAAAGCTATTTCAGTGAATATCAAAGGTGTTCGAAGGGGTGTATAGTTCCGTGCTGTTCAAACAGCAACTAAATATTGCATCTGACAGGAGAACGACATGAAAGCAAGAATGCTTCTTTTAACCACAGCTCTGTGCTTTGCCGGAACGGCCTTGAGTTTCGCCCAGAGCCCGCACATGGGAACGTGGAAGCTCGACGAAGCCAAGTCGAAGATCCCAGCCGGGTTTGTGAAGAACTCGACTGTGGTCTACGCAGCCGATAGCGACAACGTGAAAGTGACCACGGATGGGACCGACAAGGATGGCAAGCCACTACACACCGAGTGGACGGGCAAGTTCGACGGCAAAGAATATCCGCTCACCGGCGACCCCACTGCAGATTCGCGGTCGTACAAAATGATCGACGAACACACGTTGGATATGACCAACAAGAAAAGCGGCAAAGTGACTACTACCGGCCACATTGTCGTGTCGGCGAACGGCAAGACCCGCACCCTGCACCTGACCGGAACCGATGCGTCCGGCAAGAAGGTGTCCGGCGTCTCGATGTACGAGAAGCAGTAGGAACAACTCATCTATCTGCTGCGGCGGCGGAGTTGCTGCCGTGGCAGAGAGGAAATCCTCTCCGCCGCCCACTACCCAAGCTTCGCCTGGGTCTAAAACTCCTTAACCTGGCAGGAACTATCCACAACCCTCCCCAAAGACCTCCAGCAATTCCTCGAAGCAAAGTACGAAATCCACTCCGCCTAACCCCAGATGAAAAGGGTACGCGTTCTCCAGAGGTAAAGGCACGCCCTCACAGGCTCTTCACAGCCTGCAGAAAAGTCTTTGCTCTTCGGAGGGAGCGTGGGGCTTTAGCCCTACGACAAATCATCACAAATACAAGGGGCTTTAGCCCCGGGTCTTCTGTTCACTGATCACAAGAGGACGCTTGCCGCGTTCGCCTCCAGCGATCGGCGCGATAGTTGTAAGCGAGTCACCGAAACCTCCCAACAAACTCCTTCCTATTTCGAGACTGCTATTCTGGCTACGCTCATCTATCCATGGCATCCTACTTTCGCGCGACCCTCAGAGATTTCCTCGGCACCAGCGATACCGAGGTTTTAGCAAAGCTGACCTTGGCCTATGCCAATTCCGGTTTCTCGCGAATGCATACCGATCAACCACTTACTTGGTGGGATGACATGGTGGAACTTCGGCAGGCTTTGCATGCACTAACCACGACGAATCCCTCTTCCGACCATTGGCAGATTCTTCTGGAATTCTCCATTCCTCGGAAGGAGCGCCGGCTGGACGTCGTTCTCCTCACTGGCGCGGAAATCATCCTTCTTGAATGCAAGCGCGGTCCGGCAACCACTGAGGCGCTGCGTCAAGTAGAAGAGTATGCACTCCTTCTCCACTACTTTCACAAGCCCTCTCATCAGCAGCACATCTATCCCATCGTCGTCTCTACGAACTTTTCCTTACCAGAACAAGAAATCACAAGGCAGAGAGAACTCATCTTCCCAACGCTTCCATCTTTCTGGATCTCTCCCACGATCGTCACTTCATGGCTCTCAGTCGCAAATCTCATCGCCTCCATCGGAGGAGAGAACACTCTTCTACCCAATGGTGCCATTTGGGACGAAGGTGCCTATTCGCCCACACCCACCATCATCGACGCGGCTCTCGCTCTGCGAGCAGGGCTCAACATTCGAGAAATAGCTCACTCCGAAGCCGCCGAACACGATATCGAGACTGTCACCGAGGAGATTCGCGCCATAGTGGCACAAGCCCGTGTAGAGCACAAGCATGTCATCTGTTTTCTCACCGGTGTCCCTGGGTCCGGAAAAACTCTCGTCGGCCTCAGCCTCGCCCACCTCAGCGAGAGCAGGACTGACGCGATCCACTTCATGAGCGGTAACGGTCCCCTAGTCTCCGTCCTGCAAGAACTCTTCAAGCAACAAGCAATGCGCGACAAGGTTCCCAGCGCTGAGGCCTCCATTCAGGCGAAGACCCTAATCGAAAACGTTCACGTATTCGCAAAAACATACACCGATGAAGACCCAAACCGTCCACCGTCCAACCACGTCATCATCTTCGATGAAGCACAGCGTGCATGGAATCGCGATCAGAACTTCAGCAAATTTCGCCGCGAGTATTCAGAACCCGAAATGCTGCTCAAAATCATGCAGAGACATCAAGATTGGGCCGTCGTCATAGCCTTGGTTGGAGGCGGACAGGAGATCAATAACGGCGAGGCCGGTCTCGGAGAGTGGGGCACCGCGCTTCGCGAGAGCCAGTGTGACTGGCAAATCTACGCGTCTCCTGAGGTCATTGAAGGTGGTCCATCGACGGCCGGTCAAAAGCTTTTCGCGTCTGTCGGCGAACGTAACAAAATTCACCAGCGTGACACCCTGCACCTAAGAACCTCTAACCGTAGCCTTCGCGCAGACAATCTTGCAAAGTGGGTCAACTTCGTTCTTGACGGGCAAGAAAGAGATGCAGCCTCACTCAGAATCACAGACCGATTCCCAATCTTCCTCACACGCAACCTCAATGTTGCTCGTGCCAAGCTAAAAACCGAGGCCCTTGGCCACAGCAGATTTGGCCTTACAGGTTCCTCTGGTGCAGCTAGGCTTCGCGCAGAAGGTCTAGAACCAAGTTCTGACTTTCATGCTGCATATCCCTGGCATCATTGGTACCTCGCTCCGCGTCATGACATTCGATCGAGTTACACATGCGAAGTCTTCGCGACCGAATTTGAAATTCAAGGACTCGAACTGGATTGGATCGGTCTCTGCTGGGGCGGCGATTTCATCTGGTCAGCTAACGATTGGCTGGCACGCGATCTTCGCCATGGCCGCCACAGTAAATGGGGACTCGTTCGCAAACCAGAGAAGCAACTCTACCGAAAAAACGCTTACCGAGTCCTTCTCACCCGAGCCAGGCAAGGCATGGTTATCTACATTCCGCGTGGCGATACCAAAGATTCCACTCGTCTTCCATCTGAGCTCGACAGAACGACAGACTATTTGCTGCGGTGCGGAGTTACACCTCTTTAACTTAACGGAACTCTCAAAAAGTACTATTAGGTCAAGGAGTAGGAGCCGTGACCACGCGTCAACCCAGGGTTCATACTCAACTCGGCCGAGCCGCAGTCCAGATCTTTGCCGCCAATGATCGCATGAACCAGCTTCTTATCGAACATCTTGACCCTGCCGCATGGAGAGCTAATCTGCCAGCCAAACCGCCAGCCAAAGCCCGAAACATCGCGGCGATATTCACCCACATGCACAACGTCCGCACCAAGTGGGTCAGGCTCACAGCTCCGCACCTGAAAGTTCCACCCCAGCTCAACCGCGCGCACTGCACGCCGCAGCAGGCCCGTGCGGGATTGGCCGAGAGCGCCGCCCGCTGCGGAGAGATGCTCGCCGAAGCGCAAGGCGGTTCTGGGGACGGTTCTGGAGCCCGCATCGAGAAGTTTCGCCGAGACGGCTGGGCTAAGCCTTGGCCGGTTGGCCCGGAGATGCTCTGCTACATGCTTGCTCACGAAGCCCATCATCGCGGGCAGGTGTGTATGCTCGCGCATCAGCTCGGATTCCCGTTGCCGCTCGACGTGACGTCCGGGATCTGGAATTGGGAAAAGCTATGGAAAGAGTGCGGGTCGCCTGACGGCCCCGGCCACAATTCTTAAGGAGTCGATTCTTAAGGAATGGGGGTACCCCCAGAAAAACACCGCCGGACTAGCTCCCCGGCCCATGCGCAGGCTTGCCTTCCTGCACATAGTTCCGGTTCCACTTCGGAATCTCCACCACATACGTCCCCGGCTTCTCAATCACCGCCTGGCACCCCAGTCGCGAGTTCAACTGCACGTCCGCCGCCGTCTCCATCCGGTCCAGCTCCAGATCCTCCGCCTCGCTAAGTCCCTGCGCCCCCTCCTTCACATGGATATGGCAGGTCGTGCACGCACACACCCCGCCACACGCATGGTCGAGAAAGATTCCGTAGTTCTCCGCCACATCCAGAAACGACATCGGCTGCCCATGCCCCTCATACGGCAACGTGTCGAACGGAAACTCGACCGTCTTTCCCTCAGGCAAAAACGTCACCCGCACCATCCCCTCACCCGCGGGCTTCGACAGATCCACAACTTCAGCACTCTTCGTCTCAGACATATCTCTAATTATCGCCTTCTAACCCTTCGAATCGCTAATCTCGGCCTTCGCAAACGGATGCGGCGCCGTAGGCCCCTGACCCATGCTCTCACCCGCAGCTTCCATCGTCTTGCCTTGCACCGCGCCCGAGACAGCGTTATCCATCATCAACTCCGCCAGCCGCCGTGTCGCCTTATCCAGCCGCTCAATCCCGTCACGAATCTGCCGGTGGTCCCCTCCCTGCACCGCCGGCTCTAAAAACGAAATCCCTTCTTCAATCTTCGCAATCTCGTTACTCGAAAGCATCTGCCACGCCTCGCTGCTCCTGCCCTTCTTCACCGCAGCCAGAATCGTCTCCGCTTCATTCTTCGCCTCGATCGACTGCCGTTCCTGAATATCCGTCTCCGCATTGTCAAACGAATCAAGAATCATAGTCTCCACCTGCTCATCGGTCAGCCCGTAAGTCGGTTTCACCTCAACCTCAGCCTCTTTCCCGCTCCTCTGCTCTCGCGCACTCACATGCAGAATCCCATTCGCATCGATCAGGAACTTCACCTCAATTCGAGGCAGTCCCGCCACCATCGGCGGAATCCCCTTCAGGTCGAATCTCGCTAAAGACCGGCAATCCTTCGCCAGCTCCCGCTCGCCCTGCACCACATGGATCGCCACATTCGTCTGCCCATCCACCCCGGTAGTAAAGTGCTCCGTCGCACTAGCCGGTATCGTCGAGTTCCTCTGAATAATCTTCGCCACCACCCCACCCAGCGCCTCAATCCCCAGCGACAGCGGAGTCACATCCAGCAGCAGCAAATCCTCCGTAGCCGCCGACCCTCCACCAAGAATCTGCGCCTGCACCGCCGCCCCCAGCGCCACCACCTCATCCGGATTCAACTCCGTATGCGGCTTCTTCCCTCGCGCCTTCAACTCAAACAGATCATCTACCAGCGCCCGCACCGCCGGAATCCGCGTCGACCCCCCAACCAGCACCACCTCATCGATCTGCGCCGCCGTCAACCCCGCATCCTTCAGCGCCTGCCTGCAAGGCCCCGCCGTCCGCCCAATCACGCCAGCTGTCAACTCATCAAACTGCACCCGTGTAATCTGCCGCAAATATCGCTTCGCCTCTTTTCCATCGACCGCCGGCAGCAGCACATTCAACGTCGCCGTCTCCGCAGTAGACAACAAAATCTTCGCCTCAATCACCGCCTTGCGAACCGCCTGCACCGCCTCGCCGTTCCCCCGAACATCCACGTCCAGATCCCCGGCAATATCATCCAGTGCAATCGCAATCAGCAGATTATCAATATCGTCCCCACCCAGGTGCGTATCCCCACCCGTCGCGATCACCTCAAAGATCCCCTCATGCAATTTCAATATCGAAATATCAAACGTCCCGCCGCCAAAGTCATAAACCGCAATCAACCCATCCTTGCTCTTATCCAACCCATAAGCCAGCGCCGCCGCCGTAGGCTCATTCACCAGCCGCAGCACCTCCAGCCCCGCAATCCGTCCCGCATCCTTCGTAGCCTGCCGCTGCGCATCATTGAAGTAAGCCGGAACCGTAATCACCGCCTTCGTCACCGGCCCGCCAAAAAACCTCTCCGCATTCTTCTTCAGCTGCTGCAGCACATAAGCCGAAATCTCCGGCGGCGTCAGCATCAACCCACCCACGCTCACCTTCAACACCTCACTTGGCTTCAACCCCTCCGCCAGCTTGAACGGAAACAGCTTCAACTCCTCCTGCACATCGACGATATCCCGCCCCATCAGCCGTTTCGCCGAATAAACCGCACTCGCCGAATCCGACATCAGCGTCCCCCGCGCCGCATTCCCCACCATCACGCCCTCATCCGTCCAAGCCACCACCGACGGCACCAGCCGCTCCCCATCCTCGCCGGGAATCACCACCGGCGTATCCCCTTCCATATACGCCACCAGCGAATTCGTCGTACCCAGGTCTATCCCAACAACCCGCCCAATCCCTGCAACCTGCTCTTCATCCGCCATCGTTTCAAACCCTCAATTCGTCCATCTTCTATTGTCCTACAATCACAGCACGCCCATACGACCGACCGCCCCAATCCGGATCTAATGTCAGATGGTCCTTAACAGGAGGTCGATGCATGCTCGATCTCGAGCGCCGCCCCCATCCCGCCCTAGCCCCCTTCATCAAAACCCTCTGGTCCGCCGCTGCAGCAACCACTCGACATGGGTGCCCCATGATCCCCGAAGGGAATCGTGGGGTTAGGCACTATTAGGCCGCAACCCCATGCAGACTAATTCAGCCCATTCGCCAGACTAAGCCGGAAGAACTCCACCCCGGACAAAGGACTCTCGTTATACCGCTCCACCGGTTCGAACCCCATCGCGGCATACAGCCGGTTAGCCTCCGGCATAGCTGCTGGAACCGTATCGAGATACATCGTCTCGAACCCCATCTGCTTCGCCCACTCGATCGCCTTCTCCACCAGCCGCCGTCCCAACCCAAATCCGCGAAACGCTCCCTCCACCCAAAGCCGCTTCATCTCGCAAGCAAACCCATCCGTCGGAATTCGTCGCAAAGCAACGCAACCCGCCGCCGCCCCATCCACCGTTGCCAGCAACAAGACGGCATACTTGTCCGACAGCCGCTCCAACTCCTGAGCATATCCTTCAATGCAGATATTCGCCGCTCCGGCAGGATTAGCAGCCAGATACTCTCCATAGCCCTGCAACAATCGCCGTACCGCCGCGACATCGTCCACCCCAACCGCCTCCCGCACCACGATCTCAGCCATAGTTCCAGCATCCTACACCAACGCCCCATTCCATCTGTCACAATAACCTCAGCACGATGCCCATAGATCTCCTGAACTTTGTCCGAAAGTGGAACGCCAGCTCACTCACCGAGCGTTCCGCAGCATCACATCACTTCCGCGACCTCTGTGAGGCTCTCGAAGTCCCTCACCCCACTCAGACCGACGAGATCGGTGCCAACTATACCTACGAGAAGCGCGTCTCCAAGGCTGGAACCGGCGAACAGGGTTTCGCCGACGTATGGAAGCGCGGCTTCTTCGCCTGGGAATACAAGTCCAAGGGCGGCGATCTCAAAAAAGCCTACAAGCAACTCAACGAGTACCACGAAGCCCTAGACAATCCACCCCTGCTCGTCGTCTGCGACTTCGTCCGCTTCGAGGTCCACACCAAGTTCGAAAACCTTCCCACCCGCGTCTACGCCTTTACCCTCGATGACCTGCTCGTACCCCGCGACACCGCCACCTGCGCGATCCCGCCGCTTGAGGTCCTCCGTTACGTCTTCGGCGATTACAACCAACTCCGTCCCGGCGTCGCGGCCATCCGGGTTACGAAAGCCGCCGCATCTGATTTCCTCCGCCTCGCCCAGCGCCTGGAGCTGGAGAAGGCCGCCGCGCCCGAGCACCCATCCAAAGAGCAGATCGCACACTTTCTCATGCGCCTCGTCTTCTGTCTCTTCGCAGACTCCGTCGGCCTTCTCCCGAACCACACCTTCCGCCGCATGGTCACCAGCAACCGTCACTCCCCCATCAGCTTCAACCGCATGCTCCCTCAACTCTTCCAGGCCATGAGTGAGGAGAATAGCTTCTTCGGCCCGGACAACATCCCCTACTTCAACGGCGGCCTCTTCTCCGACAATCGAACCATCCTGCTCGACTATGCCGACCTCGGCGTCCTGCACTCCGCATCTCAGCACGACTGGTCCCACATCGAGCCAGTCATCTTCGGCACCCTCTTCGAGCGCTCACTCGACGAAGCCAAACGCTCTATGATCGGCGCGCACTACACCTCGCCCGAAGACATTCTCCTCCTCATCGAGCCTGTCGTTATGGACCCGCTCAAACGCCGCTGGGAGATCGTCAGACAATCCGTCCTCAACGCCTTGGCTGACGAATCCACGGCATCATCTTTTTTGTTGTCATCCCGCAGCGAAGCGGAGGGATCTGCTGTTGCTTCTACCTACGTCCCAGCCAAAAATCGGGGTGGAAATCCGGGTGCCCCATCTTCGCCGACGGCCGTATCGTCGGCTAAGGTGGGTTCTTCCACTGCACCCCGTCGCTCCGCCCACCCCACCCTCCAGCTCAACCGTCCTGCCCTCACCCTCCTCCAGGATTGGGCTGTCGAACTCACCCAGGTCCGCATCCTCGACCCAGCCTGCGGCTCCGGAAACTTCCTCTACATCGCTCTCAAGCGCCTGCTCGATCTCTGGCACGAAGCCCGCGTCTTCGGCCTCGCCCACGGCCTCACCCTCGCGCTCGACCCCATCCCCCACCCCGGCCAGCTCTTCGGCATCGAGATCGACTTCTACGCCCACGAGATTGCCAGCATCGTCGTCTGGATCGGCTTCCTCCAGTGGAAACACGACCACGGCGTCAAAAGGCATCCGTGGTGCGGTGGGTTCGCAACTCAGCTCTCGCATTGGTGATAACCCAGTTCTAAAGCGGATGTATGGCGGGAGTGGAGCAGCTCCGGCGCCCGCTCCAGCCGCTCCGCAGACCCATGCCTTCTCTCTCGGTGCATGGCAGAAGGCTAATCCCCAAGGCGACCCCAAGGCGGCAGCGGCGGCAGCGCAGCAGGCAGGCTATCAGGTGACTCAGTAATGGCCGCATCTCCTGTTGATATTTCCGCTGGCCTAGTGCCCAAGGCTGGCCCTATCGACATCTCTGCCGGCCTGGTGCCGAAGGATCAGCCTGACACCCGCAGCCTCTTCCAGAAGGCTAAGGATAATTTCAACGCCAATACGCAAGGCGCACAGCCCGGTGATGGCGCGGTAAAAGGATTCATTGAAAACATAGGGCAAGGCGGGGCGCAAGCCCTTCGCGCACTGGCCCATCCGATCGACACTGTAAGTTCTATGGCGAATGCCGTAGCCCACCCACTAGATACAGCCCACGCTGAAGTAGACCAGTTGCGTGCCGATCCGAGCAGGTTTATCGGCAATGCCATCGGCCAAGCTGGAACAGGGGCAATCCTCGGGGATGCTGCTGGAGCTGCGGCGAAGGTGGTTGCGCCAAAGGTCGTACCCGTTGCCGGTAGAATCGCCCTGTTAGGCAAGACACCAGAAGCGGCCTACGAGAGCGCACTGAAGCCCTCGACCACCCTTAGTCAGGCTGACCGGACGGCAGTGGTTCAAACTGGACTAGAGAAGGGTATACCAGTGTCAAAAGGCGGACTGGAGGATATTGGTGATGCCATAAACACGCTGAACCAGCAGATCAAAGATAAAATCGCATCCGACCCCACCCGGCCAATTGACCCGAATGCGGTAGCAACACGTGCCGACCAAGCGAAAGCAAAGTTTGCTAAGCAGGTAAACGCTGGCGGCGATCTAGCGGCGATTGATGCATCCAAGCAGCAGTTCTTGAATGAGCAGGGAGCTACGCCGGGAAACCCGGCCCCGCCGATGAACGCAGCGGGCGCACAGGAGATGAAACAGGGAACATATCGAGTGCTGAGTGGAAAGTTTGGGGAACAAGGCAGCGCGTCAGTGGAAGCGCAGAAGGCTCTGGCGCGGGGACTGAAAGAGGAAATTGCTAATCAGTTCCCTGGAATCTCAGGACTTAATGCCGATGAATCACGCTTACTAGACCTTCAGCCGGTTCTAGAGCGTGCAGTAAACCGTATATCGAACCACCAACTGATTGGCATCGGAACTCCGGTGGCGGGTGCAGCAGCTAAAGCGGTTTCGGGCAGTGGTGGAGTTGGAGTTGTTGCAAGCGTGCTTAAGTCGGTACTCGATAATCCGATGGTTAAATCTCGGCTGGCTATTGCCGTGAGCAAGGGTTCTAAGATTCCGATTTCTCAAGCGATGGATCGGGTTCAGGCTTATTCAACAGCGCTTGGATCTGCGGCAGGTACCAGTTCTTCGGCCGCGGACGATCAAACACCGCCTCAATAACTTTGAGCACGATGTAGCTGAACACGTAACCAAGGATGATCGTTACTAAAAGTCCTTCAAGCATAGAAAGCCTCAGGCTAAAAGCATAGCACTTAGTTGCAATTCGTATAGATGGAATTCCCTACTGCATTTGCAATGCAGTTAGTATGCAGCCTGTTCGCGTTCGGGTTGACGGGCATTGGTAGTTGGTATGGTTGATTTCTATTCTGCATCATCATCCACGCTTGAAGAGCCTGCTGGCGTCTAGCACTTGCCTCCGCTTGCTGCTGAGGCGCGATTTCGAATGGTGAGGGTTCGGTTTGATTTGGTTGCTGAACGATAACAGTATTAGGCTTTGGCGCGTCCTTCATCGCGACTTTCCATAGGCGATCATTTTCAGCCTGAAGTTGGCTGACCTTTTCGGTTGCCGCTCCAAGGATCGAAATAATGTCGGCAAGAGTAACGGGCCGTCCACCCTTGTCAATGGATTCCTTTATCTGGTGGACGGGGATGAATTCGAGACGCTGCTGCCCGTCAGCTAGAAACATCATCGGCAATATGCCTTCGGTTCCAGGTGTTGGGTCCACAAGAAGGATTTGGCGCGGTGCGTACTTTATCGCATCGGGATTTTGCGCGAAGGCGGGTAGGCAGCAAAGCAACAGGGTAATCGCAGCAGTTTTCATGTAGGAAGGCTACCACCGTGGCCCATTAACTCTATACAACTTTAGCCCTCCCCAAAGGACAGGTCAATGATGATCAGAAAGCTATTAACTAGCTTGGCAATACTCTGCGCCACGGCATATGGGCAGGTTCCCGTATCGCCTATCGTGCAGCCGCATATGACGTTTGTTAATGGCTCGGGCGGTCCATGTGCCGGTTGCTCGCTCTTCTCTTACGGGGCAGGCACGACGACACCGCTAGCAACCTATACCGACGCCTCCGGCACCTCGCAAAACACGAACCCAATCATTCTTGACGCGGCGGGTGGAGCGCAAATCTGGCTAGGGGCGAAGACGACAAGGAACCACTCCTCAGGGTCCTTACCAACATCGAGCAAGGCGACGCCATCCTCCGCTACGACGCCGAAGGGAAACCCTACGAACCCGCGTGGCCCGAAGCCGACTACATCGTCGGCAACCCACCGTTCCTTGGCGACAAGATGATGCGCGCAGAACTCGGAGACAAATTCGTAACCGATCTGCGTACTTTGTATACCGGCCGTATACCTGGAGGGGCGGATCTTGTTACCTACTGGTTTGAGAAAGCAAGGGCTGAAGTAGCCAAGTTTCCACTTATACGCGCCGGCCTATTGGCGACCCAAGGAATACGTGGGGGATCAAACCGCGCGGTGTTGATGCGAATTGCCGATACTGCACGTATTTTTTGGGCTTGGTCAGATCGCAACTGGACTCTAGATGGCGCTGCAGTCCATGTATCGATGATCGCTTTCTCAGGAGCGCCGGATGATGAACTGATGCTTGATGGCATCTTAGTCAAGAACATCTTTCCAAATTTGAGAAGTGACGTTGAAGTGACTGCTTCATCGCTCCTACGCGAGAACAGTGGAATCTCGTTCATAGGAGACCAGAAGGGGGGCAAGTTTGAGCTAAGCCGTTCAGACGCAGACAAGCTGACTCGAAAGCTCCTCAATCCGAACGGTAGACCCAACACAGACGTGATCCGACCGTGGGTAAATGGGTCTGACCTAACTGGAAGAGGCAGAGGGCTGTCCATCATAGATTTCGGAACGGACATGTCGGAGCAAGAAGCAGCCCTTTACGAAGCACCATTTGAACTTGTCAAGAAACTTGTCTACCCAAGCCGCCAAGAAAATCGGCGTGAAGTCAGAAAGCAAAAATGGTGGCTGCACCATGAACCTATGCCTGCGATGAGAATGGCTGTAAGCAACCTTAGCCGCTTCATAGTTACGCCCCGCGTGTCCAAGCACAGAGTCTTCGTTTGGGTGCCTGCGAAAACGCTCCCTGATTCCGCCGTGGTCGCAGTTGCAAGGGATGACGATTACTTCTTTGGCGTATTGCATTCAATAATTCACGAAACGTGGGCACGGTCACAAGGAACGCAGGTGCGCGAGGCCGAAAGCGGCTTTCGGTATACGCCAAACTCCACCTTCGACACCTTCCCATTCCCCTGGCCCCCGGGCACCGAACCCTCCGAAACCGAAGACCCTCGCGTTAAAGCCATCGCCGATGCCGCTCGCCAACTAGTCCGCCTCCGCGATGCATGGCTCAACCCGCTCGACACCCCCGAAGAAGAACTCAAGAAGCGCACCCTCACCAACCTCTACAACCAGCGCCCCACCTGGCTCGACAACGCCCACCGCATCCTCGACGAAGCCGTCTTCGCCGCCTACGGCTGGCCCACCAACCTGACCACCCAGCAAATCCTCGCCAACCTCCTCGCCCTCAACCACGAGCGAGCCGCCGCCCAAACCTCAAAAGACACTCCATCGAAATCCAAGTCAAGCCCAAAGAACTCGAAGACCCCAAAGCCGAAATCCACTCCCGTGTCCTGAAAAGGTCATTGTTGCCTTTCTTGTTGTCATCCCCAAAGGGTATCTGTTGTTGCCGGGTGGACCATCCTTTTCGGCTTCATCGAATAGGGTGGGTTATCGAGCGAAGCTCAACTGCCTTCCTCTAACTCACCTGAGTCGAAGAACCGGTGCACTTATCAGCCATGGAAGCACCACGTTTTTGCACTTAACCGCCACGTAAAATCCAGCGGTCCCACCACACAAATCCGGGGTCCCCAGCGAACGCATCTGTTCGCTGGGGTGGAAATCCGGGGTCCACGGCGAACGCATCTGTTCGCTGGGGTGGAAATCCGGGGTCCACGGCGAACGCATCTGTTCGCTGGGGTGGAAATCCGGGGTCCTCAGCGAACGCATCTGTTCGCTGGGGGTGGAAATCCGGGGTCCTCAGCGAACGCATCTGTTCGCTGGGGGTGGAAATCCGGGGTCCTCAGCGAACGCATCTGTTCGCTGGGGGTGGAAATCCGGGGTCCCCATCTTCGCCGGCGGCCTTATCGCCGGCTAAGGTGGGGGTCGTCGTATCCCCAAAATGACCTGTCTTCCTTCCGCGAAGCGGGAGGACCTGCCGTTACAGCCGTCTCTGTTTGCTAATCCCTATTCCCTAAACCCTAGTCCCCGTCTTTGGAAGCGACTGATTTCATTGCCTTTACTCATGCCTCCATTTTTCTTTTGCGATTTTCCGCCCAAAAACAGCATGTCAACCCCCAAAACCACCTAAATCACACAAACTAAACAAGATCGAGTTGGCATTTTAGTTAGGTTCAACCAGCTATACTGAATATATAGATCGAAAAAGAGCAAGCCCCGCAAGGCCGTAAACGCCTTCCGGGGCTAACTTGTTGATTTTGGATATTTTGTACACAACCCATTTGTTATCAATATTTTGCAGACACCAACCCCTTGCAAACCATTGAATACAAGTATTTTACGCCCAAGATACCCAGGGGGGAGGGGGGGTACCCCAAGGGTCCCTGGGCCGAACCGCCTAGGTGAAAGCGAGATCCTTGCTTCGAAGCACCGCTACAACGGCGTCCAGCGCGGAGGCCCAGTTTTCTTCGGCGGCTTGCTCGTTGTGGCCGGCAGCTTTGACATACAAGCTCACCGCGAAGCCCTCCTGTGGACCCGCCAGGTCGACCATCGCCGGACGAATGATGCAGTCGAGCAACGCGAAGGGATGCTCCAGCGGAGCAGTGTGCCGGGTGAGGCGGTGCAGCATCTGCTCTTGCAAATGAAACGACGCGAAGAGTGAGCGCTCGCGCCACAGGATGTCGATATAGCTGCCGAAGCCAGCCGCGGCTTCGTCTGCGAGGACGTCCAGATTCACGCGCAGCGCATCGAGTTCCTCGGCGTCGAGCGGCCACGCATCGCACTTTGCCGTAAACACCGGCGACCGTGCCGCGTTCAGCGCGCGCAAGGCATGCATCAGTGGAGGGTAACGTTCAACTTCGGGCAGATGGTCGAGGTCGTAGGGGTTCTCGCGCAGGTCGATGAATCTTCGATTGCCCATGCTGTCCGACGGATCAGACCACGGCACGACAACGATAGGATCGTCTGCGGAACATTCTGCGGACCATTCAGAGAGCATCACCAACTATCTTAGCGTCACAGGAGGGTAAGCCGAAGACGAGCGAAAAGACGAGCAGAAACTTAGGCGTGAGCCAGAAGAAAGCGCAGCAGCGTGTGTTCGGCCCAGTAACCGTCGTAGCCGCTGGCCCCGTCCGGCTGAGCAAGAAAGGCGCAGTGGCCACCGTGCCTGCTCTCCATCAGCGTGATGTTGGGATTCGCGCGGATTTTCTCACGGCTCTCGTCGGTGAGGCGGACAAAGGGATCGTCCAGCGCATGCAGCACCAGCGCCGGCACGGCGATGCGGTCGAGTACGCGGGCAGCCGCGGCACGATGGTAGTAGTCATCCGCGCCGGTAAAGCCCGAATAGAGCGCGGTGATGCGATCGTCGAACTCACGCAGGGAACGAATCCCCACGGCGCGATTTCGATCATAGGCGCGAGGAAAGAGCACAGCCTTGCGGCGAAAGCGCCTTTGAAGATTGCGGAGAAACTTCAACTCGTAGAGGCGATTCTGCGGCAGATGCAGCGCGTCAGCCGACGCCTGCAGATCGACCGCAGGCGAAACTCCGATCACCGAGTGGAGCGTTGCCGGCGCAGCCGTGCCAAGTTCACCGGCCAGCTTCAGGACAAGGTTTCCTCCCATCGAATAGCCGATCAGTGACATCGATCGCAGTCCGTACTGCGCAACAAAGAAGTTCATCACCACCAGCACGTCGTTGGAGAAGCCGGAGTGGTAAAGCGTAGGCGACAGCGCCTCCGTACCCCCGCAGTTGCGCATGTTCATGCGGACGACATTGCAGCCGGCGCGCCACAGCTTGTTCGAGTTGCCGACAACGTACTGCGACTCCGACGAACCCTCGAGTCCATGCACGATGATGGCGGTGGGTCGCGCCGCACGAACCTCCTCCGCCTGCCAATGGCAATGACAGAGAACCTGACTCGCGATCTGGTTTACGCTGGCGGGTGAAACCTCAATCAGCTGCGACTCGGGCGCCGGCAGGTCATCGGCGCGCGACAGATAGTTGCCGGCGATGGTCTGCAGATGTCCGTTCCTCAAATAACGCCGCGGTTGAAAATCTGCGGCATGACTCGTGATGGTCTCGATCTCCGCTGTCTGCATCAGCGCTCACCTGCATTAGCGCGAGCGCGCGCAAGGAACGCAGCTGCGTTGAGCGCGCCGGTCGGCTCATCCTCGTGCTTAAAGTACACGTAAACGTCGCGCTGCTCTGCAAGCGCAGTAAAACGTTTGGCGAAGGCATCAAGCTCCAGCGCCGAGTAGCCGCCGTCCCGCCGCAGCCTGTAGCAGGTATAGTCCGTCGCGGTGTGAACTTCTGGCGTAAGCAAATCGTCGCTCTCGGCGATACACAGCGCAGCGTTATGTTGCCGAAGGATCGCGTAGGTCTCGTCTGCGAACCACGACTCATGGCGGAACTCGAACGCGATTTGTAGACTGTCGGACGCTCGAAGCGCTGGAGAAGCAAGGAAGCCGCCGAGCCGCTCGGCATCGGCCTTGAAGTTAGGTGGAAGCTGGAACAGCAGCAGGCCAAGCCTGCCTGCCTGTCGCACCGGCTCAAGCGTAGCAACGAACTGGGCCACATCGTCCGCGCACTCTTGCAGTCGCCTGAAGTGAGTAATGCGTTGTGGCGCCTTGAAGCTGAACCGGAAGTTCGCCGGAGTCGCGGCCAGCCAGCCTTCGAGTATCTTCGCCGTAGGCAGCGCGCGGAAGGTGTAGTTGACCTCAACTGAGGTGAGCTTCGAGGCGTAGAACTCGAGGAAGCGCTTAGCCGGCGTGCTGGTAGGATAGAACTCCGGCTTCCACGTCGGATAAGCCCAGCCGGAAGTTCCAGCGTAAAGACGCTTGGACAATTCAGAAGGCGAAAGTTGGGAGACGCGGGGCAAGGTTGAACCGCAATGTGACAGACTGAGAGAAGTTTGGGGCGGCTAGTGGGTTTCGAACCCACGACATCCGCTGCCACAGAGCGGCGTTCTGCCACTGAACTATAGCCGCCGTATACTGGAATTATAGCACTGGCGCCCTGCCGGGCAATCCCGCGGGAGACGGTGGGGGACGATGGCGTTTACCGCGAAACCCGAGGTTCTGTCACCCCGCCTGAAACGCGGCGGCAAGGCCTTCGACGACGAGAACCTCGACCTGCTGTCGCATGTGCTCGACGACTTCATCAAAATCCCCGGCACCTCGATCCGCTTCGGCCTGGACGGCATCGTCGGCTTCATCCCCGGCATCGGCGACCTGATCGGCGGCATCGCCTCCTGCATCATCATCATCGCGGCCTGGGTTCGCGGCGTCTCCTACGTCACGGTCGCTCGGATGGTTGCCAACGTCGCGATTGAAGTTGTGGTCGGCTCGGTCCCGGTGCTTGGCGATATGTTCGACATCGCCTGGCGCGCGAACCGCCGCAACTACGCGCTGCTGGTCGGCAGCGTGGACGAGCCACGAAAGCATACCGTGCAGAGTTGGCTCTTTCTCGGCGGCCTCTGCGTCATCCTTGCCGCACTGGTCCTGCTGCCCATGCTTCTGCTAGCGTGGGTCTTCGATAGCCTTTTCCACACGTTGTTCGGAACCGGCTCTCATGGCCTCTTCGGCACGTTTTGAGCGGCCACGTCAGGCCCGATGCGATAAACTAGAGACAGTCGGGGCGTAGCGCAGTCTGGTAGCGCATCTGCTTTGGGAGCAGAGGGTCGGGGGTTCGAATCCCTCCGCCCCGACCAATCTAAGTAGATTTACTTCTGTAGCAATGCAGTATCCCCCGCGGTATCCATTGCCGAGGATGCTACGGCCCAGCCATCATCGCTGCAAACGGGCGTGTAAAGCCAAATTGGGTGCTTGTAAACGGAAGGCCCGAAAAGCACGAAGCCGGAATCTATTATCTGGACTGGCGCGAGAATGGGAAACGCAAGCGCCTCTCTGTCGGTGGAGATTCAGACGCAGCGCACCAGCGCCAGATCCGAAAACTGGCCGAGTTGCGCGCCCTCTCACGAGGGCTAGTCGTTACAGACGTTGAAGAGGAAGCAGACAAGAATCACCTCAAAGTGGCGGTGCTGGACTTCTTAGAAGAAGTCCAGCTCACGAAAGAGGACAAGACATGGCGCGGCTACAAGATTGCACTCAAGTATTTTCAGGAATCATGTTGACAAGACGCACCTTGAGGACGTCCAGCGCATTGACCTGCTGCGTTTCTCTGCATTCCTGCGAGATAAGAAGAAGCTTGCGCCACGAACTGTCCACAACAAGTCACTCGTGGCCTCGAACAATCGGAGGCGGCTGGCGTAGATTGGCGCGAGTTGCTCCGTCGCGCCTGGTCAGAGACAATTCCGTCCGACTACAGCTGGACGCCGCCCAATCGGCGACACATCTGGGCTGGGCTCTATCTCCCAGGTGTCAGGTGTGAAGGCGCCAGAGAAATCGCCATCGCCGTCGATTGTTCAGGGTCCATCAATGCACGCCAACTGGGTCTTTTTGAAGCGGAAATTCGCTCCATTCTCGAAGGACAACGACCGAGCCGGGTACAGTGCTCTGCTTCGATACCGAGGTCCATAAAACCGAGGTTTATCAAGGAGGCCAGTCGATCGCACTTACCCCGGTTGGCGGAAGAGGAACGAACTTCGTGCCCTGCTTCCGCTGGTTGGACGAGCGCGGAATTGTGCTGCAGACCCTGGTTTTCCTCACAGACCTATGTGGCGCATTCCCGAAAGATGCTCCTGCCTACCCAGTGTTGTGGGCCTCCACGGAGTCACGCCGGGCGCCATTCGGGTAAGTGATTCCAATAGAGGCGGCTTAGCACCCGCTTCCATTATTTAGATCTTCAGCGAAGCGCAAGGCGATGGTGCAGCTTACAGTTTCCGAGCGCATCACCGAACAAAGCAGACAGGAAGGGCAGACGGGCTCGAAGACGCCACCGAAACCATGCAGCAGCTTGTCGCGCAGGGCATGAGCGGCCTGCCGGTATCCTTTGCGTCAGACCTTTCTGCTCGCGATGGCTGAGACGACCATGGCGTCCATGGCGACCAATCCAGCCAAAGCGGAGCGCTATCACACAGCAGGTTTCGAGGCCTTTTGGAGCCAAAAAGTTGATTGGCAGAAATTTTTCCGAATTAATGAGTATTCACTCCGCTACGCTGCATCCAATCGGCTCATAATTCCATGCGGTATCGGCTACCCCATCCGCGAAGAAATCCCAATCATTTTTGTGACCGTGCGACCAAACGATGAGGTTGATGGTCGAACCGCCTCCCAGCACCTTGCCCATAGGGAGAGGCATGGAGCGTCCGTTGAGGTGCAAGTTATGACTCCCCGAAAAGCCCCAGTTGCGCTCGCTTCCAAGGTTCAGAGGCCATTGATTCGCTTCCATAACGCCGGCACATCGTCGCTTCCACCCGCCTCAAGTAGCAGCACGCTGACAGCCGGATTCTCAGCCAGCCGACGCGCCACCACCGAGCCGGAAGAACCCGACCCGCAGACGATGAAATCGTAACGTGGTTTCAGCTCAGTAGCGAGTTTGTTTTGGTTAACACGCACCTGTTTGATGAAATCGAGCGTCTTTGAGTTTGGCTCAGGCTTTGTGGTGTAGCTAAGATATGTTTTGGACGGCGAACCCATTGAATGACTCCTTGGATACCAAGAACACCTCAGAGCTTCCTTTATTCCCAAGAATCAAATTCAGTAGCGTGAAAATGCCGGTCTATACGTTCCTTACAAAAGGCCTCCAACGTTACGGTACGATTTCGCCGTTTGATGTGGGATCGCGACGATGATGGCTTCTGGTTCAACCGGTGGTATCGTGGACTTCGGCACGGTTGGGCCCGAGCAGGATGTTCTTTCCGCTTTTCTCTAAAGCAGCCGCGGAGAATGAAAAGCCTCTTGCGCACACTGCAGTTACTAGAATAGGAACACCGACCAGCGGTGTTTATTCCTCACACGGAAGAACTGATCAAGAGAGACTCCGCGATGGTCAAGCAATCGGGGTATGAGGAGATCAGCTTTCACTTATATCGGCTGGAGGAGTCGCGCCAATCTGTCACACGCTCGACGCATCGACATACGAGCGGAGCGGGAGACAGGTTCTGACCACTCTGGGTGCGACGGCGATGGATTGGAATCTCTCCGATGAGCCGTAGATAGACCATGAGCAGGCCAGTTCCATCGTTTATTTCGCTGAGGTCGACTCCAGGTTATTGCACTGGTGGTTATCAATCGTGGTAAGCGTTTCGGACTGCATGATATCGGTGTAGAGCCTGCCGTGAAGATGATCGATCTCGTGTTGCAGAATCCGCGCATACCAGCCGACCGCTTCGATTACCCTCTGCTCCCCGTGCTCGTCAAGGCACGTCACTCGAACGGAGCGCGACATCGCTACCATTGCCATCAGCCGCGGGATGCTAAGACAGCCTTCATAGAAGAAAACATCAGGAGGTGTGAGCAGCTCTATTTGCGGATTGATGATTTCGTGGAAGCGACGGGCACTCGCTGGCGCTCGCTCAATTGTTCGGCGGTGAGGCCTTTCTGATATTCGGTCTTATCCTCAATCACTGGGACCCGGAGCGATTCTCCAATCTGCGGCGCGGCCAGGCCGACCCCTGGAGCATCCCGCGTGGTGTCTCGCATGTGCCCAATCAAGTCTTGGATTGTCTTTGCTGCCGATCTCGTCCGAAGATAAGGAACGCGCGGCCTTACGCAGAACAGGACCGCCAACCTCGCAAATTTTGAGAATCACTGATACGAACCATCCTCTCGTTATGAGCCGTCGCCGGCCAAGTCTTTGCCTGTTGCCAGCATTGTCAGTACAGGGCACCACTTCTGTTCGAAACGTCGCATTTGGAAGAGGCGGTCCGCTCCAATTGGAGCAGCCAACCGCGTCGTATAGCACCATCACCCCGACCGAAGGAAGAGCATAGATCTCCGTGCCTTTGCGCTCCTACTTGCTGAGTGGTGAAACCTCGCGCCGAGACTGCAGCCTGGACGATATCTCCAATGCGTTTGTTACGTTAAACACGCAGCTAAAGGATCTATTCCGCATTCTCAGCTTTAATCTCCTTCGGTAGATCGAAGCGTTATCAATCCGGCCCCGCATGGCCATGGCCGTGGTTCTTTTGAGAATCACGCGGTAGTGAAAACGGCACGGCAGATGATCTTGGGGGGCAGAAGCGAACATTTAACCTGCCCTACATCCCCTCGCGCCAACTTTCCCCTTGAAAACATAGTCGCGAGACAGTGGCGGAGGCTACTTCCTGATTCATTCTGTGGCGCTGGTGTTGTGGGCAGCAGCTCCCTCTAAGGCATATCGCAGTGCAGCCTGGGCCCGCTGGTTCTCCTCAGGCAAACCTATCGTAATGCGTGCCCAATTGACGTACGGTGGGTGCGCGCCCGATCAATATCGACGTTCTCGGAGAGCATTGCTGCAGTGAGCTTCGGTTGTGGTATACCTGCATTGAAGAAGACGAAGATTGCATTTGGTCCCGCGTACTGAAGTTTTGAGTTATGCAGTACAGTGAGCCAAATCCTACGTTCACGTGCAACCGTTTTTGGGTTCGTTCCACCTGAGCTGTATCTCGCAGCGCCGCAGAAGCAGCCACAATGTTCAAACGGCCTAGAGACTCTGCATCCCCGGCGCCCTGTTTTCGCAAAGCATCAGCAAGAGTACGAGGTGCGAGCACATAGCCGATCGGTAATCCTGCAAGCGCGTGAATCTTGTCAAAAAGTGCGAAAGACCATCACGTTCGCTCCGTCGCGCACCAGAGAGACGGCTGAACGTACACTAAAATCCGCAGTGTATTTCAGATACGCTTCGTCCACCATTGCGACTGCATTCTTCGAACTCTTACGAAGGAAGCGCTTGAACTCCTCGCCATCATTTACCGTGCCAGTGGGATTGTGAGGATTCACGAGATAGATGGCGTGCGTCCTCTTGGTTCACCTTTCCACTGAGCGCTGGGAGATCGTTTTGATATTGTGCATACAACGGAACAGGCACGCCGATGCCTCCCGCCCGCGCTGCTGCATCGATAAGCGTAAGAAATCCCGGCGTTGAGTAGATGAACTCCCCTCCTGGTCCTCCTTGGTTGCTGAGATTCAAACCTAGAAAGTCGAGAATCTCCCCAAGAACCACCTGTTCAATGGGTACATGTTCGTGGGTCGCAATCTGCTCAGTGAGGCGTAGTGCTGCTTCACTGTCTGCATAGCGGTTTAGACGATTGAATTCGCCCTCAATTGCCTCAGCGACGTCAGGTGACGGACCATACGGGTTCTCGTCGAACGAAAGGCGAACCAACCGCGGAGACGGTGCTTCTGCATGCAGTGGCACACGTGAGGCACCAGCTATTTGAGACGTGATGATGCTTGCGCCGAAGACGGCACAGGAAATGTACTAATAAACTGCGGCGACTCGGGTCCCTCGACATAAATACATCTCTCCTATCGAACGCTCGGCACTAGCCGATCCACTCTTGCAGGAAACACGTTTACTTTAGTAAACCAATCGAAACAGACTCACGAGCTCTGCGCAAAGCTAATTGGATAAACAAATCAGCGGTAATGTTATTCCTCCGTGCCATTGCCTTCTTCACAAGATGGTGCGCACCAAGTGGCGGGTGCCACACTTTGCTTGCTAAGAAGTAGCACAGCTTCATCGATAAGGACTCTAACCACCCAGCAGCGGAACGTACCTTCGTGTTCGAACGCGGAACGTTATCGGTGGCTGTCCGCAAGCAGTTCTGCACGGCATCCTCGGCCTCCTTGTGATTACCGAGCACGCGGTACGCGACCAGAGAAAGAGCGCGACTGTATCGCGAAAACAGAATATCCAACGCTTCGAGCTTCTCTTGTGAAATTGCTTATGGTCTTATCTTCACTCCTCGATTGCGACTCCAAATAGCATTCATTCCGATTCACTCCTTACTGCAAAAGATTGTGATTCTTGTGCAACCGTGCCACGTCAAACCGGCCTGTCTCATGACCGCCAGGCGCAAACGCGAGCAACGGACGCAATGAGAGGTAGGCACAAACATGTTGCGGTAAAAAATCATTTCTATAGGCCTTCGGGATTTTCAGGCTGACCATCAAGCTCGGCTCGGATCTTCATAGCAGGCATTCCTTCACTGGTCTCATGCTGAAGGTGTTACCTTCACGCACAGACTGACGGGCCATACGGGCGTCACGATCGAGGAGCAAGTCATACTCAGACAGCCGGAACGATAAGCTGTACAGAGCCTGCGGGGAGCGCGTGCCGGCTTCCTTGACGATGCACCGGATCACGCAAGCTATGGCAGAAGGGTCGGTTCAGGCGAGGACAACCTCGGCCTTTTCCAGCCAATAGTCTTCTCCGCTCTTCCACGTTCCCTGCCAGACTCGCGAGAGTCTCCAAGATTGGATCTAAGCGTAGCCCGAAGTCTGGAGGCAAAACCAGCGTTGGATCAGTTACGAAATCCTGAGCCGAATCGATGAATGCCCAAGGTTTGAAGTCTTTACGGCTGCCGCGATCAAAAGCAGGCGACATACCTTTGGAGAATGCGATCGTCCCGAGAAAAAGACTTACCTGCACGGATTGTTGATTGCCTTGGGACCGGGCGTGTAGAAGAAGCCCTGGGGGGGAGACGGCGGCAGTCACGTTAGCGTTAATGACGCTGGGCTGTAGGGTGATCTGCTGATTGCGCAAATCGATGTTAAGGATACGGCTCATGCGGGCGAAAGAGATGACGACGGAGCCTTCGGCAGGAAGCGCGCCTCCGCTAAGGCCTGTGCCGGAACCACGAGCAACGAAGGGAATGTTGTGTTTCGCGCAGATGCGGATGAGCGACTGAATCTGCTCCGCAGTCCGCGGCAGGGCGACTGCACCGGGCATGACGCGGAAGGCAGTAAGGTCGTCGCACTCATATGTCTGGAGCTGGTTGGGCGCGGTGATGAGACCGGATTGCGGAGTGCCCCCATAGCGTCTGAGTTCAAGGCAGCGCGAAGTTCAGCGAGGATGGCGGAGTCAGCATAGGTCCCTAGCGTTGCTCCATGATGCTATCCGAAAACAGGCGACGATGACCCAAGCAGGACAGCGACACGCCACTACGGAGCGAAAGTGATAACTCGTGCCTGATGGAGTCAGGCGTACAGCATTGCCCTGAGGCCGACGACGATCGCAAGTGAAGTGCTGCGACGCATAGTGAAGCGGAGGAACTTCGACTGAATCGTCGGTGGACATGTTCTTTGGCGTCGCAGCGACAGCGATGGTTTGAAGGCCGATCATCTTGCCAATGACTCCGCCGGCGGAGGAGGCGGAGGCGATGAAGAGACCCTATAGAAAACAATGGCCACGGCATCTTCGCCGGGACTATGGTCTTAACAAGGAGATGCATTGAACGCATCTCCGCCTCACCTAAACGTGGTATTGCGGTAGGAACCGACCACTGATTAGTGTGATTCCGTGTTGATGACTAGCAATTCAATAATGCCCAGGGAGGCATCAGCACCGACGTACAAACTCGAATCTTTGCAATCCCCTGTCACTGGAGAAATTACACCGCACTTTGTTGCTGCGAACGGTCGGCAATAGTTACGCTGTTGCTGGAAAATTTTGCGCAATTTTTGCATATTATGCCTTAATGGTTCAACCCGAAGGCGGGATCAGCTCTGTAAGTCTTTTTTCTCCAGTAACCGTTAGCTGATTATGAGTTTGGCATCCTGCTTGCTAGCGCTTTGTTAATCCTTGTTGTGCTTTCTGCCTCCAAAGACATGCATCTGCAAAATTGACTTGGAGGGTACGTTTCGAAAAGGGATTTAATATAGAGTTCCAATCCACTCGCACTACCGTGCGACGAACAACCAACCACAAAACAATTTTGTTCTGTTATCTCGTATCTCGTGCGGACTTCGGACAGCTCTGTCCCGCTGAGTTCAGCCGTACTGCGTCTTTTGGCGACCGGAAAACTTCCGGCCAACCGTGACTCATTTTTTTAATAGGGAGAAATATTGAAACTTATCAAGAAAGTCTTTGGCGTGCCATTACTCATTATATTGGCGACCGTAACCGCATTCGGTAGGGGTAGATCTGCTACCTCCTCCGTAACTATTACATCACCCAGCACCCTTCCAAGTGGCGTTGTGTCTACGTTGTATAGCACTTCCCTCACCGCTACAGGTGGGACTACTCCCTATACGTGGGCAGTTAAAGCCTGTTCGGGTGCTTGTAACACCGGCCTTGGTTTCAACACATCTGGCCTCTTATCCGGCAAGCCAGCCAATGCTGGAACCAGCGCTTTTACTTTCGCCGTAACTGATGCGAAGGGACAAACTGCTTCAGCTACGCTGAATATCACCATCGGGACCGCAGGCAGTCCTACTACACCTACCACACCTACTCCCCTCTCGATCACTTCTCCCGGCACACTTTCAAATGGTGTTATGTCTGCCTCTTACAGCGCATCCCTCGCTGCTACTGGTGGAACTACTCCCTATACATGGACAATTAAAAGCTGTTCAGGTGTCTGCAGTGCTGGTCTCAGCTTGAGTTCGGCCGGCGTTTTCTCCGGCACTCCAGCTAATTCAGGAACCAGCACCTATGTTGTGGGAGTTACCGATGCTTCGGGCCAGACTGCCTCCGCGTCTCTGAATCTCACAATCGCCGGAGCAGGAACCAGCACTGGCGCAACTTACTTCGTCTCGCCAACGGGCAGCGATTCCAACCCCTGCAGTCAAAGCAGCCCTTGTGCTACACCGGATCATGCCTTCAATCTAGCGTCGGCCGGCCAAACCGTACAGGTCGCAGCAGGCACGTACGACTACGGCAGCGGTGCGGCGCAGTTTACGAAATCGGGAACTGCGGGTAGTTACATCACTGTCACCTGTGCCACCCGAGGGGCGTGCAAGATTCAGAACTCGGTAACGGGCAATAGCACCGTGGTCGTCCTCAGTGGCAGCTACATCACCTTCGACGGATTTGAGGTTACCAATACCAGTTCGGGGGGCAACAATCTCGGCCTGTACGTGACCACTTCGTTCGTAAACATTACCCATAACACCATCCACCACATCGAAACCGACTGCGGCTCGAACGGCGGCGGCGGCATTCAGATCGCCGGCAGCGGCTCCAGCAACAGCGATCTTCACAACATCACCATCGACGGAAATTTGATCTACGATATCAGCTATAGTGGCGGCAGCCCGAGTTGCCCTGCAAGCACAGTACAGACCGACGGAATCCTTGCCGAAACTGCGGGGACAGCTCTACAGGTCACGAACAACATCGTGTATCACACCTCGGGTGGCTGGGGCATCCTCGTCGGAAACTCCAACGCCACATATGCCAACGTCGATTCGGTGATCGCCAACAACACTGTCTTCTCAACAGCGATGGGCGGCATCATCATTATGAGCGGCAATGGCACGACCATCAGCAACAATATTGTGGCTTACACAGGTCAATTGAGCGGCCGGTGCGGAGTTAGTGCTCCCCAGGGAGTAGCCGTCACCTATCTAAACAATGACCTTTGGAATAACGCCGGAGGGAACTACTGTCTCGAATGGGGCACCAGCGACCAAAGCGTGCATTCGAACGATATCTCCGTGGACCCCGCGCTGGGGACTACATTTGTTAATTGGAAAGCGGATGGTTCCGGCGATTATCACGAGAAGGCAGGTTCGCCTACGATTGACAAGGGTTCTTCCAGTGCAGGTGTAGCCCCAACAGCCGACTTCGACGGCAATCCGCGTCCTCAAGGCGCTGGCTACGATATCGGAGCGTACGAATACCCCAACTAGCGACTCGATGTGCCACAAAAGAACACATCCGGCGAGGAGTTTCCTCGCCGGATGGGGTTCTTTCCTCCGTGCAGTATACGTGTGCGACTACCTGATACTTAACGATGCTTTCGCCTTATCGGCCTCTTTGGAGTTGCGGCTGTCTCCGCGATGATGCGGTGGCGCAGTCGTGCGACAAGACCAACTGCGTCGCCCGGAGGAATCAGGCTGCTGGGTTCACGAACGCTAGCATCCTCCCTTCTTCTTTGGGAGAACTGTGCAGTAGTCAAACGAGAGATCTTCAAAGGCTGTTCCCAGGTTCTGGGGCCACCCGCTGGCGTTGATCGACTTTACAAACACTCCATTCCTATCCCACTCTTCAAGCGAATGCCCAAGCCAGCCAGTCGTAAAGAAGTGGGCTCCGTCGAACGCAATGCCAGTGGGTGTGGTCGCGGATGGGTCTGAACTGCCTCCCGGATGGATGAAGTCTGCGGTGACGAGGTTCCCCGATAAGTCGTACAGGTCGTATGGCCCATGCTGATCTCCTCGATTTGAGAGGAGGTAGCCGACGCCATCCCTTTCGAAGTACTCCAGCCCGTCGCAATAGGCCTCACACAGCGAGAGCGTTATTGTCGTCAGCAACGTACCGCTGATGGAGTACTTGTAGACCGTGTTGTTCCCGCTGTAGTCGGCCAGATAGAAGTCCGTCCCGTCGTAAGCGATTGCTGAGACAGCGACGGGCAGGCTGAACAAAACACCATTGTCCGTGTGACTGCTGAGGTTATAGGAGTAGAGGAAATGCGGATCACCCACGCGGGGGTAGTCCGTGTAGTACATCGTGTCGCCCACAACAGCGATCCCCCGTCCGTTAAGTCCGCTGAGGTTCGTGTAGATCTCTGTTATTACTCCAGTTTTCTTGTTGATTTGGTAGATAAACCCAGCTCCAGTCCCAGACCCAAAGGGCGGGGGATTGTTTGAGTTCATTACGTATGCGAATTTATCTTTGGCGTAGCTAATGCTGCATGCACTGAGCAGGCAGCACAAAATAAATAATCGTTTCATGGCTTGACCTCATTGAGAATTGAGAATGCATGGCCTACTACTTGTTTCTGCTGCCAGCCTGTATCTGCGCGTGCGGCAGGTCCCCAACGTCTTAGCGGAGAGGATGCACACATTCCCTGGGTAGAGTTCTGAAGTATTTCGATAGCTACGATACCTGTGCAGAGATTCCCTAGATGTGATTAGTCAAGAGGTTGTTGTCATCGAGCCCTGCTCTGCTGATGGGTGGTTGTTGGTTGAGGCTGGCGTGGGGCCGATGCCAGTTGTACTGATGAGTCCAGGCCGGAAGTGAGGAGCTTCTTTCTTCTGAGTTCTGGTAGGTGCGGGCGTAGGCCCACTCGTGGATGGCGGTCTTGAGGAAGCGTTCGGCCTTGCCATTGGTTCGTGGCGTATAGGGCCGGGTGCGGCGCTGCGTCAAGCCCAGTTGCTTGCAGGTGTGGGCGAAGCGGTGGGCTTTATAGCATGGGCCGTTGTCTGTGAGGACGCGGCGGATGCCAATGCCAAGCCCTTTGTACCAGGAGACGGCGGCGGCCAGGAAGTGGGTGGAACTGCGCTCGGTCTGATCCGGATACATGGCGGTGAAGGCGAGCCGCGAGTGGTCATCGATGGCAACATGCAGGAACTCCGCCCCGATGCCCTTAACGCCGTCCTTGCGGTTGCCGGTGACCCGGTGCGAAGGCCGCTTTATGCGCACCAGGCGCTTGATATCCAGGTGCAGCAGGTCGCCCGGAGCCGGATGTTCGTAGCGATTGGGCGGCAGCCGCGGCTCCAGGTCGCGGACGCGGTTCAGGCCCAGTCGCCGCAGCACACGGCTGACGGTGGCCGCGCTCAGGCCGAGTTGCTGGGCGATCCGCACCCCGTCCAACGCTGCCGTCTGAGCTGTTCGATCTCCATGATCCTCTCCTTCGATGTGCCACGTGGCGATCGGCAAGGACGCGAGCTGCGGTCCCTCAACCCGGCCACGCCCTGCTCCCGGTAGCGCCGGACCCACTTCGCCGCGCTCTGCCGGCTGAGCTTGAACTCGGCCTCGGCCTCCTTCAAGCTCAACCGGCCTGCCAAAACTAACTCCTCTCGACGAACAATCGTCAGTCGAGCATGATGGTGATAGTCTATTCGATCTCCTGAGAATGCTTTGCTTCGCAAACTCAGCTCCCAGTTCTCGATCGAATGGACAACAACCTATTGAAACTTCACACCTAGATACCGTACGCATAGAGTGGATCAGAGGGTTCTTCGACCACGCTCATGATCTCAACTTGGGGACCAGATCGGTCTCCGACTTTGATCGGCTGCTCACTAAATCCCACCCGATTCTTGTCGCGCTATTCTGGAAATTGATGGAAGTGAGGCTTGAACGGCTGTAAGATGCCCTTCCTTATGTATCTCCTCAATCATTTCGGCAATTGTCCACTGCTGAGTGTGGTCAGGCCAACCAGCGGTGGCTAAAGCGCAGGTAACTTCTCGAACGGCGCGTACGATTCGAGGTGTCAAACCACTGACCAGCATCGTCTCTTCAACTTCCTGTAGTTCTTCGCATCTTCTCGCGGCATGTTGTGAATACGTGGGCAGCATTCGTCTAATCACTTCCATGATGCTAGGGTAAATCTCATCGCAGGCCTCAATCGCTTCGTTAAGCAGATGCACGTCTTGGGCGAATAACATCGTCTCTATGAACAGCCCGGACAGACCTTTCGGTATTCCCGAGATAATCATTTTGAGAGCCGACGCTTGGCCATGCATATCTCCGACGACTTTCACACGCATGATGGATTCGAATTGACCTGAAAGTTCTTTGGCGCGTGATCCGCTGAGGTATAAGGTCCCCCTTTGCCGGAGTTGGGAAGCTAAACCAAAGATCGACGCGTCGACAAAATCGATAGTTGCGTGACACAGCACCTCAGAGATTCGTGTCACAGTCATGGGGGAGATAGAGTTCGCATCGATATATAACAGGCTTCGGGAGGAGCCATCTATATTCGCAGCAACGTCTCTGGCCACGGAAAGCGCTGCACCAGGTGAAACGAGTGATATCACGACATCGGAGCGCTCGAGAACTTCGCCAAGCGAGTCAACGACGCTCAACCCACACTCGTGGCAAAGGCGCTGGGTACGAGGGCTTCTACCCTTGACGGTCGTGATGACGCGAAAGCCAGCATCGCACAGTAACTTCCCGAAGCTAGATCCCATCTCGCCCGGGTACAAAATCCCGATCGTGTTTTGGTGTGCCCTATTTTCCATCATTTATGCCGCAACTCAATAGCTGGTTCGTTCTGGGCGGGAAGATCAGACCTGATAATCGTGGTTGAAGGCAAAGTTGACGATTGCGGCAAGCGCGACAGATGCGAGGGTGCAGCACCATCTTTCCTGCTTAACGTCGAAAGCCGGAAACGAGACCAGGCATAACGAATCAAACGGACGTTGCCAAGAATCGCAGGCAACGGATCATTCCAGCGGAAGACGGGAAATATCTGTGGATGCAGGATGCTTCGTATCCATGCTCTGAACGTCAGCAATCCCATCTTATTCAGTTGCCGGTAAGCGACGAAATCTCCGACCGGCTTCCAGAGACGCATCCCCATACGATAACTGGACGGCGCCGCATGTGAGCAGCCAGTTAGCCGGTCATATACAAACAATGGAAGATTCAAGCCGCTGGCGACGAGTAAGCAATCCGCCGCGGTAAAACGTGCATTGCATTCGATCAGTTTGAGTTTGCCATCCCTCACATCCATCTTGAACTCAGCGTTCGCCACGCCACGCAACGCGACTAGCCGGAAAAGTGCCAATGCCAGCTCTCGAATATCCGGCACATCGTCAGTTATGTGGTAAGTCGACCCGCCCATGTTCATGGGATATCTTCGAATAACCCTCTTGGTGAAATCGATGAGATTATTCCCATTCTCGTCCAGGTAGGTGTAATAGCTGCATAGTCTGTCGTCGGGTCCTGGAATCATCTCGACAAGAAATGTCGGAATACCCGCTCCACAGACCGTATCAAAGGCACTAAGCAACTCGTCCAGGTTGTAGGTAACGGCGTAGGGTCCGATGAATTTCCTGCTGAATTTGTGGCCGAGCACCGGCTTGAGGATCAGGGGGAAGACTAACTCGTGCTCCAATTTTACAATCTGCTCCCGGGTATTGGCTCCCCAGAACTTCGGGGTCGCTACACCCGCTGCCTGCGCGGCTCGGTAGGTGCAGAGTTTGTCGAGCATGCAAAGCTGCGCATCCGGATTCGACAAATCGAGTGTAAATTTTTCAGAGAGCGACGGCCGGTGCTCTGCGATGAGTTCGATTGCCTCATCGCTTGCCGCCAGTAGAACCGCACCTCGCAGGTGATCGGACTCACGTCCTAAGAGGTAAGCAGCCCAAGCCTCTGTTCCAATTGAATTACTTTCCGGAAGATCGATCCACTTACAGAACCGGGAGTACCTAACCTCAGATTGCAGATGGTTGAGCGCATAGACCGGTATGCCAGCGGCCCCCAGGCTTCTGGCGATCGAAAGGCACCCATGGTCCCCTCCCACGATGAGGGCGGGCGGTAGTTTAGCGTTCAACAATTCGATTCTCTGGGATCAATTTTGTGATCAATTTTTGCGTTGCAAACGGTTATGCCACCTGCGTAAGGACAGTGTGGCGGGTCTGCCCCATCGCGATGGGCCTGACGAGGAGATCAACAATACCGCGCAGGGCTAACTGGCGAATGGCTTCGCGCACATCCCCGTCTTTGCCCGGCTGGCCCATCTGCCGGGAGATTTCAGCTACGGTTCGGTGTCCATCCATCGAGCGCAGTGCCTCGAATTCAGTTTCAGTGACGGTGGCGTGCGGCTGTCCGTAGAGGACAACGCCGAACAGTTCGCTCCAATCGCGGTTATAGCGGCGATGAATGTAATCTACGCGTCTGGCAATTACGGGTATGCTTGCCGTCCAACTGGAAGGAGATGAGTCTGCCAGAAATTGCGTGTGTTGGCGCATCTCGGAGCTATGTGGATCCTCCCCGAGTGTGTCGCAGTTATAGGTATTCAACTTTAAATACAGCACCGTAGTGCCCGCGCCGTGTTCGCGCAGATGCCACATCGCATTTCCCCTGAAAACCTGCACATCGCGTGGCCGATCCTGAATTTCTACCCGGGGTGCATTTTTCAGCCTCGCATCAGGAAGTGCGTGCGGAGAAAAACTAGAGCGCAGCTCGGCGGTGGAGTTGAATGGGTTGACACTAACATCATGCTCCGGATAAATGACCAGCGTGGATCCTTCTGGAACACGAATCGAGAAGCCGACGGCAATTTCGGAGCCAAAACGGTCCTTATGCGCCAGTGGATACGGGTCAGCGCCAGGCTCATACTCTTTGATGTGGCGCTCCGACAAGGTCAGGCTATTTACCTCGACCCCGCAAATGGCAGCGACAGTCTCACGCAACTCATCATAGTGCTCCGGTTCGAGAAATTCGTACATCGCTTGTTGCTTATCGCCGCGAGCGAAGTCTTTCAGATGCTTCTGGTCGAATGAATCCTCGACATATTTGACTAGCCGGGCATGGAAGTCTTCTGGCAAGCCCTCCGGGATATGCACGTACCCGTGCTCGGCAAATGCATCAGCATAACTATGGGCGTCGAAGTCGAACATTTTTGACATTTTGAGCTCCTGTCTCAGGCTGCTGTGGTGTGCTGTTCCGCTACGCCGTTGGCGAGCAGAAATGGCAATAGATGGACTGCGACGGGATAACTTCCATCCCGCTTGTAATAGTGGTGGTGATAGGAGGGTGTTGTGTTGACCTCCAGGATGACGCCGCCCGACTCGGCCAAGGGCACATTAGGATCAGGCGTGATCACGTCGATGCCCGCGAGCCGTACGCCAACGGCCGCCGCGGCCGCTGCGCCATCTTCAATGATTGACTTGCATAACAGATGCTTCGCCGTGAAATTGTCCCGCTGCGAGTTGTCGTTAATGACCGTTTTAAGCATCACTGCGATCCCCTCCGCTGGCACAGCAGAAAGTGTCAAACCCTGGTTCGCGAGCGTGCTTCGCACATCCATGTCAATCACAATAAGTGCATGCGCAAGGTTCGAGCCTGCGTTCAGCCTGGCTTCGTTTTCCAGCCGAATCAATTCGCGAACAGTGGATCTTCCGTCCGCTATCACCGTAGAAGGTTTTCGCAGGACAGCATCCATCAACTCGCCATCGAGGTAGAGAAGCCTGTAGACATCTCCGCGCACATGCTGTTCAACCACGAGATCTCGACCGTAGACTGCTGCACTCGCGGCCGCACGAATCAAGTCGAAAGTCCCAATGACCCCAGTCGTCACTCCTCGGCCGCCACCGCCATTTGCAGGTTTCACAACACATTTGCCCGCGGACCTTTCGACAAAAGCGGCGGCTTTGGCAATCTCGTTCAAAGTAAATTCGCAATAAGTGGGCGTTCGCAAGTGGCGCTTTGCTAGTAGACGGTGTACCAGTGGCTTGTTTTGCGCCATTGCAACAGCGATCGCCTGGTCGATGGCAGTGGTGTTTTGTTGAACACGCGTGCAGTCCTGGCCAAGCCGAATTTCCAGAATCTCATTTCCCAATACTTCGACGCTGGCCCCAAGCTGAGATGCAGCATCACGCCATAGTGCAGTATAAAAATGGGACCGATGTTTGAGGGCGAGGCAAGTATCTGAACGCCGCACTCGAAAGGCCTCTCTCAAGCGATATCCAACGTAAAAGGTTTTGGTCACAGCTGGCCGGCAAATCACTGGATACATTAGCATCCCTCCTGGTTCTTTTTAAGCGGCTACGCTTTCCCCAGTAGGAGCGACAACACATCCAGCCTCCATTAGGATTCTGTCCACCCAGGCGTTGGAAAAATCACCGCGCTTGACACTGGCCAGATACGCGGCCTGGCTGGCTTTCTGGGTACGCAGTCTCTTCAGCAGATCGGATGCTATTTCCTGTGGAATAACAACGATGCCCGCACCGTCTGCAACGATGACGTCACCTGGATTCACTACGATACCACCGCAGCAGATGGGGTAATTGATCTCACCGGGCCCGCGGTGGAGCGGTCCGATTGACGTTGTACCACGTGCAAATATCGGGAAGTCCAATTCGAGGATGTCGGGTAAGTCGCGAATGAATCCATCTACGATGAAGCCAGCGATGCCGCGATGCTTTGACTTGGTTGAAACCAGGTCGCCCAACACCGCATTCATCGAAGAAGCGTGGGCATCGATGACCACGATGTCGCCCGCCATGGCCACGTCGAGACTCTTGTGCACCATCAGGTTATCCCCAGGAAACACTTTAACGGTACAAGCCGACCCACACAGCTGATGGTGCTTGCCCGTCAGGCAGGCGATCGCCGGATCCATGGCGTACAGCCGGTTGAGCATGTCAGAAATATCCGGGGTTGCAAATTCTGTAAATTGCTTCATGAGATGAGAATCTAAACGATGAAACTCCGCTTTCACGCGAAAGCCCGGCCCGGGAAACATCTCTGCTGAAATTGGTTTTGTGGCTTTGCTTTCCATACTGCCTCCTTTTGTGAGTTGATAGTTCGATAGTCTTCGATCACCGCTTGAAGCGCATGCCACAACTGGCCTAGAGTTCCATTTCGCAGCTATGTCCGGTTCCAGCGCCCACATATTGTTTACTGTCGGGATGTCATCGTCCGTCGCATTTTTTCAGCGACATAGCCCGGACTCTTCAATACCCAAACTTGACCGCATCGCAAGACACAGCTGCCGAAGCTCCAGGATAGTTCTCTACGGTACCGCTGCCCATGAACTCTGATGCTCCAACCACACCCGGCTGGTCAATTCCGTCTCGCTTGGCGATCTTCCATACAGTCAGAACAAGGATCTTCAGATCGAGCCACAGAGAGTGATGATCGACATACCAGACGTCCATTGCGAATTTGCGCTCCCAACTTACAGCGTTTCGGCCATTAACTTGAGCCCACCCCGTAATGCCGGGAAGCACCTCATGACGGCGCATCTGAAATGGAGAGTAGCGCCCAAGGTAACGAACCAAGAGCGGCCGGGGGCCGACGATGCTCATGTCGCCGCGAATGACGTTGATCAGTTCAGGCAGCTCATCCAGGCTGGTGCTACGCAGAAGGCGCCCAAATGACGTGATGCGCGCACTGTCCTTTACTAACTCTTCACTAAGTCCGACAGGTTCTTTCATAGTGCGAAACTTAAACAAAGTAAAAAGCTTTCCGTTCAATCCAGGCCGTTGCTGGCGAAAAACAATTGGTTTTCCTAGCAACACTGCCACCAGCAAACCAATCAACAGAATGAGCGGCGACATGAGGACGAGAGCAACAGCCCCAACACTCAGATCAAATAGCCGTTTCTTTCTGTAGTCTCGAGCGTGTTCTCGTGCGGTAGCCATGGTGGTATCGGGGGAATCTGATTGGTGTCAGGCCCGACAACGTTCAACCTGATCCTTTATTTATGCAGCTTGCCGCATATATGACGAAGTCATGCAGCCGTTGACGCCGTCGGAACTACCGCATCGACCGTTGATCTCTTGGTCAGCTCTTTAGCGGGAATTCCAACCACAGTTGTCTCCGCGTTGACATCCTTATTCACTACCGCCCCTGCGCCAATCGTTGCACCGTCGCCAATTTTCACGTACTGCAAGATCTGCGCCCCGGTGCCTACGAGCACGCCTGTTCCCAGTTCAACCCCACCCGATATGTTGACCGTTGGATTAAGTACGGAGCCGCGACCGATCACAGCCTCATGGCCGATCGTGCAAGACAGGTTAACCATGCAGAATGGCTCAAACCGAACGTTCACCGTGGCTATGTTGCCGGCACAGATGATCGCACCTTCACTGACCTGCATTGTTCGTCGCTGCCATTTGACACTCGGGTGGATAAGTGCCGGCCATGCAATGTGCGGGAATCTCCCTTTGAGTTCTTCTGCGAGTTTGAGCCTCACGGACGGAGTACCAATTCCCATGGCTAGAGCATCGACGTGGTTTGATTCGAGCCACGAGAAATCTCCTAGGGCGGAGCTGTCGTAAGGACCGATTCGACTCGCGTCGCTCACCAGAAAGCCGGCCGCCACATAGGCAGAAGCCTCTTGATTGGCCGCGGCGGAAATATCTTCTAACAGCCAAGCCACCTCGCGGGCAAATCCCCCTGCACCTATGATGGCGATACGTTTCATAGAACTTTAATCTCCAGGTAAATTTCGCTCTGCCTGCTTCAGTTCGTCTTCTTCGCCAATTGCTCCACAGACTGATAAGCACCGAGGTCGGGGGCGAAGCCAGCCGCCCGCGACTTGCCCTCGAGGTCAGTCGGTGGAGCGCCAACGACTGTGCCGGCCTTCAGTGCGGGGCTGATTCCCTTCAGATGGTAGTCGCCCGTGAAGAAGTTCCCTGTAGGATTCACAAATTGCGGATCCGCGATAACGGCCTTGTGAAACGAGTTACAGGTCGCAACGGCAGCGTTGCCACAGGCACCTTGAAGCAGCACATTTTGGACGCTGTTAGCAAACGCCAGATTGTTCGTGTAGATGTTGTGCCGGCCGGTTTTTGAGTACTGCCAGAACCCAATCGTCTTGTTGTGGTACATGATGTTATTAGATACAACCATGTTGTCGGCGGAGCAGGTTCGATAACAGGGAGAGTCACCGGCTCCAACGAGGATACCTACATCATTGTCAAAAACGGTGTTGTTGCTGATTGTATTGTGTGTGGCGGCGTGCCAGGTACCGATACCCTTGGAGGCATTGTGATAGCTGATATTGTTGACGGCAGTGTCGGACGGCGCCGCTAAGTAGATGCCCTGGTGCTTGTTGCAGCTTCCGGGGCCACCTGCACCTACGTTATGCACTACGTTGGCGATGACTTCCATGTAGCCGCCGGAGTAGTTGCCCTGCTCGACCCCGCTGGCACCATAGCTTGAGCAACCGGGCTGTCCAGGAATATCGTGGACATGATTGCCGATGACACGGACATGAGTGCCTAGTACCCAGACACCCATGTTGGCATTGCTCGTCACATCGAACCCAACCAAATCCACATAGTCCCCAGCAATGACAATTCCCCATCCGAGGCCGTTGGCAGGGTTCACGTGTCCGACAATTCGAGCTGCCCACTTAGTTTCCGCAATCCATCGGATACGAGCTGATTTGGCTCCGCTCGCCGCAATCCTAATCGTGTTTTGAGCCGTGTATCCGTTGTACGTTCCCGGCAACACGTACACAGTTGCGCCCGCCTGAACTACAGAATCCGCCTTCTTGAAGGTCAAGAAGGGTGCCGCCTTAGTGCCGGAGTTAGAGTCACTGCCGTAAGGGGAGATGTAGAACTCTCTAATCGGCTTCTCTGCCGGATCGGGCCGTTGGCCTGACATGGCCAGAGCGGACATAGCTGCGCAGATCACGAGGGTTATAGCCGTGGCACGCGCGCAGCAGTCACAGTTAGTTCTTAATATAAGAACACCATTTCGCATGCAGTGGCTCCAGAACAATCTTGCTTTTATAGGCCTCTTGTCTCTAGCGCACTCTAACACTACATCAATGCTCGTGGAGGATAGGTGTCGATCTCACACTGATCAGGAGTAGCTCGCGAGCTGATGTGTGGCAAACCAACGCTCGAGTCCGAGGTTTCCGCCGGGATCGGGAATATTTTCGGCACCCTCGGAAGTCAGATGCACCATTACCTCGACATCACCCGATGCAGTCGCAAGAATCTCCTGCGTGTCCGCAGAGGAGCCAAAATATCGGGTCTTCGCCAGGCCATATATCCGCAACCTGGTGTTGTATGCCAGTTTGTAGAGCTTGCGGACAATATCCATCCCGGAGCCGCAGTTCCGGGACAATCGGATGGCCTTAATCCCGGACTGACGAGCAACAGTGATGGCAGCCCCTCCGATGGCCCACTCGGTATGGATATGATGATGTGAATCCAAGTGCGTCGGAGATAGCCCATGATCCAGGCAGGCCTTGATTTGTGCCGCAATCTCCGTTTCCACGGCAAGTCTCTCATCCTTCGACAGTCGAAAACGTGTTTGCCGATGCCGAAACATCCCAATTTCATCACAAAATCGCGGGCATCGCCGAATGGGAGCCGACAATGGATATCCCGAAGTCAGGTTCAGATGCACTCCTACCCTGCCCTGAAGTCGATGGCGGTGCGCCAATTCACAGGCCTCTTCGAAACCGGGCATATTCGTCATCAGGGTGGCACTCGATATTACATTTTTGTCGAATGCTTCTATGATGGCCCGGTTGGCTTCCGCACTCATCCCGAAGTCGTCAGCGTTTACTATGATCTTCCGGGATTTATTGGGACTGAGCATTTTACCTAGAAGTAGCAGCGGTGCCATCGACGTCAATACTTGGGGCTTCGTTCTGTAATTCCTCGGAGAAAGCAAGTGCACTCCGCAGTACCTGCTCGAGGTGACGGGCGAGCACAGTGAAATCGTGATGCTCCTCTATATATTGCCGGGCGCGCAACCCCATATTCCATCTTTCGTCGCTCGACATGGCGGCCAGCATTTCGACCGCTGCGGCAATGGCCCTGGAATCCTCTGGCGCAACGGTAATGCCAGCTGCCGCTTCGGCGATAGGATTATTATGTGAGTTTCCCGCGAAGATGGTGGGACGCGCGGCAGCCATATATTCGTGAAGTTTGTTCGGACTTATACCATAGCGATATAGATCGGTCTTCTTCGCGGTGATGATAAACGTGTCAGCTTCCTGCAATACGGAGAATATCCGTCGCCTCGGCACCGGATCGTCAAACACAACGTTAGCGATGTTCTCGGTTGCAACCCTCCGTTGCAGCTCACGTTTATTCGGGCCATCTCCCACAAAGCGGAAACAGAAGCGGCCAGGGGCTTCCCTGTTGAGGATGGCTGCTGCATCAAGCACCGAATCCAAATCGTCGGATAAACCGTGCGACCCTGCATACATCACTGTGAACGCATCCTGTGGCGTCGGGACGTTGGGAAAGGGCATGAGTTCCGTGTCTACACCATTCGGGATACAGGTAATGTTCTTCGGCCGGGCTCCCCTGGGAACCATGTATTCTGCTGCGTTGGGCAAGAGTGTGACGATCTTGTCCGCATTGCGATACAGATATCGCTCGATAATTCCGAACCCGACTACTGCCGGGTGATGAGGGCGCATACCCATATCAATGAGTGTCTGCGGCCAAAGATCGCGTATTTCCAAGACGAATGGAACACGTATTCTCCTGGCGAGCCGCTCGGCGGCAAAGGCGGTAAGCAAGGTGAGAGATGAGCCGACCACTATATCCGGCTTGCACATTCTTCGGGTTCCGAGGCCAAGCCATACTTCGAAGGCAAAAACAAACATGTTCCAAAGCCGGGCCACATTGCTGCGATAAGCGGGTACGTGCAATAACAGAAAAGGAACCCCGCCAAATTGTTTGAACGTGCGTAGCTCTCTGTGCGGGCAGCTTATTTGCGCGCATGTGGCATGATTGAAGCTCGACGCGATAACCGTTACCTCGTGCCCGTTACGAATCAGTTCACGGGCAAGAGTATAGTGCCGTGCGCCACCTGGCTCGGACGGCGGAAGAGCATAGTGATTTACCAGCCAAACACGCATGTGGAGTACTCCCGGATACCTGACTGACTTATGAGTAACTTACTTTGCTTCACGTCCTGGCGCTATCGAAAGGCGAGCAGTCAATCCAGATCGAGCCCAACACCTAACAATCGCCTCGTACCCGAATAACCGCAATTCATCAAAACGTCGACGACGGACAGATTTCCAACGAACTCGCCAAACAATTGGGGATATTCTCGTTGCGAGAAGGGAGAGTACACGGGCGTGATTCCGGCGGCCGCAAATTTCTCATCTTCCTGATAGGACTTAGCACCCATTCCTGCCAAGTATGTCCTCACTCCGATAGCGCGGCATATATCCAGAATCAGGTCCGTCTTGTGCCCCGACAAGCTCAACTCACTTGCGCGCATGAACTGTGCGCTCAAGCCGAGGTACGTGGCGATTGAACAGATCATCCCAATATTGAACTCCGCCAGAGATCTTCTGTTACCGGCAATGATGTGGTAATTGGGTTCAAGCAGAGCAAGTGTCTCTTTGAAGTAGGGCGCCCTTCCGTAATTGCACCGGAGCGTTACAAGATGCCGTTCTGCCCACTGGTGAGTATTATCAGTTTCCACCTCACTGATGATCTGGCCGGATCGGCCACTTTTAAGTACCGGGATCGTCATCCATGCCGGACCATTTGGTGTTTTTATAGAATTCCGGTTGACGAAGCCTCCACATGAGTAAGCCACCACATCCAGAAAGACGAACGTGTCCGCATAGGCAATCTTGAAGAAGTAGCCGAGCCAAGGTATGTAGTTCGGCTGGTGAATGGCGGCGATTGGACCAATAAGCGCATTTCTGTCCGCATGTTGGCATGAGCCAACTGTTGCTGATGTGTTTACCACTTGAGTCTCATAACTTCGAAGGCTTCGGCATAAAGTGCTTTCACTTGAACTCCGCGAACTCGCGCCAAACCTTCGATGAACTCCCATGAGAAGTAGGGGCGGGCAAGCTCAAATTGTGATTTATATGCCTGGAGCGCTTTCCACTTCGCCTGCAGATCACAGGGCTCCAGAGTGACAAAGGCCTGCGATGGGAAGCCAATATTGTTCCAGGGTAGTTCGTAGCCCCAAACCGTCATGTCTTTGAAACAACGCAAACCTTCGACGTTGAGTACCTGGTGATCCTGATGCAGATCGCTAGCGGAGGGAAGAAACACCATATTTGGATTGAGCTGGCTTCGCAGTTTTACTAATTCTTCCAGGAGTTCCTGTCGGTAATAGGACAGGCGGCGAACAGGATACCCAAATACAAAGGTCTTTTCGGGGGGAATCCCCAACGTCTGCATCGCTGCTAGGAATTCGTCGCGGAGACGGGTTGGCGCTGCCCCGGAGGGGAGAGATTCCTCTGCCGTGGAAAAGGCTGCCACGAAAACATCTTCATTATCCCTCATCAATCTTGCAATCGTGCCACCACAGCCTAGTTCGGCGTCGTCCGTGTGGGGGGCGAGAACCAAGACTCGCTGAGTGGACTTCATCAGATGTTCTGCCATTTGTTGACCTTTGAGCCCCTAACTACAGCGATCCGTCAGTTCATGCTCGCTCACAAAAGAGGGACATAAATTTTCTTAGCTATGCGAGGGCTCCGGTGCTGCATGGAGCAGTCTCAACTGGCTCTCTGATCCAGAGTGGCAAAGTTTCAACGGAGGAGCGGTCGCCACTGAGGACGTTCTTGTATACCTGACTCAGTACTTTGCTCGCCGCCGGCCAGTTATAGGCTTGGAGAACCGCATCGTGACCGTTGGCTCCCATTTGTTGCCGCAGTTTCGGCTGATCGAGCAAGTCCATGATGACTGTCGCAGCTCGCTCTGCGTGACATGGGTCAATGCAGATGCCACAGCGCGCTGCTTCTATGATCTGTCTCAGATTCGGAAAGTCGGAAGAAACTAGCGGAATCTCGCACCACATATACTCGAACAGTTTGAGGGTGTTTTCTCCTGCATAGGAGTAGGCCGGCACTGGCTGAAGAAGCAATAAACCCAGGTCCGCTTCAGCAATGTGCTGGTACACAGCCCGGAGGTTTTGGTTTCCAAGGTATCGAACGTTGGGTACGGCACGGATGCGTTTCTCATCCTCGGGGAAAGGACACGTTCCCATGAGTTCCAATTCCACATTCTGGTCACTGAGCAACTCCGCAATTTTCAGCATTACCAGGAGACCGCGTTCTTTAGACAATCCACCGACATAGATCAGCTTGTGCTTGTTGTGTTGTCTTTTCGCGCTGCGTTCCACAGGCGTGAGCAGAGGATAATTTGGCACCACGCTGATTGGGAGACCGGTGAACGCCTTAGCCGAGTAGCGATCTGCCACGAGCACATGGTCCCATACTGCACTTGTCATCCGCTCATAGACCCCGAAGGCCGCGCTGATGATCGGACGTAACTTTGCCGGAATCCATCGCATAGAAAGGATCTTGTCGGGATAGAATTCGCGGGTATCGTAGATCACCTTCTTGCCGGAAAGCTTGAGCAGAAGTCCCGCCGGGATCAAATCTGGATGGTGAAACTGGTATATGTCTGCGTCTTGCCGTTTGGCCTCCCTGTACATCCTCCAGGAGAGACCGATCATGCGCGAGAGGCGTCCCTTCGATGGAGAGAGGGCTCGTATTTTGACGCCGTCGACGGTTTCGTCGCGATCGTGGCAAACAATCTGTGTAACCTGGTACCCCTTCGCAACCTCCGACCGGCACGCTTTTTGAAAAATTCGTATGTCGTCGGCGGGGTACGTGCTGAGATGCACAATGTGTAGTGTTTTCATCTGCGAAGTATCCTCGTGGGACGAATTCGGGGTTGTATTCGCTGGCTCCGGCAGGAGGAATGAGTCGACGAGCGTCAAGGTCGAAAATCGAACTTATCCGCGACTCGGAACGCAGCGGTGCCCATTCGCTCCTTGCTCTAGGCAGCCGCGTCAGTATTTTCCAGTTCCTGATGTGAGTCGATATACTTTTTCGAGGTCGAGCTGTACGTCAGCGGCATCTGCCTCCGCTGGAAATATTCGGCAATTAAGTCAATCGCAGTATCGAGCGAAGTAGAGGGTTTCCATCCTATGTACCGTTCGATCTTGGCGGTCGACGGTACTCGACGCGGCATGTCCTCGAATCCAGCCTCATAAGCCTTGTCATAGGGAATATAACAAATCGGGGAACTGCTGTTGAGCTTGGTTTTGATCAGGTCGGCAAGGTCTTCAATAGAAATCTCCTCAGAGCTACCGATGTTGAACACCTGACCGACAGAGTCAGGAGCATCCAGCAGCTTCAGCAAAGCCCCCACTGTGTCTCCTACATAGCAGAAACAGCGGCTTTGTTTCCCCGTGCCGAATACGGTGATCGGCTGGCCTTCCATTGCCTGCCGCACAAAGTTCGGAACCACCATTCCATACTGTCCCGTCTGCCGCGGACCTATTGTGTTAAAGAACCTGCCAATCACAACCGGAAGTTTCCTTTCTTTCCAATAAGCCAATGCCAGAAATTCATCGAGGGCTTTCGACGCGGCATAACTCCACCGGCCCTTATCTGTCGACCCTAAAACGAGGTCGTCGTCCTCGTGGAAGGGAAAGTGCGTGCTCTTACCGTAGACCTCTGAGGTCGAAGCGATAAACACTTTTTTCTTTTTCTTGCGTGCGGCCTCTAGCACCAACTCCGTTCCCTTTATATTGGTCTCAATCGTACGAACCGGGCTCTCGACAATAAGACGCACTCCGACAGCTGCTGCAAGATGGACGACAAGGTCGCTCTCGTCAACTAGCTCGGCCAGCAGAGCTTTGTTCATCACCGAATCGATCCAGTAGTTCATCTTAGGCATGTTTTTAAGGTGGCGAATGTTTTCCGAACTGCCGGTAGATAGGTCGTCCAAAATGAGGACTTCATCGCCTCGAGACAGTAATGCTTCCGTAAGGTGAGAACCGATAAATCCAGCGCCGCCCGTAATTAGAACACGCATTTTATTTCCCCCTTCTAAAAAATTACTTAGGACAGACTATGAGTGAGCCCGTGGAAATGCAGTCCTGCCTGTAAGATCCGCTCATATGCCCAGCCGCGGTCGCGCACAGCTCTTCAAGTTTTTCCGCACTGCGGGACCAAGAGCAATGAGCTTCGACAAACCGACGCCCTTCTGTGGATAGATGCGCACGTTCCTCGGCGTGAGCCAAAAGCCTGACGATGCCGGCGGCAATCTCCTCGGCGTTCTTACCAATGACCAATTGCGGTTCCACGCCGTCCACACCCAATCCCGCAGATACCACAGGAGTCGTTACAACGGGCACTCCCATAGACATTGCTTCAAGCACTTTGTTTTGAACCCCGGACGCGAAGCGGAGGGGTGCAACAAATACGTCTGCTCGTTCCAGATACGGTCTGATGTCATCGACCGCGCCGGTTACCGTCACATCGGGGTAGCTTTGCGCCAAGTTCACCAGTTCTGGTAAAGGATCCCGGCCCACGATCAGTACTTCCATTTCAGAAAATACTCGCCTTACTAACGGGAGAATCGTATCCAGCAGAAACATAGCCGCGTCGGCGTTCGGAGAATAACTCATGACTCCCGAGAAGACGAGGCAGTTCCCTCCCGAGGGCGGCACGCTGCGTTTCCAGTAGTCATAGTCAACACCCTGTGGCACAATTACACTTCGATCGGAAGACCCCAGGAGATTCTCCCGATCCCGCACCGAGATGAAAAACCGATAAGACGTTTTGCGCGCAAGTCTTTCTTCGAGTCGCCGCTCCCTCACGTAAAGGAAGAACAATCTCGGCCGGAGCAAGAGGCGAGTTCGGCGCATCTGCTGGAGGATACGCGCGCAATTGGTATCGCCGCACTCAACTACTATCGGCACTTCGACTTTATCTAATATAGGAAGGGCCTCGCGGCCATGGAATAGCACAAGGTCGAAGATCTCCCGCTCCAGCAGACTGTGCACGGTCGTCTCCATCTGTTTCACTACCCACCGTGTGCTCCAGGACTCCAGTAATCGCCCGCCGAGAACAGGTACTAATCCGCACACCCTTCGCCATCTGGTTTGTGGCGCGTAACATTTGCTGAAGATCACAATCCGTTCGGCATACGGCTTCAGCGCTGGGATGGTCTCCGGGGGAACCCGCTTCTGATTAGTAAGCGACAGAAAAGTGACAGCGTGGCGCTGGCCTAATTGGCGTAAGAGATGGAAACCTCGCAGAAAGCCGCTTGTCAGAGGATAGGGCAGCTCGGGATATATCCACAGAATTTTCATTGTCTGTCTATCGTCGATTCGACTGGTGGCTTTCCGTGATGATCTCTTTGTCCTTCTCGGCCCTTGCTTCGCCCAATCAAACAAACGCTCTGTCGCTTCGTCCGGCAAAGGGACAGTCGTCTCTAAGGAACCCTACTATAAATCGCCATGCCAGTAGCTGTCTGTACGATGGCTTCGAGGGTTCGTCGGCCCGCTGCTTTGGTGCCACTAGTAGGAACGAAAACTATGTCGTCCGGTTGCAGATTGAAGTCCGGCGATTTTGCGGACAAGATGTTCTTAAGAGAGATGAGCATCTCCTGTGGGTGGCTTTGCGGCCCCGCTTTGCGGATCAACTGAGCTCGGTCAAGAGCGGCGCTGGGCCCGGCTCCCTGCGCCATAGCATAGGCCTGGAGAATCGTCATGTGCGAGTTCTCCATGACGAACCCACCGGGCAGGCGAACGTCTCCAACGACGTAAACAACTCCTGCTTTAGACACCACCACCGTATCGCCGGGGTACACATAGATGTTGTTTTCGCTGGGTGACTTGCCATCGTAGGACATGGTTACAACTTCCGCTTTTTGTGAGTCGGACCGGTGCAAAAGTGACACGGTGTTGCCAGCTCGGGGAGTGGTGCCACCGGCGGCAGAGAGTGCGTCGAACAGTTTCCGTGGCCCCGGCAACTGATAAACCCCTGGCTTCTGGACTTCGCCGAGAACGGAGATCCCCTGCGTAGTAAATTCTTTTTCGAGGACAGAGACCCGCGGATCATTGAAGAAGTTGCCGTCGCTGAGACGCTTTGCGATGAGGGCTTCGGCTTGGGCCGGGGTGAGGCCGTCGACTTTCACGGTACCCGCCAGAGGCAACGTTATTTCACCCGTTGAACCGACCCTGACGTCCTTGATGTAGTCCGGCGCACCGTACACGCTGATCTCAATTAAATCTCCGGGCCCAATCAGGATTTCAAAACCGGGGTCGCTTGGCGCAGGCGAGGAGAGCGCAGTCGTTGTTCGCGGGACGACGGCATCGCCACTTGCGCCGGGGACAGAATCTGTCAAACCGCCACCACCAGAGCCCTCTGTCGAGATAGCATGCACTGCTGCACCGTTCTGGCCAGGAACAATCAGAGTCGGTAGGGGGGCGGCTCTCACCGGTGAGACGGGCTCCTGCGAAGTGCCCGTTCGGGCCGATGCAACCGCTCCAAGCAGTAGAAAGCTCAAGCTGAAGCGAAAAACGCGGGTTGTGGCTTCTGCGAGGTAGCACATAATCACCTCGAACTCTTGGCGGATTCAAATGCGAACGAGTTGCTAAACTCAGCTTCCGACTTCTGAGAAGCGGAAAATAAGTCGAAATCGAAACGAGAAATCAAGAATTTGCAGTCGATAACCCGATACACCGCATTCTGATTGAGAGTGTGTATGCCCCTACTACCGGGGATCCAGTCAGGAGTAATGCTCGCGAGTTGAGTCTCCTGATAGTCGGTTTCGGAGAGCACATCCACCCGGTGCAATCGAACGGCATAGCCATAGCTCTTTGAACAATCCTGGCCCGGTCTGATCAACTCTCCCCCGTCGAAATACAAGCAACCGGCGGGGCGAGCGTGACAGACGTCGGAAACGATGGGGTTCTTTGGGTGGGCCGACCAAGGTCCCCGAGGGAAGTCAGCGAAGAACAGGCACAATGTTTTTTCCGGCAAAGCGTGATCGAGCACGCCTGCGGTAAACAGCCACCATTTATCGTTATGGTGCAACAGAGTAGAGTCGGTTGCCGCCACGTCTGACATCAGTACTGCTTCGTGGACCCATGAATACGGGAAATCGCTTGCCCGATACATCTCAATTGTTCCGTTGTCACGAGTTTCGGGAATCATGTATATCTCCCCTTGCCAGGCGAATAGGAACGGATACGAGAGATGGTATGTACGTTCCAGCACCACGCGTGGTTTGCTGCAGTTGCCCTCGCTATCCACCTCGCAGCAGGAGATCAGGCCCTTTCGAGAAGAAAAGCTGTAATCTTCAAAGAAAAGATAACTGCACCCGTTTCTCTCGATCAGGAATGGATCGGCATAAAAACGATCCCGAGGGGGCTGCATGATTCTGAAACCATGATCGGAAATCATCTTCGGCATGTGAGCCTTCGCTTGCACGGCAATCGACCATTGCTCACGAAACAGACGTTTCAACAGTTCGTGGCGAAGGGTTCGCATGGTCCATTGCACCAAAAAACGCGCCATGGATAAGTTGCTCAGAGTGCGAGACATTTCGTATTGGTTCGCATTAGTCTCGGAGCCCAATTGCACATCCGCCCGCAGGCGCTCTGCATCAGAGAGTTGCGTCACCAGAAAGCGTGCCATTTCCCAGTGAGCGGCGTTCTGATTCAGCGCCAAGGAAAGCAAATTAGTGGAACCGGACGAACGATACACGATCCGCGTCTGACTCTGCTTTTGCTCAATTACCTGGGGCCCATACAGAGTGAGGCGATTGCCTTCGTACATGTCCCAAAACTGATCTGGGACCTCGGTCACCCCGTTTTGCACCGACCAAACACCCAAACTGGCGCATGCTGAAAGTTCGGCGCCCGGAACATCGCGGCCAAGATATAAAAGCAAGTCAAGGTTGGCTGTCTTGATACGCGCGATGTCGCCGTCCGATAAGTTGGTTGTATTGCGCGTGTGGAGCAGTAAAACTGGAATAGAGCGGCTCCTCAACAAAAAACGCCAGTCCCGCGACCGGAGAGCATCGGTTCTAGGTTGACGAACCCAGCGATCGAGCGCAGCCCAGGATCGAAATAGAACAGGACTGCGGTCCGACCCTGCTCTCACCTTCGAGTCATTCTTTAGGACGAAGAAGAGAGGTTCGATTGCGCTGCAACTCGTTAGCTTGTCGATAAGATAGTAAATCCATCCAGGCATCCGCAAAGAATCCAGCACCACGCCTAACTTCAGTGGAACTGGAGGCGATTGGCTTCTGGAAGCGGCGTCGACTATGTTAGAGAGTTGAGACACGTGAACTATCCTGACGGGACACTCTTGGAAATGAAAAGCCCGAGCTAGCATGAAACAGGATCAATAAGGTGTTTCGTTTTCTCGCTGGACATGCATAGCTCCAACGGAAAGAGCCCAGACGAACCAGAACGCCTTTCGCCAAAGGATGTCGAGGCCAAATCCAGCTATCAGCATCCCCCAACACGCCGCTTCGAAGGCAACAAGCCTGGAGGAAGCGAGGTTATTTCTGGCGGGCCGCGGAAAAGCCCGCATATGTGAGCGCACCGCCTCAAACAGTAACAGTATTCCAAAAATTCCGAATTCAACCGCGACGGTGAGATAGATGTTGTGGGAAGCGCGTTGATCTCCTACGGAAAAACGGGATGTGCCAACATATTTCTCAAAAGCATTGGAGAAATTGTCCAGTCCTGCACCGAACACTCCGTAACTTTTCAAAGAGTGGATACCAATCTGCCAGATATCCTGTCGTCCTGCCATTCTGCTCGCCGAAATTTCCTGTATACGCTCGAAGAATAACCGTGGCATAAACATTAATGCCGCACCCGTGGCTGCCACCGGTAGAAGCAGTTTCCAGTTCAGACGCAAGCGAAGCAAAAATATAAACGTGATTGCAGCTACAGCAGTGAGGGCACCTCGCGACATAGTCAGGAATACGGCAAATGCAATCACGCCAGTACCAGTCAAAAAGAGTGTTCGCCGCCTCCAGGTAGGACTAGAAAGTACCCCGCCGAAGGACAGCGACAAAGGCAACAGGAGAGCGATGGCAAAGAAGTTCGGATCCGATAGAGTTGATCCTTCCGCGAGCGAGACCCGCCCAATAGCACCGCCCGTTCGGAAGAACATGTAACCGGAATAAATTGAAGCGCCCAATCCGCCTAGGATAGTCAGCAGAACAATCCAGGAAAACTCTTTGGCTGTGATTCGGACTGAAACTAGAGCCATATAGAGCAACCACAAGCCCAATGCAGTCGGAAGCCGATGAAGAGCCATTTTTTGATCGATCGCCCACAGAGTGGAAACCCCGCCCCATAGGACAAACAGCGACCAAAACAGCGCCGTCTGTGGTGGTCGTATGATGCAGTTTCGTAGCCAGCCGACACCTAGAGTCACCAATAGCGCAAGTAAGCCAACGTACCTCAGCAAAGTTGCAGTTGGCCCGGTGCTGTTGTCCATGGTAGTCATGGACTCGAACGGAATCAGGAAGGCATACAGTCCCAGAGCCACTTCAATCGGGCGGACGACCAACAACAGCAGAGCAAACACGCCCGCGACGAAGAGCCAATTCTCCGACGCAATCATCCACCCCAGAGAACATGCGGTCACGACCAGGGCGACCCCCTGCAAATTCGGGCGCCCGTTCCTCACCCAGAAGCTCTCGTGTTGATCGCGAATAGTTGTGGTAAGCATGCCAGGGCTGCGTCTCACGGTTTTATAATCGACTACTGTTAGCGGCCTCGAGCTTTTTCTTTTTTGAAAATTTGTGAAAACGCGTCGTAGAGAAGTGACGGAGGCCCCAATACATGGGAACATCACCAAAAGACTCCTACTGTACTTGTCGACGACAAATGGATTGATATAACTCCACTATGGTTCTGGCATGCTTTTCAGCGGAGTACCGTTGGTGGATCTCATCGCACGCGGTTTGCGTGAGCTTTATCCTTAAACGAGGCTTTTTGAAAATAGACAAACAAGCGCGGCCAAGATCCGCTGGACTATCTGAGGGAACTAATATTCCGTTCATTCCATCTCGAATCACTTCGGGAATACCGCCCACCTTACGTGAAACTACCGTAACCCCAAGAGCCATGGCTTCCAGCATGACCATGGGAATGCCTTCGTGGTCGGAGCAAATAAGCAGAATATCCATTGCACGCAGCACGTCATAGGCATCATTGCGCTCACCGAGTAGAGCTACCTGTTCCTCCAAGCCGGAATTTAAAATCAGTCGCTGCAAAGACTCCTTCTGACGGCCCCCGCCGGCAATAACAAAGTTCGACTTCGAAATTCGCTCGGCTAAATACTTTGCCGTCGCAATGAACAGATCATGCCGCTTAATGCATTCCAACCGCGCCGCGATCCCAACCACAAAGTTGTCGCCCGGTATCCCAAGTCGTTGTTTTGCTTCCGCCGGACCAAAGCTGGAACTCACGCGCTCAAGATCCACGGCGTTACGAAGAACAGTCACATTTCGCGGATTTGCATGCTTCTTCCAATATTCCCCAAGATCTGAACTGACACTGACGATTTGGGCCTCCGTGTACTTCGCCGCTAGACGATCGGCAGCCAGGACGCACCAATGCTTCGGATTGCGAACGGCGGAATACGGCTCAGGATGACCATGCTCGGTCCGGACCAGATGCGGTACGTTGCAAACGTGAGAGAGCGATAGTGCGATGAGATTTTCTTTGTAATTGTGAGAGTGTAGAATCTGAATATTCCTGGACTTCACAAACGCCGAACATTCGGCGATCACGCGCGGAAAACTCTTCTGCTGTTCACTGACGACTTGTACGGCTACACCAAAGCTGCGCAGTTCGTTAGCGAGCCGGGCCTCGTGAAGTACGACTGCGTGAAGAACAATTTCGGGACACTTCGAAAGCGCACGCAACAGAGTCGCAACTTGTACTTCGGCACCGGCCCAGGCGCTACCCTCACTTACATGACAGATGGAAATGCGGTTATCTTCCATACTCTGCCACGGGCTAAACCCGTCGGAAAATTCGCTGTTCTGCTTGGTCGGATGATTCACCGCTATGCTGTGCATCTAATCAACCTCATGGTGGAACACGCGCAACGCCGACGGCACTTGTTTTTACAATCATGGCGGAGCCTTAGGCAAGAAGTCTGCCAACAACTGGAACACGGAGAATTTCCGGGAAAGTATCGGCGATCTTTAGATGCCTCTTGACCAGCCAGAGCACAAATGTCGAAACCGTAATGGCAAGAGTCAACGCGACGTAGATGTTGTTTGAAGTGAAGAGTTGGATCAGATACAAACTAATGGCGCTCAAACTAAGTACCAGAAAAAAGGAAGCAAACCGTTTTTCGAAGAAGCTGATACCGCCGCCCGCAAGCCACAAGCTTAACTGGCGAAGCAAATTCTGCGTGATCAGGCCAGCGGATGTGGCTACTGCCGCGCCGACCGCTCCATAGCGTGGGATCAACAATAGGTTGAATACGACGATGATGATAGGAGTCACTATGTTCAAGATCACCATCAACCGGATCTTGCCAAGGACCTTCAAAGTCACGCTGTTGAAGGCAAAAATAACATTGATGAAATAGCCAAGCGAGAGTATCGCCAAAATCGGGGCGGAGGGAGCGTAGCGGGCGCCGTAAAGAAAGATCGTGAAAGGCCGCGCAAAGCAGGCAGTGGCGAGAAAGATTGGAAATGCCAGCACGCTCATCCAGAGTGAGGTTTCCCAGAAGAGATGGTTGATGCCGACAGTGTCGCCTTTAGCGAATAGACGCGACGCGGATGGCAAATATAGCGGCATGAAATTGCTAGGGATCATGCTGCACAGAACCGCAGCCGGTAGCACTACTCGGTAGTAGGCCACTGTCGACATAGGGTGGAAGTATCCGAGCAGCAACACTGGTATTGAACTTCCGATCATGCCTATGACGTTCGAGGCCATCAATGGAACACTGAAGCCGAAAATCTCGCGGGTTGGCAGTCTGACACAGCTCAATTTCAGCAGCAGCTTCTGCCGACGCAACTCGCAAACAATCAGTGCACTGAACACAACAACCGTGATGAGTTCGGCCAACAGGTACCCATATGCAAGAAACGGAAGCTCCGAACGGCGAAAGACAACCAGTGTTATGACGATCACCCGCAGCACCGGCGGGATGATAAACCGTCCCCAGAAAATCTCCCTAGCCCGAGCGAAACAAGCGAATAAGTTCATGATCAAGAGATTCGTGGTTTCTAGTGGAACCAGAAATATCAGGATCAACAAAAGGCCAGCCGGCTCTCTACCTTTCGTAAGTAACGCCAGAATCGGGCCGGACGCCACAGCGAAAGTCACAATTAGGAGACCGCTGATGAGAAGCGTTGCGGCAAAAACCACAACAATACTTCCGAGTACCTTCGAAGTCTCTCGCTTGGCGTGGTAAATCGGTACGAAACGGCTCATCGCTTCATTGAAGCCCAGTGCATATGTCTTGCCAACCGCAACCAGGGACAGTGCATAGGCCAAATGACCGAACGCTTCAGGCGTCAAATAACGTACAAGCACAAGGTGTGGAAGAAACGTAATCGCCAGGGAAAGGACGTTGCCAACCAGGAACAAGCTGGAGCCGCGAATCTGATCGCGGGCGATTCCTCCCGAATCGCTTCCCGCTTTTACGTCGGTAACCGAACTGAGGTCTACTAGTTTCGACGCCATACTCTCACTCAACCAACGAATATCTCGCGCTGTAGGTCTCAACCTATCTCAGGATGCCAATGCCTCAGGCAACTGGACAGACTCGCCCTTCAGCACCTTCTCAACCGCTCGAACAGTGTCAAGCATGTCCTGGTCCGAAAGCGTCGGATGGACGAGGAACATCAGGCTTGTCTCGCCCAACTGTCTCGCTACCTGCAATCTCTGAACAGGCCGCATATCCTGGGGAAAGGCCTTTTCAAGGTAGATTTCGCTGCAACTACCGCTAAAGCATGGAATCCCTTCCGCAACTACCGCCTGCAGTACATGATCCCGGCTCCATCCATCCCGCAACCATTCCGGACGAATAAACACATAGTATTTGTAGTACGCATGACCGATCTCTTCGGGGGGAACCGTAACTCGGAGGGCGGGGAGAGTACCGAACCGCTGGCTCAAAATATTGGCGTTTCTGCGACGGAGTTCCAATTGACCAGGAAGCTTCGCAAGTAGACTGCGCCCGATGGCTGCCTGCATTTCGGTGAGGCGCCAATTCGTACCGAAAGAGTCGTGCAGCCACCGAAACCCTGAAAAAGTTTGCTGCTTATGCACAGCGCCATAGTTCTTTCCGTGATCCTTGAAACTCCACGCCCGCTCCCACAGTTCATCATCATTAGTGGTCAACATACCGCCTTCCCCGCCGGTGGACATGATTTTGTCTTGGCAAAAGGAGAAGGCAGCAGCATCGCCGAGGCATCCCACCGGGCGCCCCTTGTAAGTAGCGCCATGCGCCTGGGCACAATCTTCGATGACCCTGAGCCCATGTTCGCGGGCTAGCTCGATGATCGGATCCATATCGCAGGGCCAACCCGCCAAGTGAACTGCAATGATCGCTTTAGTACTTGGTGTCAACACTTCCCGGATACTACCTGCGGTAAGCGTTTGACTGATCGGATCTACGTCCGCGAACACAGGCTTCGCGCCTCTCATGATGGCACAGCTGGCCGATGCGACGAACGTGCGGCTGGGGACGATCACGTCGTCGCCCGTTCCAATCCTCAACGCATAAAGCGCCAGTTCGAGAGCCACTGTTCCGTTTGCGACGGCAATTGCATGTTGACAGCCTGCAAAAGAGGCAAACTCGTCTTCGAACTGTCTAACCTCCTCGCCGGTCCAGTAATTGAGTTTTCCCGACCGCAACACAGCGCTCACCGCTTCGACTTCGTCTTCCGACAGTGTCGGCCAGCGTGCAAATTTTCGGGTTCGTACACATTGGCCACCATCGATGGCCAAATCACTCTTAGGTCGTTTCTCTTGCATATGGCATCCGGCAGAACCGTGTTCAAGGAATGTGACTTGGGAGGTCAACTCGCCCTGCGAACAATAAGGAGAATTGAGTTCTTGCATTCAGCCCGCCATGCCGTAGCTGCGGTAGTCCATCGCGGGATGTTCGGCTGCGTTGAGAACGAGCTCGACCACCGGAGCTGAGCGCACACCTCTCAACAGATCCATTGTGCGTTTCAGGCTCTCGCGTGTGGTCACCCCGGAGCGTCCAACCACGATGACCCCGTCTGCAAGGGCGGAAAGCGCTCGGCCATCGGAGAATAGAAGCATAGGAGGCGAATCGATAACGATAAATTCGAACCTCTGTCTCAATTTCCCCACCAGATCCGACATTGCGCCGGACGAGATCAGCCCACCCGGTTCGCCTGGCGCGGAGCCTGCTCCCAAGAGTGACAGGCTAGGCAGTTGCACTGCAGAAACCAGCACCTGGTCAACTTCCATAGTCTTGGACAACACTTCCCTGATCCCATGATAGGCTACGACTCCTAACGCTTGCGCTACACCTTCCTTGCGCAGGTCCGCATCCACGATACAAGTTTTCCCGTGTCGCGCGAGCGTGAGGGCAAGGTTGACGGAAAGGGTTGTCTTCCCTTCCCCCGTGAGCGGCGAAACGACCAGCAGTACCTGCGGCGTGCAGGCATTCTGGCGAGATAGGCGTACAGAGACGCAAATGCTGCGAAGCGCCTCCCCTGCAGCGGAATTCGGCCGTTCGATCTGAAGTAAGTAGGGCTTATGCTGCGCATTGTGTAGCCGCGGTGGCTGCCACGGACGACCTTTCCCGGTCGGTTCACCATTTCCAATCACTGGGACGACCGAGACCGAGTCTGCTCCAAGGCACCTCTTGATATCCTCAGGCGTGCGGATGCGCGTATCCATACCCTCGCACAAGAATGCCATAACCACTCCGCCCAAAATGCCTACAAGCAGACCAATCCCGATGTTCTGCCGACGATGCGGGCTGGTAGGTTCATCCAGCACGCGCGCCCGGTCTACCACGCGGACATTGCTCGACTTTGTTTCCGCTGCGATAGCTGCCTCTTTGATCCTCTGGTAAAGCGCCTGATAGAGTTGCGTGCTCGCATCCGATTCCTTCTTGAGAGCGTTGTATTGGGCCAACACAGTCATTTGCTTGCTGGCGCCCTGCATTTGCAATTGCATCAAATGCTCACGGGCTTGTGCAGCCGTGTAGCTTGTCTTCATATCTCGGAGGATCTCCGCGCGCTGCGCGCTCAACTGCAATTGCAGTTCGTCCGCCTGATTCTGAAGCTTCTGGGTGTTAGGGTGGCTCGTACCGTAGATCGCCCTAGTCTCTGAAATCTCCGCCTTGACTTCCGCCAGTCTCTTTGAGAGTTCCTGCACCACAGGGTTGCTGCTGATCTGGGGTAGCGAACTATCTCGAACGCCGTTAAGCTCATTCAGGTATGACTGCAACTGAATCCGGTCGGCCTGAGCCTGCATCAATTGCCGGCTCAGTTCTACCATCTCCTCCGTGAACCTGTTCTGGTTGTCCCCGATCGTACTGATCCCGTTATCCTTTTCGAAACTGCTCAGCGCGTGATTCGAATCATCCATGCGTTGGCGAATATCGTCCAGCTGGCGTTGCAGCCACTTCGATGATTGCGAGATGGCCTCGTTTCGCAGCTTGTAGTCCCGTTCAATGAACATGTTTACCAGCGTGTTCGTAACTGCCGCGGCCACCATTGGATTGTGCGCTGACACGCTGACAGTAATTAGCCGACTCGCTACGTCACGCGAAACCTTCCTGGACTGTCTAAATACAACCAGAGCCCTGTTTTCGGCGGGCGTCAAGGGAACTGCAACCTCAGTAGCCAATCTGGGTCCACTGCTGATTGCATACGGATCCGCCCCGAAGTAAGGGCTCTGATCGAGGTGGAGCTTGCGAATCACTTCCAGTGTTAACTCATCATTTTGCAGGTTCTGCGCCTGCGTCTCGATGTAATCCGTCGAAGCTCCACTATTGTTATTGCCTTGGAGAGAGAACACCTCGGCTCCGGGAGGGTCGACTTCGACGCGCGCCTGAGGCTCAAACACCGGCTTCATCATAAAAGTGGCGACCGTCACGCTCACCGCGACGGCCAAGGCGAACACCGTCGATAGGCGCCAGTGCTTCCTGAGAATATCGATAGCGCGGCGCCAGTCTGTGTGTTCGGAGTTATTTGTAGAGCCTGCCTGGGGGTAAGCAGGCCGGTCGAATTCCTTCGAGTATCGTGAACTAGAGCCCTGTTCCGTCTTCAGTTCAACAGACTGGCTGAACTCCTTCGAATATCGTGAACTCTCGCCCAGTCCGGTCTCCAACTCAACATGCCGGTTCATCGCTTCGGCCCGCCGCGCGGCCATCGCGTTCCGTCGTTCAGGCGGTGTCCAGAGTTCAGCATTTATGCTCATCAGTTTCTCCGTTCTGCCGTTCTCGCGTCTGAAACGTCGCTTCAATTCCGGGAATCAAATTAACGCGGCTGTTCATAACTTCCCTGTGTCGGCATGGCGAATTGGGCAGGTAAAAGCTGACTAGGTATGTGGTTGGCCGAGGACCAAAGTTGTCCCCGAGCGCGCCGGTATGTGAGTGCCATGTCGTGACGATCGACTTCACAGAGGGCAAGAATCTCCCCGCTGGGCTTATATTCCGGCACAATGCGCCGGAATGTCTGTATCAGGCCGTATACGTTCTTCCCTTCTACTAACGCCGAAAGTTCATCGAGCCATTGCTGCACTTGCTCGAAGCTGACGGGTCCTCCATCGAGCACTCGAATCTTCGGGTGTGACGTCGGTTTAATTCCCTCGCCATCCAACATAAGTTCTTCGAACAATTTCTCACCAGGCCGTAGCCCGGTGTAAATGACCGGAATGTCATGGTCCGGCTCCAGACCTGAAAGCCGGATTAAATTGCGGGCCATGTCCGCAATACGGATCTGGTGGCCCATTTCCAGCACAAAAATGTCACTGGCGACCCCCATGGTCGAAGCCTGCAACACAAGTTGAACCGCCTCCGGAATCGTCATGAAATAACGCCGTGCTTCAGGATGCGTTACCGTGACCGGGCCGCCGGCGGCGATCTGCTGCTGGAAGACCGGCACGACGCTGCCGTTGCTGCCGAGAACGTTTCCGAAGCGCACCGCAACGTAGCGCGTATGCTCGTGTTGCAGCCCGAGGATGATCAGCTCGGCAATACGCTTCGTTACGCCCATGACATTCGTCGGGTTTACAGCCTTGTCGGAGGAGATCATGACGAAGGTCTTGCAACCGAACTGCCGTGCAACAAGAGCAACATTGTAAGTCCCAAAAATATTGTTAGTCACCGCTTGAAAGCAACTTTGCTCCATCAGGGGAACATGCTTATACGCAGCCGCATGGAACACAATGTCAGGCCGATGCAGGGCGAAGATCTCACGCATGGCGCTTACATCCTGAATATCAGCAATCACAGAAACAAAATGCTGTTGGGGTCTGTTGGTGCTTAGGTCCAGACCAAGTTGGAACAGGCCGTTCTCTGATCGGTCTACCAGGATCACCTCACGTGGCGCGAAGTCACACACCTGCCGGCTTAGCTCCGAGCCGATCGACCCACCAGCCCCGGTTATCAACAGCACTCTACCTTCGAGCTGATCCCGTATGCTCGCCAAGTCAATCTGTACGGGCTGACGACCCAACAGATCTTCCAGACGCGCATTGCGGAGATTGGCAATTGATGATCGGCCCCCGTTAATATGCCGGCTGAACGGTGGAAGAATCTTAAAATCGACCTTGCACTGGCGACACTTTGCAATGATCTGTTCTATTTGGCTTCCGCTCGCGGAAGGGATGGCGATCAATACACATCGAATGCGCAACCGGCGAAGGATCTCCGACATGCAGTCACTTGATCCCAGTACCCTCAAGCCGTGAATGCGAATACCTTGTTTGCTGGGATCGTCGTCGATGAATCCAACCGGCTTCAGGTTGAGCTGCGAGTCATGCTTCAGTTCGCGGGCGATGTTGCTCCCCGCCCGCCCGGCCCCAACAATCAGAGTGTTGAGCTCAGCCGCTCCCCGCTGCGCACCCTCTGTATACGCGCGAACCGCAAAGCGCGTGCCCCCCACCAGGAGCACCGTGAGGGCCAGATTAATCGCAAGCACCGATCGGGGATAACCGTCCACGTTGAGAACCAGCTCGATCGTCAAAAAAAGAACTACTGCGCTGGCAAACGATGCCTCGCAAATATCCAACGCATCACTCATTCCAGCGTAGCGCCACCATCCACGGAGAAGACCAAACGCGTAGAAGACGAACAGCTCGACTGCAACAACCAATGGAAGCGTTCGCACGAACACCGATTGATAGGTCGCATCTGGACGGAAATCGAATCGCAGCAGAAAACTCCCGTAATAGCTCATTGCGAGCAGGCAGATTTGCGAGACGAGAATGAATAGTCTTCTATAGTTCAGCAGACGGTTCAAGGGATCCGCTCCTGTAGGCTGTTTAGGTTTGTCGGGTGTGCGATGGAGGAGATATTTCGACAATTAGTCGGCGTGGTAGTGCACATAACGAATGAAGTTGGTCGATCTAGACGGCAATCTTCAGTGGGTTTACGCCGCTACTGTGGAAGTATGGGTCAGTTCGCGACAGTAGCCGTCCTCGATGACGTAATTGCGACCACAGCCGATGCAGTTCACTTTGTTTGTTTCACGCAGGCGATCTCCACAAATGCAAACCCACCCAGTCTGAACTGCAGGGACTCCCATCACGAGCGCGTAGTCTGGAACATCGCTTGTGACCACGGCACCGGCGGCCACAAAGCAATACTCACCCAATACCACACCGCAGATAATCGTTGCATTCGCCCCAATGGAAGCGCCTCGTCTTACCAGGGTTCGTTTGTACTCGTGCTTCCGTTCGACGTGACTGCGTGGATTGATCACATTCGTGAAGACCATGGACGGTCCACAGAAGACATCGTCCTCAAGCTCCACCCCGGTATACACCGAGACATTATTCTGGATCTTTACCCGGTCGCCGATCCTGACACCCGGACTGATAACAACATTCTGACCGAGATTGCAGTAACATCCGATCCGTGAGCCGGTCATCACATGACTGAAATGCCAAATCTTGGTACCAAGTCCAATCTCACTGTCACTGTCGATAACTGCCGTGGGATCAGCGAAATATTTTGTCGCCGCTTCATGAACCTGAACCGATACTGCTCCTCCGTGCAGAGACCGCTCACAGGCATCCAGTACCTCCAGCACCTTCACGCCATTTTTGCCATCGGTGCGGGGAGTTCTGCGCGTGACAATACTTTCAATGAAGTGCTCACATTCTTTCTTGAGGGGCTCATCAGTTGGAAGTAGCACTGTTTGGCCTTCTCCTTTATGCGCGATCGGTAGACGGTTTAGCCAATCAATACTGTGCGAGTAGATGACAAGTTTGCGCTCCCTTTCTACGTCGTCGAATACCGCCATTTTATGGGCGCCGACGATAACCAGCCGCTGCTCTTTGAAGGGGTGAAGCCAACTTACAAAGATGTGCGCCTTCACACCGCTTTGAAACTCGCAGGCTGTCAGGGTGGTGTCGTAGATTTGAGGATTTATGTAAGAGCCGCCCGAGGCTGTAACACTGGTCGGCACTTCATCCAAAAGATAGAGGATGGCCGATATATCGTGCGGAGCAAAGCTCCACAGAATGTTCTCCTCTGACCGGAGCTTGCCCCAGTTAAGACGCGACGAGTAGATGTACTGGATACGACCGAGTTCGCCCGAGCCGATTAACTCCTTGAGTTTCAAAATGGCGGGGTGATATTGGAGAATATGTCCGACCATAAGCACGCGCTGTCTCGCTTCCGCGATTTCTACGAGTTCCTGCCCTTCGTCGACTCGCAGCGACAGTGGCTTTTCTACATACACATCTTTCCCCGCGAGCAGACATTTTTTAGCTAGCTGATAGTGCTGAGCAGCGGGCGCCGCGATCGCTACCCCCTGAATTTCGGGATCGTTGATGAGTTCCTTTAGTGAAGAACAGGTATCCACTCCGAACTGGTCATGCGCCTCTTGCAGAGCCTCGCTGCGCGAATCGCAAACGTATTTCAGCACACCGAGAGCATGAAAATTTCGCACCAGATTCTTTCCCCAGTATCCATTTCCAATCACAGCAATCTTTGGCAGCATCTCTTCTCCTTTGACCTCGAATTTTTATTGGTTACCTTCTAAGGCCACTCTGGTAGAAACGCGCGATAGTCGCAACCACCGCTCGCTGCTGGTCGAGCGTAAGCTCGGGATAAATCGGGAGTGAAAGAACTTCGCGGCAAACTGCCTCGGCAATCGGGAAATCACCTTTGCGATGGCCCAAATATGCAAATGCCAGCTCAACGTGGAGCGGGCTCGGATAATAAACTTCGGTCGGAATTCCCTGGCTGCGAAGATATTCTTGCAACTCATCTCGCCGCGGAGCACGAATCGAAAACTGGTTGTACACATGAAAGCTGGTTTCCGGCGCACAAGGCAGTGCCAGTTGCTCCGTCAGACGGTATTTGGCGAACAATTCTCTATAGGTCTCGGCGTTTCGCCGGCGACCATCTGTCCAATTGTCAAGATACCGGAGCTTCACTCGCAGGATAACCGCCTGCAGAGCATCGATCCGACTGTTGATCCCTAGCAATTCATATCGGTATTTTTTCCGGGCGCCGTGGACCCGTAGTATGCGCAGGCGCTGCGCAAGTTGCGGATCATTCGTTGTAATCATGCCGCCGTCGCCTGCCCCGCCCAGATTTTTAGACGGGAAGAAACTAAAGCAGCCGCAAGTCCCTAGGCTCCCGATACTTTTCTGCTTCCATCGTGCTCCGATCGCCTGCGCAGCATCTTCGATCACGGCAAGATGGTGCTTGCGCGCGATCTCCAGAACGACATCCATATTGGCCGGCAAGCCGAACAGGTGAACCGGCATAATAGCTCGGCTGCGCGATGTGATCGCTGCCTCGAGTTGTCGCTCGTCGAAGTTGAATGTATCCGGATGGATGTCTACAAACACTGGCCGAGCTTTTAGGCGCGCGATGGAACCCGCTGTCGCGCCGAAAGTGAATGGAGAGGTAATAACCTCATCTTCCGATTCAATGCCGATGGCCATCTGGGCCAGCAGAAGCGCGTCGGAACCAGATGCGCACCCTATCGCGAACTCTACACCGACATACTCCGCTACTTCACGCTCCAGCGCATCGACTTCAGGACCTAGGATAAAGTGTTGAGATTCAAGAACTCGAGTAACCGCTTGCAAAACTTCATCGCGGATCTCTCCAAACTGTGCCTTGAGATCCAGAAATGGAATGTGTGCGAACGAAGATTCTGCTGAGATCGGCGACTCGGCTCGAGCCAAAGCATCGAAGGCCACACGGATTTCTCCTTTCAATAAGACTGTGAGATTTGAGACGATAAGGACCAAGCCGCAACAGGATGACCGGCCTGTGATTTTTTGGGATGGTATCCAGATGGCGTGCCCGGGTCGTGGCGAGCACAAGATCATGTGAGGATTCCCCGCGACGAGACCGAGCCTATTTGCGACGAGGCTTCGCCTGGCCTAAGCGCTGTGGAAAACGCTAATAAACTTATAATAATCTGCTACTTGGATGATATATTCCCCCATACGTTAGCGGTGCCATCAACGAAGCCCATTTCAAGAGCCGAACGATTCAGGAATTGTGTTCGCGGGAGGGATCGGTCGGCAGATGTCAATTCAACAAAGCGATTCATAAAGTCCTTCAGGCAATCCTTCGGGGTTGAAAGCCAAAGTAGACAGTTCACGGATAGGAGTCAGTATGGCAGCATACATAATCGATAAATATTTTTGCTGCTATCCTGCACCTAACAATTTTGTTTGGCTAGTCGGATGATACTAAGTTTTTCCTCAACAATGAGTTACACAGATTTCTTATATGGCCTATTTCGGGAAATAGCCCCTAAGTCTGTTAGCAGACATAACCGCTGATTTTTACGGGCGTTTGTCTTTATAAATTTGCAGCGCACTAGAAGTTACTTAGTGTTACTTCAATACCAGGTATATCGCCTCCTAGATATCCTCTCGGTGTCACTGATGGACAGTAAGGTAAGTGTGAACCCGTGTATACCAACTAATCACCTGTGTAGCCTTGCGGACACGCCCAACGCGGCTGTCCTCCGTTTTGCGGAAACTTACGGGCTGTAAAGATTGGCCATGAAATTGCTTCGTGCGATGGCATGGGGGCGTTAGTTTCACTGGGTCCACCAAGCTGTATTCAACTATCCAAGGTTGGAAGCTGGCAAATCCATACTCCCCCACGCGGGCCACTAGGACTGACTTTTTCAAAAATATCAACCCGAGGCGAAACTGAGCAGTATGCGCCGAGCTGGCGGTCGGTTTGGAGTCTTCTATGTTCAGAGCCTTGGAATGGCAGGAGCACGTCGGAAACCGTCTTTTGTGGTCTCTTTCTACAGAAGAACGTGCGCGTCTTCGTCCGAGTATAAAGGTTGTCACTCTTCCCCTTGGACAGGTGGTATATGAGTGCGGCGAACGAATAGATTACGTTTATTTTCCTATGACCTGTATTGTGTCGCTTCTCTACACGATGCGCGACGGTTCGACAGCCGAGATGGCTCTCGCGGGCAACGACGGAGTTGTCGGCATCGCCTCATTCCTCGGAGGCGGCAATATTCCACATAGGGCTGTGGCGCAGATCGGCGGAGATGCTCTGAAAATGCCCGCCAGGGTATTGCAAGAGGAGTTTATGCGTGGGGGTCCACTTCAACACATCTTGCTGCTCTATACTCAGGCGCTCATTACACAGATCTCACAAACAGCTGTCTGCAACCGTCTACATCCTCTCGAACAGCGTCTCTGCCGATGGCTACTCTTGTGCCATGACCGATTAAATGGCTCCGAAATCCCGATGACGCAAGAGTTTATCGCCAACATGCTGGGCGGTCGCCGAGAGAGCGTGACCGTTGCGGCCGGGCGCTTGCAAGATGCAGGTCTGATCCATTATTCCCGAGGTCATATTAAGGTTCTTGATCGGGAGGGTTTGGAAACAATGGTCTGTGAGTGCTATAAGATCGTCTACGACGAGTTGAATCGATTGATTGGTGCACCTCAAAGAAGCGAACTCATCAAGAGGGTACCCTGCAGAGAAGCCGGTGGAGAAGCTCTCTAAGTTGATTGAAGTTGTCAGGCCGTGTCACGTAAACATTCTTGCCGACTTCCATCTCAGCCCCTTCCGGGATCGTTGGAATACAAAAAATCACTATCGCGACGTCTTGACTGAGACCCGCTTGTTGGCGTATTCGGTGGGCGGTTGCGAGAAGTCGCTCGGCTCCGAGGCCTAAGCTCATCAGGATCAAATCGGGAGATTGAGAACGGCCCCTAAAAATGGCGTCTTCTTCGGTCCTCGCCAGAGTTACACAGTAGCCATTTCCTTTCAGCATCTTCTCAATTAGGTAGGCTGTCTCCTCTATGTCTTCTAACACCAAGATGACCTGACGTCGCTGGTGTTCCAAGCTCATAAAATTTTCATCCTGTCTATGACATGGCCACCGCGCTTGTCATGGATTCTCTCCGAATATCCTTCCTATACCGATGTACCTGCAAGCGCGTCTGTGCGCTGAACCACACAAGTCTAACAATGGAAGTATACGAATACTTTGGCTCTGTATATGTTTGCCCACCGCAGTAGCCTCTTTTGTGAACCACAGTCTATTCTCGCGTTGACTAAAATATTTTTCCTCACTTATGTACGCCACCACACTGATGTATAGGTGCGAAGTCTCTAGTTTGGGTATTCGTTCAACCAGACCAAGGGGATGAGAGACATAATATCTTCCGCACAAGAAACGGATTCCACCAGAAATGTTTTTCATAACACGGAAAATCACCTTTAGCTGGCTGACGGTTGACAGCTTGTCTGAGTGCCATATCACGATTAGAAAGGTCGAGGCGATGGAAACAATAGACAGGATAATGAATATCGATAGGCCGCGCTGGTATGCAGCCTATACGTTACCGCGACACGAGAAAGCTGTCGCAGATCGGCTTGTCCAGCAGAAAGTCGAGTCGTATTTGCCTCTCTACCCCGCAGTGCGATGCTGGAATCATCGCCGAGTCAAAGTTGATCTTCCCCTCTTTCCAGGATATCTGTTCGTCAAAATGCTTCTCGCAGACAGGAGTCGAATCCTCTCGCGACCCGGAATCATTCGACTAGTGAGCTTCAACGGCAATCCGGCTGTTCTCCCTGACGAGGAAATTGAAAGACTGAAATCGTCTTTGATGATCTGGAAAGCAATACCTTATCCGTTCTTAACTGCCGGCAAGCAGGTGCGGATAAGATCTGGTCCTTTTGCGGGCCTGGAGGGCCGAATCCTTCGTCGTAAGGGCAAGTTGCGGCTGCTTGTCACATTGGAGCTAATCCAGAGCGCGATGCTGCTTGAGTTGGATGCTGCCGAAGCGCAGCTAGCCTGCTGAGGTATCACTCGTTCTTCGTCTCAACGATTCCTGTATTCGTCAGTAAAAATAATGAGGCAAACGTATGCAAGCAACCATATCAACACATCCAGCGCTTCCACTAAGTGCAACACTATTGAAAGAAGAAGCTGTCGCCAAGTTTAAATCGAAGACCGCAAGCGTGGGCGTCATCGGCTTGGGATACGTTGGCCTACCTCTCGCACTATTGTTCAGCGAAGAGGGCTTCCAAGTGACGGGGTTCGACATCGATAGTACCAAAATTGATATGCTTGCCTCCTCGCGCTCCTACATCTGTCGTATTCCCGAAACTGAGATAGCTCTGGCCAGAGATCGAGGATTTCAAGCCACCGCAGATTTCACATGCATTTCTAAAATGGATGCCATTGTGATCTGTGTGCCGACGCCCCTGACCGAGTATCACGAGCCCGATCTTAGTTTCGTAACGGAGACCGCGAAATCGATAGCGCCGCACTTGCAAGCCGGCCAATTAGTTGTGCTCGAGAGCACAACGTATCCTGGGACGACGGATCAAGTGGTACTGCCATTGCTGGAGAAAGGGAACCAGCTGAAATTGTCGGTTTCGCGTGACGACTCTCAAACCGGCAACATCTTTTTTCTTGCGTTTTCCCCCGAACGCGAAGATCCCGGAAATAACACTATCGCACGCAGCGATATCCCCAAGATTGTCGGCGGCGTCGATCGCTGCGCCAGCGAGGTTGCGGCCGCACTTTATTCATCAATTTTTTGCCGGGCGGTATCAGTGTCAAGTCCAACTGTCGCGGAGATGACGAAACTGCTCGAGAATATCTACCGCTGCGTGAACATCGCGCTCGTTAACGAATTGAAACTGCTTTGTCTGCGAATGGAGATTGACATCTGGGAGGTCATCGCGGCTGCGGCGACCAAGCCGTTCGGGTTCCAATCGTTCTATCCGGGCCCAGGTCTGGGTGGACACTGCATTCCAGTCGACCCTTTCTATCTTTCGTGGAAGGCGAAAGAATTCGATTTCGCCACGCGCTTTATCGAACTCGCGGGCGAAATCAACATGGCCATGCCTTACCACATCGTCGACTTCATAACCGAGGCCCTGAATGTTCGCCGCAAAGCGTTAAAGGGTTCAAAGGTCTTGATACTGGGAGTTTCCTACAAGAAGGATATCGATGATCTCCGTGAATCGCCCGCGATCACGATCATCGAGATCCTGCAAAAGCATGGCGCGTTGGTTTACTACAACGATCCTTATTTCCCAAAGATTGGGAAGGGGCGCAAGTACGATCTCCAGATGCAACGTGTACCACTGAAGGCTCTCGGCCAATACGACTGCATAGTTATCATCACCGATCATTCCGATTATGACTACCAACAGATCGTCGACGAGGCTCAACTCGTCATCGACACACGTAATGCAACGGCTGGGATCTGCTCACCGCGAATAGTTCGTTGTTAACCGCCCCACTCATGTGGAGATAATGATCAAATACTTGCACATGGCTAAGGCAACTGGTGATTCAGGCTTATATTCGGAAGACTCGCGCCCTCCCACTAAGCTCCGTCGCCGAGGGCCGGCCCCCGATGAAAATGGCTGTAATAGGCCTCCTTGAGTCCAAAAAGCTGGCCTGGATAGCGAACGAGCCGACTTCGTTTAGAAACGATCTCTTTGTTCTCTGTCAGTCGGAACCTCTTTCAGATCATTCGACGGACCGTAGAGATATTGGTGCGATGCCCGGTCGAGCAGCTCGCTGTCATCGAGGAGATCGCGATCACGAACAGCGTAAACATGATGGCGCCGTCCCAATTGCCAAACCTCATAATCCGTAACTTGGACCGTTTTTGCCATAACGTCCGCACGTTGCGTTACACGTTGCGTTATCTGGGGGAGGCTATCCCAACTGGACTGGGCGGGAGGATTGACCGCCTCGATTCCTGGGGTTGGACAACGAGGTTCGAGAACTCTTGCGTGATTCTTCACAACGTAGGCAGCTACGATCAAGGCCTCTTAGCTGGACGGATCCTTTCGGGGGGAACAATACCTTGACCTTCCAGTAAGAAGTAGAATCTGTCTGGTGCCAAGTTGTTTAGCTTCTCGACCTTTCCGGATGGCCAAATGATCTCTACCCTGTCGATACGGTTAGCGGCGCCGAGTCCAAAATGGACGCGAGTGTCGTTTTGAGACAAATAGCTGCCGCCACTATGGATCTCCTCCGTCTGCATCACACCCGCAGCCAAGATGTCAACCCGTGCATTAAGTGCCATGCGGTTACTGGCGACGCCAGCCAGTTCAAAGCTGACCCAGTGGCGACCCAAAACTCCCCCATTCTTGAGGATCACCGGGCTCCCATCCAGGGTTTCGACGACCACATCCAAATTTCCGTTATTGAATAGATCGCCAACCGCAAGCCCACGAGAGACGCGCGCTTCGGATAGTGCTGGTCCAGACAGGCCGCTTGCATCGCAAAAAGTACCATCCTTCTGGTTCAGGTGAAAGAGTCCCGGCTCCCTATATCGCGCTCCCGTAGCGAGCGCATCGACCTGCGGATAGACGTGTCCTCCCACGGCGATCAGATCGAGCCATCCATCGTTATCAAAGTCGGCGAAGGCGGTGCCCCACTTGACCAGCGGGAGCGATGGTAAGGCCACGCCTGCCGGATAAGACACCTCGGTGAAGTTCCAGTTACCGTCATTGCGATACAGCACGTCATTTTCGTCGGAAAAGTTGGTTACATAGAGGGAGGGCCGCCCGGTGTGCAGATAGTCACCGATAGCAAGACCCATTGATGCCTGTTCTGCACCTTCACCACTGAGAGCCGTGCCCGACTCAAGGCCGATCTCTTCGAAATGTCCATCGCCCTTATTTCGGTAGAGAAATTTCGGAGTGGAGTCGTTAGCGACGTAAATATCGGGGCGCCCAGTGTTATTGAAGTCAGCCCATAGAACGCCGAGCCCATAATAGCCATGCGGATCACTTACCCCTGCTATCTTTGCAACATTGGTGAATGTCCCATCGCCATTGTTGTGAAACAGCGAATCCCCTGCGCCCTTCAAACCGCGCGGACCGCATTGCACTTCGAGCCCCTGGTACTTGCAATTGGGGGCGCTCCCAAACTTCGGTAGATCGTCGAGGTGAAAATCCACATAATTTGTGACCATCAGATCGACGAACCCATCGCCATCGTAATCCCCAAAGGCCGCACCGGTAGACCATCTGCCGTCACCGACACCGGCTTTCGCCGTAACATCGCTGAAGGTCCCATCTCCGTTGTTCTTGTATAAGATGTTCCCCCCAAGACATGTTAGGTAGATATCCGGCCAGCCATCATTGTTGTAATCGCCGACTGCGCCTCCCATCGCGAAGCATGCCTTTGACATTCCGGAGGTACGAGTTACATCCGTGAAGGTGCCATCGTGATTGTTGTGATAGAGGGCTCCAGGACTTTCCTTTTTCCCGATGGCCATGGCCACAGTCGGCGCATTGGTGAAGTAGATATCCGGCCAACCGTCGCGATCATAATCAATCAGCAGGACTCCTCCGCTCATCGATTCAATGATGTATTTTTTTTCCGGATCGGACGTGTGCTTGAAGGTAATGCCAGCTTGAGCGGTGATGTCAGAAAACTGCGGCACAGAGCGGCCATTGCAATCTTTCATCTTTGCTCCTGAGGGTGGAGGCGGTGGCTCTGGATGCCCGCTTTGCGCGAGACTCTGAGGGCTTCCTGGTATCGCAAAGAGAATCAATAGCAAGAGCCACCGCAACCACGATAGCTTCAATCGCATCGACTTATTAGAACAGGGAACCACGAATGACCTACTAATGTTGGAGTCTATCCCACTGCCTGCCTTAAGAAGGAGTCTCGTCCACAATTTCAATGCGATATCGGGCGCGTTTGGTTTAAAACGTTCTTGATTAGAGTTTCGTAGATGGCCTGCTCTCGATCGGCATCCCTCTCTCTGAGGCTCTTCCGGTATGCAAGAGACAAGTTCCGGTGGTTGTCCAGGTTTTGAGGGTCCAATTTCGATGCAATCTCCAAATTTTGGACGGCTTCACGAAGGTTGCCCTGCCTTATCTGAATCGCACCCAGAGAACGGTACGCGAAAGCATCGGAGGGATTGAGTTTGATCAGAATGCCGAACTCCAGTACAGCATGAGTAAAGTCTTTGCTCTTCTCATAGGCTTCACCCAGAACGGTATGCACCTCGACCATCTGTGGGTTGTCTTGCTCAAGGCGAAGAAGACGTTTGACACCGACATCACGGTTCCCTGTCTTCACCAGTGACGCGGCGAAAATACAAGCGAGTTGCGGGGTCGCATCTATCTCTGCCGCTATTGGCCTCAGTGTTTCCAGAGTGCCGGAATAATCTCCTGTGTGGAATTGACTGATGGCCAGTTCGGAGCGTGCCGCCAGATCTTCCGGATGCGATCTCGAATAGCGGATCAAAGGCGAAATTGCCTCCGAATAATGCTCGAACCGGAAGGCCGCCAGACCCCAGTTCGCATTGAGTCCTTCGAGTTCAGGATTCCACTCGAAAGCACGCTGGAACGCAAAGAGAGCGTCTGCAAATGCACGATCGCCAGCCGCGATTACGCCTAGATTGTTATAGCTATCCGCTAGCGCAGGGGCAATACGCTTCTGATAAGCCTCTAATTTAGAGACACCGGGCGAGCGCTGATCACTCGGGGTGTCGACGGAAGCTGTCGACTGTTTGTCATCAGCATCAGCTGGCGCAGTCGCATCGTTTAAATATCCAGCCAGCCGGTCCCGGTCCCGATTCAAACTTCGATTAAGTAGATCCGCGGAAACCTGCAGCTCTCGCCTGCCTGCCTCAGCCTGCCCCAATCGAATGAGCAGGTGCCCAAGTAAGTAGTGAACCTTTTGTATCTGATACCGGTTGTAGGCTGGGTCTTTTGTCAAGAAAATGGATTGACGAAACGCGGCTACTGCTTCATCGCTCCGGCCAGTATCTTGGTAGAGCTGCCCGAGATAGAAGAAGGAATCTGGAATGTTTGCATCGAGAGCGATGGCGCGCTTAAGCTCCTGGTCTGCGTCGGCGTAGCTGTGCTGGCGTAGAGCGATATTGCCTAGCTGAGCATGCGTGGAGGGATCATTGGGAGATAGCCCTAATTCCAGCTTCAGCTCGCCTTGGGCCATCTCCAGGGCATTGTTCCCACCCGCCGTGAGATAGGCGACGGCTAACGAGTAGTGTGCGCCAGCTAAATCGCTATCCTTTTCAATTGCCTTTTTGAACTCCGCTGCTGCTTCCTGCTGGAAATCGGAATTGAGATAAGCGCGTCCGATTTCCATATGGAGAGCGGCTGTATCGCCCAGGCCGGCAACCATTTCGGCGAATACCTTTGCGGCGCCTGCTCCATCTCCAAGATCAAGGTAAGCGATCGCGAGAGCATAGCCATTCTCAAAGTTCGGATCTAGCGCGACCGCGGCCTCGAATTGGTCGCGTGCGGCCGCTTCCTGATTCATTTTCAGCATCATCTGCCCGAGAAGGAGGCGAGCCTTTGCGTCTGCCTTTACATTTGTAGGGTAATCGCGTAGAACCCCCTCTGTCAGTGTTCTCGTCCTCTGAAGATCGTGGGCCGCGAGGGCTGCCTGCGCGTAGCGAATGATGAGCCCTGGCGAACGGGGTGCGAGCCGAAGAGCTTCGTCAAAGAGCGGAGCAGCTTTGTCGTACTCCTTGAGGGTCGCAGCCTGGAGGGCCATCTCGCCGAGCGCGTCGGCGATGAAGAGCCTATAGTGTCGCGCCGCTTCACGAAGATTGCCTGAGGCCTGCAGACTCTGCGCCATGTCATAGTGTCGCTTCAGGACTGAGTCGTCCACCGAAGAAGTTTGGGCTCCGGAGCCAGTTGCAAAGATTGCAATCAGAAGAATAGATAGCAGACTATTCGGCCAGCGCCGGACCTCGATCGAAAAGTTAGAAAATAGAAGAGTCACCCAAGATACGCTCGCAAGGACATTCTGAACTATAGAAGAAAGATTACGCCTCGGGGAGGACATAGTCTCGCAAAACACGAGCTTCACATAAAAGAGGGCGCCTGAGTCCAGGCACCCTCTTTTATGTTGCGGATTAGAAGCTATACTTCAGAGCAACTTCCAGGATACGGGCAGCGTGACCGCCTGCCTTGGTATCGAGGAAGCCCAGGGTCGGCGAGTTGCCACCTTTGGCATTGTTTGGGGTGAGGTCCGAGTTGTAGTGCAGCGCCAACTGATTGCCGCCGCTGAATTCAGGGAGGGGATGGTTGACCCAATTGAACGCAGACAGGCGGAACTGGACGACTTGACGTTCCGTAACGTGGAACGACTTGTAAGCAGCCATATCGGTGTCGAAGAAGTCCGCATTCCTGAAGTACGGGTAGCTTGCGGGTCCGTTGCTGCCAATGGCAGGGGCAGCAAAGCAGGACTCGTTCACCCTCTGGAGAGGTTTAAGGTTGGCGCCGGCATCGCAGGTAAGGACAGGCTGAATAGTCTTCGGTGCTGAGGTGCCGAAGTAGGTAGCCGGGCCGATACTTGTAATACTGAGCCCGAAGTTCGGAGAGTTGGTCGCCTGGAGGTTACCGCCTGACTGCCAGGTGGTGATGCCGGAGAGAGTCCAGCCGTTGGATACGCCATTGAGCAGATGCGAATCACCGTGGTAGACCCGCCCGAAGTTGTAGGCGTACGACGTGTTGAAGACGTAAGGCCGGTCAAAGGAGGTGATGCCGTAGTTATTTCGAAGAACGAACGGATCCTCCTGTAGGCCCGTGCCAAGCGTCTTGGACCATGTGAAGTTGAAGTTGAAGGTCAGATGCTGGGAGCGCTTGACCCAGCTTGTCTGCAGGCCGTTGTAGTTGGCATAACCGACGTGCTGGTTTACGTTGATCTGGTTGGTGCCATAGGAAGACCCATACGTACGATAGTCGGCCTCTTTGTTGTTCGGAGCGCCTTGTGACAGGTTTTCCGGGTTGGGAGATACGACTCCGGTGACCGGGTCCGCATTGAAGAAGGCGCCAAGCGGAACCTTATTCTGATTGATGAACTCGGTGAAGCCGCTTCCAGAGATGCTCTCGCCGCCCATGAGTAGTTCCTGGCTTCGGCTGCCTACATAAGCCACTTCCAACAGCGAGTTCCACGGGACCTGCTGGGAGACAGTGAAGTTATAGCTGTAGGTAACGGGAATACCGTAGTCGGTTGCGCCTACAGTGTTGACGCTGCCGTTGATCCCGCCCGGCTTGGGTGCAGAGATGGATCCGATCTGGGAGAGCAGGACACTGGTTTGCCCCGGCAATCCGTAACCCTGAATGCTCTGCGCTGTGGTGAGAGCGCCGGTGTAGTCGTTGTATTGATCGGCAAATCGGTAAGTACCCCAGCCGCCGCGCAAAATCGTCTTGCCGGTGCCAGTCAGGTCATAGGAGACCCCAAAGCGTGGAGAAACGAAGAGGAAGCGGTCCGGCGAGCCGGCCTTCGAGATCCCAGGGCTGATACCGTGCCAGTAGACGCCGGGATCGAGCTTGCCGGAAGCCTGATCGCTGGACACGAGGGAAGGAAGAAAGACGGCAAGGCCATTGCCCTGACGGTCGTACCAATGCCCAATATGTTCAAAGCGGAAGCCGACTTGAAGACTCAGGCGTTTGTTGGCCTTCCATGCATCGTCGACGTAGACGGAGAGCGTTTGGTAGGCCATGTCGCTAATAGGCGAGGAGTTGTTTTCCGCATAACTGGTGACATTGCCCATGACGAAATTAGCGGTCGGGTTATTTGCGGAACCTAGTAACGCTCCAGTAGCAAGATTGTTTTTGTTGTTGCCGCCGGCGCTGAAACTATTCAGAGCACCATTTGGAGACTCCGAGGCGCCTTGGATATTGCCGACGTTCTCAGCATAAACGCCCACTTTGACGGTGTGTGTGCCGGCGACCTTGGTGAGACCGTCGGAGAAGGCGGGCATCTCCTTGCGAACGAGATATTTTCCGCCAGTTTCAAAAATATCCTGCTGCGAAAAGTCAGGAAAAGTCAGCGTGCCCGCACTGCTGTAGGAAGGCACCAGCAAAGATCCGGTTTTGAATACTGTGCCGTAGCTACTCGGATAACCGAGCGTTGTTTTGTAGGCACCTGATGCGTTGGGAGGCCCCACGGGGAAGTTGCCGAAGCCCCAGCTGGCAATGAACTCGTTAGTGAACGTGGAACTGAAGACGTGGGTGAAGTGACCTGCGATCGCCTTGGAATAAGAACTACTGATGAGGCCGCCGCCAGGATATGGAATGGAATTGCCCGGGGTCCAATAAATGTGAGCGCCGTTACCTTGAGAGGGAGCCGCGTCTTGACCATACTGGTACGAAATGAAGAAGGTGTCTCTGTCGCTCAGGTTATAATCCACGCGGGCGCGGAAAAGGTACCCGTCGTGGGTTCCGGGGATGACTGCGTCATAGTTCGCGCCGCCGATCGCTGCACGTTGAGCCGGGTCGGTAACGTTTGCCGCGGGCCAGAAGCTAGCAAGCGCCTTTGCGCCGGGATCCAGAAACTGCGTTGGAATCATCCCGGCAGGTCGGCTGCCGTAACCTACGATCGTGCCATCCGGAAGCACCGTTCCTGTCGCCTGGATCCTCGCTGGAGTACTGGTATCCGTCGGGGCAAGATTGTTGCAACCGTTAGTCGCCGTATTAGTAAGGTTCCCCTGACAGAAAGCAACGTTAGCCGGGGTGTTCGTGAAATTACCGGCCATCATGTCCGCAGTGGGAATGAAGGACGTCAGGCGGTTGGCATTACCGGTGTCCTGAAGAATCCTTTCGTAACCAAACCACCCCAAAAGTTTCCTGTGAGTGAATGGAATTGGGCCGCCGACGTTGCCGCCAGGGTAATAGTAGTGAGCGCTGCCTTTTGGCGTGCCTGCGTGGTCACTCTGCCAATCGTTGGCATTAAGGACGTCGTTTCTTACATAAAAGTATCCTTCGCCGTGATAGGTGGCGCCACCTGATTTACTGATCGTGTTGATCACGATCGGCCCACGGGGGGCTTCGGCGCCAAAGTTGGAGGTCTGTACGCTGACTTCTTGGGTCATGTCCGGATTGAGGATGGCGATCGAGTTGCAGTTGCAACCTGGGTCGTCGATATCGACGCCGTCAGAGAGTTGGCTGGTACCCCCGCGGTTAGGAGCACCGTTCGCATTCAGTCCGTTGCCGACTGCGCTGGAGGCCACGCTGACGACCGTGGGATCGAATGCGGCACCGTTGTTCAGACCACTTGGAGTGCTGGTCACGCCGGGAAGGACCTTAAGAAGTTCAGAAAGATTGCGACCCTGGATGGCTAATTGCTGGATATCTTCCGCATTGAGCACCGCGGCGCGTTGGCCGTTCTCTACAGGAATAATCTGAGTGTTCGCTTCGACCGTAACGGTTTCACCCTGTTGGCCGACCGCCAAAACAAGGCCGGAGAGCTTACGAAGGTCACCGGCGCTTAGATTGATGCCCGGCTCTGCGTAGCTCTTAAAGCCCTTGGCCTCGATCTTGAGGGAGTAGCTTCCAGTAAGAAGAGCGGGGAACGCAAAGTAACCCTCGCCGTTGGTAATAGAGACTCGTGTATCCCTGGTCGCATCCTGGGTGAGAGTCACGTTTGCACCAGGAATGACCGCACCGGTGCTGTCATACACAGTCCCATTTACGGTTGCAGAAACCTGGGCTTTAGCTGAAAAGGGCAATATCAAAAACAGTGCTATGAACAACGCAACGTGACAATCTACCTTTGAAAGATGCTTCACGGTGTACTTCTGAAATTGCATACTACCTCCGAATAGTGTTTCTTCAGGCATTGCACTGTGTACCGTTTTTTCGGTATTGGTTCCGATTGCGGCGTGTTCCCGTTTACAAAATCGATTTATTAGAACCGCAGCATTATGTACACGATCGGGCAAACAGCTGTCAATGCAATTCTCGAAGTTGGTGGCAAAGGTCTTATTTCTTTGGAATCGGGGCGGTCAGGGGCTTCTCAAAAAGAAGGGGTTTTCAATAGCTGTGGCCTAAGCGAGCCTCAAGCTGGAAGCGTGAAACTCTCACTGAAAAGAAGACGACTTCTCGGCGGCATGCCCTGGTGCCCTCCCAAACCCCAAGCCGGGTAAGATGGTAAGTACCTCGGAAGTACACGCATAGCCGCGGTTCTGCATTCTCATGATGCTTCGATCGTGGCTTTCGACCGTCGTGAAGGTGAGGATACGGTCAAGCACTCTCCGGAGCGCATAAACGTTCGAAAAATAGCGATGGGGGTTTGCGGTGTGAGGACAAAGCCTAGGAGCCTACGATAATGCGAACGAATATCGCGTCCTATACAGAAGGCAACGCCAGGTCTATTTGCCGATATCGAAATTGCGAATCGATTTAGTAGTGCGGAATGATGTACTTATCGCAAAATCGGGTCCTTTTCCCCTCGCTCTCGGTGAGAATCAACAAGTTGAACCATTTTGCAACGTTGAGCGCTGGCCGACGCGTTGTCAGTGAAATCCCTAGTTTACTTGGGCTTTGGTTTTTTGGGGGGCGCGAGCTTACGGCGAATCGGCGATGTGGATTCGCGCACCATCAGCTCTGGCTCGAACATTACCGTATCTGGATATGCTTCCCTTGGGTTCTGAATTCGCTTTAGTAGCAGTTGCGCCGCCATCTCACCCATGCGCCTTAGTGGCTGACGAATGGTGGTTAAGCTTGGAGTATGGAAGGCGGCACTAGTGATGTCGTCGAAGCCTACAACCGAGATATCTTCGGGGCATCGGAGCCCTGCGTCAACGATGGCGCGTATGGCACCGATAGCTGCGATATCGTTAAAGCAGAAGATGGCGGTGAAGTCCCGGCGTGAGGCAAGAAGATCACGAACTACCGGATAGCCGAGCTCCGGCGACCAAGAATTTGTGCGGATATGAACACATAGTTCCGGGCGCATGCGGATGCCGATGCGTTCGGCAAGTTGTCGAATACTCTCCCACCGTGACTCTGAATCGAGTGCGTGAGGCTGTCCTTTCATAAAAGCGATGTCCCGATGCCCTAGATCGTAAAGGTGCTGTAGCGCAAGCATAGCCGAGTGATCGTGATCGAGGATGACGTTGGCGACACCTCGCATCTTCTTATGGCCGGAGATTGAGACAACCGGGACGTCAACGGCCTCGTGGAGCAATGTATTAACAAGAAGGAAGCCGTCGACGGCACGTTCGGTAAGAAGCCGCGGGTAGCCGTCAATGAGATCCGGTTTTCCCTGGTGGCTGACAACGAAGTGCAGATAGCCAGCCTCGAGTAGGTGCTCCTCCACTCCATTCATGACCATGGTGAAGTAGCCCTCGCTAAACTCCGGCACAATCACGCCGATGGTAAAGCTCTGACGTGTTCGAAGCGAGCGGGCCAGAAAATTAGGTTTGAAATTAAACTTCTTTGCGCCTTCGAGTACACGCTCACGCGTTTTGAGCGGAATACTCTTCGCTCCAGGTGCGTCGTTGACGACAATCGAGACTGTTGCCGGAGAAAGGCTGAGATACTCGGCCAATGTTTTCAGGCTGATCCGGCGATCTTCGTTTTGCGGGATCGTAGGCTTCATAGAATGAATTAGTTCTACCATTTGGCAGAGCTATTGACTATTTTCCGTTGTGGAGCCACCCTGCGTAGGTTGTTCCTTGATTATTGCAGCCACATACTCCCCTTCAGGTTCGCACCATCACTGGCAGTGGCTGCCGCTATTTTGTAGTCATCGGCTAGCAGCTTCGGCAGGAGGCCAATCAACATGTTGGGGCCGTGGAAGTAGCGGATATATTTGCTTAATCGATTATTCTAAGGTGATTTGCAGCTATACAGAACGGCGGCGATCGATTTAGAGTACTCCAGACAGTCCTCTATGAGAAACGCCGTCCTCTGTTTTGCCTTTGGCTCTGCTTTCACACTCTGCGCGCAGCAGCCGGACCGCGCTCACCAGAAGCCCTACCGGTTTCAAGATACGCATCTGCCGGCCGACGAACGTATCGCGGATCTCCTCGCTCATATGACGATCGAGGAGAAGATCGGAGCCCTTAGCACAAATCCCAGCGTACCCCGCCTCGGTGTCGCGGGAACTGGTCATGTCGAAGGTCTGCACGGGCTCGCTCTGGGTGGCCCCGGAGGCTGGGAAGGAAGAAATCTTCCCGTTATCCCGACAACCCAGTTTCCCCAAGCGCGCGGGCTCGGCCAGACTTGGGACCCGGCACTGATCGAGCAGGCGGCCGCAGTAGAGGCCCACGAAACCCGCTATGCCTACAACAAATATCACCGTGGCGGTCTTGTGGTGCGTGCACCCAACGCCGATCTCAGCCGAGACCCGCGCTGGGGACGCAGCGAGGAATCATACGGGGAAGATCCCTTTCTAGTGGGCACGATGGCAACCGCGTTCACGAAGGGACTCCAAGGAGCGGACAAGAGTTACTGGTCCACGGCTTCCCTACTCAAACATTTTCTGGCGAACAGCAACGAGGATGGCCGGGACGGCTCCTCTTCCGACTTCGACATGCGACTTTTTCAGGAGTACTACGCCGCACCCTTCCGCATGGCAATTGAGGATGGCAAAGCTAACGCTTTCATGACCTCATATAACGCCTGGAATAAAGTGCCGATGACCGAAAATCCAATTCTGCGCGATGCGGTAATGAAGGAGTGGGGGTTCGACGGCATCATCTGCACCGACGCCGGAGCGCTGACAAACATGGTCAAGGCGCACCATGTCTTCCAAACGTTGCCGCAGGCAGCCGCCGCGGCGATCCACGCCGGGATCAACCAGTTTCTCGACGACTACAAGCAGCCAGTACGCGACGCGCTGGCGCAGAAGTTGATTACGACCGAGGAGATCGACCGCAATCTGCGTGGCGTCTTTCGCGTGATGCTTCGTCTCGGCATGCTCGACCCCAACGAGGCAGTCCCATACGCTTCAATCGGCTTCAACGATCTGGCCAAGGGCGACCCATGGGAGTGGCAAAAGCAAAAGGCACTGGCACGACGCGTAACCGATGAATCGATCGTGCTGTTGAAGAACGAAGGGAATCTGCTGCCGATCGATTCAAGCAAAGTAACGAGAATCGCTGTTATCGGCCCCCTGGCCAACCGGGTCGCTCTTGACTGGTACAGCGGCACGCCACCCTATACGGTCACACCTCTTGACGGCATACGAGCGCGCGCCGGAACAGCAACCAGCGTCACGTTTTCAAACGGGAACGATCTGGCCGAAGCGACAGCCCTCTCAGCAAAAGCGGACGTCGCTGTTGTGGTCATCGGAAATCATCCCACGTGCGACGCTGGATGGATGAAATGCGCGCTGTCCAGCGACGGCAAGGAAGCGATCGATCGCAAAAGTTTGACGCTCGAGCAGGAGAGCATTGCAAAGGCTGTCTTCGCGGCAAATCCCAGGACGGTCGTAGTCCTCCAGACCAGTTTTCCTTACACAACCAACTGGACCGGGGAGCACATACCGGCAATTCTGCAGATAACTCATAACAGCGAGGAGCAGGGCAACGCGCTGGCCGATGTATTGTTTGGGGACTACAATCCCGCAGGTCGCCTGACTCAAACATGGGTATCGTCAATGGACCAATTGCCTCCGATGATGGACTACGATATCCGTCATGGCCGTACCTACCTTTATCTCCACCAAAAACCCCTGTACGCCTTTGGCTTCGGATTGAGCTACACGACATTTGCGTACAGCAATCTTCGGATCAGCTCATCCAAAATGGACGGCAAGGGTGAAGTGACCATAAGCGTCGATGTGAAGAACAGTGGCAAACGCGACGGAGACGAAGTGGTCCAAATGTATGTAGCCTATCCGAATTCTTCTGTCATGCGCCCCATCGAGGAGCTCAAGAACTTTCAGCGGATCTCATTGCACGCCGGCGAAGGCAGAACCGTTTCTTTGCGGCTGACGGCCAAGGCCATAGCCTACTGGAGAGATGAAACGGCCGGTTTCGTCGTCGAACCTGGCGCAGTAGAGGTGCGGGTTGGCGGCAGTTCCGACAATATCAAGCTTCATCAGGTCATCAACATCGCACCCTGAAGGTATCGAAGACTGCATTCCGCAATGCTGATCACACTCGCTTGTTTCGCATCGGCGGTTGTATTAGTTGGTTTGATGGGCGGAGATAGATCGTGTGCGCCTAACGACTCCCCCTGACTCGTGGCGATGCAACCGTACTCATCGAACTCTAGCGCCAAACATCGTGCATGTGAGCCTGAGTCGTCGCCGCGATGATGCGCTTGCAGCGCCCGACTAAGGCATTTCCGCCACATCGTCACCTTCGGGCTGGACCGCGGAAAAAGCAAGTCCGGCAAGGTACTTCAATCCTACGGATGGTCGTCACGGTATCACCCGAACGCGGCAAGTGGGTGCCGTCGAGTACCCAGGGGGACATCGCGAAGTTCTTCAACGGTCCACGCCCCGAGTCAGTCTCTCAATCCGAACGCCTGAGGGTTCCTCGTAGATGCGGATGCATGGCTGGCAGAAGTCCTTGCCCAATCACAAGAATGGCAAAGCCGACATCCTCTACGATCGCCGACCCAACGATCCGCCGTTCTTCCAGGTAGGCGCGACCTTTGCCTCACCGTCAGACGAGCATTAGTAGGGCCTCGAACAAAATCAGGAAGGGTATCTCGATCGCGGCGGTCATGTCATACGCTGTTCTCACGACTACAATGCGCCCTCAGGCCATAGCGTCTGCGTCCCCTTCATCGTGACCAACAAGGGACAATCCCTCAGCTACCACCGGCCCCAGCGATACTCCGGCCACGCCGAATTGATGGCCGTCGCCAAGGGCTATCGCGACCGCCATTACCCCATCGATGATCTCGTCATCGACTGGTTTCACGATACGAAGATGGGCGAGATGAAACATGAATCTCTCCAAGTGGCCGACCCAATCGCCATGAACAAGCATCATTGTGAACAATCGCAACAAATTGCCCGGCGCCTTCTCCACGCCAGAGCAGCGGATCGTCGTTGAAACCGGGGCCGGGCGTGGGAGATCTGTATAACGGTGCAGTCCGCCAAGCTAGTGAAGACCGGTGCCGCGTTGAAGTATGTAACGATATCCGGTCTCAAGACAAAGGACTCGCCAGGCCAGAAGTGGACGTGCAGGTGTCAGGCTGCAACTCGAAGACCATCTTGTTCATGCGTTCGGACTCCCACGCTCACATCGAGGGGCCAGGAGACGTCATACCAAAGCACGTCGATCTTTTCCGTAGTTCGTCATAATTTCGCGGATGAGACGATGCGCGTATTCGACGAAATCGTTTGCGCGCTTCTTCATCATTCGCGCATCGTGCTCATCGGATGATGCCATCCATCAGCGAGTAGTAGAAGCCGACGTGCAGGCCTTCAGCTCGTGCAGCTTCTACATATTCGCGCACCAGATCACGTCCAGGGCCTTGCTTTCCGGCGCGATAATCAGTCAGCTTGCTATCGAAATTGCAGAAGCCTTCATGGTGCTTGGTCGTCATCACCATGTATTTCATACCGGCAGCCTTCGCCAGCTTCGCCCATGCACGTGCGGAGTTCTTCACCGGATTGAATGTAGCTGCGTGCCGTGTATATATTCAACGACGGGAATCGCCTCATCTTCCATCACCCATTCGTGCCGGCCGATGGGTGCTGTAGACACCAAAGTGGATGAACATGCAAACTTCGCTGCCTGCCACGACTGCATGCGCCGTACTTGGTACGCTGTGGGAGGAGCTGAGTTCGCAACCGCCTGTGCGAGAGGCGAGGCAGCCGCCGTTCTTGTCCGCGCCGGTCCTGCGAGAGAGAAGCGCCGGTTCCAAGCAGCATCTGACGTCTGTTCAAGCTAGGTTTTGCATCTCCCTCTGTCTATCCATGCAAATTGAAGAATCCGCCATCGAGCGGGTAGTCTGTTCCGGTGATAAAAGATGCCTCGTCCGAGCAGAGATAAAGGGCCAGCATGGCAACCTCAGAGGGTTTCGCCATGCGGCCGACTGGTTGCGAAGCAGAGAGCTTTGCAAATGCCTCGGCTTCTTTGCCTGGAAAGTTCTTTCTAACAAAACCGTCGACGAACGGCGTATGCACGCGTGCCGGCGAGATCGCATTGCAGCGGATATTATGGCATAAGTAATCGCGGGCAACAGAAAGAGTCATGCTCCGCACTGCGCCTTTGCTCATCGAATACGCGTATCGGTCCTCAAGACCGGCGTTAGCAGCAATGGAAGCCAGGTTAACGATGACGCCGCCACCTTGCGCCACCATCGCTCTGATGGTCTCCTGCATAGCATGATGCGTCCCCAGTACGTTAACGCGAAATATGCGTTCAAAATCTTCATCACTCGTGTTCTCAAGGCGGCCTACATGCGATACCCCGGCGCTGTTGATAAGGATGTCTACCGCGGAAAGCCCCAAAATTGTTTGGAACTCCGCTCTTGTCTGTACCGCATCGGTAAGATCGCACGCGTGTGCAGTCGCGTTTCGCCCGAGTTGCATAATTCGTTCTGCTGTCTTCTGCGCCGCCTCTGCGTTCAGGTCGACGATACGGATGACAGCGCCATGCTCGGCGAAACACAAAGCAATCGCTTGGCCGATACCACTAGCCCCACCTGTCACGAGTGCCACCTTGTTGTCCAGACGAAACCCACTCACGTTGTAGCACCTTTCTATGTAGAGGGTGAAAGAGCCGAATGGCCTCGTCAATATTTTATCTGATTTTGTGTCAATGCTAAAAACCATCGTTTCATTTCTTGAAACAAAGTTGACAGCGCGGTCGGAGCTTGTGGTTGAAGCAAGAAGCGAAGAGTTCGAGCCTCCAAAAACAAGCGCTGAACGCTAAAGAAAAAGCTGAAGGCTCGAGGTATGAAGAAAGTAGCGAAGAAGTAGACGTTACGCTTTGCCCCAAACATGCTGCCACGTCTCCACCGCGCCCAGCTTCGTCTCCTCGGGCGTCAGCGCGACCACCGCTACACCCATTCCCCCAAGCACGCCCAGTAAATCCTCCCTGCGCTTACTGCCTCTTCTCAAAATTCACATACTCGCCCGCATTCGCCTTCACCACCAGATCACACGGAATCACCTGCACCTCCGGCTTAGCATTTTCACTTCGCTTGTCTCGTCCATGACCTCGTCCAAACTAGCAACAAGGTCTGATCGTCTTCTTGTTACCGTAGAGTCCCAGCTTGCGCCGCAATGAGGTCGAAGATCTCTGGTAGCGGCATGGATGGAGCGCAGTTCCCGTGCCGACGCACGGGTCGACGACAGTCTGATCGGGATCGAACCGATGACCTCTTCCATGCCATGGAAGCTCCGAAAACGCTAAATAATTGACGGATAAGAACTTACTAGACGGTAAAACCGGCAAAACCGGCCCAATCGGCCGTCTTTGACACCAATTTGACACCAACTTTTTGGGGCCGCGGGCTGAGCTTGTGGCGGGATCAGCCCCCAATTCCTCGCCTCCACTTGGAGCGAGAACACACCCTCGGAGTGTCCATGAGCAACAACGATTACGGAACTATTCACAGCGAAATTGTCTCACTTCTGAAGACCGCCCGCGCCTCCGCAGCACGGTCCGTCAACGCCCTGATGACGGCGACCTATTGGGAGATCGGTCGGCGAATCGCCGAATCAGAACAAGGGGGCAATCACGCGCCGACTATGGCGAACGATTGATAAGGCATTTGGCGCGGGATTTGACCAGCCAATTTGGGAGGGGATTCGGGTGGCGAAACCTGACCCAAATGCGAGCGTTCTTTCTGGCTTGGCCCCCCGCCAAGATTTTGCAGACGGCGTCTGCAAAATCGGTGTCGTTGAGTGATCTGGCCAGACAGTTTCCGCTGCCGTGGTCGGCCTACGTTCGCCTCCTTTCAGTCAAGACCGAGGAAGCCAGAAGCTTCTACGAGGGGGAGGCTCTGCGCGCCGGCTGGTCGGTACGGCAGCTTGATCGTCAGATCGCGAGTCAGTTTCACCAACGTCTGGCGCTTTCTAAGAATAAACCTGCAATGCTAGAAAGAGATGCTGGCACCTTCATCCGCGACGAAGTCACACCGGAAGAAGCGATCAAAGACCCGTTCGTACTCGAATTTCTCGGACTGAAAGACGAGTACTCAGAAACCGATCTCGAAGAGGCTTTGATTCACCACCTGACAGATTTCCTGCTGGAACTGGGTGACGACTTCGCCTTCCTCGGTCGTCAGCGGAGGCTTCGAATTGACGACACTTGGTTCAGGGTTGATCTCCTCTTCTTCCATCGTCGCCTTCGCTGTCTGGTCGTCGTCGACTTGAAGGTTGGCAAATTCAGCTACGCGGACGCAGGCCAGATGCACCTCTATCTAAACTATGCGCGGGAACATTGGATGATGGCTGGAGAGAATCCTCCGGTGGGCTTGATCCTCTGCGCGGAAAAAGGTGCGGCAGAGGCGCACTACGCGCTCGACAATCTTCCCAACAAAGTCCTTGCTGCTGAGTACCAAATGGTACTCCCTGATGAAAAGACGATTGCGGACGAACTTGCGCGTTCCGAAGCTCGACTCGCGGAACGTGAGAAAGGAATCCGACCCATCCGGTCATAGGAAGATTCAATGGCTACGCTTTCGTTCCAGAGGGCAAACAGTTCTGAAACTGTACGAGCTGGCTAACTAGGGAAGCGAGAGGCAGTCGTGCGGTGTCAGCGATTTCATACTCAACATGGAGAACGGATTTACTCAGATCCCGGCGCGAAATCAACCGTAGCAGCATGGCCGATTGGTAGATCAGAGATTGTGCGGTGTCGGGCACAGCCGCGTCCAGCGGCGTGATCTTCAGATCGAGTCGGTGATGATCGCGTCCGGCAGATCGTTGGCGGCTGCCATGCGGTTGACTTCGCCATGGCTCCGTTGAACGACGACGAGCGTCGCAGGTTCCTGGAGGTATGCGACGATCGCTATGGCCGGCGTTCGACGGTGCTTACCAGTCAGTTGCCTGTCGATAGTTGGCATGCACAGATCGGCGATCCAACCATCGCCGACAGCATCCTGGACCGGCTGGTTCACAACGCCTATCGCATCGAGATGGATGGCGAGTCGATGCGCAAGAAGAGCAAGGAAGCGGCGGCGAAGCCGATCGGAGGCCGCTCATGAGCGCCCCTCGGTTGATCCTCAAACAGCCCACCGGTTGGTTCGCTGCCGGCAGAGAGTTTGGCCAGGCCATCACGATACTCTCCGATGGCGCCTTCAAGCTCTACGTCTACGCCTGTCTGCATGCCGGTCGCCACACCGGTTGCCTTCGTGCAACGGTTGAGCACTGGCGCGGGCTGTAAAAACAACGCCATCCGTCATCGCCATGAACATGGATGAGTTGCAAGAGCGAGCCGTCTGTTGCGTACGCAGAGACCAAAGCCCGCAACTGGTGCTTGAAATCCGCGACTTGCCATATCAGAGGCAGCAAACACCTGACCGCACTCTTGGGCCAGAGGCAAGGTTCGTCGCGAAAGTGCGTGGCCTGTTCCTGGCTCCGGCTTGCGTTCAGGCCAGCTTCTCAGCCGCCGATGAAAGGCTTGCGCTCGATATGCACCGAGGAGGCGTTTCCATCGAACAGATCACGCGGGCCATCCTGCTGGGATGTGCCCGCAAGTACGTCTCCATGCTCAACGCCCGAACCCGAACCCCGATCACCAGCCTGCAATACTTCGCCGACATCGTCGAGGAAGTGTGCGAGTCGGAGATACCGGAAAGCTACTGGGAACCGCTTCGATGGAAAATGACGAGGATGGAACAGCAATGGCAGAAAGGAGATCAGGCAAAACCTTGATGCCGATACCAGCGGGGTAGCCCAGGCTGCCCGGCATCACCGAAACAACGGCCCACATCACCATAATGCTGGCTCACATCCAACGGAATCCACAATCGTGCTACCCGAAGAGGAAAGAAACGAAATGAGGTTAAATGATATTTATTCGCCCTTTTCTTGACTCATGTGGGCCACGTAGCTAATGTAAAAAAACACCAGCGTCGCTTTGCTCCGACTCTGACCCACATCACCGTAATCAGCGGCCCACATCACCGGAACGCACGTCAAGCGTCTGCGAAGCCACATTGTCGGATAGTTTGGGTGCCAGAAGTGCCTCCGGTGAATCCCTAACTGGGCCGGTTTTCCGTTCCAGTGCACCTGAAACCCCATAATCCTCCAGACTGTATTTGGCCCAACCAAGGCAAAATGCAGAACCGGAGGAAAGAATAGTGAGTAAAGAAACAAGAACGATCTCCGATTTGGTGAACGCGATTTCGGAGGAAATGACTCGGCTCGACTACAAACCGACCGTGTTGAAGCAGTACCACATCGTATGGAACAAGTTGTGCAAGCGCGTAGGTGCACGGCCTGCGAATGACTTCGACATGGAATTCGGGATGAAATTCCTTGACGAGGCAATGCGTGCCCATCCAAAGCATCTGAACGAGAACAGCAAGCAAAGATGGATTAAGGCAATTTACACGCTCGCCGATTTCAAACGTACTGGCATCCTTTCTCTGCGGCGGGAGAAACGCGGATTTGTTTTTTCCGAACTGACCAAATCCGCGTTCCAGCAATTCACGGCGCATCAATCGGCCATTGGACTATCCGAAACGTATATACGCGACACATGCCTCTATCTGGAGCGTTTCTCGAAATACTTGGAGCAACAATGCTTGGAGAACATTGCAGGGCTTGACGCCCGGCATGTGCAAGGGTTCGTCAATAGCTTGGCCATATACGAATTACCCACGATTTACCATACGACTTGCGTGTTGCGGCGCGCCTTGCGCTACCTGTATGCCCAAGGGATAATCACGACCGACCTAAGCACGGCTGTTCCAAAAATCCGATACTGCAAGAAAGCAAAAATACCTTCCGCTTACTCGAAAGACGAGATCGAGCGTATGGTCAACAGCATCGACAGAGGAAACCCGCGAGGCAAAAGGGACTACGCGCTGATCCTTCTTGCCGCCCGGCTGGGTCTTCGGGCATCGGATATTGCAAACCTGACATTCTCCAGCTTCAAGTGGGATAAGAACATCATTGAGGTTGCTCAGCAAAAAACCGGGGAGCCCGTGACCCTGCCGTTGCTAAACGATGTCGGGGAGGCCGTCATTGACCACATCCGCTACGCGAGGCCGAAATCGGACGAGCGGTTTCTGTTTCTAAAGCTCAACGCTCCCAATGACGTGATGTATGCCAACTCGATACATCACACGGTCTATGCAAGGCTGAAAGAGGCGGGAATCCGCATACCGCCGGGTAAGAAACACGGTCCCCACGCGCTAAGGCATAGCCTGGCAAGCGCCCTGCTTGAAAACAATGTACCCATGCCAGTCATTTCAGAAGCACTGGGACATACCGACACAGAATCGACATCCGTATACCTTAAGATCGATGTCGCCAGATTGCGCGAGTGCGCGGTTGAAGTCTCCGCCTTTTGTTGTGGTCACGAAAATCGGTTTGGAGGCGCGCACGAATGAAAAATGACGAAACTACCCGCTATTACGAAAGCCCATTCGCGGCGCACATGGCCAACTTCATCCGCTACAAGCGTGCGCAAGGCATTAAATACGACGCAGTACCGCGTTCCCTGCGCAGTTTTTCAAGGTTCTTGTCCGCTAAGGAAGCGGATGACGCAAGCATTGGGAAAGAGTTGATTGAGGAATGGTGTTCATTTAGGCCAAACGAAAACAGGCTAACGCAAAGACGCCGCATTGTTGAGACGACCCAATTCCTGAAGTACTTGTCAGAAAGAGGCGTGGATGTGCATTTTCCTCGTCCAACGCGGAAATCGCGAGCAAGAGGAGCGTTTGTCCCGCATATTTTCTCCCATGAAGAGTTACGCCGCTTTTTTGAGGAATTGCGATCGAATCAGCGCAAGAACCCCTTCCATGATGCCAGTGATGCTGCCTGTGCTTTTCAGACTGCTTATGGGCTGCGGACTGCGAATATCCGAGGCCCTTGGGCTTCGACTCGGTGACACTGATCTTGACAATGGCATCCTCGTTATCCGGAAGTCAAAGTTCAACAAAGACAGGCTCATCCCCCTGTCGGATTCTTTGTTGGCTGTACTTCGCGGATACAGTGGCACTTACCACAAGATACCGAAGGACGACAAGGAACCATTTTTCGCTCACAGGGACGGCCGCGTAGTTAGTCAGGACAATATCTACACATGGTTCAGGAAAGTGGTCTGGGCAGCGGGGATCTCACACGGCGGGCGCGGCAACGGTCCAAGAGTGCATGATTTTCGCCACACATTTTCGGTTTATTCGTTGAAGGCCATGACGGACAAAGGGATGGACATGTACTGTGCCCTGCCGCTCCTGTCAACCTATCTTGGCCATGCGTCGGTGTCTGCCACAGGGCAGTATGTCAGGCTAACGCAGGACATGTTCCCTGAAATTATTGAGAAAGCAAACGCCATCGCCGCCTTTGTAATTCCAGGGGGTGAATGGTAATGAAAAAAGCAGCGGATTTCCCTTATTACGTGAGCAAGTTCCTTGCCCGATATCTTCCCGGCGAGGTAGGCGCCAGTCCAAACACAATCCTGTCGTACAGGGACACTTTTTTGCTGTTCATAAAATACTGTAAGTCGCAAGAAAATACGCTTCCGGAGGAGATGACGCTCGAACTGCTGACAAGAGAACTGGTATGCGCGTTTCTCTCCTGGCTCGAAAATGAACGTAATTGCAGCGTCTCAACAAGGAACCAGCGTCTTGCGGCGCTTCACTCCTTTTGTCGCTTCATGCAGACGGAAGACGTGATGCGCCTCAACCAGTACCAGTTGGTGATTTCGATTCCCGAGAAAAAGGGGAAATCGGGAACCGTCAATTACATGTCACCAGAAGGCATCAAGCTCATACTGGAACAACCCGACGCAAAAAAGATGTCTGGCCGCAGGGACATGGTTTTGCTGAGTCTGATGTACGATTCTGGCGCTCGTGTTCAGGAGAGGCTGACATTACTGTAGGGGATTTCAGGGCGGAGCCACCGGCGACTATAAAGATTACTGGCAAGGGTGGTAAAACGCGCATAGTCCCGCTCATGGAGCCGACAGCTACCATCGTGCGCCAATACATTTCTGACGCCGGCTTGACTGGCGGCGGCAGCACTCGTATCCGCTGTTCCCGAATCGGCGAAGCTACATCGCTTAGGGGTAAAGCCCAAGGGCCTTCATCTGACTATTGAGGAGTTCGTTACGGAAGATTTTCGGATTCACTCCAACCTGACGAGTCGATTTGGATTGTCATCCGAGAATGCTCGGAAAATGCTCTTGAAATCCCTCCTCGAACTCCTGTCTGTGTACAGCCGGACCGCACATATGCGCGAATTCACGTGCATTCTCGGAATGGAGGAGGATGAAGAGCAAGCATGGAATCTAAAGGCTGATTCGTTGTATCGTGCATTCGCTCAAGAGCCGCAGTCGCGCGAACCTCAATTTCTGCGCGTTGCGAAGATCGCCGGGTTGGGTGAGCGCGGCTTAACAGAGAGCGGCAGGATCGATCTGGAGCGGCTGATGCGGTTGCGTAGTTCCGATGATTTGGCGGTTTTCAGAACGTGGTTGCGCAGCGCAGAAAGCAAAACCGACAAGGAAATACGTGATCGAGTTACCAGTTTGCGATCAAGAGTCGGCAATTTTCTTTCTGGAACAGTTGCAGGGAAGGCTCTAAGGATCGTTATCACCAATTCATCCGGGGCTATCCCAAATCCATTAGTGTCCATCCCGGTAGGCCTGGGGCTCAGTGCTCTCGATTCGTTTTTGTTGGAACGAGTTCTGCCTCGTGACGCGGTTCTCAGTGTTCTCGTTGATGAATATCCGGCAATCTGTAAAGACGGGTTCTAATTGCCAACCCTCCTGCTACCGCAATGCGGCTTCAATAGCTGTTTTGCCCTGTGCAGCGAGTACTTTCGAGCCTTCAACCCCAAACAGTTGCCAACGCGATCCCGTAGGTGATGGTCACATAGATCCATAGGGCGAAAAGGCTGCGTGTATTGACGTGCGAAATCGGTCGCCTTTCCAGATGCGCGTGTCGTAAGCGAAGAACTGCGCCAGCAGTCGGCATAACCAAAACACCGTCATCCCCGCCAATACCGCCCTGCTCAATAAGGCGGGGCGTAGCAATGCGTCGGCACAAAGGAACGACCCTACACCGCCCAATGCCACTCCCAATCCTATGAAAAAGCTATGCACGAAGAATATTTGGCGTGTCAGAAGCGACACGCCTGCCAGTTCCCGCTCCCATCCGAAATATCGATTGAAGAAGGCGTGGCTCAGACCGAGTAATGCCAGCAGGATGCCAACGATCCGCAGATGCATGGACAGAGTCATAGGTTCTTCCTCAAAACGTACACATGCACAAATGGCGTCATCGCAAGTTCCGTTCGCACCATGAAGCCTGCTTCTGAAGCGGCGTTTCGCCACTCTTTCTGAGAGAAGAAGTGCAGGAAGCCGGGACCGAAGGCCAGAAAATTTTTCCAGTCACGCGCATGTTCCATCAACACCAACTCGCCACCGGGAATCAGAATACGCACGATCTCTCGAAATAGATCCACGCGTTGCTCATGACGGCGCAGTTCGTGCGCGGTAAAAATCGCGAAAGCGGTGTCGAACACGTCTGCGTCAAAGGGCAGCCGGTCATAGCGCCCCAATATCGCAGGGACCGACTTCTGATTGACCAGCTGTGCCTGCCGAATTGAGATTTCGGTCATAGTGCGCGGGTCAAAGATGTCAACCACCTGATTGCCTTCTGCTGGAAGGACTGTCTCGAGCAGGCCGCTGGTTTCGTCCCAGCCAGAATGAATGTTGATCCATCGCCTCGGTACCCGGGTTAGCAGGCGCACAATCCAGCGGAAATCGTAAAGCGGAAAACGGTCGTATATGTAGTGCGACACGAGCAGCGACGACGCCACCCAGAACATCCCCGGCACCACGCCTGACAGGAGCGCGATGCGGCCCGGGGTTGGCAAAGATGGCCAGGCCAGCGCCGCCGCCAAAATGCCCGCAGTTGCGATGAGATACATGCGCCGATTGAATTGCAAGATCTGCAGTACTCCTTGATAGGGTCCCCGAGTTGTAAATGTACTCATGAGAGCCGCCTCCCTTGTTCCCATCGATAAGGCACATCGTGTACATAGAAAGCGTTAGCAAGAATCGGACGGGCGCCGAGGAATGGCTCGTGCTCCAGAAATGTATTCCGCCGCACATCGACAGCGACTGGTCGCGGTTCCCACTGCTGGCGTATTGCGCGGATTCCGATAATCGAATCCGTTGACTCCTCATAATCGAAGGTGTAAGGCAAAGGACCGGCAAATCTCCGCGCCTCGGCCAGGTTGCTGAAGGGGGATCCATCGGGCAGCAGCCCCGGCCCGTCCGTCAGCCGCGCCACTACTTCGATATCGGCCTCAGCCCGCGGGGTCCGGATAGTCCAATGGAGTTCCCCGCTGGTGGTCTTCAGTTCCGTTTCGCAGAGCCGATAGTTATAGTGCGTCAGCAGATTGCCGGCGCACGCCATCCTTCTGCGGTCTGTGTCGCTGCGCAAAATCCGCAACCCTCGCTTCGATTGCGCTGCGTTGTCCAGTCGCGTGAAGATCCGATAGCCGCTCAAGAAGAAATCCTGCCCCATGACCGCGGGAAGGAAACTGGGTCGGAGACGCTCCGTCTGAACCAGGGCGATAGCGAGGAAAGCATGTCCACGAAAAAGATCGAGCATAAGCCCCTTCGGCAACAAGGGTTCGAGAATCTCCGGCGGAAGCGCGTAGGTCAAAACCAGCGAGTGGCGGAAAAACGCGGAGATAGGAATCGGGTGCCGTTTTAGCAAATGGAGCATTCTTTGCCTCCTTCACCGAAGGTCGTGATGGCACCCACGTACACGACACCCCAAAGCATCGAACGGTCCAGTGCAGCCCAATTTGTCGTGGTATCGGGTCTCGGCTCCGCGAATGTGCGGGAAACCACAACCGCATTCGGAGCCGCTGCATGTTCGACCGCATTCCGCAAGCGAAGCAGATACTCCTGCGATACTCCGTCGCCAATGTTGGATAGAGCAAACGCGTCGTATGTTGACGGTGGGCAACTCTCAAGAAACTCCGCGGCGTCTGCGCAGACGAATTGGATCGGAGTTGCAGACGGTCCGGGGTCGACCGGCGCTGTTCCCAACATCAAAGCCGCAGCATACGGATTGGATCGGTTGGGGTGACTTGCCCAACCGCGCCGCAGACGCTGACGAATCCGACGGCCGAATTCGTCAGGAACCGACGCAGCCAACGGGGCAGCGTAGCAAAGCCCCAGCAGGCGCGGCGCAAGCAATGTGTCCACGGCAGCGCGCCAAATAGGAGTGTCGAGCCTCTCATCCCAGTATTGGATTTGCCTGGCGCAGTCGGAAAGGTTGAGAAACTCAACTAGTTTTCGCTGGGTCCAACCAGCGAGTCTCGCCATGCCGCGGCCGAAAGCGAGCAACTGCTCAGCGGCGCCCGCATGCCCCGGCCCGCCCTCCGCCCTCGACTTTGCGTAAGCGAGTTGATGTGGATTGATGTCCACCGCCGTCACGCGATGCTCGGCAGCGGCAAGAGCTCGTGCGGTAGACCCGGCTCCGGCTATGGCGAAGACGCGGCTCCGCGGCCTGAAGGCGCGCAACTCGATGCCGTAGTCCTCGTACGTCTGCCCAAAAATTAGCCGATGATGCTGGACGCGGAACGGGCCCCTCCGCCAGGGGGTTGAGACAGTTTCAAGCATGCGCAACATGGGGGCTATCCTCCGCTGCAATCCAAATCAAAATCAGGAAAGCCAGGTTCTGCACGATCATGCCCCCGGGGTCGGGGATCAGGCGCCTCGCCCAAATCGTTCCACCCGCGTTCATCGCAACGAGGAGCGCGGTCTGCACAAGCGCCGCCTGGCGCATTCGCTGCCCAGACAAGACCCACGCGGCGATACCGCATTCGGCCAGGCCTAGCGTGATTAGCGCTGCTCTAGCCGTCACGGGGCCAAGGAAGGGTGTCGCTGCGATCACCTCCGCGTGGCGGGGCATGCCGCCCAAAAGCTTGCACCACAAACCCTCGTACAGCCAAACCAGAGCAATTGAGGCGCGGATGAGTTTTGGGTCAGGCCTCGTTTGAAGTGTCATAGCCTTGCCCTCCTTCGGCCAGAACGATGAGATCTACAATCTTTGACCGCAGCGGTTTCAACAGCGCGAATCCAGCCATCTTCAAGCCGCCGACCAGAAGTGCGAGGCTCTTCTTACGCAGCATCCGCGTTTGCCGCTGACCTGGAGAGCGATCATAGATCCAATACAGAATCAGGCCCATTTGATATAGCCACAGCAATTTCGGCAGGTGCGGCGCAAGCTCCGTTGGAACCCGCACGTCCCGCGACTCGTCAATCATCCGGGCAAAGTACGCCTGGTCGCGTTCTCGAATGTGCCTTGTCGCCTCGCTGAATGGCGACAGGCGGTTCTGTGGGTCAGCCGAGTGTCGCAGCAGCGCGCCGAGGAAGGTACGATTCGGCTCGAAGTATTCAAACTTCACCGCCATCAGTGCCTCTACCTTCTCCTCGAAATGGCTCGCGCCGGAGAGAGCGGCTTCCATTCTGGGGGTCATTGCCTCAATCGCCCGCTCATAGAACGCCATCACCAGGTCTTCCTTCGACTGAAAATAGTAGTAAGCCGATCCCAATGACACATCTGCGGCGGCTGCGATCCCGCGCATAGTCGTTTCCTCAAATCCCTGGTGTCGGAACAGGTCTAATGCGGCGTCAAGGATGCGGGCGCGAGTGACTTCGGATTTCTTGATCGAGGTGGCCGTTGTCATAGTTTTGAGGTGGTGGTCAGGATCCGGGCTCGCGGTCTCTGCCCCCCTGAAGCGGTAGGATTTGCACCCAATTAGGCACCCAATCACACCCATTTCGGCGGGGCGGCTGCCTGGGAGGTCTCAAGCGCATCGAATTCAATATTCATTTTATTTGAATATTGTATAATCGAACCATGCTTAGGCCGCTCGACATCGTGGTCCTGCTGAAGCTTTCGCTGGAGAACAGCGAACGGCCTCCGTACCTGCGCCTGGCGAATGAACTCCACCTCTATCCGTCAGAGGTCTACGCTTCGGTGAAGCGTGCGCGGGCGTCGCACTTCGTTCAAGGCCCGGAACTCGGAGATCGCCTGAATCGCTCCTCGCTGCTCGAATTCCTGATTCATGGAGTTCGATATGCTTTTCCTGCCGTGACCGGCGCGCCGACGCGAGGGGTTCCAACGAGCTATGCCGCTCTTCCGCTTTCGAAAACCATTGCTGATGCCGGCGAGTTGCCGCCAGTCTGGCCGTACGCGGATGGGAAGGTTCGTGGATACAGCTTTGCGCCCCTCCACAAGAATGTCCCGCAGGCTGCACTCGCAGATGAGCGGCTCTATGAATTGCTGGCCTTGGTGGATGCTCTCCGTAACGGGCGGGCCAGAGAACGAAACCTGGCGAGTCAGGAGCTGACGCGAAGGTTGGAGATGCCCACCGATGCCAAATCCTAATCTTGACCTGCTGGAATTGGCGGCTGAGAGATTGCGCCAACTCCTTCCGGAAATCGTCTTTGTTGGCGGCTGCGCAACCGGTTTGCTGATCGACGATCCGGCCGCCGCGCCCGTACGCGGAACCTACGACGTGGACGTCATCGCGGAGATTGGTTCCTATGCCGAGTACACCGACTTTTCCGAGCGGCTTCGCGCTCTGGGATTCAAAGAAGACAGCCGCGAAGGCGCGCCGCTGTGCCGGTGGATTCATGGTGCATTGACCTTGGATGTCATGCCGTTGGACCCTCAAGTTCTTGGATTTTCGAACCGCTGGTATCCGGATGCTCTGCGCACGGCGGGGAACGTCCAGCTTCCTGGCGGACTGGTCATTCGGGCCATCAACGCGCCCTACTTTCTCGGGACCAAGCTCGAAGCATTTCACGGACGGGGAAAGCGGGATTACCTCGCGAGCCATGACCTGGAAGACTTCATTGCCGTAGTCGACGGCCGGCCATCACTCATACCTGAAGTCGAGATGACATCTCCGGCGTTGAAGATTTATATCGCCGATGCCGTCCGAACGCTTCTTGCGGAATCACGCTTCCTCGACGCTTTGCCCGGATACCTTCTACCGGACGACGCGAGTCAAGCCAGGATCGGGCAACTCCTCGCGAAGTTCCGCAGACTCGAGACGATCCGCTGACTTGGCGACGGCGCCTAAGCCACGATCCGCTCTGGATGGTCGGTCCGCGCATATTTCCGAAGCTCGGAGACCGGGATCAGAACCCGGCCGCCAATGCGCCGTGTTGGCAGCCGCCGCGTCGCGATCAGGTAGTCCAATGCCCTCTGGCTAATGGAGAGCAACTGCGCTGCCTCTTCTCGGCTCGCAAGGATCTTGCTTTCTGCCGCTACGGTGATTCGAGCGGGTGGTTTCTTTTGTTCGCCCTCTGCTGATCTCATTTCGGATGCTCCCATCATTAACCCGTCTTCGCGTCGTTGCCACCCGCTGACGAGTTGGAGAATTTGCTTGCACCTGCGATCAGTTACAGCTTCGACCAGTTTTGAATGCGTGTCCAAGACCTTTTACTTGCAGCGTTATTCCTAGAAGGCATCACAGAGGCATTGGTGGTCATTAAGGGACGTCTTCGCGCATTTAATGGCATGAGCGAATCTGAGCAGATGCAGGTGAGATCAAAAACATTCTGGGCTTGAGATTCGTTGAGCTGTGCACCTTTAGTTTTCCGTTTGCGACGATGCCTACAAGGCATCACTCTTCTCCTAAAAGGTATTGGACTCGCGCGAGAGATGGCGTTATGTTGTCGCTCACGACGGAGGAAATCAGGGCATGCATCCCGTTCGGTGCTGCGCACCGGGTGAATTGTGACACTCCACCCCTGAAAGGGAACTGCCCAGATACTTTGGTATCTCGATAGATACCACTGAAAACACAGCACGCCGACAAAACGTGGTATCTGGCCAGATACCGCGTAAACACGGGATGGAGGTCACTATGGGTGACATTCAGGCACTGAGGGATCGACCCAAAGAGAAGCTGCGCGGGCGTGAGCGCCGCTCGCTCAATCTGAGTACGAAGCTCACTGCAATCGAGGCAAGAATCATTGAAGATGCCGCATCGCGGGCTGGCAGGACGCCGAGCGAATGGGCACGTGAAGCATTGCTGAAGGCGGCCCAGGGTGGTAGTTCAAACCCGCTTGGCATGGATATTTTCGCCGAGTGTGTGGGCAGCCAGATGCTAATGATGAATGCATTTGATCCGCTCCTGAAATCGGCTGGAATGGCAACAGAGCAAATCAAGGCGCTCTTTGATCGGGTCCAGAAGACGAAGCTAAACCAAGCGCAAGAACTCCTCGCAAAGCGCGCGAAGCGCCGTGCCGAAGAGGTACGGCGAGAAACCGAATGACATTCCCCGGATAGCAGAGAATAGCCGAGTCCGGGGCGGAGTCAAGGCCGCGCTCCGCGCGCCGCTTCGCGGTCAGAGAGCCTTGACACCGCTCCTGGTGCCTCGGCAAATCATTCCGATATCCGGGGAATGTCATCAAAATGCTGAAGAGCAAATACTGTGAGGTGGGGCATGCGCGGAGTCTACGAAAATCCATTGGGGAGCGGCATCTGGTGGGTTCACTACTATGCGGCTGGAAAGCGGCACCGGGAGAAAGTCGGTCGCAAGTCGGATGCGATCAAGTTGTACCAATCGCGCAAGGCCGATGTAGTCGCCGGAAGGAAGCTTCCCGAGCTGCGCAACAGCAAGGTTGTCATGTTGTCGGAACTGATCGATGACGTGCTCGAATTCGTCGCCCATCACAAGGACAATCGGAGCTACACAAGCAAAGGCGAAATCGTTCGGAAAGCGCTTGGCTCTAAGCCCGCTGCTGACCTCACTCCGCAGGAACTGGAACGGTGGCTTAGAACACGCTGCAAAACACCAGCTACAGCGAACCGCTATAAGGCCTTCATCTCACTCTGCTATCGGGAGGGGGTTCGCAATGGCAAAGTGGCCGTCAATCCGGCACGTTTGGTGCGGCAAAGGAAAGAGGGAACGGGTCGGCTTCGGTTCCTAAGCCGCGAGGAATATGACCGGCTCCACAAAGTGATTGCAGTACGTTTCCCGGAACATTTAGCCGAGTTTGTCGTCAGCGTTCACACTGGGATGCGGCTGAGCGAACAGTACTCGTGCATGTGGTCCCAAGTGGGTCTCGAACGACGAACAATCGAACTGACGAAGACGAAGAACGGCTCGGCTCGGACAGTGCATCTCAATGCCGACGCTCTGAGGGCAATTGAGTCGCTGAAACGAACTCTACAAAAGGCGTCCGATCCGGTCTTTCCGCGCGAGGGATCACAGGGCCGATTCGACACCCGATCCTGGTTTCAACCTTGTCTCGAAGAAGCGAAGATTACGAATTACGTCTGGCATTCGAACCGGCACACATTTTGCTCCTGGCTAGCCATGGCCGGAGCATCGATCAAAGAGATCCAGGAGCTAGCCGGCCACAAGACAATCACTATGTCCGCCCGCTACAGTCATCTCTCGCCAGAACACCGGCTTTCCGTCATCGATCGGATTGCCACGTTAAAGCTAGACCGACTGACCGAATACCATGAGTGAGATTCGTTTCTGATGCTCGAATTTGCCCACTAAATGCGCCCGAGGAATTAGTTATCGGTCAAACTCCTGTAATTGCGTCATCACCTCTCCGACGCCCTCCTGACAAAGACGGTCGATTACATCAAGGGTGCGAGGTCCCCATTGATCCCGCTGATGCTGGTGGTACACGCGGAAGATCAATTCGATACAGTGTAACCGTCTGCAGCGCGACCCGTCCTGAAGTCTCTCGCTTCGGGGCCAAAGCGCTTAAGGAAGATCTCGCATGCTGTACAAACCACTCCGGGAAGTTTCTCCACAGATCCTTCCAGTGTGTAGAGCAGAGAATGTGAATTATCTTCAAAAGCCGGGCTGTTGCAATATGCGTCGATGAGCGATGCGAAACTCTCGAGTGGTAGGCCGTCTAGATGTCTGAAGCAATTACCTGCTTCTTCCCGCACTTTTTTATCAGTGTCACTGAAGCAGCGAACCAACTGCTTCTCGCACCGCGGACGGAACTCTTCGACGCCTAGGTTCGCCGCAGCCACCCTGGCCGCCGCCAGTCTTTGCGCCTCATCTCCAGTCACGGCGGCCTCAGCCATTTCCTCAGCCTCCGGATGCATCAAGGCCGCAATGCAAGCCAATTGAGAGCCCAGCTCAATCGCCTTTTGGTCTGGACTTCGGAGCAGTGCTTCAATGTGTGGACGCACTAAATCAAAATGTGCCCTTATCCCGACCCGAGCGAGGTCCACTCCATATTTGCTGGACCGCAATTCAGGTGTATCAATGCAACATTTTTCGAACAAATCCCACGCATACATGTAATCGCGTACAGCGACGGCTCGCAAGGTAAATGCAACACAGGTGAGTACGGCCTCACTCCGGTCCTCCGTCATTTTCTGCAACGTGTGTTTGAAACGTTCAACATACTGCGGGTCGTGATTGATCAGGGTTCCAATCGCGAGTGCAGCACGGCCACGCATCGTGTTAATGCCATGAAAATGCGGATCCCCGTCATAGTAGTTCTTGCCATTGCTCGATTGCTTCTTCCAGGCCTCTTCGCTCGGATCGGGACTGCACAGAGCGAGCCAAGACAGCTGCTCAAGCGATTCTTGAGGCAACGGATCTTCAATCGCACTGAGCAGGTCTGCCACCTCGCCCCCACAGCTTTCTCGTTGTTCGGCGAATGCCTTTGAGGTCACTTGGAGCTTCAAAGAATCATCGACCGGTGCCTTTTGGAGTGCCCGTAGGAGCTCCCCCCAGTATTCCGGCGATACATCGGAAGGAAGTCTCAGCGCGAACTGCGCAAACCGATGAGGTTCTTTGGCTGCCATCGCCCCGATAGCGCGAGCGAACTGGGGATTTCCTCCTTTTAGGAAGTCTCGATAATCCCGAGGTCGTTCGTTGGCGCTGTAGTGGGAAATCGCGGTGAGAATCGCCTCATCGTCCATCTTCTCGAGCCTGTCCTGAGGGATTGGAGGGCCAACAACACCACCGCGCACCCCTTCCGGTTTACCGCTGGGCTGACCGAACTTTCTTTCGAGCTCTCTGAAAGCGACATTGACTCGATGACTTCGACGCTCCACTGGCATGGCGGCAAGCAGATTAAATCGTGCTAGTCCATGGTATTTGAAACCGGACGGAGTCTTTTCCCACGGCGCGACGTACTGCAAGACCGTCGATTCAAGTAGTGCGAGTTCCTCGCCCGAGCAATTCATCGAAACCGACGTGACAGCCTTCTGCGCAAACCAGTGTGAGTTGCTGGTCACGCCGCACTCAAACCGCCACGGCTGTTTGGAAAACAGGTCCACGGCTTGACTGCTGAAGTACTTGCCGTTTCCCGCGAAGATACACATCAACAGCGCATTAGCTGTGTGGGTATCTTCCTGCTTCAAAGAATCAACACAGCGTTGCAACCTCTCCGGGCTCGCTGAGGAGACGCTCTCGAGAGCCTCTTGGAGGTAGGCGAGAGCGGCGTTGTGTGGCTCTTGTCCAATATCACGAATCATCAGGAAAGGCCATACTCTGTCTTGCCGAGGCAGCTTGTTGCCCGGGTATACAGCCCAAGATGAGGTAGCAATGATTATCGGCAGAACACAGCTTACGTAATACTCTGGAGCGGATCGCGCAGCCTTCGAGATCGGTTCGTCAGCGAATTGCTCTCCTTTGAATGAAATCAGCGGTTCGCCCGTGTCTGTCTCGCGAGCAAGGTGCAGCTTTCGACGAAGCCATGCGGCGAGAATTTCGCACATTCTTTCAGGATTCTCGTCTGCAAGCCCATAGACGAGATTCCAGAAGGTACTGTTCACCGCGATCACGCCCCGAGCCTCGTCAAGCGTCCCATCCTCGATGAGATCAAGAAAAAGGTCGAACATTGGGCGGCTTCCATTTAGTTTGACAAACTGCATAAACCACAGGAGCCTCTGTCGCCAAGCCGCATTTCCCCTGAAGGGCTTCAGGAGTCCCGCTACATCGGCTGAAAATCTGGCATCGTGCACACGTAGATACGACACGCTCAAGTCGACGATCAAATCACTTTCAGATTCGATCCAGGCCCTGGCGACGCCGCGTTGAAGGGCCTGTTCGAACAGCGAACCCGAAGCAAAAAAATGCCTCCACGCGAGAGCCGAAATCACGTCTGACGTCGTGCCATCTCGAACAGCATCAAGATGCGGCTCGATCAGGCGGGACCAAAGATCCCATTCAATCGCGGAAATTGTTGTGCTCGCTGCGGCAACCGCAAGGGCGAGATCCTTCAAGTGAATCCGGATTTTCGGATTCCTAACGAGTTGCTCTAGCTCCGTGCAGAACCGAGCTGGCTCGTCCTCGTGCAGGTACTGCAACACCTGACGTACCTGTGCCCGTCGGAAAAAATGCTGCTCGTGCGCGAGCAGGAAATCGACGAGAGATTGAGACGAGATCACGAACTGACGCGCGAAGCAATAGTCGAAGAAGCTCTCGTGGCCGAATCCTACGCGATTGCCGCTGAGAGTGATCACACCCTCTGAGACGATTTGCTCCACGTAGTCCGATGGAATTTGATCCAACACCTCCCGACGTATCGACAGCTGTTGGCTTTCCGTCATGCCCTCCACGAGGGCGCGAATCGCTGATAGCCAGTAATCTTGGGTCGGAGCGGCGCGCTCGTTGACCAGCCTCCGTTTCGTTTTCCAGTATTGTTCAAATAGGTCGAGGGTCGTGTTGAGCGGAACGTCCGATGGGACCGATGCTTCCAAAAATAGAGAGAGGTTCTGAGGCAAGCACAGGAGGTCAAGTGTTCGAGTCGGCATCAATTCTGGCGCATAACCGGCGCTGCGTAAAACATTGCTAGCTTGCTCTCGCGTGAAATTCCCTATCGATTGATGGTTATGCCCCGTGGCCAGCAGCTTTCGAAGCCTGTGGTCATTCTTCCAATCGAACTCTCTGCAAACCAGAACGATGTGTAGAGCGATACGTGCGCGAAGTCCCCTCGCCTCATTGAGTAAGGCCTCCACGGTATCGAAGAAACTTGTTGTTCTGCCCGAAGTTGTACTAATGGCATCCAGTTGGTCGATGACTAGAACCGCTGCGGAGTGGTCCTTAGCTGCGGCAGCCAGGACTAGTGCAGGCGATTCCTCCAGCCCTAATTTGCGTCCTAAATCGGCCGTGGAGGTGACTGGATCTACCCTATCCAGCCGAAACGCCAGTACGGGAACCCCGTCCGATTCGAGCCTTTGGACGAACTCTGCAATGCAACCAGTTTTTCCGGCTCCCGCATGGCCCGTGAGAACGAAGTCCGATCCCGTCGGACCGATCTTTGCAATAAGCTGATTCGATACTTCTCGCGGCACGAGAGTGCCCTGAATCAGCCGTGAGCGTGTGCCCTGGAGGTAATTCTTTGTCAGTTCCTCAATTACGAGCTTGGCTCGATCCACCGATACGATCTGCCTCAGGATGTAGCCAGCTTTTGCCAGATGTTCGACGATCACTTCTCGCGTGAGTGTCTGGTGGACGGAATCCATTAAGAGGCTACGGATTTCAGAGCAGACATTTGTGGGAGGTGCGAGAAATAAAGTTTGAGCTCCGAGCAACGCCTGATCTCTCAAGCTCCTTTCATCAAGTACACGAGTCTCAATTCGGCGGAGGTAATCTCTTGCCGTTTCCAGATCGCAGTTGCTCCACTGCTTCTGAAGTCGAGTGAGTCGCTGCTGCTGCTCGTTCGCACTAGTGAAGACTTCGGAGAACTCCTTCAGAGATGCTGATGCACGCGCTCTCTCCGACAATTCGGCGATTTCGTGAGCGTCACTGCTGGAGACAAAGACATATTCGACCTCTGGCACCCTCAAGTGGTTTTCAATGCTCTGGAGAATACCGGCGTCTGTAGAACCGAGCTCGGCAATGGTCCACTTCCCATTCGGCGCATTCCTTTTGGCCTGATGGAACGAATGGACTGTGTCGCGAACCAACTCGAACTCGACCTTATCGTCTCCAGGTACCTCAACCCGTATCGAATCCCACTGACCCCGCAGAAGGTTCTGCACCTGAAGTACAGTCCACCAAAGTTCGTAACGGTTTCCAAGCTTGTCGGCAGGTCCCCCTGGTAGTGGCACGTTAGTTAGCTCCGATTATTCACGCCCATTCTATCGGGGCTGGGCGAGCGACGTGCGGGGTGGGAGTCGCGCCGCAACTCGCCACCGAACGATGTCGAGAATTCGTCTGGTCTGAACACCATCGATCTCAACTGCGACTAAAGAGGCAAATGGGCTTGACGAGCAACAGGGTCTCGTCTGAGGCTGTTCTTCGCGGCACACTACTGTGAGAACCAACAGCCATCAGAACAGCCACCAAACGATTTTGGCCTCTCCGATTTCGAGAGGCCAATTCAATCTAAACTCTTTGTTTTGTTGGTGCCGGGAGGGGGGGTCGAACCCCCACGAGGTTGCCCTCGGCGGATTTTGAGTCCGCTGCGTCTGCCAGTAACTGCTCTTACATCAGCGAGATAATCATATCACGCTAGAAACTGTGTAAGAAAATGTGTAAATTTCTGCCCGTTTTCTACAAAACTCGGCTTCAGCCGGATCGATCCATCCTGGCGAACCTTTGCATTGATCTTGAGGGGGGCGGTAGATGGTGGCCGAGGTCGGAGTCGAACCGACATGAGGTTGCCCTCGGCAGATTTTGAGTCTGCTGTGGCTGCCAATTTCACCACTCGGCCATAATCAAGATTGTATCGCAGAGTACGCTGAGCGTCGTCTTTCTTGCGATAGCTCTATGCCCACAGACTGAGGCTTGATCTTTTCGCCTAGCTCCTGCTGCGAGAGTGCTGTCGCCGAACCGAAGATCAGCGTACCCCATCTGGCCCTGCATCGGCCTGATCTCCGTGATCTTGACAATCTCGATGCGGAGATTCGTTTAGAGCTGTTCAACGCCATGCTCGGTAGTGTCCTGATTTGGCTTGGGGGGTTACCCTATGTTGCGCGGTTGTAGGACTCCGGGCCGCCTGCGATGAAGCCGGAGGCTTGGTACCTTTCAATCTCGTGAACCCACCGATAGCAATACCAAGTCTCCCGAACGGAACCAAAAGCGTCACCATATTTGATGTAGCCGTACACCCAAAGCACATCGAAGCCGCGTGTAATCTTTACGGGATCGTTAGCCCAAGTTCCCAAATGATTTTTGCGGACATCGGCTCCTGGCAACAAGGGAAGCCCCTTGTCTTCCCATTTGGAGATTTCCTTTTCTTCAAAAGGGGGCTGAATAGTGGGGAGCGTTTCTCCGTGAGGCAAAACTTTTCCGCAATATCCAGCCTCAAGCAGAAACGCTGGAGTCTTCCCTTTATTTACAAATCGCGCAGAGAATTCAGTCCATCTAATTCCCGTCGCACCCTCAATTTCAGGGGGTATCCCAGCATCTCCAGCTTCAGCAATCATCCACGCGCGCTCCGAGGTAACCGTATGGTTCGCTTGCAGGAGGGCGGCCTTAGCCGCGTCGCGGGTAGCTTCAGCAGCTTTGCGGGTCTCCCAAGCCTGCCAGATTATTGCACCCAAGGTGAGCATGATGAGCCATGCCGTGATTCCCTCCGGCCATGTTATGAGTTTGTGCCACCCCTCCGGTTTTGGGGTGCTTTCCTGCTGATAGTAGGTAGTGGCTTGATTGTTGGTTACCGGCGCTACGGCTGGCATGGAAGGCTGCTGTGCGCTCTGTTGGCTTTGGCCTGCGGTACGTTTACCGCTTACTTGATTGTGTGCGGGCACCGCTACTGTTGCGAAGATAACAACAGTGAGTATCACCAACCATTTCAGCATGATTCAGCAATTGTACCCAGATACCGCGAGTCGGTGGATTTCAAAATTAGGACACTACCCCATGCTCTTTGGCAGCGACGACGTGATTGCAGCGATGGCGGGCTTCATCACGAGTCCCGGTTATCCGGCTTACATCCGCACCGTTGCAGCGATGCGCCGCGATCTCTGGAACAAGAAGACTGCCATCGACGAAGCGGCTCTCTCCAGAGCGATCGCTGGACTTTCGCCCGAAGTAAACAGTCTGTTGCAGCTGGCAAGTGTTCTTGAACACATGAGAAGAAGACATTCTTCTCATATCTGGAAACCCACTCGCAGCGGAGCCATCAGTCAAGGCCGCGCCAGCGCCGCGCACGCGGTCGGAGCGAAGCGCAGAGCCTTTACGGATGGCGTAGCGGAGAGTACGCCGCAACGCGGCTTGACATCCGCTCTTGTATCTGGGACACTGCACCATATATGGAGACATTCTCCACGCGGCGAGCGGCGCAGAGACTCGGCATCGGTTCGAGCACACTGGCCCGCCATATCGCGGCTGGCAAGATACCCGCACCGAAGGCCGTCCAGGTCGGGGGTAAGTCGATTCATCTCTGGACGGAACGGGAGATCGAACGAGTACGTAAGCTGCTACCGAAGATCGAAGACGGCAGGAGAACACGCCATCAGAAGCAAGCGAGGAAGAGCACGAAGAAGACCTCATAACCCAAGCGGGACGCGCCGGTGCTCTAACACCGGACACGCCCCTAACCGCACGTCGCCCCAAGGAGGCAACGCATGGCTACTAACCAACTTACACCCCGCCCGTCGCATCCGCAGCCATTCCCCAAGCCAGCGCTATACGAAGCGATCTCCACCCTGAACCGGGATTTGGGGCTGGTTGTGGAGGACTTTCACCGGCTCCGCGAGTTTCGCTTTAGCCGCCTGTACATCGACGCTTTCATCGTCAAGATCGAAGACCTCAGATCGTGGGCCAACGCGGAGTTTCTGGAGCTTCAACACGACCGCGAACTAAAGGACTGGTATCACTGGGGACGGCTCGACCGTAAGTTTGAGGATCGCTTCAAGGACCCCAACGACGTACTGATTGATGCTGACCGTCGGCGCGAACAGATTGCAGCCGAGGAGCGCGATGTGCTCAGAGAAGCTGACCGTATCCGCAAGCAGCGTGCTAAGCGGAGCGCGGCTAAGAGAGCCAAGCGAACCCGCTAGGCCAGACTCATCCCCTGCGAGATTTCCTGTTGCGGGCCGCGCTCCGGTTGCGGCCCCATCTTTTGGCCCGCATCTTCCTGCTGGATCGCTGACGGATGCGACACGACCCGGCTCAGCTCTTGGCCGAGTGTCTTCGCATCGTTCGTGTACATCTTCACGTCGAACTGCGCCCGCGAGACGGAGACGTAAGCCATGCGGCTGTTCAGCAGCTCGCCGTGCGCTTGTGAAGAGTCAACGTGTATCAGCACGCGGTCTGCTGTCTGCCCTTGGCTGCTGTGGCTCGTCACTGCATAGCCGTACTCGAGATGCGGATGCTGCCGCGCGTTGAACTCGACCTCGCGGCCCGAGTCCATCTTCAGTTTCAGATTGCCGTCGTCGTCGATCTTCTCCACTGTGCCCAGTTCGCGGTTCGCCAGCTTCTCCGCATGATACGGCGCGGTCATCTGCACACGGTCGCCCTGGGCGAACGTGCGCTCGCTGTCGCGGTAGACCGTCACGCCCTGCAAGCGGCGAGGATCGTAGCTCAGCTCCTCATTACCGTGGCGCTTGATGGTAACCGTGTTGCTCTCTCGATCTGTGCGCGTGACGCGGGCATACTCTCCGGCCTCGATGCCCAGCGGCTTCGATCCTTTCGAGTAGCGGAGGACATCGCCGCGCTCGTAATTCTGCGCGTGCTGTCGATCCGCGCCGCTCATCTCCTGCCGCGCGTACAGCACATGCACGCGATACTCGTCGTTCGAGACTTTGCCCTCGCTCTGCATCGTGCGATGGATGTGTCTGTTGATCTCGCGCCGCGATTCGTTGTCGGGCGAGACGACTAACGTCCGCTCCGGCGACCGCACGTACTCGCGGGCTATCTCGTCGATCCGCTCCGCGCGGTCTTTGATCTCATGCACGCGGCCCTGCTGGTTGAGATTGCCGATGGCCTCGCGGACCTCGCCGCGTGCAAGCTGTTCGACCGCCTCTTTCAGCGCCGGGTCTTTCTGCCGGACTATCTCATCCAACTGCGCTACGCGCATGCCCGCTTCTTGAAGCTGCGCATACGGTCGGCCAGCTTCGACGGCCTCATGCTGCCGCGTGTCGCCGACGAACAACACACGATCATTTTCCTTTAGCCGCTCGACGAACGTGTGCATCTGCTTCGTGCTCGCCATGCTCGACTCATCGACCACGTAGAGCCGCTTCTGGCCATCGTCGGGCCGCTCGCCGCGTGCAAGATGACGCTGCAACGTCTGCGTCTCGATGCCAGCTTCGCCCAGTTTTTGCGCCGCGCGTGATGTCGGCGCTAGGCCCTCGATCTCGTAGCCCGCACGCTCGGCGGCTTCACGGACAGCGGCCAAGGAAGTTGTCTTCCCCGCGCCAGCTACGCCCTCAAGAGCCATCATCTGGTCGCGGCTCGTCAGCACGGTTTCGACCGCTTGCCGCTGGCTCACGCTCAGATGTGAGTGCTTCTGCATCGTCTGCTCGCGCACATTGCCATCGGACAGTACATCGCGCGTGCCTTGGCCCTGCTTCATACGCTCGATCAGCTCGCGCTCGTAGCCCTGCATCTCGCTCGTCGTGTACGCGCGGCCAGCACGCCCGGCCCTGAGTTCGACTTCGATCAGATTACCTTCCGCAGCGCGGCGCTCGAACTCGGCATGTATCTCTGGTAGACGCGCTTCTCCCATCGTGTGCTTCAGCGCGTCGCGCATCAGCGTCCGTTCATCTGCAACGGCCTCGCGCTCCATGCCGCGCTCGCGTGCGTAGCTCATGCCCTCATGCGCGGCCCGCTGCGATTGCTCCAGTATCAGCTCTATCCCCGGTCGCTGCGCGGCTTCCACAAGCACGCGCTGCGGCTGCTGGCCGTGCTCTTCGGCCATCGTCTGATGACGTGCGCGGACTTCTTCGTGCGTGAGCGGCTGCTTGGCATCGCGCGTTTGATGCGCCGCGATCTGCGCGGCGCCAGCACCGCTACGTCCCGCGGCCTCCATGTGCTCTTCGATCTGTTGCCGCCGCGGACTCGACGCCTCCAGGTAATCGCGCGAGTAGCCTTTGATCTCCGGTTGTCCATGCTCGCCGCGCTCGGTCTCGTAGCCCAGCCGTTGCAGATGCGCGGCCAGCTCCGAGCGGTACACCGCCGTCGCGTACTGCTGCGTCTTGTACAGCTCTTGTGGCTGCAACGCCCGCGTGTTGCCGTCCGCTGTTTCGGTCACGTTGAACACAACCGCGTGCGTGTGGAGCTGCGGCGCGGCGTAGCCATCAACGGGTCTGCTGCTGTCATGCTCGAACTTGGCAACAGCCCACGCACCGGTCGTCTGTGCTGGAGCGTTGCCGCCCATGCGGGCCTGCACATACTTTTCCATCTCATCAAGCGCCGTCCGCACGCTCTCGCGATGGGCTTCGCGCACACGATCATCGCCGCCAACAAGCGCAGTTAGAGAGACGGACTTCGGTGCGCTGAACGTCGCATCCCATCCGGCCCGATGCTCCATCGACCGCACCGTCTCGCCACGCTCGTTCTCATACTCACGCGCCGTTTGATGGCGCACAAGCTGTTCGCCCGTCGCTGGATGCTGGCCTTCCGAGAGCCGCGCGAACTGCTGCTCCTGCACCTCGCCCTGCAAGCCCCATCGTTGGGCAAGCTGGCCCTGCCACTCGCCACGCACGCGCTCGCCTTCGGTGTAGTAGTTCTCCTTCGCGTTGGCGAACTCCTCTTTGTGGTACGCCTGAGCCTGTCCCGCGCTGATTGGCTTCGATAGAGTGACCATGTTTTTACTCGAAGAACGGATGCTGTTCGTTCACGGTTGCGGGCTGCTGCTTCTGCTCTTTTGCAACAGCCTTCGGTGACTTCCTTGACGGTGCCGACTGCACGGCCGGCTCATTATCTTCGACCACAACCGGCCCCGGCTTTGCGGAAGACGGCGACGGCGCAGCCGTCGTCATTTTTCGCTCGATGTACTTCTCCACGTTGTTGCGCAGCTCCATATACGGGAAGCGCATTCGTAAGACGAGATTGCCGTGCTTCAGATAGCCATGCAACGGGTCAAGCCCGCCCACCTCCGACGCCATGACCAGCGGCTCGCGCGTGATGTCGCGCTGCTCGTTCTCCGTGTTGCGCGGGAAGCGGCCCCGCGTGCGCGACTCGCGGAAGCGTTCGACCTCGATCTCGCCGATGGCCTTCGAGATCCACTCCGACGCATACGGCTCACTCGTTTTGAGGAAGATCTTCGTCGCTGGCTGCGACAGCATCGCCTCGGCAACATGGCCGTACAGGGCCTCGACCTGGCTCTTTCCTTGGAAGCCCAGCACCATCGGATTGTTCGATTTCCTGTTCTCCGTTACCGCCGTCGTGAGCTGCGGAAGACGTTGCAGACTCGCCAGCTCGTCGAGCACGAACCATGTCTTGCGCTTCGTCGATTCCTCATTCATCAGCCGTAACACGAGCAGGTCAAGCCACAGGCTCATCAGTGGCCGCATCCTCTCGCGCATGGTCGGTTTCGACGTGAGGAACACCCAGCCCTTGCGCTCCTGCGCCCACTCGACCGTATTCCATCGCCGCTTCGTTTCGGACTCTTTGGGCAGCAGCTTGAACGCATCCGCGACCATGTTCAGAGAACCAAGAACGCCGCTCCGCTGGTTCGCTGCGTGGCGGTCGATCATCGCCGCAAGCTCGGTACCTTCGACTCGTTTGTCGATCTCCTCCGCGTTGCTCATCCAGTAGGTAAGCTGTTGCGGCGTCGGCTTAAGATTGAGCAGATGAGCGAAGATTTTGCGCGGAGCTTCGACGAAGAAGCGGTTCTCTCGGCCCTGATCCGGGAACAGGCTGGCGGCTAAGGTAAGAGCCTCCGCTTCGTGCGGAACCTCATCGCCCGGACTCCAGAACGGACACCGCGCGTCCATCGGATTCAGGATCACATCGCCCCGCGCCTCGTTGTAAAATTGCGGCAGATATTCCATAGCAGGGTCGTACACGATGGCCGACTCGCAGCGCTCCCATATCTGCGAGAGCATCTGGCGGATGGCCGCGCTCTTGCCCGTGCCGCTGTCGCCCACGATCAGGAAGTGCATCGCCTCGCGCTCGCGCGGGATGCGTGCCCACTGGCTGGCGTTTTTGTGGAAGAGTTTGTCGCTCCAACTCATCTCTTCATTGATGAACATGACCCCATCCGGCAGGTACGACATCAGCCCTTTCGACCGGCCCAGCTTCGTGTTGAACTCCGCCGTCGTGACCAGCTCCGGCCCGCGCAACCTGCGCCCATGCTTCCAGATCATCCGCCGCGCCCGGTCCTTCGGAACCGCCACGAACAGCGCCAGCACGAAGAACGCGAGCGTTGCATAGACCGGCTTTTTATAGAAGTCCCAGCTCTCATGATCCGCGTATACGGCCTCGCTCATCACTCGGTGCAGGCCCCGGTCGTTGAAGACGCCCGTCACCCAGGTCAGCCGGGAGATGCCGTCCTTCACACCCTCGTCCGTCAGCCGATATCCCGGCCTGCCGTCCGGCTCCGGCACCGCCTCGATCTCGTCGCCGAGCACAAGCCGCTGGCCCTTGCCGACCACCGCCTCCAGCAGCGTGTACTTTCCCGCCGCCGTCGCCGACGCTTTGCCCCGCGCCCCACTCTTCAGATAGTCCGACAGGTACAGCCGCTCGGCGGCTGTCCAGCTCTGCTCGTACTCCAGCGTCAGCATCCCGCCCAGGAACAGCACCGACAGGAAGATCGCCGCCCACGTCCACACCGGCGTCCGGCTCGGCCATGCCTTCGAGTATTCCTTCCGTCCCCACTCCGCCATCGTCAGCTCTCCTTTGGATTGGTTTCGCCGTCTGCCTTCCTTGCCTCCGTTCGTACTGCCTTCAGGCGCTCATGCGCCCGTTGCATCTTCACGCTGTCGGTCTGCTCGATCAAGCCGCGCATCTCGGCCTCGGTCAGTGGCCCCTGCCCGGTGCGGAACTGGAGATTGAGGAACAGCGACCGCAGGGCCAGCAGCTCGGCCAGCACGACCTCGCCCGCCTCCACGCCTGGCTCTGTCGGAACCGACAGCAGCACGTCCCGAACCCACTCCGAGAGCGTCAGCCCGTTCGCTCGCGCACGCTCCTCCAGCATGGCGAACTCCGCCTCGCTGACCTTTGTGCTCACGCTCTTGATGCGTAGCGGCGGCTTCAGTGGGCACCGCCTGAACTGGATTTTGAATGGAGGCCATGCGATAGCCGCCCGTCGTAGGATGGACCGCGAAGGGGCCGGAGGCGGGCTAAGGGATTGCAGCTCATGAGGTTCCCCGTCAGCAACGTGCGCTCGACTCTAGCCTAACCCGATTTCGGCAATTTTTCCATTAGCTGCTTGTTTTCAGATAGTTCCCGTACAGCAACTTTGGGTTGCTGTGCAGCACCCATTCTGGGGTGACGTGTCACCCTACTCCCGATGCGTAGCAGCGTGCTCTTCTGATCGCACCGAGCTCCCGGCCAGAATGACTTACGAGGAAATGCTACGGTAAGGAGCATACGTAATCGATTCTTCAATCAGGCCCCTTCTCCAGAAAGCCGGGGGATCGCCGAAGATAATTTCTTTACCGGACACCTCCATCACTATCGTCGAATTCACCAGATTTCCACCCTGATCGGTCCACCTTGTTTCTGTACATCCTGTCGTGACGAGAACATGAATGGTCGCCTTCATTTCATTTATGAATTCCACGCACGAATGATCGTTTCCGGTAAACCTCTCACGGCCTGAGTCGCTAATTTGCCAATAGCTTGTTCCGCCCTCCACGAAATGGCCCTTAACAATTGGCGTTCCTTCACGCTTACCCGAAATTGTGAAATGGGGCCAAGTCTTTGAGTCGTCGATATTCAGAACAAACAAGTCGCGGCCTTCACCGTTCCAGATGTTTTCAAGTTCCTGAATAAAGGTAGAAATCGAGAAGTCAGGGTTTGTCATTGATCTCACCATGGCCAGTCGATATGGCCGCTCTTCTTCACGCTGTCGATTAAGTTGCCACTGATGCGAAACACCTGCTGCGCCCCATTCCAGCCAAAACCAACACGAAGCGCTGCGCCCCACGGAGCATTCCCGTTTAGGTACCCCGTCCAGCCGTAATAGCCTCTGCCGAAGAGGATCGAACCCTCAGCACCAGCTGCGGCATCCGCAGCAACAACGCCACCGGCAGCTCCTACAAGACTGACCCCATAGAATGCTCCCACCCCCTTAAACGTTCCCATCACTCCTGCTTGACCATTTATAGCCTGGGCCATAGCCCGGATTCTCGCATCACCGGTTAGGTAATGGTCTGCCGGGTTGTAGACGTATCGAGCGCTCCACGAAGCTATTGCACAGTCGAGGTTGAATAAATCGTCATTGCAATTGACATCAATCACCTCACCTACGCCACCCTCATGGGCAGCATTGGCTAACGCAAAGGCGAGGTTGACTTGAGCTTCGTACCTGGCTTCCGCCTGTACCATTTCGTCCTGCAGTTGCTGATTCGGGGCGACAATGCTCGCACCCTGGGGCGGAGTATCCGCAGTATAGCTGAGGCTACCGCCGCCACCACTACCTCCGCCGGCTCCACCGCAATATGGGCAGGGCGAACAGAACTGCCACGTGCAATCGATGACGTAGAGGCCGGTGGGGTCGGTGTTGCTCAGTGGATTATTGGCGCCGTATGCGTAGCGGTTGAAGCTCTGAGGATTGCTCGGATCATAGCTTCCGTTGTAGGGGTCGGGGCTCATCCATCGGCCCTGGGTCGAGGAGTATTGCCGGAACTGGGCATGTTCCGTGTAGGATTCGGCATCGTGGTCCAGTTGGGCGAAATGGGAGGGGTCGTTGTCGGTACCCAATGCGCTAAATCCGTCGCCAAAGGCGAGAGACTGGTAAGAGCCTTCGACAGTGCCATCCGATGCTGTCCGCAAACGTTCCGTCCCGAGTACGTCCTGATGTTGGAAGTGAGTGGACCCATTGTAATAGGAGACGGGGCGGCCATTCCAGTAGGTAATGGCGCTCAGCAGAGTGGGTGTGCTACTTGATCCATTCCAGGAAGACTGACGCTGGCCATTGAGTCCGATGACAAACTGTGTATTCGTTCCACCGACCACGGATTGTTCACGGTGGTTGAAGGCATCGTACGCATAGGTCGCCGTACTTCCTCCATCAACCTGAAGGAGATTACCCTCGGCATCGTAGGTGTAGTGATGCACTCCGTCATACGTTAGATTGCCAGCGGCGTCATAGGTGTATCCGCTGATCTGATTGGTGGCCGGGTTGAAGCCGAACTGCGGGCTTGGCCCACTGCCATGAGTTAGATTCTGCGACCATCGATTGCCATACCGATCGTAGGTGTAGGTGAAGGAGTTTCCCGGCACCGTGTAATTCGCTGATGTGACGCGATTGAACTCATCGTAGCCGACGTTAATTCCAGTACCAAGAATCGTGTCAATCGTCGAACCGACCTGGGAACCTCGACGGTTGGCGAGATTTCCGTAAATCGATGTACCTCCCGTGCAGTTTGCTTGCGTCGAACCACTGCAGAGCCAGTTGCCGTACAACGGACCCTTACTGTAATAGACAAAAACACCGTTCAAGCCGTTGCCGTATTGAACATTTGTGGGGCCGAAAGGCCCATTCTGAATGTTGGACAGGACCGCCCCGCCGTCGTTGGTATGCCGCTACCTCCGGGGCCGCAATAGTTTGTACCGGGAATCGTAGCTTTTACCTTCGTTGGAGTTGGAAGTTGGCTTACCGTGTTACTTGGGGCAACAACGCGCCACGTTGTCCTCAAGCTATTAGCTTAAGAGCTAAGGCAACGGCACCGGCGAGGGTTAACAACGGCAGCAAGAGCTTTCCTCGTGGCGGAATTAATTCCTCCAAAAATATACCTATCAGCATCCCGAGAACAAACATTCTCTTGGGATGAGTGGGGCTCTGCATTTGGCAGATGAACGAAGACAGAGCGATGATTCCGATCTTAAGGGAAACGATAAGCAACGAGGGTCGCGCAGCTTTTTCCATTGCATCATTTTTTTGCAGCTTGACCATCTTTACTCCCCGTGGCAGCGGAATCATTTGTTTTGTGTATCTTAAGAACCTGGTGTCACGACGGGCATGCCATTGTTGACCATGCAGTTCATGAGTTGCCCTGAAAATGTAAACGATCCCCAGCCTAGCGGAATGCCCTCTTTTATACCAAGGGAGATTCCGGCACCGACTCCGGCGTTTGCAAATGTAGCTCCTCTCAGTCCCACGTTAACAATTATTCCGACAACGCTACCGGCAGCGGTGTATCCATTTATTTTCATCTGTGAGTAGGCAGATGAAGAAGCGGTTTTTGCCGCTGCCGTGCAGTCAACTGGAGGTTTAGATCCATTGCTTTGGGCCGGAGTCGGATTACTTGGGGCTAGTCCTTCAAAGGAGGGTCATGCAGTCAGTGACTTTTTAGTACGGCGGCGCTGAAACCATACCCCCAAAAAGTACCACCAGGCAGTTCCGACTATACCCCACAACAAAAGCCCAAACACTAGCTTGTGATCCCAGATCGCTGAGAAACCAATTACGGACACCGGAAAATCACCAAAAAATAGAACTATGAATCCCCAACGGGCGGGACCATCAAGAATAGGCTGTGGTTGGACGAAAGCGGTCAGCCATGTAAGCCCGAAAAGCACAGCGTGCAGTACAGGAGCAAACCATCGAGATTGAACTGAACTTCTAATCACTTTTTGCACATGGACCTCCAACTCTGCTCAGAAAGAAATGAGGCTAACTAATGCTGTACTTGGCAACTCGCGGGATTCGGGTATGGATCAGGCCGAAAAGGCCACGTATTCGTACTTCGAAAGGTAAAGAGAATGTTAATTGCGGCACCTGCCACCGAAATCTCACTATTAGTAGCACTGGCCAGCCCTAAATCACATTTTGCAAAACAACTGCCTCTCGCCGACGCATCGCATGTATTGCTTTGCCGACATGCAGCGTAGCACTTGTCGTGTTGCATGCAGCTGCCATCCAAGCTGTCTGTTGGAGGCTTATAGCCGCCAGAGGCATCAACTGTAGGACTGTATTGTCCCGCCGTTCCACCAGTCCAATCTGGACCGCACCAATTACCGTGTATCTTGATGGGCTTTGGTGTTGGGTTGTTTGGGGCAATACCAATTGCACTGGCGGCGAACTTCGTCGTACACGTAGCGCCACTCATCATAACGGAATTAATTTGCAAGGCCTCCACTCGAAGATTGGTTTGTAGCACTAGCAGATCTTCGAGCTTTCGCGATGATTAAAGCGATGATGGCATACAGGCAGCCGTTCAATAGCGGCATCAAGACTAGGGCCTTCTCACCGTTTATCCGCCAGAACGGACAGGTTATATAGACCGCATGCCAATAGGCTCGACTAAACCAACCTTCCGGCACATTGAATAGCAAAAACGACAGAACTCCCCAGAACAGCGGAACGAGAGCACCAATCAGGAAACCAATTAGAAGTGGGAATTTATTCGTTTTCATTTTCATCGCACCTGTTGGCAAGAACCGTATGGAACTGACATGAAGTAGAGCTGCACTCTTGTTGAGCCAGGGTCAGAGGTCGCCCCAGCAGCATTGCACAAGTTCTGATTGCAAGTTGAAAGTGGACCGATGTTGCCTTGTGTTAGGCCAATCCCCCAATTCATTCCAGCCGACAGATTATTTTGGGCATAGCAGGCATCATGCGCCTGACACGCCACGTCGAGAGAATTTAAGGTTGGCCCAGCTCCGCCAAGACCACAGTAATGCGTACCAAAAAGACGCTTCGGATAGGGATCAACTGTCGGCCCGTTATTTGGGGCTGGATCGTTAGTCGGGGCCGGTTTGCCACAGTTTGCGATGCAAGTTCTACCGCCATTTCCACCGCCGCCAGGACTGGGGCCAGGGCCAGTTGGGCTACTACCACCGATGTTTCCAATGTTGCCACTATCAGTCGAGCCGCTGTCACCACCGTTGTCACCACCAGCGTAGACCTGATAGGTGCCGCCGGTAGTATCAACGTAGCCGCAGGCTGCCCCAACACCATCATCGTAGATATCGCCGTAGGTAGAATTTACTTGGCACTCTAAACCTGTTGGATCTACGAATCCGAGTGGATTATTGAGTGCATATGAATACCGATTTAGGCTCTGCGGATTGCTCGCGTTGTAGCTTCCGTCATAGGGGTCAGGGCTCATCCATCGGCCCTGGGTCGAGGAGTACTGCCTGAACTGCGCGTGTTCTGTGTAGGATTCGGCATCGCGGTCCAGTTGGGCGAAATGGGAGGGGTCGTTGTCGGTACCCGATGCGCTAAATCCGTCGCCAAAGGCGAGAGACTGATATGAGCCTTCGACAGTGCCATCCGATGCTGTCCGCAAACGTTCCGTCCCGAGTACGTCCTGATGTTGGAAGTGAGTGGACCCATTGTAATAGGAGACGGGG